>VOFJ01002116.1_pt1 | contig 192033 bp, 155 predicted proteins | sample 5384081 | NCBI WGS metagenome assembly VOFJ01 (sample SAMN12384729, study PRJNA508395) | human gut metagenome | isolation source: healthy gut I | host: Homo sapiens | reverse complement strand
GGCACGCAGGGTGTGGAGCGGTGTACGGCCTTCCTTGAACATTTCGGAGCGGGCCATTTCGGCGCCGTTCAGACGGCCCGAAACCTGAACCTTGATACCCTCGGCACCCGAGCGCATTGTTGCAGCCACGGCCATCTTCACGGCACGGCGGTAAGCCACCTTGCCTTCGATCTGGCGGGCGATGTTGCTTGCCACAATCTGGGCGTCGAGTTCGGGACGCTTCACCTCGAAGATGTTGATCTGAACATCCTTGTCGGTGATTTTCTTGAGTTCTTCCTTGAGCTTGTCAACCTCAGCGCCACCCTTGCCGATGATCACGCCGGGACGCGATGTGCACACGGTGATGGTGATGAGTTTGAGTGTACGCTCGATAACGATGCGGGAAACGCTTGACTTGGCCAGACGCACGTTGAGATATTTGCGGAGCTTGGAGTCCTCAAGCAGGGTGTCGCCATACTTTTTATTTACCTCCAAACCAGTTGGAATCCCATCCGCGAATCACACCCTAAGCGGTTGCTAATCGGATTTACTTTCTGTCCCATGTCTTAGTCCTTGTTTTTAGTGTCGTTATCGATTGTGTCTACGAAGAGGGTCACGTGGTTGGCGCGTTTGCGGATGCGGTAGCCACGGCCCTGGGGGGCGGGACGCAAGCGTTTGAGCATGGGAGCGCAATCTACGAAGATGGTGCTCACATACAGTTCGCCGTTTTCGGCCTTGCGCTCGTTCTTGGCTTCCCAGTTGGCGATAGCCGAACGGAGGAGCTTCTCTACACGGGCAGCGGCCTCTTTATTTGAGAATTTGAGGATGCCCAGGGCGCGGAACACCTCTTTGCCACGAACCAGGTCGGCCACCAGACGCATTTTGCGGGGAGAGGTGGGCACGTTGGTAAGTTTGGCAAAGCTCTGCGTTTTGAGGGCTTCCTTTCTTGCCTGAGCTGAGTTTCTTTTTCTTACACCCATTTTATTTTGTGGTATTTTTTTGTCGAAAAAAAGTTAATTTAAACGTCGGCCCGACAGGTTATTTTTCTTGTTGCCGGCGTGGCCGCGGAAGGTGCGCGTGGGAGCGAACTCGCCAAGCTTGTGTCCAACCATGTTCTCGGTCACGTAGACAGGGATAAACTTGTTGCCGTTGTGTACGGCGAAAGTGTGACCCACGAATTCGGGGGCGATCATCGAAGCGCGGCTCCAGGTTTTGATAACCGATTTCTTGCCGCTCTGCTCCATAGCATTCACTTTCTTTTCAAGTTTAACGCTGATGAAAGGGCCTTTTTTTAATGAACGACTCATTGTGATGTCTTTGAGATGTTAACTTACGAGTTTACTTCTTTCTTCTCTCGATGATATACTTCGAAGAAGTCTTTTTCGGCGAACGAGTCTTAAGACCTTTCGAGTAGAGACCAGTGCGCGAGCGGGGATGTCCACCGGAAGCGCGGCCTTCGCCACCACCCATGGGGTGATCCACAGGGTTCATGACAACACCACGGTTGTGGGGGCGGCGTCCGAGCCAGCGTGAGCGGCCGGCCTTGCCCGAGCGCTCGAGCGAGTGCTCCGAGTTGCCTACAACGCCTACGGTTGCCATGCAGGCTGCGAGGATTTTACGGGTTTCACCTGAGGGAAGCTTGACAATCGCATAGTCACCTTCGCGCGACACGAGCTGAGCGAAAGTGCCGGCCGAACGGGCCATGAAGGCTCCCTGACCGGGACGCAACTCGATGTTGTGGACCACGGTACCCACGGGGATTTTGCCCAGGGGGAGTGCATTGCCCACTTCGGGCGCTGCATCGGGACCGCTGACAACTGTTGCGCCAACTTCCAAGCCGTTGGGTGCAATGATGTAAGCTTTAGCTCCGTCAACGTAGTAGAGAAGGGCGATGCGGGCCGAACGGTTGGGATCGTACTCGATTGCCTTTACTACGGCGGGCACACCGTATTTGGTTCTCTTAAAGTCTATGATACGGTATTTGCGTTTGTGGCCGCCACCAAGGTAGCGTGTGGTGAGGTGGCCCTCGGAGTTACGTCCTCCGGTGCTTTTTTTACCGACTGTAAGAGATTTTTCTGGCGCTTTAGCAGTGATCGCTCCTTTGAAGACGCCAATAACTTTGTGTCGTTGCCCCGGTGTGGTGGGCTTGAATTTTCTTACTGCCATTTTTGGTTATATCAGATATTGCTATAAAAGTCGATAGTTTCGCCTTCACCAACAGTGATAAACGCCTTTTTCCAGCTGGCAGTCTTGCCGCGGAGCAGGCCGCTCTTGGTGTAGCGCGATTTGTTTTTACCGCGAACAACGCATGTGTTCACATTGAGCACCTTGACGCCGTAGAGCTTCTCCACCATATCCTTGATCTGGAATTTGTTGGCTTCGGGCGAAACGCGGAAGGTGTAGCGGTTGAGCTTCTCGGTGAGATTGGTGGCCGCTTCGGTAACGATCGGTTCGATTGTGAATTCCATCTTGTGTTTCCTCCTACGGTTTTAGAGTTTGTTAATAACTTCAAGGCTGCTCTCGGTCATCACGATGGCCTTGTTGTTGAGCAGAGCGTAAGTGTTCACGTCGGAAGCGGTCATCACGCGTGTGTCGGGCACGTTGCGGGCCGACAGGTACACGTTCTTGTCGATTCCGGCAAGCAGCAGAAGGGTCTTTGTGCCTTCGAGCTTGAGGTTCTTGGTCAGAGCCACGAAATCCTTTGTCTTGGGTGCTTCGAATGTGAAGTCCTCGACAATCACGATCTTGTTGTCCTGAGCCTTTGCGGAGAGGACAGACTTGCGTGCGAGCTGCTTGATTTTCTTATTGAGTTTGAAACGATAGTCGCGGGGACGGGGACCGAACACGCGGCCACCACCTACGAGCACAGGCGAGTTGATGTCACCGATACGGCTGCCGCCGCCGCCTTTCTGCTTGTGCAGCTTGCGGGTTGAACCGGAAACCTCGCTACGTTCTTTCGATTTGTGAGTGCCCTGACGCTGGTTGGCGAGGTACTGCTTCACATCGAGATATACGGCATGCTCGTTTGCATCAATAGCAAACACCGCGTCGTTCAGCACAGCCTTGCGGCCGGTGTCTTCACCTTTTATGTTGTATATTGCGAGTTCCATTATTTCTCTATCATTACGATTGAACCTTTACTTCCGGGGATTGAACCCTTGATCATCATCACGTTGTGTTCGGGGATCACCTTCACCACCTTGAGGTTTTGAACGGTTACACGCTCGTTACCTGTCTGGCCGGCCATGCGCATTCCCTTGAACACCTTTGCGGGGTAGGAGCAGGCACCGATTGAACCGGGGGCACGCAGACGGTTGTGCTGGCCGTGGGTTGCCTGGCCTACACCGCCGAATCCGTGGCGCTTAACAACGCCCTGGAAACCTTTACCCTTGGAGATTCCGGCGATGTCAACGAAATCGTTCTCAGAGAAGAGATTCACGTCGATAACGTCGCCGAGCTTGAACTCGCCTTCGAAACCTTTGAACTCGGCCAAGTGGCGCTTGGGGGTTGTTCCGGCTTTCTTGAAGTGACCGGCCATGGGCTGGGTGCAGTGTTTTTCTTTCTGCTCCTCAAAACCAAGCTGCAGGGCATTGTAGCCGTCGGTCTCAACAGTCTTAACCTGAGTAACCACACAAGGACCTACTTCGATAACAGTGCACGGCATGTTGCGGCCGTCGGCACTGAAAACGGATGTCATTCCGATTTTCTTTCCTAATAATCCTGGCATTTCTGTAGTTAGTTTATAATTATCGGGTGCGTTGCCTGCGCCGCAGTGTGTGGCGCAGGACGCCCGTCTTGTCTGTTTGTTTTTTTATCTGATTCGATTGTTCTTCTGAAACCGTGAGGGCATCACACTTTGATTTCAACCTCAACACCCGAGGGGAGTTCGAGTTTCATCAGCGCGTCCACAGTCTTTGCGGTGGAGTTGTAGATGTCGATGAGACGCTTGTAGGCTGAAAGCTGGAACTGTTCGCGCGATTTCTTGTTTACGAATGTCGAACGGTTCACGGTGAAGATGCGTTTGTGGGTGGGCAGGGGGATAGGACCGCTGATCACGGCGCCTGTGGCCTTCACTGTCTTCACAATCTTCTCGGCCGATTTGTCAACCAGGTTGTGGTCGTACGATTTCAGTTTGATTCTGATTTTCTGGCTCATTTCTGTATGAGTTGTTTGATGATTTATTTATTGTTCCGCCGGGTCAAGAATCATTTGCTGCCCCGGCGGAGTTTGTTTTATTTTATGAGATCCACACGGCCCTGGCAGTCGGTGAGCACCTTCTTGGCGATCGACGACGAAACTTCAGAGTAGTGCGAGAATGTCATGGTCGAGGTGGCGCGTCCGGAAGTGATGGTACGGAGTGCGGTAACGTAACCGAACATCTCTGCGAGGGGAGCCTGAGCCTTAACGACGCGGGCACCGCTGCGCGAGGTTTCCATACCCTCAACCTGGCCGCGGCGCTTGTTGAGGTCGGAGATCACATCACCCATGCTCTCTTCGGGGGTAACCACTTCAATCTTCATGATAGGCTCCATAAGCACGGGACCTGCCTTTTCCGAAGCCTTCTTGAAGGCCTGGATGGCGCAGAGCTCGAACGAAAGCTGGTCGGAGTCCACCGGGTGGAACGAACCGTCGATAACGGTCACCTTCAGCTTCTCCACGGGATAGCCTGCAAGCACACCGTTCTTCATAGCGGTTGTGAAGCCCTTCTGGATCGAGGGGATGAATTCCTTGGGAATGTTACCGCCCTTGACCTCGTCAACGAACTGCAGGCCGCCTTCGAAGCCTTCGTCAACCGGCTCGACGCGAACGATGATGTCGGCGAATTTACCACGACCACCGGTCTGCTTCTTGAACACTTCGCGAAGTTCGACGGGCTTGGTGATGGCTTCCTTGTAGGTAACCTGGGGCTGACCCTGGTTGCACTCTACCTTGAATTCGCGTTTCAGACGGTCGATGATGATGTCGAGGTGAAGCTCGCCCATACCCGAGATAACGGTCTGGCCGGTCTCCTCGTTTGTCTCCACGCGGAATGTGGGGTCCTCTTCGGCGAGTTTCTGCAGACCCACGCCGAGTTTGTCGAGGTCCTTCTGAGTCTTGGGCTCCACTGCGATACCGATAACGGGATCGGGGAATTCCATTGCCTCGAGAACGATGGGGTGGTTTTCGTCGCAGAGGGTGTCGCCGGTGCGGATATCCTTGAAACCTACACCTGCGCCGATATCGCCGCAACCGATTTTCTCCATCGGGTTCTGCTTGTTCGAGTGCATCTGGAACAGACGGCTCACGCGCTCCTTCTTGTCGCTGCGTGCGTTGAGCACATAGCTGCCGGCAACAACATCACCCGAGTACACACGGAAGAATGTCAGACGGCCTACATAGGGGTCGGTAGCGATCTTGAATGCCAGAGCGCACATGGGAGCCTCCGACGAGGGTTCGCGGGTCTCGATCTTGTCGGGATCGTCGATGGCGTGGCCTTCGACTGCACCTGCATCGAGGGGGCTGGGGAGGTATGCGCAGACATTGTCGAGCAGGCACTGCACGCCCTTGTTCTTGAACGAGGAGCCGCAGGTCATGGGCACGATGTCCATTTTCAGTGTGGCGGCACGGAGAGCGCGGCGGATTTCCTCCTCTGTGATGGTGGAGGGATCGTCGAAGTATTTCTCCATGAGAGCGTCGTCGTACTCGGCGATTTTCTCAAGCATCTTGTCGCGCCACTCTTCGCATTCTGCCACCATATTGGCGGGGATTTCCTCGATAGAGTAGTCAGCGCCCATCGACTCGTCATGCCAGAAGATAGCCTTCATGGTGATGAGGTCGACCAGACCCTTGAATGTTTCTTCAGCGCCGATGGGCACCTGGATGGGGCAGGGATTTGCACCCAGCACATCCTTCACCTGACGGCAAACCTCGAAGAAGTTCGCGCCGGAGCGGTCCATTTTGTTCACGTAGCCCACGCGGGGAACGTTATACTTGTCGGCCTGACGCCATACGGTCTCACTCTGGGGCTCAACGCCACCTACGGCGCAGAATGTTGCCACAGCGCCGTCGAGCACGCGGAGCGAACGCTCTACCTCAACGGTGAAGTCAACGTGTCCCGGAGTGTCAATGAGGTTGATTTTATATTTGTCGCCCGCATATTTCCAGAAGGTAGTGGTGGCGGCGGAGGTGATTGTGATACCACGCTCCTGCTCCTGCTCCATCCAGTCCATGGTAGCGGCACCGTCGTGCACCTCGCCGATTTTGTGGGTAAGGCCGGTGTAGAACAGAATACGCTCCGATGTGGTGGTCTTACCGGCATCGATGTGGGCCATGATACCGATATTGCGGGTAAATTTAAGATGTTCGTCTGATTTAGCCATTGTTTGGAGTTCTCTTAGAATCGTTTAACCAGTGAATTATGCCGCGGCATCAGAAGCGGAAGTGTGCGAATGCGCGGTTGGCCTCGGCCATTTTGTGCATATCCTCTTTACGTTTGAATGCACCACCCTGGTCGTTGAATGCGTCCATGATCTCGGCGGCGAGCTTGTCGCTCATTGTCTTGCCACCGCGTTTGCGGGCGTAGTTGATAAGGTTCTTCATTGAAATTGACTCCTTGCGGTCGGGACGGATTTCGGTGGGAACCTGGAAGGTTGCGCCACCTACTCGGCGCGATTTAACCTCAACCTGGGGAGTTACGTTCTCGAGCGCTTTTTTCCAGATTTCCAGAGAGGTCTTCTCTTCGTTCTGCATCTTCGACTTCACAGTTTCAAGCGCGCTATAGAAGATGGTATAGGCGGTGTTCTTCTTACCGTCGTACATGAGGTGGTTGACGAATTTCGTCACTTTCACATCGTGGAACACGGGATCGGGAAGAATCACGCGTTTCTTAGGCTTTGCTTTTCTCATTTTAAGTTTTAAGCGAAAAGTTGTTTTTGCTTTTTCGTCGTGGCTGGTGTCTTATCTTCGGCCCGCGCTCTCATGCGCTATCTTAATCTTGGGCCTACTCAACCGTTGTCAGCTCCGGGAAATCAAAAACAGGGTTGGTGAAAATGTTTTGGGTTGATTTCTCGTGGTGCTATTTAGTCACTTCACCCGGAAGGATGTCAGGCGCGGGGCGCCAGGTCCGTTCCCGGATTACTTCTTAGCCGCACCGGCTTTAGGACGTTTGGCCCCGTATTTGGAGCGACGCTGTGTGCGGTCCTTCACACCGGAGGTATCAAGTGTGCCGCGCACGATGTGGTAGCGAACACCGGGAAGGTCCTTCACACGGCCGCCACGTACAAGCACGATCGAGTGCTCCTGCAGGTTGTGGCCTTCACCGGGGATGTAGGAGTTGACCTCCTTGCCGTTGGTGAGGCGGACACGTGCAACTTTACGCATTGCCGAGTTAGGTTTCTTAGGTGTGGTGGTGTAGACACGCACGCAAACTCCACGACGCTGAGGACAGGAGTCCAACGCGGGCGACTTGCTCTTATCCACAAGGGTTTCGCGTCCTTTTCTTACTAATTGCTGAATAGTAGGCATCTTAGTTTGTTAATGATTTTGTTACTTTGGTTCTATATTACTTATTTTCCTTTGCTCGGAGAATCAGGCTTTTCATACGCATATCACGCGCACCCATCCACCTCACCCTCAATGGGTTGCAGCAGCACCGGGCACACGAGCCTCTGAAAAGCGATGCAAAATTACGACATATTTTCCTAACTGCCAAATATTTTGATAGTTATTTTACAGCATCAGGCGGTAGGAGGTGTAGCACACACCTCGGCCGCCGAAGCCCGATTTCTGCCGCAGCAGTCCGGCGTTGAGCAGCTGCCCTCCCCTCTCGGTGGATATTCCGAAATCAAAATAACGGCAGCAGGCGGCGAAACGCTCCATCACCGCCGAGAACAGCATGGGTAGCGCCCCTACGGCGCATCCGGCATCCGAGGCGGCGATATATTGTGCATGAGCCACATGCCCACACACATAAATCACCGTACCGGCAAGCACATCGCCCTTCGGATTTTTCACCGTAAAAAGGCGGATGTTCTGCGGGAACCGTGATGCCAGCAGCTCCATCTCTGCGAGCGAATGCACCGGTCCCACGCCATGGCGGCTCGTGAGCACCCGCCCGAGTACATCCCAGAATGCGCCGAAATTGTCGGATTCTTCCACCGTCAATCCCGCCGCGACGGCCTTACGCAGATTGCGGCGGCTGTTCTGGTCGAATCCCAAGGGCGCCTGCAGGTCGACGGTGCTTGAAATCTGGCACGTCTCCATCTGAGCCCCGAGGCGGAATAGCCCGTACACATCATCCTCTGCCCCGCAGCGGGCATATATCCACGGAATAGCCTTGTAGTGAAGCGCTTTCGCGCCGTCTGCACGCAGAAAATCGAGCGCGGCGTCCCAGACGTCGAGCATCACGGAAGCATCGAACCCCGATACAGGGGTGAGCCATCCTCCGTAAGTAAGTCCGCGGTGCGACCACATCTCATCGCCCTCGCGGTTGGCAGGCAGCAGGGCGCACACCCTGCCTCCCCGCATTGCCACAAGCGAATAATCCTCAAAGCGGTCGGCATGATAGTCCATATATCCGCGCTGCAGCAGGAACGTGCCCTGCCTGGACGCGGCGGCAAATTCATCCCACATCCGCTTCATCGAAGGCTCATACCTGACTATTTCTATTTTTTTGGCATCCATGCTCTCTAACTTTGAGTCAAAGTTAGTAATTTTGCACCAAATATAATAACGACCTGTATAATTGCCGTAAAACCTCACAACATGAACATAGCTATAGTCGGCGCCAGCGGCGCTGTCGGGCAGGAACTCCTGCGCGTTCTCGATCAGACCGGATTCCCGGTAACCTCACTGCGTCTTTTCGGTTCGAGCCGTAGCGCCGGACGCTCTTACACTTTCCGTGGAAACAGCTACACCGTGGAAGAACTCACCCATGATCCGGACCTGTTCCGCGGCGTCGACATCGCCTTCACCTCGGCCGGAGCGTCCACCTCGCGCGAGTTCGCCGACACAATCACCGCCCACGGCACGCTGATGATCGACAATTCGAGCGCTTTCCGCATGGATGCCGATGTGCCTTTGGTAGTACCGGAAGTAAACGGCGACGATGCCTTCAACGCCCCCCGGCGCATCATCGGCAACCCCAACTGCACCACCATACAGATGGTTGTGGCACTCAAGCCCATCAACGACATCAGCCCCATCACACGCGTGCATGTGGCCACCTATCAGGCTGCCAGCGGAGCCGGACAGGCTGCCATGGACGAACTGGCCATGCAGTACGAGCAGATAACACGCGGCGAGAAACCCACCGTCGAAAAATTCTCGACACAGCTGGCCTACAACGTCATCCCGCACATCGACGTCTTCACCGACAACGGCTACACCAAGGAAGAGATGAGATGTTCAACGAGACACGCAAAATCATGCATGCCCCCCACCTCAGCGTCAGCGCCATGTGCGTGCGCGTGCCCGTGATGCGCGCCCACTCCGAGGCCATCTGGGTGGAGACGGAGCAGCCCGTCAGCCTTGATGCCGCACGCCGGGCCTTCAGCAACGCCGAGGGTGTGGTGCTCATGGACGACCCCGCCAACAAGGTTTACCCCATGCCGCTCGAACTCGCCCATCACGACCCGGTGTATGTGGGACGCCTCCGCAAGGACCTGGCCAACCCCAACGGCCTGACATTCTGGACCGTGAGCGACCAGATCCGCAAGGGCGCCGCCCTCAACGCCGTCCAGATAGCACGCTATCTGCTCGACCACAGGAAGTAAGCAACCACTCTTTCAACTTTTCAGTCACCACAGCTCATGATTATCTGCGCATCAGTCACCGATCCGGTTGCGATTTTCCTCATCGTACTCGCCATAATCCTGCTTGCGCCGGTGATTCTCACACGCCTCAAGATTCCCCACATCATCGGCATGATCGTGGCAGGCGTGATTGTGGGCCCGTACGGATTCGACGTGCTTGACCGCGACAGTTCGTTCAACATATTCGGACAGGTTGGGCTGCTCTACCTCATGTTTCTGGCCGGACTGGAAATCGACATGTACCACCTGCGGCTCAACCTGCGCCGCGGAGTGCTTTTCGGGCTTCTCACGTTCTTCATACCGATGGCCATGGGTGTGCTGGCAAGCGTATACATCCTGAATGTGGGCTGGCTTACATCATTCCTGCTGGCTTCGATGTATGCTTCCCACACTGATAGCCTACCCAGTTGCGGCGCGATTCGGAATAACCAAATCGCCTGCCGTGCTCATATCCGTGGTGGGCACCATCATAGCCGTGGTGGGCGCCCTCCTTGTGCTGGCATGTGCCGTGAACATCCACGACAACGGTTCGTTCCAGTCCACGCGCCTGCTATGGCTGCTCGGCAAGCTTGGCGCCTACTGCGCCGTAGTTCTCTACGCATATCCACGCCTCACGCGCTGGTTCTTCAAAAGCTACAGCGAGAAGGTGACGCAATACGTCTACGTGATGGTGATGGTGTTCCTGTCGGCATGGGTGGCCGGAGCCATAGGTCTGGAGCCGGTGCTCGGCGCATTCTTCGCCGGACTGGTGCTCAACCGCTACATCCCGGCATCCTCCCCGCTGATGAACAGCATCGAGTTCGTGGGCAACGCTCTTTTCATCCCCTATTTCCTTATCGGTGTCGGCATGATGATCAATGTGGGCGTGATAGTCAAGGGGAACACCCTCGTGGTGGCCATGGTTATGCTCGTGGTGGCCATAGTGAGCAAATGGCTTGCCGCATTCATAGCCCAGAAAGCCTACGGCATGGCCGCCATAGACCGCCGCATGATGTTCGGTCTGACCACAGCCCACACCGCAGTGGCCCTCGCCGTGGTGACCATCGGTTACAACATGATTATGCCCGACGGCCACCGCATGATGGACGAGACCATTCTCAACGGCACCGTCCTGGTGATACTCGTGACATGCGCTCTGGCTCCGATCTGCACATCCGAAGCCGCCGCAAAAATCAAGATCCGCATGCTCCAGAACGGAGACGGAGCCGAAGACACCCCCGACCGCACCACATCGCCCATTCCATCCCATCCCGTCAACACGCTGATTGCGCTCTCCAATCCTATAACGGCCGAACCGCTCACAGAGCTTGCCATGATGATGCGCCTGCGCCGCACGGGGCATCTGGCCGACCGTCTGCACGCCATCCACGTGCGCAACGAGAACACGCCGCAGTCAAAAGCCATAGGGACCAACGTGCTCCAGTCAGCTGTACGGACCGCATCCGGAGCTGACGTACGCCTCGACACCATCGAGCGCTTCGACATAAACACCGTCACCGGTATCGTCAACACCATTCAGGAACGCGACATCAGCCATATAGTCGTGGGAATGCACCGAAAGACCACGGTCATAGACTCATTCATGGGACAGAAGCTCGACCAGCTGCTGCGCTCCACCAACTGCATGACGGTGATCTCGCGCTGCTTTATTCCGCTGAACACCATCACACGCATAGTGGTGTTCGTTCCGGCCAAGGCTCAGTACGAAACCGGCTTCACAAGCTGGGTGCTCGCCACCGGCAATCTGGCCGCACAGGTGGGCTGCCGCATCATATTCTGTTGCCGCAGTGAGCAGCAGGCCATAATCCGTGCCGTGATTCACCGAGCCGCCTTAGGCATTCGTCATGAGTACCGCAACGTCACCGACGATGACGACTTCATGCTCCTTGCCAACCGCGTGCTCGACGACGACCTCATGATTGTGGTGAGTGCGCGCCCCAACTCCGTGTCCTATTCATCGCACGTGACAGAAACGCAGCTGTTGCTGCAAAAATATTTCCAGCGCAACAACCTCTGCCTCATCTATCCGGAACAGTTCGGACAGAACGAGCAGCCGTTCTCGTTCACCGACCCGCTCGGCGCAGACATTGCCACCACCCCGTCGCCGCTGTGGCTCAGACTCCGCGGTGTGTTCCACCGTCTGAACGTGATGAAAAAACGTGTGACCCACCGTCACCGGAAATAAACATTGCGTACATGTGCGAAGTTATTTTCCTGTACATAGTACCCCCCTTTGCAATCGTAACCCCTTTCATAATCAAACCCTGATTCAATGAGCATCATAGACCCCACCCGTCCTGGGAACTTCAATCTGTCGGAACTGAAATCGCCCGCCGACATCCGCACTCTCAACTTCGAACAGCTCAACCACCTCGCAGCCGAACTCCGCACACCGCTGCTGCAGAAACTTGCAGCCGTGGGTGGCCATGTTGGTCCCAATCTCGGCTTCGTGGAGGCCACGATAGCTCTCCACTACGTGTTCAACACCCCGGAAGATAAAATCGTGTTCGACGTGTCGCACCAGACCTACGTGCACAAAATGCTCACAGGACGCATCGCATCTTTTCTCGATCCCGCCAAATACCGCGATGTTACAGGCTATACCAATCCTCACGAAAGCGCCTACGACCTCTTCTCCATCGGCCATACCTCCACATCGCTTGCCCTGGCAGCCGGTCTGGCCAAAGCCCGCGACATGCAGGGAGGACATGAAAATGTGGTGGCCGTAATAGGCGACGGCTCGCTCAGCGGAGGCGAGGCTTTCGAGGGACTGGACTACGGAGCCCTGCTCAACAGCAATTTCATTGTGGTGGTCAACGATAACCAGATGAGCATTGCGCCCAACCATGGCGGCATCTATCAGAACCTCGAACTTCTGCGCAACACCAACGGCACCGCCGAGTGCAACCTCTTCCGCTCCTTCGGCTACGACTACATCTATGTAGGCGAAGGCAACAACATCGAAAAACTCGTCGAGGCATTCCGTGCGGTCAAAGATTCCACCCGTCCGGTTGTGGTGCACATCAACACCTTCAAAGGTCTCGGCCTCCCCGTGGCCGAACGCCACAAGGAGCAGTTCCACTGGTCCATGCCGTTCGATCCCAAGACCGGCGCGCCACTGCAGCACAACTCCGCTCCAAACTATTTCGACCTCTTCGCCAACCATATGCTCAACCGCATGGCGGTTGACAAAAACATATGTACTATCACAGCCGGCACGCCCGGAGCCATCGGCTTCGACCCCGCACGCCGTGAAGCAGCCCACGGGCGCTTCATCGATGTGGGCATCGCCGAGCAGTGCGCCGTGGCGCTTGCGTCCGGTATCGCCAAAGGTGGTTGCCGTCCGGTGTTCGGCGTGCAGGCATCATTCCTCCAGCGCGCCTACGACCAGCTGCAGGAGGATGTGGCCATCAACTCCAATCCGGCAGTATTCGTAGTGTTCAACAGCAGCGTATGGGGCATCCCCGACGAGACACACCTCGGGTTCTTCAGCGCCCCCATGTCGGCCACCATCCCCGGTCTCCCCATTCTGGCACCGACCAACGGCGACGAATTCACAGCCATGCTCGACTGGGCCATCGACCAGACAGAGACACCTGTAATGATTATCGCGCCTGCCGTAGCCGTGGCAAAGGCTGAAAAGCCCGTGGCAACCGACTACTCACATGCAACCTACGACATCGAACGCCAAGGAGCGGATGTGGCGATAATCGCCGCCGGCGATTTCATCGGCATAGGCCGTGAGGCCGCCGCGCTAATGGAGCAGCAGGGGCTGAACCCCACGCTTATCAACCCGCGCATCATTTCCGACGTCGATGCCGCCACCCTCAACACCCTGCGCGACTACAAACTGGTGGTCACTCTCGAGGACAACAGCATTGCCGGCGGCATGGGACAGAAGATAGCCGCCTACCTCGGCACTGCGCCCGTAAAAGTCAAGTCTCTTGGCCTCCCCAAAGCCTTCCTCAACCGCTACAAGGCATCGGAAGTGCTCGCACAGCAGGGCATCACCCCCGAGGCCATCGCCGCCCTCGCCGCTTCCCTTTGAACCGGCCCTCCTGAATAAACAGATTTTTAATAACACTGAACGTCCCGACCTTCACAGGCCGGGACGTTCGCTGTTATTAAATCTATACAAAGTTACTTAATCATTTCGTACGTTATTTGTAGTTTTCGGCCAGCTCGCGGATGGCGTTGAAGATGCGGTAGTCTGCTTCGGAGAATGCCCGGCCGCGACGCGCCATCATGCGGTGCGCGATATCGAAGAACTTCTCCATAGGCAGGTCGGTGAATCCGGAGGCGCCACCTTCGCTGAACGATGCGATGAAATTACGCGGGAACCCTGAACCATGGATGTTCACACCCACACCCACCACTGTGGCAGTGTTGAACATTGTGTTGATGCCGGCCTTTGAGTGGTCGGCCATTATCAGGCCGCAGAACTGCAGACCCGTGCGGAGGAAACGGTGCGACGGGTAGTTCCAGAGCTTGATTTCCGTATAGTCGTTCTTAAGGTTCGATGCCACGCAGCCTGCGCCGAGATTACACCACTCGCCTATCACGGCATTCCCGAGGAAGCCGTCGTGCGCCTTGTTGGTATAGCCGAATATAACCACATTGTTGAGCTCTCCGCCCACTTTACACCACGGGCCGAGCGATGTGCCGGGATAAATGCGGGTACCCATGTTGACGGTGGAATGTTCACCCAGAGCGATGGGGCCTCGCAGGCAGCTCCCTTCCATGATTTCCACATGGCGACCCACGTAAATCGGGCCATGCGATGCATTGAGGACAACGCCCTCCACCACAGCGCCACTCTCTATGAAAATCTGCTCGTAATCGCCGATGACGGTGTTGCTGCGCGGAATCGACTGGCCTTCGCGACCGGCAGTAAGCACTTCAAAGTCGGCGGTTATCTGCTGCGAATTCAGCAGGAACACGTCGTAAAGATTCTCAACGGCGTCAACCTTCTCGTCATACAGAATCCCTTCGGGGACCTCCGCCAGAGCCGAGACGGGCATCCCGGCACCGCCGCGGCGCGCCACAAGAATCCTGTTGCCCGAACGGGTATAGGCCACCAGAGCCTCCCCTTCGGCAAGTTCCGACACCGCACGCGCAAGCTCGCGTGTGGCAATCACATTCGAGGCGATGAACAGATTGTCGGCCTCAAGGGTCTTCGGATATTTCTCCGACAGATAGCCGGCGGTGGAATATGAATATGTACCCGGTATGAAATGTTCCCATTTCTGACGCAGTGTGGTGATTCCCAGCAGGAAATCGGCCACTGGCCGGGTGTACGACAGCGGAAGGAGATTATCTCTCACCGCAGGTTGGTCGAAAAGGATTACGTTGCTCGGATTCATATCGGGTAGGTGTTTATGGTTAGTTATCCTTATTTTATTTGTAGAGCAAAAATAGTAAATTTGCCTAAGATTAACAATTCAAAGCCGGTTATTTTTTCACGCCGGCATAACTTCAATATTACCAGCTATGAACCACCGTCACCTCACCCTTTCCGAAATCGAGCTGCTCGAACAAAACAACTGCCAGTGTCCCGACTGGAACCTTGTGGAAGTGGCCGAGCCGTTCTGCCCCGACCATTATATCGACGTACGTTTTTCGGGTACGGTGAGACTTGGCACCACATCCACCTGCATGATGCGCAACGGCAAGATTCCGATGCCCACAGGCATTTATCACGCCGCAATCCACAACTGCACCATTGGCAACGAGGTGCTCATCAACCATATCGGCAACTACATAGCAGACTACCGCATAGGCGACAATGTGCTCATCGAGAACACCGGATGCATCGACATGTCGGGTGTCTCGGCGTTCGGCAACGGCGTAGAGGTGTCGGTGCTCAACGAAACCGGCGGACGCGAGGTGCCCATCTACGACTGCCTGTCGGCCCACGTGGCATACCTCATAGCCATGTACCGCCACAACAAGGACCTTGTGTCGCATCTGCGCGGTCTGGTCAACGACTATGTGGAAACACGGCGCTCGGCTACCGGAACCATCGAGTCAGATGTCACCATACTTAACACCGGGAGCATCCGCGATGTTTATGTAGGCCCGTTCGCATCGGTCGACGGAGCCACCCGCCTCAACAACGGATCAATCATGTCGGAGCAGTCCGATCCCGTGCACATCGGCCCCAATGTCATGGCCGACGACTTCATTATATGCGCAGGCGCGAAGGTGGATTCAGGCGCCGTGCTCGTCCACACCTTCGTGGGACAGGCCACATCGCTCACCCGCCTGTTCTCCGCCCACGACTCGCTGTTCTTTGCCAACTGCGCTTGCGAGAACGGCGAAGCCGCAGCCATATTTGCCGGTCCATATACAGTGACGATGCACAAGTCGTCGCTTCTCATAGCCGGAATGTTCTCTTTCCTCAACGCCGGTTCGGGTTCGAACCAGAGCAACCACATGTACAAACTCGGCCCCATACATCAGGGAGTGGTGGACCGCGGGTCGAAAACCACTTCGGACAGCTATATCCTTTGGCCGGCACATATCGGAGCGTTCTCGCTGGTGATGGGCCGACACGTGAGCCATTCCGACACATCCCGTCTCCCATTCTCCTACCTTATAGAGAAAGCCGGCGAATCGCATCTTGTGCCGGGAGTGAACCTGAAGAGTGTGGGAACCATCCGCGACGCCATGAAATGGCCCAAGCGCGACAAGCGCCGCACCCCCAAAAAGCTCGACTACATAAACTTCAATCTTCTCAGCCCCTACACAGTGTCGAAGATGATTGACGGCATCACGCTGCTCAACGACATAGAGACAACCTCGGGCGATACCTCGGCCATCTACTCCTATCAGGGTATGACCATCTCGGCCTCCGCTCTGCGCAAAGGCCGCATGTACTACAACATGGCAATCGACAAGTTCATGGGCAACTCAGTGCTCAAACGTCTCGAAGGGATGCAGATCACTTGCGACGAGGACATCCGCCGCCGTTTGCGCCCGCAGATGGCCGAAGGAGTTGGCGAATGGCTGGATATCGCCGGACTTATCGCCCCGAAAAACGAGATAAAACGCCTGTGTGTGGACATTGCACAGGGCACAATCACATCGCTTGCAGAGGTGAACAGCCGCCTGCAGACCCTGAGCGAGAACTACTATGAACTTGAATGGACCTGGGTGGCAGAGAACTTCCACCGCTGGTGGGGCAAACATTGTGATGAACTCACCGTGGCCGACATCAGGGCCATTGCCGGACGATGGGTGGAAAGTGTTGTGAAACTTGACCGCATGCTCTATGACGACGCACGCAAGGAGTTCTCGTCGGTGGCACGCATAGGATTCGGTATCGATGCCTCCGCCCGCAATGCGCGTGTGGATTTCGAACAGGTGCGCGGAGAATTCGAGCGCGACCCGTTTGTAAAGATGGTGCTTGACCATATAGACGCCAAAACCGCCCTACACGACGACCTCATTTCCCGACTGCCGCAGCAGTAACCAGTGCCTGGGCTTACAGCTCTATGGTCAGTCCCTCGTCGGCGGCTATGGTATCAGGAAAAATCAGGCGCGCCTCGGCAAGATGCTGCGCCTCGGTATTATAGGCTTTAGAATAATGCCCGAGCATAAGGCGGCCCACTCCGGCCGCCTTAGCTATGTGCGCGGCTTCGGAAGCGGTGGAATGAAAGCGCTCGCGGGCACGGTCGGCAGCCTCGTCGGTATACGTGGCCTCGTGGTAAAGCAGATCGACGCCCTGCACCTGCTTTGCGAGCGAAGGAGTGTAGACCGTGTCGGAACAATAGGCATACGATGCCGCATGGTCGGCCGCAGTGGTGAGCATGGCGTTGGGGAACACACGCCCGTCGGGAGCGACATAATCCGCTCCTTCCTTTATCTCTTTCAACCGGCTCAGCGGTATGTCGAGAAATTTCACCATGTCGCCGCGCAGATGCAGCTGCTTGGGCTTTTCACGGAAGATATATCCCACACATGGCACGCGGTGGCGCAACGGAAAGGCTTCTACCGTAAGGCCGGAGGTTTCGAGCACAATCTGCCTTTCGTCGGGCCGCACCACATTGAACTGAAGCTCATAGGGACGTTCACGACAGAAAAAGTCCATGATGCGGCAGAACATCTCCACACCCTCGGCAAATGTATGCACGGTGACCGTGCCACCCTTCTGCTGCAGCGCCAGGGTGGAAAGCAGACCGGGCAGACCGAGACAATGGTCGCCATGCAGATGGCTTATGAAAATGTGGTTGAGGCGTGAGAACTTCAATCCCTGCCGGCGCATGGATAGCTGTGCCCCCTCGCCGCAGTCGACCATCATGAGCGAGCCGCGGTAGTCCACCACCTGACACGCCGGCAGATGCCGGAGCGAAGGTGTGGCCGAACCGCAACCGAGTATATGCACTTTGAATTCACTCATGCATTTATAACGTATTTCGGCCACGGTTTATTAAAACCATGGCCGAAAAAACTTTGCAACAATCTATGTATTTGAGTTTTTCTGCGGGATTACTGTACGGGAGAGAACGTTGCCGTGCCGTCAGCGCGGACCACGGCCACCGGGAGGCGGACCGCCGTGACCTCCGGGGGGACCCCACCTGCGCGAGTTGCGGTCGGACGGCTCGTTGCCTTTGCCGAAGGTGTTGAACTTGTAGGTGAACGAGAGCATGAAGTAGCGTGTGAGCTGGTTGTACTCCACATCGTCGATATAGTTGGCCGTAATCTGGCGCTGTATGTTCGATTTCTGCTGGAGAAGATCGTAGACCTTCAGCATCACCGTAGCTGCACGCCCTGCCATGAACTGATAGGAGATGGAGGCGTTCCACATCCATGTGTTGGTGTTGAAGCCCTCGGAGTAGCCCTTGGAGGCGGTGTAGGTGAGGTCGGTGGCCAGCACCAGCCCGAACGGCGCATAGTAGGAGCCGTTGAATGTGCCGCCATAGTTGTGAATGGTGGAGGTCTGGATGTTCTCTATGCTGTTGTGTGTCCACTGCAGACGGTAGTTGGGACGCAGTTCGAGTTCGAGGCTCTGCGGGCGGAATGCAATCGACGGGGATTCGGCGAACATCAGCGAACCGGAGCGGTTGAGCAGGCCGTTGTTGTAGCCGGCCTGATGATTGTAGTTCACGAACACATGGTTATTGAACGACCACGTTTTGTTATGCCCGAAAGGCTGGGAAAACATGTTCATGCCGCGGATGCTCCACACGCCGTTCACATTCTCATAATACGTGGTGCGTCCGCCAGTCACGGGGTCATAATCGGTGCGCGATATGATGCTGTTCTGCGACACCTGCGCATTCACCATCGCCATGATGGAGCGCTGACTCTCGGGCGAGAACTTCTGGAAACGCAGATGCATGTTGTGGGTGAATGTGGGGCGGAGCGAAGGATTACCCACAATCACGTTCAACGGGTTGGAATAGTCAGGCACGGGCTGCAGCTGTGTCATCGAAGGCTGCGAGGAGCGGCCGGAATAGAACAGGTTCATCGAGGTCTGCTTGTCGAACTTGTAGCGCAGACGCAGGAACGGTGCGAAGTTCCACACCCACCGTTCGGGGATGTCCGACTTGCTCCCGGTGAGATACTTGCTTTTTGACATCGAAGGCACCAGCGACACACCTGCATCGAGATTGTATTTGGCACGCACCTGCTTGAAGCCGAGACGTATGTCCTGAGTGAGGAAGTCGTTGCGGAAGCTGTTGGAAAGGTCCTCCATGTACTTCCAGTCGGAGAAATTGAGTGCATACATGTTTTCGGTGTCGTCGAGCAGGTCGGGGTAACGCCTGTCAACCCATTTGTCGGCGTTGTTCCACCGGTACTGGAACCGGTAGCTGAATGTAAGGAACCGGCCGTTGGCCGCATCGCCGAGGGGCTCGGTCCAGCTCAAACGCGCCGAGATGTTGTTGCTCCACGTATGGTTGTCGGTGTACTGCTCGTAGGAGTCTATCGTCGCGGTCATCATCGTCGGAAAGGAGATAGAAACGGTTGTAGGAGAAAGCGTCCTCATACTCCCTGACATCGCTGAAACGGTAGTTGGCCATGACGGAGAACGAACGCCCGCGGTGGTTGGCGAAATTGTGGTTGAATATAAGGCGCCCGGATGCCTCATAGGATGTTCCGCGCGAATAAGAGTTGTTGAAGCTGCGGTTCACCAGCGGTGTGAGGGGATTGTTGGAGAACAGTGTGTCGGTCTCCGCAATGTCGCTCCGGTTCTGGTTGAACGAGAATGTGGGGCGGAAATCGAACGTATTGAACGAGTCGGGTTTCCATTCTATGCGGAAATCGGCGCGCACGTTATGACCGCGGTCGCGTGCGTCGGATTCCGAATTCTCATCGGAATAGGAGTCGCTCAGCAGATATTCGCGGCGCTTGCGGGTAATGGTGGTGCGGTCAGTGTGGCTGTACATCACGTCGCCGCCGACACGGAATTTCTCATCTTTGCCCACATTGAAGTTTATACCGAAATTCTGCGAATCATTTATACCTCTGTCGCCTCCGAAACGGCGGAAACGGTTGCCGTTGCCGTCGGTGAAACCGAGTTCGTTGGTATTGTTGGCCGAACCGATGAATGTGATCTGGTTGTTGTTCCAGAAGCGGTTCACGTTGAATGTGGCCTGATAGCGGTCGTCCGTGCCGTATCCACCCTCCACGGTGCCGAACCAGCCGTTTTTCATCCCTTTCTTCACCGTAAGGTTGATCACGGTCTCATCCTCGCCGTCGTCAACGCCGGTCATGCGGGCGAGGTCGCTCTTGCGGTCAACCACCTGCAGCTTGTCCACCATGTTCACAGGCAGATTCTTCGATGCTACCTTGGGGTCATCGGCAAAGAACTCCTTGCCGTCAACAAGTATCTTGGTCACTTCCTTGCCGTTGGCTGTGATTTTGCCGTCAGAGTCCACCTCCACGCCCGGGAGGCGCTTCAGCAGGTCCTCCACCACGGCGTTCGGCGGGGTCTTGTAGGTGTCGGCATTGAACTCCACAGTGTCCTGCATCACCTTCATGGGAGTTTTAACACCCGTCACGGTGATTTCCTTAAGTATGGCCGACGATTCGTTGACCTTCAGCGAATCAAGTTTAACGGATGCTCCGGATATGCTGAATGGCTTGTAGGCCTTCTCATAACCCACATAACTCACTTCAGCCAGATACCGGCCGTTATTAAGCCCTGTAAGCTTGAAATTACCGTCCACATCAGCGATCGTACCCTTTACGAAAGCGCTGTCGCGCGCATTCAGAATCCTGATTGTGGCATCGGTGAGCGGCTCGCCCGCCGGGTCCGCCACGACTCCCGTCACATTATAAGCCCAGACAGCCACAGCCGTCACGGCTGCAGTGGCAGCTGCAAATAATCGCCTTGTAGGTGTCATCTCTTCTTGATTGTGCAGTTTTAGTAAATATAAATAGTTGCCGTTACAGTGACTGTGTCCGCGCCACGCGCCTCACATACACCTGTGCGCCGGAATATAAACAAATTCCGGACTTAACTATGATGCAAAGTTACCCATTAAGTTAAACTGCTTCCATGCACGCCGGAGCCATTTTAATGAATTACAATATTTATATGCCGTTGTTAGTAAGCGTTAACACTATGCGCTTACCTGTGTTGCCGGAATCCGGGCACAGCATGAAAAAAGCGACGGCACGCACGTGGAATCCGGCGCACCGTCGCAGATGTATTCATGTGGTCTGTGCCATTGCTCACGGCAACAGACTTTCAGCTATCTCAGTCCTTGCACTTGGCACTGATAAACTCGCGGTTGAGACGCGCGATGTTGCTGAGCGAGATGTTCTTGGGGCATTCGGCAGCACACGCACCGGTGTTGGTGCAGTTACCGAATCCCAAGCTCATCCATCTTGGCCACCATGGCGCGTGCACGGCGTGCACGTTCCACCTGCCCCTGAGGAAGCAGAGCAAACTGGCTTACCTTTGCCGAGACGAACAGCATGGCCGAACCGTTCTTGCAAGCTGCCACGCAGGCGCCGCAGCCGATGCAGGTTGCCGAGTCCATGGCCTCGTCGGCCACAGCCTTCGAGATGGGGAGGTTGTTGGCATCCTGAGCGCCGCCGCAGTTGAACGACACATAGCCGCCAGCCTGCTGAATCTGGTCGAACGCATTGCGGTTCACCATGAGGTCGCGTATAACGGGGAAAGCAGCCGAACGCCAGGGTTCGATGGTGATTTCCTCCTCGTTGTGGAATTTACGCATATGGAGCTGGCAGGTAGTGATGCCCTGCACGGGACCGTGGGGATGTCCGTTGATATAAAGCGAGCACATGCCGCAGATACCTTCGCGGCAGTCGTTGTCGAACACAACGGGCTCCTCGCCTTTATCCACAAGCTGCTGGTTGAGCATATCGAGCATCTCCAGGAAAGAGCTGCCGGTCGACACATTCTCGACACGATATTTGACGAACTGACCGGGCTCTTTGGGACCACGCTGACGCCAAATCTTCAAATTTACGTTTATTGTAGTTTCCATTATTGTTCTAAGTGTTGAATGTTACGACTTGTAGTTGCGGGTCTGAACCTGAATTGCCTCATACTTCAGAGGTTCCTTGAGCAGCACGGGCTTCTCATTGTCGCCCATATATTTCCAGCAACCTACGTACATGTAATCCTTGTCGTTACGTGCAGCTTCGCCGTCGGCGGTCTGGTACTCTTCGCGGAAGTGTGCGCCGCACGATTCGTTGCGGTGCAGTGCGTCGATAGCCATCATCTTGGCGATTACCAGGAAGTCCTCCAGACGGAGAGCCTTTTCAAGCTCGGTGTTGAGGTCGTCGGCCGAACCCACGATGCGCAGGTCAGTGTAGAATTCCTTGCGTACTTCGGCAATCTCGTCAATGGCTTTGACAAGGCTCTGCAGAGTGCGGCCCATACCTACGAGGTTCCACATGATATGGCCGAGTTTCTTGTGCAGCTGGTCGGGCGACTTGGTACCCTTGATTGCCATGAGTTTGGCGATACGCTCGCGTACGCCCTTCTCGGCGGCGTCGAATTCGGGAGTATCGGTGGTGAAACGCGGCACCTTGATTTGGTCGCTGAGATAGTTCTGCATTGTGTAGGGCAGCACGAAATAACCGTCAGCAAGACCCTGCATCAGCGCGGAAGCGCCCAGGCGGTTTGCACCGTGGTCCGAGAAGTTGCACTCACCGATGGCGAAGAGGCCCTTGATGGAGGTCTGCAGCTCGTAGTCAACCCAGATACCACCCATTGTGTAGTGGCTGGCGGGGAAGATCATCATCGGGGTTTCATAGGGGTTGTCGTCCGAAATCATCTGGTACATGTCGAACAGGTTGCCGTAACGGTCGCGCACCACATCGGCGCCGAGACGCTGGATGGCATACTTGAAGTCGAGATATACTGCATTACCGGTGCCGACACCGTAACCGGCGTCGCAGCGCTCCTTGGCGGCACGCGAAGCGATGTCGCGGGGACAGAGGTTACCGAAGGCGGGATAACGGCGCTCCAGATAGAAGTCGCGGTCCTCGTCGGGGATATCGGTAGGTTTCTTCTTGCCGGCGCGGATGGCTTCGGCATCCTCTTTCTTTTTGGGCACCCAGATACGGCCGTCGTTACGGAGCGATTCGCTCATAAGTGTGAGCTTGCTCTGGTCCTCGCCGTGAACGGGGATACATGTGGGGTGAATCTGAGTGAAAGCGAGGTTGGCCAGGTAGGCGCCTTTCTTGAATGCCTGGACAGCGGCCGAACCGTTGCAACCCATGGCGTTGGTGCTCAGGAAGAATGCACGGCCGTAACCACCGGTGGCCAGAACCACGGCGTGTGCGGCGTAGCGCTCGAGCTCACCTGTGATGAGGTTGCGCATGATCACACCGCGTGCGCGGCCGTCGATCATTACGATGTCAAGCATCTCGCGGCGGTTGAAGCTCTTGACGGTGCCTTTCTTGATCTGGCGGTTGAGCGATGCGTAGGCGCCAAGCAGCAGCTGCTGGCCGGTCTGGCCCTTGGCATAGAATGTACGGCTTACCTGAGCGCCACCGAACGAACGGTTGGCCAGCAGACCGCCGTATTCGCGTGCGAAGGGAACGCCCTGTGCCACGCACTGGTCAATGATGTTGTTCGACACTTCAGCCAGACGGTAAACGTTGGCCTCGCGCGAGCGGAAGTCACCGCCTTTCACTGTGTCATAGAACAGACGGTAAACCGAGTCGCCGTCGTTCTGATAGTTCTTGGCAGCATTGATACCACCCTGTGCGGCAATGGAGTGAGCGCGGCGGGGTGAATCCTGGATGCAGAAGTTATACACATTGAAACCCATTTCGCCAAGAGTGGAGGCTGCGGATGCGCCTGCCAGACCGGTACCTACAACGATGATGTCGAGGTGGCGCTTGTTGGCGGGGTTCACGAGTTTCTGATGTGCTTTATAGTTGGTCCACTTTTCAGCTACGGGACCTTCAGGAATTTTTGAATCGATTTGAAATTCGGGGAGCTTTGACGATTCGATATCGGCATAGTCCTTCATGATCGGCGTCGAGTCGATCATGCCCTCGAGATTTTTTATATCGGCCATATCTGAAATGTGATTATTCGTTTACGATTACTTGTTCTTCACTCTCAACCTCAGCCACAGCTGCGGGGCATTCGGGGTTGTTGCAGTCAGGATTGGTGCATTCACCCTGAGCGCAGGGAGCATTCTTGCAGGGTGCGCCTGCACATGCCTTGCGGCCGCAGGGAGTTTCGGTGCACTCTGCGTTAAGGCAGGGAGCTGCCTCCTGAATGGAGATATGGTTGCCTTCGGCTGCCATCTCCTGATACTGCTCGATGAGCGCGGGGCACGAAGTGTAGGTGCCGCGGTGAGCCTGTACGGTGAACACGATTGCCTGTGCGATGAAGAGAGCCACCACGCATGTCACCCACACGTTGCCGATTGTCTTGATGCGCTCCATCCAGATGCGGTTGTTCCAGCCGACAGTCTGCATCATCGACCAGAAACCGTGGGTAAGGTGGAACCAGAGGGCGATGAAACCGATCAGGTAGACAACCAGTGTGAGCGGATTGCGGAAGGCAATCTCAAGGAACCAAGTACCTGCTGCAGCGGGAACGGTCTCCTGAGTGTTGGCGTCAACCACGTCGCAGTGCAGGATTTCGGCAAGCTGCATTTTGCTCCAGAACTGGATGAGGTGAATCACCAGGAAGGCAAGAATCACAACGCCGAGCACATACATGTTCTTCGACGACCATTCAACCTGCTTGGGGCGCGAAGTCTCGGCGTAACGCTCTACGCCGCGGGCCTTGCGGTTCTGGATGGTGAGCCAGCTTGCATAGACGATGTGAAGCACCACAAAGGCAGCGATTATCACTGTGCCGATGAGTGCGTACCAGTTGGCGCCGAGCATAAGGCACACCTCGTTGTAGGCGGTGGGCCAGAACAGTGCCACTCCATTCATCAATGCGTGAAACGTCACAAATAGGAACAGGAAAGCACCGGACACTGCCATGATCACCTTCCTACCTATGGATGAGGATGTTAACCACATAAATGTTTTGTTTTAAAGGATTTAATTATTGAATTTTTGAGTTGTTTTTTCATGATCATGGGCATATTTACCCACGCAAAATTAGCAAATTGCCTTAATGTTCACAAATTTTAAGTATGGAAAAAACACAACCAATGCACAATGCTCAATGCATGATACATCATGCATCATGCATCATGCATCGTAAATTGTGCATCTACAAAAAAGAGGCGCCTCGCCGAAAACGGTCAAGACGCCTCAGGGGAAGGGGAAGCGCTTCAGGATGGGCTTGAACCAACGACCCCCTGATTAACAGTCAGGTGCTCTAACCAACTGAGCTACTGAAGCATTTTTTCGATGATTGCGCGGCTTTCAGGCAGCGTGCAACCTCCAGGTTTCCCTTCTTCAATAATTTTGGCGCTTCAGGATGGGCTTGAACCAACGACCCCCTGATTAACAGTCAGGTGCTCTAACCAACTGAGCTACTGAAGCATTTTCTTATCGCAACAGGATGGAGAATCCTGACAGCGACCCACCCCTCCGGGTTTTGCGTTGCAAAATTACATTCATTTTTTCAATTACGCAACACTTTAGGCAAGTTTTTGCATCAAGATTTCACGCCTCGGCGCGATTTTTCTTCCACTCACATGCAAAATAGCGCCTTTGCCAACAATGCACACGGCACTCCGCCATGGCATTCCGGCCGATGTTTGCCGGAGAAGGCCTCACGATAGGAGCCGCGCCGTTGCCGATTTCTCAACAATTCAGGACCTCAAAGCGTTATATATACAAAGATTACTTGAAACACACACTCCTGAAGGGAGGAATGGAACAGAATTCCGCATCTAAAAGGCACCACAGGCCGTAAGCGCAAGCCATAACTCCACGACCCTACTGCCGCAGCAGCATGTGACGTTGGAAGCGACGTCAGACCTCTCCTTCAATCTACGCAACGGGGCACTTTGAACGCAGATTCACACCCCCCACGGGCATCTGCACCAAAGCATTCCCGACAAAGCGCAAAAAAGCGATGCATCAGGCCAGCGCCTGCACGCATCGCTTTTTAGTCGTTAATCCGGGCTACGTTACGCCTCGGCTGCCGGCTGCACGTTGATGAAACGGCGGCCTTCCTTACCGGTGGTGAACACAACCACACCGTCAACGAGAGCATAGATGGTATGATCCTTACCCATGCCCACGTTCAGACCGGGATGGTGAACTGTGCCACGCTGACGCTTGATGATATTGCCCGCTTTGGCGTGCTGACCGCCAAAAATCTTCACTCCGAGTCGTTTGCTTTCTGACTCACGGCCGTTCTTAGAACTACCAACACCTTTTTTATGTGCCATTGTTTCTTAGAGTTTTATTTTGGGGTTAAGCAATCACGTCCTTGATCACAATCTGGGTGAACATCTGGCGATGTCCGTTCTTGCGAACATAGTCGTTGCGACGTTTTTTCTTGAAAACGATGACTTTGTCGCCTTTCACGAGGGGACGTTTCACCTCGCAAACAACTTGCCCCTTCCACGGTGGGCGCGCCTACTTTAACGGCACCGTCGGCGTCAACGAGCAGAACACGGTCAAATTCGAGTGTCTCGCCTTCTTTTTTCTCGTCGCCGAGATAGTGAACATACAGAAATTTGCCTGCTTCGGCTTTGAACTGCTGTCCCTGGATTTCTACAATTGCGTACATTGCAACTAACTGATATTTACAGATTAACACCGTCGGGCGGATGCGCAGGCACCACTTATTCCGAGCCCAAAACGGCCAAAAAGCCCACAAAGGTAACAATTATTTGCCAATCAACCAAATAATTATTTACCCACGTTTTTTATTTCACATCAACAATATTTTCGCAAAGCGTAGTTTTGCCGGCCTTGCACCACGAACAATTGTTGTGCAAATTTATGCCGGTGCTCCACCAAAAGCAAACGCGAACATATCTAAAATAAAGTATATTGGCTATATTTGCAAATCTTAGAAGAGCAATAATCCAATGAACGAAGAAAACAAAATAATACTTTACCAAGACGACAACGAAATTACGCGCGTATCAGTGCGTTTTGCTGATGAAGATTTATGGCTCACACAAAATCAGTTGGCTGACATATACTGCACCACACAAGAGAACATATCCATGCATATCAAAAACATATATGCAGACCACGAACTTGATGAGAATCGAACTTATAAGAAATTCTTATCAGTTCGACAAGAAGGGAATCGAAAGGTAAAACGTAACATCGATCATTACAATCTTGATATGATAATTGCTTTGGGCTATCGAGTGCAATCACAAGTTGCGACTCGTTTCCGCCGCTGGGCTACACAAAGACTTCACGAGTATATTCAGAAGGGATTTGCAATGGACGATGAGCGGTTAAAGCAAGGAGGTAATCGCTATTTTCGGGAGTTGTTGCAACGAATAAGGGATATCCGTAGTAGTGAGCGCAATTTCTATCAACAGGTTACGGACATATATGCCACTGCCACAGACTATGACCCACGTGATGAAATGACAAAAATGTTCTTCGCCACCGTACAGAACAAATTACATTATGCTGTTCACGAGAATACCGCTGCAGAAGTAATCTATAATCGCGTGGATAACGGGAAGCCATTTGTAGGCATGACTAATTTTAAAGGCAACTATGTAACCAAGGATGATGTGAGGATAGCCAAGAATTATTTGTCTGAAATTGAGCTTCAACGCCTTAACTTGTTAGTGTCCGGATTCTTGGATTTTGCGGAATTCCAGGCATTGGAAATGAATCCCATGACAATGAAAGATTGGATAGAGGCACTGGACAATCAGATTATCGCTCACAGAAGGAAAGTGCTGATTGGCAAGGGCTGCGTTTCGCATAAACAAGCGATTGAGAAAGCAGAAAAGGAATTTGCCATCTATCGCAAACGCGAAATGGATTTGTTTGAAAGTGATTTTGATAGAGAATTCAAGAAATTAAAAGATCTAAACGATAATAATCCAGATTAATTCACTCTATTTGCAATAAAAACCTCTGTACTAACGGATATTGATTTGACCGGCAGGCGCTTTGAAAATTCTTAAGAATATTTTTAGATGGTGATGCGGCGGGTGGAGGTGCCGGCGCGGAGGATGTAGATGCCGCGCGAGGCGATGCGGAGGCGGTGAAGGCCGGGCTTGACGGTTTCCTGCGCTATGAGCTGCCCGAGGATGGAGAAAAAAAGTTTGACCGTCACCGGCTTCTCGCTCCAGAGGTAGATGTAGCCGTCGCTCACGGCAATCTGCGTGTCGGCATCCATCTCCATTGTCTGCGTTATGGCGGCATGCGGCGAGTTGACCTCCTCCCACACAGGAGCGGCGCCGACAGCCGTAGCCACCGCCACCATAAGGGTCACAACCAATGTCGCAAGCAATCTGCGCATAACGTTCAGTGTCTGTTCAGTTCAAAATACATACGGTCAACCGCGTGCCTCACATGCTGCGCTGCTGACACAGTACGACTTGCAAAGTTACAATTTCCACCTCATTCGGCAAAGCCCAATGCGGCATTTTGCATTTTTTCTGCAAGAATGCAACGCAGATTCCGCCGGAATGCAATAGAAATTCCGCGCGAATGTGGCACGACATCAGGATTCGTACATGGCATCGATCTGCGCAGAGTAGTTGCGGTTGATCACCGGCCGGCGGATTTTCAACGTGTTGGTCAGCTCGCCCGATTCCATGGTGAACTCCTTGGGAAGCAGGGTGAATTTCTTGATTTTCTCAAACGAAGCGAGGCCCTCCTGAAGCGCTTCGATGCGTGAAGCCACAAGATTGTAGATTCTTGCGTCGGCCATGAGTTCATCAAGCGAGTCATATGTTATGCCGTTGGCGGCGGCATATTCCTGCAGAGCCGGGATGGACGGCACGATGAGGGCGGTGACAAATTTACGGTTGTCGCCTATTACGGCCACCTGCTCGATGTATTTGTCCTCGCCCAGACGGCTCTCGATGGCCTGGGGAGCTATGTATTTGCCGTTGGAGGTTTTGAAAAGATCTTTGAGGCGGTCGGTGAGAATCAACGCGCCGTGCTCATCAAAAAGACCGGCATCACCCGTGCGGAAATACCCATCCGAAGTGAAGGCATCAGCCGTCTCGGCAGGTTTGTTGAAATAGCCACGCATCACGGTGGGACCTTTCACCAGAATTTCGTCGTTCTCCCCTATCCGGACATCAATCCTATCAAGCACGGTGCCCACCGTGCCGATTTCATATCCCACATAAGGATAGCAACTCACGGTGGCGGTGGTTTCCGACAATCCGTATCCTATCACGATAGGCACACCCATCGAACGGAAAAATTCTGTGATGTTGGCGCTGAGCGGCGCTCCCGCCGTGGGGAATATGTTGCCGTGCTCGATTCCCATGATGCGCTGCACCTTGCGGAACACACGGCTGTTGAAAAATCCGTACTGCAATTCCAGCATGAACGGCACCTTCCGGCCCACGCGCGCATACTCCAGATTGCGGCGACGGCCAATGGCGAGCGCACGGCGGCACATCCAGCGGTTGAAGGGCTTCATTCGGGTCATCTTGTCCTGTATGGTGGCATATGCCTTTTCCCAGAACCTCGGCACCGAGCACATGCAGGTGGGACGCACCTCGCGGATGGTGGTCTGTATGTCACGCGGATTGCGGTTGACATACACTTTGATGCCGCAATCAAGCGCAAAATATGTCCAAGCCTTTTCAAAAATATGGCTCAGCGGAAGAAAACACATGGCCGTGTCGGCATCCGAGAGCGATGTGAGCCTGCGGTGATGCATCTCTATGGCGGCATCGAAACAGGAATGCGGAAGAATGGCGCCTTTGGGGTCGCCGGTAGTTCCGGAGGTATAGAGCAGTGTCGCGATATCGTCGGGGGTGGCTGCAGCCTTGCGGCGCGCCACTTCACGGCGGGATGCCTCTGAAGCCTCGGCACCCAGACGGAGAAAACGGGCGAAGGTCATTGTGGTGGTATCCGACGAATCAAGCCGCACGTCGGAATATACCACAATCTGACGAAGTCCGCTCTGACGGCGCGCAACGTTGCGCGCTATCTGATACTGTGTCTGGTCGCCCACAAAGATGCATTCGGCCTCGGCATCGCGGACTATGTACTCTACCTGCTGTTCCGACGAGGTGGCATATATGCTCACGGGAACGGCACGGTTGGCAAAGGCCGCGAAATCGGTCACGAGTATATAAGGGTCATTGGCCGAGAACACCGCCACGCGCTGCGTTTCCTTGATGCCTATGGCCTCCATGGCGGCAGCGGCCTGACCGGCCATCTGTTTGAGTTCATTCCAGCTATATGGGAGCCACATGCCGTCGGGACGGCGGTGATATACAGCCGCGCGGTCGCCATATTTTGCAGCCTGGCGGTCAACCAGTGTTGTCAGTATGTTATCCATTACTCTAATCTTCGGTTGGTTTATGCAGGAGCGCCGCCGGCATACCGACAGCCACCTGAGAGTTTTTTATTTGCCGAACTCGCGCCCTTCACGCAGGAGCTTGTTATAGCGGCGTTCATCATTAATAAGCCCGAGCGCCTCGCGGTACACCGGGCTGAGCTGCGGGTTCACCACACGGAAATAAGCGGATGTGTCGAACAGGTCGCGTGCAATCACACCTTTGACGATGGTCTCGATCATCGGGCGAGAACGCTCAAGCTGTGCCGGGTCAAGCTTCACACTGTCGGCCACTCCGAGTTTCACAATATCATCCATCATCGCCGAATCCACACTGAACTTGGCTATGAATGCGTCCACGTCGGGATATTCACGGTTCAGACGGCTGCGGTTGCGGTCGACATAGGTGATGCAGAAACGGTTGAGAATCCCTTTTGCCACCAGATTGCGGTAATACGGCGTAAAAGCGGTGGTATCGATCGGCACAAAAAGGTCGGGCATTATGCCGCCTCCGCCATAAACAGGGCGATGATTGTGCAATGTCTCGAAACGGAGCGAGTCGGGCAAGTGAATCGAATCGGCAGAGGAGAATTCTCCGGCCTCATAGCGGTGAAGCATGTCCTTGCGGTACGATTCCTCGTCGCCGGGAGCGTAAGGCTTCTGTATACTGCGGCCCGAGGGGGTGTAGTAGCGTGATACGGTGAGACGGATCATGGAGCCGTCGGGGAACGGAAACGGCCGCTGCACAAGCCCCTTGCCGAACGTGCGCCGTCCCACGATAAGGCCGCGGTCGTTGTCCTGCACGGCGCCGGAGAGGATTTCACTGGCCGAGGCGGAATACTGGTTGGCCATGATAACCAGACGCCCCTTGTTGAAGTTGCCCGGTTTCTCTACGGCATAGACGGTGCGCCCCATTTTCGGCGCATCGGTGTAGACCACCATATCCCCCTTGTCGAGGAAATGCGACGCAAGCTCATGGGCAGCCTGCAGATATCCGCCCCCATTGTCCTCGAGGTCGACAATAAGGTTCTGCATCCCTTGCTTACGCAGTTTCTCCAGGGCAGCCTCAAACTCCTTGTCGGTCTCCTCGCCGAAACGCGACACACGTATATAGCCCGTTGTCGGGTCGGCCATGTAGGCTGCATCCACGCTGTAAACAGGAATGTCGTCGCGCACGACGTGGAAGACGATAGGCTCTGCCTCGCCCCTGCGCAACACTTTCAAGTCCACCTCCGAACCTTTGGGGCCACGGAGAATCTTGATGATTCTGGAGTTAGGCAGTTTCCGGCCGGCTATAACGGAATCTCCGGCCTGGACAATACGGTCGCCCGGAAGGATTCCCACCTTTTCGGAAGGGCCACCCGAGGTGGTCTGGATCACGAACAACGTATCATTGAGCATGTTGAACTGCACGCCGATGCCGCTGAAATTTCCTTCGAGCGGAGTGGTGAGCTCCTTGGTCTCTTCCGGATCGGAATAGGACGAATGGGGGTCGAGCGTCTTGAGCATGGCCACGATGGCATCCTGCACCATGTTGCCGGCATCCACACTGTCCACGTAGAAGCGCTCGATCACCTGTTCGGCCATAAGCAGCTTGCGGTCGGGAGTGAGCTTGAACTCCCCTTTATCTTTTCCCCGGGCCTGAGTTGCAAGCGGGAGCAAGCAGACGGCCAAAACTGATATTACAAACCTTGAAATCGGAAACCTGTACATTCTTATTTGATTTTTATTAAGCCTTCGCATTGGCAGAAGGGAGATATTCTGACACGTCAACCCCATAGGCGGCAAGTTCCCTGACCATCGAGGAGCTCACCGACGCAAGTTCGGGCAACGCATAGATAAGAACAGATTCAATGCCTGAAATGTTGCGGTTTATGTCGGCCAGCTGGCGCTCATATTCAAAATCGGCCACCGACCGCACTCCTCGCAACAGAAACTGCGCGCCCTCGCGACGTGCGGCATCAACAGTGAGACAATCGAACGTCACCACCCGTACCCGCGGTTCAGCGGCATAGACCGCTTCGATATTACGGCAGCGGTCCTCGGCTGTGTCGTGTCCGCTTTTACCTGAATTCACCCCAATGCCGATCACAATCTCGTCGAACAGCGGCAGAGCGCGGTCTACGATAGATTTGTGCCCGATGGTGAAGGGGTCGAACGAACCGGCGAACAATGCAATTCTCTTCATTTTCTAATCATTCAGATTGTAGGAAGCGCATCAGGAAATCTGCGAGTCATCCTCCACCACCAGATTGTCAATGATGAAGTTCTGGCGGTCGGATGTATTCTTGCCCATATAGAACTCCAGCAGTTCGGCCACACCGTCCTCTTTGCGCAGGGTGACGCGATCCAGACGCATATCCTCGCCGATGAACCCTTTGAACTCGTCGGGCGAAATCTCACCCAAACCTTTGAATCGGGTAATCTCGGCGTTGGCCCCGAAGCGCTCTATGGCAGCTATACGCTCTTCGTCGGAATAACAATAGACGGTGGACGATTCTACACCGCTGTCTGCCCCCTCGCCATCGGCCTGTTTGCGGCTTTTTCCATCGGCCGAGCGAGACTTGCGGCCCGAACGTTTGGTTGCGTTTTTGTCGCGCACTCGGAACAGAGGGGTCTGCAATACGTACACATGCCCTTTCTTCACAAGATCCGGGAAAAACTGCAGGAAGAATGTGAGCAGAAGCAGGCGTATGTGCATACCGTCGACATCGGCATCGGTGGCGATAATCACATTATTGTAGCGCAGGCCGTCAATGCCGTCCTCGATGTTCAGGGCAGCCTGCAGCAGGTTGAATTCTTCATTCTCATAAACCACTTTCCGGGTAAGCCCGAAGGAGTTGAGCGGTTTACCACGCAGGGAGAACACAGCCTGGGTCTCCACATCACGGATTTTGGTAATGGAGCCGGAAGCCGAATCGCCCTCCGTGAGGAATATCGACGACGCAAGCTTGCGGTCCTCGTCACCACGGGGATCGTTGAGGTGCACGCGGCAGTCGCGCAGCTTGCTGTTGTGCAGGTTCACCTTCTTGGCGCGTTCACGCGCAAGTTTGGTGACTCCGGCCATGGCTTTGCGCTCACGCTCGCTCTCCTGAATTTTCTTTAGGAGCACCTCCGAGGTGTCGAGGTTCTTGTGCAGGAAGTTGTCGAGTTCCTTTTTCAGGAAATCGCTGATGTATTTCGCTATTGTCGGACCTTCGGGACCCATGTCACGGCTGCCGAGCTTAGTCTTGGTCTGCGATTCGAACACGGGTTCCTCCACCTTGACACTCACGGCCGCGATCATGCCGTTGCGGATGTCGGTGTATTCGAAATTCTTTCCGAAATACTCCTTGATGGTTCGCGACACCGACTCCTTGAAAGCCGCAAGATGCGTGCCGCCCTGGGTGGTGTGCTGGCCGTTGACAAACGAGTAATACTCCTCGCCATACTGGTTGGCGTGAGTGATGGCAATCTCTATATCCTCCCCCTTGAGATGGATTATGGGATAAAGCGGCTCCTTTGTCATGTTGGCCCGCAGAAGGTCAAGCAGACCGTTGCGCGACACAAACCTCTTACCGTTGAACACGATGGCCAGACCGGTGTTGAGGTAGGTGTAATTGCGCAGGAGCGTCACTATAAACTCGTCGTTATAGTGATAGTCGCGGAAAATGGTGTTGTCAGGGGTGAACTGCACAAATGTACCGTTAGGCTCGTCGGTCGGTTCCTCGTCGGTCTGCATCAACAGCTCTCCGCGGCAGAACTCGGCACGGCGCATAAGGCCGTCGCGGTTACTCTGTATGATGAACGAATCGCTCAGCGCATTCACGGCCTTGATACCCACGCCGTTTAGGCCCACCGACTTCTTGAACGCCTTGGAGTCATATTTGGCACCGGTGTTCATCTTCGAGGCCACATCCACAAGCTTTCCGAGAGGCACGCCGCGGCCATAGTCGCGCACGGTCACGGTAGTTTCTGTCACGTCGACTGTTATCTGTCGCCCGAAGCCCATCATGTATTCGTCGATTGAATTGTCGAGCACCTCCTTGAGCAGCACATAGATACCGTCGTCGTTATAGGTACCGTCGCCCAGCTTGCCTATATACATGCCGGGGCGCAGGCGTATGTGCTCACGCCAGTCGAGGGTCTTTATATCTTCGTCCTTATATTCGGCAGTCCCGGCAGGACGGCTGTCGGCCTGTTCAAAATCCAGCATCCCGTCGGTAGCGGGGCCAATGGCATCGTCTTGTTGTGATGAAATAAGGGAGTCGTTCATGGAGCGTTGCAAGTTCTTCCCACAAAGTTACAAAAAAACACCCTAAAAATAAATCTTTTCCCGCACTTCCCTATGCCTCAGCAGATACCACACCCCATAAGTCATATAACGCAATGACCGTAAAAAAGATGACTGACCGGATTTATGCAATCTGTACGCCTTTAGAGGAATCCTCATAAACGCCGTGAAAGGATACTGCACAGCTATAACAGCACCGGAAGCTTTAAGTACCCCATTGTCTGTAATTTTTCTGTTCCCCGTGGTCAGACCTTCGTGATGCGTAATAATGATCGGAAAAAATCTGCAATTGAGTCCCAACCGCAATGCTTGCAATAAAAACATCTCATCTTCAGCCGCTCTGAGAACCGGCGCCGCTATTCCGAAGAACGTATTAAATTCCAATTTGGCAGTCCTTTCATTAGAACGCAGCGCAATTTCAAAGCATGTCTGTGAAAAGTTTTTAGGAATAGGATGTAGCGAGCAGCTTTCAGACGGGTAAGATTTCGCATCGGCACCTGTGTACATGAATGATGCATAATCCACTTCAGGATTATCATCAAAGGTCTTAATTATACTGCTTAATTGATCTGACGTATAACGCAAATCATCATCTGCAATGAGGAATATTTCACCGGATGCCTGTTCTAAAAGATTATTACGATTGTTGGACGAACCTATAGAATCCGCTCGCAACACGGTCACATCTGCCCTTGATGAAAGCGGTTCGGGTACAGGCAAACTCTCATGCATCTGCCACGACACCCAATAATGCACACCGTCCACCACGGGCAAATCCATAGTCACCACCCTCTCTATCCCGTCAGGGCGGCATGTGGCAATCAGCACCGATAATCTTGGTCTTGGCTCCATTGCTAAACACTTTTAATAATTCAGCACCGATTCTTAGAGGAATCCTCCCGGAATCGGTGCTGAATTATTAGATAAATTACAGATAGCGGGCGACGGCGGAGGAGAGGCGGGTGGGATCCTCGACACGCTCCACAAGTTCGCCGTTGCGGTTAATGACAAAGATGGCGGGGAGAGCGCCTACGTTGTAATCACGCAGCGTGGCCTCACCGTCTTTCGGCGAATTGTAGACTGTTACCCAGGGGAGATTGCGGGCAGACTGTTTCCATGCAAATTCATCGGCATCGAAGCCAACCTGATAGATTTCCAAGCCGGCCGACTTGTTTGCATCATAAATCTTGGCAAGTTCAAGGTTTAGCGCGGGCGATACCTCGGCCGAATAAGCGGTGAAATTCAACACCACCACATTGCCTTTGGATGCCACCTCATTCAGGCTGCGTTTAGCACCGGTTTCGTCAAGCAAAGCTATTTCAGGAAGCATGATTTCACGGGCTACAATCGTATCCACCGGCATGCCGGCACCCGAGGGACGACGGTTCGACAGGAACAATGCACGCAGGAATGCCGTGCGCGGATCGGAGGGACGGTTTTGGTCGAATGCATTTGCTACGGCTCCGATTATGCGCAGGTCACCACGCTCGACCGGATCGAACACCGGGGTGTTGCCGACACGGCGGAAAATGGTGTAATATGCAACGATGCCGTCTGGGTCGCGCAATATCACCTCCGCAAGCTTGCGTTTGAGGTCTGGATCATATGCAGCTGCGTCTGCGCCTTTGGCTTTTACGGTGGCATCGATAAGATTATTCACCTGAAGCAGTTTTTCGGCCGATTCGGAACCTGCAAGCGTGTAGCCCGAGCCGAAATTGGCCGCATCGGCCGTGATGTCCACGCTCTCGATTGAATCGATGGGGAAATAGACACTTTCGCCATTGAGCGTGAGGCGGAATATTTCGGGGTGCCCCACGGCTTCGCCTGCAACGGAGAATGCACCGGATTTGTCGGTGGTGACCGTATCAACAGGATACCATCCGCCGCGGCCATTGGGAGCCTCGACAATGAGATCGGCTGTATCGGCTCCGTTCACCACTCCTTTTGCATGCCATTTGTTCTCGCTGCAGCCGCAAAGAGCCGCAACGCTGACAATCGCGGCTGCCACAGCACCGCAGTTCAGGAATATTCTGGTTTTCATAAGCTTCTCAAATGGAATCATTCAAATTCGGCGGCGATACGAGCAGCAATCGATTTCATCTCTTCCTCGGGAAGGGTCAGCTTCTCCCCACAGAAATTCATGTCGGAACCCTTGTCCATGGGCACAAGATGCACATGAGTGTGTGGCACATCAAGACCAATGACAGTCACGCCGACTTTAGTGCAAGGGATGGCTTTTTTCAGAGCCTTTGCCACACGCTTGGCAAACAGCATGAGACCGGTATATTCCTCATCTTCCATATCAAAGATATAGTCCACCTCGTGTTTTGGAATCACGAGCACATGGCCCGGATGAACAGGATTTATATCGAGAAATGCGAAATAGCGGCTATCCTCAGCCACTTTATACGACGGAATCTCACCGGCGGCTATACGGGAAAACAGAGTTGCCATATATAAAGTCAATAATATTAAAAAACATGTTGCGCCATGCCGTGCATGGTGCATCAGATGGAAATGCTTTCAATCTCGAACTGCATCAGACCCGCAGGCACGCGAATCTCGACCGTGTCACCCACTCGGTGCCCGAGCAGCCCCTTGGCAATAGGAGTCGAAGCGCCGATTTTCTTCTCGCGCAGGTTGGCTTCGGAATCGGCCACGATTGTGTATTCCACGCTCATGCCGTTGGCCTTGTTCTTGATTTTCACACGCGAGAGTATGTTCACCTCGTCGGTGTTGAGTTTCGATTCGTCAATGATGCGCGCGTTGGCCACAAGATCCTTGAGCTTGGCAATTTTCATCTCAAGCATGCCCTGCGCTTCCTTGGCGGCATCATATTCCGAGTTTTCCGACAGGTCGCCCTTGTCGCGCGCCTCGGCGATGGCAGCCGAAATGCGGGGACGTTCCACACTTTCAAGATAGGCTATCTCTTCCATTTTCTTTTTATAGCCCTCTCTGGTCATATAGGTAAGTGCCATAATTTTACAGTTTTAGTTATTACAGGAACCGATTTGTCCGATGGTGTCGGACCGGTTGCAGACGGTGCAACAAAAATATAGTGCCCCGCCCGGCCACCGCCAGGGAGACGCTACATCATCAGTTCCAAGTCCTATATATGTTTATTTTACTGCGGCAAAGTTACACATTAATTTAGCCATTAACAAATAAGTTGCAGCAAAAATAATTGCACGGCGATCAACCTGTGCCTGAAATCATCTGTCGACGGGCTTTTGCTCAAGCAACCGCGCAACATAAGGCGTGGGGTGCATCGCATAGGCACGTTCGAGATAGACACGTCCATTCTCCACCCCGTCAGGATTCATGGCATACCAGTTTCCCAGCGTGAGCAGCACATCATAATTGTCAGGCTCAACGGCAAGAATACGCTTATACGTGTCAAGTCCTTCCGGAATCCTGCCTGTGAGCATGTATCCACGCGCAAGCGATTCGAGGAACACGGTGTTGTCCTGGGCCCCCTCGAGCATGGCCAGCGAGTATTCCACCATCTCCGGCCCATTATCTCGGAATGTGTAATATTTAAGCAATGTGGCATTTATGGCGCGCCGCATCCATGGATATGCCTCACGTGTGTCCACCAAAAATTTCTCATATACCCTGGGACGTCCCAGATGCGAACCCCACATTTCCACATTTGCAAACACCGAATCGAACGGCACATGATTGTCAAGAGCCTGCGAAAGCAACCGCATCTGCTCCGATGTGGCGCCACGCATCCCGTTGGCCACAATGGCGCGGCCATATGTGCCGGGCACATCCGGTTTCTGCTCAAGCATGAGGTCAAACATAGCGGCGGCCGATGCCCATTCCCCATAGCCGAAAGCCCGCTCGGCTTTCACCTCAAGCTGCGGATAAGGGTTGACACCGTACGCAGGGAGCAGGCCTACAGACATCAAGACCATAGTGCATATAATCCAGCGATACATAGATTTGTCCGTTAAAAACTTTCATTTATTTAACGCATAACATGCATGGATAGTGCGATAGACCCGGAATATTTTTAACAATCCGCATTAACCACTGTTGCAAATTCAAGTTTTAAGCACTAACTTAGCGATACTTTAAACGCCTAACCTTCGGGGCAGCACGGCTGCCTCATTATTCTTTACCGATATGATCAACAACCACCGCTATTGCGTGATTATGTGCGGCGGCATCGGGAGCCGTTTCTGGCCCTACAGCCGCTCGTCCCGGCCAAAGCAGTTCATCGATTTCCTCGGAACAGGCCGTTCGCTGCTGCAGATGAGTTACGACCGCATACTCCCGCTCGTACCGAGCGAAAACATCCTGATTGTCACCAACGCCCAATATGCCCCGCTTGTGCGCGAGCAGCTGCCGGAACTCTCGCCCGACCAGATTCTTCTCGAGCCGGCACGGCGCAACACAGCGCCCTGCATCGCCTGGGCTGCCTACCACATCGCCGCACGTGACCCGGAGGCAAGCATAATCGTCGCACCGAGCGATCACCTCATCACCCGCGACAACCAGTTTATCGAATCGATTGAACGCGGATTTGAATTCGTGGAGCACCACGATGCCCTGCTCACCCTCGGCATAAAACCGTCGCGTCCCGAAACCGGCTACGGCTACATACAGATCGGTCAGCCGGTGGCCGAAGCTCCCGGCATATGCAAGGTCAAGACATTCACCGAAAAGCCCAAGCTTGAACTGGCTCAGGTGTTTGTGGAGTCAGGCGAATTTTTCTGGAACTCAGGAATTTTCTTATGGAGTGCCAAAAACATCATACACGAACTTAACACCTATGCTCCGGATGTGGCCGGTGTGTTTGAACGCGGCACCACACTCTTCGGCACGGGCGCCGAACGTGAATTCATCGACCGGAATTTCCCCGGATGCATGAGCATCTCCATCGACTTTGCCGTGATGGAAAAATCACAATGCGTCTATGTGGAATGCGTGGATTTCGGATGGAACGACCTCGGCACATGGAGCGCATTGTACGACAATTCGCCCAAGAACCGCGACGGCAACGTAACCCAGAACTGCAACGTCCTCGCCTATAACGCATCAGGCAACATTTTCGCCGTTAACGGTGAGAAACTGATTGTGGTGGATGGTCTGAAAGATTATATCGTGGCCGATGCAGGCGACGTGCTGCTGATCTGCCCCAAATCGGAAGAACAGCGCATAAAACAGATGGTCAACGATACCCATCTGGCATTCGGCGACAAATATCTCTGACCTGACTCTCCCGTATAGGGCACACCGGAGAATTGCCACACATCTTGAAGTACATCCTAATGTGAGACTGTCTAACAACCAAAGTTAGACAGCCTCTATTTTTTTGACTGTTTAAACTATAAAAAGAGACTGTCCCAAACTTGTTAGACAGTCTCACGTGTAATGGCTCCCATCATGAATCATGCATTGTGCATCGTGCATCATTCTAAATGTCGAGGGTAAGCTGCAAGGGCAACAGCCGGAACGTGTTGCGGTGGAGCGGCGACGGGCCGAAATCGGCGATGGCTTTGCGGTGCGCTTTGGTGGGATAGCCTTTGTTTATCTCCCATCCATAAGCCGGATACTCTTCGGCCAGACGGCGCATCATCTCGTCGCGGTGTGTTTTTGCAAGGATGGATGCGGCGGCAATGTTGCCGAAACGCCCGTCACCTTTCACGAACGTCTGCCACGGAAGGTTGCCAATCGGCTTGAACCGGTTGCCATCCACAATCACACTGCGTGCAGGCACCTGCAACGCCCTGATGGCGCGGTGCATGGCCTCGATTGAAGCATTGAGTATATTCATCTCATCGATTTCGGCAGGCGAGCATTCACCCACAGCCCAGGCAATGGCCTCTCGCTCAATGACGGGCCGGAGCGCCTCGCGGCGTTTTTCGGAGAGCTGTTTCGAATCGTTGAGCCAGGGGTGGTGAAAATCGTCGGGCAGAATCACTGCAGCGGCAACTACAGGACCGGCCAGGCAGCCTCGCCCGGCCTCGTCGCATCCGGCCTCCATGCAGCCGAACTGATAGCAATTGGGCAGTGACGGCATAGACCTCAGAGAGATTTACGGAACGTGGCACGACGGCGATGCTGACGTGTCTCAAAATAGTTCCACTGGTTCTGCACTTTGGAATTTTCCTCAAGCTCCGGATTTGTCTCGGCAAATTTCACTCCGGTGCTTATGTAGCATGGGATGAGATCGGCGAACAGAAGGGCGTTGACTCCTTTGTTCTGATACTCCGGTTTTACGCCTATCATAAGAAGATCCACTACATCCGAACCGCCCCAGAGGGTTTTCAGCATATGGTACCACCCGAAGGGGAACAGACGTCCGCGGCTCTTCTGTAATGCCTTTGAGAAGGACTGAATGGAGATGCCCACAGCCACGATGCGGTCGTCGGCATCGGTCACTACGGTGACATACTTCAGATTGAGTATGTCGAGATACATCTTTATATAATAATCTATCTGCTTCTTAGTCAGCGGGGAATAGCCGTACAGTTTATCATAGGCCTCGTTGAAAAGCTCGAAGAGGGCCACCCCGTAATCCTCCTTGATTTTCTTGCGCGAAGTGTACTTCTTGACTTTCAGGTTCTCACGCTTGCGCACAATCTCGGCGATACGGGCATACTTTTCGGGAATTGCATCGGGCACTGCTATGCGGTATTCCACCCATCCGGCATCCTGCGTGTAACCCATGCGCTCCATGTGATCCACATAATACGGATGGTTGTAGATGGTGGCCATGGTGCCCACCTCGTCATATCCGAACGTGAGCATCCCCTCGTGATCAAGATCGGTGAAACCCATAGGTCCTACGATATCGGTCATTCCGTTTGAGCGCCCCCACTCTTCGGCTGCCGCAAAAAGCGCGTCGACCACCTCGGCATCGTCAATGAAATCCACAAAACCGAAACGCATCTCGCGCTTTCCGGAACGCTCGTTCACTATATTGTTGATGATCGCGGTGATGCGTCCCACCGGCTTACCGTCGCGATAGGCCATGAACGATTGTGCCTTGCAGAAGTCGAAAGCCGGATTCACATCGGGCGAAAGGGTGTTGACATCATCCATTATCAGCGGCGGCACGAAATAAGGGTTCCCCTTGTAGAGGTCAATGCCGAATTTGGTGTATTCGCGCAGCTGGGCGCGTGTAGGTTCAATCTTGCGGATTTCTACAGCCATTGTTTCAATATGCGGATTGGTTTGATTGGTTCAAGGTTTGGCTTACAGGGCCGGGTGCTTTATGCAAAGCCAGCCGAGCAGCACAGTCATCACGGCGAGGAAGGCGATTATCACCATGTACAGACGACGGTTGCTGTTGCCGTCGATGGCCATGCGCAGTTCATTGGCATCGCGATAGCGCCGCGACGGGTCGGGATTGGCGCACCGCTCGGCTATGCGCCGCAGGTGGCCGGAGGTCTCGCCTGTGGCATCAAGCACTTCGGTGAGCACTTTGCCGAAATTGTAGACATCGGCGGAAGCATCCTCCGAGGTCAGGTTCTGCTTCTGATCGAATCCCACGTCGATCATCTTCAGGTTGCGGATATTTTCCGTGAAGATTATTGTCTCGGGGCGCAGAGGATGATGCACGATATGGTTGGTCTGGATATAGCGGAGGGCGTCCACCAGCGAGGTCACTATCTTCTGCTTTATCTCGGGGGTCACCTCCTTGCGGTCAAGCAGCTTCCGCAGTGAATCGCCATATACATCGTCGGTGATGATGCATCTGCCCAGCCCGGGCACCTCCTCGAAGTCGTTGATCATGATAATGTTGGGGTGCGCCAGATTGTAGCGCACGTCAAACTCCTTCTCAATCATGTCGCGGTACTCCTCCCTGTCGCGCAATTCGGGGCGCAGAGTCTTGAGCATTACCCACTTGCCATATTTCTTGGCAGTGTACACCTCATAGAACTCCTCATCCCATTCGGGAAGGTGCTCAATTTCGGTCCATTTGTCCTGATTGCTGTTCATGGGCGTGGTTTTGAAAGATTTTCGCGTGTATTGTCAAAATATATTATATGCTGCCTGTCGCTGCCTGGGAAAACTACCTTTACAGCATCGACGGGGCCGACTTTCGTGCGGTCCACCACACGTTCCACCCCGAGCACGTTGCGCAGAATGCGGCTTACATCGCTCCATGCTATCACATGAAACGGCGAGGCGGCCGATGTGCCGCTGCCGCTGCTCAGAATGGCGGTGGCTATGAAGTCGCAACGTGTGCCATAGTCAAGAATTTTACGGCCGAAACCACCCTCGCCGCGCAGATGGTCGGCCGATGCCAACGCAATCACGCTGAGTTCAAGCGACACGGGATTCAATTTCAGCGCATCGGCAGCCAGCTGCTCGGCACGCATATAGTCCGCCTCCTCATAAGCTGTCTGCACGTTGGCAAAACTCTCGAACGGCACATATTCCGGAGTGAAAGCATAACCGAAATACACCAGTGCAAGCTCACCGGCGGACAATGTGGTGTCGGCGCGCTCAAAGCGATCGAGCAGCGTGCGGTAACGCGCAGGATTCATGTTGACCTCCACCTCGACGGCATTGATGTCGAAGTTCTGTGCGCGGACGCCAAAGGCAGCCGCACACAGGAACAATATATACGTGAGATATCGTGCCATTCAATATATCCAGGGATCAGAGCGTACGCCCCATAATCTCCATAATTTTTTTGGGAAGGTCGGTGTTGTCGTTCAGGTTGGAGAAACGCTGTGCCCCCACGCCCACTGCATAGACGGGAACGGGCGAACCGGTGTGGCCAGACGAAGTCCAACCGAAACCGGACTTGGCATTGAGCAACTTGAATACCTCGCTTGTAAAGCCGTCGAAATTGGCATAGAGCGTTTTGTCGTCAAGTGCCTGGTTACGGTTCTCGAACACCTCCACAAACATGCGGTGAAGTTCCTCGGTCTCGGCAGGAGTCAGGTCAACCACAGTCCAGAAGCCGAGGTTCTCACGCAGATAATCCTCCATGTCTGTCCAGGTGTATATCATGCGCGAACGGAAAATGCCTTTGCAATAGTTGTTGAACTCCTCTTTCGACACTTTCTGTGCGGCCACCTTGTCGGGACGCACGCTGTAGCCTGTGGCCTGACAGCCGACCGACATGCCGCCGGTCTCATGGTCGGCGGTCACCACAATCAGCGTCTCGTCGGGATGTGCGAGATAAAAATCGTAGGCTATCTGCAGAGCCTCGTTGAAAGCGATCACCTCGCGCACGGATGTACCGCCGTCGTTGCCGTGGCCGGCATGGTCGATGCTTCCCCCTTCCACCATCATGAAGAATTTATCGGGCGACACACGCATCAGCTGGTCAAGTCCGGCCTGAGTGAGCTGAGGGAGTGTGACGGCACCTTGTATGGAGTCGATGGCATAGCCGATATTATAGTTTTTCTCGGCGGCGAAGGGAGAAAGCACAAGCAGACGGTCGGCGGTGGTGTCGATGCTGTCCACCCCGTAGCTCACGCTGACATTGTTTTCCGCAAAGATGTCCATCAGACCGGTGGGCTTGCCGTCGGTTTTCGATACGAGGCCGCGCAGACCTGCGCCCGCCGCGAACTGATAGCCGCATTCGGCCAGTTCCTTACCGATTTCGAAGTATTTGCCTCGGTTGTCCACATGGGTGTAGAATGCTCCGGGAGTGGCATCGTCGATAGCTACAGATGTAACGAGTCCCACGCCGAAACCGTCGTCGAACAGGCGCTTGGCAATGGATGTGACAGCTACGGTATCTGCGTTCATGCCGAGCATCCCGTTTTTGGTCTTGTGGCCGGTGGCAAGGGCTGTTCCGGCCGCTGCCGAGTCGGTCACATCGGAACTTGCCGAATGTGTTGTGGCCATCGACACCACGGGGAATGTTGTCATAAGCAGCGGTTTCTGGTTCTTGAGCACGCGGGCGTTGTAGAGCTGACTGTTGGTCACCTCAGGGATGCCCATACCGTCGCCGATGTAATAGAACACATACTTTGGTGTGGCTGCCCATGCGCAGGCTGCCGTTGCGGCTGCGGCCACGGCCAGCAGCGAATGTCGGATAGAGGTAAGATATTTCATAGTAGGACTGTATTTCTTTGTTTTTGTGGTGATTATCGGTTAAACTCAAGAAGCGGATCCATGAAGCGGCGGTCGTTGCTCAGGCGTGGCACCTTACGCTGTCCGCCGAGTTTGCCGGTGGAGGCAAGCCAGCGGTCGAACACCCCGGGCTTAGCCGTCTCTACGGTAAGCCTGTCGAGGAATATGCCTCCCGAACGTTTGGCCTGATAGTCGGAATTTTCCTGCTGCAGTGCGGCATCGAGTTCGTCGGCAAAACGTTCGATGTCGGCCGGAGGCTGGGAGAACTCAATGAGCCACTGGTGATGGCCGCGACGGTTGCCGTCGGCATACACGGGAGCGGCTGTATAATTCAGCACCTGCGCTCCGGTGCGGCTGCATGCCTTCATGAGCGCCGCATCGGTGTTGTGCACCATCACCTCCTCGCCGAAAGCGTTGATGAAATGCTTCGTCCGGCCGGCTATGGTGATTTCAAGCGGATTGAGGCTCTCCACTCTCACTGTGTCGCCCAACGGGTAACGCCACAGGCCGTTGCCCGAGGTTATGAGCATGGCATATATTTGCCGCGTTCCACCTCCCATGCCGGCACGGGGACGGCATCGGGCGAATCCACGGGGAGGAATTCATAGAACACATCGGTGTTCATCAGCAGGCGCATGTTGGGACTGCCGGGACGTGCCTGCACCCCGAAGAATCCCTCGCTGGCATTGTAATTCTCCCAGTAGCGCATGCGGGCGGTGTCTGTGATGCGCTCGTATTGCGTGCGGTAAGGGCCGAACGCAATGCCGCCGTGGAAGAACACCTCCAGATTGGGCCACACCTCGTGCACGCTCGCGGCTCCGGTGCGGGCAAGCATCGTCTGCAACACGGTAAGGAACCACGACGGCACACCCGATATGGAACGGACGTCGGCATGCATGGCAGCATTGACAAGCGCCGGAAGTTTTTCACTCCACTGCTCCATGAGCGCAATCCGCTTTGACGGGATTCTGAACAGATTCACCAACGGATTGATGGAATTGATCAGCGTGGCCGAAAGGTCGCCCACCCTGACGCCGGGTGGGGCGGCAATCTCGTTGGCGAAACTGCCCCCGAGTATGAAGTTCTTTCCGCCGAACACATGGCTGTCGGGGTAATAATGCAGATAGGACGCAAGCGAGAAAGCCGCCCCGACATAATGTCCGCGCCGCAGTGAGCGAGGTGTGATGGGTATGAATTTGCTTTTGCCGTCGGACGTGCCCGAGGACTGCGCGAAACTGCGCGTCACACCTGGCCACAGTTCATTCCGTGCGCCATTGATCATGCGCATCACCGGCTCACGCAACGAGGCATAATCGGCCACCGGTACCGAAGCGGCAAAATCGGCATAATTGCGTATGCTGCCGAACGAATGCGCCGCACCATAGGCCGTACGGGCGCCACACGCCAGCAGGGAGCCGAGCAACCTGCTCTGGCTCGCCTCAACGGCTTCCTCGGCCCTGAGTTCAGCCTCGAAAACCCGTTTGAAATATGGTCGGGACATCCCCGTGAAATCAATCATCGCAATCAGCCGTCGGTGTTTACAAATTCATAACTGCCGACAAGTTTAATTCATCAATGTCGACAAGTTTAACTGACAAAGTTAACAAAAACTGCGGTAATCCACCCATCCCCCACTCTAAAAAACCTTAAACCCCACCCTGTACCCCTTTCTCGTAATTTTTAAAGTTGATCACGAATTTATCTGGTAATCCGGCCGTAATTCTATGCCTTGGCAAGGGCGTCGGCGAGGTAGCCGATGCCACAAATGTCGGCGGGATGCATGCGGCTGCGGATGGTCAGCACAGGAGCCACCTGTGTCATCCCTTTCATGCGTCCGAGGGTGTCGCACATCAGTTTTCCGGCCGCCGGTGCCCATGAGCCGTTCTCGATCAGTGCGAACGGACGGTTGCGGAAACTCTTCATTTCCAAGTGATGCAGGAAGTTGTGCATGGCGGGGAACAGCGAGGCGTCGTAAGTGACTGAACAAAGAGCCAGGCGGCTCAGACGGAAGGCTTCGGCCACGGCATACGACACATCGTGGCGGCAGAGATCCATCAGGACCACTTCGCCGGCATCGCGTTTCTCAAGTTCCATGGCCAGACGGCGTGCGGCTTCGGCGGTGCCTCCGTAGATGGATGCATAGGCCACCAGCGTACCCCGGCATTCCGGCTCGTAGCGGCTCCATTTGTCGTAGAGAGTCCAGTAGCGGGCGAGGTCGCCGTCAAGCAACGGACCATGCAGCGATGCAATGGTGCTGAACTGCAGGCCGGTGAGTTTCTTCATGAGCGCCTGCACGTTGGCGCCGTATTTCCCCACTATGTTGCAGTAATAGCGGCGTGCCTCATCGGTCCACGCTTCATCGGCCTCCGACATGGCGAACGAGCCGAACGCGTCGGCCGAGAACAGGATGCCGTCGGTCTCGTCGAGCGTCACCATTACCTCAGGCCAGTGCACCATCGGAGCGGTGATGAACCGCAGGGTGGTGCGGCCAAGCGACAACGTGTCGCCGTCGGCCACCGTGACGCGCCGTTCCGCGAGGTCTATTCCGTCAAAAAAAGTTGTCAAGCATGGCCATCGCTTTGGCCGTGGCCACCACCTTTGCCTCCGGATACCGCTCAAGCATGGCCCTGATGCTGCCCGAGTGGTCGGGCTCCATGTGCTGGACTATCAGATATGCGGGCGTGCGGCCGCCGAGGGCGTCGGCCAGACGTGTCAGCCAGTCGGAGCAGCGACGGATGTCCACGGCGTCCATCACGGCGATCTGCTCGTCGTCAATCAGATATGAGTTGTAGGAAATCCCTTTGGTGAGCGGGTACTGGCCTTCAAAGAGGTCGAGGTTGTCGTCCTCCGCACCGATGAATTTCACATTGTGGGCTATTGCTTGCATGATTGTGTGTTGTTGAAAGAAATCAGAATGCAAAGTTAGCAATTTTGCGCGTTTTGACTATGTGTATCTATGAAGGTTTCGGCTATTACGCGCGGAAAATGTTCGCGTTCGAGAGCATGGATTTTGCATTCCACATCGGCGGGTGTGTCCGTCGGCTCTACCGGCACGGAAGCCTGGAATATGATGCGGCCTTCGTCGCAGGCGTCGCTGACAAAGTGAATGGTGATGCCGGTCTCTTTTTCGCCTGCCGCGACCACAGCTTCGTGAATGTGGCGGCCATACATTCCCTTGCCGCCGTACTTGGGCAGCAGCGAGGGATGGATGTTGACTATGCGGTCGGGGTATCGGGCGATGAGGAACGGAGGCACCATAAGCAGGAATCCGGCCAGAACAATCAGGTCGATTCCACGGCTTTCGAGCAGTGCGGTCATGGCCGCTTCATCGTTGATGCCGGCTTTTGGCATGACCACGGCCTCCACTCCCAGCGCGGCGGCGCGGCGGAGCACACCGGCTTCAGCGCGGTTGCACACCACAAGCGCCACTTCTGCACCCTGAGGATGCTGATGGAAATAGCGGATGATGTTTTCGGCGTTCGAGCCGTTGCCTGATGCGAATATGGCAATCCGTTTCATTTCAGTATTCGTATGCTGGTGTATCTTCCCCCGATGCTGGAATATTTTCCCTCGCAGGAGGGTTGTAGCGTTAGATGTCGGTGATTAAACGACAGCGGGCACAACAGTATTGTACGTTGTGCCCGCCGTGTTGTGTATCGCGTGGGCTGAAGTTATTCTCCTGCGGGAGCGAGCTGCACGGTGAAGTGGCGCATGAGGGGGGCTTCCCAAGTGATCTTCACGCCACGGGTTATCTCGTTGCGGCGGTCGTAGACATTCTTGAGGGCCACGGCCACCACGTTCATGTGGTTGTCGGTGTAGGTGCGGCGCGGGATGGCCAGACGCAGCAGGTCGAGACCGCCGAAGCGGTTTTCGCGTGTCACGGGGTCGCGGTCGGCGAGGATGTAGCCGATTTCGCAGCCGCGGATACCGGCCTCACGGTAAAGCTCTACGGTGAGGGTCTGGGCCGGGAACTCCTCCTTGGGCACATTGGTGAGGATCTTCGACGCGTCCACGAAGATGGCGTGGCCGCCTGCAGGACGCTGGTAGGGGATGCCGAACTCGTCGAGACGTTTTGCCAGGTATTCCACCTGATGGATGCGGGTGTACAGATTGTCGAACTCGGTGTTCTCGTCAAGTCCGACGGCCAGAGCCTCCATGTCGCGGCCGTTCATGCCGCCGTATGTGAGATAGCCTTCGAAGGGGATGGAGAAGCGCTGTGCGCCTTCGGCCCAGTCCTTATGGCGGGTGGCGAAGAATCCGCCCATGTTTACGATGGCGTCCTTCTTGGCCGACATTGTCATGCCGTCGGCAAGCGAGAACATCTCGCGCACAATCTCCTTGATGCTCTTGTCGGCATAACCCTCCTCGCGGGTCTTGATGAAGTAGGCGTTCTCGGCGAAGCGTGCGGAGTCGAAGATCACGCGCAGGCCATGACGGTCGGCCAGTTCGCGCACGGCGCGCAGATTGGCCATCGATACGGGCTGTCCGCCGGCCGTGTTGTTGGTGACGGTCACGATGATGAAAGGCACACGCCCTTCGTTTTCGCTCACGGCCTTTTCAAGTTTGACTATGTCCACGTTGCCTTTGAACGGATGCTCCAGCTGGGTGTCGCGGGCTTCGTCGATGGTGCAGTCAACAGCAAAAGCCTTGCGGCTTTCGATGTGGCCTTTGGTTGTATCGAAGTGTGAGTTGCCGGGCACCACGTCGCCCTCCTTCACAAGGGCGCTGAACAGCACGTTTTCAGCTGCGCGGCCCTGGTGTGTGGGCACTACTATGGGGAAACCGGTGATACGTTCGATAGTGTCTTTCATTTTGAAGAACGAGCGGGCGCCGGCATAACTTTCGTCGCCGGTCATCATGGCGGCCCACTGGCGGTCGCTCATTGCGCCGGTACCGGAGTCGGTGAGGAGGTCGATGTAGACCTGCTCGGCAGGGAGCTGAAACACATTGTAATGCGCGGCCTTGATCCATTCTTCGCGTTCTTCACGTGTGCTGGTGCGGATGGGCTCAACCATCTTGATGCGCCAGGATTCGGCAAAAGGTAATTCCATGGTATAGGTGATAAATTGTGAGGGGGTTATTGGGATTAACAATATGGGTTATGGTGTGAGCGATGGCGGTTCAGTGAGAGCCACCTGAAGCATGCGCAATGCAGCTTCCGCATCATTGGCAAATGTACAAAGAATTTTTCCTCCAAACAAAAAGCGCCCGAATTATCATAGTTTCATTCTGCGTCCATGTCTTCACAACTGCTAATCCGGTTTATCTCACTGAAAAGAACATGGCAATCAGGCGCAAGCATCTCTCTTAATCATCCAGACGCCCGCTTTCGGGGATTTCCGCCAGACGCTCATTGACGTATTCTATATCCATGAGGGCGTCATCAACCCAGGCCGACAGCTGGCTGAAATTCTCAAAGCCGAAAGTTTCAACAAGCTCTTTCTTCTGCTTTGAAGTCAATGTCTTGGGGGCAGTAAAGGCATCACGCAGCTGTTGGTAAGCCCATATCCCTCCGCAATCCTCTATAGGCTGGAAATCGCACTTCCACTTCGTGCATTCAGCCACACCGCCCCTGCGGTCGATAAGCTCAAGCACACTCACCGTAAAAATCCAGTCATCACCGAAATCGTAGACATATTCGAGCTTGTCGCCCTTCTTGGCGAGAAAACCTGTCACCGGCGTGGCATCCGCATCGTGGGTCCACTCGTCAAGTCCGAATCCCGTGCCATCATCTGCCGGAATTCCTATCTGCAGGTCAGGATTATACGCCTGATGCTGGAACTGCCACAGATGGCAGTTCTTCAATCCCGCAACAGCCTGTATGGCATGATGAAGCTGAGAAAAATTGAAATCGGCAGGAATGACAATCTCGCGCCACATAGGCGGCTTGCTCACATCCTTCATCTGCACCTTGAGCCGCAGCGACTTGCAGCCCGCATCGGGCATGGGGTGCACCACCTCACCGGCAACATGACCGCAGCCATTTCCGTCAAATCTACAATCGGCAGCCATAGCCCTGAGCCTGTCCATCCGCTCCGATCTCGACTTACCGTCAGCCAAAAACGCGGCATACTCTTCGGGGGTGACATGCATCTCCGCCATCGCTGTCATGAGCATCATTTTCAAGCCTTCATACTCCATCACATCCTTGTCGGCCGCACCGGCGGCGTTGCTGTGGCCAAACGGTTCCGGACCCTCAAGAATCACCCTACGTTTCTTTGTCATAAAATCCTGTCTTAAATTTTTTATTTTCACAAATCTACATCATCTCTACAACACATGCAACAACGCTGCTTTCCATTCTCAAATTTTCCCATAAATTAACGCACAAAACACTCATTTGATGAGCCACCGCCTCCGCATGACCGGGCGAATTGGGTTGCACCATCGAGATAGCCGAGGAACAGATACATTGCACACTTCAAAATCTCGTTGGGTTGCTCGGCTATTGCTGTCAGAAAAAAACTCCGTCTAAATCTGCTTTCAGTTCCGGCGATATGGCTTCAATAGGCCCTATAGCCTATACGCGACCAGACGGGGTGAAAGTCATTCCACTTGCTTGCCTAAAAGATTAATTATAGGCGACTTAACAAATTTCGATGGAGCTAAATGCCTGAAAATAGACAAGTTTATTTTGCGGTAAAAGGATACAAATAGCGATTGACGAGCTTATTTGACTGCTTGCCAATCGCTTTTATATTCGTTTGTTATGTCTTAAAATCGAGCGGATTTTATATCAATATTTCTCCTCGTTGAAGAGGTCTGAATAAATTGTCAATCAGATAGTTATCTAAATATTTTCTAAATTGGACAAGCAAACTTTGCTATAAAAGGCGATGAAATGCTATTGTCACATGAGTTAGGTGTGCCATGTCGCTTCGATTTGGAATTCAAATAGTTCTTTTTTTGAATTTCGTTTCCGGATAACCTTAGCTACAGGATTCTCATATCCGAGAGATTTCATGATTTCGCAAACAATTAAATCTGTGTGAACCATGTTACCATAAAAAGACGAGTTCCCTAAAATGTAATACAATTCGCATCCGTTCTCAAGATTTTTAATTAAATTCTTAAAATGCAAATATATGTCATAAAGAATTTAAGTACATACTGAGCAAGAGTTTTACCATTCTTTGAATCAGATTCTCTAATCTTATTTACAGCATCTGTTAAGCAAGCTGGTTTTGACCAACTAGTATCGCATTCCCAAGTAGATAATTTGCTTGTGGCGCTACCCCAAGTACCACCTATTGCGGCCCAGTCCAATTCACCTGCCTCCTCTCCAGAATTTAAGAAACCAAGCCAATACATATATGGACGAAGTTCTCGGATATAACTTATTCTATTAGGATAAGGAGGAGACGTAATCACATAATTTACTTTTTCATCAAGGCAAACATTTCTCGAATCTCCTGAGATGATTTTAACATTGCCTTTTAAAGAATGTTTCGCAGAATCTGAAATATATTCAAGGGATTTAACAAAAAACGACAATATTTCAGTTTCTTCATAAGAGTTACAAGTGTCTTTAAATGATACGGATATATGACCGAAATCAGCAGCCGAGCTATCTATTATAAGTCTGGCAAAGGAAATCCACGCCAAATTCGAAACACTTGAGCGAATTGTTGGCGCGCCAAATTCTTCAAAAAGGAACTCATGTAGTTTCCCAAGATGTTCAAGAGTGATAGAATCCCACCAGCGTTCTATATTTTTCATTGGAGGAATCCAGGACTTGCAGTATTCTTTATAACGATCACTATTTAGGCTTTCCTTGATATGTGTGAGTTGATTCTCTATATCAACAGAACTGTAGTTTTGGCTTTTAGCTGTTGAAAACCAATATAGGAAAGGATTAATTTCATATAACATGGAATTTAGGCCATGTTCTGCCGCAACGATTCCAGTTGTTGCAGTTCCGCAAAATGGATCAAAAACAGTTCCTGAAGAAATTTTCTTTTTAGAGAACAAATTATCTTCTCCGAGAATTTCTTCAACTAATTTTACAGAGTACGCAGGAGTTAATCTTAACCAACCATGTCGGCCAAGATTTTGATTATACTTGAATGTATAGTCCTTGTTTTTTGCCATTTAAACAGATAATAATCCCTTGAGAATATTTTGTATTGATTGTCTAATTGATGCAGTGTTCCTCTCGAAGAACAATGCTAAATCATAATTCAGAATTTCCTTGCAAAAAGCATAAAGAGACACATAAGGGCTTTCAGACAAATTCCCTGTTAGAATGCCACATTTATTATTCGTGTAACGCAATACGATATCATCGTCAATTTGAGATGAGAATATGGCAAATACCGGAATGAGATTGTTTGCATATGCTACTGTTGCATTATCTATATCTGCATTTTGGCGTTTGCTGTCTTTACTTTTATACCCCTGACGAATTTCGAAAACGATTCCTTCAAATTGTCTTCTTTTAATGTTGTGCTGTTTGGAGAATTCTTTCATCCAATTCTCAACATTAGTTCGTATTTTTTGGTCAGAGATTTCCTTTAGATTTATAAAACCATCTAAATAGAGTGTTTTCTCTTTACCTGCTTTTGTTTTTGTTTTGTAAGACCAAAAAGCTTGGTCCTCGCTTTCATATCCCAATGAATCTACAATTATAGCTCTTAAAAGGCGTTCACAGCCAATTCCTATTTGACGATATATGGATGTCATACCTCCTGCGGCCTTGTGTGCTGCAAACATATATGGAGAATCAAGGCCGATCCATTTGTAAAAGGGATCACTTTGGTACAATTCAAGGAATTGCTCTAAATTATATCCTTCTGCTGTTGAATGACCAAATTTTGGTCGGTAGTTTTGACATTCCTTAAGAGGCGTAAGGAATATATCGAAATACCTTTTATCGTTTTTATATTGTAGTTCCATAAAACAAAATTAGTCAATTTTTTTGGTTCAGCAAAGGAAATCTGCTAACCCATGTTTTATAATCAGAATACTAATATTTAATTAAATTTTTCAACAGATTTAAAATTTCTTGTAAAGGCTGAATGTGATTCAGTACCAATATTACTATAAGAATTGATAAAATTACAAGAGTGGAAACTCTCCAAAGATTAGAAAACTCTTTAATCTTTTTGTGTCTGTATTTACCCTCGTTTGCAGTCTCGTTGTTGTCCTCGAAGAAACTTACAAGTTCCTCCTCGCCCAATAAATCTTCGTAATATTTTCTATTTGACTGAAATCTGGTCTCTAAATGCTCGATTCTTTCATTGAGCCATTTTTTTTCTTTATCATAATATAATAAAGAAACTATACTGATTGCAATACAGCACAAAATAACGGCATCAGGAATGTGCTGATTTGAAGATAGCGAGAAAGATAATATTGATAAGATTATCGAAATAAAGAAGAATGATAGAAGTGTAATAGATATTTTCTTAAAATTGTCCTCAAAATTATCAATAGCGCGAAGTATAGAATCCTGATAGTTTTGAATATCTTTTACAATGTTATTTCTCAGATCCAAATATTGATGCACATTTTCTTTCTGATAAATCTTATAATTGGAGAGAATGGCATCGAACGTATTTGAATGCAAAATCAAAGAAGATGCATCGATATTTAATGACAGTATATTTCTAATAATAAGAATTTTATCGTCAATATCACCGCCATTATATCCCCATGCATAGATCCGATTAATTATTTTAGTCGTATTTGCATCAACTTCTTTGTTAAGGCTCCATTTACCTGCGATGGATTTAAATCCATTCAATTTAAATAGTAAACAGTCTTGCTCTGTATGAGTATAATCTAGTAAAAAGCATAAAGAATACAGCGTTGATAATTTATCAAAATATTGCTTTAAAAATATATTCTCAGATGCTACAGGAAATATGTCGTCTGGCAAAAGCAAGCCCTTAAATTCAGACGAAGAGCACAAAAAACTGGCCTTATCGATGCGACGTTTTCTTTCATCGGTTGATTTTTCTGAACTAGTTTGAATTATCTTCTTCCCTTTCCCATGAAAATGAAATGAAGATGTGGCAAAAGAGGCAATATGGTCTTCCTGAAATTCAAATACACATGTGTCTGAATTTAAGAATTTACATAACTGTCCCAATATAGAAAATGGATTGCCCGATTCTAAATATGAGCGGAAAAGATCAAAACGATATATTGAATGTTCTTGCTCAAGTGTTCCTTTTGAAATATCGAATTTTATTAATCGCTTTATTGTTTTGTCTAAATGAACGTAATCTTGAATGAATTCTCCCCAATTATTGTTTAATGAACTGTATTTAAGGACAACGTCATCGTCAATCTCTGCTGAGTCGTATATATTAATGGACAGAACATCTCTTGAAGGAATTGTAATATTAATTCCATCCTGCGGAATTAGATCCTTGAGGGAATCAGCTTGGTATAACAAAGACAGGCCATAGAAATCTTCAGTACACTTATCCGCAATCTGAGTATAGTGTCCTGAAAATAAAGTTATAATGTCAAAAACGTTATTCATCCCTTATTACAACTTATTTATTCTGATGTCCTGTGCGAAATTATAGCCGCGATCTGAGATTATAGTAACGCCTTTCCTTCCATCTTCTTCGTATGGGAGAATAATGTTTTGAGGATTAGGGAAATCGCATTTCACCTTCAAATCCATTTCATCTGTAAGTTTGTAAGAGCCTTTTATACGATCTTTTACAACAGAAGTGTCTTTTGTAAAGACGGGATCAAACGATTTTGAATCTTTGATTCTGTCAATCTTCGACTTTAACTTCTCAATATTTACTTTATCCGGCTCTTGAGTTTGATATTTTCCGATTATTTCATCCCGATAATAGTCAATATCGAAAATGCCTGATTGACGAAAATATCCAACAGTAAGTTGTTTAATGGTTCTATGATCACTTGGAGAATCCTTTTGCAGTGGTTTCAGGATATTTTTGTTTATTAGTGAATAGGCTTTGTCGGTGTTTTCTGTATCTGAATATACAGGATTCAGCTCCAAAAAATCTTTATGCCAATATTCACTTTGACGTTTAGAAGAATCAGAAGTCGTAATTTCAGAAATTTCGACTTCCTGTTCGTTTCTATTTACAATAAACTGGCAGGTCTTATAAATCTGATTTTTCAGAGATAATCCTGATTGTATAACACCAGTTGCTTCGGAAATAAATTGATCATAATCTGACTTTAACAGCAAGACGAACTCTCTATTTTCATGTGTTCCGTAAGCAACAATCAAGACACCAATTGGTATCTGCGTATTAAGTTGCTTAATTTCTTCGTTTTTATTCGTTTTTATTCTTTTCTGTGTTAGCAAGGTCATTCCCTAATTCAAGGCCTAATTCTCCAATTGATTTATTAGCTGCGATACTTAGAACTCGGTCTCGTGTAGTACGCTTATTCTCATTAAATTTATACCGTCTGTCTTGTTGAGCCATTGCCCTAGTCAACAACTCCTTAGTATATTTTTCGATATTCTCTGTTTCTTGAAAATCTTTAATACTAGCGTTCCCTATATTGTTGTGTATGCATACAATTTGATAATCTAACAGTTCCATTGTATTTAACTATGTTAGTTACATAGATTTATTAAAAACGTCTTTATAGTTCTGACTGGCGACCTAGCCTATATGCGACTATAAAGAAGTTCTTATCTAGTTGAAATGTATTATCCTTTTATGGCCATTTGTCAGATTGCTTTGCATTGCATAACGCAAAATTACCAAAAAAAATCTGAAAGTATAACTATTGACGCCGAAGTATTTTCACCGACCACGTCTGCCGCCCATGCTGTATCTGGGGAAGGCGGACTTGAGCAGTTTGTGGGCTTGCATCATGCAACGGTAGGCGAAGTGGCGATCGTCTTCATCCGGATTGCGTCCCCAAGGTAGGGATGTGTCGCCACCACCGCCTCCGCATGACCAGGCGAACCGAGTCACGCCATCGAGATAGCCGAGGAACAGATACATGGCGCATTTCAGAATCTCGTTGGGTTGCTCGGCTATTGCTGTCAGAAAAACTCCGTCTAAATCTGCTTTCAGTTCCGGCGATATGGCTTCAATCATTGAGCGTACATCGACAACCATCCTCGCAAAGATGGCATCCGTCAGCCTCATGCGCACCTGCTCCTGATTCTTTTCCTTGAACTCGTGGTATTTTTTTGAGCATTATCGGAATCAAGCCGCAAAAAACACAAACAAAACACAACAGAAAACCAAAATAAAATGCCGCAAATAACCAAAATAAATTTGCGTGAAGAAATTTTTATGCAACCTTTGCAAGACAAATCAGCAGCATAGGCATGGCATATCTACCTCGTATAGCAGACAATATCCTTAAAGAGTATCTTGAAGCGTTCGGAGCGGTACGTATAGAAGGTTCCAAGTGGTGTGGCAAAACCACAACCGCTGAGCAGCATGCAAACAGCGAGCTAAAACTCCAGCTCCCCGATACGCGTGACGGCTATCTTGCAACGGCCGCCACCAAACCATCTCTTTTATTAGAAGGTGCCACACCTCGGCTTATTGATGAATGGCAGGATGCTCCCACGCTTTGGGATGCCGTCAGAAGTACCGTAGATGAAAGGCAGAAAGTCGGTCAATTTATACTTACAGGGTCAAACTCAATTGACAGGTCAAAAATACTGCATACAGGTACCGGTAGAATTGCAAGAATAAAGATGTGGCCTATGAGTCTGTGGGAGTCCGGAGAATCAACAGGTGAAATTTCTTTGATGGAACTTTTTAATAATCCGGACTTAATAATTGACGGCAAGATGTCCAGGATAGATATAAAACAGCTGATTTTTGCATCCTGTAGAGGCGGATGGCCGGCTTCATTATCGCGTCCGACACAGAGAGGTAAACTATTGGTTGCGAAGAATTACATTCAAAGTGTATGTGCCACAGATATATCCACAGAGGATGGCATTGACCGCAACGAGAAACTCGCACGGGAGATTCTGCGCACCTATGCAAGAAACATCTCAACTCTTGCAAAGAAAAAGAAAATGATTCAGGATGTTGCTGCCGTGACTGAGAGTTGTACTGAACCCACATTTGACAGCTACGTGTCGGCTCTGGAAAAGTTATTCGTTATTCAGGATATAGACTCATGGTCTCCGGCGGTGCGCTCAGCCACAGCGATTAGAAAAGGAAGGAAAAGAGGCTTTACAGATCCATCAATTGCGGTTGCCGCGTTAGGCCTTTCTCCTGAGCGCCTTCAGATGGATCTGAAGACTTATGGTTTCATATTCGAGTGTATGGCGATGAGAGATCTCCGTGTTTATTCCCAGTCATGCTTTGGATCAATATCATATTATCATGACAGATATGACCTTGAGGCTGACGCAGTCTTGCATCTTGATGACGGAAGATATGCGTTGATTGAATTCAAGCTTGGCGTGCGGAAATCGATAAAGGTGCGGAGCATCTTCTGGAAATCAGAGAACTTGTAAGGAAAATGAATAACCGAGAGAAACAGATAATAATGGAGGAACCCACATTGCTATTGGTAGTTACAGGAGGCCCTATAGCCTATACGCGACCAGACGGGGTGAAAGTCATTCCACTTGCTTGCCTAAAAGATTAATTATAGGCGACTTAACAAATTTCGATGGAGCTAAATGCCTGAAAATAGACAAGTTTATTTTGCGGTAAAAGGATACAAATAGCGATTGACGAGCTTATTTGACTGCTTGCCAATCGCTTTTATATTCGTTTGTTATGTCTTAAAATCGAGCGGATTTTATATCAATATTTCTCCTCGTTGAAGAATGAATTAATTGCTTATAATCAGGATAATATGTGATTATTTACACGAATAGAGAAGTGTATTTTGCACTAAAAATCCATGAAATACGATGGCATTTTGGCCTCTATATTGCAGTTTTGGAGGAGAATGAGAAATTCCTCTAAAGAAAAACGAAGAATATTCTATTTGTTGTATTGGTTTCTAAATTAAGGAACAATTTAAACAATGAGCCTCAAAAAAAATATTGGTGTGTTTCATATAATAACGTTGAATCGATTTTTGATGATTACAAGATACTACAACGAGGCTGCGTTGTAAACTGAAGTACGACACAGCCTCGTTGTATGGTTACTGGATATGCTTGTTATTCTTTAATTGAGTTAAGGTCTTGGAATAATTTTATGTATTGAGGCCAATAGTGGAGTACACTGTAAATAACTGCACCCGCCAGTGTTATAATCATAGCCCAGAATCCGACACGATTGGACGCCCAGGCAGTGGGGAATAGCATAGCAAACAGGATGACTATGCCTATTATAAAGAATATTTCGCCCGAAAGCATCAACATTTTAATGTTGGCGGTTTTGGAGAACAGTTTTGCCGGAGGCAAAGCTGCGATGTTGATGTTTCGGAGTTTGTGGTACATGAAGATATACCAGACTGCTCCGAGCAACAGATATATAACGAGATAGATTTTTTGGCCCAAGGGGAACGAATTTGGATTTATGCCACCGATAGCACCTGCCGCGAATACCACAGCGAGAATCAGGCAGCTTAAGAAACCCTGACGGAATTTTTTTAGTATTTTGGTCTGTGCAGTTTCCGATGCTGCTACATCTATTTTGATGTCGGTGTTGGTCTTTGCAAGAATTTGTTCCAGCGTAGACATACTTTTTTTGAGTTCGTCGAGTTCCATATTATATTTGTTTAGAGAGTTTATCTTTAATGCGATGAATTTTTACTGCAACTGTATTGCGTTTCAGTCCGAGCGTTTCGGCAATTTCATCATAAGAATATTCATCGAGCCATAGAAGAATAATTGCCTTTTCAATACCTTCAAGCCTATTAATTAACGATCGCAGGGTTTGAAGATCCTCCCGTTGCGTATCATCAATTTCGGTAGAGATATCAAGAATCCCGAAGTCTAACGAAGTAGTTTCGATGAACGGTTTCGATGAACGCAGAGTCATAAGTGCGGAGTTTACCGCTACCCTGTAAATCCAAGTTGATATCTTGCTTTCGCCTCTGAACTGGTTAAGACCAAGCCAGATATTGACATAAATTTCTTGCCGCAAATCTTCAAACGGCATTTTATCGGTTGCGTAAAAGTAGCACACCTTGTTGATGATTCGGGAGTGTTCCTGAATTATAGAAGCAAACTCCCTTTCGTTTATTGGGGGACTTTTCATATTGAGTTTGTTTTGCTTCGTTAGGTGCATATTTAAACCCAAAAGTTTCATCAACAGATATTTTTTTGAAAATAATTTTTCTTTGCAGATGCAAAGTTACGAATTTCAGATAATTAAAGAGCTGTGATGATTCGGTGCATGATACAATAGATTGATAACGTCGCAATTTATCTTATGCCACCCATACCGCGTTTGGGCAGAGATGGTTTCGTCATTCGGTGGGCTTGCATCATGCAGCGGTAGGCGAAGCGGCGGTCATCTTCATCCGGATTGCGCCCCCACGGGAGATCTGATGAGGAGCCTCCGCCACCACAAGACTGGGCGAATTGGGAAGCTCCATCAAAATAGCCGAGAAACAGATACATGGCGCACCTCAGAAACCAAGATACTCACAAACCTTGGAAGATGGAGCGGATTTTAGCCAAGTTTATCCTAAATCCAATTTGTAACTTTCTGACTCTCAACGGCAATATTATGCGGTAATAAAATACAAAAAGCGATTGACAAGCTTATTTCATTACTTGCCAATCGCTTTTATATTAGCTTGTTATGTCTTAAAATCGGGCAGATTTTATATCAATATTCCTCCTCGTTGAAGAATCTATTAATTGCTTAATATAAGGACATTACGCAATTATTTGCGGTAATAGACAAGTGTATTTTGCGGTAAAAATCCGGGGCATACGATGGCATTTTATTTCAGTTCGAAGAGTAGTGAACCCTTGATGTCGCGCGACGAAGCGCCAACTATGGCCTCGAACTTGCCCGGTTCGGCAACCCACTGATGTTTCTTGTCATCGAAGAAGCTCAGCGCAGTCTTGTCAACTGTGAAGCTGACAGTTTTTTCTTCACCGGGGGCAAGCTTCACCTTCCGGAAACCTTTCAGTTCCTTGACCGGACGAGGCAGGCTCGATTTCTTGTCGGCGATATAGAGCTGCACAATCTCGCTCCCCTCCCGGCTGCCGGTATTCTTCACATTTACAGAAACGGTGATAATGTCGTCAGCGGTCATCACCTTTTTATCGGCGGTCGGTTTGCCATATTCGAAAGAAGTGTAGCTCAGTCCATGACCGAACGGGAAAAGCGGAGTGGTCTTCTCTTTGTCGGCCCAGCGGTAGCCGACGAAAATATCGTCGTTGTAATACTCTCTGATGGTGTCGCCCCACTCTTTCGATGCGTCAAGCTCGGCCTTGTTGCCGGGATATTCACCTGCGGCATGGGCACCGACGTCGGCCAGACTCATCGGGAACGTAAACGGAAGCTTGCCCGAGGGGTTCACGTCACCCGACAGCACATCGGTGATGGCATTGCCTGCCTCCGAGCCGATAAACCACCCCTGCACCACGGCAGGCACATCCTTAATCCATGGCATGGCCACGGCATTGCCGGAAAGATTCACAACCACCAGATTGGAATTAACTCTGGCCAACTCGCTGATCAGGCGGTCCTGTCCGTAAGGCAGACCCAGCCCTTCGCGGTCGGCATCCTCGCAGTCCTGATGCGGAGCTTTGTTCAGGCCACCTACGAAAATCACGTAGTCTGCTCCGCGGGCAGCATCGACAGCCTCGGCAAGCAGTTCGTCAGCGCTCCGGCTGTCGGAAATATCCTGCACCTTCAGGCCGTCCTGCTCCATGACAGGGTCGCCCACATATCCGCGTACATAAACCACATCAACATCCTCTCCGACACGCTGCTTCAGGCCGTCGAGCGGAGTAACCTCCCTGCGCGCCTTCAGCGACGAGCTGCCCCCACCAACGGTCATCATTTTTATGGCGTTTTCACCTACCACAACAATCTTCCTTTTCCCCGTAAGATCAAGTGGCAGCAGGTTGCCATCGTTTTTAAGCAACACAATCCCTTCACCGGCAATACGGCGTGCGGCGGCGACATGCTCGGGCGAATTCATCGAACCGAAAGGCTTCGAGGGATTCATGGCCGTGCGGAAAATCAGCCGCAGCACATTGCCGCCCTTCTTGTCAAGTTCTTTGGAGTCCGTCTTACCCTCCTTGATGAGTTTCAGATAGGGATAAGCCATGAAATAACTGTCGTAGGCGTTTTTCATCCCCTCGGAAAGGCCGTTGGTCCATGAGCCGAACTCAAGGTCGAGACCACCGTCGATTGCCTGCTCCGTGTTGTGCACAGCACCCCAGTCAGAGATTACGGCCCCATCAAATCCCCACTCATCGCGAAGAATATCTTTCAGCAGGCGGCTGTTCTGGCAGACATGACGTCCCCTGTATAGATTGTAAGAACCCATTATCGACCATGAGCCACCCTCTGTCACTGCCGCCTTGAATGCCGGCAGATAGATTTCATAAAGGGCGCGATCGCTCAGATCAACGTCAGTAGTGTGGCGGCGCTGCTCCTGATTGTTGAGCGCATAGTGCTTCACACAAGTGGCCACACCGTTGCTCTGCACCCCCTTGATGTAGGGCACAACCATTACCGAGGCGAGATAGGGATCCTCACCCATATACTCGAAATTACGGCCGTTGAGCGGAGTGCGGTAGATATTCACACCCGGGCCGAGCAACACATCCTTCTCGCGGTAACGAGCCTCCTCGCCAATGCTTTTTCCATAGAGAGCCGCCATTTCCGGATTCCATGTAGCCGCAAGGCATGTCAGTGCCGGGAAAGCAGTGCAAGAGTCGTTTGTCCAGTCGGCCTGATTCCATTCATCCCAGAACACCTCCGGACGGATGCCGTGGGGACCGTCAGTACACCATAGTTCGGGAATGCCAAGACGCTGCACCCCCGGCGAACTGAATTTCGACTGAGCGTGGATGATGGCAACCTTCTCCTCTGTGGTCATGCGGCTGAGCGCATCCTGCACCCTTTCTTCAATCGGACGGTTGACATCGAGATAAGGCGCCGGTGCATTGTCGGCGAATGCTGCGATTGCCGGCATCAGTGCCGACAATCCGATGGCCGCAGCCATCATTGCTCTCATAAATTTCATATTTCAGTTGTCTGTTTAAATTGTATGCGGTACTATTCAATTTCCACCTTGATTTGGCGGCAGAGTATGGTTTTGCGTTTCACTCCTGTATCGTCGGGATAATAGAAGTCGCTGTAGAATATCAAAGCACTGTTGTCGCCGATTGCCAGAAGCTCAGGATTGTTGCACGAGCCCACCCATTCATGAAATGTAACCGGATGGTCTGCGGGTATGTTGCCGAGGGTGGAGCGGTCGGCCGGAGTCATCACCTCAAGCGGCTCGCTCCAGGCGGTGCCTCCGTCGTCGAGCGATGCCTGCACGAAAGTGCCGGGGCGCGCGTAGCATATCAGCGTCGTGCCGCATGGAAGGTTCACAAGCCGTGGCAGCGTGCCAAGGTCAGAGAATTTTTCGGGTCGGCTCCAGCTCTTGCCCATGTCGGCCGACCGGCTCCAGTACATCGGCGACCATTCCTCGCCGGTGCTCGCAAACCAGTTGGAGCGGAAAAACCACACCATCGACCCGTCCGGCATCCACTCGAAGTCACTGTCGCTGAAACCGCCGCTGAGATATGGATATCTGTCGCCGTCGGCGGGATATTCCATATGCGCCACCCGGCTGAAAGTCTTCCCCATATCATCTGAACGGAAAAGCTCCGCCGAATAGTATGGACTGTATTGCCCGTTGGCCGGATTGATATGCCCTTCGCCGGAGAAAGCGCTGACCCACACGGCCCCGTCGGGTCCGAGCTTCATGTTTCCGCGTGGAAATATCGACTTCATCACATGGCGGTCGCCCTGCGAATGCACCACCCGCGTCAGCCCGGGCCACTCCACCGGCACCATCTCTTTCACCGGCTCTTTCTCTCCGGCTTTGATTCTAAGAGCCGTCCACTCTTTGCGGCATAACGGTTCGGGCAGGCGGTCAGCGTCATAAGCCCGGATCTCCGTGCCCCACATCCAATAGGTTATACCGTCGGGCACGGGTAGTGTCCCCTCCGGGGCCTGCCGGGTGAAGTCGTAGCCCGGAGTGTATTGTTCGATGGGCGTCATGGTGTAGCAGCTCACGTCAATTCCGTTTTCAGGCGGGAAATAGAGGCGGTCGCCGTTCTGCAGCATCAGGCCGCACTCTGCGTCGGCCCTCGGGTCGATCTCGCTCCACGTCACCCCCTTGTCACGGCTCTCGAACCAGCGGCATGGGTTGCCGAACGACGAGATATTATCGTCTGACACATGCACCGATACCACAAGCCGGTCGCCTAAGTTGTAGGGACGCGGAAACTGATATGGACCCCAGAATTTCTCCTCCGGGCGTATGCCTCTCACGATAACATGCTCCGGCCCCATTGTGAGTTTTACATTGCGTTCGGGCGTCGGTTCTTGGGCGCCGATGGCCGGAATGGCAAGGAACAGCCCCGTTAGCGCCAATGTCAGTTTCATAAATTCCATGGTCATTCGTAGTTGAGTTTCACATAGCCGCTTCGGGGCACCTCTATGCGACCCAACCCTTTATCCGGACGGATTTTGGCGGTGAGATTGCCGAATGTGTCATAGACCTCGGCCGACACAGGCTGCCGGGCAAGCTCCACGGCCATTGAACCGCGCCCCGTGGCGTTGAGCAGGTAGACCGGTTTATCCACATCGCCCACGCTTACTATGTTGCCGCTGCTATACGACCCCACTATCAGCTCATCGTCACTCTCGGCCTCGATCAGAGGAAAACCCGATTGCGGATACAGCCCTCTGAAATCGCTCTGCAAAAGCGTTTTCCGGTGTTTCTGACTGAAATCCATCCAGTGTTTCATCATTGCCAGATGCTCCTGAGGCAGAGTGCGCAGCATCATGGAATACTGCACCACTCCGAAAATCGCCGACAGAACGTGCCGCGCTGCCACCTCGGGGGCGTCGCCGACATTCCACTCGAGCATGTCGGAGTGCACGGCGGTGTTGCCCGAAGTCATGCGCAGCGTTGCCACACGCCGGCGGTTCCCTTCGGCGTCGCAGGGGCAGTCGTTGGCACGCAGCATGTTGCCGTATTGCCTGATTGCTGGCCCGATATATTCCTGTCGGAACTCTATGAGCACATCGGGATTGATGGCACGAAGCCGGCGGCTTATGCCGTTCATCAGCGTATCGACGGCCGCCGGCAGCGATTTGATGTCGCGCCCGGCGTAGTTCTGCGCCACGGCCGGGTCTTCACCGGTGAATTTGAAGCGGTCGATAAAGTCGAGTTTCAGACCGTCGAGTTTCCAGTCGCGCAATGCATTCTCATAAATGCCGCTAAGGAATTCTCTCACCTCGGGGAAACGTGGATCGAGCACGTCGGTCGTTCTGTCGTCGGTAAGATACATTCCCTTGAAGCGCTGATGGTTCCGGCTGTTCACACCGACGTAGGGCACTGAATACCACATCATGTAGCGCATTCCGGCATCGTGCACACGGGCCACGTGTGCGGCCATATCGGGGAATTTGCCTTCAAACACTTCCCAGTCGCCGCAGTAGGCGTACCCACGGTTGTTGTCGCCTGTCTGCCATCCGTCGTCGACTATGATGTTTTTCATTCCCAGACGCGCGGCCAGCCGGCTCTCGGCTTCGATATCTGCAGCCGTCATATCCTGGTGGAACTGATACCAGCTCGAATACAACGGATCGAACGCGGCTTCAGGTACCGGAGCGGCTTTTATGCCGCAGCAGTCCATTATCCAGTCGGTGGCGTCGGCTATGGCGTGGCCGTAAAAGCCGTTGACGGCGTCAAACATTATCTCGACATGGTATCGGCTTAACGGGGCCTCGGGCTGGGTGAAGAAGCTGAGTTCTCCCTCCACTTGGGCGTTATCCTCCAGTGCACCGACTTTCGTCTCAATCCGCCGGAACGGCTCGGAAACGGCGAATGTAAGCCGGTTAGTGTTCTCTCCGTCGAGAAGGGTGTAGAGCGGTATGCCCGACGCTATGTCGCTATGGTATTTTTTTAGCCACGAGGGCGCAAGATGGCATCGGCCGTCGTCGCCGGCATGCCACAGGTAGCCGATGTCGCCCAGCGGCACTTTGAAGCCCACGCTGAAACGCGGAGGAACCGTGGCATTGTCGGCTTTCATATCGATTACCACCACCTCGCGATTGCCGTGGCTACGCCTGGCCATTTCGATGTCCCAGCCGTTGTTGTCGGGGCAATTCAGCCACACCTCTCCCGCGCTATCCAGTTTTATGGTCCGGTGGATGGCTATCGCCTGCGTGGCGCACGTCGCCACAAGCACCATTCCCGTCAATATTCTGCTAATATTCATCGGTATTCGCTCATTGTATATTTCAGTTACCAATTGTCGGTGCGGAATGGTGCCACGGGCAATCCCGTCTTCCCCCGCAATCCGATTTTCGGATTGTCGGCCCAGCAATATCTCACCGCAACAGGGTATTTCACCTCGGGCGAACTCACCGCTATGCGGTCACCCTCGCGGCGCGCTTCCCCCTTGTAAAACCTCCCGTCGTGCCCGGCGATTATAAACCCGTCAATGTCACTCTCTCCGGGTGCGAAATCGGCCGCCGTGGCGTTGAAATCGATATGAATCTCATTTCCGACTATAGTGTAGCCGGCATATTCCGGAGCGGAGCATACCACATCCTTGCCATATGTACGGTTGAGCGCCAGCAACGCCAGCCTGCGGGCCACTTCCTGCTTGTTTTTGGGGTGAATGTCTTTGGCCTCTCCGACGTCGGTGGCTATGGCCATTCCTGTTGCCGGCAGATGGAGTGCGGAGGCCTGCGCCTCGCGCAGATAGCCCCATTCGGAGTGTGGTTCCACCTCCTTTTGGTCGCGGTAGTTTGCGAGTTGAACGAAATAGAACGGCATACCGGGCTTCGACCAAAGCGTACGCCATTCGGTGATCATCGCCGGAAACAGACACGCATACTGGTCGGGGCGGTCTGCATTCTGTTCACCCTGATACCATATCACCCCGCGGATGTCCATCCGTGTAAGCGGCAGAAGCATGGCGTTGAACAGCTCGCAGGGGAGGAATCCGTCGTTGTCGACTGTTGCGGGAAATCCGCTTTTGTGGGCGTAGGCGTCGGGATGGACCTCCGGACGGAGATCTTTACCCGCGGAGGCACTGTCGACCAGCTCCTGATAATAGCGGCGTATCGACTGCTCGTCCATTCCTTTCTTCATGAAATCGAGCACTACTCCCTCGAAGCCGCTGCCACGGCTCAGGGTCTGATAGCTTACCCAGCACTCGACCGGCGAACCTCCCCAAGTGCAGTCGATAATGCCTATCGGCACATCGAGTTCCCCCTCCATCTGTCGGCCGAAGAAGTAGCCTATGGCCGAGAAGTGTTCCACTGCCTCGGGCGAGCACACCCGCCATCCTCCTCCGTTGTCGATCACGGTATCCTCCCTCGGCAGGACAGAGGTGTGGCGTTTCACATGCAGCAGTCTCACCCACGGGTAGGCGTCGGCTGCGGCCATTTCCTTTTCGTAGTCCTTGACCTTTCCCCACCCGGCAACGGGCATTTCCATATTCGATTGGCCCGAGCAGAGCCACACCTCGCCTATGGCTATGTTTTCGAGCGTCAGCGATTCTCCGTCGGATCCGTCGGTGAATTCCAGGGTGTAGTTTTTCTTGCCGCCTTCAGGTGTTTTATTTTGGCCGACCAGCGCCCGTCGGCACCGGCTTTGACCGTGAGGGGTGTTTTCTGCCACTGCGCCACAATTGTCACGTCGGCTCCCGGTGTGGCTTTTCCGCCGAAACGCGCCTCACTCTGCTGCTGAAGCACCATGTCGCTGCTCCAAATTGCCGAAAGCGTAACCGCTCCCCTGCGCGTGGGTCGACATCATGGTCATCACACACGTCAGCACACACGCTTTCATCAGATTCATAATTCTATTCTCTTACGGTAGTTCCTTAAAATCTCGGCTGTCTCTGCGCGGCAACCGACGCATGGAGTTTACTCATCACGGGCCATCCGTTGTCCCACATTATCTTGTCGAGCATCAGCACCGTAGTCAGCTCGCCGGCGAGATTGGTGCGCGCATGATAGATAATCCAGTCGTCGTTATTGCTGTCGGTGATGATATCGGACCCGTTGCCGATACATGAGAATTCGGAATTGGGAATCACGGTGGGCACAACCTGTTGTCCGCCGGTGTCCATGGGTATTCCGTCGGAAGTATAATACGGCCCTTCGAGCTGCTTGGAGCGCCCTACGGCAATGCCTCCTTTGCTGTTGCGAATCGTAGCCCAGAGATAATACATCCCGTTTTTGCATATGATTTTCGGAGCACGGAAACTGTTGCTTCCGATCTGCTTCCTGTCCATTACCTTGGGTGCTGTCTCATTCCACTCGAATTTCCCGATGGCGATACCCTGCGGAGTGTCCCAGAGAAGCCAGCGGGTGTCTCCCTCGCAGAAAAACGAGGGATTGCCGTAGGCCATCTCCTCTCCTTTGGCAAGCAATGTGCGGCTGTTATGGTAAGGGCCCCGGATGCGCAGCGATTCGGCCACGCCGATACTCCCGTCGGCGGCCACATAGGCCATGACGTATTTGTCGCCTATACGGACTATATCCAGCCCTGATGAATCGGCAACCTGAAACTCGTCAGTGCTGAACGCTTTGCGCCCCATTCTGAGCCAGTGGACCATATCCGACGATTCAATCATGCGGTTGCCCGACATACCTAAAATCCAGTCGTCGGAATGAAATACCGAGTAGATCTGACCGTCGGTTCTGAACACACCGTTTTTATAATATTTGGTCTCCCAGACATCATCTCCGGCAGCGGCATCCGTGGCACCGGCTACCGAGGTGGCTACATGGCCGTTGTGCCCGCAACCCGTCAGCAGCAAAGCGCCCAACAAAAACAATGTAATAGCGGAATGTTTCATTTTTTCGGATGATAAGTAACCGGTCGGGATTATTTCAATATTTGTCCGGGGATTTTTTCAGAGGATTTTCCCGATGGAGAAGGGTAATGTCACGCCGCACTTCTGAAGATTAGCGGAAAGGGCGCAAAAAAATGTGCCGAAGAAATATTGAAATAATCTGACCTGTTAATGTTAAATTGTTATAACCAGTTGCTTATGAATACATCTGATTCCGGAATGATGGAGGCGGTAAATTACCAGCCGGGGTTCTGCGTTAGATTATGGTTCTTCACCCTCTCATCGTTGGGTATAGGATAGAGCCAGTAGTGGTCGCCTCCCCACGAATAATGATAGATGAATTCACCCCATACCTGACACATGCCGTTGACCTCACCCTCTTTGGTGACATAGAATTTATCGTCCTTCCAGGTGCGCCAGCGCAGTTCGTGCATATACACGATATCCTCGGCAAAAAGTTCCCACTTGAACTCGTTGCGCAGGCGTATGCGCATATCCTCCTTTCCTTTCACCATTGTGGGGGCGGTTGTATTCAGCTCAATGGCCCCGGCACGACGGCGGATGCGGTTGACTGTCGCCACGGCATCGTCAAGGCGGTTGAGTTCGTTATAACATTCCGCCAGGCAAAGCAGGGTCTCGCCGAAGCGCATAAGCGGTATGTCGATATCGTTGCAGCCCAGGTGGTCGGCATGCTCAAGCCCTTCGGTCACGAATTTGCGCACAAAATAATAGAACTTGTCGGCTGTGTCGATGCGCAGGTCGAAAGGTTTCTTGGCATGGTTACGGAACGGGAAACGGCTTGTGAAATATCTTGCCACACCGGCAGAACCGCCAAGGAAGGTGGAATAAGGAGTGATTATCGACAATGCCAGACGCGGGTCGCGGTTTTCGTAGGCTTTCAGTATGCGTGCCTCGTTGTCTTTCGGCAGATAGAAACTCATATCGGCTCCGGCCTCGGCCTGGAAAGCTTTCTCAGCCTCGGTCATGTCGTTGCGCAGAAAGAACACGCGGCGCGCTTTCGGTGTCATCTCATTATAGCCCGGAATGACGTCGTTCCAGTCAAACGGAGTTCCGTCGGCATTCTCGTAACTGTCGACAAACCGGGGATTGGGCACATAGTTGCTCCAACCCCAGCCAGTGGCCTCACGGGTGCCGTAGCCGCGCTGGCGGCGGTCGCCCCACCAGTCGTTGACAAGGTCACACATAACCGAGAAAATCATCTCGTCGCAATCCTCGTTTTCCGTCAGAAATAGGTCTTTATAGGGGGTGTTGCCCTTTTCATATAGCTTATAGCCGCATTTCTCAACCTCTTCGAAATCATCGGCAGCCTCCTGCCATTTCTTCAGCCACATGTAGCATTTTCCGCGGAGCATATAGGCCGCCCCTTTGGTGGCACGCCCGTGATTGGCCGAACCCTGAGCGTATTTCAGGGGGAAAGCCTCCTCGTCTATAGCCTTCGAGAGATCATCGATGATAAGCTGGAATGTCTCATCCTGTGTGCCGCGCGGCATCTGTGCTTCTTCGATGCTCTCAACGATGTTCTCATACCAGGGCACTCCGCCATACACACAGTTGAGCTGATAATAATAGTAGCATCGGATCCAGCGGGCTTCGGCAATAAGGCGCGCACGCAGTGCCTCGTCCATCCCGGGCACCTGCGGCATGTGCTGAATCACGTCGTTACACTGGAAGATGTAATGATAATACCAGCTCCAGTATTTGTGTATATTGCTGTCCTGTATCGACTGGGTACCTTTCAGCATCCCGATCGAGAACCAGTTGGGGTCGCGGTCCATCTGGCTTCCCATAGTTTCGGGCCACAGGTTGGCAGGGTCGTTATAAAGTGACTTGAACGAAGAATAACACGAGACAATTGCACCCTCGGCCGACACGGGGTCGGTCCAGATGGTTTTAGAGGAGAGTTGTGAATGCGATTCCAGATCCATTTCAACACACGACACTCCGAGTGCGCCGGTCATCACTGCAAGTCCGGCTCCGATAAGCAATTTCGTGGATTTAAATATATTTGGGTTCATGAGATTTTGAATTTAAGTATGCGATTGTCAGAATGTCACGTTAAGACCGAACGAATAAGTGCGCATCGGGGCATATCCGTCAGCTGCCATCATTTCCGGGTCAAGGCCTTTGAACTTGGTGATTGTGCAGAGATTTTCAAGCGAAGCATAGAATCTCACCTGCTTCATAAACACCTTGTTTGTCCACTTGGCAGGAAGTGTGTAGCCCACGGTCACATTCTTGAGTTTCAGATAATTGCCATTCTGAAGCTTCCATGAGGCGTTGGCCGAGTTCTGGCCGGTGTCGTTCATCACGAAACGCGGATTGGGCGAGTCGATGTTGGTGCGCAGGTCCGTCGGATTCTCAGGATCATAAAAATAGTGGTCAGAGGCTACCTCGCGCCCTATGCCGTAGCCGGCTGTCATCGACGTTGAATTGAGCGACTGTGCGTAATAATATATCTTGAAGCCTGTGGCTCCGGCCCAGCTCATGGAGAAGTCGATACCTTTCCAGTTCAGATAAGCCTGCAGACCGAAATAGCATTTGGGCATACTCGACGTGCCCTGGAACTCGCGGTCGTTCGGATCTCCGTATTTCCCGTCGCCATTTACGTCGGCATAGATGTAGTCACCATACCAGATGTGCTCTTTGTCGGCCGAATTGCCCGGCATGAATTCGTAGCCCGCAGCCATCATGGCGCGCAGCCATGCCATATCGGCTTCGGTGCGTATCATACCGTCGCGGGGGCCGCCATAGATGTTGACCGTACCGTCGGCATTGAAGCCCTGTCCGTTACCCGAATATGTGGAGAGCATGTAATATTCGTTGATCATATGGCCGTCGACAATGATGTTGCCGCCGCTGACATTGGCCACATCGCCGATGTTGGTATACCAGTAACGGTTGCCGTCGGCGTCGGTGCGCCATTCGTTAACAAGCTCACCCTTGTATTTAACCACCCGGTTGCGGTTGAACGAAACGTTGGCGCCAACTCCATAGTTCACCTCACCGATACGGTCGTTCCAGTTGAGTGTTATCTCCACTCCTTTGTTGTTTACCTCGGCGAGATTCTGCATCGGGGCAATGAAGTCTCCCAAAGTGGGCTGAAGGGTCGGGCGGTAAAGTATGCCGTCGGTATTTTTGTCATAGAACTCGAATGCGCCGCTCAGGCGGTTGTTGAACACACCGAAATCCAATCCGATATTGGTAACGGTCGTTGCTTCCCATCGGAGGTCGGTATTGGCAAAGGTGTTGAGCCCGTAGCCCATCACGTGCACGCCGTTGAATCCATAGGAATAGGGCGAATAGTTGGGCTGCCATTCATAGTTACTGATCGAGTTGTTGCCGAGTTTACCCCAGGACGCACGCAGCTTCAGGTTGCTGAGCCAGTCGATGCCCTGCATGAATTTTTCCTGCGAGATGCGCCAGCCGGCTGACACCGACGGGAAGAATCCCCAGCGCGTTTTAGGTGCGAAGCGCGACGAACCGTCGTAACGGGCATTGAATTCAACCAGATAACGGTCATCGAAGGCATAGTTGACTCTGCCGAACCACGATCTCGACGAATATTCGCTGGTGTTCCCACCTATTTTCTTAGGTGTTATCATGGCATCGAAATCCCACAGATTGAAGTTGCTCAAGCCCTGCTTTTCGGCAAAGACATAGTCGCTCCAGTGACGCGATTCCTCATAACCGGCCATGACACTGAGGTCATGAATTCCGAAACTGCGGTCATAGCGGAGCATGTTGGTGAATTTCCATTCCCGCATCTGGTTGCGGGTGTCGGAGTTTGTATTGTTTTTCATCGTCTCGGCATTCGGCGGAGTGCTCAGCACCATGTCGCGCGAAAAGCTTTTCATTTCAACCGGAGCGGGGGTGATCATCTTGTCGTGGGTCTGATAGTCGGTGTAGAAAAACTGCGACTGGAATTTGAAATCTTTCAGGAAACGCACTTCAAGATAGGGATTCACATTATATTTCGACTGCTTGTAGCTGCCCCAGTCGAGACTCAGCATTTTCACGGGATTATGCACGGTACCCTCCTCTTCCGTGGTTTCAAGACCGCCGTAATAACCGTCATAATAGGGATATACGCCCGGAACGGTTTTCTGCATGTCCTGTCCCCAGAGAATGCCTATGTCGTTGCGGTCCTGATCGGCATGGAATCCCCACGCCTTCATTCCCACCGTGATATATTCGCCGATCTGGGTCTCCACGCTGCTGCGGAGATAATATTTGTTGAGACCCGAGTTGTCAACGATGCCGGGATTATGGAGATATGTTCCTGAAAGCGAAAAATTTGTACGTTTTTCGCGCCCTACAACCGAGACTGTGTGCTCCTGCATCCATGCCGGTTTGTAGATTTCATGATACCAGTCGGTGTTGGGATAGGCCACATAGTTGGGATACCCCGACTCGGCGGTGCCGTTGGGGTCGGCGGCTGCATCGCGCCATTTCTGGATGGTGATGGGGTTGAACCGCGGCGACTGATTGCTGTTCTCGGCAGCCTCGTTCATCAGTTCCATGTATTCGGCATAGTCGTTGACCTGCTTGTGATATTTCTGGGCGGTCTGATAGGCGAATTTACCGGAATAAGTAACGCTGACACGCCCCTCCTCACCACCTTTTGTAGTCACGAGGATTACGCCGTTGGCTCCTCTGTTGCCATAGATGGCACATGAGGCGGCATCCTTCAGAATAGAGATGGATGCCACGTCGTTGGGGTTGACGTCGTTGAGGCTCATCTCCATACCGTCGACCAGAATCAGCGGCGAAGCGTCGTTGAGAGTGCCTATGCCACGGATAAGCACCTTGGTGTTCTCGGAGTTAGGCTGTCCTCCCTGCTGCATTACATTAAGACCGGCCGCCGCTCCCGAAAGTGCCTGCGATATGGTGGTCATAGGGCGCGACTTAGACTGCTCTTCCATGTTCACCGTGGCTACGGCTCCTGTGAGATTCACCTTCTTCTGGGCACCGTAACCGATCACCACAACCTCGTCGAGCATCGACGACTGTTCGGCAAGAGCCACATTCACATCGCCGTCCTTTCCGATTTTCACCTTCCTGGGAGAATAGCCCACATAGCTTACCTCCACGGTCTGACCTGGCCTGGCAGTGAGTGTCCAGTTCCCGTCCAGATCGGTCGAGGTGGCGCGCCCGGTTCCGGTGAGCACCACTGTGGCTCCTATCAGCGGTTCGCCGTTCTCGTCGGTGACAGTGCCGTGAACCGGTTGGCCCTGTTCAGGCTGCGCAACAGCTGCCGTCTCCTGACGGGTGGAGCCTCTTGAAATCACTATGTTTTTGCCATTTATGCTGTAGCTTACGTGCTGGCCATTGAGAATCTGGCCTATCGCCTGTTTGAGATCAGATGCATTGAGATTCACCTTCCGCGATGTGTCGATGTCGCCGACTTTATAGACGAAAGAATATCCGCTGGCATCTTTAAGTTGCTCCATTGCTTCCTTTACAGTGACTCCCGTCAGCTTCAGCGACACTGACTGGGCAAGCGCCGACAGCCCCAACAAGGATGCCAACGTGGCTGTGATTAGGATTCTTTTTAGAAACATGATATTGAGAATTGGTTTAATAAGTTGCTGTTGTTGTAAGGCATTTCCATGCACCACAGGTTAATAGAGGGTTATCTGTTTCCCATCTATTCTATACCGAATTCCACCTGTCGAGGCGATGTTGCTTATCACATCCTCAATGGTCTGGTTTTCGCGGATGAAATTTCCGTAGAACCGTGTGCACATCAAGTCTTCATTTTCAATCACGATGCTTATATTGTAGCTTCTTTCAAGTCGCTTGGCGATATCGGGCAGCAGCTCCTCGTCGAAGAAAAGATAGCCGTAGATCCACTGATGGGCATTTGCGGCATTGGCCTCCTCTACTTTCATCCGCCCGTTGCGCTTGTCGACCACAGCCCTCTGACCGGGTACGAGCACCCGCTGCGGCGCATTCTTCGCCAGCAGGTTGTCGATGGCCACAGACCCTTCGGATAGGGTTACTACAACCTCTTCGTCGTCAGCAAAATTCCGGAGGTTAAACCGGGTGCCCAGCACCGTGACACACATATCTTTCGACTCTACCTTAAACGGCTTTTTTCTGTCGTGGGCCACTTCGAAATAACCTTCGCCATCGAGTTTCACCACACGCTTGCCGATACCGAAACCCTGGGAATAAGCGAGCGTACTGCCGGCGTTGAGCCAGACTCTGGTGCTGTCGGGCAGTGTAATGTTGGTGCGCGAACCAACAGGCGCCTCGACCACGATTTCAGCAAAGCTGTCGCTTACCTCCGATTCGCCCGCCTTGTAGCCGCCTAATATGCATATCGCCGCAACGGCCGCTGCAGCCCCCAGACGCCACGCCAGCTTCCTTACCTTGGCTGCAAACGTCAGTTCCCGCGCCACAGTTTCGCCCATATGCGAGCGATAGATAAAATCCTCAAACGCCTTCGCGCCGTCAAAGGCCTCCATGGCATATCCCGATGAAAACCATAATTCCCGCTGGGCGAGATAATACTGCTTGTTTTCATCGCTTTCCGACATCCATCTGAGCAGTTCTGCATCGTCTGCCGACGATGAATTGCCCGAAAGCCGCGCGATAATCAAATCATCTATCCGACTGTTATCCTCTTTCATGGTTGTTGGTATGATGGGTTATGGTTAAAGATATCTGCCGAGGCACGACCGCAGATGCTGCAATGCCCGTTTCATATGATATTTCACTGTGTTGACACTTATCCCGGTCTCCTGCGCTATCTCTTCGTAACTCTTGCCTCCAAAGCGGCTCAGCGCGAAAACACGGCGCGAATCGGGCGGGATGGTCGCCACAGCAACCTTTATCTCCTTTTCCAGCTCCTTCTCAAGCAGCTGCCCGAGCGGCGACGATTCGGCCAGAATCCCGTCGGCAGCGTCCGGCGCCTTGTCAAGCGACGACATGGGCACCTCAGTGCGCATCTGCCGGGTATTCATGAAATTCATACATCCGTTGCGCACCATCGCCATAAGATATGACCTGAGCGACCCTCGAAGCTCAAGCCTCTCGCGGATCTCCCACAGGTGAACGATGGCATCGCCGACAATCATCTCGGCAAGCAGACGGTCCTTCACATAATTATATGCGAAAGCACACAGAGCCTGGTAATGAAGCGAGTATAACATCTTCCAGGCCCGTTCGTTACCCTGTTTGAGCGAATATATGAGTTTCTGTTCCTTCATTTTGCTGAAATCGCTATCATCGGTTGATCACGATTTTGACAACCCGGATGCCGTTTCGGCAAAGATATATTCCCGGCAACAGCGTGGAGGTGTCGAGTGCGTCGCCGGCGGCATACATGACACGCTGTCCGGAAAGCGAAACGACTTCGATTCCGCATTGTGCCGACCTTACCGTGCGACCGTCGAAACTGACTTCGGCCGCTGCGGCATCAGTGCCCACACTATCTACACCGGCGATGTCGGCGGGAGTGTAAAGATAGAACGCATCTATCGAAAAATTGGAATCTTTCAGCTTTCCTGCATAGATTTTCGCATATTCGCCCGTCCATTTTACATTTTTAAGGGTCGTCACATCGAATCCGGGACAGATTCCGGCTATACGGCCTAATGGAATATCAAGGCCGATCCACCCGCTACCCACAGGCCAGTGGGCAACCACAGGATAGCCCGTGGCATACCCATTGACGGCGCATTTGAAAGCAGGCCCGTCGCCGTTGTTGAAAAATTCCATTCCGAAAATCTCAGGTTCGGCATCGGTGCGCACGGCTATGCGCAAATGAGTATCGGCCGTTAGATGCTGAAGATCCAACCCCTTGTCGCCGGTGGTGAAAGCCACACTGCCCAGGCCACTGCCGGTTGCGAAATATGAGAGATAGGCATCGTCGCCGTCCACTCCAGTCACAGGCCGGAGCGTGTATTTGCGCATCGACAGGCGCGTGATTGCGCGGCCGTCTGCATCCGGGGCATAATGTGTCACAATGTTTCGGGAATCTGACGAAAGCGCCTCCAGAGCATCGGCCGACATCTGAAATACATCATAATAGCCGTACGAAGCCGACATGGCCGATGTAGACGGGTCGGTGACAGTCCACCCGCTCGGGAAACGTGGAGCGTCCTGCTCGCTGTGAGGGGGTGAGGAGGTCGTTATGTACGGCCACCCCTCATCGTCCCAGTACAGACGTGACAGCAGCGGCATGCGTTTGCTGAATTCCTCGTCTTTCACATGGCCGTGACAGATAAACCAGGTGTCGCCTGCTCCATCGGTGATTATAGGGGCGTTATGCCCATTGCCTGTGAACTTGTAGTTGTTGTTGGTCAGCGTATTGCTGCTGTTCAGAGCTTCTCCACCCTCAAGAAATGACACACCGTTGCGGTCTGAGTAGGGACCTAAGATGCTCCTGGATCGCCCCACCACCACGCGATAAGTGGTCCATGCATAGCTCCCTATCGAGGCAAACATGTAGTACCATCCGTCGCGTTTGTAGATTTCCGTCCCCTCTATGTTCGGACCGGCGGTCTGCACCTTTTTAGAAAGGTCGAAAGTAATGTCGATGTTCCCGTCAACCTCTATTTCCATGCCGAACATATTGGTTGTGGAGCCCCAGAAGAGATAGTGTGAACCGTTTTCCTGATAATAGAATGGGTCAATGGCATTGCGGCATCCCACCTCATGCTCGTCGAAAAGCTTGCCACGATTTGTCCACGGCCCGGCGGGATGGTCGGCCACAGCATATCCTATATATGTCGAGGGAGCCGTTTCATCAGGGATGTTGACACTGTAGAACAATACATATTTCCCATGTATGCGGCATAACTCCGGCGCCCAGACCTGACCTTCGGGCGGCCGGTTGTTGCGGTCGAAAACGGTACCCGTCTGAACCCAGTTTACAAGATCGGCCGAACGAAAAATGGGTACATTCCAGATATCTTCCGTTCCCATCAGATAGTAGAACCCGTCGTCGGCACGCATCACCGTCGGGTCTGGAACCGACTCCATTATTATGGGATTCCTGTATTTGGCAGGTACTGCAACTGCTTGTATACACGACAGAACCGCTATCAGAATCAGATTCAAGCATTTCATCTTTTTGTCCGGGTAACTGGTGGTGATTACTTTAATATTGCTTAATTATCAGAGTTAACGTCTTGCGGAAACGCCGGTGCATAGTGCTCGACCGGAGTGGGACTGCCGCCTTCGAGATAGGGCCACCCCTCCTCGTCCCACAGCAGGCGGTCAAGCAGCGGCAATCTGACCATATCGAGCTCCTTCCCCTTGCGGTGGCCGTGACACATGAACCATGTGTTGCCGACACCGTCGGTTATCACGGGGGCATTGTGTCCCGTGCCTGTGAAGCGGTCGTTGCCCGAGGTCAAAGCCGCGGCCTTGGCCAGATTCATTTCAGAGGCGTTCAGCTCGCCGCCGGCAAGAAACGGAATTCCCTCTCGGGTGTAATACGGGCCATATACGTTTTTCGAACGCCCCACAACCACCTGATAGGTTATCCACGCATAGCTTCCTCTTGAAGCAAACATATAATACCAGTCGCCGCGTTTGTAGACCTCGGTGCCCTCGACGGCCTTTCCTGCCGTCTGCACTTTTTTCGAGAGGTCGTAGCTGATATTGAGTTCGTCGTCAACATCTATCTCCATCACCCACATATTGTTGGTGCTTCCCCAGAAAAGATAATGCTTTCCGTTGTCGTAAAAATAAAACGGGTCGATGGTATCGCGGCAGCCGGCTTCATAACCGTCGAAGAGTTTGCCGCGGTCGTGCCACGGCCCGGTGACACTGTCGGCCACGGCATAGCCCAGATAAGCCTTGAAAGTGTCGGCAGCATCTGGGTTGCTGCAGTAGAACAGCACGTATTTTCCGTGGATGCGGCACAGTTCCGGAGCCCATATGGCAGTGTCGGGGCGCTTGTCGCCATCCTTGAAAATCGTACCTGTCAGAGTCCAGTCCACCAGATCGGGTGAGCTGAACAGACCCAGATTCCTGATGTTCTCCGTGCCGGTCATGTAATATGTGCCGTCGTCGTCGCGGAGCACTGTCGGGTCGGGCAGATTGACATCGATAATCGGATTCGTGTATGTTTCGGCACCGCTGACGCACTGCTGCGAGAGCATTATGGCCAGAACTGCGATAACATGACTTTTCATGGCAAGTAGCTGGTTACGTTAGTCTGCAAAAGAAAGACTTTATACAATCTGAAAGCGGGAGTGCCGCGGTTGAGTGAAGCCTCGGCACACCCGCATTTCTTTACCTAAATTCAATCATTTACCTGATAATTACCTTCTTGACCGCGCCGGCGGTTTTTACCACATATACACCGGGTGTCAGACCTTCCAGGCCGATCACCGCCGTTGCCGATTCACGAACCACAGCGCCTGCAAGGTTATAGAGCTGCATTGGAGCGTTGTCGCTGCCGAGGGCCGAGATAGTTTTGTCAGAAACGAAGATTTCTACGTTGTTGATGCCGTTTTCAATACCGGTGATGCCTGCGCTACCGCTGGGGGTGTAGACATATGCACCGTCGACAAACACCTTTGCGCCATCTCCCAGCGAAGCCTCGGGGTGACCTTCATTAGCTCCATCCTGACCGCTGGGAAGATCGATTGCCACTGCCTCGCCCTGCCAGTCGTCGGTCAGACGGGAGTAGTCCATTTCAACGTCAAACTCATCTTTCATCAGTTCGGCAACCTTGCCGAGTGTAATATCAACGGCCACCCATTCGCCTTTTTTAAGACCGGGTGCAACCACAGGCACACTGTTGTTGACATTGTCGTCGGTGAAGGCAATTGCAGGCGCCTCGCCATCGTTACCGTCATGTTTGAACCACCGCACACTGAGAGTGGGCACTTTCACATCACCGAGAAGATAAAACGAGATATGAAGATGGCTATTTTCATTGATGTGAGTCAGATTGGTATCCGATTTACGGGTCATGTAGAATCCTGACCACCACTGATACCACCCTCCGTTCACCACCATGCCGTCGAAGCAACGGCCGTCGGCCGGCACAGGCACTGCTGCATAATCATCATCGCTGGCCCAGCCGGCATTACCGCCGGGGAAATGAGAGTTTACAGTTTCGTCAGTCACCACGCGATAGTCATTCACTTTGATTTTTGAGTTTTCTGCCAGTTTTGCCATCGCTGCATCGCCTAAAGCGAACACATCATAGATTCCTCCCTGGGCGCAGGCGGTGATTGTAGGATCGATAGAGGGATCGTCAACTACGTAATTTTCCTGTGCGTCCGCACTCAGAGCGGCGCCAAATGCGCACATTGTTGCAATTGCAAGTGTAAATTTTTTCATGATAATTTTTTATTGGTTAGGTCAATTTAACATGTCTTATATCGCCTTACACATTATTGACAAAATTTACACTCATATGGGTAGCGAAAAAACAATTTTTTTCTAAAATGGCATGAAAGTCAGTCCTCTTGCCTCTCTAAGGGATTTAACATTATGACAAGTTAACAAATTTCGGCGGAGCTAAATGTCTAAAAATAGACAAGTTTATTTTGCAGTAAAAGGATACAAAAAGCGATTGACAAGTTTATTTTGTGCTTGTCAATCGCCTATATATTAGCTGTTTGCACCTTAATCGGGCGGATTTTATATCAATACTCCTCCTCGTTGAAGAAGAAGTCCTCTTTGGAGGGGTAGTCGGGCCAGATGTCCTCGATGGATTCGTAGGTGTCGCCTTCGTCCTCTATTTCCTGGAGGTTTTCAATCACTTCGAGCGGGGCGCCGCTGCGCTGTGCGTAATCTATGAGTTCCTCGCGTGTTGCGGGCCAGGGTGCGTCCTCAAGCTTTGATGCAAGTTCAAGTGTCCAATACATAGTGTGTAGTGTTTTATCGGATGCGTTTAATGTTTTGATTCATACTTGATTCAGAAACAGACATGGCAACTTTCCGATGCCGTTGTTTCCGGTTCGGTATGAACATAACGATGCAGTGCGTTTATTATTGTGGCAGGCAGCGTTATTTCTGCCAGGGAACGTCGGCAACCCCGGCCACGTAGTTCAAATGGCGTCCGAGGGTGAAAAGATAATCGCTCAGACGGTTGAGGAAACGTATCACAGCATCATCCACCCGTGTCTCGCAGCCCAGTGCGATAATCCTGCGCTCGGCGCGACGGCACACGGCGCGGCACACATTGGCCGCGGCTGCCCCTGGGCATCCTCCGGGCAGTATGAAGGAGTTGAGCGGCGGCAACTGCTCGGTAAGTCTGTCGATCTGCTGTTCCAGATGCGAAATGCATGTGTGGTCGAGCCCTGTGGGCTGAAGCATGGGGTCGTCGGTATTGTCGGTGGCCAGATAGGCGCCGGTGTTGAACAGCTTGTTCTGAACCATCCGCAGCGTCTGGAGAGTTTCATCATCAAGTTCGATAGTGGCCAGCAGCTGACCGATGAACGAGTTGAGTTCGTCGACAGTGCCGTAGGCATCAAGGCGTGTCGAGGCTTTCGACACCCGTTTACCCCCTACAAGCGAGGTTGTTCCGGCATCGCCGGTGCGTGTGTATATTTTCATATTTCCGAGAGTTTGGTTATCAGACTATCGATTGTGGGGCACAACGTAAGGCGCTCTATCACTTCGGGGCTTACCAGATGGCGCGAGGACATAAGTCTCAGCTGGTCGACCAACGGATTGTAAAGCCCGTCGCGATTGAGCAGAAACATGGGGCGCGGCTCGTCGTTGAACGACATTGACGCCAACGCCGACATCACCTCGTCGAGCGTGCCGTATCCGCCGTCAAGTGCCACAAATGCCTCAGAGCGTTCCTCCATAGTCTGCTTGCGTTCATGCAGCGTGGGCACAAGGATGCTGACCGTGTTGGCCTCATGCTGACCTGAGATGCGTGCCTGCGGCACCACACCGATCACTTTGCCGCCGGCATCGGCAGTGGCCTGCGCCACAGCGTCCATCAGTCCGCGCTTCAGGCCGCCATACACAAGCGTATGGCCGTTCTCCCCTATCCACCGGCCGAGTGTCCGGGCATCATCGAAACATTCCGGCGCTATGCCGTTGCGCGCCGAACAATAAACACCTATGTTCATATCATTTGTTCATTTACAGTTGACATTCCGCTTCCCCGGCGGCCATGTGCGCCGTAAGTCCGACATCACACCGCCACAGGGGCAAAAATAGCGATTTTTTATGTAACTTTGCAGCTGACAGCAACAAATTTGCAGCTCTTACAGAATGAAACGTTCCGATTTTGAAATAATGGCTCCAGTGGGGAGCTACGAAAGTCTGCATGCGGCCATCAACGCCGGTGCCGACGCCATATATTTCGGCGTGGAAGGCCTCAACATGCGTGCCCGCTCGAGTGTGAACTTCACCCTCGACGACCTGCGCGAAATTGCCTCCATCTGCGACAAGGCCGGAGTGAAATCCTACCTCACCGTCAACACCATCATCTATGACGAGGACATCGCCAAATGCCACGCCATCATCGACGCCGTGGCGCAAAGCGGCATCTCGGCCATCATCGCCAGCGACATTGCTGCCATAGCCTATGCCCGCAGCATCGGCGTGGAGGTGCACATCTCCACACAGCAAAGCATCTCGAACATCGAGGCGGTGAAATTCTATGCCCGGTGGGCCGATGTGGTTGTGCTTGCGCGCGAGCTCAATCTCACCCAGGTCAAGGCCATTACCGACGCCATCAGGCGCGACAACATATGCGGCCCCCACGGCAAGCCCGTGCGCATCGAGATGTTCTGCCACGGCGCCCTGTGCATGGCCGTGTCGGGCAAATGCTATCTCAGCCTGCATCAGATGAACTCCTCAGCCAACCGCGGGGCCTGCACCCAGATATGCCGCCGAGGCTACGAGGTGACCGACCTGGAGACAGGCGACAAACTGGCCGTGGAGAACAAGTACATCATGTCGCCCAAGGACCTCAAGACCATCCATTTCCTCAACAAGATGGTCGACGCCGGGGTGAGCGTATTCAAAATCGAGGGGCGCGCCCGCGGACCGGAGTATGTCAGCATTGCCGTAAGCGCCTACAACGAGGCCCTCAACGCACTTTGCGACGGCACATACTCCGACGAGCGGATTGCCCAATGGGACGAGCAGCTCGGCAAAATCTTCAACCGTGGCTTCTGGAACGGCTATTATCTGGGGCAACGGCTGGGCGAATGGTCGAGCAAATACGGCTCGTCGGCCACACGCGTCAAGGAATACCGAGCCAAGGGTGTGCGCTACTTCTCCAACATCGGCGTGGCCGAATTCTATATGGAGACAGGCGAACTGTCCGTAGGCGACGAGATTGTAATCACCGGACCCACCACCGGCGCGCTGATTCTAACCGTCGACGAAATCCGCGTCGACCTCAAACCCGTGCAGAAAGCCGTCAAGGGTCAAAGCTTCTCCATAGCCGTACCCTCAAAAATCCGTCCGAGCGACAAACTATACCTCTGGCGCCGGAAAGCGGCACCCGACACACAGAATAACAAACCCGAATAAACAGAGCTTACTGAAATGACAACCGAACCCCGGCGCCACGCCCGCGTCGACGTGGCCGACGTGCTCCGCGGCTTTGCCGTGCTGGCCATCATCCTGCTCCACTCCATCGAGCATTTCAACTTCTACTCCTTCCCCCCGGCCGACACCCAGCCCGCATGGCTGAACTTCACCGACAAGGCCATCTGGGACGGTCTGTTCTTCGCTTTCGGCGGAAAAGCCTATGCCATTTTCGCCCTGCTGTTCGGTTTCAGTTTCTTCATTCAGGACGATAACCAGCACATGCGCGGCAACGACTTCCGCGCCCGGTTCAGCTGGCGCCTGCTTCTGTTGCTCCTGATCGGGCAGCTCAACGCCGCATTCTTCACCGGTGAAGTCCTGGTGCTGTATGCCCTTGTGGGATTCGTCCTCGTGGCCGTGTGCCGCTTATCCACCAAAACGCTGATATGGCTTGGCGCACTCTTTGTGCTGCAGCCCGTATGCCTGTGGCAGATAGCACGCGCCATCGCCGACCCCTCCTATACGCCTGCCACACTTGACACCGCGGCACTTTGGGGCGCCACATTCGCCGCCCAGTCGTCGGCCGACTTCCTCACCACCGTAAAAGTCAACCTGTGGGAAGGACAACTTGCATCGCTGGCCTGGGCATGGGATCACGGCCGCGTGTTCCAGACTGCCGGCCTCTTCATCTTCGGCATGCTCATAGGGCGACACGGGTGGTTCGGCCGCGAACACCTTCCCCAATGGGGGCGCGTGCTTGCCGGAGCACTCATCTGCTTCTTTCCGCTCTACGGGCTCAACAACATGGCGCCGGCCTACATCACCAGTCCTGCGATACTCACTCCGCTTAAAATCATCCTCTCCTCGCTTGCCAACCTCTGCTTCATGCTCATTCTCACCTGCGGCATCCTCTTCGGCTACTACCGCACCGTCCGGTTCAGCCGCACTTTGTCGCTCCTGATCCCTTACGGGCGCCTCAGCATGACCAACTACGTCACCCAGGGCATAATCGGGTCGGCAATCTACTACAACTGGGGACTGCACCTGCAGATGGGCATCACTCCCACGGGCCACTGGAATGGATGTGGAAACGGGCCACATGGATTGAAATCCCACCGTTTCTCCATCGTCATTTTGGAGATTCCGCAGAATGTAAGTAACTTTGAAGGTCCGAACGCACCGCGTCATATAACCTGTCAATGGCATTGAACACAACCGCGCGGACACTTGTTGAAATTCTGCTTGACAGCAACAACAAACTAACATACATTTACATCAACATGAGCACATTAAAACTCGACGTGAAGAACGTGCTCGGCACCGTGACTGCCGAACAGATCCAGGCTCTCCACCCCGAAGCAGTGGCTGCTTTGGACAAAGTCAATAACGGCACCGGAGCTGGCGCCGATTTCCTTGGATGGGTAAATCTGCCCGAGAACACAACCGACGCGCTCGTGGCCGACATCGAAGCCACTGCCGCCAAAATGCGTGAACTCTGCGACTATGTGGTAGCAGTAGGTATCGGCGGCAGCTACCTTGGCGCAAAAGCCGTGATCGAAGCCCTGAGCGACTCGTTCGCCATGCTGCGCGGCGCCGACGACCAGCGCCGTTGCCGCGTGCTCTTCGCCGGACAGAACATCGGCGAAGATTACCTCAACGAACTGCAGGACCTCCTCAAGGACAAGAAATTCGGCATCATCGTAATCTCCAAATCAGGCACAACCACCGAGCCCGCCATCGCCTTCCGCCTGCTCAAGGAGCAGCTTGAAGCACAGATGGGCAAAGAAGAAGCCTCGAAACGCATCGTTGCCATCACCGACGCCAAGAAAGGCGCCCTCCGTCAGCTCGCCACTGAAGAAGGCTACAAGACCTTCGTCATCGAGGACAACGTGGGCGGACGTTTCTCGGTTCTCACCCCTGTGGGCCTTCTCCCCATCGCAGTGGCCGGTTTCAGCATCCGTGAGCTCCTCAAAGGCGCACGCAACATGCAGCATGCCACCGAGAAAGCCACCGACGAGAACGTATCGCTCCTCTACGCCGCTACCCGCAACGCCCTCTACCGCGCCGGCAAAAAAATCGAGATTCTCGTAAACTACAATCCCAAGCTCCACTTCTTCGGCGAATGGTGGAAGCAGCTCTACGGCGAATCGGAAGGCAAGGACCACAAAGGAATCTTCCCCGCAGCCGTCGATTTCTCAACCGACCTCCATTCAATGGGCCAGTGGATTCAGGATGGCGAACGCACCATCTTCGAGACTGTCCTTTCGGTTGACTCCGCAGAACACACAACCGTGATTCCCTCCGACGCCGCCAACCTTGACGGTCTGAACTATCTGGCCGGCAAACGTGTGGACGAAGTGAACCACATGGCCGAACTCGGCACCCGCATCGCCCACGTGGACGGTGGTGTGCCCAACATCCGCGTCACAATCCCCGCGCTCAAGGAGCAGTGGCTCGGCGAGCTCATCTACTTCTTCGAGAAAGCGTGCGGCATCTCCGGTTATCTGCTTGATGTCAACCCCTTCAACCAGCCCGGCGTTGAAGCCTACAAACGCAACATGTTTGCCCTTCTCGAAAAGCCCGGCTATGAGGCAGAGACAGCCGCCATCAAGGCCAGTCTCTGATTTTTAAAAAAAAAAAATTCCTCACCGGTTAAACCATCTCCGGCTTATGCAGTCATAATGTCAGAATATAATAAAACAATAGATTAACATAAGCCGGCAACGAGGTTTCTTATAGCTTCAAAACCCAGCCAATCATATCGTTGAACCGGCTGATCCAACTATTTCATCAATTAAATCCGCCAAGCCCTGTGTTAGAGCCTGGCGGATTTCTTTATCCCCCTCCCCGCAGCTTCTCCCTGCCATCATCCCCCGGATTTCAAGGCCCATTTTTCATTACGGCCGAACATATTATCATAAACTTTTTCATACATTTGCGTATGGAACCTCTACGCGCAAACGAGATAATAATTTATCAACCTGACGAAACCCTCAAACTCGATGTACGGGTTAAGGAGGATACCGTGTGGCTTAATCGAAATCAAATTGCGGAATTGTTTGGCAGAGATGTCAAGACAATTGGCAAACACGTTGCCAACGCACTCAAAGAAGAGTTAGCCGACATTCCAGTTGTCGCAAAATTTGCGATAACTGCGACGGACGGTAAGACTTATCAGGTCGAGCACTATAATCTTGAGATGATCACATCTATCGGATATAGAGTGAAGTCGGCAAGAGGGATTCAATTCAGAGCATGGGCAAACAAAGTCCTCAAGGAATATCTGCTTCGTGGCTATGCCATAAATCAACGTCTATTGCAATTAGAAGACCGTATAGACAGACGCTTATCCGAACAAGATAAACATTTTGCCGAGCAAGACATACATCTTAAACAACTCAATGAAAAGGTTGATTTCTTTGTCAGAACATCATTGCCGCCGAAAGAGGGCATATTTTTTGATGGGCAGATTTTTGATGCGTATGCCTTTGTGGCCAGACTGATCCGGAAGGCTCAGCACAGAATTGTGGTGATTGACAGCTACGTTGACGATTCGGTGCTGGTGCAGCTGTCCAAACGTAAGACGGGCGTGACGGTAGATATTTACGACGGCCGTATCTCGGACCAGCTTCGTCAGGATGTGGAGCGACACAACAGGCAATACCCGGGCGTAACATTGCACGCTTACAACAAGGCTCACGACCGTTTTCTGATAATCGACGAGGAGGTATATCACATCGGGCACTCGCTCAAAGACCTCGGCAAAAAGCTCTTCGCCTTCTCAAGAATGGATGTCCTCACCGGCTCCGAACTCCTCTCCAAGCTCTGAATCCCGGCCCCGCAACAACGGTTACTGGTTGAGGTCGGGGGCGAGGCGGCGGGAGGAGGTGGCAAAGAGGAAGACAAGGAGGGCGAGGGCGATGTAGACCAAAGCGGTGGAGTGGAGCACGTTGCCCAGGCCGACGAGGGGCGACACGATGGCACCGACGATGTAACCCGACACGCCGAGAATCGACGAGGCTTCGCCGGCACGGGCGCGGCCTTCGTTCATGGCAAGGGTGTTGGAGGTGGTGAAAATCAGTCCAAGACCAAACAGAATCACAACCATCCCGGCCTCATAGACCCATATGCTGTGGATAAGATACAATGCCGTGGCCTCACCAGCCACTCCGAAAAGCATTATAAGCGCCCCGACATAGGCTGCCTTTTTGAGCGGTTTGAATTTCAATGCAATCATCGAACCGGCGGCCACGAATATGGCGTTGAAGCCTATCACAAACCCGTAGACGGTCTGCGACAGGCCGTAATGTGTCTGAAGCACGAACGGCGACGAGGAGATGTAGGCGAACAGCATCCCTAAGGCCAGACCTTTGAAACAAACATGAATGATGAACGGACGGTTGCGCAGCAGCGCCGCATACCCTTTCACCGAGTTGCGCCAGCTTCCGGTTGTACGCGAGGAAGTGTTGAGCGATTCCTTCATCCACCCCGAAAGGGCCAACAGTATCAGCGCGAACGCGGCGAGCACCACAAACACCCCTTTCCACCCGAAGGCATCGGCCGTGACGCCACCGATCACAGGCGCCGAGGCCGGAGCCACACCGTTGATGGCACCCACAAGCGCCATGAGCTTGGCCAGCTGTCGGCCGGAATAGACGTCGGCCGGAATGGTTCTCGCAAGGAAATAGCCCCCGGCAGCGCCCATCCCCTGAAACAGACGGCACACAATGAAAAATTTGATTGTCGGTGAGAACACACTCACCACCGCCGCCACGATGAACAGCGACACGGAAAACAGAAGCACCGGTCGGCGGCCAATGCGGTCGCTGACAGCCCCGAACAGAATCTGACCCAGCGCCAACCCGGCCATCCCCATCATCATGCCCATCTGCACCACAGGCACTGAGCAGTTGAAGAACCGGCACATGGCCGGCAATGCCGGGGCATACATGTCGTTGACAAACGAGCCCAACGCACTGAGCAGCACAAGCATCAGCACCAGAAAGGCATAATACCCTTTCCGGTTCTGCAGCGCCATCTGCATGGGCGAAAGTGATGCCGCACCCTGTGCGGCTGTATGTGTGGAATCCGACTGTGTCTGCATCTTGTCTCTGACGTGTTGAAAACAAGGACATCCCCGTCAGTTATGCAAACAATCCTCTGCCCCACATGGTTCTCACCATGCCGGTCGGACACTATCCATATTGATTCCCGGGACTTCGGCCTGCAAGCCCACTTCAGTTTTATCGTGTATTCGTGGTGGTGTACAGCCCCAGAATCGTGTCGGGCGGAAGCGGAATATTGTTGGCCACCGGGGTCCACGTCGACCCGTTGTTGGTTGAGTAGAAAAACGACACCTCGTCGCTGTAAGCCTTTACACGCAGCCACACCGGTCTGCCCCACTCGAACTGCTGCAGGGGCTGGAAAGCCGTCTCCGTTCGGCCGTTGGCACGGCGGCGCACCACCACCGCCGGATGTCCGTTGACAATGGTCTTGCCGAAAATTATCGTATCGGCAGCATCGGTATAAAGCGCCATCCCTGCAAAATCGTGCTCCGTCACCGGCGTATAGCGCAGCGACGTTGCCGCCAGGAACGGCTGTGCAATCGAGTCGAGGAACACCGCCGTGGGCGAATAACGCAACGATGTGAGATTCACATAAGTCGGCGTAAGCGTAAGGCCGTCGGGCGTGATTACATAATTCTCCGGTTCAGGGTCGTTGATATGCGTCCACTGCGGGCCAATCTCGGCCGATGCGAACGAATCGACCATGCACACATTGCTCTTGGCCACGCCGCGCGCGGTGGCGGGAACATATTCAAACCATCGGAAAGTGGCGATGTTTGTCGCCCCGAATGCCTGCAGGGCAAGAGTAACCATCATCATAACAGCCAGCGGAACCACGGCCGCCGTATGCTTCTGTCTCAATTTTATCGATTCCATCTATACAAAGTTAGGCATCCCACCGACATGTGCAAACCAATCGCACCTGCGGCAGACACCGGCATATTCCGTGTTTTAACGTTCCGGCACCACCCGGGGTTCACCCCGACGGATGCGACTGTCTGTAAACCGCTGAGCGAGATGCGGATGCCTCAGTTGCGCAATGCCCTGATGGCATCGTCGAGCGATACATCCTTGTCAAGCCCCATCATCTTGCGCAAGCGCCAGCGCGCCTGCTTCACCGACTCGGGACGTATCACCAGCAACCGGGCAATCTTATTGTTGTCAAGACCCATATAGATATATGTCGCCAGTTTTACGTACGTGTCCGACAGATCGGGATAAGCCTCGTGCAGGCGCGATACGAAATCGGGGTTGGCCTTCACGAACAGTTCCTGAAACGTATCCCACTCCTCGCCGCCGGCCAGATGGAGCTTGATGGCGTTCTCAAGGCGCGATGCCTCAGGAGCGCCGATAGTCTCCTCCTTACGCATCACCTCTATCTCCGACTTCAGCGAATTGAACAGATTGTTCTTCTCCTCCATCGCCAGCATCACGGCAAGCAGGTGGCGCCGGTTCTTCTCCATCTCCAGACGGCTGTCGCGGCTGGCAATCTTATGGAGTTGCTGACGCCTGTAGAGCATGAAATAGATGGCACCGGCCACAAGCAGAACCAGAAACAGCATTCCGATGAAACTGAACCGCATGCGCTGCACACGCTCATTCTCACGGGTCATGGCCAGCGACACCTCGCGGATGTTGGCCATGCGCAGCACCTCGGTCTGCTGCATGCGCGCCATGTCGGAATCGGAATACTCCACATAACGTTTCTCGTAGACGAGCGCGCTGTCTATTTTCCCCTCCTTCTCCATCGTCGAGGCATATGCCTGCATCACCATCCCCTTATAGCCGTAATCACTTATATAATCAAGATTGTTCATGGCCATGCGGCTGTAGGCCACGGCCGAATCGCTCTGTCCCGCTTCGTCATAGTGATTACTGAGCAGAGCCTGATAGAGGCCCTGCAGCCCCCTTCGGTTTTCTTTGCCGCGCACATCCTGATAGGCGCTTTTCAGCCACTTCACATCGTTGGTGTGTGCATACAGATTGCGCATCACCAGATTGAACACCACGCTGTCGCCGGCAATCTCGGGCGAATGCAGCAGATCGAGCAACAGACTGTCGGCCTCCCTGTGAAGTCCCTGCCTGTAACGGATATTGGCCACATTGATTGCATTGCGCGCAACCATCTTGTTAAAACCCAGACCGGTATGTATGTCGTCCGCTTTCTTTATGTACTCCAGACCCTTGTCCAGCTCTCCTATCAGATACAGGCTGGTACCCATGTTGATGTACGAGGCCGCCACCATCGGCGCATCGCCGAGCTGCGTATAGAAGCGTGCCTCCTCGTCAACATCGCGGTACGACTGTGCACCCCGCGTATGTCCAAGCTGCCGATACAACGCACGCAGCCTGAAAAACTCATACGGAAACTTTACGGAATCCGCCACCGCAAGAGTGCGACCCACCACCTTCACTGCCGAGTCGACCATATCCTGACGCTGAAACATGCGCCCGCGCCAGTAGCTCAGGCGCAGATTCCTGACATCGGCAGAATCCGCGCCGGCCGACAGTTTTTCAAAAGCCGCCACCATTGCAAGCAGGCTGTCGGAGGGCACATAATCGTAAAATCCGTATTCAAGCTGCATTGTCAGCGAATCCACATCGGCCGAAATCACCGGCCAGCGGAACGGTTCCAGGCGCTTATCACCCTTATGGCAGGAAGACACCAGCATCAAAACAAACGAAAGCAAAGTCAGATATTTCATGCATCAAAGATAGTAAAAAACCTTCTTTCCCTCCAAATAGCCACCGTGTAGACCGTCAGTAGACCGCATATTTTTGCTTTTCTCCTCCCTTTGGATGCAATTTTGTGAAAACATCAATCACCAACCTTTAGCAATCAGATATGAAGAAACTTTTACTCTCCCTTGCAATGGCGGCTATGGCCACATCATTTGCATCAGCGCAGGAAGCATCGTTCGACCACCCCATCGGCCTGCGCTATCTCGGCACAATCAAAAACCCCGACGTGCAACCCGCATGCAGCTACCTGTCGAGAAACCCGATGAACGACGGTGCGTTCCTGTGGGCCCCCGTCGACAGCAAAGTGAAATACACCAATACCTCCACCGGCGAGGCACAGAGCTGGAACTGGACCACACCGGGCGGCACACTCGAAGATGCGACAGCCAAAGACGCTATAATTAAATACACCCAGACCGGAACATACGAATTCCCCACGCTCACAGCCAACTTCGCATCCGGGGCAAAGACAGCCACATACGACCACAAACTCAAAGTGGGAGGCCGTGCAGAGCTGTGTCTCGCCGACTGCCGCGTATGGACTGTGACATATGGTCTCGGCACACAATATTATGACAATCAGAACGGGGCGGTGAACGGCTCGCTCGGAGGCACAAACAACCTTAACATAGCCAGTGTAGGCAACCTTTACATGACATCGCTTGAAGATGGATTTCTCGATGGCGTGAACATCTATCTGCCTAAAAAAACCGACAAAATATAAAGAAGGTGCAAAGATAAGAGTCCAGATCTGGATGCCCTCCATCGGCGAAAACGAGATGGTGCTTACCTACATGCCTATCGACGGATGGTACACCAACTTTGAGGATATCAAGACATCAGAGGACGGAGCATGGGTACCCGTACAGGGCGGTGCCGTAATCCAGCTCAAATGCTCGACGCCCATTGACCTTTACGGAAAGCAGTTCCTGTTCATCAGCGTGGACGGCTGGAGCAATGATCCCGCCACAGAAGATTTCTGCATGCTCATGGACGTAATGCCCAACAAGACAATGGAACCTGAAGATGCAAATAACCTGCTGGCCCACAACTCATTCGTTCGCCTGAACGGCGAGAACGATTTCCTCCGCCCCGTAAGCTACTATGGCGGCAATTATGGCAGCTTCATGATCTGCCCCGTTGTTCGCGGCGGCGAGACACCCCCAGCGCCCTTACTCAGGTGTCGGCCGACTACGAGGCAAAAATGGGCTGCACTGTGGATGGCGGTGTCATCACCCTCACCGGCGCCGACGGACATTTTGAAGTCTACAACATGAGCGGCTTGGCATGCGTTGCCGGCGAAATCACCGGCGGCTCTGCCGAAATCCAGGCATCTGCCCTCACCCCCGGTATCTACGTGGCACGTAACGCAGCCGGACAGACCGTAAAATTCGTTACAAAATAACGCCCCATTCATCATTACAACCAATCACACAACAACTTTCAAACCAATATGTCTATGAAAGCAATTTTTAAATTCATGCCTGTTGCGGCAGCATTGGCCCTGGCCACCTCAGCATTCGCAGCAGAGACAGAAGCGCCGGTATGGAAAGCTGTATCGGCAAGCGACAACACCACCTATGCCATCAAAGCCGACGGCACTCTCTGGGGCTGGGGATCCGGCGAAGAGGGTGAACTCGCAGGCACGGACGTCAAATTAGCATCGGTGCCATCACAGATGAGTACCGACACTGACTGGAAAGCCGTTTACGGCGCACGTGGCTGCGGCTTCTTCCTCAAGGAGAACGGCACTCTGTGGACCATAGGTTCCAACGAAAAAGGGATGTCGGGCGTCGGTGACGGCGTCACCAAACACACCACACTCACCCAGGTGGGCACCGACACCGACTGGGAATGTGTCTACACTTCTATAACCTGGTGCTACACCGTCCTCGCCAAAAAGACCGACGGCACTCTTTGGGCATGGGGCTCAGGCGAGACTTTCGCTTTAGGCACAGGCAAAGCAGAAAACTCGGCAGTCCCCATTCAGGTCGGCGCCGACACCGACTGGAAAGAAGCCTCCATAGGCAACGACCACGTTCTTGCGCTCAAAAACGACGGTTCTCTCTGGGGCTGGGGCTGGGCAGCATACAACCAGCTGCTCAACGAAGAGGGAATCATCAGAGTACCAACGCGCCTCGGCACTGACACATGGGCAAGCGTCAAAGCGATTGACAACGCTTCATACGGCATCAAAGCCGACGGCACTCTCTGGGCATGGGGCGACAACCAGCGCAACCTTCTTGGTCTCGACCTTGACATGAGCGAAGTTGAAAATGAAAATGACGGAACACTCGCCAACGTAACCGTTCCCACCCAGATTACAGCAATCACCGGCAAGGTGACACAAATCAGCGGCTGTGAGAAAGCCCGTGTAGCCCTCGTCGAAGGTAAAATCTACACATGGGGCGACAACAGCAACGGAGCTCTCGGCGACGGCAAAGGCCAGGCTTACGAGGTTGGTTCCGGACAATATCAGTACAAGCCCACTGCTATCACACTCCCCGAAGGCGTTGTACCCACAGCCATCTCCTGCGGTCAGCTTTTCACCACACTGATTGATACAGAAGGTACCCTTTACGGCTGGGGCACAAACCGCTGGGGACAGCTCGGCAACTATGTTGACGAAACCAACATGACCTTCGAGCCCTCACCCATTCAGCTTGGCGTTCCCGCACCTCCCAAGCCCGGCGAATACACCTTCGACGCAGAGAACATCCCCTCGTCGCTTGCCGACGCCGTATCCATCAAACTCACAGGCGAATGGAACACCTCAGCGTTCCAGAAACTCTGCATCGCCATCGGCGCCAACCTCGGCATAGTGCCGGTCGGCAACAACAAGCTTGAATCCGTGGACATGTCGGAAGCCACATTCGCCGAAAACACATCGTTCTACGTGACCGCAGGCATGAATAACGCCGGTGTACTCAAAATGTGCAAGGCTCTCAAGATCGTTAAATTCCCTGCCAACGCAACGGCTGCCAACCTCACCAACCTCCGCGAAGGCTTCATGAACTGCGCGGCGCTTGAAATCTGCGATGTCTCCGGCCTTACTGGCGTGACCGATATCTCAGATGCATTCTACAACACCTCCATCACCTCTGTCAACATGTCGGCATGGACCAATGTAACAAAGAGTGAGGATGCCTTCGGGAAATGCTCCAAACTGCAGTCGGTGGTGCTTCCCGCCAATTTCACAGTAGGCAACTACCTCTTCAATTCCTGCACCTCGCTCCGTCTTGTCGACTGGAGCCTCTATGCCGACGAAACCGCACCTGTAATAGCTTCTGACGCCAACGTATTCGAGCACCTCACAGCTGAAGAGCAGGCTCTGATCACCGTAATGGTGCCCGAAGCTGTATTCGAATCGTTCAAGGCCGACGCCACATGGGCCAACGTCAACCTCCAGGCAGTATCGTCGCAGGAAGAGGGTGTGTACACCATCAATGCCAACGACATCCCCGCCGACCTTTCCGACGCACGCAAAATCACCCTCATGGGTCTCTGGGACACCCCAAAATTCAAGGCTCTCACCACTGCTTTGGGCAACAATGCATCCGCAACAGCATCCAACAGTGTCCTCGAATCTATCGACATGAGCAACGCTGAAATAGCCGTTGCCACAAATCTGAGCGCCGAATTCCCCGGCCCGATCTTTGGCACTGTGGTACGAGGCATCTTCAGAAAATGTACAGCACTCACCGAGGTTATCATGCCCGCTGCCGACCAGGCCGCAAACTTCCGCTCGTTCGAAGGTGCATTCAATGGTTGCTCGGCACTTACTGCCATCGACCTCAAGGGCTGCACCGGTCTGAACAACACCAATGAAGCATTCTATAGCTGCGAGGCCCTCGAAAAAGTTGTTCTCCCCGGCAACTTCAAGTTCGGCTCCGACACTTTCGACCGCTGCGAAGCTCTGAAGCAAATCGACTGGACCAGTTTCGAAGGCACCGAGGCACCCGCGTTCAAGATGAACTCGCTGCCCACCCTCGGCAAGGCCCTCACAATCACCGTTCCCGCCGCTGCCTACGATTCATTCGTGGCCAACACAAGCTGGAACTCCTACACTATCGTTGCCGACGGCCAGTCTGCCCTGACAACCATCACCGCCGATGCCGACGCCCAGAGCGCACGCACAGTCTATGACTTCAGCGGACGTCAGGTAACCGTTCTCGCTCCCGGACAGGACGTGAACACACTCCCCGCAGGTCTCTACATCGTAGGCGGCCGCAAAGTGCTCGTAAAATAAGCCCTGACACGTCCGGATTGCCCGCATAAGGCAATTCTCGGACCGACATCAAACAAAGCCACACAGGCGCCGGATCAGCCCGATTCGGCGCCTGTTTTTTTTGACTGGCATGGCAGGGGCGCAATAAATTGCGCCCACACAGTGGGGAGCGCCCGCCCAAAAACAACAGCTGCGCCACTCTTGAGGGTGACGCAGCTGCGTTGCTATTAAATGTCAGGCAACGGATTTACGGCCGCTGCCGACGGAGGGATTTATTTCACTTCGGGAGTGCCGTCGCCGTAGCCCCAGGGCTCCTTGGAGAGGCGTACATAGTTGTTGTAGCGCCAGCGGGCGTTGCTCTTGGCTGCTGCGAACAGTTCGGCTGCCTCGGCAGGATACTGCTTCATTACGGAAGCGTAACGAACCTCGCCTTTGAGGAAGTTCTCGAACTCATCCCAGTTGGGCTCCTTGCTGTCGAGAGTGAAGGGGTTCTTGCCTTCGGCCTCGAGAGCGGGGTTGTAGCGCCACAGGTGCCAGTATCCGCATGCAACGGCGTTGGCCTCTTCCTGCTGCGAGTGACCCATACCCGACTTCAGTCCGTGGTTGATACAGGGCGAGTATGCGATGATGATCGACGGGCCGTCGTAAGCCTCTGCCTCGCGGATGGCCTTGAGGGTCTGAGCATTGTCGGCACCCATGGCCACCTGAGCTGCGTAAACGTAACCGTAGGTGGTGGCAATCAGGCCGAGGTCCTTTTTACGCACGCGCTTGCCGGCAGCGGCAAACTTGGCGATGGCACCGATAGGTGTGGCTTTCGAAGCCTGACCGCCGGTGTTTGAGTAAACCTCGGTGTCGAGCACCAGGACATTGATATTCTTGCCGGAAGCGAGCACGTGGTCCAGACCGCCGAAACCTATGTCGTAGGCGGCGCCGTCGCCGGCAATGATCCACTGGCTGCGTTTCACGATAAAGTTCTTCAGGGCAACGATGCCTGTGCATACGTCGCAGCTGCAAGCCTCGCAGAGGGGAACGATGGTTTCGAACACCTCGCGGGTGGCAACGGCGCTGTCGCGGTTGTCAAGCCACTTCTGGGCCTGAGCCTTGATTTCGGCGCTGCAGCAGTCGCAGGTCAGAGCCTCTTTCATAAGAGCCTCCAGACGCAGCTGCATCTTCTCGTTGGCGATGGTCATACCCAGACCGAATTCAGCGAAATCCTCGAACAGGGAGTTAGCCCATGCCGGACCGTGACCACGGAAGTTGGTGGTGTAGGGGGTTGAGGGCACTGAGCCGGAGTAGATGCTCGAGCAGCCGGTTGCATTGGCTACCATCTCATGGTCGCCGAAGAGCTGACTGATGAGTTTCACATAGGGAGTCTCGCCGCAGCCGGAGCAAGCGCCGGAGAATTCGAACAGCGGGGTTGCGAACTGGCTGTTCTTCACGTTGGCGGCGATGTCGACCAGATCCTGCTTCGAGGCCACATCCTTCACGCAGTAATCCCATTCCTTCTGCTCGTCGAGCTGGGTTTCGAGAGGCTTCATTGCAAGAGCCTTCACGCCCTTCTTGCCGGGACATACGTCAACACAGTTGCCGCAGCCGAGGCAGTCGAGCACGTCGACAGCCTGGATGAAGCGCATGCCTGTAAACTGCTTGCCGATGGCGGGGATTGTGGCTTCTGCTGCAAACGGAGCTGCTGCCATCTCCTTCTCGTCGAGAACGAACGGACGGATAGCTGCGTGAGGGCAGACATATGCACACTTGTTACACTGGATACAGTTCTCTTCGTTCCATTCGGGCACGAAGGCTGCCACACCGCGTTTTTCGTAAGCGGCGGTGCCGTTGTGCCATGTACCGTCGGCGATATCCTTGAAGTCCGAAACCTTCAGCAGGTCCGTCCTGTGCGTTGATGGGACGTACAATCTTGTTGATGAATTCGGGATCGTCGTTGGGAGCCACTGCATCAACCTCAAGGTTCGACCATGCGGGGTCAACGTCGAGACGGTGGTATTCACCTCCGCGGTCAACGGCAGCGAAGTTCTTGTCAACCACATCCTGACCCTTCTTGCCGTAGCTCTTGACGATGAATTTCTTCATCTGCTCAACTGCCAGGTCAACGGGGATAACCTCGGTGATGCGGAAGAACGCGCTCTGCAGGATGGTGTTGGTGCGGTTGCCCAGGCCGATTTCCTGAGCGATCTTGGTTGCGTTGATGTAATATACGGTGATGTTGTGGTCGGCGAAATACTTCTTAACCTTGTTGGGCAGGTTCTTGGCCAGTTCCTCGCCCTCCCAGATGGTGTTGAGCAGGAATGTGCCGTTGTCGCGCAGACCGCGTGTCACGTCGTACATATGCAGATAAGCCTGCACGTGGCATGCCACGAAGTTGGGGGTGTTCACCAGATAGGTGGAACGGATGGGGGCATCGCCGAAACGGAGGTGCGAGCAGGTGAAACCGCCCGACTTCTTCGAGTCGTAGGCGAAATATGCCTGGCAGTATTTGTTGGTGTTCTCACCGATGATCTTGATGGAGTTCTTGTTGGCACCCACAGTACCGTCGGCACCCAGACCGTAGAACTTCAGTTCGGTGGTCGACTTGTCGCCGAGGGCAACCTCTTCGGGGAGGGGCAGCGAAGTGAATGTCACATCGTCAACGATACCTACTGTAAAGTGATCTTTGGGCATGGGGAGAGCGAGGTTCTCGAACACGCCGATGATCTGCGCGGGTGTGGTGTCCTTCGAAGCAAGGCCGTAGCGTCCGCCCACAATGACGGGGGCGTTCTCCTTGCCGTAGAAGCATTCCTTGACATCGAGGAAAAGAGGTTCGCCGTTGGCGCCGGGTTCCTTTGTGCGGTCGAGCACAGCGATGCGTTTTGCAGTCTTGGGCACTGCAGCGAGGAAGTGCTTTGCCGAGAAGGGACGGTAGAGGTGAACAGCCACAAGACCCACCTTCTCGCCTTTTGCGATGAGGGCATCAATAGCCTCTTCGGCAGCCTGGGTAACCGAGCCCATGGCGATGATAACACGGTCGGCATCCTCGGCACCATAATAGTTGAACAGACCGTATTTGCGGCCGGTGATTTCCGAAATCTTGTTCATGTAATCCTCAACCACGTCGGCCACATTCTCATAGGCTGGGTTGCAGGCTTCGCGATGCTGGAAGAAAACGTCGCTGTTTTCGGCCATGCCGCGCGAAACGGGAGCCTGGGGTGTCAGGCCGCGCTGACGGAAACGGGCCAGAGCCTCGCGGTCGAGAAGCGGGGCGAGCTGATCCTGCTCGAGCATCTCGATTTTCTGAATCTCATGCGAGGTGCGGAAGCCGTCGAAGAAGTTGACGAAGGGGATCGACGATTTGATGGCCGACAGGTGAGCCACACCTGCAAGGTCCATAACTTCCTGCACGGAGCCTTCGCAGAGCATTGCGAAACCGGTCTGACGCACCGACATAACGTCCTGATGGTCGCCGAAGATGCTCAGCGCGTGCGAAGCGAGCGTACGTGCCGATACATGGAACACACAGGGGAGCTGCTCGCCCGCAATTTTGTACATATTTGGAATCATCAGCAGCAAGCCCTGCGAAGCGGTGTAGGTTGTTGTCAACGCACCGGCCTGGAGGGAGCCGTGAACGGCACCTGCCGCGCCGCCTTCCGATTGCATTTCCTGAACGAGCACGGTTTCGCCAAAAATGTTTTTGCGTCCGGCTGCCGACCACTCGTCGACATATTCAGCCATTGTCGACGACGGCGTGATAGGATAGATGGCTGCCACTTCGCTGAACATATACGAGATATGCGCCGCTGCCTGGTTACCATCGCAGGTAAGGAATTTTTTTTCGTTACTCATAAAGATTTTTTGTTTATGTAGCTTTTGATGTGTTTTCAGTCTGTGACATGCACTACATGGCACACAATCATATTAATACGCAAATTTACAACAAATATTCGTGCGGAGCACAAAAATTAAAGTATTTTTGAGGCACGATGCCCCGCCTTGCATTTGTTTAACGCAAAAGATGCTTGCGTTCCATCCATTTCATCCGTTCCATATGGTCCATCCGCTCAATGGCATACCGCAATGACGTGCGCGGCATAGTGGCGGCATGCTTTTCAAGAAACTCACGCAACAGTTCGATATCGCGTTTGCCCACCTCGCGCAAAACCCATCCCACAGCCTTGTGTATCAGGTCGTGCGAATGCCCAAGCAGTTTCTCTGCCATCAACATGGATTCCTCATATCGGCCGCCACGCACCAGTCCGAGAGTCGACACCACCGATATGCGCTGCTCCCACAGGTCCGGGCTGCCGGCAAGATGATGAAGAACCTCAGCCGAGGGGAGTGTGCCGCCGGGCAGTGGGTAAAGCAACCATGTCCCCAATATGTAGGGACACGAAAGGTCCACCAGATCCCAGTTGTTGGCTCTGTGCGCATGCTTCAGATAGAAATCCACAATCTCCTGCCGCCGGGCTGCACGCTCTGCCGAATCACGTCCGCCCTTGGGCAACGCGCTCTTCATCTCCTCAACAAGCAGCAGGAATCCGCACAGCCTCACTTCATGCCATTCCGATTCAAGAAGCTTGCTGATCTCGGCAAACGGCACCATCAGCTTGGCAGCACGCACCACCATGCGCGTCTGTGGCACTTTGAGACCAAGGAACTGGTCTCCTTCGCCGTATTCGCCCTTCCCCGTCTTGAAGAAGCGCATCAGGTTGGCACGCTGCGCCTCATCGCGCATCCCCAGCAGGGTATCTGTTATCTCGGCAGCCGTGACCGGCACGACATCTGGAGTTTTTTTCATATGTTAGGTTAAACAATAGTTCGTTAAAAAATTATTCATAGGCTAAGCGGCATCTACCGCCAAGCCAAAGAGTTCTTTGACAAGTTTAGCATTTAAAGTCTTGTTCGGGTCAATTCCGCTCAGGTCAAAAAATCTTTTTATGAAATGAGCGTTGACCATCAGAGACTTAATTTGACCAATAGAAAAGGGCATCTTCGTCTGCATCCTGAGCACCTTAGTGATGTTGACGGCGGCAAGCGAAGCGTTGTAGGCAAAATCCAAAGCCTTTTCATTGCGAGCCTGACAGTCGAGCAATCCCGTGAACTGGTGACCGTCACGGAAACAGAACTCGATCTGAAACCGTGTCCGGTATATGTCATAGACATCTTTGCCACAGACAGAGGTGTCTGTTGAGAAATACAGTCGGTGTACACCTCCGGGCAGATAATGGATTACCAGCCGTATTTTTCTGCTTCAGTGACTTGCACCAAGCCACAAGTTCAAAGGCTTCGCCCTCCTCGGGCGCGATGTCAAGCCGGGTCATCCTGCTTTTGTCGGGATTGGAGAAGTCAATCTTGCCATCCTTGGTCTTGGGGCGTCCTCTTTTTGCCGGTTCGCGGGCCTTCGTAAATGTAATACAGCACGGCATTGGAACGCAGACGGCTTATCAGTGAGAAGCCGATTTCTTTCAGACCCTCGACAAACGGCAGTACGGAGAAAGCGGCATCGGCAACGAGCAATGAAGTGATTTTCAATAAATCAGTACGATACTCCTCCAATACTGACAGATACCACTGGCTCAACGTCATATCCTTGGCTTTAAGTTCTGTCGCGTTAAGAGTCTGCACGGCACGAAGCATCATCGCGTCCTTGATGTCTGCATCGACCACAGCGATACCAAGTATCTCAAGTCCATGCTTCACAGCCGAAGCACATCCAGACCAGAACCGACCGACATGGTCTGTCTTTTTTTGCCCGCTTTGGAGACATAGCTGGGATCGATGGCGATAGCCAGTCGTTTCATGCCATACTGGAAACGGTCGGCAGCGAGATTCATGTTGAAGCACAGCCAGTCGAAATCCTTACGGAATGTCTGGCGGTATCGCTGTTCCCTTACGTCTCCCGTAGCGTCCGAGTTGAAGAAAGTTTATCTTTCGCGGTATGCACATGATTAAAATCAGTATCTCGATGATGTTTTGCTTTGAAAGTTTTGTTTAACTTTGTAGCGGAACCGAAGAAAGCTCTCCGGCAGATGCCCTCATATTGGTCAAGTAGTTCGAAAATCAGCATGTCTTTAAGTGTCGTAGAATAACCTTAAAGTTACTGAAAATCAGCGACTTGACCAAATTTTTAGTGTTAAATTTTCATGCTAAACATCAGATTTTTAACAGATTAAACACTTGGCTCCTCGGAGCCGTTAACAAATTCTCAAAAAATAACCGAAGTATTGGTTAAATACTACAATTTATTAATCACACGCAAGGACATCACCCGCTCAGACGTAGGGTCGCGACCTGTCGCGACTGCAACACTGCTGAACGAATGAACCATTTAGTCTACCCTAACCAGAGACAGGTGTTTGCAGTTGCGACAGGTCGCGACCCTACAATCGGAAGGCCCCCGTTATTAATCTGATTAGCTGTATTCAGGCCCAAATTATCGTGGATTCGTTAAACCCTCAGAATGGAGTTGTTAAAATTAAAAAAGGTCGTCATCACGACGACCTTTTTCCTTTAAACCTTTATCTTAATCTAATACTATGAAAAACACACATGCAAAGGAAGCCATTAATTCTGAACTGTGCAAGAGCAAGCGTGTATATTTAACACTTATTTGCGAAAAAATTGTCATTTTTCGGAAAATCTTGGCACAATCAGGCTTTGTTTGCCGTGTAAATGGCGCACACACCGAATGTGAGCGGTGTGAGGCGCGCCCGTGTCAGTCCCGCCCCTTCCATAAGCGCAAGCATTCTGGGGCCCTGTGGCATGGCCGCGATGGATTCCGGAAGATAGGTGTACGCCCTCGAGTCGGACGATACCATCCGGCCCACTGCCGGGATTATATGACGGGTATACATATTATAGAACGGGCGCACCAGTTTTGACGTGGGCACCGCCAGTTCTATCACGCACAGCATTCCGCCGGGCTTGAGCACACGCGCCATCTCGGCATACCCCTTGTCAAGGTGCTCGAAATTGCGCACGCCGTAGGCCACGGTGACGGCATCAAACGTGCCGTCGGGAAACGGCAGGTCGAGGCAGTCGGCCTTACGCAGTGTCACCCGTGAGGTCAGCCCCTCCTTCTCCATTTTTTCGCGGCCTATGCGGAGCATCTCCTCGCTCAGGTCGACTCCGGTGACCAACGCGGCGGGAATCCTCCGGCACAGCTCCACGGCAAGGTCGCCGGTTCCGGTAGCCACGTCAAGAATGTGCACAGGCCTGGTGGCGGCAACCATGCCGACAGCCTTACGGCGCCAGAGCCGGTCGATGCCCAGCGTCATGGCACGGTTCATGAAATCGTAGGCAGGCGCTATGGAGTTGAACATCTGCTCCACCTGCGCCGTCTTTGAGCGCGTGTTGTCGTAAGGTTTTATCTGTTCGGGCGATTGAGCCATGCGTCGGTAGGGTGGTGATGAATGGAGTTGGTGAGGTGATAACGGTGTGCTGTCCGTGACGTATCAGAGGTTCAGTTGCGGAGCATGTTCAGGCACGAGAGCACATTGCTTTCGATGCGTTCGGCCAGATGCTCTTCGGGAGCTTTTTCGAATTTGCGGCCTGTGATATGCTCGTAAAGCTCGATATAGCGCTCCGACACCTCGTTGCAGAATTCAGGGGTCATTTCAGGCACGGTCTGGCCCTCTTTGCCCATGAAGCCGTTGTCGATGAGCCACTGGCGCACGAACTCCTTGGAGAGCTGACGCTGGGGCAGCCCTTTTTCAAAGCGCTCCTCATAGCCCTCGGCATAGAAGTAGCGGCTCGAGTCGGGGGTGTGGATCTCGTCGATGAGGATCACCTTGCCGTCGCGTTTGCCGAACTCGTATTTTGTATCCACAAGAATCAGACCTTTCTCACGGGCCATCTCTGTGCCGCGTGCGAACAGTGCGCGGGTGTACTCCTCCATCTGCTTGTAATCCTCCTCGCTCACCAGGCCCTGGGCGATGATTTCCTCACGCGAGATGTTCTCGTCGTGACCCTCGGCCGCCTTGGTGGTGGGGGTGATGATGGGTTCGGGGAAACGCTCGTTCTCGCGCATGCCGTCGGGGAGTTTCACTCCGCAAAGCTCGCGTGCGCCTGCGGCATATTCACGCCATGCACTGCCGGTGAGGTATCCGCGGATAATCATCTCTACGGGGAAACCTTCGCAGCGGTAGCCCACTGTGACCATGGGGTCGGGTGTAGCCAGACGCCAGTTGGGAACCAGGTCGGCTGTAGCCTCAAGGAAATAGGTGGCAATCTGGTTGAGCACCTGTCCCTTGAAGGGGATACCCTTGGGGAGAATCACATCGAATGCCGAAATACGGTCGGTAGCTACCATTACCAGCAGATTGTTGCCGTCGACCGAATAGACGTCGCGCACCTTGCCGTGATAAACTCCCGTCTGTCCGGGAAAATTGAAGTCAGTTCTTGTTAAAGTTGCCATGTGGAATTTTATTGGAGTGAAATTGTGTTTGTTGTCTGAGTGTTATGACTAAGGTGCCGCATCCGGGGCGGCCTCGGCTGCCGCGCTCTCCTCCTTGCGGCGGCGCTCCTCGCTTTCGTCGAAAGCCTGGTATGCCTCCACGATGCGCTGCACAAGCTGGTGGCGCACTATGTCCTTCTTGCCGAACTCCACCTTGCCTATCCCCTGGATGCCGTTGAGAATGCGCAACGCCTGCACCAGTCCGGAATTGACCGAGCGCGGCAGGTCGATCTGCGTCACATCGCCCGTGATCACCATCTTGGCGTTCACACCAAGGCGCGTGAGAAACATCTTGATCTGGTGGGTGGTGGTGTTCTGCGCCTCGTCGAGCACAATGACGGCGTCGTTGAGCGTGCGGCCGCGCATGAATGCCAGCGGGGCAATCTGTATCACCTTGGTCTCCATGTATTCCTTCAGCTTCGGCTGGAATCATGTCCTCCAAGGCATCATAGAGCGGTTGTAGATAAGGGTCTATCTTGTCCTTCATGTCGCCGGGCAGGAATCCGAGCTTCTCGCCTGCCTCCACAGCCGGACGCGACAGTATGATTTTCTTCACCTCGCGGTTCTTCAGGGCTTTCACGGCAAGCGCGATGGCCACATAGGTTTTGCCCGTTCCGGCAGGACCGAGGGCGAAAGTGAGGTCATTTTTGGCAAAGGTCTGCACAAGTTTGTGCTGAGTGGGCGTCCGGGCCGAAATCGGCTTGCCGTTCACACCATATATAATAACATCGTCGGAGTGTGCGTCGCGCGGTGCCTCCCCTTTTATTATGTCGAGAATCACATCCTCGGTGAGCTTGTTGAATTTGGCGCAATAGCTTTCAAGCTCCTTGACTTTTTTCTCGAACTCGGCTGTCTCGGCCTCATCGCCGATTACTTTTATCACCGAGCCCCTGGCAGCCATCCGCAGTTTAGGGAAAAGGTTGCGTATCAGCTGCATGTTGGCGTTGTTGACCCCATAAAAACTGGCGGGGTCGGCACTGTCGATAATTACGATTCTTTCAATCATCGGGTCGAGGGGTTTCGTCTGCAAAGTTAAAAAATATTTTCTGTACGGAGGAGAATACCTGCATCTTTCAGCATCCCCCGTTTTCATTTATTAACACTCAGCGGCACCCATTGGTTGCAGCATACCCCCACCATAGGTCATGGATACGACACCATATTATTTTATTTGACATTTATTAATCCTGATGTGCTGTCAGATTGCATATATTGAATCGTATCTTTGTGTATCAATACTTCGGTTATTTTTTGAGAATTTGTTAACGGCTCCGAGGAGCCAAGTGTTTAATCTGTTAAAAATCTGATGTTTAGCATGAAAATTTAACACTAAAAATTTGGTCAAGTCGCTGATTTTCAGTAACTTTAAGGTTATTCTACGACACTTAAAGACATGCTGATTTTCGAACTACTTGACCAATATGAGGGCATCTGCCGGAGAGCTTTCTTCGGTTGCGCTACAAAGTTAAACAAAACTTTCAAAGCAAACATCATCGAGATACTGATTTTAATCATGTGCATACCGCGAAAGATAAACTTTCTTCAACTTGGACGCTACGGGAGACGTAAGGAACAGCGATACCGCCAGACATTCCGTAAGGATTTCGACTGGCTGTGCTTCAACATGAATCTCGCTGCCGACCGTTTCCAGTATGGCATGAAACGACTGGCTATCGCCATCGATCCCAGCTATGTCTCCAAAGCGGGCAAAAAAGACAGACCATGTCGGTCGGTTCTGGTCTGGATGTGCTTCGGCTGTGAAGCATGGACTTGAGATACTTGGTATCGCTGTGGTCGATGCAGACATCAAGGACGCGATGATGCTTCGTGCCGTGCAGACTCTTAACGCGACAGAACTTAAAGCCAAGGATATGACGTTGAGCCAGTGGTATCTGTCAGTATTGAGGAGTATCGTACTGATTTATTGAAAATCACTTCATTGCTCGTTGCCGATGCCGCTTTCTCCGTACTGCCGTTTGTCGAGGGTCTGAAAGAAATCGGCTTCTCACTGATAAGCCGTCTGCGTTCCAATGCCGTGCTGTATTACATTTACGAAGGCCCGCGAACCGGCAAAAGAGGACGCCCCAAGACCAAGGATGGCAAGATTGACTTCTCCAATCCCGACAAAAGCAGGATGACCCGGCTTGACATCGCGCCCGAGGAGGGCGAAGCCTTTGAACTTGTGGCTTGGTGCAAGTCACTGAAGCAGAAAATACGGCTGGGAATCCATTATCTGCCCGGAGGTGTACACCGACTGTATTTCTCAACAGACACCTCTGTCTGTGGCAAAGATGTCTATGACATATACCGGACACGGTTTCAGATCGAGTTCTGTTTCCGTGACGGTCACCAGTTCACGGGATTGCTCGACTGTCAGGCTCGCAATGAAAAGGCTTTGGATTTTGCCTACAACGCTTCGGCTTTGCCGCCGTCAACATCACTAAGGTGCTCAGGATGCAGACGAAGATGCCCTTTTCTATTGGTCAAATTAAGTCTCTGATGGTCAACGCTCATTTCATAAAAAGATTTTTTGACCTGAGCGGAATTGACCCGAACAAGACTTTAAATGCTAAACTTGTCAAAGAACTCTTTGGCTTGGCGGTAGATGCCGCTTAGCCTATGAATAATTTTTTAACGAACTATTGTTGTGTATCAATAAATCAAATAATGAAACATCAGACCATCTCCATATGCAACGATAACGGCACGATAGTTTTAGCACAAGCTCCTGTGATAGTTTCTGCGAGCAGGGCTACAGACATACCGACTTTTTATACCGACTGGTTTTTCAACCGCCTCGAAAAGAACTATGTCAGGTGGCGAAATCCTTTCTCGGGGCAGGATAGTTCCTATTTTTAATCTGGTCAAAAATTATTTTGATGTAAAAATTTTTGTATTTTTGTAATGCATGTGGTTAAATTTGTTATTTGTCGTTTGTTGGCCACATAAAAGTTAAGAATTCAAAAAAAACAAGTCAAGCATTTTATTGTTATTAAATGCTTAGGAATATCCACTAATCCAACCCCGAGGTTATAATATACTAACATGGATAATTTTATACTTGATATAAAAGCAATGCTTGCTGAAGGCGAGAATGTGAACGTTGAATTCAAAGAATGTGGCAAGGCATTTCCAAAAGAGTTTTGGCCCACATATTCTGCATTTGCCAACACGAGAGGCGGTTGGATTATCTTAGGTGTCAAAGAATTTCGAGATCGAGAGTTACCGGACAAATTCCAAGCTGTCGGCATAGAAGATGTGGAGAAGATTATTAGCGAACTTGGTAGCCAGCTTGACAACAAACAGAAAGTTAATAAGAACCTACTTACCGATGATGATGTATTTACAGTTGACGTTGATGGAGCTCAACTGCTGGTTGTTCATGTACCCGAGGCAGATTATCTGCAGAAACCAATTTACCTAAATGGAAATAAGGTCGACCATTCTTATAAACGCACTTTTGAAGGTGACGCTCATCTTACTGATGAGGAACTATCCATGATGCTTCGAGATGCCATATATGGTGAGAGTGACCTAATGCTAATGGAACACTATGATATGCGTCATATAGATGCTGAGACACTTCGAAAATACAGAACGGTTTTTAATCTGCATAACCCTGGTCATATATATTCAGACCTCAATGACAAAGAATTTCTCATTCAACTCGGAGGCTATGTGATTGATGAAACATCCGGCAAGGAAGGTTTAACGATGGCCGGCATATTGATGTTTGGCAAAGGCCTTGTCGTCCGCAATCTTTTCCCTAATCTGCGAATGGATTATATTGATACTACGGGTATAGAGGAAGGTAGTGCGGTTAAATGGAATGAACGTCTTACTTATGATGGAAGATGGGAAAACAATCTCTATAATTTCATTTCTTATGTGATGGCAAAAATTACCTTCGGATTGCCTAACGCAGGTATTATCGAAGGCATGGTGCGTCAAGATGATTCGCTTGTCAATAAAGCTTTACGCGAAGGCGTTACGAATTCAGTTATCCATGCTGATTTCAGAATAGAGGGTATATTACGCATTGAAAAACGTGGAGACCGTATAGAACTACATAATCCCGGGCTACTTAAACTCTCAAGAGAGAAAATATACAAGGGACGAAACAGCAGGTCTCGCAATCCCAAGATTCAGGATATGCTTCGCATGATAGGATATGGTGACAATATCGGATCCGGCTTTCCATTGATTCTCAGGGCCTGGCGTGAGGAACAGTGGATTCAACCCGATCTAATAGAAGACCGAGAGCTTCATCAGGTGTCTCTTATAATGAAAATGTCGTGTTTATATGGACGAGAGATAATCGCCCAATTAAAGGAGCTGTTTGGAAATAAATTTGACAATCTTACATCTCATGAAAAAGAGTGTCTTGTACTTATTGTTAGCGAGAAGTGTCAATCAAATTCAGAACTTCAACTTGCAACAGGTAAGAACGGGTGGGAGATAAATCGTATTTTAGGCCATCTTATCCAAACTGGCTTTCTTTTATCACATCCTAATGGCCGTTGGACGACATACTCCCCGAATACAGAATTTTTATCCAAGCAAGAAACTAAGCAAGAAACTAAGCAAGAAACTAAGCAAGAAACTAAGCAAGAAACTAAGCAAGAAACTAAGCAAGAAATCCTTCCAACAGAAATTTTAAATATACTTCCTAAACCTCAACGAAAAATACTTGAAATAATCAATAAAGAACCAGCGCTTTCAATGCGCCAAGTCGCTGAAATTACAGGTCTTTCACGGCAAAACATTTCCACCATACGAAAAAATTTAAGAAGTATAGGCATAGAATTGATTCATCGGGGACCCACTAAGTCAGGAATATGGGAAATCAAGTTCTTAAGGTAGAATAGTGCAAATAACAAAACTTTATTTGAGCAAACATAACTGATGACTCTTTGAATTGCACAATTACATTGACTTTTGGACTCTAAACCTTATACACAGATTGAGTTAAAAGCAAATTAGCGTCCTAACCTTTTTGCAGCATTCAAAATTTTATTAATTTTGCGAGTGCAGACCGCTTGAGGTCCCGGTCGCGGGGACGAGGGCGGAACGCAAAGCAATCGCCTTGGCGGGTGGTGCTGCGCAAGCGGTAAGCCGACAAGCCTTGGCAAAGACGTAATAGAAAGCGTTTATCCGCGCTGATTCTTGACACTTCGGAATTCTCGCAAAATTCAGTCAATAGTCAAGGGTTGAGCAACGATGGATGCCCGTGGATATGTAATTATCTTGCATCCGGCAAGGTATTCCGGGAGGAGTACAGCCGGACGCACTGGTTGCATATACAAGCGTAGGGCTTCTTCGTTGCCGTCCGACTATTGATGGGCAATGCGAGAAGCCTCGAAGTGTAGGATGGCAACAGATACAGATTCCTACGCTTTCCTTGTATATAAACCAATCTAATGCCAACGAGAGGAAGACCGCGGCAACCAGGACAAAATGGAAAAAAACACTTACAGCTATATCAGTATAATGCTGTTAATAATGCTATGTATGTTAAACTTTATGCCAGTTTCGGCAACTTCCTTATCAAAAGATGTTGATTATGGCAAACTTCCTATGTCGACCCTAAAGGCGAAAGCAAACAACGGGGATATAAAAGCTCAATATGTATGTGGATTACGTTATTTAGAGGGGAATGGTGTACAAAAAAATGAAGCTAAAGCGATAGAGTTTCTTAAAAAATCAGCGACAAACAATTATCCCGATGCATACGGTGAGCTAGGTTTTATTTTTATGTACAATAAAAACAATGAAGAATCTTTATATTCTTTTAGGAAAGGTGCATCCCTTAATGATGGAAAAAGTTATTATGGGCTATATTTACATTACATGGACAACGCCGAGAATAAGGAAGTTGCAGGGGAAATGCTTAAACGGGCCGCTAATTTAAGATTTGGACATGCATTTTTTATACTCGCACTTGCATATCGTCATGGAGGAGATGGTTTGCCTAAAGATCGAGAGAGTGCTATTTATTGGGGTAAAAAGGATTGTGATAAATCATATGCGGAATACTTAGAATCAGGGGAAATGCCACGAGAAGGTGATGGCTGGCCATATCTCATCAAATGGCTTAAAGAACTTGGCTGCGATTACGACCCTGCTTTGCATGTTGAAGAATTCAAGACTTGGATGGCGGCCAAACCAACTTCATCCTCTTCACGAACCTCAACACAGACTTCTGTAAATTCAAATAGCAATATCTCTGCTTCTGTGAAATATCACTATACCAAGAGTGGGAAAGGTCAGTCGCAAAACACCGGACAATGGACTGACGCAATGGCACCGGAAGAGTGCGAAGTGGAGTTTTTTGACGGCTACATAACTGTTAATGGCGGGATGCACCAATTTGTGAAAGAATCCGGCTCATGGAAAGTATATGGGGGTCAATCTATGGGTTGGGGCGGTAATAACACTACTTTCTATTACTATGTTGACGCCAATAAAAATGAAACAAGTATGTGAGTCAAGTTTCCCATACGGATTCGATACGTTTATTTATCCAATGTCGATGAACGGAGACCCGACACCACAGAATAATTCATCATCTACTTCTTATAATAACACAACAAGGGGTTCGTCCAATTCCAATAGTCCCCGTACACAAACATCAAGTAAATTTAAATGTGCGTATTGCAACGGGACAGGACGCATTGAAAGGAACGACAATGCTCCAGCCTCTTTCGGCACCGACAGGCCCCGACAGAGGTGCAATGAGTGTGGAAAATGGTATGACCCGAATGTAGTTACACACTACCATCAGCAATGCCGTCACTGCGGAGGAACCGGATATGCGAAATAGCGTTATTACAATTAAAAAAGTCTCTAATACATTTTTGCCATGAAGTTCAAAGATTTTATCAACGCATTTAAAAAGCGAATAGTGCTAATCCCATTAGGAGCTTTGGCAGCTATTGCAACCATTGTCGGAGTAATCCATCAACTACGACCGGAAAATCATGAGTTTGAGAATTTGATATCGGAATATGTGAATACAAGCAATCATCTGAACCGATATCACGTTAATGACAGTTTGGCTTCGGATAGTATTGTAATGAGACTGGAGAACATTCAGGATGATATTGAACTTTATATCAAGTCAATATCCAAGATTTCTACCAGTCTTAACGACCGCTCGTATTCTGAAAATAGGATGGCAATTGCCAAACAGAATCTTTTGATTATAATGGACGGCATAGATATTGGACAACGTTGTAGAAATAATCTTCTGAGCTTGGTACTTACTTCAGATACTATAATGCAAGCTAATATTGAGAGATACATTTCTTTGGAAAAACTTGAAGGCAGTCATTCAAAAGGAGAAGCATTCACCCAATATTTAAATAAAAAGGCACTGGAGATCAATAGATATACAGATTTTGGAAATCAGAAAAAGATTATTGAAACCGTAGAACAAATAATTTCATCAAAAGAACTTGCTGAATACCTCTCAGAGAACAAGCAATTATACGTTGACCTTTATGATTCCATAAATATTTTGAAAAGACAATACCAACGACAATGACGTTTTTTAATGACATGTCGGTTCTTGATGAGCTACCAAATCATTTAAATTCCACCTTTTATCGCCTCTCATAGCTAAGTTTGTTTGTCCCAGATTGGCAAGAGAAAAAAGTGAGCTAAGTCATTGAAATAATAATTTACTCATATCTTTTCAACAAGGACGAGAATTAAGCAGAATATTTAACATACGCGCCTTACACTCGATGGTCAAGCAAACCCTGATTTGTTTGGCCATTGGTGTTTTATTGCAATCAGGCCGGATGGAGTGACTGGGACGTGCAGGATGCGGTGTTGACGGAAATAATTCGTAAATTTGAGGCATGCTGCAAATCCACAAAGCCTCGGCGGGATCGGGCAAGACATTCACACTGACCCGGCAATATCTGAAACTGCTCCTCGCCCAGCGCGGAGCCGACGGACGCTTCACCCTGCGCCCGCTCACGCCCCACGGGCATCACCAGCCGAAGGTGCATGGCCGCATCCTGGCCGTGACGTTCACCAACAAGGCCACCGACGAGATGACGGCCCGCATCATAGGCGAACTTGCAGCCCTTGGCGGTACGGCCCCCGGCGGCCGCAAAAGCCCCTATCAGGAGGATTTCATGAAGGAATTCGGCACCGACGCGGCCACTCTGGCCCTGCATGCACGCAGGGCGCTGGCCGATGTGCTCTACAATTTCTCATGGTTCAACGTGAGCACCATCGACTCGTTTTTCCAGCGTGTGCTCAACACCTTCACCCGTGAACTGGAGCTGTCGCCCACGCATGATGTGGAGATCGACGACCGCTACCCTGTGGCCGTGGCTGTGGGAAAAATGCTTCAGGACATCAATAACCCCGACGAGGGGACAGCCACTCACCGGCGCCATCTGGAGGAATGGCTGCGGCGCTACATGCTGTCGAAACTTGAGAGCGGCGGAAACGCCAACCTGCTTTCACGGTCGTCGAGCGTGAACGAACGCCTCATCTCCGAGATGCGTGGATTCCTCAACGAGACATACAAAATAAACCGCGCCGAAATCGACGAATATTTCACCGACCCATCGCGCATAGAGCGCTTCTCGCAGGCGCTGGGTTCGCGCGGACCGCTGGCACGTGAGGCGCAGGACATCATGACTCTGGCCGCGGCCACCCTGGAGCGTATGGGCGAATACGGACAGAAAAACGTGCGTGCCCCGCTGGCCGATTTTGCCGCAGGTAATTTCGGCCGAAACCGCACCGCCACATGGCAGAAGGCCGTGGCCGACCCGACTACAGCATTCCGCAAGACCGACAAGCCGGACGCAGCCATGCTTGGCGAAGTGGGCGCGGCGCTCAGCGCCATCGACAACTTCATTGACAAGGCGCGGCTGGCGCGGCTGCTGTTCGACAACGTGTACCAGCTGGGCCTCTTCGGCCAGGTGCACCGCTATCTTGACGAGTACCGCCACGAACACGACGCCCTGCTGCTGTCCGACACCAACGACCTGCTCCACCGCATCATCAGCGAGGATGAGACACCGTTCATCTACGAACGCATGGGCACGGCCATACACCATTTCCTGATCGACGAGTTTCAGGACACATCGCAGATGCAGTGGGAGAACCTCAAGCCGCTGGTGCTCGAAAGCCTCAGCCGGGGCAACGACAACCTGATAATCGGCGACGAGAAGCAGTGCATCTACCGGTTCCGCAACTCCGATCCGCGGCTGCTCGAATCGAAAGTGGAGACCCTGGTGCACGGGCGTTTCCCCGATTCCGTTGAAGTGCACGGCATCGACATCGCCGAGAACACCAACTGGCGCAGTTCGGTGGAGGTGGTGAAATTCAACAACACCGTGTTCAACGCCCTCGCACGCATAGCCGACACAAGTGCCGCGCACTCCATCGAACACACCTACGGCGGCCTTGTGCAACAGATTCCGCAGAAACACGCTGACCTTCGGGGCTATGTGAAAATCACATTTTTCCCCCGTGCGGCGGCTTCATCAGGCGAGGAGCAGGAAGAACGTGCCGCTTGCACAGCGGCAGCTCGATGCCCTCACGGCCGAAGTGTCGCGTCAGTTGTCCGCCGGCTACCGTCCGTCGGATATAGCCGTGCTTGTGCGCAAGGGCTCGGAGGGACGGCGGGTAATAGAGCATCTGATGCAGGCCATGACCGACCCCTCCGCATGGCCGCACGGACAGGTGCCTGTGGCCTCGGCCGACTCAATGCCCGTGTCCATGTCGCCTGCCGTGCGCATGATTGTAAACGTGCTCAGGCTGGCCACCGAACCGCTGACCGTGACCAAAGGCGACGGCGAGGTGGACACGGACGGCAACCCCGTCAACGTGGTCAATCCGGTTTACCGCCGCAACCGCCTGCTCCACAGGTTCGAGCTTTCCCGCTTCGAGATGGTGGAAGAGACCGATGAAAACGGCTTACCGCTGCTCAACCCCGACGGTTCGCCGCGCATGCGCCGGCTCACCGACTCCGAAGCGCTGGCACGCGCCGTGGCGGCCACATCAGTGCCGGTGGATGAAACCGCCGACGAGCTTCAGGCCGAGATAGATGCCGAACTGGCACGCCTGCGCAACATGGAAAGCCCCACGCTGCTGGCGCTTACCGAGCGTATCATCGGGCGGTTTGTCACACCCGAGGCGCGGCGCCACGAGAACAATTTCATAACCGCATTCCAGGACCTTGTGGCCGACTTTTCGGAACGCGGCAACAACTCCGTGCTCGATTTCCTTGCATGGTGGGACCGCGGTGGAGCGTTGACGAATGTGCCTGCCCCCGATGGCGTGGAAGCCATCAACGTGCTCACCATCCACAAGGCCAAAGGTCTTGAATACGCCTGCGTGCACCTTCCGTTCTGCAGCTACGACATGGTGACCAACCATTCAGACAAACGCCCGAGCCGCCGATGGTACCGCCTGGACCCCGCGCAGCTGCCGTTTGTCGATCCGGCCGATGTTCCGCCGATGATGATGCTCCCGAACAACACCGCCCACCGCGACATCCCCATGCTTGCGCGGCAGACCGAAGAGTGGATAACCGAACAGAAAGTGGACACCCTCAACGTGGCCTACGTGGCCTTCACGCGCGCCGTGCGCGAGCTTGCCGTCTATTCCGAAATGCCGTCCGCTTCCGAAAGCGCCACCGACACACGGCCGTTCAACTCCCTGCTGCTGCAGGCGTTGCGCGACATGTCGGCACAACACATGGAGCATCTCGGCATAACTCCGGAAGTGCGCCAATGGATGACGCCGCTCGACACCGGCCTGCAACCATGCACTGACGGCATACCCGACGAAGGGATACATTTCACATTAGGCGCACCCACTGCACCCGAGCCACAAGCCGGCTCCGGGGGCACCCGACCCGCGCCGGAGCAAAAGGTTACAGATGCCATCGATTACGGCACTGTGCTCGACGAATACGAGGTGAACGAGCGTTCGGCGATCCTTGCCGAAATGGACTTCGACGAGCTTGATAATTTCGATTTCGACACCGACCGTCACCGTGGCATATTCCTTCACAGTGTGCTCGGACAGGTGCGCCGCCTGTCCGACCTCACCAAAGCCCTCACACGACAGGGGCACAGGTTCCGGCTCACCCCAGCACAGCTGCAGATGAGCCGCGATATTCTCGACAAAGCGCTGGCCGACCCACGAGTACGGCCGTGGTTTGAGGGCTTCGCCAGCGTGGCCAACGAGCGCTCCATAGCAGGAGGCGAAACCCTGCGCCGCCCCGACAGGATTGTATGGATGCCCGACGGCTCAGTGGCTGTAATCGACTATAAATTCGGCGCAGCCGACCACCCTGCCTACCATTCTCAGGTGCGCCGCTATCTCCGCATGCTTGCGGATGCCGGCCATCCTGGCGCACGCGGCTATCTGTGGTTTCCCATAAAAGGTGAAATCATTGAAGTTCGGCCGTGAAAAGGCTTCGGATGAAACAATGATGCTGCAGAATGCGTGCAATCACGCCTGCAAACGTATAACATAGATAAAGAGACATCAACAGCATATGATGAACGACGACGAACGATTCATGCGCATGGCCCTGTCCGAAGCCCGCGAGGCCTACCGTGCCGGAGAAATCCCCATCGGGGCCGTTGTGGTGTGCAAAGGGAGAGTGATAGGACGCGGCCACAACCTCACCGAGTCGCTGTGCGACGTGACCGCCCATGCCGAGATGCAGGCCATCACAGCCGCCTCACAGGCCCTCGGGGGGAAGTACCTCACAGACTGCACACTCTACGTGACGGTGGAACCTTGCCTGATGTGCGCCGGCGCCATCGGGTGGGCACAGATTCCGCGAATAGTCACCGGTGCGCCCGACACCAAACGGGGCTATACCACATTCGTGGCACGCAAACCGTTCCATCCGCGTGCCACCCTCACAGAGGGCGTCCTTGCCGACGAATGCGCCGCACTGATGCAGGCTTTTTTTCAGGAGCGCAGATAAAACTTTGCGGGAAATTTGCAGAAGCCACGATTTTCTTAATAATAGTTAATTTTATTTGTAAAATCTCTCTGAAAATCATAAATTCGTTTTCTGAATATAGCCAAGTGATGATTCATGCAAAGTTTTGATGCATAGCTGCCGGACAACATTGTTCTACAACATTTTATCGCTTGCCAAGCTACAATTGCAACCTTAAATCTGTTTGAGGCATCGTTTTTTCTCTCCGTCATTCTCTCTTTCTATGTGCCGAGGGACGTGGCAATCCTGACAGAGCACGCAAACTGGAAATCATAAAAAACTAACCACACATACCTTTTACCAATGAGTTATCTAAAGTTTGATAAGAACCTGATGATAAATCTCGAGCAGTCGCTCCCCAAGGAGATACTGCGCACGAATCAGGCGGGAGCTTATCACTGCACCTCGATTGTGGGGTGCAACACCCGCAAGCAGCACGGCCTTCTGGTGGTCCCCATTGGCGACGAAGAGTATCGTCCGCATGTATTGCTGTCGTCGCTCGACGAGACCGTGATACAGCACGGCGCTCCGTTCAATCTGGGGCTGCACCGCTATCAGGGCGGCGTTTACAGCCCTAACGGCCACAAGTACATCCGTGAGTTCAACTGCGACAGCGTTCCCCGCACCACCTACCGCGTAGGCGGTGTGATCCTCACCAAAGAAAAAATCTTCATCTCGCAGGAGAACCGTCTGCTCATACGCTACACACTTGTGGACGCCAACTCTCCCACGACGCTGCAGTTCCGTCCGTTCCTGGCCTTCCGCGAGGTCAACTCGCTGTGTGTGGCCAACGACCGCCTCAACACCCACATCGAGCAGGTGCCCAACGGCATTTCCTGCTGCCTCTATGAAGGCTATCCGACCCTCTACATGCAGCTCAACCACAAGCCCGAATGGGTCGACACCGACTGGTACCACAACATCGAATATGTGAAGGACCTTGAACGCGGAGTGCCTTACACCGAAGACCTCTGGGTGCCCGGCTACTTCCAGGTGAACATCAAGAAAGGCGAGAGCATCATCTTCTCGGCCGGCCTGAGCGAGGCCAATCCCCGCAACCTGCACAAGCTTTACGAAAACGAGATTGCATCGCGCACCGCCCGCACAAGCTTCTTCAACTGCCTCAAGAACTCGGCAAAGCAGCTCTATCTGAAAAAAGGTGACCACGAATACATGCTCTCAGGCTATCCCTGGGGCACCATTCTTGCCCGCAACACCTTCATGTCGCTTCCGGGCAACACCATCGCAATCGACCACCGTGCCGACTTCGAGGAAATCATGGAGACCGCCATCCTGGCGCTCAACCGCTTCATGACCGACGGCCATGTGTCGCGCACCATCCACGGCATCAACCTGCCCGACATCCCGGTATGGGCAATCTGGACCATCCAGCAATACGCCAAGAATTACGGCATCGACCAGGCTGCCGACCGCTACCTGCAGTTTGTGGCCGACATGATCGACTTCGTGCTCGCCGGACGTCACCCGCGCCTGCAGCTCACCGACACAGGAATGCTCTCTACCGACGGCACCATGGAGCCGGCATCGTGGATGAATTCCATGTGGGACGGCCGCCCCGTAATTCCGCGCACCGGCCTGCTGGTTGAAATCAACGCCCTGTGGTACAACGCCCTGATGTTCGCCGCATCGATGGCCGAGAATAAACCCGAACTGGCCGAGCGCCGTCAGGCATGGCTCGACACCGCCGATAAGATGAAACAGCCGTTCATCGACACATTCCTCAACGATTACGGATACCTCTACGACTATGTGACAGGCACCTATGCCGACCCGTCGGTACGTCCGAGCATGGCCATCGCAATCGGCCTTGACTACTCGCCGCTCGACCGCCGCCAGCGCAAAGGCGTTCTCGACGTCGTCACCCGCGAACTGCTCACCCCCAAAGGACTGCGCACCCTCTCGCCGAAAAGCTACGGTTACCGTCCGTTCTACCTCGGCTCGCCCTACGACCGCGAACAGGCCATGCACAACGGCCCGGCTCGCCCGTGGCTCATGGGCTTCTATGCCGACGCCTATCTCAAGGTGTTCGGCCGCAGCGGCGTAAGCTATATAGACCGCATGCTCATAGGCTTCGAGGAAGAGATGAGCCAGGGATGCATCGGCTCGCTCAGCCAGCTTTACGACGGCAACCCGCCGTTTGCCGGACGCGGAGCCATCTCTCACGCCACCAACATTGCCGAAGTGCTCCGGACCATCCGCACACTCCGACGTTTTGAATCCTAACCCAGACAACACTATTACCCAATGAAAGCACTAATGTTCGGGTGGGAATTTCCACCTCATATCCTTGGCGGATTAGGCACCGCCAGCTACGGTCTCACCAAAGGGATGTGGGAGTGCGGCGACATGGACATCACCTTCGTTATCCCCAAACCCTGGGGCGACGAGGACCGCAGTTTCGCCCACATCGTCGGCGCTTCGCAGGTGCCTGTGGCATGGCGCGACGTCGACCGCGATTATGTTGAAAGCCGCATAGGCAAAGTCATGGACCCGGACCTGTATTTCCGGCTCCGCGACAACATCTACGCCGACTTCAACTACATGCGCACCAACGACCTCGGCTGCATTGAATTCTCCGGACGCTATCCCGACAACCTGTTGGAGGAGATCAACAACTATTCCATCATGGCAGGCGTGGTTGCCCGCACAATCCCCTGCGACGTAATCCATTCGCACGACTGGCTCACCTACCCCGCCGGCATCCATGCCAAGCAGGTGACAGGCAAACCGCTGGTGATCCACGTGCACGCCACCGACTACGACCGTTCGCGCGGCAACGTGAACCCCACCGTGTTCAACATCGAACGCGACGGCATGCTCCACGCCGACCACATCATCACCGTGTCGAACCTCACCCGCCAGACGGTAATCGAGAAATACGGCATCGACCCGGCTAAGGTCACCACCGTCCACAATGCCGTTGTGCCCTTGAGCCGCGAGCTGCTTGACGTGCAGGTGCAGAAGCCCAAGGACAAGATCGTCACCTTCCTTGGCCGTATCACCATGCAGAAAGGACCGGAATATTTTGTGGAGGCAGCAGCCAAAGTGCTCAAGCTCGACCACAACGTGCGCTTCGTTATGGCCGGTTCGGGCGACATGATGGACAAGATGATAACCCTTGCCGCAGAGCGCGGCATCGCCGACCGCTTCCATTTCCCCGGCTTCCAGAAAGGGAAACAGGTGTACGAAATGCTCAAGGCCAGCGACGTCTACATCATGCCCTCCGTGTCCGAACCCTTCGGCATCTCGCCGCTCGAGGCCATGCAGATGGGCGTGCCCTCCATAATATCCAAGCAGAGCGGCTGCGCCGAAATCCTCACCAATGTTATCAAGACCGACTACTGGGACATCGATGCCATGGCCGACGCCATTTATTCCATCATCTCCTACCCGGCCATGTACAACCAGCTGCGCGAGGACGGTCTGGCCGAAGTGAACCAGATCACCTGGGACAAGGCCGGCAAGAAAGTAATAGACATCTACAAAAAGGTTCTAAAACAATAAAAACACGACAACGATATGAAAGCGATTTGCTTCTATTTCCAGATTCACCAGCCGTTCCGCCTGAAACGCTACCGCTTTTTCGACATAGGCAACGACCATTACTATTACGATGATTTTGCCAACGACGACATAATCACCCGCATTGCCCACCGCAGCTACATCCCCGCCGCACAGAGCCTGCTGAAAATGATCGAGGACACCAACGGTGAATTCCGCTGTGCCATCTCCATCACAGGAGTGGCCCTCGAGCAGTGCGAGCAATACGTGCCCGAATTTGTGGACATCCTCAAAAAACTGGCCGACACAGGTAAAGTGGAATTCCTGGCCGAAACCTACGACCATTCGCTGGCTTCGCTCATCGACCCCGAGGAGTTCCGCATCCAGGTGAAACTCCATTCCGACAAAATCAAGGAGATTTTCGGCGTGACACCCAAGGTGTTCCGCAACAGCGAGCTTATCTACAGCGACGAGCTTGCCCCGCAGCTTGTCGACATGGGATTCAAGGGCTGCATCACCGAAGGCGCCAAGCACATCCTCGGCTGGAAATCGCCCAACTACGTGTACTCAGCAGCCTCGGCTCCCAAGCTGAAACTCCTGCTCAAGAACGACAAACTGTCGGACGATATCACCAACCGCTTCTCCGACACTTCCTGGAGCGAATATCCCCTCACCGCCGACAAATACATCGGCTGGATTGCCGACACCCCTCAGGAAGAGCAGATATTCAACCTCTTCATGAATCTGGAAACCTTCGGTGAATTCCACCACGCCGACAGCGGCATCTTCCAGTTCCTCGAAGCGCTGCCCCGCTTCGCCCGCGACCGTGGCGTACAGTTCATCACCCCCACCGAGGCCGTCAAGACCCTCAAGCCGGTGGCCGAACTCTCCATCGTCCATCCCATCTCCTGGGCCGACGAGGCACGCGACACCTCGGCATGGCTCGGCAACAAGCTGCAGAACGAGGCATTCAACAAGCTTTACTCTGTGGCCGAACGTGTTCGCCTCGCCGACAACCGCCAGCTCAAACAGGACTGGGGACGCCTGCAGGCAAGCGACCATCTGTTCTACATGTCGACAAAGCATTTTGCCGACGGCGCAAGCCACTCGATGTTCTCGCCCTACGAAACCCCGTATCAGGCGTTCACCAACTACATGAATGTGCTTTCTGACTTCATCGTACGCGTCGAGGAGCAATATCCCATGTCGATTGAGAACGAAGAGCTGAATTCACTCCTCACCACCATCCGCAACCAGTCGCGTGAAATCGAGACACTGAACAAGGAGGTCGAGACCCTGCGCCTGAACGAACAGCACCTCAACGAGGAGCACCTGCTGCGCAAAAACGCCGAGGCACCGGCAGCTCCCGCCAAAAAGGCACCCGCTAAAAAAGCCGAGAAAAAAGAGCCTGCGAAAAAAGCTGAACCCAAAGCAAAAGACAGCCAAGGCACCCAAAGCCTGACGGACACCAAATTATACACAGCCATGCGGCTGCCCTGCTAAACCCGCAGGGCAGCCGCATGGCTTTTCGTCATTTTTCATAACTTTGCATTCAATTATATTTCAACGATCTCTGCCAATGAATCCGACGGCACTTAAGAATATACTTTCAAATTACATACTCAACAGAGCACTTGTTGGCTATATTGCTGCCTTTCTCTGCATTTTCTGCACCATAATCTATGTACTTTATGAAATAGAAATCCCGATTGTGATGCGCCGTCTTCTGCAGACAGCCGGCGACACCATGATTATTCTTCTGCCTTACTGGTTCCTGCCGCCGCGATGGCGCTGGACAGTCATCATTCCTCTATGGGCTATTGCCATATTCGGGTGGGTCAACCTACTGTATTTCCGTGTGTTCACCGATATCATGCCTTGGTCCGTGCTATTTCTGTGGAATAACATCGATTCAAATGTAACTGCCAATATCCTCCCCAACATGCGGCAGGCCGACATTTGCCTTCTTATTCTTCCGCTTGCCGCGACACTCATGTTTAGATTTGTTTCCCCATGCAAAACCACAGCATTTAAACTGCCGACACGTCTAACAGCAATCATTCTTGCAGCGCTCTGTATGATTATTCCACAGGCCCGGTTACTTGCTTTTAACTATAAAGCCATAAACAGACATTCCGAATCGAACAATTCTTTGCATGAATATATCACACGTTTGTATCTGCTTCCTGATTTTCAACGCAGGAATGAAGTAATGGAATTAGGGGCCATCATTTTCACCATAAAAGCAACAGTTAACCATTTTTCCACACTACACAAGAAAAAGCGCCTGACCGAAGCAGAAACCAGAGAAATTACTGCATTTCTTGCAGAAGGGTCTAAGTCCGCGTCTACCGACTCCGTTTACGCCCGAATTACGCCCAAGAAAAATGTAATTCTGATTATCGTCGAATCACTCAATGGATGGGCGGTAAATAAATGCATAGGTAAGGACTCTGTCGATGTAACCCCGACTCTGTCTCACTTAATTCAATCCGACTCCGCATTCCATTCGCTCACCGTCAGGCCACAACACTCGTTCGGTACATCATCTGACGGCCAATTGATAATCAACACCGGCCTGCTCCCGTTACGTCACGACGTCACTGCAATAAATCATGCCGATTCAAAATATATTGGCCTGCCTGCATTACTTGACAAACAATTTTCGTTTGAAGTCATATCCGAATCTCCCGCCATATGGAATCACTCCCGCACTTCAAAAGCGTACGGCTACGACAAACTGTATGCAAAGGACAGCCTTGATTCATTTGCCGGGAAACATCCTGATCAAGGAATTGACGGCCTGCTGTTCAATTATGCATTAAATGTCATAGCTCGCACGCAGCAGTCTTTTTCTGCGAAATCACCACCCTGTCAATGCATATCCCCTTCACCAACGACAAAAAGGCAAAATGCGACCCACGGATTGACCAACTGACCGGCATTTCAAATGAATACCGCAACTACCTGCGCATGCTCAACTATTTTGACCATGAGCTCGGGCTGTTTTTGGAACGGCTTAAAGCCATCGGCAGATATGACGATACTGCAATTTTTATCGCATCCGATCACGATATACATATTTTAGGATCAGAGCATATCGAATCACCTGTTTGCTTCTTTGCCATAAACACTGGCGTTAAGGGAGAAATCAAAGCTCCCGTGGGGCAAATCGATATTTTCCCGACGATACTCGACCTTGCAGGAGTACCATCCGCCTCTGGCTCATGGCGAGGCCTGGGCACATCAATGCTCAATCCGATGCTGAGTTCATCCGTGACGCCGGACGGCACAGTACACGGCAATGCCGACCAATCTGTTATCGAGCGCCAACGCAAAGCCTGGGATATTTCAGAAAAGATGATTATAGGCGACTATTTCAGCCACATCGGATGTAAGTAACCTGAATGGTAATGCCCTCTCAACCACGCATCACCGGTCCGGAGAGGTGTTCTCGCTAATTACAAGAAGCTTGTCGCCGGGGTATAGTTTGCGCGTGCCGTTGGGCACAAGATAGCGGTTGCCGCGGCGTATCATCATCACCAGCGAGCCTTCGGGCAGCTTCATGCGGCTCAGCGTGTTGCCATCGGCCAGATGGTTTTCATCAAGCACGATGGTCTGCAGGGTAGTGGGAATTTCGTCCGACAGTTCCACCCCGAAATCGTCCGAATCGTCCCCACTGCCGTCTGCCAGCTTCAGCCGCCGGGCGCAGGATATGACGGTTGTGCCCTGCACGAGCAGCGACAGTAACGTCACGAAAAACACTATATTGAAAATCTGTGCCGCTCCCGGCACCTGTGCCACCACCGGATATGTGGCGAAAATGATGGGAACAGCGCCGCGCAGACCCACCCACGACACAAACAGGCGCGAACGGAAGTTGATGCCGCGTACAGGCGCAAGCGAGAGAAACACGCTCAGCGGACGCCCGAGCACTATGATGAACAACCCTATGAGCAGCGACACCGGCACAACTGAAAGCATCTCGTGCGGATTGACAAGCAGCCCGAGCATCAGGAACACCACAATCTGCGCCAGCCATGTGAGGCTGTCCATGAATTTGCCCACACCGCGGCATCCTGTAAAATTGGAGTTGCCGAGCACTATTCCGCACAGATAGACTGCAAGATAGCCGTTGCCTTCGAGTGCGTTGGTGGCGGCAAACGTAAGGAAAGCCGATCCGATGGTTAGGATAGATATCATCGACACCGCCTGTCCGGAATCCTCCGTGGCCGCTGCGCCTTTGCTTCCTATCCGGCGGTACAGACGTATGAGCATCACAGTGATTTTACCCATCAGCAGACCCATCACACCACCCACGCCGAACTGCAGCAGAAGCTGTGTAAGCAGCGTTGACACCTCCAGATGGCCGCCCAGTGTTATGGCCTCTATAAGGATGATGGTGAGCATATAGGCCATAGGGTCGTTCGAGCCGCTTTCAAGCTCGAGCATGGGGCGCAGATGATGTTTCAGCCCCACTTTCTGGCTGCCGAGAATGCCAAACACCGAAGCCGAATCGGTTGACGACATTGTGGAGGCCAGAAGCAGCGACGGCAGGAATGCGAAATGGATGTTGGTCCACTGCATGCCCGACAGCCACCATATGAACAACCCGGTGAGCAACGCCGTAAGCAGCACGCCCACAGTGGAGAGCAACAGACCGGGCACAATGACAGGCCTTATGGCCGAAAGCTTCGTCCCCATACCGCCCGAAAACAGAATCACACACAGGGCAATCATGCCTATGAACTGCGCCGTGTGCATGTCGCTGAACTGTATGCCCAGCCCGTCGGAGCCGAACAGCATCCCTACTATGAGGAAGATAAGCAGCAACGGAAGGCCGATGCGGTAACTTGATTTGCCGATCAGCACCCCGGCAATCAGGAGCACAGATCCGATAAGCAGAATGTTTTCAGAAGTGATATGTTCCATAGATTGTAAAGTTAGCAATTACTGCTGATATTCCATTCATATAGCGCTTTCGCAGGCCGGATTGTTCTGCAGGCACAAAAAAAAAATTACTCGTCATCCCGACGAATAATCTTTTACCTTAAATCTAATACCATGAAAAACTGATGCAAATATAGAGCCTTTATGTTTTTTAGCATAATTTTTGAGCAAAAAACTTTCCATGTTTAACCCTATTTAACAATATGCGCCATTTTCGGGGACTTTAGTTGACAAAATGTCAACAATCAATAAAACCATCCCGCCTGTTTTTAACAATCAATGCCATCCTAAAATATGAGCCGGTGCACGGAGGGCCGGGGTTGCGAATCACCGGGATATTTGCTAAATTTGTGGTTCGCGGAGGTACGAGAGTGCACATTGTGACAGTGCATTCTATCTTGATCCGTAAAAAACGCTGATAACAACACAAACAAAACATAAACACCGCTATGGCAGAAAACAAACAGGAGCTCAAAATCGAGCTTACACCCGAAGTGGCCGCTGGCCATTACGCAAACCTCGCCGTAATCTCCCACTCGGCTGGCGAATTTTTCATCGACTTCATCAACGTGTCGCCCAACATGCCGCAGGCACGTGTGCAGAGCCGCATCATCATGACTCCCGAAAATGCCAAGAACCTCCTCATGGCCCTGAACGACAACATCCAGAAATATGAGAAGACCTTCGGCACAATCGAGCGCAAGGCTCCACGCAACGGCAATAACGGCAGCGGCCTCCCCAACCCGTTCCAGGCTTAAACCGGGCACGGTAATCACCACACACCAACTCTGACAACATCACCACCGTTTTCCACGATGAACGACAACAATCTGCTGATATATAACTCGCTCACACGCCAGAAACAGCTCTTCAAGCCGCTGCACGAAGGCCGCGTGGGCATGTATGTGTGCGGCCCAACAGTCTACGGCGACGGCCATCTGGGCCATGCACGCCCCGCCATCACCTTCGATGTGGTCTACCGTTACCTCACCCACCTCGGCTACAAGGTGCGCTATGTGCGCAACATCACCGATGTGGGGCATCTGGAGCACGATGCCGACGAAGGCGAGGACAAGATTGCAAAAAAGGCACGCCTCGAGCAGCTTGAGCCTATGGAAGTGGTGCAGCACTATCTCAACCGCTACCACGACGCCATGGCCCGGCTCAACGTGCTCCCCCCCTCCTCGATCGAGCCTCACGCCTCCGGCCACATCATCGAGCAGATAGAGTACATCAAGAAAATTCTCGAATCAGGCTACGCCTACGAGAGCAACGGATCGGTGTACTTCGACGTGCCCAAATACAATGCCGACCACCATTACGGCAAACTTTCGGGACGCAACATCGACGAGCTCCTGTCGGACACGCACGCTCGACGGCCAGCAGGAGAAGCACAATCCTGCCGACTTCGCCCTGTGGAAAAAGGCTCAGCCCGAGCACATCATGCGCTGGCCCTCGCCCTGGAGCGACGGGTTCCCCGGCTGGCACCTGGAGTGCTCCACAATGGGCGAGAAATACCTGGGCGAAACCTTCGACATCCACGGCGGCGGAATGGACCTCAAATTCCCCCACCATGAATGCGAGATAGCCCAGAGCGTGGCTCACCACGGCCACGACACCGTGCGCTACTGGATGCACAACAACATGATCACCATCAACGGGCAGAAGATGGGCAAATCGCTGGGCAACTTCATCACCCTCGACGAGTTCTTCACAGGTTCTCACCCGCTGCTCACGCAGGCCTACTCGCCCATGACCATAAGGTTCTTCATCCTTCAGGCACAGTACCGCTCCACAGTCGACTTCTCCAACGAAGCGCTCCAGGCCTCCGAAAAGGCATTGGAACGCATGCTCGAGGGCTGGCGCCGTCTGGCCGACATGAAACCGTCGGAGACCTCCGGCATAGCCGCCGAAGTGGAAGGGCTCAAGCAGAAATGCTACGACGCCCTCAACGATGACTTCAACACGCCCATCGTAATAGCCCACCTGTTCGAGGCTGTCAGCCTCATCAACAAGGTGCGCGACGGCCATGCCACGGCCACTGCCGCCGACATAGAGGCGCTCGGCGCCCTGTTCCGGACGTTCCTGTTCGACATCCTCGGCATGCGCGCCGAAACAGCCGATACCGGCGCCGACGGCAAAGCGCTCGAACCCTATAAAGGCGCCGTCGACCTCCTGCTTCAGGTGCGTTCCGAAGCCAAGACAAAGAAGGACTGGGCCACATCCGACCTCATACGTAACCAGCTCACCGCCCTCGGCTTCAACATCAAGGACACCAAGGACGGCGTGGAGTGGAGCGTGAAGTGACCGCTGACACTCCCCTTCAAACATGACCATCGAGCAGTTCGGAATGGAGGTACTCGACCGCATGCCGGTTGAACCCACCGACCAGCAGATAAAGCTGGTGGCGGCATTGTCGCGCTTCTGCTCCGCAATGACCCTCCACGACTCGGTATTCGTGCTCAACGGATATGCCGGAACCGGCAAAACCACAGTGATGGGTGCGCTTGTGCGCACCCTTAACTTTGTGGGCATACCCACGGTGCTCCTTGCATCCACCGGACGCGCCGCCAAAATCTTCGCCAACTTCACCGGACTGCCGGCCCACACCATCCACCGCAAAATCTACCGCGCCCCGGCCATATCGGCCGACGGCCGGTTTGTGGCCCGTGTGGCAGCGAATCCGCACGTCAACACCGTCTTTATCGTCGACGAGGCATCGATGATTGGCGACGGCGCCGACGGCAGCGGCACCAACCTGCTGCAGGACCTCATTTTCTACGTCTACTCCGGCATCAACTGCCGCCTCATCCTCCTTGGCGACACCGCCCAGCTCCCGCCCGTGGGGATGGAAATTTCGCCGGCGATGGACCCCGTTCCGCTCAAAGAGATGGGGCTGCACGTAACCATGGCGGTAATGACCAAGACCGTGCGCCAGAAACAGCGCTCGGGCATCCTCTACAACGCCACGATGCTGCGCCGCGCACTCCGCGACGGCAACCTTGGCGAACCGCACCTTAAAGTCTCGCCGTTCACCGACATCGAGGTGGTGGACCCCACCGATCTGGAGGAGGCCTTCGGCAAATCGTTCGCCCGCTACGGCGAGAGCGAAACCATCCTTATCACCCGCTCCAACCGCCGCGCCGTGGATTTTAACCTCGCCATACGCCGGGTGCTCTACGACCGCGAGGAAGCACTGGCGGCCGGTGAACGCCTCATAATATCCAAAAACAACTACTACTGGACACGACGCTCCGTTATAGAGCAGACAGCCGGCGCCGACACCGCCGACCACAACGCCGGGCGCACCATGGACTTCGCCGCCAACGGCGAGACAGCCGTGGTGGAGGAGATATACACCACCGAGCAACGCGAACTCACCATGTTCGCCGACGTGCGCCTCTACTTCCCCGACCACGATTTCCGGCTCGACGCCAAACTCAACCTCGACACCCTCACCACCGACACAGCCAACATGCCCTTCGACCGCCAGAGACGCATCACACAGCGCGCCCTCGCCGATGCCGGACTCAACGAGAACTCATCGCCCACAGCCATTCGCAACGCCCTCAAGGCCGACCCCTACTACAACGCCCTACAAGTGAAATACGCCTACGCAGTCACCTGCCACAAAGCCCAGGGCGGCCAATGGGCATCGGTGTTTGTCGACATGGGCTACATCCCGCCTGAGGCCTACACCTCGCCCGACTTCTACCGCTGGCTCTACACCGCAGTTACCCGCGCCACCACCCGCCTCTGGCTCATCAACCCCTCCGTCGCCATCGACTGACATCCCCCGGTTCATTTCATCCAATCACCCAACACTCATCTATCCGCCCTCAGCACCGTAACGTTTCCGCCAACGAAGTAGTGACGCACGGTCTTTGCGTCCGTATGCGTCACAGGCACTCGATAAGTAGTTAAAAAACTCATTTAACTACTGTTATCTCGTATTTTTCCGGTTTTATAAGGATTTATTCAAATCTTTTCGCTAATATTGCATTTTCGCCTTAACTCTTTGCAAATTCACACTAAATCATTATCATATGAAGAAATTCATTTACCTGGCTATGATGACAGTGCTGACATGGTTTTCACTCAGCGCGGAACGCATAAGTCCCGACGACGCCATTGCAGTCGCCAATGCCGAATCGGCGTTGCGCATAAGTCCGCCGCATGGCATGTCCAAAAGCCCAGGTGTACGCTTCTCCAAGATCGCTGCCGAAACCGATGCCTATTATGTGGTGACCACCCCCTCGGAGAAGGGGTTCGCCATCATTGCTTCCGACGATGCCATGCCGAATCTGCTGGCAGGGTATTCACTCGAACGCCAGTTGCCTGCCAATCCCGACGCCATGCCGCCCCAGTTAAAGGCGTGGCTGCACGATTATTCAGCCATAGTGAAGGCCGTGGCCGATGGCAGGCTGACATTAAGGGGTGCCAATCCGGAACTCAAAGGGGAAGCTGTGGCTCCGCTTATGAAAACGAAATGGAACCAGGACATGCCATTCAACAATTTCGCACCCGAGTTCGGCTCGAACCGCGCGCCATCGGGATGCGTGGCCACTGCAGTGACACAGGTGATGAAATTCTTCAATTTCCCCAAAAAGGGGAAAGGCCAGGTTACGGCTTATCCTTATTATTCCGATTCCGAGAAAATCGATCTATCCACTCATACCTACGACTGGGAAAACATGCTCGACGTCTATGAGTGCGAATGGGATTACGAGGCTCAGAAATACCTGCCCGGCAATTTCAACGACACTCAGGCCACAGCCGTAGCCACCCTGATGCGCGACTTCGGATATGCCGTGGAGATGAGTTATCGCGCGAATGAATCAGGAGCGCAGTCCTCGTATATACTTCCGGTTCTTGTGCGTCACTTCTCCTATTCGCCCGACGCGTGCTTCAGTTACCGCGGCAACCAGAGTGAGGCAGACTGGAACGGCGCAATACGCCGTTCGCTGCTCGCCGGCAGTCCGGTGCTCTATTCCGGCTCGGACGGGAAATCCGGGCATCAGTTCGTTTGCGACGGCATAGATGAAAACGGCTTCCTGCACATCAACTGGGGCTGGGGAGGAATGAGCGACGGATATTTCGACATGAACATCCTTTCGCCCGACAATCTCGGCATCGGTGCCGGAAACGGTGCATATTATCAGGAACAGGACGTCATCCTGAACCTCAAGCCCGGCGACGAGAGCATTGACAACACCGCTTACAATGCGTCTCTTTCTCTCAGCAACATGAACTGCTCATACCGCGATGCTAACGGCAAACTGAATGCAAGGACTTCAACCATTTTCACCGCACAATTCTACAATGCATCCGGCTCCCAGATCAATCCGGGCGACCTGAAATACTTCCTCACCCTTACCGACATGAACGGCAAAGTGGTGTATCAGAACCGCGAGCAGGGTCAACACGATATAAATCTCAGACCGTCGTATTATCACGGATCGAAGGCGTTCTACTTTGACGGCGGAATAGCATCGGCCGACATCCCCGACGGAGAATACAAAGTCATTCCCCAGTATGCATATTACGCCGACAAAGGCGCAGGCCAGCTGGGCGAGACACGCGACTTCTCCAAAGACCGCGAATATATCCCTCTCACAGTGAAAAACGGCGATTTCTATCTCGACAAACCTCAGCCTGAGGGCGAACCGACCATTGCTGTGACAGGAGCCTCAGCCGGCCTGATTATTGCCGGGGTAGACATGGATTTCTCCCTCGTGGTCAACGTAAAGAGCATTACGGACACCTACCAGTCGTGGGCCGGATTTTCCTATTGCCTGATTCATGAGAACGACGACACCGGCACCATTCCCTCGGCCGATTCCAACTGCTGGAGATACGGTTCCGCCAAGTTGTATCCCGGGACCACAATCGGAGTCACAGTCAGCGCATATGGTCCTGAGCTGTCAAAAGCCGGACGCTACCGCATGTACTTCCGCCAGGAGGATAACGATATAACCCCGCAGGAACCTGTTTGGGTCACCGCCATGGAGGCTCCCACCGAGGGCTTCATCCTGACCCAGCCGCTCGGCACCGTGTCGCTTCCGCTCTCGGACGGTATGTATGTCGGGGCGGATATAACCCCATATGTACCCGGCACTTCTTACGAAGGTCAGGTGCAATTCTGGGCATATCCTGAAAACGGGGCTCCAGACGAAGCTTTCCTTGTAGGCACAAGGGAAGTGTCACTGCAGTCCAACAGGGAAGCATGGATAGGCGCTTCGCCGGATGTAATGCTGGAAAAGCCTTTGGGCAAATATGCGCTATTTCTTAAATATCAGTCGGGCGATGAATGGAAAACAGTGCCCGGCGACACCAACCGTGGCACGCTCGACTTTTTCGACGAAGGGATGGAATCGTATCTGATGATTCTCGCATCCGCAGCGAAAATCGGCGAACGCAATGAAGCCCATCCGGGCGACGCCCTCGATGTTGAATACCGGCTCACCTGCCGCACAGACCTGAATATGGTCAATCCCCAGATTTCTCTGCTTTGCCACGATGTGGAGCACCCGGAGACTTACAATCAATGGATCGGAGATGTCGAGAATCTCACCATCTCCTCAACCAACATTGCCAAAGGTGATGTATTTGTAATCAAAGGGAAACTGAACTTAAGCAGCAGTTTGAATTGCGGCACCGGAAAAACTTATGTTCTTACCCCCGCATTCTATGACCAGAAGGAAGGCAACAATGTGAATTATTCGGCAGTTCGCTCATATCCTTACGGTGAATCGATGAAACTGCGCGTCAACCCGCTCCCGGCCGAACACGTCGACATCACGGTGAACAGTTTCGAGACCACCCAAACGTTCATGCCGGGCGACGAGACAGCCTCCGTTTTCTTCGAAGCGAATATGACCAACAATGCCGAAACCCCGCTGACCCACACCCGCATCAATTTCTATCCGGTGCATGTGAGCATGGAAACGGACAACCCCGACTTCGACCACCTTCCTCACGGCTCGTTCGTTCCATCGAATTTTGATGCAGGCGAAACGGTGAACGCCTACATAGGTATGAGCGGCGACATGTTCCCGCAATATGGCGTTTACCGCATTTACGTCACCTATGAGGATGCCGGCCGTCAGGTAATCGTCACAGGATTCGACCCCATATACGTGAACATCTCCAACAGCCAGTACGACGTTGTGGTTGAAAGTGCCTCGGATACATACGAGAAGTATCTCGAACCGGAGGTGAATTTCAATATCGACCTGACGCTCAGCTGCGCCACATCCTACTTTGGCCCGCTTGAATTGTGGGCTCGTCCATACTGGGGCGGACAGGAGAAATGTATCCTCCAATGGAACACTTCGGTGGCTGCAGGCACACCAGCGCAGCTGCAGCTCGAAGCGTCGTCCGACGCCTTCCTCAACCTGCCGTTCGGCATATACCAGTGCTACTTCAAGGTTAGGGCCGACGGCAGGATGGTGAAGGCCGACGGCACTAACAACAATCTCATCTATAACCTGGCAGGCATAAAGGACGGCGCTCCGTTGCTTATGCTTACCGATAACGCAGCACTCTCCTCCGGCTCTGTGATACCTCAGGGCGTGGAAACTGAAATCTCGCTCAGGGCTTATGCCTACGGCCCGATCTCACTTGATTATTCGCATGCAAGAATCGATCTTATCGACGAGGAATCAGGCGAGGCCATTAACGCCGAAGGCGGCACTCTTGAAGGCCCGGCATCGATTACTCAGGGAAGCTTCGTCACCCTCAAGGCCAAAGTCAAGCTCCCGGTCGACGTTGCGTCCGAAGGCAAAATGGTGCAAATCCTGCCCGTGCTTCCCATGGCCGACTATAGCTTCCTCAATCTGCGCACTTATCCCTATGAAGAATCTCTGCGCGTAAGGCAGACAGCAAGCAGCGGCGTGGGCGAACTCGCTGCCGACGGATGCTCAATCTCACTCGATGGCAAAGTCCTGAGAATCGGCAATACCGAAAACGGCGGCGAAATCAGAGTCCATTCGGCCAACGGCATGCTCTGCCTGCAGCGTGAGGTGGGCGCCGACCATACCGAAATCGGGCTGCACGCCCTTCCGGCAGGCTTCTACGTCGTCACACTGACCACCGGAGGCAAAACCCTCACATCCAAAATAATCCTGAAATAACAGCAGTACAATCCTGCATCAACATCACACAAACCAAGGAGAGCCGGAACAAAACGTCCGGCTCTCTTTATATAATTCATAATCCTCCATCATTACTCCTTGTGTCCGAATCAACCTGGTGGTGTCGCTGACACAGCGCCCGACGGGGCTCTTTTTAATGGCACCGGTGCAGATAGGTGGGGATTGGGTTTCGTTAATTGATAAATTATGAGTAACTTCGCGAAATAATATGCGATCAGGCATGGCGGAAGGCGCATTCAGTGCCAGCCGGCAAGCCTGACATGATGTGTTAATACCGATAAGTTGCTGACAAACAGCGTACAGTCAAAACAAGGATTGAGTGTACAAACTTTTTCAGCCACTTTTGACGTTTAATTTTTATCAGCCACATAACAACAGTTTTTAGCCTTATGATAACGCAAGACCAATTGAAAGAAGCCGTTGAGCGCAAGGACGCGCTCAAACGCTATCTCGACATTGACAACAAAAAAATCCAGATTGAGGAGGAGGAGCTGCGCACGCATGTGCCCGACTTCTGGGAGCATCCCAAGGAGGCACAGGCGCAGATGAAGAAAATCAAGGACCTCCAGGCCTGGGTCAACGGCTATCATGAAGTGGAAGTGGCTGTGGACGAACTGGCAAGCGGATGGGATTTCATCAAGGAGGGCCTCATCGAAGAGACTGAACTCGACGCCATGTATGCCCAGGCCATGAATGCCATCGAGGCCCTGGAGCTCCGCAACATGCTGCGCCGCGAGGAGGACCACATGGGCGTGGTGCTCAAAATCAATTCGGGCGCGGGTGGCACCGAAAGCCAGGACTGGGCGTCGATGCTGATGCGCATGTACCTGCGCTACTGCGAGAAACATGGCTACAAAACCTCTATCGCCAACCTGCTCGAGGGCGATGAGGCCGGCATAAAATCATGCACCATCAACGTGGAGGGCGATTTTGCCTACGGCTATCTCAAGAGCGAGAACGGTGTGCACCGCCTGGTGCGCGTGTCGCCCTATAACGCACAGGGCAAGCGCATGACCTCGTTCGCGTCCGTATTCGTCACCCCGCTGGTCGACGACTCCATTGAGGTGAAGGTGGAACCGGCCCTGATGTCGTGGGATACATTCCGTTCGGGCGGCGCCGGCGGCCAGAACGTGAACAAGGTGGAATCGGGCGTGCGCCTGCGCTACCAGTACACCGACCCATACACCGGCGAAAAGGAGGAGATTCTCATCGAAAACACCGAGACCCGCGACCAGCCCAAGAACCGCGAGAACGCCCTGCGCCACCTGCGTTCAATCCTCTATGAGAAGGAGATGAACCACCGCCTGGAGGAGCAGGCAAAAATCGAGGCCGGCAAAATGAAGATTGAATGGGGCTCGCAGATACGCAGCTACGTGTTCGACGACCGCCGCGTGAAGGACCACCGCACCGGCTTCCAGACCTCCGACGTCAACGCCGTGATGGACGGCGACCTCGACGGCTTCATCAAGGCATACCTGATGGAATTCGCCGGAAACGAGGAGGAGAAATAACTTTTTTCAGAACAAAAACAACTCACACTCACATGAATATACTTGAACTCAGCGAACAGGAAATCGTGCGCCGGCAATCGCTGGAGCAGATGCGTGCCATCGGCATCGACCCCTATCCCGCAGCAGAATATAAGGTTACAGGCCATACAGCCGAAATCAAGGAGAATTTCACCGACATCCCCGTTGACGCCGAGGGCAATCCGCTGCCCGACGCTCCTGCTCCCCGCCGCGTAAGCGTGGCAGGCCGCATCATGGGGCGCCGCATCATGGGCAAAGCTTCGTTCATGGAGCTGCAGGACGCCAACGGCCGCATCCAGGTCTACATCAACCGCGACGAGCTGTGCCCGGGCGAAAACAAGGACCTCTACAACGTTGTGTTCAAGAAACTCCTTGACATCGGCGACTTCGTAGGCGTCGAGGGCTACGTGTTCCGCACACAGACGGGCGAAATCTCCATCCACGCCTCGTCGCTCACCGTGCTCAGCAAGAGCCTGCGTCCGCTCCCAATCGTCAAGGTGAAGGACGGCGTGACCTACGACGGCTTCGAGGATCCCGAGCTGCGCTACCGCCGCCGCTACGTCGACCTCGTGGTCAACGAAGGGGTAAAGGACATATTCATCAAGCGCACCAAGGTGTTCAACTCCATGCGCAACTACTTCAACGAGCACGGCTACATGGAGGTGGAAACCCCCATTCTGCAGAGCATCCCCGGCGGTGCTTCGGCACGCCCCTTCATAACCCACCACAACGCGCTCGACATCCCCCTGTACCTGCGCATCGCCGACGAGCTTTACCTCAAGCGCCTCATCGTGGGCGGCTTCGAAGGCGTCTACGAGTTCTCCAAGAACTTCCGCAACGAGGGTATGGACCGCACTCACAATCCCGAGTTCACCTGCATGGAGATCTATGTCTCCTACAAGGACTATAACTGGATGATGGACTTCACCGAGAAGATGCTCGAACGCATCTGCCTCGAGGTAAACGGCACAACCGAGGTGAAAGTGGGCGATAACGTCATATCGTTCAAGGCACCTTTCCGCCGCGTCACCATGCGCGATGCCATCCTGGAGCACACCGGCTTCGACATTGACGGCAAGAACGAGGAGCAGCTGCGCGCAGCCGCCAGGGAGATGGGCATCGAGGTTGACGAGACCATGGGCAAAGGCAAGCTCATCGACGAGATTTTCGGCGAGAAATGCGAAGGCACCTACATCCAGCCCACATTCATCATAGACTACCCCATCGAGATGTCGCCGCTCACCAAGCGCCACCGCCAAAACCCGCAGCTCACCGAGCGCTTCGAGCTGATGGTCAACGGCAAGGAGCTGGCCAACGCCTACTCGGAGCTGAACGACCCCATCGACCAGTACGAGCGTTTCGTGGAGCAGATGCGCCTCTCCGAGAAAGGCGACGACGAGGCCATGATCATCGACCACGACTTCATCCGCGCCCTTGAATACGGCATGCCCCCCACATCGGGCATGGGCATCGGCATGGACCGCCTCGTGATGCTCATGACCGGCCAGACCACCATTCAGGAGGTGCTTCTGTTCCCGCAGATGCGTCCCGAAAAGGTGGCACGCCGCGACAAAGAGGAGGCCTACGTGGCCGCAGGCGTACCCGCCGAATGGGTGGCACCGCTGCAGAAAGCCGGCGTGCTCACCGTCGAGGCTCTTCACGCCGCCGTTCCCGGCAAACTGCATCAGGAACTGTGCGGCATCAACAAGAAATTCAAGCTCGGCCTCAAGAACCCCACCATCGACGAAGTGACCGCCTGGACCGGCACCGCCGCCGAATAACGATACCATCAAAAACAGCCTACAACAAAAAACACTAAGTAACTGGTCGAAATTATTTTGATGTTTATTCGAATGAAATTTTTAGAAGATTTTTCTTGATGAAGAGGGAGTGTAGCAAGCTACACGATTGATGAAGAGAGGAAAAGATTCAAAAATTTCGCCGAAGAAACATTAAAATAAAAAGACCGGTTAATATAAAATAATTTTGAACAGTTACTTATGTTACCGAAAGATTTTCCCGGACGCGTGGCCGTGATGGGCGGCGGCAGCTGGGCCACGGCCCTTGCCAAGCTGCTGCTGCGCAACCGCGACACAATCATGTGGTACATGCGCCGTGACGACCGCATAGAGGAATTTCAGCGTCTGGGGCACAATCCCGCCTATCTGACAGACGTGCAGTTCGACGTGCAGCGCATAGAGTTTTCGTCGGACATAAACTACGTGGCCCAGCAGGCCGACACGCTAATGCTCGTCATGCCGTCGCCCTACTTCAAGAGCCATCTCGAAAAACTGAATGTCGATATAAGCAAGAAATTCGTCGTCTCGGCCGTGAAAGGCATCGTGCCCGACGAGAACATGCTTGTCACCGACTACATGCGCGATAAATTCCACGTGGCCGACAACCGCCTGCTGGTGGTGAGCGGCCCGTGCCACGCCGAAGAGGTGGCCCTTGACCGCCCCTCCTACCTCACCATCGGATGTAAGGACATAGCCGCCGCCAAGCGGTTCGGACTGGCTCTGTGCGGCTCCAAAAACAGCCACGCTATCCCCACCACCGACGTTGACGGCGTGGAATACGCCGGAGTGCTCAAAAACGTCTACGCCATCGCCGCAGGCATTGTGCACGGCCTCAAGAAAGGCGACAACTTCCTGGCCATGTTGGTGTCGAACGCAATCCGCGAGATGGAGCATTTCCTCGATGCAGTAAACCCACGTCCGCGGCACATCTGCGACAGCGTCTATCTCGGCGACCTTCTTGTAACCTCCTACAGCCGTTTCAGCCGCAACCACAATTTCGGTTCCATGATCGGAAAGGGCTACTCGGTGAACGCCGCGAAGATGGAGATGGAGCAGACCGCCGAAGGATACTACGGCGCGAAGTGTATCCATGAAATCAACCAGCGCTACGAAGTGGCCATGCCGATAGCCGACACGGTCTACGACATCATCTACCGCCGCGTACGTGCCGACCGCGCCATAGCCGCACTTTCGGAACAGCTCGACTGACCCCTCTCCCCCACGCCCACCGTTTACCGATGATAGAACTGAACGACATACACCGCAGCTTCGGCGCGCTTGAAGTGATACGCGGCGTTGACCTCACCATCCACCAAGGGGAGATTGTGAGCATCGTCGGCCCAAGCGGAGCAGGCAAAACCACTCTGCTCCAGATCATGGGCACGCTCGACCGCCCCACATCCGGCTCGGTGGTCTACGACGGCACGGATGTAGGCGCACTCTCGTCCGCGCGGCTCGCACGTTTCCGCAACGCCTCCATCGGCTTCGTGTTTCAGTTCCATCAGCTGCTCCCTGAGTTCACGCTGCTCGAAAACGTGGCCATGCCCGCTCTGATCGGGGGCCGACGCCGTTCCGAGGCATTTGCCGAGGCCGCAAAACTCATTGACTATCTCGGACTTTCCGACCGCTCCTCGCACCGCCCCGCACAACTTTCGGGCGGCGAACAGCAGCGTGCGGCAGTGGCCCGCGCACTCGTCAACCGTCCGGCCGTGGTGCTTGCCGACGAACCCTCGGGCAGTCTCGACAGCCACAACCGCGCCGAGCTCCACCGCCTGTTTTTCGACCTGCGGCGCGACATGGGGCAGACATTCGTCATCGTCACCCACGACGAATCGCTCGCAGCCGACTGCGACCGCATTGTCCACATGGCCGACGGCCTTGTCACCTCCATAACCTCTTCCTCCACCGCCACTCCAGCTTCACCACACACCGAAAATGCCTGACATCCTCTCAACCATCCGACACAAGGCCACCTGGCTGCTCATTGCCGCCACATCCGCACTTGCCACAGCGTGCTCCGATTCCGATGCCGACGAAGTGCATCTCCCCACGCTCTACGACATTGCGGAAGTCACCGCCGTATCGGCCCAGGGGACCACATTTTCCGTCTACCGTCCGGACGCCGACGAGCCAGCTGTGCTCACCGCCGCAGGCTACGTCCCCGCCACGACCGAACCGGGCAACTGCGTGTTTCTTGGATACACCATGACCGACGGACGCGCCCCCTACACCTCCGGCCCCGTCGAGGTGCAGGCATGCGGCCGCGTCACCAACAGCCGCCTCAAACGCGGCAGCACCGAAAGCCTTGCCGGCTGGGACCTCGACCCCGTGTGGCTCACAAGCCTATGGCGAGCCGGAGGCTGGATATGCATGCAGCTCAACCTCCCCTACTCCACCGAGCCGCGCCAGTTCTCGCTCGTCATCGACGACGCCACCGCTACAGACGAAGTGCCACAGGCCTACCTTTATCACCGCCGCAACGACACGTCGCCCAACTTCAGCCGCCGCTACTACGCCGCCTTCGACGTGTCCGAGCTCTGGAAAACCACCACCTGCCGCGCCCTCGAAATTCACGTGGCCAACTCCAACAACCCCACCCTCACCACCTTCCGCATCCCCAACCCCGCCTACGCCCCCGTCCCCTCCAACTAATCCCCCATTTCCCGTATGCTTTCGCCGGAGGCGATGGATTGATGTTAGCCTATCTTGCACCATGCATCGTCCATCGTGCATCGCCCATCGTGCATTGTGCATTGTGCATTGTGCATCGCGCATTGTGCATCGCGCATCATGGGGTACAGACAAGCCAACAGTCCGCACCTCGAAGAAGTAGCTGCCGTGAAAACCACAAAACACCATCATTATATCACCCATCAACACACATCCGAGATTATCAATAGTATTTCTCAGCAAGTCCTTTACATTTTTCATTAAAAACATCTTATATCAGTGCCCCACAATGACATTTTTTTGTAAATTTGCGAAAGTTCAGTGTCACATAGAGTTGTGCACCTGAACACACATTTTTCAAAAGGTGTTATTGAAATTATCTTCTATTATCAAACTTGGCGGTTTCTTAATGCGATGAAGATGATTTGCAATGGCACCTGCATCGGTTGCCTATACCCTGCCGTGAATGGCAGATTATATGCAATAACGGTGTGGGGCTATTGCTTTATCTATCGCATGGGTACGCCAAGACCTGATAATGAGATAAAGCAAGTACATTCCTCACACCTTTTTTATGTCCATGCTTATACTGCTTCAACGGAGGATGAGAAGCGTGCCCCGTTTTTATGGATGCAATAATGAAATCGCAGTTTTTAAGCCTCTACTGCATGGTTCTCGCTGACGGAATAATTGACGCCCGCGAACTCGAGACCCTTTATCGTATCGGCACCGAACAATACGGCCTGACGCAGGAAGAAATTACAGCCACCGTGCGCGATGCAGGCACATCCTTTATCATGCCTACGGAACTGAGTGATAAAATCCGATTCTTGTACAATATGGCACAGATAGCCTATGCCGATGGTGAAATCGACAATACCGAAATAGATCTTATGAAGCGGTATATCAGGAAAATGAATTTTGCCGAAGAAAATATCAATGCTATAGCAGACTACATGTTCGACTCAGTAAAAGAAGGAAAAAGTATCAACAGCATTTTAATGCACATCACAGCATAATCAATCACTATGGATATTTTTGACAATGTGGCAGCCCTTTTCCAGACCAAACCGACTGCCTCTCCCACTTCAAAACCAATCACACAGTTAAGTCCTGATGTCAAATTACAGGACGAAACCTATGTTTATTACGGCACCCGAATTTGCGGAAAGGTTACGGCATCCCTGCCTGCTCTCAGCGCTTTTTTACCAAGAGTTTATAATTCCGAGAAACAGCGTCAAATCGCCGACGCAGAGCTGCAACAACGTCACAAAAAAGAACTGGCTGCGCGTCTTGAAGACACCGAAAACGAGATTACCCACAATGAAGCTGAAATAGGCAAAGCAGAAAACCGCATAAATGCCCTTAACGACACTGTCGCCGAACTAAAGGAAAAATTGTCGGACGCAAAGGCTCAGCATGGCGAGATTAATAAAATGGCAAAAGCAAAGCTGACTGTCGGATTAGTCATTCTCTGCATTCTTACCCTATATCTGTTTATTTTCTACAGTTCCACTTTCTACTCCGCTTTTTTCAAAGTATTCTCCACCGGCAACATCAAGATCGGTGCAGAGATGTTTGATTCGCAAGCGATACCGCACGCATTGACGGAGGGCTTCGGAGAACTGATGTTCATATTATGCGCTCCGATTATCTTCATGGGGCTGGGATATGGATTACACTTTTTCATGCAACAAAAAAGTTGGACAAGATTCTTGAAAGCCGGGAGCGTACTTGCAATCACTTTTATATTCGACTGTATTCTTGCCTATCTAATTGCCAAGAAAATCTACGATATCGAAGCTCTGACAAAACTGGGCGATATTCCTGAATTCAACCTCGGCATTGCCATACGGGACATCAATGTGTGGGCTGTAATCTTCTGTGGATTCATAGTATATCTTATATGGGGCATAGTGTTCGACATGGTAATGACCGCATACGAGGAACTGCGTTCAAACCGAAAGGAGATAGAAAAGCTCGAGGAAAAGATTCGGGATAAAAAAGAACTCATTTCACAGGAGAATCAGCGTATAGCTGACCACAAGGTAAAACTCGGCACCTTGCAGAACCGCAAACAGACCATCTCCAAGGAGATGACCCTGACCGTGCATTATGACTCACAGATAATAAAAGCCGCCATGTCTGAATTTTTCTCCGGCTGATGACCATGATGAACGGGTTGAACCGTCCTAAGCCCGAACAGGACGAAGCCATCAGAATATATAACACTACAATACAAGAACTTCTAAACTAAAATATCTCATGAAAAAGACAGCACTTATAATCACGCTCATAGCAATTGTCATATCCGGATTGACCTTATTATTAACATGTGGAGGTCCAAAATCCGGAGACAATGAATCCGCAACTGAATCTGGAGAGACAACAGAACCCATGCCACTTAACATTTCTGTATATCTTGACCTGTCCGACAGACTCATGCGAGATTTAACTCCATCCCAGATGGATCGAGACATCGCGATAATCAACCATATCGTTGATTTGTTTGTAAAGCATTGCATCGACAGCGGTAAAATCATCAACAGCACAAACCACTTTCAGGTATTTTTCTATCCGGCACCAAACAATAGCCAGATAGCTCAGCTTGCGCGAGGGCTGAATGTGGACCTTGCCAAAACTGAACTGAAACAGAAAAAAGTTGAGCTTATGGAGATGAAATCACGCTTTCAGAACAATCTGACGCAGATATACTCCGATGCCATCTCCGACCACCAATGGGTAGGCAGCGACATCTGGGGATTTTTCAGCAATGGCGAAGTTGACAAGTTGTGCATGCGCAAAGGCTACCGCAACATACTCGTTATTCTTACCGATGGTTACCTCTATCACACTGGCAACAAAATAAAGGAAGGCACGGCATATTCATACGCCCTGCCGCAGACATTAGCTATAGCCAACTCCTCTTTGATAGTCCGACGTAAAGGCCTACAGGACCTCGAGGTGCTGATGCTTGAAGTCAACCCATACGATGCTCAACAGCGTAACAAGCTTATCCCCGTCCTTGAAGATTGGTTCAGGAACATGGAGGTGGGCAAGTTCGTAGTATCAGAGACAGCACTCCCTGTCACCACCGAAGTCTACATCGACAGCTTCCTCCAGGATTGAGCCGTGGGATGGATACCACCCAACCTGTAGGGACATCGCTTTGCGATGTGGAGCATATTTGGAACAACCGATAACTTGCATCCATTCTCCACATCGCAACGCGATGTCCCTACGAGTTGAATCCAGTTTTTGAGGTTCAAACTGACAACCAAAAAATTTTTTTGAGGCCAAAGCAGATAATCATGAAATATTATCCCGATCTGCATGCTTTCTAATCGGAATAATTCGTATCTTCACAATCATAATCACACCTCTGAGCTGCCATGGAAGATAATGCAAAAATAAATCTTAAGCCGAACAATCCAGTGCAACAACCGAGAAGTCAAAGCCTGCACGTGCTGGGGATTATATTTTTAATAGTTCTATTTTTTGGTATTGTTTCATGCTCAATATCAGACAACAGCACTACAAACAATACGTTAAAGAACGAGACATCACTCACGGAATTTTTTGGAGATTCTCTATTGACCATCGTTTCTTCCAACAGGCCGAACGGTTATCTTGTAAAGATTTTTCAGACCAAGGATCTTGTATTGTTAAATCTTACCCGGGGTGACAGTATCAATCAATATGTCCCACTATTATATATCCCATCATCTGTAAAAGACGCTTTCCCCGACTTAGACGATGGCTGTTATCCCGACAGCATTGGCTCCTATATCCGGGAAATAAATATCCCGATAGTAAAGGAACTCGGTTCAGGTCTGTTTTTCATGAATGTTAATTTTGATGGGGAAGAAGAATTAGTGGTTGAACATCCGGGTTATAATAGGATGTATTATGATTGTTTTGACATTGTTCATGGGGTTGCCAATGTTACTCCTGGAATTCTGCACCCTATGAAAGAACCCCCTTATAATGATATCGTTTCAGGCGAGTTCGGTTCTACCGAGTTTGATTTTGATAAGAAAACTATACACATCAGTGAATCAATAGGATGTAGCAATCATATTGAGACTTGGTGCGAAATGGTCAGCGACTATGAATTTGATTCCCCAAAATTGCAAGTTGTAAAAAAAGAAGAGGTAGAAATAGAGGCTGACGATAACGGAGAATTTTATAGGGTCACTACATTATATAAAAGAGTTGACGGAGCTCTAACAAAAATATCTACTACCCGCGAAATATTGTAAATTAGACTATGAAAACCGAAATCTTAAAAGATCGAATGCTCGGCTGTCTGTTTGGACAGGCCGTCGGCGATGCGCTTGGTCTTGGCTCGGAATTTCTGAGCAAGGAGGAAGTCAACAGGTATTACCCCGACGGTTTAAAGCGTTATGACCAGATAATTCAGGATGCGCATCGTCGCAGATGGCCGAAAGGCGCTTGGACCGATGATACCGACATGATGCTATGCATTCTCAATGGTTTTGAAAACGGCAGGTTTAATATCAGTCATGTAGCCGCCAATTTTAAAGAGTGGTTCAATGGCGAGCCAATGGGAATTGGAAGTCTTACCTACAAAGTGTTATGCATGGCCGACTATGTGGAACAACCTGAAATGTGCGCCAAACTGTGGTGGGAAGCCTCGCGCCGGCAGAGCGCAGCAAATGGAGCATTGATGCGAACATCCCTTGTCGGACTCGCTCCAAACAATGTTACCTCACAAGCCGAAGCGATATGCAAGCTTACTCATTATGACCCTCGCTGTGTCGGTTCCTGCGTCATAGCCGTTTCAATTATACACAATCTTGTCTGGCATGACAGGCAGATGACATACGATGAAATAAAAGAGATAGCCCAAAGATATGACAACAGAATTCTTGAATGGGTGGATGCAGCGTATCACAGTTCCGATATTTCCATGCTCGATTTGGATGAAACCCATTCCATCGGCTACACTCTCCGGACATTGTCGGCAGCGCTGTGGTGTTACTGGCATTCTCCGTCATTTGAAGACGGATTATTGTCAGTAGTGAATGAAGGCGGTGACGCCGACACAAACGGGGCGATTGCTTGTGCTATACTCGGCGCAAAACTCGGCTTAGCGTCAATCCCTGAATACTATATCGAAAATCTCCATAACGAAGAATCATATAATCAAAAAATTACATCGTTTACCGATTATATCCTTGATGAAAAAGCGTAAGATAATCACAGCACTGGCACTGACATTCAGCGCATTTATTGTTCTGATAGCTTTGTGCGATATCGCTGTGTCGATAAATGCGTCCGGAAGGACGTATGATGATGTGGATAGTATTCCTCATCGCCGGGTGGGACTTATTTTGGGAACTTCGCCTATTTCCACATGGAATGGTAGGAGGAATTATTATTTCGACTATCGTATTCAGGCCGGTGCGGAACTATACAAAGCCGGGAAGGTGGATTGGCTCGTGGTGAGCGGAGGGGATTACCGCAAGAGCCACAATGGATATGACGAGCCGTGCGCCATGCGCGATTCCCTGATGAGGCTGGGCGTGGATTCCACCCGCATCATTCTTGACTACGACGGTACGCGCACCCTCAATTCCATAGCGAAGATGCGTGATGTCTATTGTCAGGATTCAATTATTCTTATCTCTCAGAAATATCATAACGAACGGGCTCTGTATCAGGCCAAGCATCTCGGCATCGATGCAATCGGCCTGAATGCCAGGACACCGGGAAAACGCTCTACGTGGGTGCGTAATCGCGGACGTGAAGTTTTAGCCCGCGTAAAGTTATTTATCGACATAATCCGCGGCGTCCATCCCGACATAAAGGAACCGATGATCAGCGATTTCACCAAGCGCACACCGGATGTCCTCGCAGTTTCGCATATTGAAACCGGTAATGGCGATTTGATACGCCTGAAGCCGGATATGAGCCGCCTGCAGATGGAAATGGTCTGCGGCCGGATTCCTTCAGCCGAAAATGATTCGATTATCCTGGCGTTCGCCGGAGCTTTCACCGGAACCGAGTTTGACAAAGGACACGCAAACGTGGCCGGAGATCACGTGGCCGGAGGCAAACGGTTCAAAGGTTACAGCTGCAAACGAAACACCGGCGTATTCACCTGGTCGGCCAAGACTGGTCCGCAATTCTTCTATAAAGAATATTCCGCCGCATTGGACAAAGCCGCACGCGAAGGTGGCATGGGATTCGCCCAGGAAATGATGATACATAACGGACAGAGAGTGCCGACCACCCGTCCTTTAGGGAATAAAAACGTTTTTCGCGCTCTATGCCTCGATTCCGACGGCACACCGGCTCTTTACGAAAGCCAGGGAATCGTGACATTCGGAAATTTCATTGCCGCCCTGCTCTCGCAAGGCGTAAAGGAGGCTCTATACACCGATATGGGCCAAGGCTGGAACTACTGCTTCTACCGCACCAATAATTCCGACACCACACCCAAATATCTCCACTCCACATCACTACCCTACGCCTCCAACTTCATCACCATTAAAATAAGATAATATTCATCTAAGAATGAATAGTCATTTCGTCCGTCATAACTGGTTTTTACTTATTATCTTATCCCTGCTTCTTGTCAAAGTTGTTTGGGTAGTGTGGTCGTGTTGGGGTAATGGCTCATTCGACAAAGAGAAGAAGGAGTTGATTCAGCGCAGGAATTATCTTTTGGAAAAGATTGCGGTTGAGCCTCGACAACTGCTTGGCGAAATGCCGGGAGGAATCGGCCTGCAGTTTCAGGGTGAATGGGCATTATATTCCTGCTCGATGCTTACGGAAGCATTGGCCAATATGGCGGAACTTTATCCGGAAACTAAAGATGAAGCCATGGCATCAATTGACAGCCTCATTCAGATTGTAAAGTCGCCGGAACTTAGGCTATATGATAAAATGCGCTGGGGCGAGGATCCTCTTGAATCATTGGATGGCGACAAGAGTCATGTATCGTATCTCAGCCATCTCGCATGGATGATCGGCAACTATCGACGCATCGGCGGAGATGACAGATACAACGGTTTGCACAAATCAATCTGCAATGCGATGAACCGGAGAATCTTGCAATCACCGATTCTGAATATACCCACTTATCCCGGTGAACCGGTATATGTGCCTGACATGATGGTGGCAATAGTAGCACTGGCTGATTATGCCGTGCTCAACGACGGCAAATATTCATCGACGGTCAAAAAATGGTTGCACCGGGCGAAAAGCGAGTGGCTTGATGTGAGAACCGGACTACTTCTCTCTTTTCTTGATGATGACGGCAAAACTAATGCACCCGTAAAAGGCTCATACTCGGCGCTTAACTGCTACTACCTGACCAAGATAGACGGAGCGTTTGCACAAGAACAATATGAACGGCTGAAGAAAAATTTCAGCCAAAAATTTCCTGCCTCGGGCATCAAGGAGTACCACGACCGCTCGTGTTGGTTCGGGATGGACATTGATGCAGGCCCGATAATCCTTAATCTCAGTCCCAGCGGAACAGCATTTGCCATCGGGAGTGCAACTTATTTTGGCGACAACACTTTTCGTAATAGCCTCTTAAAAACAGCCGAAATAGCCGGCCACACCATCCAATGGGGCAACAAACGTCATTACCTTCTGGCGGACCTCGCCCCGGTCGGCGAAGCGATAACTCTGGCAATGCGCACAAATCACCGCACAAACCGCAACGCCAGTGCCGAATAAAGATCACCGCCAAACGTAGGGACGCATGGCTCGTGCGTCCGCAGATAACACACTGATTATCAATAAAATATCAACTGACGCACGAGCCGTGCGTCCCTACGTTCCGAATGGATACAAACCCAATCGTAGGCTGAGAGGGAGGTGAGGAGAACGCCGGTGGAGGGTGGTTAGGGGGAATGCCGGGGATGGTGAAGGGGGCTACCGGGCGTAGCCGAGGGGGTTGTTCATGAGGGGGGAGCTGGCGGGAGGTGAGGCCGAGAAGGGCGGAGATGGCTGCGGCATCCATGGTGGCACGGGGAACGGTGGCGATGCCTTCCGAGGTGCAGGCGAGAGTGAGGTTTTCACAGGCGATGCCGGTATCCACACAGGCCATGGCTTTCACCTGCTCGCCTTCCGGAAGTTCCGATATGTCGGCCACGAAAAGCACGGAAACAGGCGCTTCGAGAACGAAGTCCTGCGAGAATTCCTTGGTTCCGGCGATGAGACTGCGATAGTCACCCTCCTTGGCGAGCGAAAGCGAATGCGACGCAGGCTGATACTCCCACACACCTTTTTTATCGAAAACAAATACGCGGATTTCCTGCCAGTTGCGCGCGGTGGGATTGCTGCGGTTGGCCGCTGCACCGAACTGGCCGGGAGAGGCATCGGGACGGTTAACCCCTGCCGTCATCCAAAGTAACTGTCCGAGCGTGGAATCACTGATTTCGCGTGTGGCATCAAATTCGCGCACGCTGTGGCGGTTTGCTACCACCTCATTCATCGGCATGCCTCCGCTGAACGAGGGTGCCGGAAGTTTTCTTTCCTGTGCTGTCATAATCAATGTTGCAGCCATCGCCAGCATTATAGCCGGCCGACGGTGAAATTTAATAGTCAGATTCATCTGTATAATAACGTTATGATTATCGTTGTTGTTTCATGCAGAACCGCCCCGTGAGCGCCGACCGTATCATTCGCCGACCGAATAGCGGTAACGGCCGGAATTATGGCCGCAAGGCTCTTAATCCGCCTACCTGCATATATTTTCATGGCTCATCCTAATCTTTTTGTAAATATACGCATTATCCCTTGAAACAGCCCAACAACCCCGCAACAAACAAAGGCGGAGTGCCGGACGCTACAGTCCCGACACTCCGCCGCATTTGTCACCAGACAGAGTCAATATCGTTTCTACGGATTATTCAATCTTGCCTTTTTTTCTTGGCGAGACGCAGATAGTAACCTGAGAAGTCGTTTTCTTGTTGGCCTTGAATTTTGTATAGCCAAGTTCCTGAGCCTCTTTCATAGCTGTTGCTTCCTTTTCCTCGGCATTGGCAATGAGCTCCTCGGCACCTGTGGTGTTGAACCATACGGCATTTTTTTTTTTCTACTTTAGCCGAACCTACCTTTGCGTGGATACAATGTGAATCAAAGGATGCTGCACATGGAAAACCGCATCAACTGTCACCTTGCAAGGCATGACCAACAGATAAGGGAGTTATCCGGTAAAATTGATTTCTTTCTACGCACTTCCCTCCCGCCAAAAGAAGGTGTCCTGTTCGATGGACAGATATTTGATGCTCATAAGTTTATAAACCAACTCATCCGTTCTGCAAAAGTCAGGATTATTTTAATAGACAACTATGTGGACGACACCGCCCTGACACAGCTCGACAACAGGAAGCACGGTGTCGAGGCAACCATATATACGCGACATATCTCCGAAGCATTCAAATTGGATATACAACGACACAACCGACAGTACCCCTCCATTATGGTGAAGTGTGCGTCTAAAATTCACGACCGATTTCTGATTATTGATGACACTCTATATCATATCGGCGCATCAATAAAAGATTTAGGGACAAAATTATTTGCCTTCTCTAAAATGGAACTGTCACCTTCGGTCATTCTAAATCATTTCCACAATTGACAAAATCAAACGCCACCGGGCGGCTGGAGTGAGGTCCAGGCGCCCGGTGGTGTTGGTGGGGATAGCGGGAAAAATGTTTAGAGGTGAATGGGGAGAGGAATCAGTCGGGGAGCGAGGTGGTCCAGTTGATTTCGGCGGGGTTGCCTTCCATGCTCCATACCAGCGGAAGCGACGGGTGGTTGAGAATCTCCATTACCGAACCGCTCTCCTGATTGACGGCCACAAGCAGCTCACCGAGCGGCGACTGGCGGCGCAAAGGCTCCAGCGTATAGGTGCGCCCGTCGAGTACGGCATGCCCGTCGGTAAGCAACGAGTGCAGCGTTTTCTCCGAAACGAGGCCGAAGAGCGCATTGCCTGGCACCTGGATATGGTTGCCGTCCTCAGGCATCACATAGCACAGGCGTGTGGCATCCTCGCGGGCCTCGCGGCTCATGCGGTAGGTGCCCTTCCACCATTTCAGGTTTCGCTCGATGGTCCAGTCGAGGAGCAGACCACCCTTGTCTGCAGGCGTGAATGTCATGATGAAACGGCGTTTCTGCCCGTGGAGCGTGTAGGTCACCTTCACCCTTACGGCATCGGCCGACGGAGCGGCCAACGGCGGAGTTGACTCGAATGTGTCGGCAGCCGAACGTCCTATCGAGGCGGCGCGGTTCGCGTTTCCACCTTTTTTGCCCATGACCATGCGAAGTTCGCCGCCGGCCATCAGGTCGGCATGGCTCAGGCGTGTGGATTCGTGAGGCTTGCCGTTCAGCAGGATTTTCTGCACGTAAGGATTGTTCTCGCCGAAGTTCTCCGCCACAATTCGGAAGTCGCGGCCGTTGGCCAGATGCAGCGTGGTGCTTTCCACCAGCGGCGAATGTATAAGATAGTAATCATGACCCGCATTGGGATAAAGCCCGATCATGTGCATTGCAAGCCACGACGACATGGCGCCGGAATCGTCGTTGCCGGGGAGGCCGCGCGGAGTGTCGTTGAAATTGGCCGAAACAATCTCGCGCACACGGTCGGCCGTGCGGTCGGGGCGTCCTATCCAGTGATACAGACACGGGGTGAGGAACGACGGTTCGTTGTTCACATTGTAATGACCGTTGTCGAAGAATGTGTCGAGGCGCTTTTCAAAGGCTTCCTTCCCGCCACACATCTCGATAAGCCCCTCCACATCGTGAGGCATACTGAGCGAATACTCCCACGACGATGCCTCATAGAAGAACATGCTCCACCAGGGGGTGTACCACGGGCCTTCGAACATCACGGGGTTGTAGGCGAACTTCCATTCCGGCACAGGGGCCGCATCCTCCCGGCCTACAGTGGCACGGCCGAAGGGGATGGAATCAAGCCACTCGCCGGTGGCGCTGCGCGGCATGATGAATCCGCGCGAACCGTCGTGTTCATAATCCTTCCGCCACAGGTTTTTCCAGTTGCCGCTCTGGGCGAGATAGCGGTCGGCAATGGCCGCATAGTCCACACCCGGCACCGCCGCTGAATCGCGCGCCAGTCCTGCTGCCACCTGATGTATGGCAAAATCGCACAGCGAATATTCCACCGTGCGGTTGCCGGCACGCGGAATTCCGTGGGGCACATAGCCCAGACGCAGGTATTCATTCAGACCACCGCGTCCTTCCGCCTCATGTGCGGCTCCGGGGTCGGCGGTGGCATCCTTGAGCATGGCATCCAGAGCCTTGCGGTAATCAATCCCCTGCAGTCCCTTCACATAGGCGTCGGCCAGCACAATCTCGGCGTTCGAGCCGCCCTGCGTGCGCCCGTTGGCGTTGCCGCTGCGGGCATCGGGCATGAATCCGTCGCGCAGCCCTATGTTTATCAGCGAGTTCACTATGTCGCGTTCACGGTCGGGCGCTATCAGTGTTATCAGAGGCGAGGAGGTGCGGTATGTGTCCCATATGGCATAAAAATCATCGAAATATGGCACACCCGGATCGGTCCACAGCGGATTCTCGCCTGTGCGGTCGGACGGCATGAGCATAGTGTGATAAAGCGCGGTGTAGAACATCCGTTTCTCCTTCACGGGCGTGTCCGCACCGAGTTCAATCCGCTCCAGCAGTTTGTTCCATGCATCGCGGTTTGCCTCTAAAAGTGCGTCGAAGCTCCTGCCCGCAGTATAGTCCTGCAGGTTCTGCATGGCCTTGCGTTCGCTGATGAACGATATGCCCACGCGCACATTCACTTCAGTTGTGCCAGGAGCGAATGCAAGCAGTGCGCCGGTTTTCTCGCCGGTATCGTGCTGCCGGGCCACGCCTGCCATTATCTCGTCACTTTTCCATGTGGCGGTCGAGGCAAATGGCCGGTCGGCCGTGAGATAGAAATAGACCGTATAGGCGCGTCCGTTGTTCCAGCCGCCGCGTATGCGGCTATAGCCCGACACAGCTGTATCGCCATGCACCTCTATCTCCGAACCGATGAACTGTTGCGCCTCGCGGGCATCGGGCACAGGCGTCTCGCCCAGAAAGAATCCGGCATCGACCATCAGCGCCGGCGAACATGCCGAAGGATATGTGAATCGGTAGACCGAAGCCCTGTCGGTTGTGGTGATCTCGGTGCGTATGCCGCTACCCTCGAATTCTGTGGCGTAATAGCCCGGGGCGATGGTTTCGGACGCTCTCTGCGCGTAATGCGATGTGGCATCCAGATTGCCGCAGAACGGCTGGATGAGGATGTTACCGTATTTCGGCCCCCCTCCGGTGCCGCTCACATGTGTCTGCGCGAAACCGTCGACACGTACGGGCATCGGCAGCCATCCGCTGTTTGGGCCGGGAGTGCAGTCCGGGCCCGGACGCACCATCCCGAAGGGCGTGGCCGGTCCGATGAACACGCGCCCCAGACCCTCGCTCCCTATGGCGGGATCCACATAATCGACCGGCCGCGACGGTTCGCTCCAAAGAGCTGATGCGGCCGCTGTAAACATTGCAAGTAGCAGGCTGAATCTCATGATATTATAAATATTGGATATTTTAATTGCACCTGAAAATGCACACGTGTCTCACGTGCCAAAGGCACGTCCCTACATATTATCCCCCTTTTCTCCCTGCACAAAGATAGCAACTTTTTCCAAATAAAACCGGCCCTGCGATGGCTGCTGTGTGAGCAGTCGCCGCAGGGCCGGTTAGCGGTTAAGTAAAGTAATGTGTCATTTAAGTTTGTCGGCGAGGCCATGGAGCGCATCGGCTCCGTTCTCCAGCGCGTTCGAGGCGGCAGCCTTCACCTTGTCCATGATGTCGCCACCCTTTTCCTTGGCAGCATCCATCAGGTTGGAGCCCTTCTCTTTGGCCGCTTCGGCATATTCTGAAGCCTTTTCCTTGGCCTGCGCGGCAAGGTCGGCAGCCCTCTCTTTAGCCTGGGCTGCTGCATCCTGTACTTTTGCGCCGGCCGACTGCATTCCTTCCTTCGCGGCCTCACGGGCAGCGTCCACGCTCACACGTGCAGCATCGGCACTTACGGCAGCTGCCGCCTGAGCAACATCGATATTCGCTTGTTCTTTCGTGTTCATAGTGTTACGTTTTGAAGTTAGGTTTCACGATATAAACACGACACACAGCGTTGTTGTTTACTGCGCCCGACCGAGCAGCCCGCACAAAAGACTCCCAATCTGGCAATCCCATATATGTCCTCTGCAGAATTCACTCTATTTACCAAATGTCCTTTCATACGTAGGGTCGCGACCTGTCGCGACTGCAACCATGCGGAATCTGTGAACCCTTTTAGCTTGATTCACCTGCAGATATCCGTTTGCAGTCGCGACAGGTCGCGACCCTACTATTTGGTGGAACCCTGTTAAGGCTATTCTTTAAGTTTATGGATTTTCCTGGGAGGAGGCCGAGGCCTGATGTCAGAGTTTCGAATCGATAAGTTTAAGCTTGTCCTCGATGGCGCTCAGATCGTCCTTGATACGCTGGATTCTGCGTTCCATCTCACGCATCATCGAGTCGCCGCTCTTGCTCTTCGACGAGAGGAAACCGAGGTTGTTCTCATACGTCTTGAGCTCGTTGCGCTTGATTTCGTAGGCGCGGACAATGCGCTCACGTTCGCGGCGCAGTTTGGCGGCATCGGAGCCCATCTCCTTCACCACATCCTCGAAGCGGCTCATGCCGGAACGTTCCTGGCGTGAACGGGCGTAGAAGGCATCACAAAGCGCACGGTATTCATCATAGATCTTGTCTTTCTCGCGGAACGGCACATGGCCTATCTGCTGCCACGATGCCTGCAGCTCCTTCACCTTGGCCATGGCCTCGGCACGGGGGGTATCGGCCGGAATGGCCTTTAGAGCCTCGATAATCTCCCGCTTGGCTTTCAGGTTCTCCTGCTCTTCCGAGCGGCTTTCGCTGAGGTTCTTCTTGCGGTTCTCAAAGAATGTGTCGCAAGCCTTCTGGAAACGGGTCCACACGGCATCGCTTTGCTTCTTGGCTACGGCGCCGATGGTTTTCCACTCCTTCTGCAGAGCCACGAGGCGGTCGGCAGTCTTGCGCCAGTCAGTGCTGTCGCGCAGAGCCTCGGCCTGTTCGCAAAGGGCAATCTTTTTGGCAAGGTTGGCTGCGAGGCCATCCTTCACGGAGCGGTAGTATTCGGCCTTGGCGGTGAAGAATGAATCGCACACCTTGCGGAAACGCGCAAACAGGGCGTTGTTGACCTTACGCGATGCAAAACCGAGTTTTTTCCATTCTTCCTGTGCTGCAAGAATGGTCTTTGTCATCTCCTCCCATGCGCCGAAGTTGCTCAGCGACGAGAAGTCCAGAGCCTCCACACGTTCGCAGATGGCAGTCTTGGCAGCCTCATTGGCGGCCTCGCGTGCCTTGCGTTCCTCGAAGAAGGCCTGATATTTTTTGTTGACCACGGCGGAGGCATCCTTGAAACGCTGCCAGATCTCCTCACGCAGCTCCTTGGCTACGGGGCCGGCCTGACGCCATTCGTCGTGCAGATTCTGCAGACGCTTGAATGCCAGCACCACATCCTCCTCTGCGTCGAGCTTTTCAGCCTCCTCGCAAAGCAGGGTTTTCAGTTCAAGATTCTTGCGGAAATCATAGTCACGCAGGTCCTTGTTAACTTTCAGCTGGTCGTAGAACTGCTCCACCGATGCCTGATAGGCTTTCCATTGGTCGGTGGCCACGGTGGGAGGCACTTCGCCGATGGTCTTGAACTCTGCCTGTATCTCCTTCACACGGGGGAATGTGCGGTTCACATTATCGGTGTCGGCCGACAGGGCGTTGAGCTCGTCGATAAGCGCCTGCTTACGCTCATAGTTGGCCTGCATCTCTGCCTCGTGTGCGGCAGTGAGGGCGGCCTTGCGGTCGCGCACACTGTCAAGCAGCTCCTTGAAGCGCTCCTCGGCGGGACACACCGCCGGGATAAACGTCTGTTCGTCGTTGCCGGCGGCAACGAAAGCCGCCATCTCGGCCTCCAGTTCATTTTTACGGAATGCATAGAACAGATGTTTCAGCCGTGCCACCTCTTCGCGGGTTATCTCGGCATCGGTGCCTTCGGCCAGGGTTGCAAGCATGTCGAGCACCTCTTCCTTGCTGGCGGGTGCCGGACGTTTTTCCGATGCAGCTGTTTCGGCCTCGGTTATTTCTGTTTCAACTTCCGCTTCCGCCTCAGGCTCCGGAGCTGTCTGTGGAGCTTCCGTCGACGGTGTCGCAGCATCTGCTTCAGATGTTTCAGCAGCGTCAGAGGCATTCTCAGCCTTCACTTCAGTTCCGGCTGCAAGGGTGGAATCTTGGATGGAACGGGTATCTTCGCCCGTGGCTTCCATTTCGCGCATTTCCATAAAAATTTTTAAGGTTAGGGATTAACAAGGAGCACTGCTCCACGCCCGTTGCCCCTACGGACAAAGGCACAGAGCCATTTTTTCAAATTACACGCCAAATATATAAACAATTATCGGAATAGCAACAACTTTCATCCCAAAACTTTCACCCACCCGTGGTTTCCCTTACTCTTAGGGTAAAATCGCCGGGCAATCGCTCCGTCCTGACGTAGGGTCGCGACCTGTCGCGACTGCAATATCGCAATGCCCAATCGACAAGCACAGTGCCAGCGAGCTTGGCGGCAGTCGCGACAGGTCGCGACCCTACAACAGGATTACAGCACCGGTTCGTCGCACTATGCCGGAGGGATTTTAACTTTGGTTTTAACATCATTTAACCCCCCCCACCATTTAAATTTTATGGTTTATTGGCTAATTTTGCTCCGCAAATCAGGGCAGTGCGGTTTCACCGCATGCCCCGACGGAAGATTACATCACCTCGGCAATTCTCCCGCCTTCAGGTGGGCGAAAGTGATGGGACGGCTCTTCTTCCTTGAATCTTATTGTGTTACGCAGCCGCTGACACCCTCGCAGGCTTCATCAACGGCTCTTCTGCGTCCCGTCTTGCAGAATCTTTACTTTCGTGTCGGGCCATTGCTGGCTCCCGATGCGAGGGGATGGATTCTCAATGGCGGACTTTTTTTATGTCCGGAGGTCTCACAGCCACCGGCTCCCGCCTGAAAGAATCCGGATCACGGAGCTTCGGCTCCCTCCCGACCTTCAGGCTATTTTATTTTTAACCTTTTAACATAAAATCAAAACAATGAAAAAGATCAAATTCCTTGCAATGATGATTGCCGCCCTCACTTTCTGCATGGGCTTCACCGCCTGCGGCGATGACGACGATGACGAACCTGCAAACATTGTAGGCACATGGGCGGGAGCTGCCGTGCGTTACCCTGATGAAGAGATGGTTGTTACATTCAATGCAGACGGAACCATGTCGGGCGTTTACGACGGAGACGCTTTCACCGGTCATTACAAAGTCAGCGGCGACCGCCTGTTCTGGTACGAGAATGACGAAGACTCAGAATGGGAAGGCGACAATGACTGGGACTATATCGTTCTATATTCTATTTCAGGCAACACGCTGACATTCGGCGAAATCCATGGTGAGACATTCATTTTGGAACGCCAGTAAACATACCCCTCTTTTGTAAAAAAACAGCGCCGTGTCTCCCCACAAAAAGACACGGCGCTTTTTATGTCCGGTGGTAAGTTTAACCCGTCCGTGAGCGATTGTTCGGGCAAAAACGTTATATTTGCAAATTAATCTCTCCAAATCCGCACATAGCGCCCGGAACGGACTTCAAACAACCAAAAACAATACAACATGTCATTTATCAAGGAATTCAAGGAATTTGCCATGAAAGGCAATGTGGTCGACATGGCTGTCGGCGTAATCATTGGCGCAGCGTTCGGCAAGATTGTCAGCTCGCTTGTGGACGATATAATCATGCCGCTCATCGGCGTGGCAACCGGCGGAATCAATTTCACCGACTACAAATGGGTGATTCAGAAAGCAGTGACCGACGGACAGGAAGTGCTCAAGCCCGAAGTGACAATGAACTGGGGCGCATGGGTGCAGACCGTTGTCGACTTCCTCATCGTTGCTTTCTGCATCTTCGTCATGATCAAGTTCATCAACAATCTGCGCAAACGCACCGAGAAACAGGCTGCCGAGGAAGCCGCCGCCCCCGCTCCTGCCGAACCCACAAAGGAGGAACAGCTCCTGACCGAAATCCGCGACCTGCTCAAAGAGCAGCAGAAATCGAAATAAACGCACCGGCTCTCCCACCGCAACCGCCGTGCAACCCATATTTCTCATAGGCTTCATGGGCACGGGCAAGACCACTCTTGGCCGTGCCATGGAGCATTTTGCCGCATCAGATGCCTGCGATCCTGCATTGAGCGGGCTCACGTTCGTGGACCTCGACGAATTCATCGAACGCCACGAGCGGATGAGCATTCCAGAGATATTCCGCATCAAGGGCGAACCTTACTTTCGCGAACTTGAGCGCTCACTCCTGCGACAGGCCGCAGGCAACGGGTCGACACCCGTGCTCGTGGGATGCGGCGGGGGTACACCGTGCCAACCCGGCTGCATGGAGTGGATGAACGCCGCCGGACTGACCGTAAAGCTCGAAGCCTCGCCCCACGTGCTGCTGCGGAGGCTGTTGGAGGCCGACGGGCAGCGTCCGCTCACTGCCGGAATGACTCCTGGCGAACTTGCGGCTTTCATAACGGCCAAGCAGGCCGAACGCGAACCGTTCTATGAGCTTGCACAGCTCCGATTCCGGTCCGACCGGCTCGAATCGGAGGAAGAAATAAACGAATCATGCAGGCTATTCGCCGATTTAGTCTTACCTCACATCACACCATGACCATGGCCGACACCTCTTCAGCCCCGACACCTCAGGAATGTGCAGTTGAAACCCAACCGGCACGCAAGCGCGCCACAATCGGACTGCCTAAATGCTGCAATCCTGCCGAAAAACGATTCCCCCTTACCCCCGAGGCGGTAGGCTCGCTCACACGCATGGGGTTCACCGTGAAGATGCAGGCCGGCGCGGCCGCATACATCCATTATTCGGACAACGCCTACGTAAAGGCCGGCGCCTCCATCTGCTCACGCGACGAGACCCTGCAGGCCGACATAGTGATACACCTCGCTCCGCTGGCCATCGCCGACATCAAACGGCTCCGGCGCGGGGCTTTGCTCCTGAGCCTGGCCAATTTCAACCGCAGCGGAGCTCCGGAAGTGATACGCGAACTTCTCGGACGCCGCATCATCAACATCGCCATCGACCTCGTACGCGACGGCCAGGGGAACCGCCCGTTCGGCGACATCCTTTCGGAAATCGACGGACGCAGCGCCATGACCATAGCGGCATCGATGCTTGCCGATCCCGTCAACGGCAAAGGCATTCTGCTGGGAGGAGTGGCAGGCGTGATTCCCTGCGAGGTGACAATCATAGGCTCGTGCCTTGCCGCAGGCGCGGCGGCACGCTCGGCCATGGGTCTGGGCGCTGTGGTAAGGCTGTTCGACGATGATGTCTACCGCCTGCGCACCGCACTCCGGCAGCTCGGAGGGGGCGTGATCGGCTCCTCGCTGCATCCGCACGTACTTGAAAACGCCCTGCGCACTGCCGACATAGTGATTGTGACCGACAGCCGCACGGCATTGCCGCTCTACTGCAACCCCAACATGATACTGAAACGGAACGTACTTGTGTTCGACCTCTCCGACACCCCCGGAAAGGCTTTCCCGACCATGAGCACCATCGACCTGGGCGAACTCGACGGCGACGCCTGCACCGCGGCCACAGGATTCTCGATGGTCAACGACCTCAACGCCGACACCAACCGCCGCCGCTACTGTTTCGTGAATCCCGGAAGCACCGTGCCGCGAACTGCAGCCATGGCCCTGAGCGACACATTCATCACCCTGCTCAACAGCATAGCCGACTGCGACGGTTCAGGAGCCACACTACCCATGACCCCGGGGCTTCAGGAAGCCACACTCACCTTCATGGGCAAGCCGGTGAACGAACAGGTGGCTCGTATGGCAGGGATGCGGTTCACCGACATAAGGATTATGCTGGCACTCAGCTAAAAATTTTTAACGACCAATGGCAAAACGTAAATTCTATGTGGTGTGGGAAGGGAGAGAACCGGGAATATATGAGGACTGGGCCGACTGCCTTGAGCAGATTGACCACTTTCCCGGCGCCAGATACAAGGCTTTCGACAGCCAGCTTGCAGCCACGCAGGCTTTCCGCGGGAACCCCGACGATGCGGCATCCCTCATCAAGGAAATTGCAGCCCACAACGCGGCAAGAGCACAGCAGGCACAGGCCACACAGCAGCCCGACAACCGGCAGCTCTTCGATGTGCCCGAAATCAACCCCGACGCCATTGCCGTCGACGGTGCATGCGCCGGCAATCCGGGCATGATGGAATACAGGGGTGTGGACGTGAAGAGCGGCATCGAGCTTTTCCATTTCGGCCCGGTGCCCGACGGCACTAACAACGTGGCCGAATATCTGGCACTGGTGCATGCCCTTGCCTACCTTTACCAGAAAGGCGACACCACCACCCCCATCTACAGCGACTCGCGCACGGCGCGCTCGTGGATACGCAACCGAGGCTGCCGCACAAAGCTTGAGCGCACCCCGCGCAACGCCAAGATTTTTGAACTCCTGGCACGCGCCGACGTGTGGATCCGCACCCACAACACCACGAACCCGATTCTGCGTTGGGACACCGATGCCTGGGGTGAAATACCCGCCGATTTCGGCCGTAAATAGCGCCTGAAATAAGGTGGAGTTTCATTCTCTTCCGACAAAAAAATCAATCACCTTAAAAAAATTTTTAATCACCTCCTCTCTCAACAGACCAAGAACCAATCAATTGCAAAAGCATTCCATGAAAAATTTTAATCAAGCACAAAAAATTATCAAACAAACCAACTGGCGATGGGTGATTTGCTCGCTGCTCTTCTTCGCCACCACAATCAACTACCTTGACCGCCAGCTTCTGTCGCTGACATGGAAAGATTTCATTGCCCCGGAGTTCCATTGGACCGACGCCAACTACGGCACCATCACCGGATTCTTCTCGCTGTTCTACGCCGCCGTCAGCCTTGTGGCCGGCCGGTTCATCGACTGGATGGGTTCGCGCAAAGGCTACCTCTGGGCCATCTTCGTGTGGTCGCTCGCAGCAGTGATGCATGCCGGCTGCGGCTGGGCCACAATGAAAATCGAGGGCATCGGCTCAATCGAAGCCCTAAAGGCGGTGGAATCAGGCTCTGCCCTCGCCCTCTCCATCTCCACCGTGAGCGTGTATCTATTCCTTGGGTGCCGCGCCCTGCTTGCCGTGGGTGAATCGGGCAACTTCCCCGCAGCCATCAAGGTCACCGCACAATATTTCCCCAAAAAGGACCGCGCGTTCGCCACGGCTGTGTTCAATTCCGGAGCATCAATAGGCGCACTTGTGGCCCCGCTGTGCATCCCCCTGCTGGCCAAGATGTGGGGATGGGAGATGGCGTTCGTCATCATCGGTGCCCTCGGCTTTGTGTGGATGGGATTCTGGGCCGAGCTCTACACCGCCCCCGACAAATCGAAACACGTCTCCCCGGCCGAACTTGCCTACATCAATCAGGATGAGGCCGGCGAACCTGCCGCCGAGATAAAACGCGAGCAGACCAAGACCATCTCCTTCTGGCGCTGCTTCACGTTCCGCCAGACATGGGCGTTCATCGCCGGCAAGGCGTTCACCGACGGTGTGTGGTGGTTCTTCCTCTTCTGGGCTCCTGCCTACTTCTCCGACCAGTTCGGCTACGCCACATACACCCCCATGGGACAGGCGCTGATTTTCACGCTCTATTTCATCGTAACGCTGCTCTCCATCGGCGGCGGCTATCTCCCCAAGCTGTTTGTCGACAAGCGTGGAATGGACCCCTATGCAGGCCGCATGCGCGCCATGCTCATCTTCGCCTTCGTGCCAATCCTGGCACTGCTCGCCCAGCCGCTCGGCATCTACTCGGCATGGTGGCCCGCAATCATCATCGGTCTGGCCGGAGCCGCCCATCAGGCATGGAGCGCCAACCTTTACTCCACCATCGGCGACATGTTCCCCACATCCACCGTCGCCTCCATCGTGGGTATCGGCACCATGGCCGGCGGCATCAGCTCATACATCATCAACCAGGGCGCCGGGCTGCTGTTCGTCTATGCCGCCGACGCCGGCGACAGCTTCAATTTCATGAGCTTCAGCGGCAAACCTGCTGGCTACATGATTGTGTTCAGCATCTGCGCCATCAGCTACCTCGTGGCATGGCTCGTGATCAAGGCACTCGTGCCCCGTTACAAAAAAATCGAAATCTGACATGCTTAAAAAGACCATCTGGGAAATGGGCCGCGACACCGTGGAACAGTACCGCCAGAAAGGGAAACTCCCCCTTGTGGTGGTGCTCGACAATGTGCGTTCGCTCAACAATATCGGCTCAATTTTCCGCACCTCCGACGCGTTCCGCGTGGCTGCCGTCTATCTCTGCGGCATTTCGGCCACGCCACCTTCACCCGAAATCCACAAGACCGCCCTCGGCGCCGAGGAATCGGTGGAATGGCGCTACTTCGCCGATACACTTGAGGCAGTGGCCGCTCTGAAGGCCGACGGATTCACCGTGTGCGCCCTCGAACAGGTGAACGGGAGCGTATCGCTCGAGGCCTTCCGTCCCGAACGTGAAGGCCGCTATGCCATTGTGGCCGGACATGAGGTGGACGGAGTGGCACAGCAGGTGGTCGACCGGGCCGACGTCTGCCTTGAAATCCCCCAGGAGGGCACCAAACACTCGCTGAATGTGGCTGTAAGCACCGCTCTCGCCATCTGGCAGTTTTATCTGGCGCTGCGCTGAATCATACCCGCGCATCATGCGGAAAGTACACCAACAGAACAATCGCACCCTGCAGGCCGTTACTACCTGTAGGGCGCGTTTTTTGTGCATTCATATACCTCAAAAATGTGCCAAAACACGATTTTTCTTATATTAATGTGTGGTTAGCGTTCTTTTTTACTAATTTTGCACCCGATTCAGGCGGTGGCAGTTGCCATTTCACTGACTTTTCCACCGCGCTCCACACCATAAAACACATAACGCATCATTGAATCATGGTTAAAAACCTTGTCATAGTTGAGTCTCCTGCCAAAGCAAAAACCATAGGAAAATTTCTCGGCCCCGACTACACGGTAATGTCGAGCTACGGCCATATACGCGACCTTAAAAAGAAAAATTTCGGTATCGACATCAACCGGAATTTCGAACCGGAATACGAAATTTCCGACGACAAGAAAGCCCTGGTGGCCGAACTTAAAAAGAAAGCCAAGGAGGCCAGCATGGTGTGGCTCGCATCCGATGAGGACCGCGAAGGAGAAGCCATTGCCTGGCATCTTTACGAAGTGCTCGGGCTCAAACCGGAGAACACACGCCGCATCGTGTTCCACGAAATCACAAAGGATGCCATCCTTCACGCCATAGAGAATCCGCGCCACATCGACCTCAACCTTGTGGACGCACAACAGGCACGCCGCGTGCTCGACCGCATTGTGGGTTTCGAGCTGTCGCCCGTGCTGTGGAAAAAGATTAAACCCGCCCTGTCGGCCGGACGCGTGCAGTCGGTGGCCGTTCGCCTCATCATGGAGCGCGAGAACGAGATAAACAACTTTGTGCCTGAGGAGTTCTACCGCGTCAACGCCGAGTTCCTCACTCCCGACGGCACTCCCCTCCGCGCCGAGCTTTCAAAACGCCTCCCCTCGCAGCAGGAGGCCGAACAGTTCCTCAAGGACTGCGCCGACACCACCTACAGCGTCACTTCCGTTGGCGTTCGCCCGGTGAAAAAATCGCCTGCGCCCCCCTTCACCACCTCCACCCTTCAACAGGAAGCCGCCCGTAAGCTTGGGTTCACGGTGTCGCAGACAATGATGGTGGCACAGCGCCTCTATGAGGCCGGACACATCACCTACATGCGTACCGACTCGCTCAACCTCTCCAACCTTGCCCTGGCCACAATCTCCGCAGAGATAAAGTCGCAGCTTGGCGAGAATTATCTGAAAGTGCGCCACTACCACACCTCATCGAAGGGTGCGCAGGAGGCTCACGAAGCCATACGCCCCACCTATGTAAACCAACACACCATTGAGGGCACGGCTCAAGAGAAACGACTCTACAGCCTGATATGGAAACGCACCGTGGCATCGCAGATGGCCGATGCCGAAATTGAGAAAACCACGGTCGACATCACACCCGCCTCGCGTCCCGAGCATTTCTCAGCCACCGGCGAAGTGGTGAAATTCGACGGTTTCCTGAAAATCTATCTTGAGGACAAGGATGAGGGCGAGGCTCAGGATGAATCGGTGCAGGGTCTGCTCCCGGCTCTAAACGAGGGGGAACAGCTCACCGCCACCGAACTCACCGCCACACAGCGCTACACCCAGCAACCGCCGCGCTACACCGAGGCTTCGCTCGTGCGCAAGATGGAGGAACTCGGCATCGGCCGCCCATCCACCTATGCCCCCACGATTTCAACCATCCAGCAGCGCGACTACATTGAGAAAGGGGAACGCGAAGGCACACAGCGCGACTTCAGGATACTGACACTTAAAAAGGGGAAAATCACCGAACGGACAAAACACGAGACCGTGGGTTCGGAACGCGGCAAACTTGTGCCCACCGATGTGGGTCAGGTGGTGAACGAATACCTCACCGAAAACTTCCCCGACATCCTCGACTACAATTTCACCGCCCAGATTGAAGAAAAATTCGACGACATCGCCGAAGGAAAGCTCCCCTGGCACAACGAAATAAAGACATTCTACACCAACTTCCACCCCGAAGTTGACAAGGCGCTGAACACCCATACACAGCACCGTGTGGGCGAACGTATGCTCGGCACCGACCCTGCCACCGGCAAACCCGTGTCGGTGAAAATCGGGCGCTTCGGCCCCATGATTCAGCTCGGCGACGGCGAAAGCGACGAGAAGCCCCAGTTCGCATCGCTCCTGAAGGGTCAAAGCGTGAGCACCATCACACTTGAAGAGGCTCTGAAGCTTTTTGAGTTCCCGCGCCTGATAGGCTCGTTCGAGGATTCGGACGTGACAGTGGCCATTGGCCGTTTCGGTCCATATGTTAAGCACGACGGCAAATTCGTGTCCATCCCCAAAGAGGTCTCACCGGCACATATCACCCTTGAGGAAGCCATCGAGCTGATTGTGAGCAAACGCACGGCCGAGGCCAACAAAGTGGCCAAGACCTTCGACGAAGACCCCGACCTACAGATTCTCAACGGCCGTTTCGGCAAATACATCAAATACAAGGGCGACAACTACAAGATTCCCCGCACTGTGGAGAATCCCGACGACCTCACTCTCGAACAGTGCCGTGAAATCATAGCCTCGGCTCCCGCAAAGGCCTCACGCCCCAAAACACGCAAAAAATGAAACGCCCCGCACAGAAAACCATAAAACCGGGAGCGGAACGTCGCGGTTTCCGTCCCGACAGCATAGCCACATTCACCGTGGCCGAAGCCGCCCCGCTCATCGAGTTTCTGGCATCGGCCATGCCCGAACGCAAGCGTACGGCCATAAAGCAGCTGCTGAAATATGATCAGGTGAAAGTCAACGGCAACGTCACATCGCAGTTCGACACACCCCTGGAGCCGGGTTCAACTGTCGAGGTCAACTTCACCCGCCCGTTCGTCACGTTCCGCAACCGCCGCATGCAGCTTGTCTACGAGGACGAGCACATAATTGTGGCCAACAAAGGCTACGGGCTGCTTTCGATGGGCAACGACAAGATAAAGGAGGGCACCGCCTACTCCATCCTGCGCGACTACGTGAAGGACCAGGACCCGCGCAACAAGCTTTTCATCGTGCACCGTCTGGACCAGCATACCTCCGGACTGATGGTGTTCGCAAAAACAATGCAGGCCAAAGACGGTCTGCAGCACAACTGGAACAACATGGTGCGCCGCCGTCAGTACGTGTGCGTGGTGGAAGGGAAACTCGACCCCGCCGAAGGCACCGTAAAGAGCTATCTGGCGGAAAACTCCAAGTTTCTTGTCTATTCCACCGACGACCCCAAGGAGGGGAAACCGGCCATGACGCACTATTCCACCATCAAATCGGCCAACGGTTACACCCTTGCCGAAGTGGAGCTTGAGACTGGCCGAAAGAACCAGATACGCGTGCATATGTCGGACCTCGGCCACCCCATTGCCGGCGACCGCCGTTACGGCGCCAAGACATCACCCATCCACCGCCTTGCCCTCCATGCCCGCACGCTGGTGTTCATCCACCCCATCACCCGCAAGCTGATGGAGTTCGAGACCCCCATCCCCGCCTCCTTCGCCTCAATGGTGAAATAAAAAGCCATAATCATTTCAACAGCAAAATATAACCATACATAGCTAAAAATCAATCGAAAATCATTAGCTTTGCGTATGGAAACTGTTGTTCATACCCACCACGAATCGGAATATCGTGAAATACTGCAACAGGCTGTTGCAGTAATTGAAACCGCGAGAGGCAACGCCGCACGTGCTCTTGTCAGCACATCCAATGAAATGCATTGGCGCATCGGTCAGTTGCTATATGAGCGTAAACTTGATAGCGTACATGGAGATGGTATAGTCAAACGCTTGTCCGCTGACCTCAAATCATCATATCCTAAAATGGGAATGTCAGTGCGCAACTTGTTTAATATGAAGCGGTTTTATGTACGATTCCATCAAGCAAACCCAAAAGTGCAACAAGCTGTTGCACTTTTGCCGTGGGGGCATATAAGTTACCTTATGTCCAAGTTTGGCGACAACGACGAAGCGATAGAATACTATGCTTCCAAATATCAAGAAAAGAGCTGGAGCCGAGATTTGCTTATCAACGCGGTAAAGCTGGAGATGCACAAGCATCAACCGGAAACCAACGTGTCAAATAATTTTGCGGTTGCTCTCCCGGAGGTACAGGCGACATTCGCCAATGAGGTGTTCAAGGATTCCTACTGCATGGGATTCCTGGGTGTGACGGAGCCGCTTCTTGAACTGGAGCTTGAGCGGAGACTTGTAGAGAAGGTAAAACAGTTCCTTCTGGAACTCGGACAGGGATTTACGTATATAGGCAATCAGCACGTCCTGTCGTACAACGGCAAAGATTACAAGGTGGATATGCTTTTCTTTCATCGTGGTCTTCGGTCGCTCGTTGCCGTAGATTTGAAAATCTCCGAATTCAAGCCCGAATATGTCGGCAAAATGAACCTATATCTCTCCTTGCTTGACAGACTTGAACGTGGCAAAGATGAAAATCCCTCAATCGGACTGATTTTATGTGCCGAGAAGGACAATGCTGAGGTTGAGCTGACTCTCGAAGGTTTTACAAAGCCAATCGGTGTGGCTGAATACAAACTTATTGTTCCTCAAAAAGAGCTGAAGCAACTTATCACTGATGAAATAAGGAATTTCAATCAAGAGATGTCCGAAAAAGCTGCCAGGAGGTTGGAAGAACAGTTTTGAAAATATAAACATGTCATCCGAAGGTTAAAAAACGCCATCCGAAGTCGCTCAGACGCTGAGCAATGCTTCGGATGGTGTTGTGTTTGTTCCCGATGAGGGAGGCGGGGAGAGGGGCGTTTAAAAGCATTTGACGCTTATTACGGCCGCCTGCATTATTCTGCCTGGTTTCTGCTTGCGCTTTCTGCCTGTATTGATTGCGCCTGCGTGTAGTCTAAGCCGTCAGATGGACAGGCGACGAAGCGTGTTGAGCAGGTCGCGGTTGATGGGCTTGTCGTTCTTTATGGCCTTGGTGAAGGGCACGTAGACAATCTCGTCGTTCTTGATGCCTATCATCACGTTGCGCTGGTCGTCGAGCAGAGCGTCGATGGCTGCGGCACCCATGCGCGAGGCAAGGATACGGTCGTGGGCCGTGGGCGAACCACCGCGCTGCAGGTGACCGAGAATGGACACACGCACATCGTACTGCGGATATTCCTCCTCCACACGTTTGGCCACACCCATGGCGCCACCGGTGACGGGGCTTTCGGCCACGAGTACAATCGAGGAGTTCTTGCTCTTGCGGAAACCGTTCTGGATAAGTTCGGCCAACTGGTCGACCTCAGTTGAGATTTCGGGGATGATGGCGGCCTCTGCACCGGAAGCGATGGCACCGTTCAGGGCAAGGAATCCGGCATCGCGTCCCATCACCTCGATGAAGAACAGGCGTTCGTGACTGGTGGCGGTGTCGCGGATTTTGTCGACACACTCCATGATGGTGTTGAGGGCCGTGTCGTAACCGATGGTGGTGTCAGTGCCGTAGAGGTCGTTGTCAATGGTTCCTGGCAGACCGATAATGGGGAAATTGAATTCGTTGGCGAAGATGCGCGCGCCCGTGAGCGAGCCGTCGCCGCCAATCACAACAAGGGCATCGATGCCGTGACGTTTCAGCGTGTCGTAGGCCAGCTGGCGGCCTTCGGGAGTCTGGAATTCCTTGCAACGTGCGGTTTTGAGGATGGTGCCGCCGCGCTGGATGATGTTGGATACGTTGGAGGTGGTGAAATCCTGAATCTCATCGGTCACCAGACCGCGATAGCCGCGGTAAATACCCTTTACCTTGAATCCGCTGAAGATGCCGGCACGTGTCACGGCGCGGATGGCGGCATTCATGCCCGGAGCGTCGCCGCCGGAGGTGAGGATGCCTATGCACTTTATTTCTGCCATTTAGTCAATCTGTTTGTTTAATGATGAATCTATGATGCAATCTCTCTATTTTCATAATCTCTGCAATCCCTCTTTCGCAATCCGGCGTCACAGGGCCTGTGGCTCTGTCAGTCGAGAAGATCGACAGGAAGTGCCACCACACGCAGATCGTTCGAGCGGATGAAGCGCAGAATCTCCGAACGGGTTTCCGAAGGCTCGACGTCGGCCTCGATGCGCTGCATGGCGTTGTAGACCGAAATGCCGCTCTGATATACGTTGCGGTAGGCCTTGGCAATCTCGCTGATCTGCTCTTCGGTGAAGCCGTTCTTGCGCATGACGAACGCGTTCACGCCGTAATATGCCACGGGGTTGTGAGCCACAATGATGTAGGGGGGGACGTTGCCTGCAATGCGGCATCCGCCCTTTACAAGCACCCACTTGCCGATGTGCGAGTTTTCGTGCACCACGGCGTTTGACGACAGGATGGTGCATTCGTCCACATCGCAGTCGCCGGCGATTGTGACACCGTTGCCGAGCACACATTTGCCCGCAATGCGCGAGTCATGTCCAATATGGCATTTGGCCATTATGAAGTTACCGTCGCCGATGACGGTACTGCCGTCCTCCAGAATGCTGCGGTTGATGATCACATTCTCGCGGATGGTGTTGCCGTTGCCGATGATGCACTTGGAGTTGCATCCTTTCCAACGGAAATCCTGCGGCTCGGCACCGATGATGGCACCTTGATAAACTTTGTTGTCTTTCCCCATACGGGTGCCGGCAAGCACTGATGCATAGGGTTTTATTTCGCAGCCGTCGCCTATCTCCACATCTTTGTCGATGTAGGCGAACGGATGGATGGTTACGTTGGCGCCGATTTTTGCCGACGGATCAACATGGGCTAATGGGCTGATCATGATATATCGGATAGTTAGGTATTCTGTTTGTTTAGATAGAGACAAATTTAAGTTTTTTCCCCAAGATTAGCGCACGCACCGTGATGTAATTTTAAAATTTAACTTTTGCCGGCGCACGGCGGCACGCCTTCGGGGCATGCGCCATGCGCCGGCAATGATGGTGAGTGTGCTGTCAGGAGAAGTCCGGGGGCAAGCTCCGGGGCATCAGCGGCCTCCGCCGAGTGCCTGATAGAGGTTGATGAGCGCCTGCTCGCGGGCGAGCTCGGTGCTCAGGCTGCTCATCTGGGCGCTCAGCAGCGCGCTCTGCGCGTTGAGCACTTCCAGATAAGTGGTTGAACCGTCGTAGGCCAGCAAAAGGTTGGTGGCCTCCACTGCTTCCTCCAGGCTCGCCACCTGCTTGGTGAGGAAAGCCGATTTCTCAGCAGCCTTGTCGAGGGCCACAACATAGTTGTTGACCTCGGCAGCCGCCGACAGCAGAGTGTATTCAAACGAATTCATAGCCTGCTCCTGCTGAATCTTGGCTCCTTTGAGGCGGGCGATGTTCTGGCCGCGGGCAAAGAGCGGAGCTGTGAGCGAGCCTGCAAGCTGGATGAACCAGTCGCCGGGATTCTTGATGAACGAGCCGAGCAGGTTGGTGAATCCGCCGTTGGAGCTGATGGTTATGCCGGGATAGAACGCCGCGCGGGCAATGTTGGTGTTGTAGTAGGCGGCTGCAAGGCTCTGCTCGGCCACACGCACATCCGGACGGCATGCCAGTTCGCGCATGGGCACGCCCTCACGCAGAATCTGCGGGGTGTCGAGCGATGCCGTGGCGGGAATCTCCCACATGGCGGGAGCCTCGTTGAGAAGCAGCGAGAAGGAGTTGTTGGCGCTCACAAGCGAACTTTCGAGGTCGGTGATGGTGCCGAGGATGCTCCAGTATTGAGCCTCGCTCTGCGCCACGGCAGCCTGGGTGACACGCCCGGCCTCCTTGTAATCCTTCATCACCTCAACGGTCTTTGACCAGATTTCAGCTGTCTCTCGCGAAAGCTTGAGCTGGGCGTTGAGAGTGGCGATGGTGTAATAGCAGGTGGCCACACCGGTGATTATCTGCGAGCGTGCGGCCTGCAGATAGTCCTCCTGCATGTAGACGGCCACATCGGCGGCGCGCTTGTTGTTGAGGATTTTTCCGAACACATCGATTTCCCAGCTGATGGCCATGGGAATGGAGTATGTCCACGACATGGGGCTATGGGCATAGCTTGCGCCTGCGCCGTTGGGGGTGAGGGCCACCGACGGCAGATAGCTCAGTTTGGCACCGAGCAGGTTGGCGCGGGCCACATCGACGTTGAGGCGGGCGTTCTCCAGATTTACGTTGTTGGCGAGGGCACGGTTGATGTAGTCCTGCAGCAACGGATCGGTGAACACTTTCTCCCAGGTCAGATTGCCGAGGGCCGCCGAATCCACAGGGGCCTCGGTTGCCTCGACATACTGCTTGGTCAGCTCGGTGTCGGTGGGCATGTCGAACTTGTTGTATATGTGGCACGACGAAAGCATTCCCAAGGCCAGAACCGACAGGATGCCGCAGCGTGCTATTTTGCTTGGTTTCATGTTGTATTTGTTACGATTAACGTGAATACTGTTCGATTTCGCTTTCGATACCGGCGTTGTCGGTGTCCTTCCACTTCATCGGGGTCACCTTCTCCTGAATGAGCTGGAATGCCACAAACAGGGCCGGAACCACCAGAAGCTGCAGAATCATACCGATAAGCATACCGCCGATGGAGCCGACACCGAGGGCGCGGTTACCGTTGGCACCCACACCGGAGGCGAACATCATGGGGAGCAGACCGATGATGAGGGCAAGCGACGTCATGAGGATAGGACGCAGACGTGCCTCGGCTCCCGAGATAGCCGCGTTGATAACCGACATACCGGTGCGACGGCGTTCGAGGGCGAACTCAACGATAAGGATGGCGTTCTTGGCCAACAGACCGATAAGCATGATGAGCGCGATCTGCAGGTAGATGTTGTTGTTCACATCGAAAATCTTGGCGAACACGAACGAGCCCATAAGACCGAACGGAATGGAGAGGATCACCGCCCAGGGGATGATGTAGCTTTCGTACTGTGCCGACAGCAGCAGGTAGACGAACAGGAGGCAGAGGCCGAAGATGATGGCCGTGGTGTTGCCCGAACCGGAGCTTCCCTCCTCACGGGTCATACCGGCATATTCGTAGCCGAAGCCCTGGGGAAGTGTCTGCTGTGCCACACGGGCGATTGCCTCGAGTGCCTGACCCGACGAATAGCCCTGCGCAGGCGAACCTGTCACGGAGATTGACGAGAAGAGGTTGAAGCGGTTCAAAAGGTCAGGACCGTAAACCTTTTCAAGTGTGACAAAGTTCTCGAGCGATGCCATGGAGCCGTTGGACGAGCGAACCTTGATGTTCTTGAGTGTCTCGGGGCTGATACGCGACTCCGGCGGAGCCTGCATCATGACGCGGTAGATTTTACCGAAACGGTTGAAGTTCGACACATACATCGAGCCGTAGTAGCCCTGCAGGGTTGAGAGGATGCCCGATGTGGTCAGACCGGCTTTCTGCGCCTTGGCGGCATCGATGTCAATCTTATACTGCGGGAATGTGGGGTTGAAGGTGGTGTAGGCCATCTGGATTTCTGGCTGGGCGTTCAGCTGGGCAAGGAATCCCTGCACTACAGAGAAGAACTGGTCGACGCTGCCGCCGGTCTTGTCCTGCATCTTCAGCTCGAAACCGTTGGTGGCCGAGTAACCGTCGATCATAGGGGGAGCGAACGCCATGATACGGCCGTCCTTGATGAGCTTTCCGGTCATGCCGTAGATCATTCCGAGCACGGCCTCCGAGCTTTCGGTTTTCTTGTCACGCAGACTCCAGTCCTTGAGCTTCACGATGAAGGTTCCGTAGGTGGCACCCTGACCGGCGATGAACGAGTAGCCCGCGATTTTCTGGGTGTATTCCACCGCCGGAATGGACAGCAGAAGCTTGTCCACCTGGTCCATCACTTCGATGGTGCGCTCCTGCGATGTGCCCGGAGGCATGTCGACCATGGCAAACACAACGCCCGTATCCTCGTTAGGCACAAGGGTTGACGGGGTGGTGCTCATAAGCCAGACAAGAACCGCGATACTTGCGGCAACGATACCGGCCGAGGTGATTTTGTGGCGGATAAAGAACCCGGAGATATTGTTGTAATGACCCTGAAGGGTGCCGAACACTCTTTCAAAGGCTTTCTTGAACGACTGTGTGAACAGTCCCCATACGGTGAACACGGCGCAGAGAATGGCAACCACACCCTGCAGAACGGTGGGGAAGTCGAACCACCCGAGCACCATGAAGGTGATGGTGGCAACCAGAAGGGCGAATGTGCCGAGCGGCAGCCATGTGGTCTCCCACTTTGATTTCATTGCATCGCCGGCTGCGCGGTAGGCCTCACCCATGCGCTCCTTGAGCGGAGCGTTATGGCCGTCGTCGGTCTTGTGAGGCTTAAGGAACACGGCGCAGAGCGCAGGCGACAGGGTCAGGGCGTTCACGGCCGAGAAGCCGATGGCGATGGCCATTGTCAGACCGAACTGACGGTAGAAGATACCTGAGGTGCCGGGCATGAACGACACGGGGATGAACACAAGCATCATGACCAGGGTGATGGAGATGATGGCAGTGCCGATCTCGCTCATGGCGTCAATGGCGGCCTTGCGTGAGTTCTTGTAGCCCGCATCAAGCTTGGCATGCACGGCCTCCACCACCACGATGGCGTCGTCCACCACAATGGCGATGGCGAGCACAAGGGCCGAGAGGGTGATAAGGTTGATTGAGAATCCGATGAGGTTCATCGCGAAGAACGTGCCGACAAGGGCCACAGGAATGGCGATTGCGGGGATAAGAGTGCTTCGGAGGTCACTCAGGAACACATACACCACAAAGAACACAAGGATGAACGCCTCGATAAGCGTCGAGATTACCTTATGGATTGATGCATAGAGGAAGTCGTTGTTGTTCAGAGGTATGGCAAACTCGAGCCCCTTGGGGAGGTCTTTCTTGAGTTCTTCCACCTGCGCCAGACAGTCGTTGATGATCTGGGTGGCGTTGGAGCCGGCCGTCTGGAACACGATAGCCATGGTTGAGGGCTTGCCGTTGAGGGTGTTCTGGAAGTCGTAGGTCACCTTGCCGAGTTCCACGTCGGCCACGTCCTTCAGTCGCAGCACATCACCGTTGGCGTTGGTGCGGACCACGATGTTCTCGAATTCCTCGGGTGTCTCGTAGCGGCCGCGGTACTTCAGTGTGTACTGGAAGCTCTGGTCGCCCTGCGCGCCAAACGAACCCGGGGCGGCCTCGACGTTCTGGTCTCTCAGCGCAGCTGCAACATCCGAAGGCGTCAGGCCGTACTGCGCCATCACTTCGGGCTTGATCCATATACGCATGGAGTAGTCGCCGCCGAAGCTCATCACATCACCCACGCCCTGCACACGCTGGAGCACGGGGATGATGTTGATCTTCATATAGTTGTCGAGAAACTCGCCGTCATATTCGGGCACGTTGCTGTAGAGCGCTATACCCACAAGCATGGAGCTCTGGCGTTTCTGGGTCTGCACACCCACCTGGGTTACTTCGGCGGGGAGGAGGTTGAGAGCCTTCGACACACGGTTCTGCACGTCGACGGCGGCCATGTCGGGGTCGAAGCCCTGCTCGAAGTGCACGCTGATGTCGGCCGAACCGGCGTTGGTTGCGGTTGATTCTATGTAGGTCATGCCTTCGGCGCCGTTGATCGATTCCTCAAGAGGCGCGATCACGGAGTTGAGCACGGCCTGGGCGTTTGCACCGCTGTATGTGGTTGACACACGGATGGTCGGGGGCGCTATATCAGGGAATTTCGTGATAGGGAGCGACGACAATCCAATCAGACCCAACAGCACTATGAATATGGAGATAACCGTCGATAGCACCGGACGGTTAATAAAGGTATCCAGTTTCATTGGAAATCTGTTTCTGTTGTGAAATTTGGAGATTATACTTTAGAGTTGGGCGGGGATCAGTGTGCCTGTGGTGCACCCTGTGCTGCGGCAGCGGCAGCAGCGGCAGCAGCGTCAACAGGCTGGATGGGCATGTTGTCGCGCACTTTGGTGCCGACACCCTCGATAACCACGCGCTGACCGGGCTTGAGGCCGGATGTCACCACGAATTCCTTGCCGTTGTCCTGAGCGGAAACGGTGATGGGAGTGCTGACTGTCATGTTCGAATCGTTTACCACGTAGACGAAACGGCGGTCCTGAATCTCGAATGTGGCCTTCTGGGGCACGACAATCACGCTGTCAAGATGATTGGGAATGAGAATCTGACCGGTGGAACCGCTGCGGAGCATGCCGTTGATGTTCTTGAAACGCGCACGCACGTTGGCTGCGCCTGTTGAGTTGTCGATTACGCCGCTCACTGTGGCCACCTTGCCGGCTTCGGGATAGATGGTGCCGTCGGAAAGCTGCAGCTGCACTGCGGGCATGTTGGCAATGGCTGTGTTGAGCGCAATCTTGCCGCCGTCGGTCATGTCGAGGATATCCTTTTCATTGAGCGAGAAGTAGGCATACACATCGCCGTTGTCGCTGACGGTGGTAAGAGGTGTGACCATCGAGGGGGATGCGAGCGAGCCTTCACGGTTGGGAATCGAACCTACGAAACCGTCGGAGGGCGATGTCACAACGGTGTAGCTCAGATTCTTGCGGGCGGAAACGAGCGCTGCATTGGCCTGGCTGAGCTGTGCCTCGGCCTGTGCGAGCTGATTCTTTGCCAGCTGGTTCTCGTAGTCGCTGATTATGTTCTTGTCGAAAAGTTTCTGCTTGTTGGCTGCGGTGAGGCGTGCGGTCTCAACCGATGTCTTTGCCGAGTTGACGGCGGCCTGAGCCTGCTCTACAGCGGCCTGATACTGCACCTGGTCAAGGGTGAACAGGGGCTGGCCTTTGGTCACGTGCTGGCCTTCATCGACCATCACCTTTGTGATGAAACCTGAAACGAACGGACGCACATCGATGTCCGTTTTACCTTTGATCGTAGCGGCATAGGCGCTGTTCAGATCCGACGAACCCTCCTGTACGGTGATTACACCGATCTCGGGAGCCTGCTGACCGGCCTGCTGACCGGCTGCATCTTTACTTCCGCATGATGTGAAAGTGAGGAAAGTCGCGGTTGCAACCACTGCGGTTGCAAGCGAATGCATCTTGCAATTCTTCATTTTCTTCGTTGTTTGATATTTTTACCTATGGATTAAATTCTGCATATATCTTGCGGCAACATATAACAATTCTTAAACATCTGATTGTCAACAACTGTTGAAACGACTTAGCTGTATGTTGCCAATTACGGATGCAAAATTACTCACTTTTTAATTCATAGGATATGATATATATCATACCGGTTTCCATATTTAACATACTTTCACCATCATACCTCAAAAAAATGCGCCGTGTCTGTTGGAATGAGACACGGCGCTGAGGTGTTATTACCTAATGAGGAATGGAATCAGCGGGCTACGGCATTGATCCGAGACACAAAAGTCACATACTGCCCGTAATCGTCATCATACTCCTCAAAGGATTCGATAAAGCTGGCGCGGTTGTTGTCGAATGCAACCTGAACCATGCCGTTGTCATCCTCATCATCAAGGAAGCGGTATGAGAAAATCTGATCGAGAGCGCTGAGCCATGCCCATTCGCCGTTGCCTTCAATATACCCATCCCAATCTACCTGTACGAATGTGCCGGCCTTGGTCACTACAACGTACTGTACATAATCATCCTTAAGGTCGGAGCCGGTGATGGTTTCACGGTCAATCAGATTGCCACCCCTGTCGTAAACGAGGAATTCGCCCGACTGAACATACCAGGAACGGCAGAGACGATTGTTAAGGGTGTTGCTTTCGATGTCGGCAACCTTCACTGCATCGAGCACCTCGGTTGTGCCGTTCTCAAGAGTGAGTGTGAGGCTACCGTTGTTGTAAGGGCTGAGCACGCCGAAACCAGCGAGGTTGTAGGAACCGTCGGAGAGCTTGGTGTATGTGCCGAAAACACCGTTATAGTTGCTGGCGCGGGAGCTGCGTTCCTCCTTAGCCATGGCTTTGAACATGCTGCGGCGTGCAGCCGGTGCGTTGTTTTGCGCGAGAGCGGCCGGAGTGACAATGTAATTGCCGCTTGCGGTCAGTTCGATGGCGCTGTACTCGCTGCTGTTTGTGATGCGGTAGGCAACGGCGTCGGCTTCATAAGCCGGAGCCCCAAGTTCGCCCACCCAAAGATTGGAGTCGGGAGTGTCATCATCATCGTCGCCGCATGCGGTGAAGCCCAGGGTGAAGGAGAAGGCGGCAATCATCATTGCAAGAAATTTGATCCTTTTCTGTTATGAACTTTATGTTAAATGGTCAATCATTAGTGTCCACTAAAAAATCATAAGAGTTCTTTGAAATAATTGAAATTCAATCTGTTGCAAGAGATTTTGAGGCGCAACGATTTGAAATTACTTTTGCAGTCTGAATCAGACTGTTATGAATAAAGACAAATACGTTTTCGCCCAATTAGTCGGCTTTCTTGACAATTTTAAGTTCCTGCGCATTGTAAAGAAGTATGACGGTGACAATTATGTGAAGAGTTATACTTGTTGGAATCAACTACTTACGATGATGTTCGGACAACTGTCAAACCGTGAGAGCCTGCGGGATCTCATCGTGGCACTGGAAGCACATGCCGGTAAGGTCTATCATCTTGGAATCGGAAAGTCCGTGTCCCGGAGCAATCTTAGCAAGGCTAACGAGCAACGCGACTACCGCATCTTCGAGGAGTTCGCCTTCTTCATGATATCGGAAGCTCGAAAGCGGCGGATACAGAAGATCTTCGAGCTTGACGGTCATGTATACGCCTTTGATTCAACCACGATTGATCTATGTCTGTCAGTGTTCGAGTGGGCGAAGTTCCGCAAGCACAAGGGTGGTGTCAAGATGCACACGCTTTATGATGTGGAAGCCCAAGTTCCTGCTTTCGTGCATATTACCGAGGCAAAGGTCCATGATTCGAAGGCTATGCCTGAGATTCCGTATGAGAAGGGTGCCCACTATATTTTCGATCGTGGATATAACGATTTTGGAAATCTTTACACGATAAACCGCATAGAGGCGTTCTTTGTCGTCAGGGCGAAAACCAATGCCAGGTTCAAGCCTGTGACTTGGAAACGGAGGCTCCCTGAGAACGTGGTTTCCGATTCAACCGGTTACTTCACGGTTTATAAAAGCGCGAAGGATTACCCGGAGAAACTGCGGAAAGTAGTCTGCATCGACTCGGAAGACGGTACCAGGTACATATTCCTGACAAACAATCTTACGGCATCTGCCGAGACAATCGCCGAGTTATACCGCAACCGATGGAGCGTGGAACTGTTCTTCAAATGGATCAAGCAGCATCTGCGTATCAAGAAGTTCTGGGGAACTTCAGAGAATGCAGTCCGCATCCAAATCTATTGTGCCATAATCACTTATTGCCTGGTGGCAATCGTACAGCACGATATGAAACTGGAGCGAAGCATTTATGAAGTACTTCAGATTCTTGGTATCTCGCTCACAGACAAAACCAGTCTGAGAGACCTCTTCGACAAATCGAATTTCAAAAATGTCAATGTTCTCTATGGTTCAAGTGAACCGAATTTATTTAATTTTTAACCCCGTCCATTTTTTAGTGGACAGTAGTGTTGGTCAATCTTAAAAACCAGCCCGCACAGAAGTGGAAGCATTACCGAGACTATGTAATATAATAGTGGGTGCATGCACGTGTGGCAGTGTCACCTAATTTGCCGTACAAAATTAGACAACTAACCGTGGAAATTTGACGGACGCGAGTTAAACGATGTTAAAAATCAAAATGAAATCCAATTTGCAGACTTCTCAAGTGCTGTTTCAGCAATGTAGACTCATACACGGCTGACACCACCGCCTCCGGAGATATTATCGGCAACGCAGAAGCGATAAAAATACTAATTTATGTTAAAATAAACAACTTTTTTTGGCTATATGTATGTTATATAACAGAAAAAATATAACTTTGCATCAGTTTTTCATGGTATTAGATTTAAGGTAAGAAGATTATTCGTCGAGATGACGAGTAATTTTTTTTGCGCCATACCCAAAACGCATCATTTTCACCCATTCCACAGCAGAAATCACAAACAATCCCACACCGGAGGACAGACCGTCTGCCCCGGTGTGGGAGATATGTCAATTACAAGATTTTTTTAATATACTCAGGCGCCGTCAGATAGACATTTCGCCGCACATGGGGTGGAGCATACTTTTGGCCACCTGGGCGGCGCTCATGCCTGTGCCGAAGAGGAACATCATTTTGGTCAGTGCGGCTTCGGTGGTTAGGTCGTGACCGGAGATAACGCCTGCATTCTCAAGCACGCTGCCTGTGTAGTAGCGGGTCTGATGCACGCTGCCGTTGGGACACTGCGTGACATTCACCACCACAATGCCTGACGCCACGGCCTCGCGCACAACCTCGCCGAACCAGGGAACCGAAGGCACATTTCCCGCGCCATACGTTTTGAGCACCACCCCTTTCACGCCAGGCATGGAGAGCTGACGGTGCAGCACTTCGCGCGTGATGCCGGGATAGACATAGACCACAATCACACCGTCGCTCATGCCAGGATTCAGCCTGAACGGGCGCCGTTCGCGCAGACGCCACAAGGCATCGTGATTGAAATGGATGGAGAGACCGATCTTTGCCAGTGAGGGGTAGTTGTTGCTCTTGAATGCATTGAAATTGTCGGCACTCATCTTGGTGGAGCGGTTGCCGCGCCACAGATAATTCTCGAACAGAATGGCCACTTCCTGCACCATAGGCTCTCCGCTCACAGTATCGGTAGCGGCAGCAATCTGCAGTGCGGTTATAAGGTTTTCCTCGCCGTCGGTGCGCACCTCACCCACAGGGAGCTGCGAACCGGTGATAATCACCGGTTTGCTCAAATTTTCGAGCATGAAGCTCAGCGCCGAGGCGGTGTAGGCCATAGTATCCGTGCCGTGGAGCACCACAAAACCGTCGAAATCGGCATAATGCCGTCCGATGTAGGCGGCTATCTGCTGCCAGTGTGACGGATTGATGTCGCTCGAGTCGATGGGATGCTCGAACTGTATGTGCTCGATGTCGTAGTCGAGCATCTTGATCTTGGGCACATTGTCAATCAGGTGGTTGAAATCGAACGGCTTGAGGGTTTTGGTTTCCGGATCCTCAATCATTCCGATTGTGCCACCGGTATATATGATCAGTATGCGGGGACGTTGGCTACTCATCGGCAAATCAGATTTAGGTTAGGTTTATGAGAGAAAGGCGGGGGCGGATGCCCCCTTGTGTTTTTTACTGGAGACGTCTTATTTTACCTGTGCGCCGGGAACCACGGGACCTGTCGGACCCATCACAACAAGCGAGCCGTCGGCATTCTCGGCCGACAGAATCATACCCTGCGACTCCACTCCCTTGAGCTTGCGCGGAGCGAAGTTCGCCACAAAGCACACCTGCTTGCCCACGAGGTCGGCCGGATCGTAGTATTTTGCTATACCGCTCACGATGGTGCGTCCGTCGGGGGTGCCGTCGTCAATGAGGAACTGCAGCAGCTTGTCGGCCTTGGGCACGCGCTTGCACTCCTTCACTGTGCCCACACGCAGGTCGAGCTTCAGGAAGTCGTCGAACGCCACTTCGGGCTGAACCGGAGCGGGCTGCCAGTTTTTCAGTTCGTTCTCTTTCTTGATGCGGGCAAGGCGGTCGAGCTGAGCCTGCACGGCATCGTCCTCGATTTTTTCGAACAGCAGTTCGGCCTCGCCGAGCTGTGTGCCTGCGGCCATGATGTCGGCGCGCCCCAGGTCAGCCCACTTCATGCTGTCGAGACGGAGCATGCGGCTCAGGCGCCCGGCAGTGAACGGCAGGAACGGCTCGAAGGCCACAGCGATGTTGGCGCAGATCTGCAGCGCCACGTTCAGGATGGTACCCACACGGGCCATGTCGGTCTTGGCTACCTTCCACGGCTCGGTCTCCTGCAGATATTTGTTGCCGAGACGGGCAATGTTCATGGCCTCCTTCAGAGCCTCGCGGAAATGGAAGGTCTCGAGGTTGGCCGTAAGGGCGTCGCGCAGAGTGGCGAGTTCGGCAAGGGCCTGCGTGTCCACCGGCTGCAGTTCGCCTGCGGCGGGCACTGCCCCGTTGAAGTATTTATGGGTGAGCACAACGGCACGGTTGACGAAGTTGCCCAGGATGGCCACGAGTTCAGAGTTGTTGCGGCCCTGGAAATCGCGCCATGTAAAGTCGTTATCCTTGGTTTCAGGAGCGTTGGCCGTGAGCACGTAGCGGAGCACGTCCTGCTTGCCGGGGAAATCGCGCAGATATTCGTGCAGCCAGATGGCCCAGTTGCGCGATGTGGAGATTTTATCACCCTCGAGATTGAGGAATTCATTGGCAGGCACATTGTCGGGCAACTGGTAATTGTCGCCGTAGGCCATGAGCATGGCCGGGAAAATGATGCAGTGGAACACGATGTTGTCCTTGCCGATGAAGTTGATGATGCGTGTCTCGGGGTCTTTCCAGTAGGTTTCCCAGGTGTCGGGCAGCAGCTCCTTTGTGTTGGAGATGTAGCCGATGGGGGCATCGAACCACACGTAGAGCACCTTGCCGTCTGCCCCTTCGACGGGAACTGGCACGCCCCAGTCGAGGTCGCGGCTCACGGCACGCGGCTGCAGGCCAAGGTCAATCCACGATTTGCACTGGCCGTAAACGTTGGTTTTCCACTCCTTATGCCCTTCCAGAATCCAGCGGCTCAGGTCGGCCTCATAGCGGTCGAGAGGGAGATACCAGTGCTTGGTCTCCTTGAGCACAGGGGTGTTGCCGGTTATGGCGCTGCGGGGGTTGATGAGGTCGGTGGCGTTGAGGCTCGTGCCGCACGCCTCGCACTGGTCGCCATAGGCGCGGGGGTTGTGGCAGTGGGGACATTCGCCGGTGACATAGCGGTCGGCGAGAAACTGGTTGGCCTTTTCGTCGAAAAGCTGCATGGATGTTTTCTCAACGAACTTACCTTCATCGTAAAGACGGCGGAAAAATTCGGAAGCGGTACGGGAATGGATGTCGGAAGTGGTACGCGAGTAGATGTCGAAACTTATACCCAGTTCCTCAAACGAATCCTTGATCAGAGTGTGATAGCGGTCTACAATGTCCTGTGGTGTGACGCCCTCGGCCTTTGCCTTGATGGTGATGGGCACACCATGCTCGTCGCTTCCGCCGATCATCACCACATCCTCGCCGCGAAGGCGCAGAAAACGGGTGTAGATGTCGGCCGGCACGTAAACTCCGGCAAGATGCCCGATGTGCACCGGGCCGTTGGCATAAGGGAGAGCTGTTGTGACAAGGGTTCGTTTAAATTTATGTTCCATTTCCTCGGATATGATTTTTCGTAGAGACTGATTTTTTCTTTAAATCGCAAAGTTAGCGATTTTTTTGCTTAATCATGCAAAGTGCATAAACGCATAAAGTCATTTTTGAAACTACATTACTTTTGCGCCGGCTTGTCACCGCGTGAACACTGCTCGGGACGGCGGGGATTGGGCGGGAACCAGCCCTTGGTCACGCGGTCGCGCTGTTCTGCAATCTCCTTCACCGACCAGAACGACGAGAATGCCAGCACCCCAAGCAACGTCTGCCACATCACATCCTCCATGAGCACAGACGCCATAAGCGCCACGACACCAAGGATGGCGAACCACCACCGGCAGCGCATGCCGAAGTAATAGTACCCCTTGATTACAAGCGGATGAAAGAGCCCGATAATCAAAAACGTAAATAATCCGAGCAGTACGCCCGTGAAGTGTAAGGAACCTACCATTTCAGTCGTTTGAGGTAAGTAAGTATTCAAATTTATTTTTTCTCCGCACTATGGCGTTTATATGATGCCGCAAGGCGTTTGTGATAGCCTCTTGACCTGGCTTTGGGTCCATTATATTTCAGGGCGAACTGCAGCCAGTTGTGCCTGCGCACGGCATCAACCATCCCCGAGTTCTCAATGAACCGCGCGAAAAGCTCAAGCTGAGAGCGTTCCGACCGACTCATAAGCTCCACAAACTGCTGCACGCTTTCGCAGCCGCATTTACGCCAGTTGAACCCTCCGATCTGAAACATCCCCCAGAATGTGCTCTGATAAGCCGAAACAGTGTCGACATCGCAGGCGGCATCGAGGCGCGCCTGCTGAGCGGCCTGATATGAGCCGTAGCGCCGGGCATCCGGACGACGGAAAATTTCGGGATGAGCCTTCCTGGCCTTCGTCAGCGACACGCCGCAACGGGGTGCGAAACGGCGGTACATGGTAAGGTCAAAATTGATGAGAGGCTTGCCTGGAGCCCAGAAGCCTTCATGCCGGCGTCCGGTCTCAATATCGACCACGGCCTTTATGGCGGCCACATCCACATCGAGCATCTGCGCCACCTCTTCGTAGTCCGCCTCAGTGAGCCGGGTGTAACGGCTGTCCTCGGCCGGGTCGTGATGCACAATGGCCGAATCGACCCATGCATGCGGATTCACCTCCGGCTTTGCCTCAAAAGTAGCAACAGTTGCGGTGCAGTCAATGCCTGGCACACGCGCAGGGTGCTCCTGTGCATGCCCCAGCGAATCGGCAACACAAACTGAAATGTTCCCGGCCGTAATTGCGGCGACCGGGAACAATATCAGTATTGCCGACAGCACTATGCGCCGTGCGGAGAGTTTCATTTGCCGGCCACTTTCTCGATGGTGCGGCGGAGCTGACCCCAGAAGCGCTCAACGGCGGGAATGTGCATGCGCTCCGAGGGGGAGTGCACATCCTTCAGCGTCGGGCCGAACGACACCATGTCCAGACCGGGATAGTTCTGCTGGAACAGCGAGCATTCCAGACCTGCATGTATGGCCTTGATGGCCGGACGCACGCCATAGAGTTCCTCGTAAGCGTCGCTTGCAATCTTCATGATGGGCGAATCGAGGTTGGGAGTCCATGCGGGATAGCCTTCGCCATGCTCCACAGTGGCACCTGCCAGGGTGAACACGGCCTCTACCTGATTGGCGATGTCGATTTTGCGTGAATCCACGCTCGAACGCTGCGAGGTGGTCACCACAATCTGGCTGTCGGCCTTCATCTTAACCGAAGCGAGGTTGGTGGAGGTTTCAACCAGACCCTCGAGGTCGCGGCTCATTGAAATCACCCCGTGAGGAGCGCAGTAGAGCGAAAGGATAAGATTGCGGCCAGTGGTCTCGTCGACAGTGAATTCCGGACGGTCGGCGCTTTCAAGGTTGAGTTTGAGCGAGGTCTCAAGCCCCTTGTATTCTTTCTCAATGTCAGCCACATAATTGTTGAAGGCGATGCGGACCTCCTCCTTGCGCGAGGTGTGAACACCGAACAGCACATGGGCCGCACGCGGGATGGCGTTGCGCAGGTTGCCGCCGTCGATTTCGCAGATCACCACCTCATGTTTCTTCATGAGGTTGAACAGGAAGCGGGCCACGAGCTTGTTGGCGTTGGCACGTCCCAGATGGATGTCGCCACCCGAATGGCCTCCCAGACCGTCGCGCACGTCCATCAGGAAGTAATGGAAATCGTTGGGAGCGAACGAGCGGTTATATTTGAATGTGGCCACGGTGTCGAGGCCGCCTGCACAACCCACGAACACCTCGGCATCGTCCTCCGAGTCAAGGTTGATAAGGATGCTTCCTGTAAGCTCTCCCTTTTCAAGATTGTTGGCGCCTGTCATGCCGGTTTCCTCATCCATTGTTATGAGCACTTCGAGCGGACCGTGCACCAGTGTGTCGTCAGTGAGAATGGCCAGGGCGGCAGCCACGCCGATGCCGTTGTCGGCACCCAGGGTGGTTCCGTCGGCACGTACCCATTCGCCGTCGACGATGGTGGTAATGGGGGTTGTCTCGAAATTGAAATTCTTGTCGTTGCTTTCGCACACCATGTCCATATGGCCCTGCAGAATCACTGTGGGGGCGTTTTCATGACCCGGTGTGGCGGGCTTGCGCAGAATCACGTTGCCGATTTTGTCGGCATGCGCGTCTATGCCGTGAGCTTTTGCGAACTCCAGAATGAACTTTCTGATTTTCTCTTCCTTTTTCGACGGACGGGGAATTTTCGTGATCTCGTCGAAAATTTCAAACACAGCCTTGGGCTGAAGATCTTTAACTTGCATATCCTGTAAATGATTAAATATGTTTGCAGAACGGAACCGCGGCCGTCCGCGTGGCGGCCATTTTCAAACCGCGGTTTAAAAATGGTTTGAGAATGGAAAAATCTGTTAAATTAAGCAATTCTCTGCGCCTAAGTTACAAAATAAAATTTACATATGGCTAAAAATTAAGGCAACTTTCCTATATTTGCACACAATTCAAACCGGAAGGCTTCCGCGCCAGCCCACAGCCCAGGCGCATAGTGCTTTCATTGTTCACGGCACACCAGCATGAAACTCCTGCTAATCACCATTGCACTCGTGGCACTGGCCGTGGTTCTGCTCGGAGTGAAGGTATTGTTCGTCAAAGGCGGCAAGTTCCCTTCAGGCCATGCCCACGACCTGCCGCAACTGAAAAAGAAAAATCATAAAAAGTAATAAACCTCACACATGAAAACAACAGCTTTTGCTGCCGCCGCTCTGGCACTTCTCGTAATGGTATCCTGCTCCAACAACGAAACCAAGACATCCGAAAAGCAGGCCGAGACAAAGACCACTGCCAAAGTTGAGTCGACAAGCTTCGAACCCACCACCAACATACGCTATTACAACATGGACTCGGTGATGGCCAACTACGAACTGGTAAAGACCTTCAACGAAGCCAACCTGCGCACAATGACCGAACTGCAGAATGCACAGCGTTCGCGCGAAGGCGAGCTCAACCGTCTGGCATCATCCATCCAGCAGAAAGTTCAGAACAACGGCTATCTCTCTGAAGCATCCTACAATGCCGACATGGCCGAACTAAACAAAAAACAGCAGCAGGCACAGAATTACCTCGGCTCCCTGCAGCAACGTGCACAGGAAGAAGCCGTGCGTCAGCAGGAGGAATTCCTCGACTCGCTCAATAACTTCCTGGCCGAATACAACAAGACCCGCCATTATGACGCCATTCTCCTCTTTGCTCCCGGCGAACTCTTCAATCCGGCTCTCGACATCACCAACGACATAATCGAAGGCCTCAACGCCAAATACAAAAAAGCCAACCCCACCAAATCCGACGACAAAAAAGAGGAGGCAAAGAAATAACCGCCTGTTGACCCTCAACAGAACCAGGCCCCTCAGCCCCATTATACAGTCGGCATGTCAGACCATCTGACACGCCGACTTTCTTTACCCCCTGCAGGCGGCGCCGGTGCATCCCGGATTAGCTTCAATAAAAGCTATTAAATTCGGATAAGCTCGGATAAACTCGGATAAATTCGGATAATTCCTATAAAACTTATCGGAGCTTATAAGAGCTTATCAGAATTTTTCAGAGAAGATTATCAGAGTTTATAAGAGCTTATAAGAACTTATAAGCACCTATCATTCATGAGGATTCCCCGCGCCATGAGGGCTTCCAGCGGCTTCTCACCGCTTTCATCAGCTTCCCCGGAAACAGAAAAATCAAAATTTTGCAGATTTTTTAGCGAAATATTTTGCGGATTAAAAAAAACGTTGTAACTTTGCAACCGCAAACGAGAGGGAAACACCGCTGAAAAGCGAAGCCAATCAAGCGTGAGAGGCAGTTTCCAAACAAGTTTTGCAATCAACTTCTGGTGCGGTAGTTCAGCTGGTTAGAATACCTGCCTGTCACGCAGGGGGTCGCGAGTTCGAGTCTCGTCCGCACCGCAGGAGAGAGAGGAGAATGAGTAATTTTTAATCTTCGGATTAATGTTACTCATTCTTTTTTTGTTTTCCTTGGGGAGGTAAATTCTTATAAACTCGGATAAATTCGGATAATTCTTATAAGAGTTTATCAGAGTTTATCCGAGCTTATAAGAGTTTATCAGAACTTATAAGAGCTTCTAAGAGTTTATCAGAGCCAACAGGAGCTTAGCGGGATGCATCCAGCTGCAGGCTTCCCGTTCAAAACATAACATCACAATGAGGGGCTGCCGCGTTTTTTTTGCGGCAGCCCCTCATTTCCTTAAGCGCAGCAGATGGTGCTAATGGTGCACTCTGAATGGAGTTCGTGGCTTGCTCTGTTATGGAGCTAATGATGCTTTCTGTTATAGCAAAAATGATTCTTACGGTGTGGTGCCGATTATTTGACGGCAGCGGGCGTGGCGCGGAGCACCGTGAAAGAATACGGGGGCAATTCGAGCGCTGCGGGGAAAGCCGCAAGCGATTCCTCCACCGGGCGTGCATCCGTGTCGGCAGGAGCGCCTGAGAGGGTGGTTTTAACCACAGTGGCATTCTGCAGCCTATCCACAGCGGCACCGGCATTCAGACCTGTGGTCACAGCCACCGGCAGCAGATTGGCCAGCTTCACGATGTATTCATCGCCGTTGCGCACCACGGATACCGCCACGCGCTTCTTCACATCGTCGGTGATGCCGTCGCCATCAAGTTTGAGCACGGAGGCCACATACTCATTGCCGGCATTGCGGCCGTAAAGTTTCTGCACATAATAGTCGACGGTGGGTTTCACCTCCGCGCTGTTGAAATAAATCAGGTCGGGACGCCACTGTGTACGGCCTTCACGCGCCAGCAGAGGTGCATACGAGGCCATCTCCACAACGTCGCCGTTGCGCTCCACAGCGGTGAGATAAAGAGCCTCGGCAAGGGCTGTCTCCACATTGCTCGGACGCCCGTAGAGATGCGCCGCCCATTCGCCGAGATATACATGCGGTTTGGAGCGGTCGTAATTGTCGTAGAAATCCTGATTGTGGATGAGCCATCCGGGCTGCACGTAATAATGCTCGTCAACCATGGGTACACCCTTTTCCGTGGCAAGTTTCCATCCAAGATCATAGTCCGTACCTTCGTAGAACGGCCCTGTGGTACCGATTACCGTGACCTCGGGATGCGCAGCCTTCACGGCATCGAAAATCATATTGAAACGCTCCTCGAAAACGGGGGTGATCATATCCTCGTTGCCGATGCCGATATATTTCAGGTTGAACGGTTTGGGATGGCCTGCTTCGGCACGTTTGCGACCCCATACGGTGGTGCGCGCATCGCCGTTGGCATATTCTATCAGATCAAGTATATCCTGAATGTAGGCATCCATCTTCTCCATGGGTATACCACCCTGCTGGCCGTATTTCTCAACAATCCCCTTGGCCCCCACTGGCGGACGCGAAGAGTTCTGGCACGGCACGCCTGCCGCAACCACGGGGAGCGGTTCGGCTCCCAAGGTCCTCGCAGAACTGGAAGAATTCATGATAGCCCAGGCCGCGGGTCTGGTGGTAGCCCCATGTATTGGTGCGCGGTGTGCGCTCCTCGAGTTTCCCGATTGATTCCTTCCAGTTGTATATATTGTCGATGCCGTTGCCATGCGCGAGACAGCCGCCGGGGAAACGCACAAAACGGGGCTTCATGTCGGCCAGCAGCTGGGCAAGGTCGGCACGCAGTCCGTTGGGGCGCCCCATGAACGTGTTGCGCGGGAAAAGCGACACCATATCCACATCAACCTCGGCATCAAAACGCGGGGTGACTTTAAGGCTTGCATCAGCCACATCGGCATCCGCCACCAGAACGGCCTTGTATTTGCGCCAGCCCGCTCCTTTCAGAGTCACCGAAGCCGATGCGATGCTCCGGCCGCTCTTGTCGACAAGCGCCACATCAAGTTTGCCGCCCTTACCCTGAGGCAGACGCGCCGCAATTGAGAAATCATATTTCTCGCCCTTGCGTACGGCAATACCGTCGTAACCGCCATTGGTAAGGGAGGTGCCCCGGAGCACGGCGTAATGAGGATTGGAGGGGTGCAGCGGCGACTCGGAAGCTACCTCTATAGCCACCTCGTTGCCGGAAGCGTCCCTCCCCTTCCAGTAGGAAGTGGCGCTCCATTTCGATTTATCTTCCGAAGTGTACTCGAAATCACGGTTCTGCACCAGCTCGGCATACAGACCGCCATCAGCGGCATAGTTTATATCCTCGAAAAAGATACCCATCAGATTGGTGCTGATGTTCTTTGCCGAATCGGGAACAGAGTGAGGGTGGCCTGCAGGGGCTTGAGCGAAGCAAAACGCACGCCGTCGCCGCTCATGGTCTGTGCATGCAGGGCATCGCGGTAGGCGCGGTGGTCGCCGAACTGCTCGAGACGGCGCACGAGCGATGCGGGAACCTTGCGCTGCCATCCGCTGTAAGTCCGCGAGCCCACCTTCGCCGTGGCCGCGCGGCAGCCGTTATCGGAAAATCCCGGATTTACGGGAGTATCGGTGTAGACCTGCGCACCCCATTCCATAAGGTCGGGCGATTCGACAACAGCCATCGCCTCCTCCCTTCGGCAAGCTTCCATGTGGCCACCCACATGCCGTCGGATGGACGCTGCATGAGCTTGGGCTCAAACATCTTTTTCATGTCGCCCCACGAGCCGAAATCAGAGTTTACGAACGAGTTGCCCCGGTTCAGCTTCTGCCATTTCACGCCGTCGGCGCTCCAGGCGAGCTTCAGGCCGCCGTCCCCGTTGGGATTGGCATACGAGAAAATAAACACGGAATCGGGACGGTTGGCATGAGCGGGATGCACTGCACCTGCGGCAGCCGCTACAATCACGCCGGCAAGCGCCCTGCGCATAATGTGACTGATGGTTATTTTATTCATGGTTTTCAAAAATCGTGTTTACAAAGGTACTTAATCCACCGCTCAATACCTAATATCAGGTATGCGGCGCATCTGTCGGCATGCCGGCCGGGGGGAGCGGATACCTAAATGTAGGTATTTTGCTGTGGCATACATGCATTTGCCGATTTTTTGTATTATTTTTGTTGCGGTAAAACAACAAGTTGCTTCAACGCCCGCCCGCGAGGGCACGCCTCTACATATTGATTTTTTGAGTAAGCTTTTTACGCAAGCCATAAAAGCGGTGCCCCACCCCGGAATCACGGGCGCAGGCCCGCTTTTTTTGCAATCCTGCCATTGCGGGCGGCCGTACTGTCAGCCGGCCCGGTCGGGCAGCACCGTGAGCTTTATTATCTCCAGACGGTTGGCCGATTTCTCAAGCACCTCAAGGCGGAAATGGTCAAGCTCCACCACTTCGCCCTTGGCGGGAATCAGGCCGGTCTTGCACAGGATATATCCCGCAAGAGTCTGGTACTCGTCATCCTCCGGTATGTCGAGATGGTATTGTTCGTTAAGATGTTCTATTTCGAGACGTCCCGAGAACTCGTAGATACCCGGGGCAAGCTCCCGTTCCACAAGCTGCACATTGTCGTGCTCATCCTGTATGTCGCCGAAAATCTCCTCCACGAGGTCTTCAAGCGTGACCATACCGGCCGTACCGCCGAATTCATCCACAATGATGGCTATGGAGCGTTTCTCGGCCAGAAGCCGGCGCATCATCTTGTTGGCCATGAACGTTTCGGGAGCATAGACCACCGGCTTCAGGTGCTGCTTCCAGTCGCTGCCCGGAGTGAACAGCTCGCTGACATGAATGTAGCCCAGCACATTGTCGATGTCTTCGCGGAACACTATGATTTTCGAACGTCCGGAACTTGTGAACAGGCGGCTGAGCTCTTCGGTGGTAACCTCATCTATGTCGACGGCCACAATCTCGTTGCGCGGCGTCATGCAGTCGCGCAGGTGCGTCTCGGAGAAATCGAGTGCGTTGTGGAAAATCTTCACTTCGTTCTCCACCTCGGTTTTTTCCTCGGCCTGCTCGTCGATGGTCTGCTCGAGATAGTCATTGAGATCGCCCATGGATATGGCACCGGTCTTGTCGCCGGTGGATTTGATGCCGAACAGCCTCATGAGCATCTTCGACAGCCATGTGGTGAACAATGACACCGGATAGAGCAGATAATAGATAAGAGCCACCAGCGGGGCGAACAGCCGCAGCGAACGGTTTGGGTTGATGCGGAACACCGTCTTGGGAAAAAACTCTCCGGTGAGCAGAATGACACCGGTGGAAATCAGCGTCTGCGCAATGAGCACGAACGCCTGATTGGGATAGATGGATTCAAGCCAGGGCTCAAGCATTTTGGCAGCCCCCATACCGTAGACAACCAGCACGATATTGTTGCCGACGAGGATGGTGGAGATGAAAAACTCAGAATTGGAGAAGAACGTGTTGAGCGCACGCCCCACCAGGCCACCTTTCTGCACGTCGAGTTCCACACGCACACGGTCGGAGGTCACGAATGCAATCTCTATTCCGGAAAACAGCGCTGAAAAAATCAGAGCCAGGATGGTTATTATGAGCCAGGATGAGTCAATCAAGATATTCAGAGTTTTAAAATTGTCAGTATATGTTGCGTCCGGCGTCCGCCGGATTCCGGTCACATTGATATAATGCCTGAGCTACTCTTTCCCTCCGCTCATGAATGCGTTGGTGGGGAAGATGCCCGAAGGGCGACGTATCACGTAGTCGGTCATCTGCTCGTTCGATTCAAAACCATATCCCTCTATGATGCGGTCCGAACGCTCGATGTGGATAAACGAATCGGAGTAAACTTTGCGGGTATTCTGGTCCCAGAACAGCTGCTGGGTGCGGAAGCGGTCGCCGTCCACATTTTTCATGCGTACATTCCGGTCGAAACGCCACAGCTTTCTTTTGCTCAGATAGGTGGCGGTGTCGGCGGTGAATGTGCCGTTCTCAGCCATCGAATCGTTGAACTGGACGATGAAAAGGCCGTCGGGGAAGTTCCAGTGCGGCTCGGCCGCCTCCTCAAACATCAGCCACAGGGGGGTGGTGATGTGGTAACGTGTGTAACCGGAATCGGAAATGGTGGTCGACACGTCGATGGTGCGCATGGTGGGGAAGGTCTCCGGGTCAGCTGAAAGCGCGATTGTCTCCCGGTGGTCGTCGGAACATGCGCATATGCATGCGCCAACCGCCACTGCGAAAAGCAGCAGCGGCAGCGACATCATTTTATCTTTAAGCTTTGGGAGCATGGTTGTATGCAGCGACGTACGTATCGGTGCGTATCAACGCAGTTTGTTGCGGTAGAACCACAGTTCGTTGACATTCACACCGAGCGTGAGCACAAAATAGTTTTCCTTTACGAGCGGATTGGGGTGTGCCTGGCGGTTGCGGTATTCAAAACTGAGATTCAGCATGGTCTTTGTCCATGGCGAAGGCAGACCGAAACCGAGGCTTACGCCACGTTCGCGCACGCTGTTGTCGCCGACCTTTATATAATCATTGCAGTAGAATCCGCCCACGCGGTAGTTAACACGCTGCAGCCAGCTGCCACGCGCGTGTTGTTGACGAACTGCAGGCCGAGGGCCAATTTCCAGCGGTCGTTGAAATTACGCGAATTGTCGAAACCTCGATAGTGGCGAAGCTCACCTTTTTCCAGGGCTGATATGTGAAATCCACCTCAGCCATGAGCCGGTTGCCCCACTGGTAGTTCAGGCCCAGCCCCCATGTCTCGGCCATCTGCGCGTTGCCGTTGAGGCGTATGTCGGCGATGGTGTCGGGGGCCTGATCGGCGCTCACATCGTATTTGATGCCGTAAGTGCGGCCTCGGAACGACTTTTTGGGAGAATAGACCGCACCCACCGTGACGCGATGGCCGGGGACTATGTCGCGGCCATACTGCAGGCCGAAACGCAGATTGTAGTCGCGCACCTCAATCACTCGCTCGAACAGCGATGTGGAAGTGCCGTAAACATATGTGTCGTTGATGAGTGTTCCGAACAGATAGCTTGCATTAACACCCAACGAAAAGCCTTTGAAGGGTGTGGCGCCGAAACCGAGGTAAAGCTGATTGAGCGCACCCGAACCCGAGCGGGTGTCGGTGCCGTTGGCAATCTCGTCGCCGAAACTGTAGCCCACCTGCGAGAACGGAATCAGACCGGCCGATGCGCCGAGCCATTTGGTGATGGGCACCTGCATGGTTATATAGTTAAGGCCACCGGTGAAATTGTCGCCTTTCTGATCGCCGTCGGTGGTTTTCAGAATCTTTGCATCCACGCCCATGTCAAACAGGAACGTAAGCGAGTCCATGCCGGCGTAGCTTGCAGGGTTCATGAAGTTGATCTGACGCCCCGAGCGCATGGCCACACCAACGCCGCCCATGGCTTTCTGCACTGTATTTGCCTGGTCAGAAATCAATCCGTAGCCGAAACGCGAATAGGGCGACACGGTTGAATTCTGTGCCACTGCAGAGATTACCGACGCTGCCAGAGCAGCCAGACAGATGATTAGTCTATTTATTTTCATTATACAATAATATACTGAGCAGTCCCTTTGTGACCAGACATTTGTCCACCGTCACCGGGAAGTCGAGAAATTTGCTTACATGCGCGGCCCAACCGCCGGTGAGAACCACCTTGGTCTGCGGGGGCAACTGCGAGCGGTAATAGGATATTTCGGCCACCACTCCCCTTACGGCACCTGCACGCATGGCGGTGGCCGTGTCGTGACCGAACAGCGGTATGTCGCCGTATCCGTCAATCTGCGGTAACCGGGCCGTGAAACTGTGGAGCGAACGCAGGCGCATGCCTATGCCCGGGGCGATGTTGCCGCCCACAAAAACGCCGTCGGCGTTCACATGGTCGTAGGTCACGGCCGTGCCCATGTCCACCACCAGCAGATTCTCGCCCGGCAACAGACTGCACGCACCCACTGCGGCCGCGATACGGTCGCTGCCGAGTGTCTGTGGTGTGGTATAGCCTATCTTTACGGGCAGGGGCATATCGGAGCTTACCTGCCGTGCCGACAGCCCCATGGCCGTGAGCCACTGTACGTAACGGTCACCGTTGCCGGTCACCGAGCAGCACAATGCCCTGGCGGGATGGAAGCGGTCGACTATTCTGGCCAATTGCTGGCGGGAAAGCTCCCTGGCGGTCTCTTCGTCCACCTGCGTGCTTCCGTCCCAGATGGCAATTTTTACAGAACTGTTGCCTTGGTCGATGGTCAAATTCAAGCCCATTTGCGGGATATGATTTGCTGAATAATGGGGCAAATTTACAAAAACCTATTAAATAATCGTTTACGCCCCGTTATAAAATTTTATAAATTTGAAGTGCCACTTCCGGTCAGGCGGGATAAACGAGATTGGCCTCGGTAGGGGAGGCAAGCACCTCGTCGAGATAACGGCGTGCAGCCGCGCGGGCATCTTCGAGATTCATGAAGGAGTAGTTGCCGCAGTCGCGCGGTGTGGCACCCGGCACTTCACCTTCGAAGCCCGCTATAAAGCCGAATGTCTCGCGCAGAAGCGGGAGGATATCGCGCGGTTCATACTCTCCGTTGAGGATGAGATAATTGCCTGTGCAGCATCCCATAGGCCCCCAGTAAACCACCTTTTCACCCCATTCGGCGTGGTTGCGGAGAAATGTGGCCGCCAGATGCTCCATGGCATGCAGTGCCTGGGGTGAAAGTGCAGGCTGACGGTTGGGTTCGGTCATGCGCACATCGAAAGTGGTCAGCACATCGCCCGAAGGGGTCACGTCGCGGCGGCTCACATACACGCCGCGCAGCAAGTCAAGGTGATTGACTGTGAAACTTGCTATTTTTTTCATAAGTAGTTGTGCGAATCAAGTCAATGGTGCCGGTGCGTCACCCTATCAGGGCGTGAAGCATGGCAAAGGTGGATTCAGGGGCAAGCGACCAGAAATCGGCATACTGCTCGTGATGGTTGGGCACACCGGGGGTGTCGCTCACCACACGGAGCGCCAGGAATGGGACGGAGCGCAGATAAGCTTTTTTTTTACCTGTGCGATGGCTTAAGAAACTTTCCGTATGAAGCAGCCACGCTTTCGTAAGGGCTGCA
>VOFJ01001453.1_pt1 | contig 192461 bp, 198 predicted proteins | sample 5384081 | NCBI WGS metagenome assembly VOFJ01 (sample SAMN12384729, study PRJNA508395) | human gut metagenome | isolation source: healthy gut I | host: Homo sapiens | reverse complement strand
CAGCGCTTCAACAGGTCGAGGGTTTCAGACACTGCGTCCGTATCAGTGGGAATCGTCACGCGGCCCATTTTTCTTACATCATTCATATAAAGGATTCTCCTTGAAACGTAATATTTTGAATGGAGGAAAGTCAAATCAGCCCTTAACGCCGCCACTGGTAGCACCGACAATAATCTTTTCAGACAGGAAAAGATACAGCAGGAAAAGTAGGCATGAACACAATGATAACTGCGGCAAACATAGCACCGTACTGGCCGGAATATTTCATTGCGTTGACAATCTGCAACAAACCGACACCAACAGGGGTCATAGAATCACTGGTAGTGAAAATCAACGCCATGAAGAACTCGTTCCACACAGACATGAAGTTGAAAATCGTAACCGTAATAATGGCGGGCTGAACCAGCGGCAGCATAATCTGCCAGAACGTCCGAGAATGGCTGCATCCGTCAATGTAGGCCGCCTCCTCATAAGACCGGGACAGTGAGGAGAAGAAATCCAGTAGGTAAATCGTGGTATACGGTACGCGCAGCATAATGTACAGCACAACCAACAGCACGCGCCCCTTGATGCCCCACTGCACAGCCAAAGAGTAGAGAGGCATGATGATCATAATGGTGGGAACACTCATGGCAATGACCAAGCCGATACGGATGGCCTTACCGCCGACAAACTTCCAGCGAGAAAGCACATAAGCACCGGGCGCGGAAATAAGCAATACGCCCACACAGGAAACAATAGCATAAACCAAGCTGTTGAAGAAATACAGCGATACATTTTGGGTGTTCCAAGCTGTGACGTAGTTATCCCACTTCAGGCCATTGGAAAAGTCCATAACACGGCCCGTCAGAATTTCCTTTGTTGAGGAAAGGCTGGCGCAGACAATCCAGAACAGGATGGCAGCCGTAAGCGCGACCCACGCGCAAACAATGATATAACCGGGCAGAAGCTGAAGCTCTTTCTTCCAGTTGATTCTATCGTGATATTTTCCCATAACTGCTCTCCTACCTTAATACCCAGATCCGAGTCTTTCAAGATCAGGTTGGTGATAACGTACACAACAATGATAATCAAAGTCAGCACAACGCCAATCGCTGCGCCTGCACCAGCATCGCGCTCGACAACGCCCTTGCCGCCAAACACCGTATCGTACAGGTACACAACGGGCACAATGGTGGCCGTTTCCGTGTTAATGGGGGAGAACATCTTCGTCCACAGGAAGAATGTGGTAGCATTGATGCTCCAGAAAGTAACGCAGGTACGGATGACGCCTTTCAGCAGGGGCAGCGTAATCTGGAAGAAGCGGTCAAAGATATTCGCGCCGTCGATAGTGGCAGCTTCGTACAAATCCTGCGGGATACCTTCGATGCCGCTGATGAAAATCAGCATATAGTAACCAACACTGCCAAAAATGAAAGCAATCATCATAGCCCAGAAAATCAGGTCCGTACCCAGCCAGCGGACATTCTCGCCGCCGAATGCTTTGACGATCTGGTTCAGCAGACCATAATCATAGTTGAACACATACTGAATCCACATGGTGGCCAGTGCCACGGCGCTGATGATATTGGGCATATAAATGGCGGCCTTGAAGAATTTTGCGCCGCGGATGCCACTGGTCAAAATCACGGCCATCAACATGGACAGGCACATGGTAATGATGCCGCCTACCAGCCAAATCATCACCATGTTTTTTATGGAACTGATAAAAACCGGCATTGCGCAGGATTTTGAAATAGTTTTGCAGCCCATAGAAGCTCCATGTGCTTGTAGATGCCGTAAGGCTCTCTACCTTAAAGAAACTCATGATAACTGTCCGAACGACCGGATAGACATACATGAACAACAGGCAAAGAACGGTGGGCAGAATGAATAGGAAAATCATTGTCTTGTTCTTTTTCATACTGGTAATACCTCAAAAATGAAATGTCATAAGCAAAGGCGGCCCCCATTCAGGTGCCGCCTCTGTTCAGATTGAGGGAATCCTGAATAAATCCATTACAGCCGCACCGCTTGACGGCGTACCGTGATTTATTATAGGATTAGCCGCACAGGGTATCCAAGTAAGCGCAGTAGTCGGCGCCGGTTGCGTACTTGCCTTCGAACAGCTCGATCATGGAGCTCTTGATGGAGGACCAGCCGTCCAGCGTGTTCAGAGAACCGCACCAGCTCATCGGGGTGGTGGTGTTCTTCAGCGTCTCAACAGAGCCGGCCAGGACAGACTCTTTCAGGCGGGTGTCAGCAGGGATCTGACCGCCCTTGTCAACCAGCTCCTGCCCGCAGGTGCCGGTAACGATGGTCATAATGAAGTCAAATGCAGCCTGCGGGTTCTCGCCAGGAAGAGGAGATGGCCAGAGAGTTTGCACCGGCGTAAGCAGAAGCATCAACATTGCCCTCGACTTCGGGATAGTTGAAGAAGCCCCAGTTTACAGGCTCACCAACAGCAGCATCAACCTCGGAAGTGACATAGTTTGCGCAAGCAACCATAGCCGCCGTGCCAAGGCCAACCTTGGTCTGGCTGGCAGGATAAGCATCAGGTGCGCCCTCGGCCAGATAACCAGCGTTCACGAAATCAATGATTTCCTGCGCAGCCGTAACAGCAGCTTCATTGTCAGCCCAGCCACCGTTCTTGCCCAGCTCGGCAATGGTGTCCTCGCCCAGATGGCGGACCAGATGGTTGTAGAAGTTGAAGTTTGCGTAAGCACCGTCCGGCGCCAGCGGCTCATAGCCGTTGTCTTTCAGGGTCTGGCAGACAGTCAGGAACTCATCCCAAGTCTTGGGGGCGTCGGTAATGCCACAGGCATCGAAAACGTCCTTGTTGTAGAAGATACCGCCAATCTGGGGCTGCTCTACGATGGAGTTCAGGTAGCCAGCCCATTCTTTGGACTGACCGTTAAAGCAAGCGTAGCTGAAGTCATCATAACCGACAGCGTCTGCCATCTCGGTCAGGTCGTAGGTGTAGGGAGCGTAAGCGTGGCCGATACGGTTGTAATCATCCTCGAAGATGTCCAGTTTTTCGCCAGATTCCAGCGCGGCAGAAATCAGGGTGTTGACATCGCGGCCTTTCCACTCGATGTTGACGTGTGCGCCAGTTTCAGCCTCGAAAGCGTCAGCGGCGGCCTGAATTGCATTTGCCTGAACCTCACCGGCAGACCACATAGACCACATGGTCAACTCAACGCCCTCATACTTCTTGCCATCAGTAGCCGTAGACTCGGCAGCCGTGGATTCAGCCGGAGCAGTAGAGGTAGCTTCCGAACTTTGAGCGCTGCCACCACAAGCAGCCAGAGATGCTGCCATAGCAGAAGCCATCAAAAAAGTGCAACGATTTTCTTTCATTTGTGTTTTTCCTCCTAAGTGTAAATTCTGTGTCGGGATTACTTCCCTTTCGCGGTGACTTAAGTGTAGTGCTTTTCACATCATTTATCAATTATTATATTGCTCATCATTTTAGCAATATTGTTATTCACCGTTTTTTCGGCACAACGTCCGACTTTCGCGTCTGAAAATTGTGCACTTTACACGTTTGTATTTCGAAACAAAGCAACATATTGATAAAATCGCCCAAAAAAATTCGTTGCATTTTTCGGACGTGTGCCATATAATAGAATTATGACAATATATCAAAAGTTCGGAGGCCTCGCCATGAGCCACATCAACTATGCTTTCAACCCGGAGGATGACGCACTCCCCCCCGCGACAAGATGAAGCTGCGCAATATAGCCTCTACAAAATACAGCGGCGATTGGCCCTCCATCCCACATTCCCATAGCTACGCAGAGCTATTTTATATTGTCGATGGCGAGGGGCAGTTTCACATCAATGACAAGCTGTTCCCCGTGCAGGCGCACCAGCTGGTCGTGGTCAATCCCAACGTCATCCACACCGAAGTCAGCTTTGAATCACACCCGTTGGAATATATTGTGCTTGGCATCGAAGGGCTGGAATTTACGATTTCCGATGCCGCCGAGGGCAGCTTTTGCATTTATACCTTTAAAGAGGATAACGATGTGCTGGTCTGTATGCGCAAGATCCTGCGGGAAATGCAGAACCGAGAGTCGAGTTTCCAGATACTTTGCCAGGCCTACATGGATATTATCGTTGTACAGCTGATGCGCAACGCCAGTGTTTCGGCTGTGCCGATCCACTCCCGCCTGCCTGCCAACCGCCAGTGTGCAACGGTAAAGCGCTACATTGACCACCATTATAAGGAAAATATCACGCTGGACCAGCTGGCAGAAAAAGGTCAGCATCACCAAATATTATATGGTACACGCCTTTAAGCGCGAATACGGTGTTTCGCCCATCAATTATATCATCAACTGCCGCATAAAGAAGAAAGGAAAGCGTCTCCCTGGCCGAGACGACCGGACCTTTCTCTCTCTCAGATCGCAGCTATTCTGGGCTTTTCTTCTTCCAGCTACTTCTCCCAAACTTTCCGCAATGCAGAAGGAACCTCGCCAACAGAGTACCGGAAAGCAAACCAGGTGAAATTTTAACATTTGTTTTCGTTTAATAGGTTTTCCCTTTATGGCCGAAATTTCACAAAAAGACTGCCATCGGGTCTGCGCCAATACCATTTTTGTATCAGTTGAAACCGGAAATGATGGTGCCCAATGTTATCTGCGCTGCCAATATAGTCAATCACTTCCCCGCCGTTACCGCTTCACCTGCGGTAACGGCGCTTTGCGTTATATGGGAATATCTATATTACTGTCTTGCCTCTCCAAGTATCAACCGCACAAGGAATTTTGTACAGGAACTGGTTTTGTGATAAAAATAGGGCTGCCGTCTCATGACAGCTCTATTTTCATTTCTACGTTTGAATATCTTTTGTTGCTGGCATCACTGTCCTATGCTACAAAATTGCGAGAAAATCACCAATCTCCTTACCCCTGATTGAACCTGCACAACATCCGCAATAATCCGCATAGCCAAGGCCTTTTTTCCTGCACAGCCAATTTGTTATTATGGTAATGGTCTACTTTTGGCAACTCATAAAGCATTTTTACACACAGGAGGTTTCAATGATCAAGAATAACACACATTCTTGCTCTCATAAGCGCGTAAAAGCTGCCCTCTGTGCTCCGCCATGTGCAGCGTACTGACTGCGATGCCAGCTTTCGCAACCGGCGAGGATAATTCTCCCACCGCCGCAGCCAGCACAACCGTCTGGACGAAAGCCAGCGAGATCATGCAGGATGTCTACTCGCAAATCATCTCTATCTCCACCGTCACAGCTGTAGTCTGCGCGGCCGTTGCTCTGTTGTTAATGAACTTTTCCAAGAACGGCAAAACCGTGGATGACTCCCGCGCATGGCTCAAGCGCATTGCCATCACTTGGGCGATTCTGAACGGTCTCGGCTTCATCATGGCCTACGTCACACCGTTCTTCCAGGGCGGCACTTGGAATCCGTAAACAGACCCGACTCGCAACAAGGAGGTGATTGCCTTTGGGCATTTTAGACGGCATTGTTGATTGGCTGGCAACGCAGGTGATGAACTTACTGGATTTAGCATCCACATCAGTACTCGGAGCACTTGGCTGCAACATGGATACGTTCAAGCGGTACTTCCCTGCCGCTTCATCCATGTACGAGATTTTCATCTGGACGGCTATTGGTCTGGTGCTGCTGAACCTTGTGTGGCAGCTCTACCGCTGCTATGGTGCAGGGTTTGATATTGATACCGAGAACCCCATCAATTTGGTAGTACGTTCCGTCATTTTCCTGCTGCTGATTTGGTACTGCGATGACATCGTCAACCTCGCCTTGCAGATTGGCGGCACGCCCTACAACTGGATTCTGGACAGCAGTCTGCCCGGCGTGCAGTTTGGAGACTTCAATTCCGTACTGCTCATCATCATTGGCGTGATTGCCAACGGCTCATTAGCGCTGATTGCTCTGATCCTTGTTGTGATTCTTGCATGGAATTACTTAAAGCTGCTTTTGGAAGCTGCCGAGCGATATGTTGTGCTGGGAATTCTGGTCTTCACTGCGCCGCTTGCCTTTGCTATGGGCGCGGCGCGCGGCACAAACAACATTTTCAAAAGCTGGTGCCGAATGTTCAGTGGGCAGCTTCTGCTGCTGATTATGAACGCATGGTGCTTAAAACTGTTCGTCAATATGGTCGGTGAGTTTCTCGCCAATCCGCTGTCCTTATAGGAGATTTTTTACATGAAAAAAACTCTTTTTTCTTTATTCACCACTCTCAGCCTTGCACTCCTATATTGTCCCGCTCGCTCTTGCTTTGACCGAGGATGAAGCTGCTGCGGCCGTAGACGCGCATGGCAAGGATGCCGTCTCCGGCAATCTGTTCCTGTGGTTACTGTGTGCTATCGCCTTTCTGAAAGTCAGCACCAAGCTGGACGGCATTCTGCACTCGTTGGGCATCGGCGTTTCACGCTCGCCCGGCTCGATGTTGTCTGAGGCGCTACTGGCTTTTCGCGGTTTTGAAATCGGCAAAGCCCTTATGGGGCTGGGCGCTGTCAAAGCCGCCGCTTCAACAGCCACCACAAAAGTCACACCCGGCAATACCTTTGCAGGCGGGCTTTCCGGCATGGTGAGCCGCCATGTGCAGCGAAGTACGGCAAGCTCCATCAGTGGGCAGTCCGGCGGTATCGGTGTGTCCTTGGGCGGTGTCCATGTACCACAACAGCCTCGGTAAAGACAGCGGCTTCGCCAGCAAGGTCATCGGGTCCATTGCCACCGGTCAGACAAGCGGCAGTATCACAGGCGACAGCGCTGTAGAAGCACTCAATGGCTATTTTGCCGGTACCAGCGATGCTGAGGCCATGCCCGTTCCCGCCACTGGCGAAAATATCCCCACCGCAATGGCAACGGCAGAAAACGATGCCGTGCTTGATGCACCTATCCCCGCCACGCCGCTGGCGCTGGAGGGCGATAGCACAATTGACGTTTCCCCTACAAGGGACAGTGAAATTGCCATGCGCGCCGGTGGCAGCCCTGCTGTTGTGGAACAGACCTCCATTCCCACTTCGTCCTTCTATCCAACAGGCAGCTATGAACCGTGTGCTGCTGGGGCAGATGGGCAACAGCGTCACAGATGTAGAAATCGGCGGCGGCAAGATTCAAGGGCGTGAGATTATCCCCGGCCGCGGTCAGATTCAGTTTGCCATGTACAACGCCCGCCAGTATGAAAAGCCGGAGGGGCACTTCACTGAACAGACTTCCCGCGACGGCGAAAAGTGGTATAAGGTCTACGCCACAACCCGCGTAGAAAAAACGCCTACCGTTCAGGATGAACGCGGGCGTATGCAGTATGATGAGCGCAAGGTGGCCGCCATGCCAAAAGCCCCCGCACGGAGACACTAAATGATGGAAAACGATACCCAAAATTCTCAGCAAGCCGCTCAACGGCACTTCACAATGCGCCGAAACTTGCCAAAATCGCACAGGCGGGAGTACAGGGCGGTTCCGCCGGGGCTGCTGCCGAAGCTGCGGTGCAGTATCGCAAGGAAGTACTGGTCGTTGTCATTGCATTCTTGCTGCTGCCGGTTCTGGTTCTGCTTATGCTGCCCGGTGCAATTTTCGGTACGCTGACACAGCCCAGCACTGCGGTCAATGATGATTTAGAAGTTGCTGCCAATGTAATACAGCTTCGCAATGCAGTATCGGATATTTTGCAGGCAGCCTACGAGGATACTCTTGCCGAAATAGAATCCGAGCGTGCAAGCCTCACCTACAGCGATGTGGTCGATTCCGTGGGCGGTCATGTCGCCTACAATGCTTTTCAACTTATTTCCATGTACTCCGCTTACCAAGGAGAGGATGACTATACCAAAATCAGCCTAGCCGAACCTTTCCGCACAGGTACAAGCGCACCATGTCAGAATATTATACTTACACATCACCTCCGAGGAAGTCCACACCGAACCGGTGCAGAAAGAGGTGCGAGGGCAGACCATAACCGTCCAAGAGGATCACACTTACACCGTTTTCACGCTCTCTATGTGGGCGATGACTACTTTGCCGACACGGTCTGGCAGCTTGACGACAAGCAGAAAAGCTGTGCTGATGCCTATGCGCATAACCTGACTGTCTATCTCCACGAAATAGAAGAACATGAGGGCATTACGATTTTGGGGCAGATCAATGATTCACTTATTGATGATACCTCCCCTGCTCCGAGCGGCGGGTTCGGCAATCCGTTCAACGACCCGAACTGGGAGCAGCACATCACTTCTTTCTTCGGCAAACGCGAGGATGTCGGTATTCCCGGAAAGGATACCACCATCCACAATGGCTTGGACATTGCCTATCCCTATGGCACACCAATTCTGGCAGTGGAGGGCGGCACGGTCATTAAATCAGGGTATCACGTCAGTTATGGAAACTATCTGGTCATCAACCACGGTGGCGGGTATTGTACCCTTTACGCCCATTGCAGCCAGCTTTTGGCTCAGATTGGTGATACGGTGAACAAGTACGACACCATTGCCAAGGTTGGTGCTACTGGCGATGTGACCGGAAATCATCTGCATATCTGCGTCATTATCGACGGGGTCTACGTCAACCCAAAAGGGTATCTGCACTAAAACAAAGAGGGCTGTTTCTGCCAACACGCAGGAGCAGCCCTCCTATTTTTTATTTATCCGAACAGTACTGACAAATAATCTGTCCGGCCGTCCAATACCCGAAGTATCTCTATTGTGCTGTGTTCCTCGTCCACATGGTAGAAAATCAACTGCTTTGACACCACAAAGTAGCGCACATCCGTGGTGATTTCAAACTTTTCTGCCAGTGCTGCACCCATATACGGGTTATCTACCAGCAAAGATATAGCTTTCAGTAGCGCGACGTCACCAGCTTTTTGGCAGCTTTCGGGTTTTTCAGCCGCCCGGCGATGTAGTCACGGGTTGCTTCCATATCCTTAACGGCGGCTCTCTTATAGATTACCCTCATTTCTCTACTCCGAACATCTTGTATACTTCATCCTCGGAGTAAGAAACCGGATCATCCTGCGCTTCCTGCAACTGCTTTGTCAGCCGGGAGAGCGCCTTTGCCTTGATGATCTCCGCGTTGTCCTCTGTTACGGCAAAGGGAAAGCCGCCAGCGTTCAGCGACTGCTGGAAAAACACGTTGATGGCATCGGTCAGGGTAAGACCGTTCTTTGCATACACAGATTCCAGTTCCTGCTTAATTTCCGGGTTGATGCGAACGCGGAACACATCCGTTTTAGCTGCCGAAACAATGTTTTCCATAAAAAAACTCCCTTCGTTCCGTGGTTTTCTTATCCTTATTATACGTTCACGGCATTCGATTGTCAATCTATGTAGCTACATTGATGCCACAAGCATTTGAAAATTTATCTGCCGAAATGCAGTAAATCAGCACAACATCCGCACAGCAAAAGTCTTTTCTGCTGCAATATGACTCTGCTATAATAGTATCGTCAAAATTGAACAGAAACACAAGAGCGCCTTTTTTCGAGGGCGCTTTTTGTTTGGAGGTGGTCGAAATCTCACGCGAAGAACGGGATGTTTACCTGATCCCGCAGAATTTTGTGGACACTGGTACGATTCTTGGCGGTACGGTCAAGCTGCGCAATGCAGTGGAGGCGGCTGTGCTTGCTGTGGGCAGTGCGGTGCCGCTGTTCTATCTGCCGTTGGCATTCAACATCCGCTTGATGATCGTCATTGCTGTGTCGGTGCCGCTAGCTGTGTTTGGTGTAGTAGGTTTTGGCGGAGACAGCCTGACGCAGTTTGTGGCACACTGGTTCCGCTTTATGAAGCATCGCCGTATCGTCACACCTACACAGCAGGGCAATCTTGAAGCCAACCGACACCGACATCTACGGCTCATCAGTAAGCGATACCGTGTTGTCTACTATGATGACTCCGACACCCTGCCCCTTAACGCGCAGGTCTTGCAACGTAAGGCGGATCGCCACGGAAAGCTGGTAAAACGGCAGACGCTCTACGACTTGCTCCCCATCGAGAAAATCGAGAACGGCATCCTGCACACCACAGATGAGCGCCACATCAAGATTCTGGAGATCGAGCCCATCAACTTCTGCTGCGCTCCCCGCGCGGAACAGCGCAGCGTCATTTACTCGTTCGCCAGCCTTTTGAAAGTCAGCCCAGTGCGGCTGCAATTCAAGTCATTCTCCCGCAAGGCCGATGTCAATGCCTATCTGGACAAGCTGCGGCTGGATGCCGCCAACGAGCCGGACGCAGCGGTACGTACACGCCACATGAGCTATATCCGTTTTGTCAAGCGGCTCGGTTCCCGCGATGCTGTTAGCCGTCGCTTCTTCGTGATTTTCCAATACGAAGCGCCTACGAATGAGCGGAACATCTCCTACGCTGAGATTGTCTCCACGCTCGAAACCACCGCCCGAAACTTTCGCACCTACCTGGCGCAGTGCGGCAATGCCATCGTGGAACACGAGAACGAGGACGAGTTTCTCACGGACGTTTTCTATACCTTATTAAATAGGCGAACGGCGGTACAGGTGCCATTGCAGGAGCGAATCCAAGATGTGCTTGCCAGCTATCTGGCCCAGAACGATGCCACAGCGCTGGATAAGATACCTCTCGCCGCCTTTATGATCCCGCCCTCGCTGGATTTGAAGCATGGACGTTATCTCTACATGGACGGCACCTACCATGCCTACCTGATGATTCCCGCAGACGGCTACCGCGTACAGGTCACGGCCGGGTGGATGGCATTGCTGGTGAATGCCGGCGAAGGCATTGATGTGGATCTGTTTCTGGAACGACAGCCCAAAGAACGCATGATGCAGAAAATCGGGCAGCAGATCCGCATCAACCGCAGCAAAATCAAGGACACCAGCGACACAAACTCGGATTTCGATGACCTCTCCAACGCCATTCGTTCCGGCTACTACCTGAAAGACGGTCTTGCCAACAACGAGGATTTCTACTACGCCGCCATCCTTGTGACGGTCACAGCCGCCAGCGTCAAGGATTTGGAGTGGCGCATCGGGGAGATACGCAAGCTCATGGTCTCACAGGATATGAATTTGCAGCTGTGCAGTTTCCGGCAGGAAGCAGCTTTTCTCTCTTCCCTGCCGCTGTGTGCCCCGGATGCGGCGCTGTTCAAGAAATACCGCCGCAATATCCTTACCTCCACCGCAGCCAGCTTTTATCCGTTCGTCAGCTTTGAGTGTGCGACACCAACGGTGTACTATTGGGCGTGAATAAGTACAATAACTCCCTCGTCAGCCTCGACAACTTCAACACCCATATCTACAAAAACGCAAATATGGCGATTCTCGGCACCTCCGGCGCGGGCAAGACGTTCACTATGCAGCTGATCGCCCGGCGTATGCGGCTGGCGGGAACACCGGTTTACATCATCGCTCCGTTAAAGGGTCACGAGTTTTACCGGCAGGCCAAGGCGCTGAACGGCACCATCATCCGTATTGTGCCGGGCAGTCCGGATTGCATCAACGTCATGGAGATTCGCAGAATCGACCACACCAGCAGCGAACTGCTGGATGGTCCTATGCCGGAGCAGTCGGAACTGGCTGCCAAAATCCAGAAGCTGCACATTTTCTTCTCGCTGCTGATTCCCGATTTGAGCAACGAGGAACGCCAGCTCTTGGATGAAGCTATCGTTACCACCTACCGCAATAAGGGCATCACTTATAGTAATGCCAGTCTGGATGACCCTGCACATCCCGGCCAGTACCGCGAAATGCCGATATTAGGTGATTTGCACACTGTTTTGTCTGCTCCGGAAACGCGGCGTATTGCCAACATTCTAAACCGTCTTGTACACGGTTCGGCATCAAGCTTCAACCGCCAGACGAACGTGAACCTCGACAACAGCTATGTCGTCATCGACATCAGCGAGTTGTCCGGCGACCTGCTAACGGTGGGTATGTACATCGGGCTGGACTATATGTGGGATAAGGCCAAAGAAGACCTGACCCGCTGCAAGCAGATTTTCATAGACGAGGTATGGCAAATCATCGGCGCATCGTCCAATGCTCTGGCCGCCAATTATGTATTCGAGGCCGTCAAGACGATTCGCGGCTATGGCGGCGGTGTGCTGGTTGCCACGCAGGATTTGAACGACTTCTTTTCCTTGGAAGATGGAAAATACGGCCGCGGCATCCTGAACAACTGCAAAATCAAAATCATTCTGAATCTGGAGGAAGAGGAAGCGCAGCGCGTACAGAGCGTCTTGAAGCTGACAGATGCCGAAATCGACAACATTACCCGCTTCGAGCGCGGCAGTGCGCTAATCGTCACAAACTCCAACAATGTCACCGTTGATATGCGATGCAGCGAGGAAGAAAAGGACCTGATCACCACAGACCGGGACGAGCTGCGCCGCATTGTAGAACGCAAAATGCAAAATCAAACTGAAACGGAGGAATCCTAATGAAGAAACCTGTTATCGTCGCCCTGTGCTGTCTGCTGGCGCTGGGTACCGCCACTGCTGCCTTTGCCGAGGAGCCCGCACCCACCTCTGCCCCGGAGTTGGTTGAATTGTCGTCAGAAGATACTGCGCCGCAGTTTTACCCGGATAGCATCTCATGGCAGGAGGACGGCGGCCAGATGCTAGTCATCAAACAGTACAACGTACCCTACGGCACGGCCGTTGCCGATCTGACCGAAAGCGGTATGCAGTGGGGCGGCTCCGATTACATCCTATGGGGTGTCACCCAGTCTGTGGAGGGCGGTGTGACCGAAGAAAAAGAGGTTACGCAGGAGTTTGAGTTGTCCGTGCGCAGCGCCGATGCCGAAACCGCCCGCAATGACGTGAAAGAGTCTGTGGCCTACGATGACGAGTACGGTTTTTCCGGCACGCTGACCTTGCAGGACATTACGATTGGCGAAACTTTGCAGGCCGACAGTACCTATATGGCAACAGCGCATTACGCTGGAACGGTCACCCGCACCGAGGCCGGAACGGTGCATTACACGCTGCTGTACGCGCCGATTTCTGCACCTGTGGTGGTTGCTGCGGCGGAAAGCGGCATTACCCCTGCCCTGCTGATTACGGGTATCGCCTGCGCGCTGCTCTTCATCGCGGTGCTGCTGATTATTACCCACCTGCTGCGCAAAGAGCCTACCCATACGGCTGAGCCTGCAAAGCCCGCACCTGCGCCGAAAGTCTATGTGCCATCCGGGGATATTGTCCTCGGCGGCAGAAATGAGGATGACGATGAAGAGAATCTCTGATTGGGCAAAAGTTCTGCTGCCGCTGATCGGCAGCGGGATGGTCCTGCACTACCTGCTCCTATGGCATGAACGCCGCCATGCGGTGGCGCTGCACAAAGAAGTCTATCACAAGCCGAAATACTAAGGAGGAAAACACCATGATTGCACAATGCCTTTACCAGTCCGACCCGAAGAACCTCGCCAGCATGGGCAGACAGCGCCTCGCCTGCCAGCGCGCTGCTCGCAAATTGCAGTGGGGCGTACAGAAAGAACGCATTTCCGAGACAAACGAGCCTGTGCCGCTGCTCATGCGCCCCGCCGTCAAGGAGATTCTGCAGGATGCCGAGCAGCATCGCTTCGATGTGCTGCTGATCGGCAACCGGGATTCACTCTGTTGTGATGCGGCCGACATGGAGAGTTTTTTGACCGTGCTGAACTCGTTCAACATCCACATTTTTGCCGGCGGCCAGGGCAGTTGGGTCGAGCCGAATGGCCGTCACTACGCGCCCCTGCCCCGCCTGCCGTGGCAGGAAGATGACGTTGCGGAGGTGCCGCAGTGAGAGAAAAATTCAGAAGCTTCTGCGATACCGCCAACCCGATTTGCTGCGACTCGTCATTATTTTTGTTTTGGTCGGGCTGCTGTTGGCTGGGTTCTTACTTTTCGGGCGTTCCGGTGATGGCGGTTCGGTACTGCCTGCATGGGCGCAGACCGGCATACCGAGCCGCCCGATGAACGCCTCGCCGCCGCGCAGAAAGAAAACACGGACACCGTGGCATGGATTACGATACCCGGCACCAATATTGACGCGCCCGTGCAGCAGTACGGCGACAACGACTACTATCTACGCCGTGACGAGAAAGGCAATGAGGATTACCACGGCTGCATCTATGCTGACTATGCCTGCCGCATAGACAACGGCGAAAATTTTCTCGCAATCTGATTTTTTACGGACACACCTTTACCGACGAGGAGTATATCGGTGGGTTTGAGGATCTGCACAAGTATCGCGTGTTTGAGTTCGGGCAGGAGAACCCGTACATTTATGTTTCACTGGCAGATGAAAAGCTGACGTATCAGATTTTCGGTGTGTGGGTCTGCGATGCCAATGCCGACACCGACTGTATCCAGGCTGACCCTGACGATGCAGCATTTCAGCAGATTCTGGACAAGGCTGTTGTCGGCTGTGCGTTCGACTACGGTGTAGGCGTGACGACTGATGACCATATTCTGACGCTTTCCACCTGTACGGCAGACCCCAACAGCCGCCTGTTGGTCGTTGCCAAGCTGATTGAAGGAGGTGGTGTAGATGTAAAATCCTAAATCGCACGCACTCTTTTGACGTATAAAAACCATACAAGGAGATATGCAATGCAACATAAACGCAAACACCGCTTATCTGCAGCACTCATGGCGGGTGCCATGTGCTGTACGATGATTCCCATTGCCTCAGCAGATGAAATCGCCACGCCGGAGACAGCAGATGCGGCTTTGTTCCCAAAGTTACTGACAACGCGACACCGGATATTTCGCAAATCACCGAAAATCTGTACAACGATTTGCCGGATGCACCTACCGGCAGCTACCTCGGCAGCATGGGTCTGCCTGTGGCAACCGGTGAGACGAAAATCAGTATCTCGGCATGGGCCTCTGACCTGTATGATGGCGCAGATGCCCACCTAGATGCCGATGCATTGAACGAGGATGAAACAACCATCACTATCGGCAAAAATCCCGATGCAAATTATGCAATCATTCCTCTTCTGGTTCAGACCGAGTACCCGGCAAATGGCGCAACAGCAGAAGTTGTACTGCCAGAGGGAGTGGAGGTTCTCAGCTACGCATCTACTGATGCAGGCCTCATTCCTGCCAGTGATACCGAGCAGTCCAAAATCCTGCATCAGACTTACGCCGAGCAATCTGCGGCTGCAACAGGCTTTTATGTGAAGGCTTTTTCTGACTTCACTGCACAGTTTGTTTACGCCAGCCCGGACGGCACCACTTTACAGAAATCTATTCATGTACAATTGTCGGATGAAGCAGCCCCTACGCAGCTTTATACCGATAACGGTGTTGCAACACTCGCAGCCGGTCCTACTCCGCCCTATGCCACCGGCAAAATTACCAGCATTGCCAAAGAGGGCGGTACTTGGCTTATCTGGTTCAACGGACAAGAAGCCTACTGTTGCAGTCATGGTCTGAACGGTCAGCCCAATGGCTGCCCGACCTACACTTTTGACCATGTGTCTCGCCTTGAGCCCGGCCAGTACACCCCCGGCAACCATTACGCGAACCAAATCAACATTTGGGGCGGCCTCGGTCAGTTGAGTCTCGATATGCTGGACAGCAAGCCCGTTGTTATGAGCGCGGATACAGAGCAGCCCGACCTCATCAGTGAGATCTACGATGAAACCCAGCAGTGGATCATTACCAACTATCCTGATAGTTATGCTGCGCAGGCCTATGTTGCCGCCGCCGAAGAATTGGCAGACGGCACGGCAGTACAATCCGGCGAAAACGGCTACTACACTTACATTTACAATCCGCCCGCAGGCTACGCATGGCAGATTGTGGCGCTGGTTGGTGAGGAAATTGCTGGCGGCACCGAAATTCCGGACGTGCCGAGTGCTCCTGAGCCGCAGTATTATTCTGCTTCATGGACCGCTCCTGCACAGAGCGCCAGAGGCAGCTTTGATCTGACGTTCACCGTCAACACCGATAAGTATCAGCTGAATACGCTGGAGAAGGTGGATGGTGCAGTCATTACCGTCACTCCAAGCCGGACCAGCGGCAGTGTGGACGGCGGTAGTTGGAAGATGACTCCTGCCGGAGCGCAGACCATTACCACCAGCGGTCACACGCAGGATAACAACTACCATTTGGATGGCGGCGATGGTTCTGCCACATGGACGGTACACTATGAAGTGTCCAAGACCAGCACAAGTACACTCAGCGGGCAGGAAGGGCCGTTCACCAGCCAAGCCGAAGCGGATGCCGCTGCCGAGGCTGCCAAAAATGCAGCCATCAACCAACTGAAAAACGAAGCACAAGGTATGGTAGATGCTGCCATCGCCTCGGCGCGGGCACAGCTTGCAAATATTACGTTTAGCTACGATGAAATCACCATCCCTCACGGCTTTGATTCCACGCCCGGCGCTTTGGGTAGCCACCAGTTGATTACTGTTCCCGCCAACAGCAGCAACGACTACCAGATGCAGAACGATGAATGGTCTGTAAAGGTGTCGATTGATAAGATCGACAGCGAGACCAAACAGCAGATTCACGGGGATGCCGAGTTCGCTATTTTCGAGTGGGATACTGTTCTGCAACGGTATATCCCCACTGGCGGGTATAACCAGTACAAGGTTGAGCGTCAGAGCGATGGCACCTACAAGGTCATCAACCACAGCGGCTATGCAGACGGCTCGGATAATGTTTACTTTACCCAGCGCAACGAGGGCCGATTTGTTATCGTCGAGCGCGCTCTCCAACAGCTACTACGGCGATTGGACGGATGTAGCCAATCCCGGCACGGCTGGTTCCGTGTTGGGCAAACGCGCCTACGCCTTTGAAATCACCAAGGCACTGGACGGTCAGACCATCCAGTTGGGCAACGCCGATTACAACGCTGACATTGGTACAGCTGATGAGGGCGGTACCCTTATCGACACCGGCGAGGGCATTGTTAGCATTACGTTCGGTGAGCGCAGCGGAGACAAATCCTATAGCACTGACCCTACCGACATCGCCAGCAATGAGAAGTCCTACACCATGCACGCCGATGTCGCCTCCATGCAGAATGACCGCACTCTCGGCAGCATCACTCTCTCCAAAGCAGACTTTGATGCCGCCCGGTATCTGGCCGCAGGCAGCAATGGCGACTCAACGCTCGAAGGCGCCGTGTATGACCTGTATGCCGCCGAGGATATTTTTCATCCGAACGGCGTTTCCGGCATTGTCGATTACTCCAAGATCACCGATTCCAGCGGCAACCCCATCTGGCATACCACCGTGCTTACCAACGGCGCATGGAAGTCCGACTATCTCCCGGTGCTGAAAAAGAGATTACCTTGTAGCCTCCGCCGCCATCAAGGACGGCAAGTTGGCTTTTTCTAATCTCTACTTAGGACGTTATTACCTTGTAGAGCGCGCCACCGGCATCGTGATCCCCGTGGATTCCAACGGGCAGTATTATCTTTCCGGCAAGTATCCGCTGCTCAACAAAAAGCTGGAGCCTACCGGCAGCTATGCCGCCCTCGCCAGCAGTGGCACAGAATACCGACTATGTCTACCGCAACCAATATTCTGCTGTTGCCGAGAGTCGCGCCTTAGACGGCAGCAAGACCTATGACGGCTACTACCTGTCCTTTGCGAAAGGCTATCTCTGTGATGAAGTCAACCACTATCAATCCCTTACTTATGCAGATGAATCCACTTACGTTGTCCGCGCTGAAGATCAGACGCAGGACGAAGTACTGAAATCCGGGTTCAGTCTGCAAAAGCTGGTGTCCACCACCGGTCAGCCCTCCCCTGCCATTAAGCTGGGCGGTGCCGGGTTCAAAGTGTACCGTGTATCTGCTGCTGAGCAAGGCTGACCAGGTTTGCCCAAAACGCCGATGGCAGTTACGATACCGCCAGCATTCTGGATGTCTACCGTAAATCCAGCTACGATCAGGACACGCTGAAATTTGATTTTTCTGACGAAGAACAGGCTGTTGCAACGATGTACGAGAGTGACACCGCCGTCGTCACCCGCTATAACGCAACCTTGACCGCAGACGGCGATTTTGCCAACGGGCAGGGTCTTGGCTGGGTGCCGACCAACAATGCGCAAGAATATCGCTTATCCGAGATCTTCACGAACGAGGAAGGCATCCTGCGTGTGCAGGGGCTTCCTTACGGCCAGTACATCGTCGTGGAAACCACCGTACCGAAGGATGTTTTTCAGGCTGAACCGTTCCTTATCAATGTCAATGCATCCAGCCCGCAGAGCAGCTTTACTGTGCCTGCCGGCAGCATCACAACGCCCAGCGGCAGCTACATAACCTACAACATTCTGGATGAAGAGTTGGAGGGCTACTTGCAGCTTGTCAAAATCGGGACATTGAGACGGGCAAGCCTGTCAAAATTGCCGACACTGCGTTCAACATTTACTACATTGCCGAGGACGGCCGTGAAACCCTTGTGGAGATGAACGACCCGAAATCCGGCAATGCCTGGGCAAAGACCAGCACTTTCTATACCGATTCCAACGGCGAAATGAAGACCCCGGAAAAACTGCCGCTGGGCAGGTACCGCATCGTCGAGATCGAAGGTCCACGCGGGTATTTCAACGACCGCCAGTACAATGTCGTGTTTGAGCTGACCTCGGACCGTGTGTATCAGGTCACGGCGGCAGCGCCGACGGCATGGACGACTACGTCATCACCGAAAAACTACTATAACCACGAGACATTGGGGCAAATCAAGATCCGCAAAATCGGCAACGTGCTGACCGGGTACGAGAACGGACAGTTCGTGTACGAGTCCGATAACCTTGCCAATGCCACCTATGAGATCCACGCGCAGGGCGATATTCCCACGCCGGACAATCAAGGCACACTCTGGTACGCAGATGGCGACCTTGTCGCTACCGTTACCACTGCCGAAGACGGGCAGGTGGACGAAGTCCGATTCAGCCCCACGCGGACACTCGCCACCTATGATTTCTTGAAAGTAACCCACGATGGCACGAAAGGCGAAGTCACTATCACGCTGCCGCTGGGTACCTACACGATTTCTGAATTCGCGAAGTGCAGGCTCCTTTGTACGGTTTTGTCCACACCGACCACACCTACACCGTGGTGCTGGACTGGGATAACCAATACAACGGTTTAGTGCTTGCTAAGACAATCATCGACCACACGCAGGACGGTGACGTTGTGTATGATTACTCTATTATAAATGTAGGCAACGCCAATGCCGAGCAGATTGAAAAGCAGGTTCTTGTCTTTGAGAATGCCCGTGTGCTGCCGATCGTTGAGGAGGGCAAAGTCGGTGTCGGGCTGTATAAGCTGGATCGCGACACCTGCGATTTGACCGATGAAGCACCCTATGCTTATACAGACGGCTGTAAGACTCGCACTTCCCTTTTGAACGGTGGCAGCAACCGCGTCGACATCCCGGCCGATGCCAAGATGGTCGCAGGAGCAGTCTATGAACTGTACACCGCAGACGACATTTACAGTATTTCCGGCGAGCTGCTGGCCGCCGCCGATACTCTGCTGGGCACAGCCACCACCGATGAAAACGGCCTTGCCTATTTTGATGTAGACGTTCCTCTGCGCGGTGAACATTACGGCGGCAGCGATGCCCACGACTGTACGACCAACAGCGGCCGCTACTATCTGCGTGAAATCAGCGTGCCGGACGGCTACCTGATTGAGCAGAGTGTGATTCCCGTTGAGTTCACCTATGAAAACCAGTTCATTGCATGGCAGGTCGTTGACTGCCTGCACTCCGACAAGCAGACTGCCGTGGAGATTGACAAGCGCGCTTTCACTTCTGATTCCGATGACACCTTTGCCCTGCCCGGTGCCACGTTGACCGTGACCGATTGGAACGGCAATGTGGTGGACAGCTGGGAGAGCAGCGATACGGCTCATGTAATTTGCGGGCTGCATCTTTCCCACGACTTTGCCGGGAACCGCGATACCTCAAAAGTCTATACCTTGACCGAAACTCGCCCGGCAGACGGCTATACCACCGCCCGCTCGATTCAGTTCCGCTTGGAGCAGGCCACGGACGATAATGCCTACTTGCAGGAAACGGCGGTCTGGGTTCTGCATGAATCCGAAGATACAGCGTACCAGTCTGGCAGCATTATCTCCCCCACCGCGTTCTCCGATGATACTGTGGCTACGATTTCCGCCAAGCTGCACGCTTTCTGGGATAAGCTGACGGGCAAGAATCCTGATGCAGACGGCGTTGTCATTTCCAACTGGTACTGCGTGAACGGCACACTGGTGGTGAATTTCACTGATGCCGCCAATGACCGCGCGATTGCCAAATGCCTGCGGGAGAGCGACTTCTCCGACCTGACGTTTGACAAGGCCTACCTGACCGGCGCGGCGGCTCCCGCGTTCTTTGTCGATAAGCAGGTTGCCGACAAGCCCGCCAATGCCGAAATCACCTACTCTGCAAGTTGGATTTTGCTGAAAGATTCTGATGGATTCAGCCAGACAGTGACGATGCTGGATGCGCCCACCCGCGTAAAAATCAGCAAGGCCGACATTACGACCCACGAGGAAGTCCCCGGTGCCACGCTGCGCGTGCTGGATAAAGACGGCAATGTTGTGGACGAATGGGTATCCGAAGATACGCCGCACTACATGGAGGCTGTGCTGGTTGCGGGCGAGACTTACACACTGGAGGAAACGCTTGTGCCCGATAATTCTGGGTACGTGCCTGCCAATGCCGTTCAGTTCACAGTCGAGGATAACGGCAAGGTCCAGCATGTTATCATGCAGGATGACTACACGAAAGTGCAGATTTCCAAGACCGATACTGCTACTGGCAAGGAAATCAGCGGTGCAAAGCTGAAAATCACGGACACAGACGGCAAGACGATTGCCGAATGGGTTACAGACGGCACACCGCACTATATGGAGCGCATCCCGATGGGAACTTACACCCTAACCGAGACGGTGGCTCCCACCGAGCAGGGCTATGTTCGCGCCGAGAGCGTTACCTTTGAGGTTGGCCCTACTGGGGGATATTCAGCGCGTGGAGATGAAAGACGATTTCACCAAGGTCGAAATCTTCAAGGCTGACATGACGGATGGTCACGAGCTGCCTGGTGCGAAACTGAAAATTACCGATGCCAGCGGCAACACCATTGCCGAGTGGGAAACCAACGGCCAGCCCCACCGCATCGAGCGCCTGAAGCCCAGTGACTATACGCTGACCGAAACTGCCGCCCCGGCCGGGTATCTGCTCAGCGAAGAGGTTCACTTCACCGTGCAGGAAACCGGGGAAATTCAGAAAGTCACGATGTACGATGCCCCGGCGCACTCGCTGATCCTCACGAAACGTGACATTGCCACCAATGCAAAGCTGGCGGATGCCCGCTTAACGATCCGCGATGCCTACGGCACGACCATTGACCGCTGGACGACAACGGACGGCGACCATGCCATCCGTGTGCTGCCAGAGCGCTCCGCCGCCAAAGACCCACACAAGAATCTGCTGCTTCTGTCCGATGACGCCAGTGAACACGTCTACACGATGGTGGAAGAACTGGCCCCGGACGGCTATCTCGTTGCCGAGAGCATTACATTCAAGGTCATGCAGATGAACAATGCACTTGTTGTGTTTGTATGGCAGGATGGCGGCTGGCAGAAATCTTCCGAGGGGTATCTTGCCATGTATGATGAGCGTACCGATACACCCGTGCCGCTTATGAAAACTTTCCCGCAGACCGGCAGAATTTTATAAAAACTGTGCCGAGTTGTTACGCTGCGCACAATTTGAGATTGGAGTGATATTTTGTCTGTTTCCTGTTTTACTTCCACCAATTTGCACCTCTGTAAGTTCCTGCGCACCACAGGGCCGTGACTGGCGCAACACCATCTACATCGAGTGCGGTGACTGTCAGCGCGCTGTGAGCCGCAGCTGCAAGAAATTTGCTCTGTGCCTTTGACACGGCCGGTGCGCCGGTAATCGTGCCGGTGCATGATGTAGAATATCTGTTCGGCATCACCGTGGATAAGTCCGAGTGCCGCGCCATCCTCACGAAATCCAACTTCTGTGAACTGTACAAAGGCTGGCTCGATGAACATATCCGTGACCCTCACGCCTGCCCGCTGAATGATTTGTACGTCAACTGGGAGATTCCCGATCCTGGTGCGGCGAGGATTTTTCTGAGCCGGTAAATAGGCGTTAAATAACAACAATCCCCAAGGTAACTTCACACATGCCGCCTTGGGGATTGCTGCTTATTATACTCACTATATGTGTCAGCCTCTAAAATCGGCCAAAGCACTGGCTATCAAATCTATTGGCGGCGAAGATATAGATGGCTCTTCTTTCTGCGAATTCCGAGTGCGTCCCATGGTCTGCTTTTCTAAGTATTCCTGCACGATTTGCTCAATCAAGGCGCGGTCCGGCTGCTGAAAAGACTTCGCATCTGCCTTTTTCATAGCATAGAATTGCATCGGCAAGATACTGTGCTTTGCCCCTGTCACGCTGCCGTTCCAAGTATTCTACGGCACGCACATGGTCTGGATTTTCCATGTCGAAGCGAACCGTAAAGCGCCCCCGGTCCTTTTTCAGCTTCATGGTTCATCACTCCCCTGTCACGGTGCAGCGGTAAAGATACTCAAAGCCCTTGGCATTGGCATTCACGTCCTCCACAAAGACGGGGTGTGCCACCTTTCCGGATGTTTCGATTTGCCGCCGCAGCAGGCAGGCACCGCCGCCTACGAAAATCACTCGTCCCGTGCGCAGGTCAAGCTGACGCTCGCGCAATGCACCCAGCATATCATTGACAAACTCCTGCGCCTGATATTCCACCAGCGCGGCGACTTCTTCCCCGTAACTGCTTCCCCTGCCCCTGCAAGAGAACAGCATCCACATCCGTTTCCTCCAGCAGAACATCCAAGTCCGAGCTCGCCTTGGAGCGGATACGGTTGTACAGCAGGATCACGCCATTTTCCAGCGAGTCACAGGTAGACAGGTCGGCGTGGCCGTTCTTCAGCATCAGATAGTCCGCTGTAAAGCCTCCCACGTCCAGAATCAGCGCGCGCGGCACGGTTGCCAGCTCGCCCAACATCATGGCCGCCGCTGCAAACGCCTGCGGATAGCACTGCACATCGCGGATCAGGATGCTGTACAGCTTGTCACGGTAGGAGAAGTAGATGGGTTCCTTGCGTTTGAAGTAACGCACGAATGCCTTGTTCTGTGTGCCGAAATGTGCGGGCGGCAGTCCGATGGCAAGGTCAATGGGCATCAGCCCGGAAGTATAAGCGTTCTGTGCTTCGATTTCCTCCGCAATGGCAAATAGCGACAGGATAAAGAACCGCTCGTCTGTGGTTTTGTCCTTCTGGTACGGGATACGCTGCGCTGACAGCGTATAGTAACTGCCGCCGTATTTCAGTATATCCCTGCCGTAAGGTCTGGTTTTGCTTTTTTGTACACCGGAAACAATGGCGTTTCCATGGACGGTTTTGACCTGTTTGTTGCCGTGGTCGATAGCAATAAGCATAACATCAACTCCCTTCGATGCTTATATTTACCTTATACGTTTTGAATACGTCATTTCCCAACAAATTTACGCATTATTTTTTTTCTTATACGCAATAATACGCATTATTTATTTGTTTGCATTTCCCCGGCGGGTGCGCTATAATGGGCAAAGTAAGTAAAAACACAGGAGTCCGCCATGAACAAAACGCTTGAAATCAGTGCTATGCAGTATGATTTTCATATATTGACTAATACTAACCAAAAGTAGCGCTCAATTTTCGCAACGGCACCTGCTACGCTTATTTTGAGGTGAGAAGTTTGGAAAATATCTATCTTGAAATCGGCAAACGCATCCGGCAACAGCGAAAAGCCCACGGCCTGACGCGAGAAGAGTTCGCAGAAAATTTAAGTACAACCATGCAATATATCAGTCGTTTGGAACGGGCAAAAAACAAGGTATCAATCGAATATCTGTACAGAATCGCCGATGCATTGGACTGTTCAATTTACACCCTGATGCCAGCCACGCAGTTACCCCAAAGAAAATTCTTTTCGGAGGAGCTGATGTATCAACTGGATCACTGTTCGCTCAAGCAAAAGCAGTTCATTGCCAATTATGTCACTTGGTTCTTGCAGCAGGACATCGGCGGGGAAAGCGACACATAAAACAGGAGCAACTTATATGCTTTGGATGTATATGGCGATGCTGGAAACAGCGGAACAGAAAGATAAAATCGCCTATATTTATGAAAACTATGCAGGGATGATGTACCATGTAGCCATCGGTGTGGTGGGAGAACACTATTTGGCGGAGGACGCCGTACATGAAACCTTTTTTTGCGTCTGATACGGATAATAGATGAAGTGGAAATCGATGACGCAAAGAAGCTCAAACGTTTTCTTGTACTGTTAACACACAGCAAAGCGGTGGACGCCGTGCGCAAACTGAACAAGATGAAGCCAACGAGCGATGATGAGCTTGCGAATCATCCCACAACCGAGAATGGCCCCGAGGACGTTGCGCTGAACGCAATCGCTTTTTAGGAGCTGGTTGCTTTTGTGAAACAGATGGATGACAAGTACAGAGACCCTTTGGATTTGCGCATGATGGGATACTCCATCCAGGAAATTGCCGAAATTTTGGAAATCACGCCGCAGAATGCAAAAGTACGGCTTCACCGGGCAAGGCAGATGATTCTGAAAGAAATGGAGGCACAAGATGAATCAGCAGGAAAACCGTGAAATCCGTATCTCGCCAGATGCCTTGATTGCACTTGTAGTGGCTGAGGCTGAAGATCGGGAGCTATCCGCCATGCCGAGTCTGGAAGAGATGAACGCGGCCTTCCATCCTTCGGAAGAATTTCAGAAGAAGATGGACAGGCTGCTCAAGCAGGCCAAACGGAAACAGGAACGTAAAGGTGCCTGGCGCGCTACAAAGCGGCTGTTCGTGGTGGCCACGACGGTCGTGACGGCGTTTGCTTGCATACTGATGCCTGTGCAGGCTGTGCAGGAGGCGGTGGTATCCACCGTGCTGAATTGGCGGGATCAGTTTGTGGAGATCCTCTATTCCAAGGAAGATGATCCAAATGCAGTGATTCTGCTCCAAAATGTTGAATTGACCTATTTGCCGGAAGGGTTTACAGAGACGCCCTCTAATAGAACATCAAACACCAGTTTTTGGAATGAGTATCAATCAGAAAACGGCGAATGGTTAACAGTACGGATATTGCCCATACAAGATAAACAATCAACTTTTGTTGATGACGAATATACCCATTATTATCAGATTTCTTTTGATGGAATCGACGCTGTTTTGGGTTCCACTATAGACGGGAGTAATGTATTAGTATGGCAGAATGATGGCTTAACCTATCAAGTGAGTTCCAGTTGTGACTTATCCGAGATAATCAGTGTCGCTGAAGGGATAAAGTTGGATAGTTCATCAAATGGATGACAGCAAGATAAATTTCAAAAATGTTATTTATGGGTGTAACCTTTTTCATTTTCATACGAATAGAAGGTATGAGGTTTCCATACAAAAGAGGTGTACATATCATGAAAAAGTTTTTGCGCAGTCTGCTTGCTATAACTCTTCTGCTTGGTATTGTCAGCACAACGGCTCTTGCTGCGGAGCCCCGTTGGCGGAATGTAGCATCCATCAGCCCTAGTATGTCGGCGTATGATGGAAGCTATACAAGTGCTATTATTGCTTTGGAGGGTACAACAAAAATAGAATGTACGCTTACACTATATGAAAAGGGCTTTTCGGAAACTATACGCAGGTATCTCAGGTCAGTGAGACTTACAACGGTCCCTCGCCATGAGTTTGTCGGTTATTATGCCATTAAATCCGGGACAACGTACAAACTAAACACCACCGCCAAAGTCACCCGAAACGGTGTAACCGAAACCGTTTCAACCGACTTTGAAAAGCGCTGCTGACCCCAGCGTCCGCCCGCTCCCTTAAACCTTCCACAATCCAAACACGGGAACCTCTAAAAAAATACAGCCGGGATGGCCTGCCAAACCTTCCTGGCTGTAGTCGAAATATGAAACCACATCCCCAAAGCATACGTACGAATATATAGTATACGCATTTATATCTCTTGTATGGAGGATGTGGATATGCTTGCCTTTTATGTCGCCATTCTCGACACTGAGGAGCAGAAGGATAAATTCACCGAAATTTACACCACCTACTACGGGATGATGTACCAGGTGGCGCGCGCCATCACCCATGATGATAAACTTGCCGAGGATGCGCTGCACGAGACCTGCCTCGAGCTGATCGAGAAGATCGATTCCATCCGCACGGACAACGCCAAACAGCTCGCCTATTACCTGCGCATGGTCACACGGAATCGCACCATCGACTTCATGCGCAAGTGGGATCGCCGAAGTGCGTTATCTTATGACGCGGTGGATGTGGAACCAGCATCCCTACATGAAGATGCTGCGGATGTCGTATTAACCAAAATGCGGTTGGAAACAACGTTGAAAAGCCTCGATGAGATGCCACCCGTTTACCGCACCGCCTTGATTTTGCGTGTGCAGGGGTATTCCATCAAGGAGATTGCGCACATAACAAATAGCAGCGCCGCGGCCGTCAAAACCCGCATTCATCGGGCCAGGCAGCTCCTTTTGCAGAATTCTCAGAATGACCCATAATACTAACTCATAATACCGCACAAACGACTTTACAAACCGAGCTGACACAAGGTAAAATGGAAAAACAGCACCTCGCTTGTCTGGCACAGCGCGGCAGCGCTGTTTGCGGTGCTGTTTGGCATTCCAGCCAGGGGGAAATCATCGTATGCTCAGAATTGCCATATGTGATGACAGCCAGTTGTGGCTTCAAAAAAAATTGAGACATTGACAAGGGGTTACTTGAAAAAGATTAATGTCAAATACAGACTCGATCTTTATCAATCGGGCGAAAAGCTGCTGAAAAGCATCACCTCACCGTATGACATCGCGTTATTGGACGTCGATCTGCATAGCACGAACGGCATTGAAGTCGCCTCGCAGCTGCGAGCTACCAATCCACAAATCGTGCTGATCTTTGTCTCGGAGTATGTGGAGTATGCTCCGTTCGGTTATGAGGTGGACGCGATTCGGTATCTGCTCAAAAACCACCTGGAGCAGGCTTTTGACCGGGTGATGAGCGAGGCCGTCAAGAAGGTGCGGGAAAAACACCTGCGGTATGCCATTGTCACCGACGCAGGCAATGTGATGGTCAAGTTTGAGGACATTCTCTATGTCGAGGGACAGAAGCGCAAGGTAACGTACCACCTTCAAAACAACAACCGAGCTTCGTATGATTGCAATGAATCGCTCGGTGATGTGGAAGCACGGCTCTCGGCACTCAGGGCTTTTTGCGAATGTACCGGACGATCCTGGTCAACATGCGGCATATCTGCTTTCTCAACCGAACCCATCTGACTTTGACCGATGGCACGGACCTCCCGGTCAGCAAACAGAACAGCAACGAAATTATGCAGACATACAACTTATGGGTGGGCGCTTTATGATCGAACAAATATCCTTACTGACCGTGGATTTGATTGGACATATTTCCTGCCTGCTGTTGTGTACCGCGTTGTTCCGACGGACCTGCGCAAAGCGGCAGTTGGTGTTGGCATTCCTGGGAACATTGGCCGCAGGCTATCTCATCACCGTGGTGCCCGTTATCAGGGAATTCCCGATCAAGGCGATTCTGCTAGTCATGGTGTTCACCGTCTTTTGCCATGCTTGCTATGAGGGCAAGATTCTGACGCAATGCTTGTGTGCAGTTTTCAGCTATGTCATTATGCTGGCCCTGGATACGGCAGCCATCTTTCTGTTCTGCAACTGGGTGGGGATGCCGCGAGAGCAGATATTTGCTGACCCGCAGCTTTATATGATTTGTGCATTGTTCTCTTATATTGTTATCTTTGTGGTTTCTTTTGCCATTTGGCGATTTGCGCAGTCATGGACAAAAATTGAGAAAATTTCAGTATCCGGCTTTTTTGGCTATGCTGGTTTTTCCGCTGGTGTCACTAGGAACCATAACATTTCTTTTCCAGGTAACGGCCAAAGACCACAGCGTCAGTCACTGGGCCATCGTAAACGCACTGGGATTGGTGGCCGCCAACGCTGTTTTGATGGGCCTGCTGCACCACATTGAGCAGGAAGCCGAGGAGCGAAAGCAAAACGTGGCACTCCAACACCAGTTCGAAACTCAATTGGAAAAAACGCAGGTTTTGCTGGAGGCCCAAACCGCCCAACGTAAGCAGACCCACGATTTCAAACACCATCTCTCGGTTCTCGGCGGTTTGCTGCAGGAGGAAAATTTGGCGGCCGCCAGGCAGTACCTGGCGGAAATCTCCGAGACAGGTCAATTGGATGCGTTGGCTGTCCATTCCAACAACCCGGTGGTGGACGCCATTTTGAACCAAAAGTATGCGCAGGCCTGTGAACTGGGGATTCAAGATGGATTTTGCCATCAACGATCTTGCCGAGTTCCCGCTTTCCAACAAAGAGACGGTAGTGGTACTTTCCAACCTGCTGGATAACGCAATCGAGGCGTGCAAGACGCAGAAGGGAACACGATTGATTCGCGTCAAGATTCAGTGTTCGGAGGAGAAAACCATTCTTTCCGTGATGAATACCATTGACAAAGCGCCCGTAATGGAAAATGGGTTGCCTGTAACGACCAAGGCCGATCCACTTGCGCATGGATATGGACTGCAAAACATCGTCTCCATTTTGGCAGATCATGGCGCCTGTCCGGCCATTCTGTGCCAGGACGGCTGGTTCCAGTTCTCCACGGTACTGTTTCATCAGACTATTTTTCGCCTGCGCCGGAGCACGATCAAATTACACAAAAAAATCCCTTTGATTTTTCTACGCATGTCATTTCGGGACATATTTTGAACGTTTCGGGACATATTCCTTGCCAACTCGCAAACAGGATGCTATTTTTAAGCCAAAGAGGTGAAGCGGTTATGCTCCATCCGGCTCAGAAAATAGCATCCTTTTTGTGGCCAAAAAAACTGATCCCGGCGCAGGACTACGAGTGGGCTGTGTACGGATTACAACGCCGGTTGCTGGCGGCAGTCTTTTATCCGATTTTTGTTTTTGATCGGTCTCCTGGTCTCGGATGTATATTCCACCGTTCTGTTCTTTGTTGTCTTTACCAGCCTGCGGCACCGCGTCGGCGGTCACCATGCGGGCTCGGCTATACGGTGCCTGATAAATTCTTCGCTGATCGTTCTGTGCGGTCTGTTCTTATACCCGCAGATTACAGCCGGATGGCCGGTGGTGGGGCATTCACTGGTGGGAATGATCGCCTGTCTTGTGATTGGCCTGGCAGGTCCTTGCAATGACCCCCACATTGCCATGACGCCAGCAGAACTCGATCGAAATCGGAAGCGGATGATGTGGGAGCTGCTCGTATTGGCAGTAGCTTTCAGCGTGCTTCCACTCCTCCCTTGGGGGAGTTTGGCTTAGTAAAACTGCAGCGGCGGCCGTTACCCTGGCGGCCAGTATGCTGATTGCAGGAAAAATACAGAATGGAGGTTTTACCCATGAACAAGAATGACAACCGATTCACCGAAGCGCTGGCTTCGGCACTGCACAAGATGGTGGAACGGGAACGCAGCGGCGCTGTGGACTGCTATGGCTGGAACTATCAGCCCAAGCGGCCGGAAGCTCTAACAAGAGATCCTAATGAAACCAAGAAGTAACCCCGCCTCTATGGATAGAACACCCATATGCAAAGATACAATAACTGACGCAACACGAACAAGAAAGAAGGTTATTTATGAAAAACTTCTTTTCACTATTACTCGCATTAATGTTCAGTTGTACTTTTACGGTTTGTGCATTTGCAGCAGAACCCTACGCTGAAAATAGTAACCCGCCTACCTTACAGGATACCTTACAGGAAATATTGGATAATCCAACTTATTCAAACGCTTACAAAGAGGCCGCCAAGAAAAAGTGTGATTATTTAATGAGTGTTCGCGATTCTGGACCGTCTGCCTTAACCCGGGCAAGTAATAGTATGACAATTTATGTCCCACATACGCGCCAACCTAATGGTGTTAGCTGTGGTCCCTCTACAGTGCGACAAACACTGGCTCATTATGGTCTTGTGAAAAATTTGTCCACAATTATGTCGGAAATGAGTGATGCTAGTAAACCGGCCACCTATTGTTACAGTCCAACCAATGGCATCTTTGAGATTTCGAAGATGTTTTACTATATTAATACTAGCTTGTATGGAGAAGGCGGTGACCCTACAGGGGTTGTTTATATGGCTTTGTGGAAAAAATGGTGCATATACATCTTCCCAACAAATGCTGAATATGATGGCCAGCGTAATTAGCAACAATAACCCTCCAATCTTACATACAGGTGCCATTCAAGGAACAAAGCGGACCAGCTATAATGACACGAGCAAATGGCCAATTAATATTAGTTCCGGCCATTTTATGAGCGTTAGCGGATATAACCTTTCTAATGCAACAATCCAGGTAACTGATCCTGATGTAACAAATCAACAGTCTTCTAGTTCTTATTCCTCGGGCAAATATTACATCAATTCTTCGGTCGTATATTCCACCTGTGACTATTTTGCGGCTTGAAATGTAGCGCGTCAAAAAGGAACTCTACTATGAACCATGATAGGTTATTCCATAAAGGGACGGGTACAGTGCAATCAAAAAAATTATATTTTGTTCTATCTATAGTCATTGTTTTAGGTGTCACAATTTGTTTTTTCTGGCGAGTTTGGCATACTTCTGATCGATTGGTGACGATCCACGGCGAAATTATTACATCGCAAGCTGTAGATATGTACAGTCAGATTGATACAATAGGCAGAACAGACTTAAAGGTGATCGGCTTCTTGGACAATAACATTATTTCTTGTTATTGGATACAAAATGCGCGTACACTTTCAAATGCGGCCCAAGAGGAAGAGTTTGAAGAGCTTTTGGTCACAGCCGATTACAAAAGCGGCGACACAAGGCTCATCAGAAGAACGAATACCTCTCCCATTTCCTCTGTGGATCCGTTTTTGTTTGATTGCCAAACATTGTATTCGTTCCCTTTCCGTAATGGAACCGTGAGCATTATTATGACAGATCTTGTCACAGGTACAACGGAAACGCTTTTAAGAGATGCCGCTGCGGCAACGTCATTGGTTGGATTTGCTAAAGTTGATCAGGACACAGCAGCATTTCTGGTAACAGCCGATTCACAATTGCAAATGGTCCTGCTGTGGAACAGATCCACAGAGAGGCTACTTGAAATTTTTAACACCGCCAATCTATCGTTAGAAAGGCCTCCACAAATTACCGCCATTGCCTCAGATGGAACCTATTTATACTATTTAATGAAAGAAATGGACGGAAGCAATTGGTTGCAGTGCAATTCAATAAACGGGTCGGTTTTGTGGAGGAAGAATCTAGCATTGCCGGAATATGAAGACGCGCAATATACGGCGGACCAACTCTATATTCAAGATCAAACCTTTTTTATAAAGTGGTACAATTGCGGGAGTGCACCCTATTTTACCGTTTTACAAAAGGAAGACACAGAATTTTCGCGGCTACCCATTCCACAGTGCACCCCCTGTTATTTGTTGACCCCACATCCGATTGCCGAGGAATGGCTTCTGTTTAGCACATTTCCCGAGCAGCAGGCATATTTGAAAAAGGATTTTGCTCATCTTGTTTTGTATAACCTAAAAACAGCCACATGGCAATCCGTCCGATTGGATATGGGCACGGAAACAAACTACCGTCTTTTTGCAAACGAAACAGGAAACGTCATTGCTCAGATTTATGCTGAAAACGGGGACAACACAAAGCTTATCCAGTATCCGTGTGCAAATCTGATAAAATGAACCGAGTTGCACATAATGAATGAAGCGCCGGACATCAAGACGAATGAACCTCAAAATGCAGATGCGGCCCCGTCGCGCGGCCGGTGTGGCCGACGTAGGCAATGACCTGCCCGGCTTTGACCTGCTGGCCTGCGGTGACGCAGATGCTCGAGCAGTGCGCGTACAGTGTCGTCAATCCACCGCCGTGGTCGAGCTTGACGTGGTAGCCATAACTGCCGCCCCAACTGTCGAGGGCGTTGGCGATAGTGACGGTGCCGTCGGCAGCCGCCAGGATCGGGGTGCCTTCGGGCACAGCGATGTCGGTGCCGCTGTGGTAGCTGGTTTCGCCAGTGATCGGGTCGGTGCGGTAGCCCTGCGGCGAGGTGATCGTGCCCGCCACCGGCAGCGGCCATTGCAGCGCGCCGCCACCCAGCGTGGTGTCGGAGCCGGGCGTTAGGATCTCGCCACCCAGTTCCCCCATACCTTACTGAAAGTTTCCGATATATGCGGCCTTACCGGCGAAATCGGCTTCCATGACACGGACACCGGCTACCTTGTCAGCTTTCCCGATGATGACGGCAAAGCCGATCAGCGGATGGCCGAGTATAAGAAGCGGCTTATCGATCTTGAAAACAATATCTGAATCGGTAATTTGTGACCCGCCGGGGAAATTCATATAAATAAAATGGCAGCCCCTTCTGCTGAAATTGCATCAGCGGAAGGGGCTGTATTTATATTGTATTCAGTATTTCCAACGCCCTTGACAGGGGCACCACTTTCTGGCACTTGGCCTTTTGGGAATCATATCTCGCTTTCTTACCGTCCGGCATTACTGCTATGGCGTTTTCTGTCAGGACAGCAGCTTTCAATTTGGGAACATAGCGATGAACCTTCCCCTGCCGGTCAATCTTGGCATGAGACATGATAAGTTCCGCTGTTCCCAGCTTGATTTTTGCTTCTTTCGGTAGCGGTGAAAGCCACTTGTAGGTTTCACGCTCCGAGGCCATCCCCCACATAGAATACTGGTAAACTCGCCCGCCGAAGAAGCTGTCCTGCTGTTCCATATATTCAAAGTGTTCCGTCTGCTGCGTGACCATCTGCGCCACGCGGTCGGCATTAAGCTCCATCTCCGCTAAGTGGATGCACTCATGCCGTTGGTGCTCGCAATAATAGCCACAGCTGATATTGACCGCAGCTGTTTCCAGATACGGTGCGATATAGGATATGTCACTACACGAACCTTCTGCTGTTTCAAACCCGAACGAGGTAACGAAATCCTCAAACTCCGGGTTATCGCAGCGGTAAAACACAGCATCATTACTGCCCCGGCGGTCAAGCTCTACAATGTAGTTTACCTGTGGCCGCAAAGGACCTCTTGTGAATTTCTTTGCACCTACACAGCCGACTTCTTCATCCTCACAGAACAGCACATGACAGTTCGCCGTGCGCAGGATCTGCAAAATCATCCAGACACCACAGCGGTCATCGCCGCCGATTCCCTGCGGTGACATAGCTACTGCCCTGTCTGCCGAATAGCATATCTGCTCGACAGGCTGACGGTGAACCGTGTCCATGTGAGCCACCAGCAGCACGGGGATTGCTCCCTCGGCATACAGATAGCCAGGCTTATCCGTGACGGATAACCCCTGCTTTTCAGTTCGGCTTTCAGCATCTTTTTAGTTCCATCTGTGGCAGACGCAGAATGGTTTCAAACGTCAATTCTTGCATGGATTCCTCCTTTATGCGGCAAGGCCGTTCATCTGATTCGGGCAGAAACGATTGGCACCGATGGAAAGGCAGTCACCATGGATTGTGCAGTTTCTGCATACTCCAATCACCTGCTCATAGCAGGCGGGGCAAATTCTGCGCTGCTCGCCGGAACGGGCAATTCCGATGCGCGGCATACCGATAAACTCCTCTTTGCAGGCAGTGCAGCGATAACTGCATTCCTTACAGTAGAAGTGGTTATCAATATATCTCCCATATCCATACACCGTTTTACCGCAGCCTTTGCAGACAAACATACTGCCGCACTCTGCACAGCGTATGGAACGATGGTTCTTCTGTTCTCCACCGCAGCAGACGCAGCGGGCTACGGAGCCTATCGTCATTTGGCCATAGTCGTTTTCGCCTTTCAGCAAAGATGCAACCGCGTATCCATACTTATAGTCGGGATAGTGGTTGCTGTCCGCCGCAGACTCGCAGTAAGGTTCGGTATCTTTTCCACGCTTAAGTGACCACAGGTTCGGCTTGTCAAGGCATGTTGCGATTGCCTGCTGGACGATGCTGCGATACAATGTCTTTTGGTCCTCCAAATCTGTAGGATACAATCGGGATTGCAGCAGAACATTATCCTTATAGCAGAAAATTTCTCGCGTGATGCGCGGGGCTGTATGGAAGTCCTGCGTGTACTCGTCACTGACCGTGAAGAAAATCATGCTGACAGCATCACCCATATAGGACTGGCAGCCGCCGCGGTAACCGCCGCCTTCTAAGCAATGGCAGGAACTCCAAGTGTTGTCACGGTTGGACATTTCGAGGAAATCGCAGGGGTGGATTGACAGCACTGCGGTTTTCTCGATATGCGCCGGGTTCAGAGCATCGGCCAGCCGTGCAAACAGCGCGTTGTATGGCTTTACTCGTACGCATATAACGGTTGTCCGGCTCGCCCGCTTCCGCTTCCTCTTCGATTTGGTCGAGATGAAATTTCAGGCAGAGCCGATTGATAATGCGGCTCGCCTTTTGCCCTGGTGCGCACTTGATGTCGCCGTATTGCCGAATCGTGTCCAAGCGGTATTCGTTTGGTATCCGGGCATAGTCTGCGGTTGCCGCGTGGAGCGCGGCATTAAAGTTTTCGTACACAGCGTCATCCGGGCAGGCCTTGCGGCCCAGTTCCAGTATAGCGGCGCGTGTTTCATCTACGGTGATGCGGTCAATCTCCCGGCGCTCCTCCACGCGGAACACGATTGCCAGTTCTTTTTCATTCCATAGCGGATGCCTACGCAGAAGCTGTAAAAGCCCCTGCTTCTGTTCGTACCATTGCGTAAGGTTTGCTGTGACGCCTTCTTCCGAAAACGGCTTTTGATACTTGTGCATGACCTCGTAAAATTGCTGTTTGAGTTCGTCCATCATTGTGATCTCGCCTTTCTTGAATTTTTATTTTTAACGCCGGGCGGCGCTAAACCAAAATAAAAAAGCGAGAACAACTTTTCTTCGCTGCCAATAGCAGCACAAAAGATCATTCTCGCTTTATGCGGGGGCTGCCCCGTCAGATAAAAAATGCCCGCAATGCGCAGACCAGACGGTCAGCGGCATTGCAGGCACAAAGTACAAAAATAACAACGTGCGTCAGCGCAAATTGCTTTGCAGGACACATAAATCACTTACAAGAGTATGATACCATAGTTTGCGGAAAACGTCAATTTGCTGCTGAGGATATTTCGAGCCCCCTAAAAAAACAGCATATGTACTTTATTTTTCTGTTTTGCGGTTCAATGATTTGGTCAAAATTCTATTTTTCTATTGTTTCTACAGTAACACCCGACTTAAACAAAAGATTCCTACATAACATGCCAGATAATAAACTTTTGCTTTGCGAGTAAAATCCCTTATTAAAAATGCGTAGACAAAAATTCCATAGCACAGTAACACTGCACCGTGAACTGGCAGCAGTTTTAGTGAGCCAACTCCCAGAAACATTTCCGCAACGAAGGCAACAAACATCGGCGGAAGCATTGTCGCACTTATATCAATCAATTCGTGAATTTCAAACTTTTGATTTTTGAAGGATATATGCTGCAGAATAACATACACCATAATTCCCATCAAATTTCCCAATGTGTTTACAATAAGATCATCTATGTCTACGACACCGGTTTTTAGAATGAACTGCGCGCTTTCTATGAAGAATGTTGTCAAGCATGACATTCCAACTGCTTTATATACGCGGAAATTCTTTTGGTAATAACAGTAAATTACTCCAAAAGGTACAAACATTACCATGTTATAAAGCATGTCCCATGAAATAGGATTGCGACCATATTGCAAGTTTTCTCTAACACTATGGAACGGCAGTAGATTAATTTCTTCCACCCGCGTTAGTTGACCACCCATAATTGTCATAATCACGTTAAAACGTGATACGCACATACAAAATACTATCAAAAAATATAATATAGTCATAAACTGGAAGCCATGCTTTCTTCTGCTTTTCATGATCGGTTGCCTCTCCAATGTGTTTTGTTATAGTTTTTGCTGTCAGGTTTCCTTCGATTGATTGTTCTGCGCTATATTTACTATATGGTACTTATTCGTTTGCAAAAAATATCATTTCCGTCCAGATAAAGATAAGGTTCTTCCCTCTCCGCAAATCCATTGATAGCTATGAACCCAATCTGCTTGACTGTGAGTTCTTTGATGGCCTCTACCTGTTGGGACCTCACGGTGAATTTCATCGAGGGTCATAGGTTGGGCATAATATTTTTGCTTCGTAAATCTCATATCCATCGGCAAATTCCAGGGCGACATCGAACTCACCATTCTTGCGATGGGCGGGGTCGTCATAGTAATAGCTGCCGATGTTGCGTACCCCCTTCATTTTACCGGAACGAACCTGATGGCTGAAATAGTCGCGGCAGATACCCTCAAATCGGCGGGAGATAAAATCCGTCAGGGCTGGCGCTATATACTCATCATAGAATGCTTCGGCCCCCAAAACCTGCAAGGCACTGGCATTCTTGTAGATAAAAGTAAGGTAAAACCGCAATAGATTGTCGTTGATTTCAAAAGTGGACTTCTTATTATCTCCAATCTTGTTGATAGGGCTATTGCGCGCGATGATTTCAAGGTCGATCAGCGATTTTATTTGTTTGGAGAGGTTGCCGGTCTTTTTTACATCCAGCTTATCTTCAATTTCTGTGTACCGCTTCTTCCCGTTTCCAATGACCGAGAAGATACGCTCGGCATTGATTTTTGACAGAGTAATCCGAGAGCAGCAGTTGGCTGGCATAGAGATAGACAGCACTCATAGGGTTGAGGATCGTGCTGATAATGTTTTCCCGAATTGTAGCCGTAGGTTGCAGCGCTTGATTGACAAAAGGCGAGCCACCAAAAACGGCATAGTGCGCCGCCTTATCATAGGGAGTTTTGTCAGGATAGAATTTTGCAGCTTCCAAATAGTTCAGCTCGTTGAGCTTGATCGTTACAGCAAAACGGCCATACAGGGCATTCTTTTCCTGCAACGCATCTTTCATCATGCCGATGTGGGAGCCGGAGAGAATGAGTTCAATATTGACCAGCCGATTATCAATGATGTTTTGGAAGATGGAATCGACAGTTGCGGAGTCGTTCATAGCTTTGAGATAGGGGTATTCATCAATGACGACAACGATTTTCTCCGGCAGAGCATTCAGATATGCGAACACATCCTGCAAGGTACCAAAATTCAATGGCACAGGTAGGATTTTTGCCCGGGACCAATTCCTGCACAAACCCGCTGATGTTGTCTTGCATTGTACCTTTCAGGCACTCAAAGTAAACCGTCCGATAGCTGCTCGATTTGAGTGCTTTCTGAATCAGGGTGGTCTTGCCAACTCGACGTTTGCCATAGACCATTGCTGCTTTTCCAATATAGTCTTGCTGTAAAAGCGCCAGTTCTTTCTCACGGCCAATAAACATATCGTGCCTCCAAAATCGTTGAATTGCAATTCATTGAATTTCATTTCAGCATTATTGTAGCATCAACTCTATAGAAAAGCAAGTACCTAAATGAAAAAGCAATACTCTTTTTCCCAAACAAAAGCCTCCAACCTATGCACAATACCGCATAGATTGGAGGCTTTCTCATATCAGGTGGTTATCTTTCTTGGTGGGGGAGTTCTTCATTCTCAACCCCAGCCAACTTTCCAGCGTCTGCAAATCGCTGAACAGAATGTCGTAGACCTCATCACTTACCAGCGGCGTATGGGCTTCATACGCCGCACGGCAGCGGTTCAGGCGGTCTGTCAGTTCCCGTAGTTTTCCGATGAAAGCGGCTTTTTCCTGCCATTCCTCAGTTTTCATTGGCTTTTGGGGGCGCATCGGCCGAAATTCAACTCGTGGATCACCGACAGGATGGTTTCATCGTCATCCCAGTCGGCAGAAAACGCTGTCGGCGCGTAGGGGCCGTCCAGTAAGACCATTACTCTCCCCTGCTCTATGCGCAGGGTCACATCCTTGCGCCGGGCGCAGACGATGGCGAGATTTCCAAGTTGCTTCATAAGACAAGCACTTCCTTTCTTACGCGGCCTGCAAAGCCATTGGCAGCACCTTGCGGCTCCACAGGTCAACAAACTTTTTACTTCTTCCGTAGGGTCGCTGTTGTGGTCGCCATGGATTTGCTCGATTTTACCATTGCGCACCTCCACGGTCACATACGGCTTTTTGGTTCTTCCACGCGGCGGACAAACACGATCAGACATTTTTTTTCGCTGCCACTCGCTCAATATAGGTGCCGACACAGTGGTGCAAAGCCTGTCCTTCTGCGATGAGGTCATCGGTTTGCTTGGGGCAGACAATTTGCAGTTTCTTTGAAGTGAGGTTAGCCTTTTCTGCCAAATGCTCATATACTTCACGAAATGCACGCTTTGTTTGCTCGTCCCTACACTTCTTAATGTATCGGCTCAACTCGTCATGGGCCTCATTGCAATGTTTGGGAAACAAAACCTGACTGCTTTTCATATCATAATTCTGTTCTTGACACATTTGCAGATAGTCGCTGTAAGTCGAGATTGCTTCTTCCATCGGGGGAACGATAGAGGAAAGCCCGCTTAAGCAGTCCTTCGGTCACATACACGGTCTTGGCAAACGGTTCGCCCACAAAATGCAGCGGACTGCCGGAGGTCACACCATGCGGCTTGCCGATAGAAGACAGCCAGATGTATTTTGCTCCGCTTTTACCCGGTGGGTCATCCCTACGGCGCAGCGGCGTGTCCAGCCGTATCTGCATACCACAGATTAAACCATCCATACCGACAGCCGGGAGCAGGATGCCCGCCGTGCGGCTGCCGAAATTGATCGTCCACCGCCCGGCATTGTCCGTATAGAAGCCCGGCACACCCTGCAAGGTGCAGCCCTGCCGCTGCAGACGCTCGGCATAACTGCGGCACAGAAACGCAGGCGGGGTCGATTTGAACCCGAACCTTGCGATCTGCTCCTCAGTCAGCCCGCGCCGCGGTGACAGCAGATGCGCTTTGTGCGTGGGTGTCAGCGGTAGCATGGAGAGCAGCAGCGAGTAGGTCTGATGGATCTCCTGCGGGGTTGCGCGGACATTTTGCTCTGGCTTTACCCCGATGCAGTCATTCACCCTTGGCCGGGGTGTGTATCGCCCCAGCGCTTCACAAATCTCGCGGTAGGCATCGGCATTGCCGGTGCAGTTATAGCGGGCATACAGTGCCAGCATTCCGCCCGCCGCGCCGCAGCGGTTGCAGCGCCAGACGTTTTTGTCTGTGTTGACGTTGAGCCGCCCGCGCTGGTCCCCACAAAAGGGGCAGTTTAAGTACAGGCTCGACGGCAGACGGCGACGGACAGTAAGCCCCAGCAGTTCTACTACATCGGCAATGCCAAACGGAAACGTATCGGAAGATGAGGTCATGCAAAACGGCCTCCTTCCCGGTTATCCCGCCTGTTTCTCCTGCAAGCTGTCCCATATAATGGCGGCCGCCGCGCGGAGGATGTTGTTTTCTCCCTGATAGCCTTTCACATACCAGCGCAGGCTGGCAGGGCGGCGGTCAGCGACCTGTGCCAGCGTCCAGCCCTTGCAGGTGCCGCAGTCTACGATGACGTTCTGCGCCTGCTCGTAGGTCATCTGCCGGCGGATCTCCTCCACCGGGCTGCTTTGGGTATACGCAGCGGCGGGCGGTTCCTGTTCCAGCACAATGACATTCTGCGTCGGTTCTGGCGGGGTCTGTGCAGACTGCACGGATTCCAGCACAACCGTCTTAGGCTTTTCTACGACTTCTGCCGTGACCTGTTCGGGAACAGGCATATCGTCCGCCATGATGGCATCCAGCGGGTCAGTCTTGGCAGACTCCTGCGGGGTAGCTTTCACGGACTCCGGCTGCTTCTGCACAGGCTCTGCGACTTCCACTTTCGTCTGCACAGGCTTGGCAATCTCTGCTTTTGCTCCCACCGGCACCTCACTGCCGTATTCCTCGGATTCGCTGCCCACATCGGTAAACTGGATGCCGAAGCCCGCATTGGAGAGCGCCGTGTCCAGCGCTTCCTCCTGCGCAGCTTCCACATACAGCCCACCGGGCGTTGCGTCCAGCGTGCAGTTGGCAACGTAGCTGCTCAGCGGTTCGGCATCCTCGCGGTCACGGTAGACCTTGGCTTCAAAAATTGCCATTTTCTCGGTAATGCGCAGGGCGTTGAGCTTCAGCCGCCCCGTGGGGCAAGCCAGCCGGAACCACAGCTTTTTGTACCGCAAATCGAGACGCATCACGTCCTCCCCGGTTTTGCGGGAAGTTGTGCGGCGCAGGAATTTCAGCGGGTCAAAGCCGGGTACATGGTTTAAGGATGCCACAGCGGCGTTGGTAGTGTACAGCATAGGTTCTTGATTCCCTTTCATGGGTGATTTCTCCCTTCATTATTACATTCAGCCGGCCTGTTGCAGCTCCGGCAGTGCGTTTCGTTCGGTGTGGTATGCCTTACAGTACAGGCGGATGCGCTCGCCCAACATGGTATTGCGCTTGCTGATATCGGCGCGGTGAACCGCCATAAACAGAATCGGCTTATGTCCCACAAGGATGACCTTTTTCTTGGCGCGGGTCACGGCTGTATACAATAAATTACGATACAGCATGATTGTGTGCGCCTTGACGATGGGGATAATGACCGTTTCAAACTCGCTGCCCATGGCCTTGTGGATTGTTGTGGCATAAGCAAGGTCAACGTGCGCCAGTTGTTCCGTCGTGTAAGTCAACTTGCGGTCGCCGCCAAAATCCATCTGCACAAGCCGTTCGCCTTTGCTGTTCGTGGTAATCCCGGTGATAAAACCGAGGTCACCGTTGGACACTTTCTCGGTATTCTTTGTCTGCATAACACGGTCATGGACGCGGAAAATGCGGCTACCGATCTTCACTTCTTTCTCGGCCGAGCGGAACGGATTGACCCGCTCCCGAATGGCACGGTTAAGCTGCTCGGAGGCTGCCTCGCCTTTCTCGCGGAACGGCGAAAGGATCTGAACATTCTCGATGCCACGCTCGGCGGCTTCTTTGCAGTAAATATCTTGGATGCGCCGCGCCGTCTCGATTTGCGTCGGGCTGTCCACAACACAAAGTCATTGCCGTAGTACAGCTTGGTGCTGCCCTCATTGATGAACTTTGCGTTGTAGGCTATCAAGCCGTCTTTCGACTGGCGGAAGATCCAATCCAGCACCGTGACAGGCACCATTCCGCTGTGGATCAGTTCATAGAACACGTTGCCCGCACCCACGCTGGGCAGTTGGTTCGGGTCGCCCACAAGAACGACCCGCGTGTACTGACCGATGCGCTTGAAAAACTGCTGTGCCAGCCACATATCCACCATAGAAAACTCGTCCACAATGACGAGGTCGGCATCCACAAAGCGAACGCGCTCGCCATCTCCGATTTCTTCCCCGGTGCCAAGGCCCAGTGCGCTGTGCAGCGTGCGGGCTTCGTCCACGCCGGTGCTTTCCGCCATGCGGCGGCTGGCACGGCCTGTGGGAGCCATAAGGGCGAACTTTCCTTTCGGGTGCAGGTTCTTGGAACACCTCGATAATGGCCTTTAACACGGTGGTCTTGCCGGTGCCGGGTGAGCCGGTGATAATCGTCAGCCCATGCCGGAACGCTGTGCGTACCGCCTGTTCCTGCTTTTGGGAAAGCGTAATGCCCAGGCTTTCGCGCACCGATTCCAGCGCAGATTCAATGTTCTCTGCCACGCTGATATTGGCAAGCCGCTCGGCAATCATGCGGGCGGTGTCATCCTCCTGCCCAAACACGCGCGGGCTGTACAGGTACTGCTTGTAGGCGACCACTGCACCGTGCAGAATCATCTGCTGCAAGGTTTCCTGCACCTCCTCGGCGCGGACGCGCTGTTCCGGGATAGGAATGGGCGCGTTGAGCAGCAGAAGTGTTTCCTTTACCAAATCTTCCGATGGCAGAAACAGATGCCCCGATTTACTGCGGGCATCCTCCAACGTGTACAGCACCGCGCCCTTGATGCGCTCGGCGCTGTGCAGGCGGTTATCCGTCTTACGGACGATGCCATCCACACGCTTGAATCCGAACCCGGAGATTTGGCACAGATCATACGGGCATTTTTTGAGGATGTCCACACACGCCGGACCAAAGTTCTGATAAATTTTCAGCGCCGTGGCGGGCGTAATTTTGAACGGTCCCAAAAGGCTCATAAGGTTGCGCAGGACACGGCTCTCGGCGTAGGATTCCTCAATGTCCTTGAGCTTGCCCTCGGTGATGCCGCGGATTTGCAGCAGCTTCTCCGGCTCGTTGTCAAGGATATTCAGGGTGTCCGGTCCGAACGTGGCAACAATGTCCTCTGCTGTCTTGGGTCCGATGCCCTTGATAAGCCCGGAACCCAAGTATGCCAGCAGACCGTCCGCTGTCTGCGGAACGATTTCCTGCCACTGCTCGACTTGCAGCTGGTACCCGTACTTGCTCTCGACCCACTCGCCGTCCAGTTCCAGCTCCACCGCCTTGGTGCGGGGCAGTTCGTACCCCACCGCCGTAAAGCGCAGCATACGGTCGCTGTAATAGCGGCCGCTGCAAGCCTGCAGCGGAATGCGCGGATCATTGGTTTTGACAACGATGATGGAGAATTTGTTTGCTTCGCTGTAAAAAATCGTAGATTCGTAGGTGACACGGCAGCCGGTAATGCCGCTGTGTTCCTGTTCACTGTCGTGCATAGGCACGCTCCCTTCTTTGTCAGGCGGCTTCGTCCGCCGCTTTTGCCTTGATGCTGAACCGCCGCGATTCCGATACCGTGACGTACTCGTCATAAATATCCGGGTGCAGCAGCTTCAGCTTTTGGAGGTTGTCTTTCGTGATGCCTGTCCGGCTGACGGGGTTGTAGCTGATTGTGTACTGTGTACCGCCGTACTCCCCCATCGCCATGCAGCTGCCATTGAGTTTGGCAACCATCTGTCCTTTCAGCCGCTGCATTTCTGTGTCCAGCGTCCTAACTCTCGTTTCCACCTGCTGCTTTTGCTCCTGTAAGCGGAGATACCGTAGCATGGTGGCAGACAGGTCGCTGTCCAGTTCAATTGCCGGGATTGTTTTGTCAGCAGCACCCAAACGGCGGCGCAGGCTTTCGAGGATCAGGCTGCCGTCCTCGGTGTAGGGTGGCGGGATGCGGGTCAGGATGTGATCGTGCCAGAACTCGCGTTCCAGATAGATCATCTCCTGTTCGTACTCCCGGTCGCGGTACAGGTGGCTGATAATGACTTCGTCCTCATTGTTGCCATACAGGCAGCAATAGAAGATTTCGTCAATATCCATAACGGCCATGTAGTGCCGCCCTTGTGTCTCATAGTAAACGGGAACACATTCCTCGCCGTCCTTCCACCAGTGGTCTTTTGCGTTGTAGTTGGTCGTTTTGATTTCCAGAATCGCAATTTTTCCGTTTGGCAGGCGGACAAAGTAGTCTACATCTGCCAGTATGAAGGGATACTGCGGGTGTTGGAACATTTTCTTGATCTGGAAAACCTCCAACCCGGTTTTCTTGGCGAAAATCCGGGCGACCAGCGGTTCCAGCAGATGCCCCATTTCCAGCGCTACCCAGTTGCCTGTATCATCGACAGCCGAAGCGATGTTCAGCTTGTCGTCGTACAAATCGCGGGCGGTGCGAAACGGAGAAATGCCGAGGATCGCGGCGACATCGCTGCCGCCTATCCCCCGCCTGCGGTATGCCAGCCATTCCTGCTCGGTGAGGTTTTCGGTGCTGACCAGCACCTTGGGCTCCCGCCGTATGTGTTCCGGCATTCTCAGCCCCTCCTCTCGCGCTGGCGATAGGGGCGCTTGGGGCCGGTGCGCAAATGGTACAGCCGATACTGCAAATTGCGCGGGATGGGTCGTGCCTTGCGCGGGCGCGTGATGCGCCGTGCGATTGCCTTGGGTCTTGCCTGTTCATTCATTTGGATTTCCACCTTTCCTATATAAAATGTATTTTTCAAAGCCGATTGGCTCTGAAACAAAATAAAAAAGCGAGAATGACCGCAGGCAATGCCTGATGTTCACGGCAAACTGTGAACCACGATCATTCTCGCTATGGTTGGGTATTTTCCACCCCGTATAAAAAGAAAAGTGCCAACAGCGTCCGCCCCATAAGGGCAGGACAAGGCTGCTGGCACGAATTACAAACTAAAACAACGTGTGCATATAAGCACAAAAATCATTTACAGGTGGAGTATAGCACAAGAATATCTGCCCTGTCAAGATGGTGAGATTTTGCATGATAAAAGCATAGTGTCCGCATTACATCCGCGCGGTCTTTGTATATACCATCGTTGTTTTTCTTATTAAAATTAGAATACAGCAAGATTTATCCAATAAATTGATGCTGCCGCGCGCGTGAAGAAAATCTGACACTATAAAGGCAATAGGAGGCATTATCATGCAAGATCCCGAAAGTGTACCCATCCATCTTAAACTAACGCTTTCCATCAAGGAAGCGTCCGAATACAGCAATATCGGCATCAACAAAATTGATGCCATGCTCAAACAGCCCAACTGTCCTTTCGTGCTGTATGTAGGGTCAAAGAAATTGGTCAAACGCAAAGAATTTGAAGCCTACATCAGCAGCAAGCTGATTATTTAAGAGAGGTAATGCCGTTGAAAATAGGGATTTCATGTGCTATAATTTCAGTATCGCGTTGGATTCCCGCTTTGGAAAGGAGTCCACTATGGGTAAAAGCCTAAAGCGAAAAGAATGCGGAAAAGGCATACGCCAAAGAAAGGACGGGTTATATTCCGCAAGATACTATACCAAAGACGGGGAGCGGCGAGAAAAATATTTCAAGTCGCTGCCCGAAGCCAAGAATTGGCTTGCCGATACGAAATACGAATTGCGTCATCGCGTCATTACCTGCAACTCTGACATGTCCGTAGACAACTGGTTTGACTACTGGATCACGAACATCATCTGTAACCTTTCCCCGAACTGCATCCGCAACTATACGGAACGCTATAAGAGAAATGTTCAGCCGCTGATTGGAACCATGTGCATGGGCGACGTAAAGCCGATGCACTGCCAGATCATTCTGAACCGCATGGAAAGTACTTACGCCGGTTCTACAATCCGTCAGACTTACATTGCTATGGGTACCATGTTCAAATCTGCTGTGATGAACGATATTATCGTCAAACATCCGATGAATGGCGTGCGCTATAACAAGCCGGTCCGTGCAGTGGACGATATTCGCTACCTTTCCGTTGAGGAACAGAAGCGCTTCCTTGCCGTAGCCAAGGATTCTCACAACTACCGGCAATATGCACTGCTGCTGGAAACCGGGCTGCGCACGGGTGAACTGATTGGTTTGACTTGGGATGCCATCAACTGGAAGAAGCGTACTCTTACCGTCAATAAAAGTTTGGAGTACCGCCACCACTTCAAGTACTGGCGTGCCGGGCCTCCCAAAACGGTGAAAAGCTACCGCACTATTCCCTTGACCGATACCGCATATCGTATTTTGAAGAGCTGCTATGATGAGCGCTTGACCCGTAAAGAGTCGCCCACATTGCAGCAGATTCTGGAATACACAGATCGCCGTACCGGAAGGCAGATGTACTTCTGCATGCACGATTTGGTCTTTGTAAACTATCGAACCGGTGAGCCGATTAAGAACAGTTCCTATGACACCCACCTCTATAAGCTGTGCGAAAAAGCCGGCATTGCTCCCTTTGGGATGCATGCGCTGCGCCATACGTATGCTACCCGCGCGATTGAGCGCGGCATGCAGCCCAAGGTCTTGCAGCAGCTGCTGGGGCACGCCAGTATCAAGACGACGATGGACAAATACATCCATGTTTCTGATGATTCAATGCAGAACGCCGTGCGTCTTTTGAGGCAGCTGATAGTGAGAAAAAGGGGTAAACCTCGAAAATGGGGGTAAAATGGGGGTAAAGCCCCAAATCCGGTAACAAAAACAACGATAATAAAGGAGATATGGAGAAATATGAAATTAGGTATCGTGGGCCTTCCTAATGTAGGCAAATCCACCCTTTTTAATGCGCTGACCAGCACGCAGAACGCGCAGGCGGCGAACTATCCTTTCTGCACCATTGAGCCGAACTCCGGCATTGTGCCGGTGCCCGACCCGCGGCTGGACAAGCTGGCCGAGATTTGGGAGACCGACAAAAAGACGCCTGCTATCGTGGAATTTGTCGACATTGCAGGCCTTGTCAAGGGCGCCAGCCAGGGCGCCGGCCTGGGCAACAAGTTCCTGGGCCACATCCGCGAGTGCGACGCCATCGTGCACGTGGTGCGCTGCTTTGACGATGACAATATCATCCATGTGGTCGAGGACGTGAACAAGCCCGAGAGCGTTGACCCCATCCGCGACATTGACGCCATCGACCTGGAGCTGATTCTGGCCGACCTGGAGGTCGTAAGCAACCGTTTGGGCCGCCAGCAGAAAGCTGCCAAGACCGGCAATAAGGCTGCAGCCGCCGAGGCTGCCTGGCTGGCCGACCTGGCTGCCTGGCTGGAAGCCGGCAAGCCCGCCCGCAGCTTCGCCTTTGACGAGAGCGACGACGCTGTGAAGGCTACCCGCAAGGAGCTGGGCCTGCTCTCCGCCAAGCCGGTCATCTACGCCTGCAACGTGGGCGAGGACGACCTGCTGGGCGGCCTGGACGAGAACCCCTACTATCCCCTGGTCGCCGCCCGCGCCAAGGAGGAAAACGCCCAGGCTATCCCCATCTGCGCCAAGACCGAGGAGGACATCGCCGGTTCCACCCAGGAGGAAAAAATCGCGTTCCTGCAGGAAATGGGCATTGAATCCACTGGTCTGGACAAAGCTTATCAAGGCCAGCTACGAGCTGCTGGGACTCATCAGCTTCTTGACCGATGGCAAGAAAGAATGCCGCGCCTGGACCATCAAGCGCGGCACCAAGGCCCCCCAGGCAGCCGGTAAGATCCACAGCGACTTCGAGCGCGGCTTCATCCGTGCCCAGGTCATCGCCTACAAGGATCTGGAGGACGCCGACTTCAACTACGCCGCCGTCAAGGCCAAGGGCCTGCAGCGCACCGAGGGCAAAGAGTACGTTGTCAACGACGGCGATGTGATCGAGTTCCTGTTCAACGTGTAAAATTGGGAGATACAACGATGATTATTGGCATTATGGGCGCTATGCCCGACGAAGTGGATCAGCTGTGTGCCCGGCTGGCCGACGTGACCAAAGAGAACTACGCCGGGGTGGAGTACCACTGCGGCACCCTGCAGGGCAAGCAGGTGGTGGTGTGCTGCGCCGGTATGGGCAAGGCCAACGCCGCCAGCACCGTGCAGGTGCTTTGCACAAAATATAACATTGATAAGTTAATTTTCAGCGGCATTGCCGGCAATATGACGAGCAAAATCGGCATCGGTGATGTCTGCGTGGGCGAGACCGTGGTCTACCACGACGCCGAGCTGAGCATGATCGCCCAGAGCGCCCCGTTCCAGACTGAGTACCACGGCGACCCCGCGCTGGTACAGGCCGCGCTGGATGCCTGCGAAGCCTGCGGCGTGAAGGCCATTGCGGGCAAGATTGCCACCGGCGACACCTTTGTAGGTGACGCAGCTACGAAGAAAACCATCGAGGAAAAGTGCCACCCCGACTGCGTGGAGATGGAAGGCGCTGCCGTGAGCCAGATCGCCGGCCGCAACGGCGTGCCCTGCGTCATCCTGCGCGCCATGAGCGACAACGCCGACGAGAGCGGGTATGAGGTGCTGGTGGTCAAGCAGTTCAGCATCACCGAGTACGTCAAGACCGCGACCGAAATCGTGGCGCGGATGATTGAGAGCGTGTGATTTGATGTAAGGCGTAGTGTAGGGGCGAACATTGTTCGCCCGCGGGCGGATATGGAATCCGCCCCTACGGAATTTGCATGCCATTTTCCTTACGCTCGTAGGGGCCGATTCTATATCGGCCCGTTGTACCTGCGTTTGCCGCGCCGTTAGTGGGCGCATACTGTGCGCCCCTACATCAACAACAGCATTATGCTGCCGGTACTGTTTATGCAGTCTACCCAACAGTTGTCCTTTCCATAATGGTGGGTATCAAACATCAGTAATCAAGCAAAGTCTTAAGCAACAACGCGACTGGTTTTGAAATATAGCTTAACAATGCTGATAATATGATACAGAAAATGAAATATACGATGAATGTAAAGATTGGATGCCAAGCATATAGAATTGCACGCGGAATAATTACAATAACTAATAGTACATGGTGGATAAGAAAAATACGATAACTTTGCTTTGAAAAAAGGCGTATGAATAAGCGTATGGAATATGGAAGCTTTTTTAAGTATTGGGCAGAAACACCAGCAAATAGTATTATAAAAATGGCGGAGAAGAAAAAGCTATGTATTTTGTGGGTACATATAATAATGCAAGGACTCCACATATGACTCCGCAGAATACAAGTTGTTTACAATTGTACTTACGACCGAAAAGCTGTGAAAGCAACATGCCAACCCAAAACACAAAGGCTTGTCCCAATACCATGTGATTACCATCGTATGGCAAACACAAAAGAAGGCCCAATAAGCCAAAATAGAAAAAGAATAGAACCACCAAAGAACGTCCTTTTGTTAGGCGAAACGAAATAACGAAAAATAGGGAACAAAAAATATAAAATGAGTAAACATCCTAAAAACCATTCGCCAATTTTATAAAACGTAGAGGTGAACTGTTGCATGTAGCCGTCAACCCCCTATAATAGAAAAGATGAGTTTCCATTTTGGGACTGAGGCATTATTTCCATGCAAGACTTCTCCATAGACAAATAAAGAAAAAAATATCATCCAAAAATCCGGATAAATCGCTAAAATTCTGCCTTTTACATATCCCTTTAGATTCCACCTGTTTTGCCAACGGTGGGTTAAGCTTGCCCCAGAAAGCAAAAAGAATAAATTGACCCCAATGCTTCCCCAAAAGCTAAACATTTGGAGTATAAATGGAGAAAAATGGATATATCCAGCTGTATTTGATTCAATAATGAAATGGTACACAAGTATAAATATTGCGGCTAAATCTCTTGAGCAATCCAACTCAATAAGATAGTTTTTATCAGATGATCCTGTTCCCATAATTAACCTGCCGTTTCATAAAGCTCATAAGCAGTTTCAAGAGTAATTTGTCCAAACAATCACTTTGGAAGATTTCAGAGAAATCATCCGTTTCTTTTTTACATTTCCTACAAAACACAAAAAATCCCGCAGCTGGTTATAGCTGCGGGAATTTTTATTCTTCCTCAAACTCCAAGTACCGCTTGGGGTCCCAGTGGCAGGCTTGGGCCATGTGGTTCAGCAGGGTGTCACCGGGGGGCCAGGGTGTCCAGCATCAGGTCCTCGGCAATGCGGCCGTTGTGCAAAATCAGCGCACGGTCGAGGAAATGGTCCACGTCCTCGATATAATGGGTCGAGAGCAGCAGCGTTTCGCCGCCGGTGAGGGTGGCGCTCATCAGCTTGATGAAGTCCCGCCGTGTAAAGGGGTCCTTACCCAAAAACGGCTCGTCCATCAGGTAGTAGGGCACCCGCTTGGCAAAGCCTGCGGCCAGCTCCACCCGGGCACGCTGGCCGGTGGAGAGATGCCCGATGACGTCCGACCCGTGCAGGCTGAAAAACTCCAAAAACTTCGCGTACCGCGCGGGGTCAAACGCCGGGTGCAGGTCGGCCAGCAGCTGGCCGTAGGCGGCCACCGTCAGCGCGGGGTAATAGCTGCCCTCGCCGGTGATGTAGCTGATGCGCCCATACTGTTCGCCCGCCGGTCTGCCGTCCAGCAGCGCCGTGCCCTTGTGGGGCAGCAGCTCGGCAATGCAGCGCAGCAGCGTGGTTTTTCCGGCGCCATTCTCCCCCAATACGCCCACGATCTGCCCGTCCGGCACGGTGAAGTCCGCCCCCAGCAGGCCCACGGTCTGGCCATGGCTGCGGTAGGTCTTTTGCAGATTTTTTACCTCGATCATAGCCGTTTCTCCCTGTCCTTCTCGTAAAGTTCGTAGTTCATATAGTGGTGTGCGGGCCAGCTGTAATAGCTTTCGCCCAGCTGCCCGCCCCAGTCGCGGTCGGCGCCGTTGTCCAGGCGGCCGCGGTAGCGCGGGGCGCTGCCATCCAGCGGACAGACCAGCAGCAGCGTGCCGGTTTGGTAGATGCTGTAGGAATTGTCGGCGTTGACTTCACCCACGGTGGTGTACTCGGGCGTGGCGATGAGCAGCGCGTCACCGGCGGTGTTCAGCACGGCGTCCTCGGCGTTGCGCATGTAGATGTCGACGCCCTGCTGGTCGCTGCCGCCCTCGGCGGAGAGGGTTTGATGCAGGCTGAACTTGCCGTCCTGCACGCGCAGGGCTACAAAAATGTTGCGGAAGTCCACCTTCAGCACGGCGTCGCGGTCGGTGGTGCGGGGCAGCGCGGTCACCGAAAAATCACCGTTGTCGCCCTCGATACCCAGCTCGATATGATCCACCTGCTCCCCCGCCGCGTTGACGAGGTCGGCGCAGGCCTTGTTCAGCGGGTCAAAGTAGACGCAGAGTGTCAGGCCGTCGTCCATGGGCAGGCCGCAAACCACCTGGCGGGCGTTTTCGGGGCAGTAAAACGGCTCCAGCGTGCCGAACTCGGTGGTAGCGCAAAGCACGTCGCGGTCGCCGACTTTGCCGTCGGTGGGCAGAGCGGCGAGGTCGTCATAGCTGATGGGGGTGGCCTTGTACAGCCCGGCCTTGCGGTCGGCGACGGTGTACCGCCAGGCAAGGCCCTGGCCGTCGCCCAGCGAGAAAATTTGCCCGGCAATGTAGCGGTAATCGGTGTTGGTATCCTCCACTTCGTCGGAGAAATCGGCCGCGTAATCATAGCTGGCGCTGGTGCAATTCAGGTAAGCGGGCACCTCGGCGTTGGCGCTTACCGAGATGGGCGCGTCCAGCTCCACGTCCCGCAGGGGTACGCGGAGAACGCCGCTGCCGATGTAAATTTGGGCCATAACGCGGAAGTCGGACGCGGTGCTTTGCATCTGATAGGTGTCCTGGTAGGCGTGTACGCGCTGGGCGTTGGCGTTTACTTCATCGCGTACTTTCGGCGCTACAGCGTACAAAGTGTTAATCGACGCGCCCCACGCGCTGTAGCGGTTCTGGTCGTCGATCGAGTCTGGGTCGAGGGCGAAGCCGGTGTCCAGGTAGCCGTCGTGCAGGTCCCAGTAGGTGTGGGCGGTGTCGAAGTAGCTCTGGCCGCGCATCGTGAAGCCGCGCAGGGCGGCGGGGTCGCCTGCCAGGTCGGTGAGGGTGATGTCCAGCGCGCTGCGCCAGCCCAGCAGCACCCACAGGGCACCGGCGGCGAGGATGGCCGCCGACAGGGTGACAGTAATGATAAAGTTACGCAGATAAGTAGATTTTTTAGCTTTCGTTTCTTTCATAGCAGGTCACTCCCCTTTCAGCAGGTTTCGCCGCGGCGAATGCTGCGCACTGCCCACCACACGGTGAGGACGGCCAGCACGGCGGCGAGAGCCATGGCAACGTTGCGGCTTGCAGAGGTGAACATCCACGCGGGGTGCTGCTCAACGGTCACCAGGTAGAAGCACTGCCAGGCGCACAGCCCGCCGACGGCGAACACGGGCAGCTTGCGCCAGCCGCGCACGGTGTCCAGCGCGGCCAGCAGCAGGGCGGACAGGGCCAGGATGCCCAGCAAGATCACCAGCTGCAAGGGGCGGCGCGGCAGCAGGCGGGAAAACAGGTTGTTGGCAACGACCTGCTCGTACAGGTTGGCGGGCGGCAGGGCCGCGCCGTACAGCTTGCGGGCCAGGTGGACTTCCAGCGCGGTGACGGGGTAAAATTCAACGATGTACCACACAAACTGCCAGGCGGCAAAGACGATTTCGGCGGCGGCGATGGTGATGGCCTTGGCCCCGAACTTTTGCCCCGGGGTGCCGGGCAGCGTGGTCCAGGTGTACCCGCTGCGGGCGCGGCGGCTGTTGTGGGTGGCCAGCCCCGCCGCCAAACCGGTAAGCAGATAAAACCCAAGATAGGCAAAAATTTGCATGGTAACGTAATAATGGGACGCCAGCCCCATGCCGGCAGCGCCTTGCCAGCAGATGCGAAAGACTACCAGCGCCAGCTGCTGGGCGGCGAAGATGCCCCCACAGCGCCAGCAGGCTGCGCCGCGCCAGGCGGAAGTTCCACGCGGCAAGGGTAAGGGTGTGTTTCATAGCGGACCTCCTTGTGTTGCGTATTATTGTTGTAATACGCTTACGGTACAAAAATAGTTTTCGTTAGTCCTCGTCGCCCCAAAGGTCGCTGACCAGGGCGATGACCTTTTTGTAGCTGAGCCGGTTGGCCTTGGCCTGGGTGACGAACTGCTCCACCAGGCCGCGGGTCAGTTCCTCGCTGATTTGTTCCCGCAGGGCGGGGGTCAGCCGGACAAAGCTGCCGCTGTTGCCATCGGTGACGACATAGCCTTCTTCGGTCATCAAGCGGTAGGCTTTTTGGGCGGTGTTGGGGTTGATGCCGGTCTGGGCGGCCAGCTCGCGGCGGCTGGGCATGGGGTCGCCGTCCTGCACGGTGCCTAGCAGGATTTGGCGTTTCAGGTACTCGGCAATTTGCTGGTACACCGGCGCGCGGTCGTCAAACCGGAGATTGCTGAGGTTGACCAAGCTGTCTCCTCCTTTCCCGGGAAATTGATGGTTTACGTGTATTATATGCGTAGTACGCCAGATTGTCAAGGGGGAAGTTTGAAAATTGTTGCTCACTTGAATGGCTCCCCTTGAGGGGAGCTCCGCCGCAAGGCGGTGAGGGGTGGCCACTTTAGCCGCCCCGCGTTTGTGTGGATGCAATTACTCTGCACACGGGCCACCCCTCACCCGCTAACGCGGGAGCTCCCTTCCAGGGGAGGCTTTCACCGTGCAACAAAACAAAACTCCCGCCAGCTATCACAGCCAGCGGGAGGGGGTATCTTATAAAATTATCGTCTTACCGTTCCATTTTCCAGTAGCTTACACTATACGGTGCCAGCTCACTGCCGCCGCCGAAATCGTGCGGGGCGCCGGTGATCATGTCCACCGCCATACCACAGCCCGCGTCAAAGTGGGCGGTAAAGGGGTTGCCGTCGGCGTTGATGGCAACCAGCACGCGCTCGCCGTCGGCGTAACGCTCAAAAATCAGCTGCTTGGGCTGCACCAGCACATTGCGGTAGCTGCCGCAGCACAGGGCCTTGCTTTGGGTGCGGGCGTGGGCCAGCGCGGTGATCCAGGCGGTCAGGTCGTTGGATTCGGGGCGCTCCACGGCGGGGCGCAGGGTGGGGTCGCCGTTGCGTTTGTCGCCCTCCATCCCCCACTCGCTGCCGTAGTAGACCGACGGCACACCGGGCATACCGAACAGCAGACCGTAGATGGGGCGTAGGCAGCCCTTGTCCGTCAGAATCGTCGCAATGCGCGTTACATCGTGGTTATCCACAAAGCTCAGCAGGTGCTTGCCGGTGTACAGGCACCACTGCTCGCTGCCAAACTGGCGGTTCAGACTGTAGCTGATCTCGTGCATGTTGCCGGTGTTGAAGCTGGAATACAGCCCCTTGTAGCACTCATAGTTGGTCACGCTGTGGCAGGCGTGGTCGTTCATCCAGCGGTTGTAGTCGCCGTGCAGGGTCTCGCCCACCAGGACGAAATCCGGCTTGATGCTGTTGGCCAGGCCGCGCAGCTCGGCCAGAAAGCCCAGGTCCAGGCAGTAGGCAACGTCCAAACGCAGGCCGTCGATATCGTAGTCCCGCACCCAGCCGCGCACCGCGTCAAACAGGTAATTTTTCACCGCCGGGTTCTGCAGATTCAGCTTGACCAGCTCGTTGCAGCCCTCCCAGGCCTCGTACCAGAAGCCGTCGTTGTAGTTGGTGTTGCCGTCAAAGCTGATGTGGAACCAATCTTTGTAGGGGCTGTCCCACTTTTTCTCCTGCACGTCCTTGAACGCCCAAAAGCCGCGGCCCACGTGGTTGAACACGCCGTCAAACAGGATTTTTATGCCCGCCGCGTGCAGGGCTGCGCAGACCTGCTTGAGGTCGTCGTTGGTGCCCAGACGGCCATCGACCTTGTTGTAGTCGCGGGTGTCGTAACCGTGGGCGTCGCTCTCGAACAGAGGGTTGAACAGCACGCAGGTCGCGCCCAGCGCCTTGATGTGGTCCACCCAGTCCAGCACCCGCAGAATGCGGTGCTCGCCCGCCTGCGCCTGGTCGCCGTCGTTTTGCAGCGGTGCGCCGCAAAGCCCCAGCGGGTAGATCTGATAAACTACTGCCTCATCGTACCACATATTGTTTTCCTCCCCGAATTAAAACTTCTTTTTCAGTTTTGGCTTGAGTATGACGTGGTAATACCGCGTCAGTGCCGCCAGTGCGCGGTCACACAGCCAGAACGACAGGTTGCCCGCGGCCAGCAGTGCTGCCAGCATCCCGACGCCGTCGGCCAGCAGCTCGTCCAGCACGGCGGGCCCGAGCAACGCAAACAGCAAAAGATACACCAGCACCGTGCCCGCGTTGAACACCGCGAACTTCAGCACCCAGCGCAGGAGCGTGCTTTTTACGCCGTTCAGCTTGACGCGCAGCACGGGGTAATACCCCATGACCAGCACGTAAAACAGCGCCAGTTCGGTCTCCGGCACAAAGAGCACGGCCAGAATTGCCACGCAGACGTAGAGGGTCAGCGCGTAGCGCGTGCCGTATTCCTCCAGCACCGGGATGAGCAGGAACGCCGCCAGCATCGGCGCGGCATAGGTGCCGATCTGCAGTGCACTGCCCAGCAGCAAAAGCACCACCGAAAGCGCCCCCAGCATACCGCAGAGGGCTATCTTCTGGCTTTCCGTTTTGCGCATCGTTCCGCCTCCCACCGTTTTTCGATTCTTGTACATTATACCCTATTTTGTTTCACATTGCAAGGCATCCATCTGTGCAACCGTACAAAAATTGTAGCCCTGCTCCCGGAAATAGGCGATCATATCGGGCAGGGCCTTGACGGTCTGACCTGTTGCTTTTGTATCATGCAGCAGGACGACACAGGTGTCCTGACCATCGGCATCGCGGCGAATGTTGCGCAAAATCTGCGCGGCATCCGGGTGGCTGGCGGTGGCGTCCTCGGCGCAGACGTTCCAGTCGATCCAGTGGTAGCCCTTGTCCTCGGCCTGGGCCTTCAGGGCCTTCATGATGCCGTTTCCGCCGTAGCGGTGGCTGACTGTGTTTGTGCTGCCGCCGGGGAAACGCAGCCAGTCGATGGCCGCCACATCCACATACGGCTCCAACGCCTGGCGCAGCGTTCTGATGTCCTGCCAGAATGCATCAGTGCTCGCATAAATTTTGGAGTATTGATGCGTCGCGCTGTGCAGCGCGATCTGATGCCCCGCCGCCGCGATGTCCGCCACAAGGGGCAGATATTTTTTCGTTGGCGTCCTGCGCGCAGACAAAGAAGGTGGCCGGGACCTGCTCCTTATCGAGAATTTCCAGAATTGGCCGGGTGTTTTTGCTGGGGCCGTCGTCAAAGGTCAGGCAGACGATTTTGGGCAGCGCCGTCTCCCCCGTCGCCGCCGACACCGCAAAGTCGTTGGGGGTGTCGGTCTCGGCGTACTCCCGGTGGTACAGCAGATGGATGATGCCGGACAGCAGCACCAGCATAGCCGCCAGCACCACGCCCGCCAGCAATCTTGCGTTTCGTTCCTCTCTGTCTGCATCCCGCCGCATGGCAAGCCCCTCCTCTGTTGTGGTTTGGTACAGGGTATGCGGGCACGGCGGGAAATAGACACGCAGCGGCGGGGGTGTGGTATAATAAGGTAAATCGGAATTTATAGAACTGTGAAAAGTAAAGGTGGTAATTTTGTGGTTAAATATTGTATGAATTTAAGTGATGAAAAAAAAGAGAAACTGCAATTAAAATTGCTTTGGAAAGTAAAGGAAATGTTCGCAAGCGTAAGATAGCGGTTCCGCTTCTGATGATTTTGGGTATCGTCATTATTTTTAGTAGCATATTTTTAATTATAAATTCTCCTGCTATTTTATGGTATATCTATATGGTGCTTGGAATAGTTTGTCTGCTTCTTGCGTTTAATGCAAAGTCTTTTCAAAAATTTGTATTGAAAAAAGCGGAGTTACTCTTAGCTAAGTCTTTTCGTACTGGAATTGTAGAGTATCATTTTGACGCTGAAGGGATAGAAACAATTTCCCAGATGGGATATAGCAAAAATTATTGGACTGCATTTAAAGAGTACGGTACTATGGGGCAGTATATATATGTTAAACGAAAAGATAATAAAATGGTTTTGATAGATAAAAATGATTTGTCTACTGGGGAGTTAGAAGAATTGACTCAACTATTGTTAAATAATGTCAAAATGTAAATTCCAGTTCACAACTTCATATCCCTACACACAAAGCAGTTAGTCTTTAGGATTGACTGCTTTTTTCTTGCCAAAATTCCAGTTTGTGGGGGTACTCACATTTTTCCCGCCTATAGCCCCCTTTAAAAACAGATTGGCACCGCAAGGCAGTACGCCCCTTGCGGCGGCCAGAGGGCTGGCCGCCCTACACCCTATCCCCGAAACGTCCATACATAAACCAAAACCGGGCAGCTGCCGTAAAGATGGCAGCTGCCCGGTTCTATGATTGTATTGGTTTGGAATTTCTTTGGTTCTTTCTTTGTAAAGAAAGAACACCCGCCCTCCCCCCTTTACTTCGCTCTTGCCTCGTGCATCGCGTTGATGCGCTTGCGCCAGAGGCGCGGGGCAAAAAGGGCCAGCATCGGGTAGAGCTCCAGACGGCCCGCCAGCATGTCAAAGGCCAGCAGCAGCTTGGCCGGAGCGGAGAAATCCGCAAAACTGCCCATCGGGCCGACCATCTCAAGGCCGGGACCGACGTTGTTCAGGCAGGTCGCGACGGATGTAAACGTCGTCACCAGATCGAACCCGTCCAGCGAGAGCAGCAGCACCGACAGGGTGAGCAGCAGCATGTAAATGTTGAAGTAGTTGTGTACGCCGCGCAGCACTTTCTCGTCCAGCGGCTTGCCCTCAAAGCGGACGGTGGTGACGGCGTGGGTGTGCAGCATCTTGTTCAGGTCTTGCTTGGCAGCCTTTAAAAAGATGATGACACGCGATACTTTCAAGCCGCCCGCCGTCGAGCCCGCGCAAGCGCCACAGAACGTCAGGATCACGATCACGATGCGGGAGTAGGTCGGCCAGAGGTTGAAGTCCGCCGACGCATAACCCGTGGTGGTGATGATGGACGACACCTGGAAGAACGCCGTGCGCAGCGCCGTGCCGACGTTGTCGTACATACTCGCGATGTTCGCCGTGATCGTCAGCGTCGAGAATGCGACGATGCCTAAGTAGACGTGCATCTCCTCGGAGGCGAACGCCTCACGGAAATGACGCAGCAGCAAGAAATAATACAGGTTAAAGTTGATGCCGAACAGCAGCATGAATACGCCGATGACGATTTCAAAGTACGGGTTATTGTACGCCCCCACGCTGAGCCCCTTGTTGCTGAAACCGCCGGTGCCCGCCGTGCCGAAGGCGTGGATGAGCGAGTCGAACAGCGGCATGCCTCCCGCGCAGAGCAGAATCGTCTCGATGACGGTCATGACCAGATAAATGGCATACAAAATCTTTGCGCTGTCACTCAGCTTGCTGGAAATTTTTCCGCAGGTCGGGCCGGGGACCTCGGCGCGCATCAGGTGCATGGCGCGGCCGTCGGTCATGGGCAGCACCGCCATGGCAAACACCAGTACGCCCATGCCGCCCACCCAGTGGGAAAAGCTGCGCCAGAACAGCGTGCCGTGGCTCAGCGCCTCGACGTCGGTCAGAATTGTCGAGCCTGTCGTCGTAAAGCCCGAGACCGTCTCAAAAAAAGCATCGACAAAGGACGGTATCTCGCCGGAGATGACAAACGGCAGTGCGCCGAAAACCGACATCAGCACCCAGACAAGCGCCACGATGGCCAGGCCGTCGCGGGCGTAGATTTTCGTGTTTTGGGGGGTGCGCAGGCTGGTTATCAGGCCCAGCGCCAGCACGATCAGCGCCGGCCACAGGAAGGAAAGCGCAACGCTCCACTCGCCGTAGATGGCGGCGCAGCCCATGGGAAAGAGCATGAGGGCTGCTTCGATCAGGAAGATGCGCCCCAGCACAAACCCTACCATTTTATAGTTCATGGGCGCGCCCTCACTTTACAATGTCGCGCAGCGAGTGCAGCGTTGTGTCGGTGGTGACGATGACGACATCGTCGCCCTCCTGCAGGGCATCGTTGCCGGACGGGATGACCGTCTGGCCATTGCGGCGCACGATGCCCGCCACCAGCAGCCCCTTGCGCAGGGTCAGATCCTTCAGCGGTACGCCGATGAACGGCAAACCCGGCGCAACGTTGAATTCCAGCGCCTCCACGCGCCCGCTCACCAGACGGTGCAGCGTCTTGATGTTCTCCGACTCAAAGCTGTTCTGCATGGCGCGGACGTACATGGCAATGGACTCCGACGTGACCGACGCCGTGGAGACGACGCTGTCCACCATCCCCTTGGCAGCGGCCAGCTCGGCGAAGGACTCGCGGTTGATCTTGGCCACGACCTTGCAGGAGTTTATCTGGGAGGCGTACATGGCCAGGATGATGTTCGTTTCGTCCAGGCCGGTCAGGGGCACAAAGGCGTCCATTTCGCTGATGCGCTCCTCGCTCAGCAGCTCGCTGTCGGCGCCGTCGCCGTGGATGACCAGCACGCCGGGGAACTTTTCGCTCATGGCCTGGCAGCGGGCCGCATCGCTGTCGATGACGGTCACCCGCTTCTGGATGTCCTGCAGCTCCTTGACCAGATAGTAGGTCATCCGGCTTGCACCGACGATCATGATGTTGTTGGCGCGGGCCTTGAAGATGTTCAGCTTGCGGAAGAAGGATTCCAGATCCCGGGCCGAGGCCGTCAGGTAGATCTTGTCCCCGGCCCGCAGCGTAAACATACCCGTGGGGATGATCGTCTCGCTGCCGCGGGCGACCGCGCAGATCAAAATTTTAACGCGGATGTTGCGGTACAGGTCCGACAGCTGCAAGCCCACCAGCGGGTTGTCGTCGGCCAGGCGGTACTCCACCAGCTCAAACCGCTGGCGGCAGAACTGCTCGCGCTTGATGGCGCTGGGGAAACGCAGCACGCGGGCGATCTCCCGCGCGGTGGCCTTCTTCCGGGTTGACGACCATGGAAAGGCCCAGCTCCTCGCGCATAAAGTGCAGCTGCTTCTCGTACTCCGGGTTGCGGATACGCGCAATCGTGTGCTGCGTGCCCAGCTTTTTGGCGACGAGGCAGGCCAGGATGTTGCTCTCATCACTGGACGTTGTGGCGATGAGCAGGTCTGCGCCATCCTCAAAGGCCTCCTTCTGGACGTCATAGCAGCCGCCGTTGCCGGCCAGACCGCGCACGTCGTAGATGTTTACAAGGCTCTCGATCAGGTCAGTGTCCTGGTCGATAACGACAATATCGTGCTTTTCCGCCGCGAGCTGTTCCGTCAGGACGCGCCCGACCTTGCCCGCGCCAACAACCACGATTCTCATAGTGTTTCTCCTTTTGTGTCAGGCAGAAGCGGGCCAAAAGCGCACACTTCTACAGTAGTAAGCCCATTATAGCAAAGCGGCGGAAAAATGCAAGTAGCAGTGGGATGTTTGGCGGTTTTTGTGCGGTTTGGGACAGGATTTGGGAGGAAAAAGCGGGGTGAAAGCCGGATGACACCGTGCGCCAAGGCTTGACAGCAGGCGCGGGGACGGGTATAATAAGGATAGAAAAAGGCGCTGCGACAAGCGGTTGGCTCTTTTCAAGGATTAGGAATCAAGCAAAAGCCCGAAACCGTCACTTGGCAGAGTGGCGGTTTTTGCGTTTCTTAATGATGATCGTCACAGTAAAACTGCCGATGTGCATCGTGATCCGCATGGTCTCACCCCCTTTCGGGTGGTGTGGCCGACCGCCTGCCGTTGTTGTGCAGCGCCTTGCCGCCGAAGCGGCATTACCAGTGTACCATGATTCGACAGGATTTGCAAGGGTAACACTTATATATAAAAAGAAAAGGCCCGAACCGAAGTTCGGGTCTCTTTTTGGTTCGGTATTGATAACACTTGCTCAGTAGCTGTGGATAATAGCTATATGCTATGGCTTAAATTATAAGCGAGTTTTTTTTGTTTTTTTAATTCTATACCCACTAGTACAACAGATAGCACAAACGCTGAAAAATCAGCAACAGGCCCCGCTAGCAATACTCCCATAATTCCGAAACGAAGCGGGAGCAGCAGGGTAAGCGGAATCAAGAAAAAGGTCTGCCTTGTTAATGCCAACAGAGCACCTTTTAACGCTTTTCCTATTGCGGTAAAAAAGTCGGAAGAAAGCAACTGCACACCATTTTACCAACACCATGAAAATATAGGTACGCATGAACAAAACAGCAAATTCAAAATACAGCTCGTCCCCGTCTCCGAATAGTGAAATGATAGATCGCGGGAAAAATTGAAATGCGATAAAAGCAATAGTGGAAACAACAAGATTCCACTTTATTGCAAGCATGTAAGCCTCCCGTACCCGATGATATTGCCTTGCTCCATAGTTGAAACCGATAATCGGCTGCATCCCTTGCGAGATTCCTACAACAATCGCAAGGATTATGGCATTTGTTTTCATAACAATTCCGCAAGCTGCCAAGGGAATATCCGTTCCATATTTTGTTAATGCGCCGTAATAAGTCAACGAATTGTACTGAATGATTTGAATCACGGTAACTGCAATCTGATTTGAGCTGCTGCTTATCCCCATGCTGCAAATTTTCAGGCTTTCTTTAATGTCCAATAAAAACGACTTTTTTTTCAAAATGGATTGTTTGGAAATGCCCTAGATAACGGAGTGCGAGTGTGTGAAAGAAAAAAAATTTGCCCAATAACCGTTGCCCAAAGCTGCGCCGGCAATTCCCCAATCGCAAACAAAAATAAAAATGGGGTCAAGAATGGTATTGATAATAGCTCCCACAACCATGCAGACCATTGAATACCTTTGGTTTTCCATCTGCTCGAATCAAATTGCTCATACCATTCGTTACAATGAGAAACGGCATTCCAATCAATGTTATGCTGGCATACTGCTTTGCATAGGGAAATACAGCTGTCGTTGCCCCAAATGCCTTTAGGAGCAAAGGCAGAAAAGTTTCTCCAACCAGCAAATAAATAATTCCGAAAATTCCCATCAGAACAATACCATTTCCCGCTGCTTTGGCGGCAGCTTTCGGCTCTTTGCATCCAAGAAAGAGGGAAACACGGGAAGAACTGCCAATTCCGACCAGTAGTGCAATGGCAAGGCAGATGGTAGAAAACGGGTAGGCAAACATTGGTTGCTGCATTTCCCAAATAACCGACCCCTCGACCAATAAAAATCTGATCCACAATATTGTAGATTGAGCCGACAAGAGACGCCACAATACTGGGAACAGCAAAATTTTTCAACAGCTTTGAAATTTTTTCATAGCCCAGAGGATTTTCAGTCATTGAACTCCTCCCCCTTTCTCTCTATATGGAGTTCCGATGTGATATTTCTGCCCGCCTGTATTAAGAAATCCATAAATAGGTTCTGCTCGGATTCGCTCATACCCTGCAATAAAAGAGCTTCTGTCTTTTCGCATATCATCTGTATCTCGTCAATAATAGACAATGCTCTTTCTGTAGGATACAATTTACATGTCCGCTTATCATTATCATTGGGAGAACGTGTAATCATTCCCTGCTTTTCCAATGTCGCAACCGTCCGTACAATATTGCTTGGATGAACATAGAACATATTCAACAAAGAATCTTGTAGAATACCGGGCGAACGACAGATTTTGATTAAGAACATATATTGACTGTTGTTGATTCCATAGGGGGCAAGTTGCTTGTCCAAATAAATTTTGTAAAATCGGTCTGTTACGGAAAGCCATTTTAATAGTTGCATAGATATATACCTCCAAACAGAACGTATTATACACCAATATGCGTGCGCGCGCAAGTACTTTTAACATTATATCTGCCGCTTGCCTTCTTCGACCGCCGCGCCTGCTCCGGCTCCCTGTATCCGCCGCAGGCGGCGGTCGCCTTTGCAGCAAGCCCTCAGCTCCGAATACCAAACAAAAATCCCCATGGCGGGATACGCCATGGGGGTTCTCTTTTGGTGCGGAAGATGGGACTTGAACCCACACGTCATAGACACACGCACCTCAAACGTGCCTGTCTGCCGATTCCAGCACTTCCGCAAATCGCATTTGACTGCAAGAAAGATTCTAGCACATTTGGGGGTATAAAGTCAAGTCCTATTTTGCAATTATTTCCTGCGTGGCGGCACCATCCGCGGCATAGCTGTTTTCATTATTACTATTATTACCATCCTATTCATTATATTCATCCTATTCATTATTACTATTATCACCATCCTATTCATTATATTCATCCTATTCATTACATCACAGTGGCAACGAATATAACGAATATAATGAATATAATGAATAAGATGAATAGGATAGTAAATTTACATTAGGCTACTTGTTTGCTCCTATTCATTATACTCATCCTATTCATTACATCGCAGTGGCAACGAATATAACGAATATAATGAATGTAATGAATATAATGAATAAGATGAATAGGATAGTAAATTTACATTAGGCTACTTGTTTGCTTACATCAAGTTGTACCTCATTTTGAGCCTGCATGTTTTCTTTACAAAAATAGTGCAATGCGCCGCTTGTGCCTCTCTTCACTCTCTCATAAACAATCCCATCAAACTCCCTCATCTCGTTTTCTAACTTCTTCACTCGTAAGGCAACATCTTTCGGGCTCTCCGCAATAAACCGCCTGGTCAGCAGCTTGCCGGCCTCCAGTATCTCCTTGGCGGTGCCGCTCCAGCTGCCGTGGTTGCGCTCTACCAGCTTGCGGATGGTCTGCACCAGGGCGCTGTTTTCGTATTCTTTGCGGGCCTGCTCGCGGGCGCGGGCCTCGGCGTCGCCCAGGTTTTGCAAGCGGCATTGGGTCTTGTCCAGGCGCAGGGCCAGTTCAAATTCCTCCAGGTCGCGGCCGGTCACCGAGAGTTTGGTCGTGTCGTCCACGCGGCGGTCGCGGGTCATCACGAAGGCAGAATCCGCCGCGCCGAAGATGCCGTTGGTGCCGCTGATCTGGGCAAAGGGGTCGGTCTCGTCCTTCATCTTGCGCAGGTGGTGTACCAGCACAATGCAAATTTCGCGTTCAGACGCAAACTTTTGCAGGATGCCCACATCCTTGTAGTCGGCCTGGTAGGCGTTTATTGCCTTGCCGGTGGTGCGGCGCACCCGCTGCAGCGTGTCGATGACTACCAGCCCGCAGCCGGGGTTGAAGCTCAGGTAGTTGGTCAGCTGGTCCAGCAGGCCGTCCTGCAAATCCAGAGAGCCGGTGGCCAGCGCAAAGCCGTCGGGCGCACGCTCGCCCTGCAGCACACGGTTCATGCGGTCCTGCAGGCGGCGCTGGTTGTCCTCCAGTGCCAGGTAGAGGCAGTCGGTTTTGTTCGTAGGCATGTCCAAAAACTTTTGCCCGGACGCCACCGAAAGACAGAGGTCCAGCATCAGCCAGCTTTTGCCGTACTTGGGCGGGGCCACCAGCAGCGCCAGACCTTGGGGCAGCAGGCCCTCCACCACCCACTTGATGGGCTTGAACTCCTTGTCCTGCAAGTCTTTGGCCGAGATGGACACGATACCGTTTGGCGCTGTATCGTCCTGTTTTTCCTCCTCCGGCGGGGCCAGAAAGTGCAGCGTTTCCATCGCGTCGGCCTTGCGCACGCCGGGCGGCGTGGCCAACTGGTCGTTGTGGCAGCGGGCGATGTCCGCCTCGGTGATGACGGTGCTGGTCTCGTAAAACAGCTTGCGCTCCAAAATGCGGTCCATGCGGTTTTTACGTTCCTGCGCGGTTTCTGCGGCCAGCGCCAGAAAATACAGCAGGTTTTCGCCATCCTGGGTCACCGCCAGCTTGCCCAGGGCCTTGGCAAATTCGGTAAACTGCTCGTCCGAGCAGATGAGGTGCGGCTCCTGCGGCGTCCAGGCGGCGGCGTACCAGCCAAACTGCTGGGCCAGATGCTCAACGGTTCGCAGGTCTTTGCACTGCGACAAATCTTTTTTCAGCAGCAAGCGCTCACCCCGCTTTCTTGCAGCAGATAGGCTGCGGGTAAATGTGGTTGTGCATGTGTTCTCTCTCCCTTTTTATATATTGCCGTTCTTGTTGAATGTAGTTCCACTTCCCCACAAAAAATAAATCCGCAAAAGTTGCGTCAGCCTAAAGTAGAACCTGATTCCACACCCCTATCCTACCACAAAGTGGAATAAAAGTCAACTATTTTTGCAAAATCTCTTGAATTATTTTCCACGCTGTGTTATACTAATAGAAAAGGAGCGAAGCTATGTCAACTATTTACGACCGCATCAGGGCGCGGCGGCTGGAACTGGGCCTGACCGTGGAAGACCTGGCCCAACAGCTGGGCTACAAGGACAAAAGCTCGATCAGCAAGATCGAGAACGGCAAGGCGGACATCCCGCAGGCCAAGGTGGAGCTGTTTGCCAACGCCCTGCACACCACCACCGCCTACCTGATGGGCGTGGACGGCCCTGCCCTGCCCCCGGGGTGCGAGCCGCTGCCCCGCCTGAAGCGCCTGCCGCTGGTGGGGCGCATTGCCTGCGGCATGCCGATTTTGGCCGAGCAGAACATTGAGGGCGAGGTGGCCGTGCCCGAGGAGTGGCACGCGGATTTCATCCTGACCTGCCGGGGCGACAGCATGGCCCCGCAGATCATGGACGGCGACCTGGTAGCCGTGCGCAGCCAACCCGAAGTGGAGAACGGGGAGATCGCGGTGGTGCGCATTGGTGACGAAGCCACGCTGAAGAAGGTAAGTTTTGACGGCACGACGATGGTTTTGCAGCCGCTCAACCCCGCCTACCCGCTGATGACCTACACCGGTGCTGCGCTGGCCGAGGTGCATATCGAGGGCAAAGCCGTAGGCCTGTGCCGGGGGCTGTGAGGGGTGCAGAATACGCCCCTATTATAATAAGGTAAACAAAATCTCCCGCCAACTGGGTTTGCGCCCAATCAGCGGGAGATTTCGCTGTTTATGAATGTTGCTGCTTAGAGGCTCGCTTTGAGGGGAGCCTTGCCCTTACCTCAAATACAGCCGCCCATTTTCATCCGCGTCCACGGTCAGGGTATCCCCGGCGCTGTGGGCACCGGCGATGATTTCTTTCGCAATCATCGTTTCCACGTGGGACTGGATGTACCGCTTCAGCGGGCGGGCACCGTAGATCGGGTCGTAGCCGCCGTCGATGATGGAGTTCTTGGCGGCCTCGGTGACGACCAGGTTCAGCTGCTTGTCGGCCAGGCGCTTGCGCAGGTCAGTTAGCATTAAGTCAACGATACTGCCAATTTCCTGTTTGGTCAGGCTCTTGTAGTAGACGATGTCGTCCAGACGGTTCAGGAACTCGGGACGGAACTGCCGTTTCAGCAGCTGGTCGATGGCGCTCTTGGCCTCGTCGGACAGCTCGTTCTTGCCCTCGGCACGGGCCTTTTCCAAATCCTCCAGAATGAGGTCGGAGCCCAGGTTGGAGGTCAGGATGATGATGGTGTTCTTAAAGTCCACCGTGCGGCCCTGGCTGTCGGTGATACGGCCGTCGTCCAGGACTTGCAGCAGGATATTAAACACGTCAGGATGTGCTTTTTCCACCTCATCGAACAGCACGACGCTGTAAGGATGACGGCGCACAGCCTCGGTCAACTGGCCGCCTTCCTCGTAGCCGACGTATCCCGGAGGCGCACCGATCAGACGAGAGACACTGAATTTCTCCATGTACTCGGTCATGTCGATACGCACCATGTTCTTCTCATCGTCGAACAGGGATTGCGCCAGCGCCTTGGCCAACTCGGTCTTGCCGACGCCGGTGGGGCCCAGGAACAGGAAGCTGCCGATAGGTCTGTTGGGATTAGCAATACCGGCGCGAGAGCGCAAGATGGCGTCCGCCACCTTTTGCACAGCCTCATCCTGGCCGATGACGCGCTGATGCAGCACGTCCGGCAGACGCAACAGCTTTTCGCGCTCGCCCTCCACCAGCTTAGCCACAGGGATGCCGGTCCAGCGGGCCACGATGCGGGCGATCTCCTCATCGGTCACGCGGTCACGCAGCAGGCTGGATTCCTTCTTGGCATCAGCGATTTTTTCTTCCTCTTCCAGCTGTTTCTGCAGGTTGGGCAGCTTGCCGTATTGCAGCTCGCCGGCCTTGGCGTAGTCGCCGGTGCGGGTAGCTTTCTCAATTTCAGCCTTTGTATTTTCTACGTCAGCACGCAAACTTTGCACCTTGTTGACGGCGTTCTTCTCGTTCTCCCCCACTGGGCCTTCTTGCTGTTGAAGCTGTCGCGGAGTTCGGCCATCTCCTTTTCCAAAGCGGCCAGACGCTGCTTTGAGAGTTCGTCGGTCTCCTTCTTCAGAGAAGCTTCCTCAATCTGCAGCTGGGTGATGCGGTGGTTCATCTCGTCCAGTTCGGCGGGCATCGAATCCAGCTCAGTCTTGACCATGGCGCAGGCTTCATCCACCAGGTCGATAGCCTTATCGGGCAGGAAACGGTCAGTGATATAGCGGTCGGACAGGGTGGCTGCTGCAATCAGCGCAGCGTCCTGAATCTTCACGCCGTGGAACACTTCGTACCGCTCTTTCAGGCCACGCAGGATGGAGATCGTGTCCTCGACGGTCGGCTCGTTGACCATGACCGGCTGAAAACGACGTTCCAACGCAGGGTCTTTCTCGATGTACTCGCGGTACTCATCCAGCGTAGTCGCGCCGATGCAGTGCAGTTCGCCACGGGCCAGCATAGGCTTCAGCAGATTGCCAGCATCCATAGCGCCGTCGGTCTTGCCTGCGCCCACGATGGTGTGCAGCTCATCGATAAAGAGGATGATCTTGCCCTCGGACTTTTTGACCTCGTTCAGAACGCTCTTTAAGCGTTCCTCGAACTCGCCGCGGTACTTCGCGCCCGCGATGAGCGCACCCATGTCCAGGCTGAACACGGTGCGGTTCCTTCAAATTTTCCGGTACATCGCCCTTTACGATGCGCTGTGCCAGGCCCTCGGCAATAGCAGTCTTACCGACGCCAGCTTCACCGATGAGCACGGGGTTGTTCTTGCGCTTACGGCTCAGGATGCGGATGACGTTACGGATCTCGGTGTCACGGCCGATGACGGGGTCAAGCTTGTTGGCCTTGGCCATCTCCACCAGATCCTGGCCGTATTTCTTCAGCGCATTGTAGGTGTCCTCGGGGTTATCGCTGGTCACGCGCTGGTTGCCACGCACAGAACTTAACGTCTGCATGAACTTTTCTGTCGTGATGCTTGAACGCCTTGAACAGTTCCGCCGCGCCCTTGCCGGGGCGCTGCAAAACGCCCAGGAACACATGCTCCACACTGATATATTCGTCCTTCATCTGCTTGGCCTGGGCCTCAGCGGCGTTTAGCGCTCTATCAAGGTCAGTGCCAATATAGATCTGGTTAGGGTCACGGCCGCTGCCGGTCACCCGGGGCAGAGCCTCGACCTTTTGCAGGGCCGCCTGGGCAAAGGCGTTGGGGTCAGTGCCCATGTTGGTCAGCATTTGCGGGATGAGGCCATCCTGCTGCTGGGCCAGTGCTGCGAGCAGATGCTCCTGCTCGACGGTATTATTGGAATACTCCACAGCGATGCGCTGCGCAGCTTGCAGCGCCTCTCTTGCTTTTTGGGTAAATTGATTCATGTCCATAGTGCGTACCTCCTTATTTTGCAGATACCGCAGAATTTGATTTATATGCACGAACGGACGTTAGTGCCATCCAGCTGCGTTTCCTTTTGGTCATCTCTCCGCTGGTTGCTTATCTATTAGCACTCTATCTGTTCGACTGCTAATATTGTAGCACGATGATGCAAAATGTCAATAGGGTAAATTGCAAAAGATTTGTGAACAAGAGAAACAGATGCCGTGCATAAAGGCTCCAAACAAAATCCTTGCATTTTCCCTCGCAACCCCTTACAATATATATAATAATGTAAGGCCACATGCCAAGGAGAACCATTATGCCGCTGATTATCCCGAAAGAGCTGCCCGCGTTCGACGAGCTTAGCCGCGAGAACGTGTTTGTCATGCACCGTGAGCGTGCCCAGAGCCAGCATATCCGCCCGCTGCGCATCCTGATTTTGAACCTGATGCCCACCAAGATCGTCACCGAGACCCAGCTGGCCCGGCTGCTGGCCAACAGCCCGCTGCAGGTGCAGATCACCTTTTTGAAAACCGCCACCCACGACACCACCCACACCCCGCCGGAGCACATGAAGGCCTTCTACAAAAGCTTCGACGAGATACGAAACGAGCGCTTCGACGGCATGATCATCACCGGCGCGCCCATCGAGGACCTGGACTACGAGGATGTGGACTACTGGGACGAGCTGTGTACCATCATGGACTACACCAAGGAGAACGTCTACTCCACCATCCACCTGTGCTGGGGTGCGCTGGCCGGGTTGTACTACCATTTTGGCATTCCCAAGGTGCATCTGCCAGAAAAAATGTTCGGCGTGTTTGAGCATCGCGTGACCCGCCCCTCCAACCCGCTGGTGCGCGGCTTCGATGAGGTGTTCTACGCCCCCCACAGCCGTTGGGCTGGGCTGGACCGTGCCGCCATCGACGCCTGCCCCGACCTGCGCGTGCTGGCCGAGAGCGATGCAGCAGGCCCGATGCTGCTCTCCACCGAATCCGGCCGCCAGATCTTCGTCATCGGCCACCCCGAGTACGACAAGTACACCCTGGACGCCGAGTACAAGCGGGACGTCAAGGCGGGCAAGCCCATCAACGTGCCCTGCAACTACTACCCCGCCGACGACCCCGCCCGCGACCCGCTGTTCCGCTGGCGCGCCCACGGCTACCTGCTGTACACCAACTGGCTGAACTACTACGTCTACCAGGATACCCCGTATGATTTGAACCATTTGGAGAAGTTGGAGAAGTAAGAAAAGGCGTTGCCCTATATGCCGCTCGCTGTAGGGGTCGATGCTTGCATCGACCCGCTGGACGGCTGCTGCTTTGCGGGCCGATGACGAGCATCGGCCCCTACAGTATCCCCGAGAACGCCTTATAAATTTTAGGAGACCACCCATGCCCACCATTTCCGCCTGTATTGTGGCGTATTGCGATTACGAGGAAGTCTGCGCCGCGGTGCGCAGCATCCTGCATTTTACCCCCGCGCCGGATTTTACACTGTACATCGTCGATAATGCCAGCCCCGACGGCTGCGGCAAGCAGCTGGCCGACACCGATTGGGCCGACCCCCGCGTGCAGGTGCTCTGCCTGCCGGAGAACGTCGGCTTTGGCCGCGGCCACAACGCCGTGCTTGGCAAACTGCACAGCAGCGTGCATTTTATCTTAAACCCCGACATTGTTCTGACCGGGGATATTTTGCAGCCGATGGCCGAATGGCTGCTGGCCCAGCCCGGCGCGGCCATGGCCACCCCGCAGCTGCACTACCCCGACGGCCGCCTGCAGCACCTGCCCCGGCGCAAGCCCACGCCCTGGCTGCTGCTGGCCCGCCAGCTGGCACCAAAGTTCGGTGGAGCGTTCAAAAAAGCCGACGACCACTACACCATGCAGGACGAGGATTTGACCGCACCCCGGCGCATCGAGTTCTGCACCGGCAGCTTTATGGCTGTGCGCACCGATGTGCTGCAAAAGATCGGCGGCTTTGACCCCGCCTATTTTATGTATGTCGAGGATGCCGACCTGACCCAGAAAGTCCTGCGGGAGGGCACCGTCTGGCTGGCCCCGCAGTTCCACGCCGTCCACGCCTGGCACCGCGCCCCCATGCGGGATGCGGGCAAGTTCAAAATGCAGCTGGTCAGCATGGGGCGGTACTTCAAAAAATGGGGCTGCGGCAAAGGGAGCGTCTAAAGGCTCCCCTAGAGGGGAGCCTTTAATGAGTACCCCTTGACAAACCTTCTCCCCTATGCTACAGTAAATATATCGCAAGGCCGCTGACCGACGGAGTTTTGTGGAGTTACCACAGGGGACGCGGATTTTCACCTTGCCGTTAAGCCGACCGTCTGGGCTGCATACACCGGAGTATGGTGTGTGCAGCCCTTTATTTTTTTACAAAAACGGAGGAATCGTACAATGTTGAGCGACATCGAAATTGCCCAGGCCGCCAAAATGCAGCCCATCACCGAAATTGCCGCCAAGCTGGGCCTGCAGGGCGCGGACGTCATCCCCTACGGCCACTACAAGGCCAAGCTGAACCACCTGCTGGCTAAGGCCGACAAGCCCGAGGGCAAGCTGGTCCTGGTCACCGCCATCAGCCCCACCCCCGCCGGTGAAGGCAAGACCACCACCAGCGTGGGCCTGGCCGACGCCATGAACGCCCTGGGCAAAAAAACATGCTCTGCCTGCGGGAGCCCTCCCTGGGGCCAGTGTTCGGCGTCAAGGGCGGCGCCGCCGGCGGCGGCTACGCGCAGGTGGTGCCCATGGAGGACATCAACCTGCACTTCACCGGCGACATCCACGCCATCGGTGCCGCCAACAACCTGCTGGCGGCCATGATCGACAACTCCATCCAGCAGGGCAACCCGCTCAACATCGACCCCCGCCGCATCACCTGGAAGCGCTGCATGGACATGAACGACCGCCAGCTGCGCTTCATCGTGGACGGCCTGGGCGGCAAGGTCAACGGCACCCCCCGGGAGGACGGCTTTGACATCACCGTCGCCAGCGAGGTCATGGCTGTGTTCTGCCTGGCCACCGACCTGAACGACCTGAAAGAGCGGCTGTCCCGCATCGTCTGCGCCTACACCTACGATGGCCAGCCCGTCACCGCCGGCCAGATCGGCGCAGCCGGTGCCATGACCGCCCTGCTGAAGGACGCCCTTGACCCCAACCTGGTGCAGACGCTGGAGCACAACCCCGCCATCATCCACGGCGGCCCCTTCGCCAACATCGCCCACGGCTGCAACAGCGTCATCGCCACCAAGCTGAGCCTGAAACTGGCCGACTACGTCATCACCGAGGCCGGTTTCGGCGCCGACCTGGGCGCCGAGAAGTTCCTGGACATCAAGTGCCGCGCGGCCGGGCTGCATCCCGCCGCTGTGGTGCTGGTTGCTACCGTCCGTGCGCTGAAATCCCACGGCGGCGTTGCCAAGCCCGACCTGAGCAAACCCAACGCCGAGGCCGTGAAGGCCGGCGCTGTGAATCTGGCACGTCACATCGAGAATTTGCAGGGCTTCGGCCTGCCGGTCTGCGTGGGCATCAACGCCTTCCCCACCGACACCGAGGAGGAGATGGCCGTCATCTACGACGTCTGCGCCAAGGCCGGTGTGCCCTGCGCGTTGAGCGAGGTGTTCGCCAAGGGCGGCGAGGGCGGCAAGGCCCTGGCCGAGACCGTGCTGTCGATTCTGGACGATACCACCCAGGTAAAATACACCTATGAACTGGACGCGCCGCTCACCGACAAAATTGATGCTGTGGCGAAGAAAATCTACCGTGCCAGCAATGTCAGCTACAGTGCCGCCGCCAAAAAGACGCTGGACGAGCTGACCGCCCTGGGCTACGGCAACCTGCCGGTCTGCATCGCCAAAACGCAGTATTCCTTCAGCGACAACGCCAAGCTGACCGGTGCGCCGGATGGCTTCACCCTCAACGTCCGCGAGGTGCGGCTCTCCGCCGGTGCGGGCTTTGTGGTCGTCGTCTGCGGCAGCATCATGACGATGCCCGGCCTGCCCAAGCATCCCGCCGCCATGGATATTGACGTGGACGTGAACGGCAAGATCACCGGCCTGTTCTGATTTATACAATATAAATAGGCACAGCAAAGGCTCCCCTTGTGATGAGGGGAGCCTTTTTTGATTCTCTTATCTCAGCCCGTGGAGGCAATACAGGCTCCGTCATACTCGCAGGTCGTTTCCTGGCCCGGCACAACGGTTGCCATATAGCCATCCTTTGCAAAGTTGATGGCTACGATCTGCCCTTCCTTCGTATGAAAGATCTGGATGATAACGTCCGTTTTCTTAGGCTTACTTTTAAAGTAGGCGCTCGGCTTGACAGCGCTGCTGATCAGGCTGCCGTTGCCAAAGGTATAGCGCGGATTTTTGCCGTCGCTCTCCAGATACTTCAGCACCTGGGCGGCCGCTCTCCGGCTGGAGCTGCCCGCCTCTGTCTTATCGTTCGGGTTTTTCTGTATCGCGTGCAGTGCGCCGTTTGTGATGCGGCCCACATTGTTGTAGGTCACGCCGTTTACGGTAATGGTAAATCTGCAGGAATTGCTTTTGTCGTTAAAGCTTTCCGGGTACAGGGCGTAACATTCGGTCAGCGCAGCCTGCGAAGCCGTCCACACATCCCGCGCTTCGGTGATGACCGCCTGCTTTTTTGCTTTGGTCACATACCCTGTCAGCGCCGGGATCAGCAGGGACGCCAAAATTGCCAGGATCACCAGCACCACGATCAATTCTACCAGCGTGAATCCCCGTTTATTTTTTCTGTTCATAATTTCCTTTTTCATTATAAGTTGCCGCCGTTGGCGTCAATCGTTTCCCTATACCATGCCGCGCTGTCCTTGGGGGTGCGGGTGCCGGTGGGGTAGTCTACATACACCAGGCCAAAGCGCTCGTTATAGCCCTCGCTCCACTCAAAGTTATCCAGCAGCGACCAGTGGAAATAGCCGCGCACATCCACGCCACTGTCAATCGCGCGGCGCAGCGCCAGAAGATAGCGGTGGGTAAAGTCGATGCGCTCCGGGTCGTGCACCTTGCCGTCCAGGTGGATGCGGTCGGTGCAGGAAAGGCCGTTCTCCGTGATAAAGATGGGCAGGCCGTACCGCTCCCAGATAAAGCGTGTCCCCCACTCCATCGACTCCGGGGTGATGGGCCAGCCGATGGCCGTGCGCGGATGACCGGCGGCGCGGGAGCAGAATTCCGGCTTGCCGTCGGCTCCGGCCCGCACCGCGACGGAGTTGTAGATGTTCATGCCGATAAAGTCCAACCGCCCCAGCGGCAGGGCGTCCAGCTGCTCCTGCGGGATGGCATCCACCACACGCTGGGCCTGACCGCCCGCGATCACAGGCCAGCCGCGCCCGCACAGCGGATCAAGTGCCGGGGCATAGGTGAAGGTCCAATCGCCGTCCGCCAGGGCGAAGGTAGCTTCGCGGGCGGCGGCAATATCGGCGGGGCTGTCAGTGGCCGGGGTGCAGATGCGCCCGGTGGGAGCCATGCCCACCCGGGCATCGGGGTCAGCCCTGCGGATCGCATTGGCCGCAAGGCAGTGGGCGTAGATCGTATTGTGCCACGCTGTAAACACCGAGCCGTCATCCAGACGGAAACCGGGTGCGTGTACACCGCTGCTGTAGCCCAGCCCCACGCTGCACTGCGGCTCATTGAGGGTAAAATAGTACCGCACCCGCCCCTTAAAGTGTGCGGCCACCGCGGCGGCATACCCGGCGAAGGCCTTTGCCGTATCATCATTCAACCAGCCGCCCTTGTCCTGCAGGGCTTGCGGCAGATCCCAGTGATAGAGCGTGACATAGGGCTCGATTCCTGCCGCAAGCAGCGCATCGACCAGCCGGTCATACCAGGCAAGACCTGCCGGATTGACTGGTCCCGTGCCCTGCGGGAAGATGCGCGGCCAGGCAATCGAGAACCGGTACGCCTTCAGGTGCATCTCTTTCAGCAGTGCAATATCCTCGGCCCAGCGGTGGTAGCTGTCGCAGGCGACGTCGCCGGTGTCGCCGCCCTTGGTCTTGCCCGGCGTGTGGCTGAAGGTATCCCAGATGGACGCCCCACGCCCGTCCTCAAACGCGCCGCCCTCTATCTGATAGGATGCGGTAGCCGCACCCCAAACAAATTTCTTTGGAAATGGCATATTCTTCTCCCTCTGGTTGCTGATAAAAACGAGGATGTAGGGGTCGATGCTTGCATCAGTCCCTACAGCGCACCGTGCAGCCTTCTAATCTCTACACAAAATAAAAAAGGTGCAGCGCGTTGGCACTGCACCTCGGCTTAGTAATAGTTTACCCCTTAACGCTGCCCAATGCAACCCCCCGCACAATATATTTTGAGAGGAGCAGATAGACGATCATAACAGGCAGGATTGCAATGGTGATCATCATGTACACCTTGCCCATGTCGAACTTGAGGAAAGTCCGCGCTGCGCAGCTGTGCAACCAGGATGGGCACCGTCTTCCATTTGGCATCGTTGATGATCAGCGCCGGGATAAAGTAGTTGTTCCACGCGCCCACAAAGCTGAAGATGGCCTGCACCGCCATGGCGGGCTTGAGGATTGGCAGGATGACCGCGTTGAAGGTGTGGAATTCACCCGCTGCCATCAATGCGCGCTGCATCAATAATATCCCGCGGCAGGCTGGAATCCATGTACTGCTTCATGAAGAAGAACACGGTCGGCGCGGCAATGCTCGGCAAAATCAGCGGCCAGAGAGTATTGGTCAGCTTCATCGAATCCATCAGGTTCAAAAAGCCGAGCGCCGAAACCTGTGTAGGCATCGTCATGATGAGCAGAATGACGGTGAATGCCAGCTTGCGCAGCTTGAAGTCATAGGCGTAGATGGCGTAGGCCGTCAGCGCGCTGAAATAGACCGACAGCGCCGCGCAGGCCGCCGAAACGATGAGGCTGTTGCGCAGACCTGTCAGGATCGGTACATTGGCATCATGGGTGGTGTTGAAGAAGTTAACGCCAAAGCTGCCGCGGGGCAGCGGGTCAAACCCCTGCTGGATGGTAAAGTTGTTGTGCGTGGCGTTGACGATCAGCACATAGAAGAAGAACAGGCAGATAAAGCAGAGGACAAACAGCACGATATAGGCCACTGCACGCTGCAGTGTCAGCATAGGGTCGTGAATTTTGCTTGCCTTTGCGATAGTGGTGGCTGAAGTTTTGGTTTCGTTCGGCATACTGTTCACGCTCCTTCCTTAGTGATGCTTAGCGGCGGCTTTGGCTGCCTTGATGCGGGCTTTCTCGGCCTTGCGCTGCTCACGGGTCAGGCCGTCATCCTCCTGCGTGAGGGTAAAGTAGATGATGACGCAAAGCACTGCGCAAAGCAGGAACATCAGCACCGAGATAGCGCCGGCTGTGCCGTAGTTTTTGCTGTACAGGTGCTGGTTCAGGTACATGATAATGGTGTTGGTCGAGCCGTTCGGGTCGCCCTTGCCGTTGGTCAAAACCTGCGGCACATCAAACATCTGCAAACCGCCGATGAGGCTGGTGATCAGCGTATAGACAAGCAGCGGGCGGATCAGCGGGATCGTGATGCGCCAGAACATTGTGGTCGAGGATGCACCGTCCAGCTCGGCGGCCTCGTACAGGCCGGGGTCAACGCCCATGATGGCCGCCATCAAAATGATGGTGGTGTTGCCGAACCACATCAGGAAGTTCATCAGCCCCACCAGCCCGCGCGCTGTCCAGACATTGGAAAGCCAGCGCACCGGCTCGGCCACGATGCCGAGCTTGAGCAGGATCGAGTTGATCGGCCCTGTCTCCGAGTTTGAAAACAGGGTAAAGAACAGCATGGCGAACGCCGATGCCATGATAAGGTTGGGCATATAAATGACGGTCTTGAAGAAGCCCTGAAACCGCAGTTTCAACCGAAGATCGGTAAACCACGCCGCCAGCACCAGCGATACAATGATCTGCGGGATAAAGCCCATCAGCCACATGATCATGGTATTGCTGAAATACTTCGGCACCTCTTTTATCATGGCAGCATAGTTTTTCAGCCCTACAAAGTTAGGGCCGATGATCTTTAAGCCGCTGCGGAAATACTCAAAGAAGGAATAGTAGATGGTGGTAGCCAGCGGCCAGAACTGGAAGATGAAAAAGGTAATAAAGAACGGCGCCAGAAATATATAGCCCCATTTGGCGTAGCTCATGCCCTTTCTCTTTGTTTTCATAGGTCTCGCCCTCCTTAGCTGTACGGGCATTGCCCTGCTGGGGGCAGAGCCTTTCAAAATCTGATAAAAACAAAACCAGGGGCGGGCGTCTCTCCCCCGCCCCTGGCATGGCGTTTGCGGTTCAGTTCGTTTTGTCCACGGTCACGCAGGTATTTATGCAGGCCATTCGACGCTGCTCAGCTCAGGATACTTGACCTTGATCTGATCCTCAAAGTTCTTCTTCGCGGTCTCAAGGTCAACCGTACCGTCAAAGTAATCCTTGAAGCAGCTCTGGAAGGTCTCGTTGCAGCCCTGATCATACGGACCGGCGTTGGACATATCAATGGTAGGTGCAACCTCTGCGAACAGAGCAATGTGGTTCTGGCCGCCCAGGAATTCGGAGCCGAAGTCGGGATCGGCGGCGATGGCGTCCATAGCGCTCTTGCAGTTGGTGTAGTCCTGCGTATCCTCGGTGATCTTGGTCATGATGTCGGCATCGCAGGTCAGAGAGTACATGACATCCTTGATCGTGGGGATGTTGTCGGTGCCGGCTGCTGCGCAGATCCAAGTGCCGCCCCAGTAATACGGCTGAGGACCCTGACAGACTGCGTAATCGCCGAAGATACCGTTGCCGACTTCCTGCTTGCCTCCCTCAGACTCAGGCGTGGCCAGAGAGTTGCCCAGCAGCGTGAAGTTGATGCCCCAAGTGGAGTAGAAGAAGCCGAAAACCTTGCCGGCAGGGCCCTGGTCAGCAGCCCACTGGTCGCTCCACAGGCTGGTCTTGTTGTTGTAACCGTTATCGGTGTAAGTCTTGGTCTGGTCGACCCAGCTCATGATGTTGGGGTCAACCTTGACGGTGGTGCCGTCCACCCAACCGGCGGACACGTTGTTGGAGAAGGTGCGGTAAGAATCATCGTAGCCGGAGAGCATCTTGTAGCCCTTGGCAGCAGCCTGGGCGGCTACATCGTTGAACTTATCCCAATCGCTCAGCGCGGCCTGGACTTCGGTGGGATCATCGGTGCCCAGCACATCTTCAGCGATGGAACGGCGGTAGGCAAACAGGCCCGGGGTTGCCTGCCACGTGGTGCCCTTCTGTACACCATCCACGGTAACGATGTCCTTGGTGTACTGGTACTGATCCTTGAGGTCATCATCGGTCAGGCCGACATCCCCCTTGACGTCCAGCGTGTACTCGGAGTCGACGTACTTCAGCGCGTAGTCAGCCTCGATCAGGAAGATGTCGATCTTGTCATCATCGGCGGCGCTGTCCTGCTTCAGCAGGGCTTCGTCCAGCTTGTTCTGGTAGTTGTTGTTGTCGTTGGGGTTGATGGTCCACTTTACAGTGACGCCGTTATCCAGCGTTGTGGTGGACTTGTCGGCGGCGACCTCCTTGACGCCGGGGTAGTAATCGTTGAAGCGGGACTGGAACTCGTCGTTCCAGCACCAGATGTTCAGGACCTTGCCCTCCTCGGCGGTGTCATCGGCGGCGGGTTCTGCGGCGGTGCTGCTGGCTTCGGTAGAGGTCGAATCAGCGGCGGGGGCTGTGGACGAGCTTGCGGCGCCTCCGCCGCAGCCTGCCAGCAAGGTGGCTGCCATTGCAGTGGCGGTCAATAAACTCATAGCCTTTTTCATAATGATGTTTTCCTCCTTTTTAAAAAGAACTCATGTATGAATCAGATATTATGACCCGCATCCTAGCGGGTTTGGACCTATGGATTGGGGACATCAACGGACTGCCCTTTCAGCAAACTGCCAGAGATCAGCTTCTGTTCCGGCAGGGACGTGCGCGGGGATTCGATCTGCTCGATCAGCAGCTCTGCCGCGGCGCGGCCCAGCGCTTCGGTGTCCTGCCGGTAGGTGGTCAGCTGCGGCGACATGACCTGCGAGATGAGGTTACCGTCGTAACCGGCTACCGAGATGTCCCGCGGGATCAGCAGCCCTTCCTCCCGGATGGCCTGCACACCGCCGATGGCGGAGAAGTCGTCCGGGAACAGGATCGCCGTGGGCCGCTGCGGCAGCGCCAGCAGCTGGCGGGTCGCAGCAGCGCAGCTTTTCGCGTCGCGGTAGGTGCTCGGTACGATGTAGGCATCCGGCACCGTGATGCCGTGGGCGGCGCAGGCGCGGTAGAAACCGACCAGACGCTTTTGGGTAACGGCGCTGTGCTGTTCGCCGTGGATGTAGGCGATCCGCTCATGCCCCAGCGCGGCAAGCTGATCCACTAACTTGTGGACACCATCGGTGTTATCGGAAAGTACGGCAGCCCGGTTGTTAAAGACATGGTCGACTGTGACGATCGGCAGATTGCTGTAAGCCAGCTCAATGACCTCCGGGTCATCGAACTTGATGCAGGCAGCGATCACACCGTCAACGCCGCGGTAGCGGCAATGCTCTAAGTAACTGGAATGGCCGTGGCCAATGTTGTGGTTGATAAAGGTGATGTCGTAGCCCCTGCCCTCGGCGTGGCGCTTGAAGCTGTCCAGCACGGCGGCGAAGAACTCATGGGTCAGGCCGCTCTGGGCTTCGTCCACAAAAGGACGCCCAGATTATAGGTACGGTTCGTTTTTAAGGCCCGCGCTGCGGAGTTTGGCATGTAGCCGATCTGCCTTGCCGCCTCGCGTACCTTTTCTTTGGTAGCCTGACTGATATCGTTATGGCCGTTCAGCGCCTTGCTCACGGTTGCTACCGAGACCCCGCAGGCTTTTGCGATGTCCTTGATGGATGCCATGATATCGCCTCCTTGCATCTTCCTTAATCGTTTTCGCATCTTCACTATACAACAGGTCAACCACAAAATCAATGCCTTTTTGGCATTTTTTGTGCATATCGATTCGATTTGGCGATTTGCAAAAAGCGAAAACACCTGTTTTGGCTATTTCGTTTGGAGTTTCGCTGAAAAAGGAACATAATTTGCGCCTCTGCTTTCCGTTTTTACACTTTTCGGCCCGGTGATGCAGACCCAAATTTGCTCTTTATGGTGCCACAACCGGAAAACACTCTTATATAAAATAGGTGGCATTCGATTTTCGTGCCAATTTTCGGTTTTCAAAATTGTGAAACTTGCCAAATCATCGTTAAATTCAGCTGCAGCCCTTGCAATTATCCGGAAAACGCGGTATTGTAAGGGTAATAACTTAATCGTTTTCGACTTGAACTGACGATTTTATCTGCTTTCCATAAGTAAGGAGAGGATCTCTATGAAGTTCGGTCACTTTGATGATGACGCACGGGAATACGTCATCACCACCCCGCGCACACCGCTGCCGTGGATCAACTACCTGGGCAGTGAGGCTTTCTTTAGCCTTGTCTCCCACACGGCGGGCGGCTACAGTTTTTACAAGGACGCCAAGCTGCGCCGTATCACTCGCTACCGCTACAATAACGTACCTGCGGATTCTAACGGCCGCTATTACTATATTAAAGAGGGCAGCACCATCTGGAACCCCGGCTGGCAGCCCACCCAGACCGAGCTGGATTTTTACGAGTGCCGCCACGGTCTGGGTTACAGCATCATCACCGGCAAAAAGAACGGGCTGGCCGCGCGGCTGGAGCTGTTCGTGCCCGTGGGCGACAACTGCGAGATCGACCGTCTGGTGCTGACCAACGAAAGCGACGTGCCGAAATCGTTTACTGTATTCAGCTATGTAGAGTTCTGTCTGTGGAACGCCGTGGACGATTCCACCAACTTCCAGCGCAACTTCTCCACCGGCGAGGTCGAGGTGGAGGGCAGCACGATCTACCACAAGACCGAATACCGCGAGCGCCGCGACCACTACGCATTGTTCACCGTCAACACGCCCATTGACGGCTTTGACACGAGCCGGGACGCCTTTTTAGGCGCATGGCGCAGCAATGCGAATCCCGAGGTCGTGGAAAACGGCCGCTGCACCAACTCTGTTGCCCACGGCTGGGCACCCGTTGGCGTGCATCAAGTCAATGTCACCCTGCAGCCCGGCGAAAGCCGCAGCCTGATTTTTGTTTTGGGCTATATAGAAAACCCGGAGGACGAGAAGTGGGCCGCGCCCGGCGTCATCAATAAGACCCGCGCCCAGGCGATGGCTGCCCGCTATGCCACCGACGCGCAGGTCGACGCCGCCCTTGCCAGGCTGCACGCCCACTGGAATAACCTGCTGTCCACCTACGCGGTCAGGAGCAGCGACGAAAAGCTCGACCGTATGGTGAATATCTGGAATCAGTACCAGTGCATGGTCACCTTCAACATGAGCCGTTCGGCCAGTTACTACGAGAGCGGCACCGGCCGCGGCATGGGTTTCCGGGACAGTTGCCAGGACTTGCTTGGCTTTGTGCATCTCATCCCCGCCCGCGCGCGCGAGCGTATTCTCGACATCGCCGCCACCCAGTTCCCCGACGGCAGCGCCTACCACCAGTATCAGCCGCTGACGAAAAAGGGCAACATGGACATTGGCTCCGGCTTCAACGATGACCCGCTGTGGCTGATCGCCGCCGTCTACGCCTATCTGGGCGAGACGGGCGACTACTCGATTCTGGACGAACCGGTGGACTTTGACAACGACCACAGCCTTGCACAGCCGCTGCTTGAGCATCTGCGCCGCAGCTTCGGCTATCTGCGCACCCACAAGGGTCCGCATGGTCTGCCGCTGATTGGCCGCGCCGACTGGAACGACTGCCTGAACCTGAACTGCTTCAGCGACACGCCGGGCGAGAGCTTCCAGACCACCGGCCCCAGTGAAGGCCCGGTGGCCGAGAGCGTTTTTATCGCAGGTATGTATGTTAAGTACGGCAACGAGTTTGCCGAGATTCTTGACAGCACCGCCCACACCGACGAAGCTGCCGCCGTGCGCGCCGAGGTTGCAGAGATGGAACATACCGTACTGACTGCCGGTTGGGACGGCAGCTGGTTCCGCCGCGCCTACGATGCCTACGGCCATGTGGTCGGCGGGCAGGAGTGCGAGGAAGGCCAGATCTTCATCGAGCCCCAGGGCATGTGCGTCATGGCAGGCATCGGCGTAAACACCGGCGAGGCCGTGACCGCGCTGCAGAGCGTGAAAGACAAGCTGGACACCAAGTACGGTATTGTTTTGCTGCAGCCTGCTTATACCAAATATCATCTGGAGCTGGGCGAAATTTCCAGCTACCCCCCGGGCTACAAGGAGAACGCAGGCATCTTCTGCCACAACAACCCCTGGGTCAGCTGTGCCGAGACCGTGGTCGGCCACGGCGACCGGGCGTTTGAGATTTACAAAAAGACCTGCCCTGCCTACATCGAGGACATCAGCGAGATCCACCGCACCGAGCCTTACGTCTACAGCCAGATGGTGGCAGGCTGCGACGCCGCGACGTTTGGCGAAGCAAAGAATAGCTGGCTGACCGGCACCGCCGCCTGGACCTTTGTGGATGTGAGCCAGTACATCCTTGGCATCCAGCCCACGCTGGCGGGCTGAAGATCGATCCCTGCATCCCGCACGAGATGGACGGCTTTACCCTGCGCCGTGTCTGGCGCGGGGCAACCTATGAAATTACGGTAGACAACACCGCCCACGCCGAAAAAGGCGTTGCGTCTATGACGGTAAACGGCCAGCCCGTCCCCACCAACACTCTCTCCCCCGCTCCCGCCGGGACCACCGTGCAGGTCAAGGTCGTGATGGGGTAACCCTTTAGCAGACAAAAACAATCGCAGGGGCGCACACTGTGCGCCCCTGCAATATGCTCTACACTTTTTTATTCTTCCTCTTTTTCCTTTTCCTTAATATCCGGCGCTAAATCCCCGCCGGGCATTTTGTGGCCGAAGGAAGGGACGAAGAAGAACTTGCGGATAATAAAGATCAGCGCAATCGCCCCCACGCTGACAAGGTTCTGCACGGCATCCTCGTGGCCAACGATCATGTGGCGGGCGATGGCATACAGCAGCACTTCCAGCACGCTGCCGGGGCTGTGCTTGGCCAGCATCTTGATAAACTCAATGCCGATGACAATATCCAGCGCCCGTTCCAAAAACTCCCGCACTTCCACACTGTTGCCGTGGGTCAGCAGGCCCGGCAGAAATTGCAGCAGGGGCACCACGCTCAGCAGCAGCGCCACCAGCACAATGGCCGAAAGCACCACTTCCAGCAGCCCGGCCGCCTCGGCCACCTGGTCGCGAAAGACCTGCTTGACGTGTTCTTCCCTGCGGTGCAGCGCACTTTTGGCAATGCGGGGTTCGTAATCCTTCAAAGACATGGGGAAATTCCTCATTTCATAAAAATTCTGCTTGTATTGTACCATACAACGCCCATCCACGGCAACAGAAAGTTTCCCGTGCGGCGTTCCCCTGCCCGTGCTGTATACGCCCGCCGTACATTATAATAGCCTGTGCCATAGCCTGCGCCGTGTCCGGTTCATCGTCCGGTTAAAGTCATACCTTTGCCCCGCAAACCCCATCAAAAACGACAAAAAGCGCTGGTCAAAACTCACCCTCGTGGTTTTTTGGCTGAAAAAGACAAACCCATCTTGCAATTTGTTCGCCTACGCTTTACACTATTCTTACAGGGTTTTCCTGACTTATCAGTAAAGGGGGAGCTTACGTGCAGTACACGATGCAGCATCGCAGTCATCACGCAGGTTCCCCTGTACCCTGCCGGTATCGCAGAAGTATAGCGCAGTGTACCCATACGGGCCGCACTGCGCTTTTTGCTTTTTGGGGAAAGGAGTTTACCATGAAAAAAGTTGCCATCATCATGGGGTCGGACAGTGATTGGCCGGTCGTAAAATCTGCCTGCACGGTGCTCAAGGATTTCGGCATCCCGTTTGAAGCACACATCCTCTCGGCCCACCGCACGCCCGAAGCCGCCGCTGACTTTGCCAAGTCCGCCCGTGCCAATGGTTACGGCGTTATCCTGTGCGCGGCCGGCATGGCCGCCCATCTGGCCGGTGCCTTTGCCGCTAACACCACCCTGCCGGTGGTGGGCATCCCGATGAAGGGCGGTGCCCTGGACGGCCTGGACGCATTGCTTGCCACCGTGCAGATGCCCAGCGGTTTCCCGGTGGCTACCGTGGCGCTGAACGGCGCCAAGAACGCCGCTTACCTGGCCGTGGCCATCCTTGCCGTGGCTGATGACGACCTGGCCGCCAAGCTGGACAAGTTCCGTGCGGACACCGCCGCCGCTATCGCCAAAAAGGACGCTGCCATCGCCGCCGAGGCCGCCGCGCTGTAAGGCACAAAAAGGTGTCAAAGCCCCAACAATTTTCTTGCACATTGTCTGAAAACAGGGTACAATGAAAGTGCCCGCTACTTATTATAATACACAACTATAAAAAGGAGCGTTTTACGATGAATTACGAAGTTAAAGAGCAGATGTACGAAGGCAAAGCCAAGCAGGTTTTCGCTACCAGCGACCCCGAGATCGTAATGGTCCACTACAAGGACGATGCCACCGCCGGTGACGGCGAGAAGAAGGGCACCATCCGCGACAAGGGCATCGTGAACAACAAGCTGTCCAATGCCCTGATGCAGAAGTTGGAGAAAGAGGGCATCCCCACCCACTATGTGCAGGAGATCAACGACCGCGACACCTTTGTAAAGAAGGTCGAGATCGTGCCCCTGGAGGTCATCATCCGCAACGTCGCCGCCGGCCACTTCACCCTGCGCATGGGCGTGCCCGAGGGTACCGAGTTCAAGACCCCCATCCTGGAGTTCAGCTACAAGAACGACGACCTGCATGATCCGTTCATCAACCACTACTATGCCCTGGCTCTCGGCCTGGCCACCCAGGAAGAGATCGATACCATCACCAAGTACGCCTTCAAGATCAACGAAGTGCTGAAGAAGATCCTGCTGGATGCCAACATCCGCCTGATCGACTTCAAGGTCGAGTTCGGCCGCCTGTCCGACGGCACCATCATCCTGGCCGACGAGATCAGCCCCGACACCTGCCGTTTCTGGGATGCCACCACCGGCGCACATCTGGACAAGGACCTGTTCCGCCGCAACCTGGGCGGCGAAGCTGATGCCTACCAGGAAGTTATGAAGCGCCTGCTGGGCTAAATTTCCGCAAACGGAACGGAGCATAGAATGAGCGAAATTTCCCAATTCAGCCAGGGCCTGCACGAGGAGTGCGGTGTCTTTGGCATGTACGATAAGACCGGCGCGACCGATATGGTCAGTGCCGTATACAGCGCGCTGTACGCCCTGCAGCATCGCGGGCAGGAAAGCTGCGGCATCGCCCTGAACGTGGACGGTGTGCTTTCCGGCCACCGCGACTTGGGGCTGGTGAGCGAGGTGTTCACCAAGCGCGTGCTGGAGGATCTGCCCCGCGGCGCCAAGATGGCCACCGGCCACGTGCGTTACGCCACCGCAGGTCAGCGCAGCCGTTCCAACGCGCAGCCGATGATTTTGCATCACTGCAAGGGTGCCATGGCCGTATGCCACAACGGCAACCTGGTCAACGCCCCCAAACTGCGCCGCAAGCTGGAGATGAGCGGTTCCATCTTCCACGGTACCTCGGATACCGAGGTCATCGCCTACCTGCTGACCCAGAACCGCCTGCTGACCCCCAACATTGAGATGGCCGTCAGCCGCACGATGGACGACATCGAGGGCGCGTATTCTCTGGTCATCATGACCCATACCAAGCTGATCGCCGCCCGTGACCCCAACGGCTTCCGCCCGCTGTGCATCGGCGAGCTGCCCGATGGTTCCGGCTGGGCCTTTGCCAGCGAGAGCTGCGCCCTGGACGCCGTCGGCGCCAAATTCGTGCGGGACGTCAAGCCCGGTGAGATCGTCATCGCTGACCACAACGGTCTGCGCAGCATCGAGGATCACTGCGGCACCGCTCCCCACACGATGTGCGTGTTCGAGTACATCTACTTTGCCCGCCCGGATTCCATCATCGAGGGCACCTGCGTCCATGAGGCCCGCCTGCAGGCCGGCCGTTTCCTGGCGCAGGAGCATCCCGTCGAGGCCGACGTCGTCATCGGCGCGCCGGATTCCGGCCTGGACGCCGCCCTGGGTTACGCCCAGGAGAGCGGCATCCCCTACGGCATAGGCTTTATCAAGAACAAATATGTCGGCCGCACCTTCATTCAGGGCAGCCAGGCCCAGCGCGAGAGCAGCGTCCGCATCAAGCTGAACGCCATCTCCTCCACGGTCAAGGGCAAGCGCGTCGTGCTGGTGGATGACTCCATCGTGCGCGGCACCACCAGTGCCCGCACCATCCGCCTGCTGCGCGAGGCCGGTGCCGCCGAGGTACACTACCGCATCAGCGCCCCGCCGTTCGCCCACCCCTGCTATTTCGGCACCGACATCCCCGACGAAAAAGACCTGATCGCCACCGGCCATACGGTGGAGGAGATCAACAAGCTGGTGGGTTCCGACACGCTGGGGTACCTGAGCATCGAGCATGTGCAGCAGCTGGCCATCCACAGCAAGTGCGGGTTCTGCACCGGCTGCTTTACCGGCAAGTACCCCGTGGCCCCGCCCACCGAAACGATGGACATCGTCTACGACAAGCCGCTGAGCCAATCCAACAGCAATAAGAAATTGTAAATTAACGTTGGCAATGGATTTTCCCACACGTTTGTAGGGGTCGATGCGAGCATCCGCCCCTACACAACAGGAAGTCAATGCCCGCGGACACATGTTACCGCAAACTCTACTTTGATAGGAGTACACCATGGAAAAAAGCTATTCTGCCAGTTACGCCGCTGCAGGCGTGGATATTACGGCCGGGTATCGTTCGGTCGAACTGATGAAACAGTATGTCGCCCGCACCATGACCGAGAACTGCATCGGCGGGCTGGGCGGCTTCGGCGGCCTGTTTGAGCTGGATTGCTCTGGTATGGAGCATCCCGTCCTGATCTCCGGCACCGACGGCGTGGGCACCAAGCTGCGCATCGCCATGCTGCTGGACAAGCACGACACCATCGGCATCGACTGCGTGGCCATGTGCGTCAACGACGTGATCTGCGCCGGTGCCAAGCCGCTGGTTTTCCTGGATTACATCGCCTGCGGCAAGAACATCCCTGAGAAAATTGCCGAGATCGTCAAGGGCGTGGCCGAGGGCTGCGTGCAGGCTGGCTGCTCCCTGGTGGGCGGCGAAACTGCCGAGCATCCCGGCATGATGCCCGAGGATGAGTACGACCTGGCCGGTTTCACCGTCGGTGTGGTCGACAAGGCCAAGATCCTGGACAACTCCACCATGCAGGCGGGCGATGTCATCATCGCCCTGCCCTCTACCGGCGTGCACTCCAACGGTTTCTCTCTGGTACGAAAGATTTTTGATATTGACAACAACCCCGATGTGCTGAAAAAGACCTTCGACGGCATGGACAAGCCCCTGGGCGAGGCCCTGCTGGCCCCCACCCGCATCTACGTCAAGCCCGTGCTGGCTGTGATGAACGAGGTCAAGGTCAAGGGCGTTTCCCACATCACTGGCGGCGGCTTCTACGAGAACATCCCCCGCAGCCTGAAGAAGGGCTGCGCCGCCCGCATTGCCAAGGCCGATGTGCGCATCCCCGCCCTGTTTGATGTAATGCAGCGCGAGGGCGGCATCAGTGAGCATGACATGTTCAACACCTTTAATATGGGCGTTGGCATGGTGCTGACCGTAGCCCCCGAGGACGCCGACAAGGCTATCGCCATCCTGCAGGCCCACGGCGAGGACGCCTACCGCCTGGGCACCATCGTCGAGGGCGACGGGGTGGAACTGGTATGAAGCGTGTAGCAGTTCTGGTCTCCGGCGGCGGCACCAACCTGCAGGCTTTGCTGGAAAGCGAGCGCCGCGGCGAGAACCCCAACGGCCGGATCGTGCTGGTGGTCGCCAGCAAGCCCGGCGTCTACGCGCTGGAACGCGCCGCCAGCTTTGGCGTGGAATCCACTGTGGTCAGCCGCAAAGACTATGCCGACAGCGCCGCCTTTGACGCCGCCCTGCTGGACACCCTGCAAAGCCATAACATTGACGTGGTGGTTCTGGCCGGGTTCCTGAGCGTGCTGGGCGAGAAGGTCATTGCCGCTTACCGCAATAAGATCATCAACGTGCATCCCAGCCTGATCCCCAGCTTTTGCGGCCCCGGCTTCTACGGGCTGAAAGTCCACGAAGCCGCCCTGGCCCGGGGCGTAAAGCTGACCGGTGCCACTGTGCATCTGGTCAACGAGGAGTGCGACGGCGGGCCTATCCTTTTGCAGAAAGCCGTGGCCGTCCAGCCCGGCGACACCCCCGAGGTGCTGCAGAAGCGCGTGATGGTCGAAGCCGAATGGAAGCTGCTGCCCCAGGCCCTTGCCATGGTGTGCAGCGATGAGGTATAAACAATGAAAAAGAATCTGTACAAATATCTGGCTGGCAACGAGTATCCCGGCCGCGGCATTGTGCTGGGCCTGACCCCCGACAGCAAAAAAAAAGGCCGTGGTGGCCTACTGGATCATGGGCCGCAGCGCCAACAGCCGCAAACCGCGTGTTTGAGCCCATCGAGGGCGGCATCCGCACGGTGGCTGCTGACCCCGCCAAGCTGGAAGACCCGCACCTCATCATCTATAATGCCGTGTTGACCCTGCGGGAGACCACCGTGGTCACCAACGGCGACCAGACCGATACGATTGCCCAATTCATGAACGGCAACCTCTTCCCCGGTTACAGCTTTGAGGCTGCGCTGGCCACCCGTACTTATGAGGACGACGCCCCCAACTTCACCCCCCGCATTTCCGGCGTGGTGGATATGCGCCGCGGCGGCTACAAGCTGTCCATCGTCAAATCCAACGAGGGCAACGCCGCCAGCGTGCAGCGCCAGACCTTCGATTACCCCCAGCCCGTTGCCGGTGAGGGCCATTTCATCAGCACCTACCAGAAGAACGGTGCGCCCATCCCCAGCTTTGCCGGGGAACCGCTGCGCGTCGCCATCGATGAGAACGCCCCCGATAAGTTTGCCGACAAGCTCTGGAAGAACCTGAACGAGGATAACAAGGTCAGCCTGTTTGTGCGCAGCATCGAGCTGGAGACCGGCACCTACGAGGACATTATCCTGAACAAATACACCGCTGTGGAGGGTTAATATGAACGAATTTCAGCTGAAATACGGCACCAACCCCAACCAGAAGCCCGCCCGCATCTACATGGCCGACGGCTCCGACCTGCCGGTACAGATCCTGAACGGCCGCCCGGGCTACATCAACTTTCTGGATGCGTTCAACTCCTGGCAGCTGGTGCGCGACCTGAAAAAGGCCCTGGGCCAGCCCGCCGCCGCCAGCTTCAAGCATGTGTCCCCCGCCGGTGCGGCCATCGGCCTGCCGCTGGATGACACCCTGCGCGCCATGTACCACATCGCCCCCGAGACCGAGCTGTCTCCCCTGGCCTGCGCCTACGCCCGCGCCCGCGGCGCCGACCGCATGTCCAGCTTTGGCGACTGGATCGCGCTGTCCGATGTCTGCGACCTCTCCACCGCCAAGCTCATTCAGCACGAAGTTTCCGACGGCATTATCGCCCCCGGTTACGATGCTGACGCGCTGGAAGTGCTGAAAGGCAAAAAGAAGGGCAACTACGCCATCGTGCAGATCGACGCCGCCTACGAGCCGAAACCGCTGGAGACCCGCACCGTCTTTGGCGTGACCTTCGAGCAGGGCCGCCAGGACCTGGACATCAGCGACGCCACGATGCTGCAGAACATCGTGACCGAGAACCAGTTCATCAGCGAGGAGCAGCGCCGCGACCTCATCATCAGCCTCATCGTACTGAAGTACACCCAGTCCAACAGCGTTTGCTACGTGCAGGACGGCCAGACCATCGGCGTAGGTGCCGGCCAGCAGAGCCGCGTGCACTGCACCCGCCTGGCAGGCCAGAAGGCTGACAACTGGCAGCTGCGCCACATGCCCAAGGTGCTGAACCTGCCCTTCCGCCCCGACATTGCCAAACCTAACCGCGACAACGCCATCGACGTTTACATCGGTGATACGCCGCAGGATGTCATCGGCGATGACGTCTGGGCCGAAACCTTTACCGAGCAGCCCGCCCCGCTGACGCTGGACGAGAAGCGCGCCTGGCTGGATGCCGTGACCGGTGTTGCCTTAGGCAGCGATGCTTTCTTCCCCTTCGGTGATAACATCGAACGCGCCCGCCGCAGCGGCGTGACCGCCATTGTGCAGCCGGGCGGCTCCATCCGGGACCAGCAGGTCATTGATACCTGCAACAAGTACGGCATTGCGATGGCGTTCTGCGGCATCCGGCTGTTCCATCATTAAACGCAAAAAACAACTCGCCTGCGGCGATTTTTCGTCGCGGGCTGTTGTGCTGTCAAGGAGGACGCTTATGAAAATTCTGGTTGTAGGCGGCGGCGGGCGCGAGCACGCCATTATCCGCGCACTGAAAAAAAGCCCCCTCTGCACCGAGATCTGGTGCGCACCCGGCAACGGCGGCATCAGCTACGATGCCCACTGCAAGGCCATCCCCGCCACCGACGTGGACGCCATGGTCGCCTTTGCCAAAGAGGAAGCCTTTGACTATGTAGTCGTTGCCCAGGATGATCCCCTGGCCCTGGGCATGGTCGACGCCCTGGCGGCGGTCGGCATCCCGGCCTTTGGCCCCGACAAAGCCGCGGCCCGCATCGAGGCCAGCAAGGTATTCAGCAAGGACCTGATGAAGAAATACGGTATCCCCACCGCCAAGTACGAGACCTTCGACGACCCTGCCAAGGTCATGGCGTACATCCGTGCCGAGGGCAAGTATCCCGTGGTCATCAAGGCCGACGGCCTGGCCCTGGGCAAGGGCGTGCTGATCTGCCAGAACGAGCAGGAAGCCGCCGACGGCGTGAAAGAGATCATGCTGGATAAAAAGTTCGGTGCATCGGGCAATCATGTGGTGGTCGAGGAGTTTCTCACCGGCCCCGAGGTCAGCGTGCTGTCCTTCTGCGACGGAAAGACCGTCAAGCCGATGGTCTCCAGCATGGACCACAAGCGTGCGCTGGACCATGACGAAGGCCTGAACACCGGCGGCATGGGCACCGTGGCCCCCAACCCCTACTACACCCCCGCCGTGGCTGACCGCTGCATGAAGGAGATCTTCCTGCCTACCGTGGCCGCCATGCAGGCCGAGGGCTGCCCCTTTAAGGGCTGCCTTTACTTTGGCCTGATGCTGACCCCCGACGGCCCCAAGGTCATCGAGTACAACTGCCGCTTTGGCGACCCGGAGACCCAGGTGGTGCTGCCCCTGCTGGAAAGCGACCTGCTGACTGTGATGCAGGCTACCACCAACGGCACACTGGATAAGACCGAGGTCAAATTCAGCGACGGCGCTGCCGCCTGTGTCATTCTGGCCAGCGGCGGCTATCCCCTCGCCTACGAGAAGGGCAAGGAGATCACCGGCCTGACCGAGGGCCAGTTGGACGCCGCCGACGTGACCGTCTACCATGCAGGCACCGCCATCAAGGAGGGCAAGCTGGTCACCAACGGCGGCCGTGTGCTGGGCGTGACGGCCACCGCTGCCACCCTGCCCGAGGCACTGAAAAAAGCCTACGCTGCCAGCGAGAGCATCCACTTTGACAAGCTGCACAAGCGCAGCGACATCGGCGCAAGAGCATTGGCTGCGATGCAGTAACGGAGGAATATACAATGGTATATCGCATTTATGTTGAGAAAAAGCCCGGTTTTGACGGCGAGGCTCAGGGCCTTTGCCACGAGCTGGTCGACCTGCTGGGCATTAAGGCCCTGAAAGGTCTGCGGCTCATCAACCGTTATGATGTCGAGGGTATCGACAACGTCCTGTTCCAGCAGGCCATTCCTACTGTCTTCAGCGAGCCGCCGGTAGACACCACCTACACCACCCTGCCCGAGGCCCAGCACGTTTTTGCTGTTGAGTACCTGCCCGGCCAGTTTGACCAGCGTGCTGACTCTGCCAGTCAGTGCATCCAGCTGCTCAGCCAGGGCGAGCGCCCCACCGTGCGCAGCGCCTACGCGTCTACCTGCTGGAGGGCGATTTGACCGGAGGACGACATCGCCGCCATTAAAAAGTACGTCATCAACCCCGTCGAGGCACGCGCGAAGCCAGCCTTGAGGAGCGCAGCACCCTCAAGATGGAGTTTGCCATCCCCACGGAGGTGGCGACCCTGACCGGCTTTACCGCCCTGGACGACGATGCCCTGGAAGCCTTCCGCAACGAGAAGGGGCCCTGGCCATGGACCACGCCGACATCAAGTTCTGCCAGGACTACTTCAAGTCCGAGCAGCGCGAGCCCACCATCACCGAGATCCGCATGATCGACACTTATTGGAGCGATCACTGCCGCCACACCACTTTCGGCACCATCCTGGACGACGTGCAGATCGAGGACGAGCTGGTGCAGGCTGCCTTTGACCGACTATATGGCCCCCGCGCCAAGGAGCTCGGCCGCGAGAAGAAGAACTGTACCCCTCGATGGACTGCGCCACCATCGCCGCCAAGGCGTCCTGAAGCAGCGCGGCATCCTGAAGAACCTGGACGAGAGCGAGGAGATCAACGCCTGCACCGTCAAGGTGAAGGTCGATGTCGACGGCGAGGACCAGGACTGGCTGTTCCTCTTTAAGAACGAGACCCACAACCATCCGACGGAGATCGAGCCCTTCGGCGGTGCCGCCACCTGCGTGGGCGGCGCCATCCGTGACCCGCCTTGTCGGGGCGGAGCTACGTCTACAGCGCAATGCGCGTCACCGGCGCGGCCGACCCTCTGACTCCCGTGTCCGAGACCATCCCCGGCAAGCTGCCGCAGCGGAAGATCGTAACCACTGCCGCCGCCGGCTACTCCAGCTACGGCAACCAGATCGGCCTTGCCACCGGTCAGGTCAACGAGCTCTATCACCCCGGCTACGTGGCCAAGCGCATGGAGGTCGGCGCGGTCGGCGGGCGCTGCCCCTGCCAACCAAACGTCCGCCGCGAGAGAACCCCGCCCCCACCGACAAAAATCATCCTGCTGGGCGGCCGCACCGGCCGTGACGGCAGCGGCGGCGCCACCGGTTCATCCAAGACCCACACCGAGGCCATCCTGGAAACCTCGGGTGCCGAGGTCCAGAAGGGCAACGCCCCGGTCGAGCGCAAGCTGCAGCGCCTCTTCCGCCGCGGCGACGCCTGCCGCCTGATCAAGCGCTGCAACGACTTTGGCGCCGGCGGCGTCTCGGTCGCCGTGGGTGAGCTTGCCGACGGCCTGTATGTCGACCTGGACACCGTGACCAAGAAGTACGACGGCCTGGACGGCACCGAGCTCGCTATCTCCGAGTCGCAGGAGCGCATGGCCGTGGACGTGGCAGCCGAGGACGCCGAGACCTTTATGAAGTACGCCGCCGAGGAGAACCTCGAGGCGACTATCGTTGCCACCGTCACCGAGGAAAAAGCGGATGCGCGAGGTCTGGAACGGCAAGACCATCGTTGACCTCTCCCCGCGAGTTCCTGAACTCCAACGGTGCCGAGCGCCACGCTGATGCGCACATCCTTGCCGGCCATGTCTGGCAGCCCCAGTTTGCCGGTGCAACGTTTGAGCAGAAGCTGGAATCCATGGTCAGCGACCTGAACGTCTGCAGCCAAAAGGGCCTGGGCGAGCGGTTCGACAGCACCATCGGCGCCGGCACCGTTCTGATGCCCTACGGCGGCAAGTACCAGCTGACCCCGACGATGGCCATGGCCGCCAAGCTGCCAGTGGACGGCGAGACGACGACCTGCTCCGGCATGGCGGGGGCTTCAACCCCTACCTGACCGAGGCTGACCCCTACCGCGGCGCGTATATATGGCCGTGGTCGAGAGCGTGACCAAGCTGGTCTGCGCGGGCTTCCACCACGAGGATATGTACCTGACGTTCCAGGAATATTTTGAGCATATGAACGATAAGCCCGAGCGCTGGGGCAAGCCGCTGGCCGCCCTGCTCGGTGCGCTGGATGCCCAGATGGGTCTGGGCATTGCGTCCATCGGCGGCAAGGACTCGATGTCCGGCAGCTTTTGAGGGCCTGGACGTGCCCCCCCACGCTCGTCAGCTTTGCGACGGCCATCGGCAACACCCGCGACGTGCAGAGCCCCGAGTTCAAGAAGGCCAACAGCTCCGTTGTCATCCTGCGCCCCAACTATAAGAACGGTCTGCCCGGAGATCGGCAGCCTGATTTCCATTTACAAGACCGTCGAGCAGATGATCGACGAGGGCAAGGTGCTGGCTGCCGCCACGCCGGGCTACGGCGGTGTGGCCGAGGCACTGTTCAAGATGTGCGTCGGCAACCATGTGGGTCTGCAGCTGTCCAATGACATCGAACTGAACGATCTGTTCAAGCCCGCCTACGGCGCGGTCATTCTGGAGCTGCTTGATGCCTCCGCCGGCGAGTTCCTCGGCTTCACCACCGTGGACTACACGCTGGAGGCCGAGGGCAAAGCCATTGACCTGGCCCGTCTGCAGGAGCTGTGGGAGCAAAAGCTCGAGCCGGTATTCCCCCTACCGCAAGACCGGTGAGTTCTGGTCCCCGCGCTGGAGCATGACTGCCCCGCCAACAAGCGCGTGGCTCCCTCTGTGCGCCTGGCGACGCCGCGGGTCGTCATCCCCGTATTCCCCGGCACGAACTGCGTGAGTACGACACAGCCCGCGCGTTCCGCCGCGCAGGCGGCGACCCGCATGTTCTGGTGCTGAAAAACCTGACCCCCGCCAACGTGGCCGAGAGCTGCGAGGCGCTGGTGAAGGAGCTGGACGAGGCGCAGATCCTGATGCTGCCGGGCGGATTCTCCGGCGGCGACGAGCCGGAGGGCAGCGCGAAATTCATCGCGGCGTTCTTCCGCAATCCGTCGGTGGCCGACGCAGTCAACCGTCTGCTGAACCAGCGCGACGGTCTGGCTCTGGGCATCTGCAACGGTTTCCAGGCGCTCATCAAAGCCAGGCCTGGTCCCCTACGGCGAGATCCGTCCCATCACCGAAAGCGACCCGACGCTGACGTTCAACACCATCGGCCGCCACCAGTCGATGCTCGTGCGCACGCGCGTGGCCAGCAACAAGAGCCCCTGGCTGAGCAAATGCGACATCAACGACGAGCACCTGATTGCCATCAGCCACGGCGAGGGCCGCTTTGTTCGCAACGAGCAGCTGCTGAACCAGCTCATCGACAACGGCCAGATTGCGACCCAGTACGTTGACCTGCTTTGCCGCCCGACGATGGACATGCGCTACAATCCGAACGGCTCCGTGCTGGCAATCGAGGGCATCACGAGCCCGGATGGCCGTGTCTTTGGCAAGATGGGCCACAGCGAGCGCAGCGGCGAGCAGCTCTATAAGAACGTCACCGGTGACAAATACCAGCCGATCTTTGAGGGCGGCGTGAATTATTTCAAGCTTTGATATTTCGGGAAGTTTCTGCTATACTGGAACTATCAGCTTAAAAGATTGTGAGGATTTGACCCAATGGCACAACACGACAAATATATTTCGCCGTTTTCTACGCGCTATGCGTCGGATGAGATGCAGTACATCTTCTCTGACGACAACAAGTTCCGCACCTGGCGCCGGCTGTGGATCGCGCTGGCTAAGGCCGAGCAGAAGCAGGGCTTGGCCATCACCGATGAGCAGATTGCCGAGTTGGAGGCACACAAGGACGACATCAACTATGAGGACGCCATTGCGCGCGAGAAGCTCGTCCGCCATGACGTGATGAGCCATGTCTACGCCTACGGCCTGCAGTGCCCCAAGGCAAAGGGCATCATCCATCTGGGCGCGACCAGCTGCTATGTCGGTGACAACACCGACGTCATCATCATGCGCGAGGGCCTGCAGCTCGTGCGCAAGAAGGTCATCGGCGTGCTGGCAAATCTGGCCAAGTTCGCCGACGAGTACAAGGCCATGCCCTGCCTGGCCTACACCCACTGCCAGCCCGCGCAGCTGACCACCGTCGGCAAGCGCGCCACGCTCTGGATGAACGAGCTGTACATGGATCTGGAGGAGCTTGACCACCAGATCTCCCAGCTGGCGCTGCGCGGCGTTAAGGGCACCACCGGCACACAGGCCAGCTTTGTGGAGCTGTTCAACGGCGATTCCGCCAAGATCAAAGCCGTCGAGGCCGACGTCTGCGCCCAGATGGGCTTTACCAAAGGTCGTGCCGGTCTGCGGCCAGACCTACAGCCGCAAAGTGGACTACAATGTGCTGTCCGCCGTGGCAGGCATCGGCCAGTCCGCCATGAAGATGGCGACGGACATCCGCCTGCTGGCGAACTTCAAGGAGATGGAGGAGCCGTTTGAGAAGAACCAGATCGGTTCCTCCGCTATGCCCTACAAGCGCAACCCCATGCGCTGCGAGCGCATCTGTGCGCTGAGCCGCTACCTGATGGTGGATGTGCTGAACCCCGCCATCACTGCCGGTACCCAGTGGCTGGAGCGCACGCTGGACGACTCCGCCAACAAACGCATTGCGATGGCCGAGGGCTTCCTGGCTGCTGACGCCATCCTGAACATCCTGCTGAACGTCTCCGACGGGCTGGTCGTCTACCCGAAGGTCGTCCGTGCCCGCGTCATGGCCGAGCTGCCGTTCATGGCAAGCGAGAACATCATGATGAAGGCCGTCAAGAAGGGCGGTGACCGTCAGGAGCTGCACGAGCGTCTGCGTGAGCACGCCGTGGCCGCCGCTGCCGTTGTCAAGCAGGAGGGCAAGCCCAACGACATGATTGCCCGCGTCGAGGCTGACCCCGCGTTCGGCCTGACCCGCGAGGAAATCGAGGCCGAGCTCTCCCCCCGAAGCCTTCACCGGCCGCAGCGCCGAGCAGGTCACCGAGTTCCTGCGTGACGTCATCCAGCCCGTGCTGGACGCCAACAAAGAGGACCTGGGCCAGCATGTAGAGCTGAACGTCTGATTGATTGCATCGTAAATTGTAGGGGCGAATGTTTGCATCCGCCCGCAGGCCGATGACAAGCATCGACCCCTACAGAACAACAAAATACCCGTATTGTCTTACTAAAGGCAATACGGGTATTTTTTATGCAATTGTATCGGCGGACGTCAGGCCGGATTCCAACACATCCGCCATAAACGCGCTGTGGTCAGCGTAATCGCCGGTGGGCACAAGGGTGATGTCGTAATAGGTGATCGGCATGTCGTTGCTTTCCAGCACCTGCTTGATGGTGTGCAGGACGGTTTGCATGTCCGCCTCGGTAGGCTTGCCGTCGCACAGCACTTGTGCGCACAGGCGGCTGGGCACCTTTTGCAGCAGGGCTTTGTCAAAGGCAGCATCCAGCGGCAGATCATCCACATAGTTAGCCGGGGTCATGCCGTCCTGCTCCGTATAGCAGAGATTGATGTCTACGATATTCCCCTGTGCGCCGTAGGCCGAAGCGAATTGCAGTTCCGGGGCCTGCACGGTCAAATATGCGGCTGCCTGCTGGGCGGCTTCATTTCCCAGGCGATAACACGTGTTCCAGCGGTGGTCAACGTAAAACGTGTGGGTCGGCTCAAACTCCATACCCCGGATTTCATCATCGGTCAGCAGCCAGAACCGCGTCTGCACCGCAAAGTTTGTATCACGGCTCTGGTCAGACTGAACGTACACCATGTAGTTAAAGAACTGCCCGTCGGCGGCGGTGCGTTCATCCCAATGGAAGGTCTGCCACGGATATAGCTTTTCCGCATATCGAATGGCCCGATGTATAGCCCACTGTTGGCTGAGCGGGTCACCGTTGATGGCATCAAAGGCCAGCAGCAGCGCCAAAATCAGCAGCAGGGCCGCCGCCAGTGCCAGGCGGCGCAGGTTTTTCGTCTTATTCGTCTTTGTTTTCATGGGTACTCTCCTTTGCATAGTGCAGCAGCCAGCCGATCAGCCAGCCGATGCCGCCCAAAACAGCGTACAAGATACAGCCGGACGCCAGATTCCATAAGAAATTGCTAAGCGAGAATGATTCCAAAAAAGCCGTCTGCTTTATGATAGCATCCAGCACGGCCAGCCCCAGCGTAAACAGCAGCAGCGGCTTGCCCATGCCGGTATCCCGGCAGGTCAGAACGGCCCAGACACACGGCAGGAACAGGATGACCCAGTTGGCGCTGCCTGTATACCCCAGGGCCACGCCCGCCGCAATGCCCACAAAGGCCAGCAGCAGCAAATGGGTGCTGTATCGGCGGCGCAGTCTTTGGAGAATTTTGCCGTCATCGGGGGCAGACTGCTCCGGCATGGCGGGGTCGTCCGTTCCCTGCCACAGGGCGCGGCAGGCCGGGCAGACCGCCATGTGCGCCTGTACCAGCGCTTCGCTCTCCGGACTGGCCACGCCGTCCTGTACCAGCGGCATCAGGTCGCGGCAGACCGCACAGGGGATTTTTGTAGTTTCGGCAGCTTTGTTCACAGGTCGTAACCCTCCTTTGCAAGCATTTGTTTTAACCAGGTGCGGGTGCGGTGCTCGATCACGCGGGCCGAGCTTTCGCTGATGTGCAGCTCCGCGGCAATTTCATTGTAGCTGTAGCCCACGGCCCGCAGCTGCACCACGCGGCGGGCTCGGTCATCCCTTTGCTGCAGCAGCTCCTTCACACGCTGCCATTGCAGGCGGCTGTCCGTGCGCTCGGTCAGGGTATCCTCGGCCAGGCAGCCTTCCAACAGGTCATCGGTGCTGGCGGTGGGGTGCTTTTTGCGTAAGCCTTCCAGCCAGATGTTGCGCGCAATGCCGAACAGCCAGGTCTTGACGGCGCAGTCCCCACGGTAGGTGTGCAGCCGTTTTAGCGCCCGCAGGAAGGTTTCGCTCAGCAGATCCTCCGCCTCGGCGGGGTCGTGAGTCAGGTGACAGAGATAGCGGTACAGATCCGCGCGGTAGAGCCTGTACAGTTCTTCTAATTCCGGCAATTCCGGCAGCGGCATGGCCTGTCCCCCTTTCTCTGTGCTTTCACTCTATTAGTGCTGTTTGGGCCGCGGATGTTACAGCCCTATCCAAAAAAACACCCCGACTTTTCTGTCGGGGTGTTGGGGTTATTCTGTGGGGCTTTCGGAGTCGGTCTCCTCCTCGGGGGACGGGGTCGGCTCCGGGGTGGGTGTCGGTTCGGGGGTATCGGGGGCGAAGTAGGCGCGGATGTCGCCGTCGCTGCGCTGGGTCGAGATGTCGAGCACGCCCTTATCACCGGCGGCCAGACCCTTTTCCGGGTCGGTCAGCGCGGCAGCGGCCAGTCGCAGCTTGTAGGCGAGGTTCGTCTCACTGCCCAGCAGCACCTGAACGCGGTTTTGGTAGGTGAACTCAATATCACTCAGATCCTGGATGTTCAGCGCCGTCGTGCCGTCAAACAGGTTGTTCTCCTGCAGGCCGTCCCGCATTTCGGTCAGCGTTTGCAGTGCGCTGGCCTGCAGACCTGCTGTCTCCGCTGTGGCCTGCTGGGTCTCGCTCAGGAGTGAGTTATAGCTCTTTGGCTCGATGTTCTGCCCCACCACGGGGGAGAAATCTGTGGGCAGCGACATGGTCAACAGAATCAGGCCGTCCGGCTGGCTGACGTCGGTGCGCAGAATTTTGAGGGAGTCGCTCAAGACCATCCACCCGCCGGGGTACATACAGGCGAACCGCTCCGTGGCGGGCTCGACCTTGATGATGACCGCGGCGGGCAGTTGGATCTCCACAGCGACATGCTCCAAATACGGGAACTGAAGCGCCAGCTGCTGGGTCTTTTCCGCGGTGGAGAAGGCGAACAGGTTGGAGTTTTTCTCGATGCCCAGCGCCTCGATCAGCTCGTCGGACGTGTAGATGCCGGTATCGACGGGCTGGGAGCGGTCATAGCTCTCTACCCGGAAGATCGTGACCTTGAACAGAAGGTTGATCGACACAAACGCACCCACGGCCAGCACGGCCAGCACGCCGAGCGCCCCCAGCAGACGGCGGCGGCGCTTTGCCCGTATGATCTCCGCCTGTGTGACGCGGCGCGTGCGCCTTGGCGTGCCGGGACGGTAGCCTGCCTTCTGGGGATTGATCTCCTGCGCAGGGCGCTGCCGCGGGGGCGCATGCGGAGCAGGCGCGGCCTTTTCAGGCGGCGCTATGGGGCGCGGGGCGTTCCTTTTTTCAAGGCCCAAGCGGCTGCCCATACTGCGGCGGGACTGTTGGGCGTAGGAGCCGTTTGCGGATTTTTGCCTGCGGCTGCGCTGGTTGCGGTCCATAAGCGGCTCCTTTCCGGTGAATTTTGGGGCGGCTGCCCGTTGGTGGATGGTACTTTGGGCGGGCGCATATAGAATGCGCCCCTACGGGGTGTGGCCCGGCGACGCTCGTCGCAGCGGGCGGGCGAACGATGTTCGCTCTTACAGGGTGTATGCAGCCTTGCTTAGCCGTTGACCAGCTTCAGCAGCTTTTCGGTAATCAAATCAAGGCTGTGCGGGTTGCCGAGTGTCTTGGCGTTGGCGCCCATCTCGGCCAGCTTGCCGGGGGTGGTCAGCAGGGTCTCGACAGTTTTGACAAGACCGTCACCGGTCAGGTTCTTTTCCTCGATGACGACTGCCGCACCGGCCTTTTGCAGCTCAAGGGCATTGTAATACTGGTGGTTTCGGCCACGTTCGGGCTGGGGATCAGCACCGATGCGCGGCCCACGGCCTCAAGCTCGGCCAGCGTCAGTGCGCCGGAGCGGGCAATGACGAGATCTGCCGCGGCCAGCAGCTGGGGCATGTTGTTGATATACTCCGTCACGACGAGGTTCTCGCCGGGGGCAAAGCCCTTTTCCTTTTCCAGCCCTTCAAACAGCTTGACGCCGCGGCTGCCGGTGGCGTGCAGGTGCAACACATTCCGGTGCGTCTGCTTCTCCCAGGCGCAGAGGTCGGCCACGACCTGATTGATGCGGTCCGCACCGAGACTGCCGCCAAAGCTCAAAATCACGGTGCGGTTTCCGGCATTCAGCTTGGCGCGCGCTGCGGCGCGGTCCGCGGTCAGCACCTCGGGGCGGACAGGGTTGCCCACGACGGTGGTTTTTTCCGGCGCGCCGAGCTTTTCAACCGCGTCCGCGCTAGCGGCCAGCACAATGTTGACCTCCTTCGCCAGCAGTTTGTTGGTCACGCCCGGGAAGGCGTTCTGCTCATGGATGGCTGTCTTGATGCCGCGCCGGGCTGCCGCGCGGACGATAGGCCCGCTGACGTAGCCGCCGCAGCCGATGACAAGGTCGGGCTTGACCTCGTTCAGAATCTTCCGGGTGCGTGGGCCGGACAGCGCCAGATGCCAGATGGCTACGATGTTGCGGCCAATGTTTTCCAGGCTCAAATGGCGCTGGAAGCCGTTGATCTCAATGTGATGGAAGGGGTAGCCTGCCTTGGTGACAAGGCCGTACTCCATCCCCTCGCGGCGGCCCGCAAAGTGGATCTCCGCCGTCGGGTCCGCGGCCTTCAGGGCACCGGCAATCGCCAGCGCCGGGTTGATGTGACCGGCTGTACCGCCGGCAGCAATTAAAACGCGCATGATGGACCTCCATGAGAATAAAATATAGGCTGTGCCCGCCGTGCCGCGGGCGCTGGGCGTCCCCCTTACCGCGCGGCTCTGCTGCGGTAGCGGGTGCGCTGCAGCATCCGTTCTGTCTCGGCGCGGTGCTGCTCTGCCAGGCGCTGTTCCCGGGCATTTCCGGCGCGCGAGATACTCAACAGCACGCCCATCTCGCTCAGCAGCAGCAGCAGACTGGTGCCGCCGGAGGAGAAGAACGGCAGGCTGATGCCGGTGTTGGGGATCAGTGCCGTGCCGACGGCGATATGCAGAAACACCTGCCAGGCAATCTGCGAGATGATGCCGATGCCCAGCACCGTGCCGTACAGGTCGGGCGCGCGCAGGGCGATCATAACGCCCATGATCAGCAACACCGCAAACGCACCGATGAGGATAACACAGCCGAAGAAGCCCAGCTCCTCACCGATGACGCCGAAGATAAAGTCGTTTTCGGCGTAGGGCAGCCACTGGTGCTTCTGCACGCTTGCGCCGATGCCCACGCCGAACATACCGCCTGTGGAGATGGCATAGATGCTCTGGCGGGTCTGCCACAGCATACCGGCGGTATCCAGCGGCGCAAGGCCCCAGGCAGCGTCCATACGGCCCGCGGCGTAGCCTTCCCCGCTGGCCAGCCCCTTCAGGAAGTACACGCCGACTACTACACCCGCCGGAATGAGCAGCAGCAGCCAGCGGCCGGGCGAGAGGGTGCAGACGAGCATCGTGGCAAAAATCAGGCAGAGCAGGATCATGCCGGAGTTATGCGACTCCTTGTGCAGCAAATACAGGATGAGCAGCAGCGGCAGCGCAGGCTTTATCGCGCCGTACCACAGCCTATTCTTCTTGTCATAGTCGCGGTCCAGCATATCTGCCGTCCAGAGCATGAGCGAGAATTTTGCCAGCTCCGACGGCTGGAAGGAGGCACCGCCCGGCAGATACACCCAGCGGTAGGTGCCGTTGGTGTCCTCCGGGCTGAGCAGCGTCAGGATCAGCAGCACGATGGTGATGATGTACAGACTCTCACTCATCAGACGCAGCGCGCGGTAGTTGATGTTGGACAGGACCCACATAAAGAACAGCCCTACAATTGCAATCATGACCTGCGGTTTAATGATACTGTACAGTTTACCGCTGGTGGCGTAGGCGCTGGAATAGCTGGCCGAGAACAGCATCGTCAGCCCGAAGAACAAAATGCCAAGCAGCAGGGCGAGAAAGCCTCGGGAGACCGGCCCCCGCTCCAGCTTGGGCAGGCGTATGATGGGTACCATGCGCACAATATTTCCGATGGTATGGTCAAACAAAAGGCCCAGCAGTGTACGCACAATGCTCACGGCAGTGCTCATGGGCGGTCACCTCCCTTAGGGGCAGAAACAGGCAGAGGCCGGGTAGGCCCGGCCCCGCTGCTTATGCCACACAGATGTAAAAAATTCCCATTGCCACACCGATGACGGCAATCAGCGCAAAAAAAGCCGTCGATCTTGACCTCGCGCCAGCCGCGCATCTCAAAGGCGTGGTGGATCGGCGTCATACGGAAGATGCGCTTGCCGTGGGTCGCCTTAAAATACGTGCGCTGGATGACGACGGTCATCGCGTCCCAGATGTAGACAATGCCGAAAGAGCACCAGCTCGGGGCGCTGCATCACAAAGGCCAGCGCCGTAACGATGCCGCCGAAGAACATGCTGCCGGTGTCGCCCATAAAGACCTTGGCCGGGTAGAAGTTCCAGACCAGAAAGCCCGCGCAGGCACCCGCCGTGGCAGCGGCGATCAGCGAAACATGTACAAAGCCCAGCAGACTGCCGGCCAGCAGATAGCCGATCATCGACACGAAGGTCACGCCGGTGCACAGGCCGTCCAGACCGTCGGTCAGGTTGACAGCGTTGACAAGGAAGATGATGCCGAAGAAGGCGATGGGATAGTAGAGCAAGCCCATGTCCACCAGCCCAAAAATCGGGAACTGGACCTGCGTGGTCAGCAGCCCGAGGCTGTGCAGGCCAAACATGAACCCGAAGGTCAGCGCGATCTGCAAAATCATCTTCTGCGCCTCGGTCAGGCCAAGGTTGCGATGCCTGACGACCTTAATGAAGTCATCCAGAAAGCCGATGAGGCCCGAGCCGAACGCGAGAAACAGCACCAGCATACCGGCCTGCAGCTGCGGCATACCAAGCACCTCCGGCAGCTTAGGGCTGTACATGACCCAGACGATGCCCAGTGTGGCCAGAATGCCCAGAATAAAGCAGAGGCCGCCCATGGTGGGGGTGCCGTTTTTCTTGCTGTGCCATGTGGGACCTTCCTCGCGGATGGTCTGGCCAAAGTGCAGCCGGTGCAGCGCCGGGATCATGAATTTGCCCGCCACTGCCGTGATGGCAAAGCCGCCGACGGCTGCCGCCGCCAGCAGGGATGAGATTTGCTCCATGCCGTTGATTCCTCCAAACGTGTGTTGGGGTGCTTACCCCTGCGGCAATTCCTTATAGTATTCCTGCAGCAGCTGCTCCAGGCCCATGCTGTGGCTGGCCTTGACCAGCACAGCGTCACCGGGGCGCACGAATTGCCGTACATATTGTAGCACTTCTTCCGCCGTTTGGCAATGCACCGATGCAACCCCGCGCGCTTTTGCGGCCTCGGCCATGGTGGCGCTGCGCGGGCCGTAGGCGATGAGTGCATCAACGCCCGCGTCAGCAGCCCACTCGCCGGTATGGCGGTGCCCCTCCTCGCTCGCACCGCCCAGCTCAAGCATATCGCCGAGCAGCGCGATCTTCCGGGCATTGGGCAGTGCCTTGAGGACAGAGAGCGCAGCTTTCATGCTGTCGGGGCTGGCGTTGTAGCAATCCTCAATGAAGGTGATGCCGCCCTTTTCCACGATATGCTGGCGCATACCCGTCGTCCGGTAGGTCGCCAGCGCAGCAGCGCAGCGGGCAGCGTCCAGCCCCAGGCGGGTCGCGGCGGCGTAGGCGGCCAGCGCGTCGTAGACTGTGTGGATGCCCGCTGTCGGGATGGCGGCGTCGAACGTACCGTACTGCGTATCGATGATTTTGAAGGTCGTGCCGTTTGCGCCGGTGACGACATCCACCGCGCAGACATTGGCATTCGCGGCGTCAATGCCGAACCAGACCGGCCGCAGGCGGCTGGGGATGCTCGCCGTGGGCAGCAGGTCGTTGTCCGCGTTCAGGGCCAGCGGTGCGCCGTCGGGCAGGCCGGTGCAGATTTCCAGCTTTGCCTTCAGTATATTCTCGCGCGTGCCGAGATTTTCCAGATGCGAAACACCGATCATCGTGATGATGCCCGCGCTGGGCCGGGCACAGCGGGTCAGACGCTCGATCTCGCCCGCGTGGTCCATGCCCATCTCGACAACAGCGTACTCGGTATCGTCGGTCAGGCGGAACAGCGTGTTGGGCACGCCGATGTCATTGTTCTGGTTGCCCTCGGTCTTGAGGGTCTTGCCGAAGGCGGAGAGCACCGCGTAGCAGAACTCCTTCGTCGTCGTCTTGCCGACACTGCCCGTGACGCCGATCATTCTGGGGTTGAACAGCATCCGGTAGTTGGACGCCATGCGGATCATGGCCTTGCCGCTGTCCGGCACAATGACCGTGCGGTCCGCAGGCACGCCCTCGACGGGATGGTTGGCAACGATATATTCTGCGCCGCTCCGGTAGGCACCGGCGGCGTAGTCATGGCCGTCAACACGCTCGCCGGGGAAGCAGACAAAAACGCAGCCCGGCTCGACCTTGCGGCTGTCGGTCACAACGGCGCGGATGGTGACCGGCTCGGCCAGCGTCAGTCCGGCCAGCAGTTGATTGGCAGGAATGGTTTGCATGAAAAAGACCTCCTATACAGAAATGCAGCGTTTTGCAAAAGCCCGGGTGCCCCTGCGGGGATGCTTACCCCTCCTCGTTTGCCGGGTCGATCTCCTCGGTCACCGTCGGGGCGTCATGGGTAGTATCCTCTCCGCTGTCCATCGTCAGCTTTATGATCGTGCCGTAGGCAGCGGAGGTCCCGGCCTCGACGTCCTGCGCCACGACCTTGCCGCCGCTGTCGCCGGCGAACTGCACGTTCAGGTTGGCGGCCTTGAGCATCTGCTCGGCAAAGGTGCCGGTCTTGCCGACGACGTCGGGCGTTGTGGTCATCGAGTTCTGGTCGGTGGCCGTGTACAGGTAAATGGTGGAGCCCGCGGGCACCACGCTGCCGCCGACGGGGTACTGGTAGACGATATTGCCGCTGCTGGGACCGATCAGCTTATGTTTGAGGCCCAGGCGGTTCAGCGTGACCTGCGCGTTCGTCCAAGTGTAGTCCAGGCAGGTCTGCACGGTCACAGTGCCGGTGGGGTTGTAGTCAGCGTCCTGCTCGATGCCCAGATAGGGCGCGATCTCGCTGATGATGTTGCCGACTACGGGAGCCACGACCTGGCTGGCATAGTCCTTGACCCAGCGCGGGTCATCCAGCAGGACGAAAACCTCGATCTCGGGATCATCGATGGGCAGCACAGCGGCAAAGCTCATCATTTTATAATAGTCGCCGTCGCCGCGCAGATGGCGGTCCGTGCGCTCTGCCGTACCGGACTTGCCGCCGATGCGGTAGCCCGCCACGTAGGCGTTGGCGCAGGAGTGGTAGTTCCCTGCCCCGTGGACGTTGTTTTCCATCATGGCCAGCAGCTGCCGGCTGACTTCTTCGGAGATGACCTGGCGGCGGATGTTCGTCTCGGTCTGGGAGATAATGTTGCCGTCCTTGTCAGAGATGGAATCCACGACATAGGGCGTAACAAGGTAGCCGCCGTTGGCGATGGCCGCTACGGCGGTGGCCATCTGCATCGGGGTGATGGACTCGTTCTGGCCGAAGGCCGCCGTGTACAGGTTTGTATCGACCTCTGCCATCTGCTCGGCGTTGTAGACGCTGGTCCAGCGGGTCTCGTTGGGCAGGTCGATGCCGGTGGGCTGGGTGAAGCCGAACGCCTGGATATAGTCGTAGAAGATCTGCGGCTTGAGCGTCTCTGCCGCCTGAATGAACCAGAGGTTGCAGCTGTGGTTCAGCGCGCCTGCCATGTCCTGTTCATAGTGGACCTCGCCGTTGGCACAGCGGTAGGTGTGCTCCCACAGGTCGCTGCCCTCGTTGACGGTCAGGCTGCCGCCGCAGTAGAAGGTCTGCTCCGCACTCATAACGCCGGAGTCCAGCCCCGCCGAGGCCGTGATGAGCTTGAACACCGAGCCGGGCATATACAGCTCGGTAATGTTCTTATTCTTCCACTGGGCCTCGCGCATCATACCCTGCAGCTGGGTAGCCTCGCTGGAGACCTCCTCGCCCTTCTCGTTCGTCGTCTTTTCATGGCTGATGATTCCGTCTGCAATGATGTCCTTGACGGCCTTCTCGCCCAGACGGCTTTCCAGCCAGTCAATGTCCTCCGCGTCGATCTCTGTTTTGGCCAGGATCTCGTTCATCTTGGGGTCGGTGATCGTCTTGGGGTCGTTGGGGTCAAATTGCTCAAGGGACGCCATCGCCAGGATCGCGCCTGTCTTGACGTTCATGACAATGGCGCTTCCGCGGCCATGGACCGTAAAGGTGCTCATCGCTTCGGTCAGGTACTCCTCGACGATGGACTGTACGTTCTCGTCGATGGTCAAGTTCAGGTTGCTGCCGTCAATGGCTTCATGCACGTCGGCCTGACCGCTGGCCAGCGGTTCACCGTAGGCATCCGTTTCGGCCACGCTGCGGCCCGGCGTACCGGCCAGCGTCTCGTCGTAATATTTTTCCAGTCCGTAGGCTCCTGAGCCGTCCTCAGAAGCCCAGCACCGAGGCCAGGAACTCCCCATAGGGGTAAGTGCGGGAGGCTGCCTGCTCGCTGGTCAGGTAGAGGATACGGGCTGCCTTGCTGGTTTTGGCCTCGCCGTCCTTCTTGTCCTCCTTTTCCTCGGTTTGCAGGCTCGTGTCCACCGCAGCGCCGTCCTTGAGGCGGTAGCTGTCTGCATAGGCCAGAATGGCATCCGCCACGGGCTTTTCGACGCCCTTTTTCACCACACGGTACTGGTACGGCTCACCGGTATCCTTGTTGGACGCCGTCAGCGCCTTGTACACAGTATCCGCCGTTGTGCCGTCGTCCAGCAGCTCGGCAATGTGCTCTGCCGCTGCGCGGATCTGGTCCTCCGTCGCCCCGCTCTTTAAAACGGAGGACGGGTCGGCCACGATGTTCCATACCGTGCTGCTCTTGGCCAGCAGCTTGCCGTTGGCGCTGTAGATCGAGCCGCGCACAGCGGGCAGCGTTGTGTCCTTCAGCTGCTGGGTCACAGCCTCGGCGCGGTAGCTCTCGGCATCACGCACCTGCCACACATACAGCTGGTAGACCAGCACGCCGTAGCAGGCGAGGATAAATGCTATCATGCAAAACAGCGTCCAGTATTTTATGCGCTTGCTTGCCCGGGGACGATGCCGGGGGGAATGGTTGGGTCGTTGCTCTGTCATGGATACACCTTGTTATTTCAAAAGCCTTTTTGCCGACGGCAGCAAGGCCGTGCAGCAAAAAGGCTCGTAGCTGCATATTTTTGGTTGTTTTACGGGTTCAGGCTGTCCAGCAGGCTCAGCGCTGCCGTGCGCACCTCATCCAACAGGCGGCCCGCGGCGCCGGTGTTCCGCTCAATGATGCTCTGGTCCTCCAGCTGGACGTAGGTGATCTGGCTGGGATCGGCCTTGACCAGTCCCAGCTCACCCTCGGCCACCTGCTGCAGACTGGCGCGGCTCGTGATGTCGTTCATCCGGGTGTTCAGATAGTCGTATTCGCTCTGGGCCTCGGCCAGCTGGACGCTGACCTCATCGACCTGTGCGTTCAGTTCCATCAGCGTTGCACCGCTCATCAGGCTGCTGATTGCCAGCCCGCCAAACACGGCAAGGATCAGCACGATCACGGCAGTCCGCATCACATGGCGGACGCGGTTCAGGCCGTGGTTGCCGCCGCGCACCGCACGCACCTGCGGGCGCGGCGGGGGCTCCAGTTTCGGTGCTGCAGAGCCCTCGTGCAGCAAAACAGTTGTCATGAATAATGCCTCTTATGCTTTCTCCAACACTCTCAATTTGGCGCTGCGGCTGCGACGGTTGGCCTCCAGCTCCGCGGCGTCAGCCTCAATGGGCTTGCGGGTAATCAGCTTGGCCTTGGCCACACCTCCGCAGGTGCAGATGGGCTGCTCCGGCGGGCAGGTGCAGCGCTGTGCCCAGCGGCGGAACTTGTTCTTGACGAGCCGATCCTCCAGGCTGTGGAAGGTGATGACGCAGAGCCGCCCGCCCGGGGCCAGGCAGTCAAAGATGGCGTCGAGCCCCTCGTTCAGGGCGTCCAGCTCGGAGTTGACCGCAATGCGGATGGCCTGGAAGGTGCGGCGCGCCGGGTTCTTCGCCTTGCGGCGCTCTGCCGGGGGCACGGCGGCGGCGACGATCTCGGCCAGCTGCAGCGTGGTCAGGATGGGCCGCTCCGCCCGCGCGGCGACAATTTTGCCCGCGATCTGCCAGGCATACGGCTCCTCACCGTAGTCACGCAGGATGCGGGTCAGCTCCTCACGATCCAGCGTGTTGACCAGATCCGCGGCGGTGGGGCCCTGCTGGCTCATGCGCATATCGAGCGGCGCGTCGGCATGGTAAGAGAAGCCGCGGGCCGCGTCGTCCAGCTGGTGGCTGGACACGCCGAGATCGAGCAGGGCCCCATTGACCGCCGGGATGCCAAGCTCCGCAAGGACGCGGGCGGCCTCACGGAAATTGACCTGCACCACCTGCGCCGGCAGACCCTTGAGCCTTTCGGTGGCGACTGCCACCGCATCCGGGTCCTGATCGAGCGAGATCAGACGTCCTGTGGTCAGGCGTTTGGCGATTTCTCTGCTGTGACCGGCGCCGCCGGCGGTGCCATCCAGATAGATACCGGCAGGGTCGATGTTCAGCCCGTCCAGACAAGGCTGCAGCAGTACGGGGATATGTGAAAATTCCATGTGTTATCGTCCTGTTTTTTTAAAAGTCAAGGTCTTCCATCGCAGCGGTGAAATCCTCATCGCTCGTTTCCTGGTTGGCGTTCCACGCCTCGGTGTTCCAGATCTCGGCAAAGCTGCGGCTGCCGATGATGGTCACATCGTGGTCGAGGCCCGCGTACTCCCGCAGCTTGGCGGGCAGCTGAATGCGGCCCTGCTTGTCTGGGGTGACCTCGACGGCGGAGGCGTAGAGCATACGGCTGACCTTGCGGCCCTTGACGAGGCCCTTTTCCTCAATTTTGGCGGCGACCTTTTCGAACTCCTCCGCCGGGAAGGCGGCCAGGCAGTGATCCAGCCACCGGGTCACGATGAAGGTCTCCCCCATCGCGTCCCGGAAGCGGGCGGGAAAGTTCAGACGCCCTTTTGCATCGATTGCGTAATCATACTGACCGACGAGCATCCAGCTTCCCCTCCCTTCGTCATACTGCACAAATCTTCGGCAAGATTTTTTACGTCGCTGCGTTCAGTTTGTTAATAACTCTGTGGAGAACGTGGAAAACTACCCATTTTTCCCCACTCTTATTGTTATTCACACCACAATTACCCACCTGTGGTAAAATAATAGTACCATTTTATTCAGCAAAAAGCAAGGGCAGGCAGGGAAAAACTGCGCCATGAATTGATTTTTCACAGTTTGTACAAAGGGATCAGGATGCAGGTCAGCAGTTTGCAGCAAATGCGCACGCGGCAAAATTCCTGCCCCCGGGCAAAGAAAAGCGCCGCACCATATTGCACGGTGCGGCGTTGTTTTTTACATATTGTGCTGCCATGGGCAGAAATGTGCCGTGAATAACAACACCTCTGCATTTTTTACTTGGGCATATTATTCTTGGGGCGGGCGACGCTGCGCAGATTCATGCGGGTGTTCTTGATGTCCGCCATGCTTCGGCCCAGCACCTCCTCGGAGTTCTTCAGGATCGTCTCGCAGTACAGGGTCGCCTTGCGGGTCAGTTCTTTGGCGCTCTTCTGGGCAGCGGACAGGATCTCCGCCGCGTGCTGCTGACTGCGCTTGACGATCTCCTGCTCGCTGGTCAGGACGCGAGCGCGCTCCTCTGCCTGCTGAATGATGCTTTCGGACTCAATGCGGGCGTTCTGCATGATTTGCTCGCGGTCATTCACGATTTTTTTGCTCTCGCGGATCTCGTCGGGCAGGTTGTTGCGCACCTCATCGATAATATCGCGCATACGGTCCACATCGACCATGCGCTTGGAAGCGGAGAACGGAACTATCGTCCCGGCCTCCAGCGTTTCCTCCATCATCTCCAACAGTTCTTCAACGTTCATACCTCTTCCCCTCTCTCATAGCGGCTGACCTTGATCTTGCCGTAGTTGTACTGCTTCACCAGCGTCAGAGTGCCTGCCTGCTCGGGCAGGTCGGCCTCGCGCTCGGTCTCGCAGAGCACGACCCCGCCGGGGGCCATCTTAGCGGCCAGCAGCGGCAGCACGGCAGCCACGGTATCATGGTGGAACGGCGGATCCAGCAGAGCCAGGTCAAACGGCCCGCGGATGTTGGCGAGAAAGCTCTCGGCCTCGCCCTGGCGTATATCACTCTGGCGGTCCACCCCTGCCGTTTTGCAGTTGGCCTTCACAATGGCGAGCGCCTCGGCGGAGCGGTCCACAAAGAGGCAGCTTTTGGCACCGCGGGACAGAGCCTCGATGCCCAGCTGGCCGCTGCCTGCGAACAGATCCAGCACCCGTGCCCCCGGCACCAGGAACTGCACGCTGGAGAACATGGCCTCCTTCACACGGTTGATGGTCGGGCGGGTAATGTCCTCGCCCGGCAGGGCCTGCAGATTTTTGCCTCGAGCTGTTCCGGCAATCACGCGCATGGTGCCGCACCTCTTTCCTCTCAAAATTTCGTTTATACAGATTCAGTATTTATTATGGTGCTTTGGCGTAGGATTGTCAAGGGTGCAAAATGTAAAATAAAATGGCAAAAGGGTAACAGAGGCAAGAAAACACAGCCCGGTGGGCTTGACAAACACCCCCGCAGATGGGTATAATAGGTACTGTTGTTACGCGGCTGTCGTACAACGGCTAGTACATCAGCCTTCCAAGCTGAGGACGTGGGTTCGACTCCCATCAGCCGCTCCAATAAAAAATCCCTGTGTCACATTCAGACGCAGGGATTTTTTTATTGCAGAACGCAGCCGGGGCGAACAGCATTCGCCCGCTGGGCCGGTTTCCGATTACAGCTTCACCAATTCCGCCTTCAGGTTCTTCAGTTCCTTCTCCAGGCGTTCCTTGTCCTTGTTGTAGTCCTGGTAGGCCTGCAGGCGGGCTTCGACGTTGGGGTCCTCGGCGGAGAGATAGCCGCTGTTCATCGAGGCTGTGTAGCTGAACTTCTTCAGCGTGCCGTTGAAGTCGATGACCATGAACTGGCCCTCGGCGGGCCGGACCGTGCCTGCGCCGAACATTTTATGGTTGATTTTACAGCCGGTCAGGTCGGGCAGCGCAGCAGGGTTTGCCAGCAGCTCCTGCAGCTGCTGCTCACACTCGCCGATGCGGATGCAGAGCTCGGCGCGGTCCGCCTTCTCCTTCACAGCCTTTGCGCGCTCCCTGCTCGTCGAGCCGCGGGTGTAGCCCTTCGGGTAGAACTGCTCGGCGTAGGCCGTGTGCAGGATGTCGTACACAAGCAGGTGCAGCGCGTCGTCGATGCCGCCCAGCTCCTGCTCCGCGTAGGCCTTGTGCAGGGCGATGATCTCCGGGTAGTTCTCCAGCGCGTGCAGCAGGTCGTTGCACATCGTGTAGTAGCGCGGCAGGTCCAGCGCCGTACCGCCGCCAAAGTCTGCCTCATACCCAAAGTAATCCGCCCACGCCTTTGCCTCGCCGGCCTGATAGAAGTAGTTCGCGTGCGGCTCCCACAGGTTCAGGAAGAACACCGCGTTGGCCGTGTTCATCGTGTACTTGCTCATGCGCGGGAACACGCGGCGGAACCGCCCGTTGATCTGGTCAGCGAACAACTCGGCGCGGCCCCGGCGCTTGGAAATATCGCCGCCGTCCTCATTGTACAGCCAGCGGAAGCACTCGCGGACGAGTTCGACCTCGCTGTCGCGCAGCATCAGGTTCTGCAGACCGCCGATGGGCTGCAGGGCCGGGTTGTCCAGCGTCGGCCGGGCCTGCTGCATGGCATCGGCAAACATGGCCGGAAAGTCGCTGTCCTCGATGTCCCAGTTCACGCCAAAGCAGTCCACCGCGCGCCAGACCGTTCCCTCATCGGCTGCCGCGCGGGCTTTGCAGTGCTGAACGTATTGTGCAAGGATCCCATTCAAATTCTCAGTATTCAAACCAATTCTTCCTAAAAAAATCAGCCTTCCCATTATAAAAGACCCTGCGCGGAGCGTCAAGACCGCAAAACGACAAAAAGCCCCCTCTTTCGAGGGGGCAAAATCGTCAGAAAATTTACAGGCTCGAGTAGCCGAAGCTGTTGACAAGCGCATCAATTTTCTTGCCCTGCCTGCACCACGGGCAGCTGTGGGAGTCGTAGGTTTCGTAATCGGGAAGGTCGTGGGTGTCAAAGATGCTGGCCACGGGGTAGCCTGCGCACTCCTTGACCGACGCAAAGATCGACGCGATGCCGACGGGATCGCCGCCGTAGTAGCGGATGGCCTCGACAGCGCCCTGCACGGTGAAGCCGGTGGTAACGGACGCCGCCAGCACCAGTACATGCTTACCGGCGATCATCGGGGCGGTGTTTTCGCGGAAAAGCAGCTGGCTGCCGGTGGTATGCTCCGGCGTGACGACGTAGATCGTCTGGTGGGCATTCATATTCGTATAGCCGGCCTTTGTCAGCTCACTGGCCATGCAGGCGCCGATGACCTCGGTGCCGTCCAGGCAGAGGATCGTGTCCACAATGGTCGTCGACTTGTACTCTCGCACCAGCTCGGCGGCGGCAGCGCGTGCCTCCGACAGGCGGAACTTTGTCAGGGTGACATCAATGTAGTAGTTGATATGGCTGTGGCTGGTGGCATAGTGCCCCTTGCTGACGCGCAGCTGCAAATTCGATTTGCCGGTGGGCAGTTTTACAAGATTCATCGCCATGGTGGTCTCCCCCTTAATGCTTTAACTGTTTATGGTACTATTGTACAAATTTGTGTATCAAAATACAAGGAACGCATTGCCCAAAATCCGGCGCTGATTTTTGGGCAGTTTTTCTTCGAGATTGACCAAACGGCACTTTTGTGGTATAATAAATCAATAATTTATAGTGGGGAGGTTTGCGGATATGGGCTACAAATTGGCGGCAAGCAACGGCGACACGCTGGCTGTGCCGCAGCTGGTCCTGACCCATCTGACCCAGACCGACGGCGATACGATCCGGGCCGCACTCTACATTTTGCAGACCCACGACACCGACCCGCGCACGATGGCCCGCGCACTGGCACTGCCCAGCATCGAGGCTGCCAAGCGCACCCTGCAATACTGGGCCGGTGCCGGGCTTCTGGTCAGTGAGCGTGGGGCCGCCCCTGCCCCGGCGGCCGAGCCCGCACGGGTCGATCTGGCCAGCGTGGCCAACGACCCCTATGTTGCCGTTCTGTGCCAGGAGGCGCAAAGCATCTTCGGTAAAACGCTGAGCCGCAGCGAGATGCAGCGGCTTGTGGGGTTGTACTTAAACGACGGCTGGCAGCCCGATGTCATTCTGCTCTGCTGCGCCGAGGTCACCCGTCTGGGGCGGCGCACCATCGCCGCCGTGACCCACCTGCTGGCCCGCTGGCGGGAGGACGGCGTTGAGACCGGCGAGGACGCCGAGCGCTGGCTGCAGCGTGCCAAGCAGCGCGAGGCCTGGTGCCAGGATGCCGCCGCACAGTTTGGCATTGAGCCGCGTGCACTGACGAACTGGGAGCGCCGCACGATTGCCCGCTGGCACGAGGAAATGGGCATCGGGCGCGAGATGATCGACGAGGCATTGCTGCGTGCCAACGGTAAAAACACCGTGCGGTACGTGGACGGCATTCTGCGGGCCTGGCGTGCCCAGGGCATCACGACGATCGACGCCGCGCGCCGTCAGGGCCAGCTGGAGGGCAGCAACATCGTGATGACCGAGCGGCCCAACGCCCAGCCGCCCGCCGCCAGCGCCCAGAAGGACCTGTTCAACCGCAACTGGGCGGCCATGTTTGACGAGGAGGGGTAACCTATGCGCACAAAGACGAACTGTTCCGCGCCGCGCAGCGCGAGGTGGCAGCCTACCGCCAGCAGGCCGTAATGCAGGCCGAGACTGCCCGCCGCGCCGCCTACGCCGCTCACCCGGCGCTGGCCGAGGCGGACAGCGCCCACCTGCGTGCGGGGCTGGGCCTTGCGAAGGCCGCAGCCCTTGGCGGAAACATGGATACAGCCCGCGCCGCGCTGGCCCGCGCAGATGAAGCGCTGGCCGCTGCGGTCAGGGAGGCCGGGTTCAGCGCGGACGATTTCAAGCCCGCCTACCGCTGCCCGTTGTGTGAGGATACCGGTATGCGCGGCGGTGTCCCCTGCCGCTGCGTGGCAGACGCCGCCCGCCGTCTGCGCCGGGACGAGATCAATGCCGCCAGCCCGCTGGGCCTGTGCCAGTTTGCCAGCTTTGAGGTCGAGCGCTACAGCGACGCCGTGGAGTCGGAGCTGGGCATCTCCCCGCGGGAGTACATGGGCAAGCTGCTGAACTACTGCCGCGGCTACGCCGCCAAATTCAGCCAGAACAGCCCGAACCTGCTGTTCATGGGCCACACCGGCCTGGGCAAGACACATCTGGCGCTGGCGATTGCCGACGCCGTGCTGGAGGGCGTCCACGACGTACTGTACACAAGCGCCGCCGCGCTGGCCGCGCAGCTGGGGCGCGAGCACTTCAACTACACGACCAACGACGAGTGGCTGGCCGCCTGTCAGGAGGCCGACCTGCTGATTTTGGACGACCTGGGCACCGAGTACATCACGCCGCTGACCATCAGCGTGCTGTATGAGCTGATCAACACCCGGATGCTGACCCACCGTCCCACGATCTACACCACGAACATCACCGACCAGAGCGTTTTTGTGGCCCGCTACACCGAGAAGGTCGCCAGCCGTATGCTGGGCGGGTGCAAGATGTTCAAGTTTTTCGGAACGGACCAGAGGTTGAAATAACTTCATAAAAAACCGACCCGGCGTGTGCCTGCCGATGGGCACACGCCGGGTTTGTTGTATCATATTGCAGGGGCCGCCCGCGGCCTTCCGCAGGCTGCCCTGTATCGGTAACGGGCGGGCTAGGCATGCCCGGCCCCTACAGGCGGCAAAATTGTCAGTACCTCGCATACAGGAAGCTGCCGCCGCCGAGGAAGCGGCCCATGAACAGGAAAACAAAAATGCAGACCTCATAGACGGCCCAGCGGGCGGGCGTGGGCAGAGCGGCGATTTTGGTGCGCAGCGAGACACCGCGCTCATGGGCGGCGTCCACGGCCAGCAGAATCGCAATGCCCGCGTAGAGCAGAATTTCCTCCTGCAGGCTCGTCAGGCCAAGCTCCCAATAGTTGGAGAACACGGCGTGCCCGCCATTGCAGAGAATACCCTTAAAAAGCTCTGCCGCGTTGGCAAGGCTGCTGGCGCGGAAAATCACGAACGCACCCGCCAGAATGCAGAATGTGCCCGCCACGCGCAGCGCATGGCAGAGCTTACCCGGGCGGCGGGGCGGCAGGTGGTTTTCCGCCGCCTGGCACAGGCCGTGCAGGCCGCCCCAGACGAGGTAGGTCAGCCCCGCGCCGTGCCACAGGCCGCTGACGAGGAAGGTTATGATCAGGTTTCCGTCCTTGCGCGCCTTGCTGCACCGGCTGCCGCCCAGCGGAATATAGATGTAATCCCGCAGCCACTGCGACAGGCTGATGTGCCACCGCGCCCAGATGTCCTTGACCGAGTCAGCAAAGAACGGCTGGCGGAAGTTTTCCGGCAGGTGCAGGCCCAGCACCTCGCCGACGCCCAGCACAATGTCGGTGTAGCCGGAGAAATCGGCGTAGAGTTGCACGGTGAACAGCACGCCGCCCAGCAGCAACTGGGTGCGGTCAAAGGCGGCGGGGTTGGCAAAGACTGTATCCACAACGACGGCGGCGCGGTCCGCCACGGCCAGCTTTTTAAAGTAACCCCACGCGCTGCGCTGTACACCGCGCCAGACCCGGTCCGTATCCCAGACAGTGGGCCGGTCCAGCTGCGGCATCAGGGCGTCATAGCGGTTGAAGGGGCCCTGCGTGATGGAGAGAAAGAACGACGCATAGCACAAAAGGCGGGCGTATTTTTCCTCAGGCAAAATCCTGCCCCGGCGCACGTCACACAGATAGCTGACGAGCTGCAGCGTAAAATAGCCGATGCCCAGAGCGTTCGCCAGCGTACCCTGCCAGCCCAGCGCAGCGGGCAGATACTTGAGCAGGGCCAGCGGCAGCAGTGCCGCTGCAAGCCCCGCAAGGAACACGGGCTTTTTCGCGGTGCGCCGCCCGCACCACCAGACCAGAAAGCTGCTGCCCAGCAGCACCGGCAGTGCTGCCGGGCAGAGCACCGCGTAAAATAGTAAGTTTGCCCCCAGCAGCAGCTGCCAGCGGCGCGGCGGCGGGCAGGCATACCAAAGCCCCGCCAGCAGCGCCGCAAACAGCACAAAGCCGGGTGATGTCACGGCGATCATGGCAGGGCCTCCTTCTTATTCGTCTTGCAGCTTTGCATAATAGGCCATCAGGACGGAGTCGTCCGGGGTGAGGGTCAGCTTTTCCTCCACCGTCTGATAGAAAAGATCGTCAACGTTCTCCCCCGCCGCACGGCGTTGGATCGTCTTGCAGAGAATAGCGGTGAACTTTTCCGCCCCCGCGCCGTTCAGGTGGTGCGCGTCGGAGAAGTCCTCGATCTTCAGATTGATCTCGCTTTGCAGCTTGTACAGCGAGAAATCCCAGTATTCCAGCCCGTCATGCGCAGCGCAGAAGTTCCGCAGCGCATCGACGTAGGACTGATAGTTTTCGGTGTTGTACAGGTAGCCGCTGGGCAGCGGGGCCGTGAACAGCACAAGCCGGATGTCGTTTTCCGCGCAGAAATCGGTGATTTTGTTGAGGTATTCCCAGCCAAAATCCGACAATGGCGCGTCGGCATCTACGTTCAGCAACGTGGCAAAGCCGTCCTGCGGGATGCCGGTGGTATAGACAAAGCCGCGGCCCCGGTACGCCTCACCGCTGTCCGGGTAGGTCACATAACCGTAGCTGTCCGGCGTGTAGCCGTCAGTCAGCTTGGCCTTCCAGAGGGCGGGCATGGAGGACGGCGACGCAATGCCGTGACGCGCGGGCAGCAGCAGGTCGGCATAGGCCGCCAGACCACCCATCTCCGACAGGTAGGCGTACCGGTTGGGTGAGCGCCAGTCCATGTGGTCGGCCAGCAGATAGCAGGCCAGCGGGATGTTGGCGGACGCGCTCTCATTGTAGCCGGTGTAGAACATTTCGAGATAGACGGTTTTCAGCGGGTTCTGCGCAGCAGCTTCTTTCAGCATATAATAGGAGCCGTCCGGCAGCTGCTGGGACGACCCGGCGTTGAAGCTGTGGGTGCCCAGCGCCGCGTCCACCTGCGCGGGGTCAACGCTGCGGTAGCAGTGGGACGAGCCCAAAAACAGCGTATCTATGTTTCCGGCGTCAGCATACAGCTCCTGCAGCATGACGCGGGAGTAGGAGTGTACATCATCCACCAGCAGAAAATCCGCAGCCGCCAGCAGTGCCGCCGTGAGCAGCATAAACAGTGCGGCGGCTGCCGCTTTTTGCAGGATGGTTCGTTTCATACGGTTTCCTATCTGTCAGCGTTCGATCTTCATGTGGGGGTGCTTCGGCGTGTAGGCGGCGACGTCCAGCGTCCATTCCGTATTGCCGTCGGCATCCTCCGCCGTTTTGGCAAAGTCATATTGCGCGTAAAATTCGCGCACCATGGCGTTTTTGGCTGTCGGATAATAATGGCCGACGATGGTTTTGACCCCGCGGGCGGCGGCCTCGGCCACGACGGTGTCCATCATGGCGTCCTCCATGCCGCGCTTGAGCACGCGGCAGCTCATGAGCCAGAGCGTCAGGTCGAGCACATCGCCCTGCTGCCGGCCCGCCACAACGGTGACAATGCCGTTATCACCGAATTTATCCACGAGCTTGCCGCAAAGGCAGAGGTCGTTTTTGTCCCCGGCCATGGCGCGGATGTCATCCTCGGAGCAGCGCAGCGTCGTCAGGTTGAACTGGTTGGACTTGTTCGTCAGCTGGGCAATGCGCTGGATGTAGAGCGGCTCAAAACCCTTGATCGTGGCCGTCATTTCAAGGCTGTCGAGATACTGGCCGTAGTCGGCAAACGCCGCCTGTGCCTTGGCGCGCTCGGCGTTCTGGTGGTAAAGTTCGGTCTTTTTCAGGTCCTCTTTGGAAAGGGCCGTGACCTCAAAATAGCCGCCGTGGTCGAGGGTCTTGATGTAGTTTTCGGCCCCGTCCAGCGCGGGCACAGCGACGCCGGGCACCTGCGCGGCCACGATGGCGCGCTCCGCCGGGTTGTCGTCGGCAAAGACAAAGCTATCCGCGCCCAAGTTCAGCTCGGACGCGATGGCCTTCAGGTTCAGGTCCTTCGGGTCCCAGTTGGCCTTGATGGCGACGAAATCATCAGGGCGCAGCACGCCGTCCGGGTGATTCAGGCCCGCCAGCGCGTTGGCCTCGTCGTTTTTGGAGTCAACGGCCAGGATGACACCGATGGATTTCAGCGCCTTGCAGTAGCTCTGAAACTCAGCGTAGACCTGACCCTCGGGCACCTCGGGGCCGATGGCCAAGCCATCCACGCCGTCGTCGCCGACGATGCCGCCCCAGAGCGTATTGTCCAGGTCGAGCACAAGCGCCTTTTTGTTGCGCCCGTACAGGGACTTGATGATATTGGCCACGCTGTTGGCCAGCGACGGGATCGCGTCGAGGCAGATGGCATATTTGTACATGTGCCAGAAGAAGGCGTCACCCCACGCCGTCAGGCCGTAGTCCGCCGACAGATAGTCGATGTCGTTGATGTAAAAGTGCTCATGGGACGCGGCGTAGGCGTAAAACTTCTGGTTCAGGCGGCTGATGAAGTTTGAACGGCCATGGGGGTCCCAGATGTCGCGGTTGCCCATGAGACGGAAGTTCGGGCGGTCAAAGTTGTTCTGGATGACCGGGCAGGCGAATTTTTGCTCCAACACCTGCCACATCGTCTCAAAATGGGCGTACTGCTCGTCGAGCATCGCGTCGATGGCGGCTTCGCTGTCGGCCGTCGTGGGCAGGGCGGTCAGGTTGCGCCAGTTTGTGTGGATGTAAATGACGTCGGGGTGGAAGTCGTCCAGCTCCGGCGTGCCAAACATGGCGTCCTGCCAATACTGGGCGTACTCGCTCTGGTAGAACTCCGCCTCGATGCCGTATTGCAGCAGAAACAGCCCCAGCTGGTCGGCCACTTCGTTTGTGGTGGACCCGCCGAGGATGGCAATTTTTTTGTGCAGCGGGTGCGGGTTCCGGGCCAGCAGCTCACGCCGCAGCTTACGCTTTTTGCGCAGCAGCGTTTCGGTATCCAGAGGGTAATGGAAGCAGTCCATGGGAAGCTCCTTTTATAGTAATAAGCCTTGTGGGCAAAATGTAGGGGCGCATTCTATATGCGCCCGCAAGGTGTGCGGCTGCCGCAGACGGCCCGGGCGGATATGGAATCCGCCCCTACGGACCTTTATCAGCCCATCTCCGCCAGTGCGCCCTTGAGTGCCTGGGCGATCTGGTCGGGGCAGCTGGTGGGCTTGCGGCCACAGGTCGTGCCCTCCATGCGGGCGATGGCGTCCTCGGCCTTCATGCCGGGCAGCAGCTTGGCGATGCCCTTCAGGTTGCCGTCGCAGCCGCCCAGGATCTGCACGCTCTTGATGGTATGGTCGTCGTTCAGCTCCACGACGGTGCGGACGGAACAGGTGCCTTTATTGTTGTAGGTGTATGTCATTTTCTTTGCTCCTTATTTTTGTCTCTTGTAGGTCGATTTGCGCGCCTTGGCTATGTCGCCGATGCGTGCGATCATCTCGTCGCTGGTCGTAAATGCTCCCACCGGGCGCGGCGTCACGGTGTTGATGCCGTGGTAATCGGTGCCGCCCGTGACGATCAGTCCGTTTTCTTTGGCTAAGCGGGTCAGCTCGGCTCTGTCCTCCGGCGTGTTGCGGGGATGGTCGATCTCGACACCGTCCAGCCGCCCGGCGGCGATCAGCTCGCGCGCCAGCTCCATGCTGTGGTAAACGCTGGGGTGCGCCAGCACGACCACTGCGCGGCTTGCCTTGATGACATCCAACACGGTGTCCACCGGCTCATACCGCGGCGTGTGCAGGATGCGCCCGCGCACGGGCTTGAGTCCGAACAGTGATTTGTATACGGTATTATACATGCCGTCGGCCAGACCGTACTGCCACAGCACCCGCATGACCTGCGCCTTGAACAGCGTGCCGCTGTCTTTGGCAAGCTCGAGCGCCTCCTCGGTGCGGAACTGGGGGCAGATGGCTTCCAGCTCCTTGCAGCTCTGCAGCATGGCGGTCAGGCGGCGCTCGGCCATCATGGCGGAGAAGTCCGCCAGCGCGGCGCAGTCGTCGGGCCAGTAGCAGAGCAGATGCACGCGATGAGCGCGCTCATAGTCGTAGGCGGTCAGCTCGGTGGCCGGGATGAGGTGGACGCCGTTCTGCACGGGATGGGCATAGGCGTAGCGCACGCTCCGGATCGAATCGTGGTCCGAGATGGCCAGATGGGTCATCCCCGCGCAGGCCGCCAGAAACGGCAGCTTGTCCGCCGGGGTCGAACCGTCGGAGAAGGTCGTATGGGTATGCAGATCACCGGGCATGGGCGTCACCTCACTTGCGAATGTGGATACTATGGGACATATTATTATACTACAAGTCGAGGGAGAATTGCAAGTAGGGGCGGACAATGCCCGCCCGCAAACCTGGCGCAGCCAGCAAGGCTCCCGGGCGGATATAGAATCCGCCCCTACGCTGTAGGGGTCGATGCTCGGCATCGACCCGGGAGCCATGCGAAGGCCGAAACATTTGCGGGCGAGCAGTGCCCGCCCCTACAAATTTTACGCTATTTTCTCTCTTTTTTCAGTTCCTCCAAGTATTCCGCCAGCTCGTCTATGTCGGCGTCGGTGAGGGTGTCGGTTTCGGCAAGGGCGGCTACGAAGTTGCGGGGGCTGCCGCCGAAAAGGCGGCCCCACAGACTGCGGCTTTCGGCGGGCAGGTACGCGGCCCGGGTCAGGGCGGCGGTGTAGAGGTAGCCCCTTCCCTGCTTTTCGCGGGTGACGCAGCCCTTTTCCTCCAGCCGGGCCAGCAGGGTCAGCAGCGTTGTGCGGGCGCGGGGCGGGCCGGGCAGCGCCGTTTCCAGCTCGGCGGCGGTCAGCGGCGCGTCGGCATCCCACAGGGCGTTCATGATTTCCAGCTCTGCGTCGGGCAGGCGTTTGATTTTGGACATGGGATGTCTCCTTTTTAAGACAAGCTCTGGCCCTGTACACAGATGGTGCGGGCGTCAAATTTCAGGCTGGCGTTGCCGTTATGAACGTAGAAGGTGTAGCGCTCCACACCGGGCCATTCGGCAGTAATATACAAGCCCTCGCGCGTGAACGTCCAGACCCCCGGGTCGTCGCTTTGCAGGGTCTCCGGCGGGGTGTAGTCCGGAATGGCGGCGGTCTTGGGCGCGGTGAAATCCAGCGCGTTCAGCTCGTCGTAGGTCAGGTAGCCCGGCAGCCGGTTCCAGTCTGTTGTGTCGCTGAAATCAAGGTTCAGCATCAGCAGGGCGTCGGCCTCGCCGTAAAAATACTGGTTGCGGTAATAGAGGTAGGTTTCCAGCTCGTCCTGCGGCCAATCGCCGGGGTTAAAAAAGTTCTGCGCCCCCGCTTGGGCCAGCGCGTTGCACTGGTGCAGCAGCATACGGTACTGGTTGTTGGTCAGGTCCAGCTCCCGCGCCATCGGCAGAATCTCAAAATGTGCCGATTGGTTCGGGTCGTCGGCAGACTGCCAGCCGCTGATGACCTCACAGGGCTGCGATTCGTCGAACGGTGCAATCAGATAGACATGAAAGCGTCCCTCGCCGTATTGTTTGCCCAGATACCAGGCTTCGGGCGTCAGCTCGGCTTCAAAGGTCGCTTTGACCAGCGCGCCCCGGCCGTCGTTCAGGTAGTCGCGCCAAGTTGTGCCGTCGTCGCGCCGGGTTTCCAGCAGGGCGGAAATATATTCCGTGTCGTAATCCTCGGGCTCCACAAGGCCGCACGCGCCGCTGTGGTAGTAGTAGCCGTTTCCGTCGGTCAGATACTCACTCCAAAGGAAGTCCGCACCGCGCCGCACAGCTGCGGCACCCGCCTCCATTGAGACAGGCGGCGGCTCCGGGGTCACGATGGGGTTGGCGGTCTCGGACGGCGCCGGTGCGGCAGCTGCGGCGGGTTCCTGCTCGTCTTGCGGGGCCGCGTCGGCGGGCTTGCAGGCGACCAGCCCGCCCGCGCAGCAGGCAGTCAGGGCCAGCACCGCCAGCAGGGCGCGTCCGCGGTGCTTGGGGGCGGTGTCCCACAGGGCGGCCAGACGCTGCTTGAACTGGCGCTTGTTCAGGGCAAAGCCGCTGGTCAGCGCGGGGCCGCGGTTCTGGCGCACGGCGGTCAGCAGGGCGTCGGCGTAGGCCGCGCGGCAGTCGGCATCGCGGCCACACAGGGTCTCGGCGTCACAGGCCTCCTCAATGTCGCGGCCCGCGCGGGCGGCCAGCAGCCAGACAGCCGGGTTATACCAATGCACGGCACACGCCAGCGTAAGCAGCAGCTTTTTAACGATGTCATGCCGTTTTATGTGTGTCAGCTCGTGGGCCAGCATGTAGTCTGCGCCATTGGGAGCCGTGCCCGTGGGGGTCAGAAGTACGGGATGCAGCGTGCCCGCCACCATAGGGCTGCGTACCAGCGGCGTGGCGACCATGCGCGGGCACGCCCCCTGCGGCAGGGCACTGCGCCAGCCGGGGTCAACCGGCTGTGCGGTGCGGCGGACGCGGATGCGCCAGACGGCATAGCCACCAAATTGATAGAGCGCAACAGCCAGCACGCCGAGGTTCCACGCAAGGGCCAGCAGGTTCAGCCGCGTTGCACCGACGGCGAGGCGTTCCAGCACCGTGCGGTGTCCCGTCTGCAGCTCGGCGCGGGGCACGATGTAGCCGCCCTCCATGGCGACCATGTAGGGCACGCCGTCGGCGGGGCGCTCGGTGACTTCCTGCGAAAGGGCGGTCCGGCTGTACAGCGGTGTGGTATCCACGGACACCGCTGCCGGGGCCTGGGGCACAAGCGCGTGCAGCGGCACCAGAAGCAGCACCGCCAGCGTGACCCACAGACGGCAGAGCCACTGCGGGCCGTAGCGTTTTTGCAGCCGGGGCGCCGCGGCCAGCAATGCCAGCGCGGCCAGGCCCAGCAGAATGCCCTGCACGAACAGCGAAGCAAAAAGTGTGGCGAACATGGGGTCGACCTCCTTTGTTCTACAGTTGTAGAAGATAGCTTTATTCTACAAGTGTAGAAGGGCGGTGTCAAGGGGTGTAGGTGACAAAGTTTGACAGGGTTGTTTGGTGGAATTGCACAAGGGCGGCAGCAGGCAGGTGGAGGGCCATGGTTGTTGAACAGGTGTTGAAGGCAAGGTACACGGGAGGGATGAATCCCTCCCCTGCAAATCATTACCGGGTGGTTGTAGGGCGGCCAGCCCTCTGGCCGCCGCGGACGTTTGCGGTACTATATAACTTTATGGGCTGCCACTGTAGGGGGGCGGCATCCTCGACGCCCCGCGGAGGGGTCAAGACCCCTCCCTACAAATCGTTCGAAAACGGGGCTGCGCACCAAAAAAAGCGCACCGCCCCCAGTCGGGAGCGGTGCGCAAAATATCTTTATGCTATGCCAGACTTACGCCAGCAGGGGCTTGCAGGCCTCGGCCAGCTTTTCCTTCTGGGCCTCGGCCTCGGCGAGGTCCTTGCCCTTGGTGGTAAAGTAGGTCTTGATCTTCGGCTCGGTGCCGGAGGGACGCACGACAACCGTCGCGCCGCTTTCCAGCGTGTAAATCAGGACGTTGGCGGCGGGCAGGCCGGTCTCCTCGGGCTTCTTGTAGTCCACGACCTTGACGACCTTGTCACCGGCAAAGTCCTTCGGCGGGTTGACGCGCAGGTTCTGCATGATGCCGGCCATCTTATCCATGCCGGACAGGCCCGGGAACTCAAAGCTGTCCACCTTGTTCAGGTAGCGGCCATATTCGGTGTAGATGCGCTCCAGTTCTTCCTTGATGGAGGAGCCCTTGGCGCGGTAGTAGGCGGCCATCTCGCAGATCAGCATCGAACCGATGATAGCGTCCTTGTCGCGGACGTAGGGACCGGCCAGATAGCCGTAGCTTTCCTCAAAGCCGAAGATAAAGCGATCCACCTCGCCGTCGGCCTCCAGCTTGGCGATCTGGTCGCCGATCCACTTGAAGCCGGTCAGCACGTTGCGGCACTCGACGCCGTAATGCTCAGCGACCTTGTCAGCCAGCGGCGTGGAGACGATAGACTTGCACATGACGGGGTTCTTGGGCATCGTGCCCTGCTCAATGCGGCCCGCGCAGATGTAGTCGAGCAGCAGAACGCCGACCTCGTTGCCGGAGAGCAGCTCATAGCTGCCGTCCTTGCACTTGACGGCGATGCCGACGCGGTCCGCGTCGGGGTCGGTGGCCAGCATCAGGTCAGCGCCGGACTTCTCGGCCAGCTCCAGACCCAGGCGCAGCGCCTCGAAAATCTCGGGGTTGGGATACGGGCAGGTCGGGAAGTTGCCGTCCGGGTCCTTCTGCTCGGGCACAATGGTGATGTCGGTGATGCCGATGTCGCCCAGAACATGGGTGACGGGCACAAGGCCGGAGCCGTTCAGCGGGCTGTAGACGAGCTTCAGACCGGCGGTCTTGCAGATGCCCGGGCGGATGGAGCGCGCCTCGATGGCGGCATACAGCGCGTTGATGCAGTCGTCACCGACGTACTCGATCAGGCCCTGGGCCATGCCGTCCTCAAAGGAGATCAGCTTGGCGCCGGTCAGGATATCGGTTTTCTGAATTTCGGCGTAGACGATGTCGGCGGCCTCGTCGGTCATCTGACAGCCGTCGGAGCCGTAGACCTTATAGCCGTTGTATTCCGCCGGGTTGTGGCTGGCCGTGACCATGATACCGGCGTTGCAGTTGTAATAGCGGGTCGCAAAGCTCAGCGCGGGCACGGGCATAAGGGCGCTGTAGATGCGGACCTTGATGCCGTTGGCGGCCAGCACCTTGGCAGCGGTCCTGGCGAACAGGTTGCTCTTGATGCGGCTGTCATAGCTGATGGCAACGGTCTGGCTGCCGCCCTGGGTCTTGACCCAGTTGGCAAGGCCCTGGGTCGCCTGACGGACAACGTAAATATTCATACGGTTGGTGCCTGCACCGATGACGCCGCGCAGGCCCGCTGTACCGAACTTCAGGGCCACAGCAAAACGGTCCTGAATGGCGGCATCGTCACCCTTGACGCTTTCCAGCTCGGGCTTGAGGTCAGCGTCGTCCAGCTCTGCAGCGAGCCAACGCTCATACATATCCTGATACATAAGTAAAACACCTTCACTTTCCATAGGAAATACTAACTTGGCTTATTCTAAATATACCAACATTCTGTAAGCCTGTCAATCGAATTTTGGTTAATTTTGCCTGATTTTTCCCGTTTCGTGCTTGTGCAAGGGCGCGCTGTGCGGTATACTGATAAAAAAGCAGGAAAGTGGGAAACAGGCCATGTATGCAAAAGTGACAAGCCTCGGTGTGACCGGTCTGGCGGGGTACATCGTGCAGGTCGAAGCCGACCTTTCGGGCGGACTGCCGCAGTTCAATCTGGTGGGTCTGCCGGACTCCGCCGTGAAGGAGAGCAGTGAGCGGGTGCGCAGCGCCATCAAGAACCTGCACTATGAGTGGCCCGCCAGCCGCATCACCATCAACCTGGCCCCCGCCGACGTGCGCAAGACCGGGCCGGTGTACGATCTGCCGGTGTTTGTGGGCATCATGGCCGCGCAGGGCAAGCTGCCCGCCCCCGGCAGTGAGCGGGCGTTTCTGGGAGAGCTGGGACTGGACGGCACGCTGCGCCCCGTGACCGGCGTGCTGCCAATGGCGCTGGCCGCGGTGCAGAACGGCATAAAGGAGTTGTTTCTGCCTGCCGAAAACGCCGCCGAGGCCGCCGTGGCCGAGGGACTGACCGTCTACCCGGCCCGCAGTGCGCAGGATGTGGTGCTGCACCTCTGCGGCGCAACGCCCCTGACCCCGGCAACGCCCGAGGGGTACGACGAGGACGGCGTCTGGCTGGGGCCGGACATGGCCGACGTGCGCGGCCAGAGCGAAGCCCGCCGCGCCATGGAGATCGCCGCTGCAGGCGGGCATAATTTGATCGTCATTGGAAGTCCCGGAACTGGAAAATCCATGCTTGCCAAGCGGCTGCCGGGCATTCTGCCGCCGCTGACCTATGAGGAGGCGCTCGAGACCAGCGCCATCTACTCCGTGGCCGGGCTGCTGCGCGGCGGCACGGGGCTTATCAAGCAGCGGCCCTTCCGCAGCCCGCACCACAGCGTCAGCTCGACAGCCATTGTGGGCGGCGGGTCTGTCCCCCGCCCCGGCGAGGTCAGTCTGGCGCACAACGGCGTGCTGTTTCTGGATGAGCTGCCCGAGTTTGCCCGCGATACGCTCGAGGTGCTGCGCCAGCCGCTGGAGGACGGCAGGGTCACCGTCAGCCGCGTACACGGCACGGCGTCCTACCCGTGCAGGTTCATGCTGGTGGCCGCCATGAATCCCTGCAAGTGCGGCTATTTAGGCCATCCCACGCGGGAGTGTACCTGCACGCCGAGCGCGGTGGATGCCTACCGGCGGCGCATCTCCGGCCCGCTGCTGGACCGCATTGACTTACACGTCGAGGCCCTGCCCGTGGAGTACGACGACCTTGCGTCCGAGCAGGGCGGTGAGTCCAGCGCCGACGTGCGTGCCCGGGTCATGGCAGCGCGTGCTTTGCAGCGGGAGCGGTACAAGGCCCTGCCCGGCGTGCGGTGCAACGCGCAGCTGCCGTCCGGCGCCCTGCGGCGCTACTGCCGCATGACCCCTGCCGCCGAGAAAATCCTGCGCAGCGCGTTTGAGCGGCTGGGCTACAGCGCCCGCGCCTATGACCGCATTCTGCGCGTGGCCCGGACCGTGGCCGATCTCGACGGCAGCGAGGTACTGGACACGGCGCATCTGTCCGAGACGCTGCAATACAGGACGCTGGACAGAAAGTTCGGGATGTAAAGCACTGCCCGCCGTTTTCGGGTTGAAAGCGGCGGGCAGTGTTTTATTTTTCGAGAATTTGCAGCAGTCTTTCAGCGCTCTTGTCCCAGCTGTATTTTTCGAGAAGGGCGGCGGTGGGAGCCGTGGCCGGGGTGACGTCATCGACGTCGCCGGGGTTCGCGGTCAGGTCAATGTAGGCGGCGCAGGGGCCGTAGACCTCCCGCATACAAGGGGTGTCGCTGACGATGATCTGCGGCGCACCGCAGGCGGCGGCCTCCAACGGCGGGATGCCGAAGCCCTCATAGAGCGTCGGGAAAAGAAAGGCTTTGCAGTGAGCCATCAGCGCCTTGGCTGCGCCGTCGCTGACATACCCCAGATACAGCACATTGGGCAGATCGGCCAGGCCGAGGCGCTCGGCCTCGGCGGCAAGGCTGCCGCCGCCCGCAATGGCAAACACGGCGTCGGGCTTGGCCCCGGCCGCGCGCAGCACCCACGGGAAGTTCTTGTTTTTGAGCAGGTTCGCCATGCTGAAATAGTATTGACCGGGCTTGAGCTGCGGGTGCCGGGCAAAAATGCTCTCGTCGGGCGCAATGCGCTGCATCTGCTGCCAGGCGTTGTAGACAACGTCCATTTTCGACGCAGGAACGCCGTAATATTTAGCAATTTCCGATTTGGAGAACTCCGACACCGTGATGATGCGCTCGGCCCTTTTGGCAATGCGGCGGTATTGCAGGCAGTGCCATGCAGCGCTCAGCCGCCCGCGGGGGTCGGTGTAAAAGTCCGGGCGCGCGCGGTAGCAGACATCGTGCACAACGGCAATGCCGCGGAAGCCGAACAGCGGGATAACATTGCAGGTGGCAAGTCCCCCGGCCCCGCGCTGCCGGAGGTAGCGCGGGTAGTCGAGCTGCTGCCAGACGCCGCCCCTGTGCGTGCCGAAGGAAACGACCTTTATATTGGTATAGTGCGGCGTTTCAACGCCCGGCGGGGTGACAATTTCGACAAAGCCCGGCGGGACGATGCGGTCCAGCGCGGCGAGCAGCTCGATGGAATAGCGCTGGATGCCCGAAAGGCGCTGGGCAAAAAACGAGCCGTCAACGGCCCAGATGGTGTTGGACATAGAGTACCTCTTTTGTTACGGCGCGGTTGGCGGCGGCCAGAGGACCGGCCGCCCTACGATGCAAATTGCTGCTTGTACAGCAGGATTTTATTGACGCTCCGGTCCAAGCGTTCCTCGGAGATCGTGCCGTTTTGCACAGCCTCCAGGACGGCGGCGTAGGCCTCGGGCAGGGAGTTGGGCATCAAAAGTACATCACAGCCCGCCTGAAGGGCCTGCACGGCGGCCTCGCCGGGGGTGTAGGCGGCGGTGATGGCATCCATCGCCAGCGAGTCGGTGACGATGAGGGTGTTTTCCGCGTCGGGGATCAGCGCGACAAGTTGCGGCGAAAGGGTGGCCGGGGTGCCGTCGCCGGTCACATTTGGTGCGGCGATATGCCCGACCATGACGGCGTGCAGGCCGGTGTCCTCCGCAAAGGGCAGCAGCTCGCAGGCTTGCAGCTCGTCGAGCGTTTTGTAGGTCACGGCCAGCGCGGTGTGGCTGTCCTCAGCGGTATCACCGTGGCCGGGAAAATGCTTGAGCGTCGGCAGGATGCCGCTGGTGCGCAGGCCGTCTGCGGCGGCAGCGGCCATTTCGGCGGCGGTGGCGGCGTCCGACGAGAAGGCCCGCGTACCGATGATGGGGTTATCCGGGTTCGTGTTCACATCGGCGTCAGGCGCAAAGTCCATGTTGAAGCCGTACTCCTTTAAATATGCGCCGATGGTCTGCCCCATGGCGCAGGCGTCCGCCGGGTCGCCGGACGCGCCCACCGCGGCGGCGCTCTCATATTGCGGCAGGTCAAAGGCCGGGTGGTTGGCCAGGCGCGCCACCGCGCCGCCCTCCTCGTCCACCGCGATGAAAAGCGGCGTGCGGCTGGCGGCCTGCAAATCGGCGTTGAACTGCGCCAGCTGCTCCGGGTCGGTGATGTTTTTGCCGAACTGGCAGATGCCGCCCACAGGGTAGGCTTGCAGGGTCTCCCGCATGGCGTCGGTCAGCATGGTCACACCGTCGGCCTTTGCGTCGTTGATGGTCTCCTGCGGGAGCGTAAGATCCAAGGCGTCGGGACGGATGATGAAAAGCTGGCCGATTTTTTCTTCCGGTGTCAGCGCGTCGGCGGGGGCGGGCGCTGCGGTTGGGGCCGGGGTGGACGCGGGAGTTGGGGTCGGCGCGGCGGCAGGCAGGGTGCCCGCCGGGGCTGCCGTACAGGCTGTGAGGGTGGTGAGGAGCAGTGCGGGGAGAAGCAGGCGCTTCATAGGGGGTCACCGCCTTTCGGGTGAGGGTGAGTGGTGTGGCGAACGGCGCAGGCGGATATGGAATCCGCTCCTACGAGGGATGGGTAACAGGCATTGACCCGGGGACGAGTGCCAACGGAAGGTTGGCGGGCGAACCATGTTCGCCCCTGCAATTACTATTATAGTAGCATATTTGCAGAGCAAGAGCAAGACAGCAAAAAGGAGCGACCCTGCCGTAACCCGTTAGTGGGTTTTCATGGCAGTGTCGCCCCTCATCCGGCCTGCGGCCACCTTCCCCCAAGGGGGAAGGCTTTTGCTCGGCTATATTTAGTCCGGCAGACTGTCGGCGTAGTCGTTCTCGCCGCCGACGGGGTACTGGGCCACAACGTCGGTGTCGGCGGCAGTCTCGGCGGTGGCGGTATCGTCGTGCAGGGACTCCTTCGTCACGGCAAAGGCGGACTTGTGGTCGGCGTTGACCTCATAGACCAGCGTCGGCGCGTCGGAGCTGGCAAGGTAGCACAGACTGTCGTCGGACGCGCTCGCCGTGCCGAACCGCACCGTCAGGCTTGTGCCGTCGGTGAAGGACAGCGTCGCGGTCACGTCGGGGGCATCCAGCCCATAGGCGCTGTCAGCATCGGGCGCGGTGATGGTCCACGCGGTCTGCATTTCCAGAATCGTTCCGGCCATCTTCCTGACGCTGCTCTGGGTCAGGGCGTAGTCCGGGTCGTCGGCCAGCGTCCAGATGCCGTCGGTGCAGGTAAATGTCAGGTCGTTCACCTGCATGGCGGCCACATCGTCTGTCGTCTTGTCGGTCAGCGTCTGGGCCTTGTACAGGTCGCGGGGTGACTTGCTCAGCGTCGCCAGGTCGCTGCGCCGGACCGTGTAGGCTGCGCCGGATTCGTCGTAGACGTAGTAGACGTCTGCCACGCTGTTCAGCTGATCTACAGTCAGGTCCACGGTCTGCTCCCCTGCCCCGAGGGTGATCGTCATCTGCGGGGTGTCACTTTTAGCGGGCAGCTCGGCCAGGTCATTGCCCTCGAGTTTGCGCTGCGCCTTCAGGTTGGCGTAGTCCTCCACAAGGCTCTGCACCTTGGTCTGGTCCAGCGGCAGCGACGGGTCATCGGCCAGCAGCCAGCCGTCGCTGCCCTTGAGGAGCGAGACTTCTACATTGTTGCCTGCGTAGGACAGCGCGTCGATGTCATCCGCCGCAAGGTCACACAGCGGCAGCGTCGTGTCGGTCTCCGCCTCCCCGTGCAGCGTCAGCACGGCCAGCAGGATGCCCAGCAGCGCAACGACGCCCACAAGGATGACAAGCGGCAGAAATTTCTTGTTTTTCATGGTTCTCCTTTATCTGCGGCGGCGCACAACGCAGACCACCGCGCCCGCAATGATGCAGACGATGGGCAGCACCAGCGTGAACAGTACGCCCAGCGGGATGGCCGCCGAGGTCGGCACGCTCAGCGAGGCCGCGCTCATGCTCTTTGCGTTGATGACCGCTGTCGTCTGCTCGCCGTTCATCCAGTTGACAACGCTGCCCAGGAATTGGGCGTTGCCGCCGGAGACGGCCTGGTTGATGTTGCTTTCCAGCAGGTTCGGGCAGTTGACCCAGACGACGCGCGCACCGGTGGCGGAGCTATCCGCCGCCACAGCCACGGCAAAGCAGCCCTCGGGGTCGGTATCGGCCTTCTGGGCGGTCTCGGCGGTGGCGTAGTTCTCCATCGAGTAGGCGTTATCACCGGTGGTCAGCAGGTCGGTAAAGGCGAACTCGCTGTCGTCGTTCGTCGTGATGCCCTGGGCAATGGGGGTGTAGATCATCATGCTCTGGGACACGCCCGCGGTGATGTCGTTGCCGGCCAGCTTGGGCAGCAGGTAGGTCTGGGGGTAGCCGTAGGGGTAATGGTCGGTGTCGGTCTCGATCAGCAGGCCGGGCTGGCGGGCCATGCCGCAGTCGGCCAGCACACTGTCAAGATTCGGCGTCCCGGTGGTGAAGTCGGTGGTCACAAACAGCTTGCCGCCGTTCGCCACGTAGTCCTTCAAAATCGTCGTCTCGGCATCGGTCAGGTCTGCGCCCGGCGCGTTGATAAGCACGGCACTCACGTCCGCCGGGATGCTGCCGGCGGTGGTCAGGTTCAGCGAGGTCACGGTCACACCGGCGTTGGACAGCGTGTCGGTAAAGTCGTCGGACAACGCGGTCTCGCCGTGGCCGGTCAGCTCGTACAGCTGATAGGCCGCCGTGCGGGTGACCTTGGCGATGCCGGAGGTCAGGGCGTTCTCGGCCTGGAAGCTGTAGTTGGCCGTGCCGGTGGTGTAGTAGCTCTCCAGGTCCATCTCGTACATGTCGTTGTAGGAGAGCACGTCGCTGTTGTCGCCGCAGACCAGCACAACGCTGCCCGCCGACGCGCCGTCATACTGCTGGGCGAACGTCGGGTAGAGCACGGGGTCGCGCTGCTGCCAGCTGAAATGGCTGCTCTCGCCCGCGTAGCGGTCCAGCAGGCGGGTAATGTTCGCGTCCTCCTGCCCGCTCTCGGCCAGATAGTAGGCCGTCACATCGGCGTTCAGCTCGTGGAGGAGGTTCTCGGTGGTGTCACTTAACGTGAAAAGTGACGTCGTGGAAATATCGTACTCGGTGTATTTGGTGGGCAGTGCGCGGATGACAAGGTTGACCAGAATGATCACCGCCAGCACCACCACCGCCAGCGCACTGGCGTACATACCGCTGTGCAGGGCACGCTTGCTGCCGCCCTGCGGGAGCTTTACATTCAACTTTTTCATGGCGTTTCCCTCCTCAATTCCAACGGCGGCGTTCCAACGCCTGCCCGGTCAGGAAGAGGAACAGCCCGATGACCGACAGATAGTACACGATGGCCGGGATGCTGAACATACCGCCCACAATGTCCTGGAACGGGTCAAACAGCGCCAGCGCGGACAGCACCGCGTTGAAGGCCGTCAGCAGCCACGCCGGGCGCAGCCGGAACAGAATGAACAGCACAACAGCCCCCACGCAGAACACCGTGACGCCCGCGGTCAGCCGCTTGCAGATAACGCCGACGAGAATCGACGCGATGAGCACGACGACCATAAAAGCAATGAATGCCAGCAGATTGCCGGTGGTGAACATGGTCTGGATGCCGTCCATAATGTAGGCAACAAGCAGTGCGCCGAAGGTGGCGAGGTAGGCTAAGATCTGGTTCTCGGTCAGGGCCGAGATCCAGGTGCCGACGGCCAGGCAGGCGCTGCCCAGCAGCAGGTAGCCAAGCACGGCACTGTACGCCGCAACGAGCGAGACCGTGCCGAACGCCTTTAAAATCAGCGGCATGAGCACGGCGGCGGCCAGCGGAAGGGCAAAGACCGCGACCTCGGCCAGAAACTTACCGGCCACGATGGCCGGGATGCTGACCGGACTGGTCAGCAGCAGCTGGTCGGTGCGGTTCTTGCGCTCCTCCGCAAAGCTGCGCATACTGATGGCCGGCAGCAGGAAAAGCAAAATCATCGTCATGGTGTAGAGCACCGACGCAAAGTCCGACGAGGCGTAGAGCAGGTTGCGGTTGGTGTAGTACAGCCCCAGGAAGAAAAGGCTTACGGCAGCAACGACCCAGCCGATCATGCCGGTAAAGTAGCTTTTGACCTCGCGTTTAAAGATTGCTTTCATCGCTGTTCGCCTCCTTTTCGTTTGCTTCTTCTGCGGCGGCTTCCGCAGGGGGATTTTCGGCGGGGGCAGCGGCGCTTTCCGGCTTGCCGCTCTCGGGTGTCTCGGTCAATTGCAGGAATACATCCTCCAGGCTCATCGTCTCGGCGCTCAGGCTCAGCACCGGGCAGCCCGCCTGAGCCAGCGCCAGCGAGAGCGCACCGCGCAGGTCAGTACCCGCCGTGCTGACGGCGGTGAAGCTGACCTCGCCGCCCTTCTCGTCGGTGACAAGCAGGTCGGTCAGGCCGGGCACCTTGCCTGCAGCGGCCACAACGGCCTCGCGGCTGCCCTGTGCCGTGGCGGTGATCGTGCCCTTGGCGGTCAGCTGGGCGGCCAGCTCCTCCGGTGTGCCCTGCGCCACGAGCCTGCCGTGGGCAATGATGAGCACCCGGTCACAGACGGTCTGAACCTCGCTCAAAATATGGCTGGACAGGATGACCGTGTGGGTCTTGCCCAGGTCGCGGATGAGGGAGCGGATCTCGATCATCTGCGCCGGGTCCAGGCCGACGGTGGGCTCATCCAGAATGATGATCTTCGGCGTGCCGAGCAGCGCAGCGGCAATGCCTACACGCTGACGGTAGCCCTTGGACAGGTTGCGGATCAGGCGCTGCTCCATGCCCTGCAGGCCCGCGCGGGCCACGACGTGCTCCACTGCGGCGGCACGATCCGTCTTTTTGCGGGTGCCCTTCAGCTCGGCAACGAACAGCAGATACTCCTGCACGGTCATCTCCTGATACAGCGGCGGCAGCTCCGGCAGGTAGCCGATGCAGGCCTTGGCCGCGGCGGGCTCGTCGGCAATGTCGTGGCCGTCGATTTTGACCGTGCCGTCCGTGGCCGAAATGTAGCCGGTAATAATGTTCATGGTGGTCGATTTGCCCGCGCCGTTGGGGCCGAGCAGGCCGTAGATGCCGCCATCCTCCACGGTGAAGCTGATGTCGTCCACCGCGGTGTGGCTGCCGTAGCGCTTTGTCAGATGCTCTACTTCGATCAAAGTGCGCACTCCCCTTTTCATTTTCATAATGTCTTTTATTATAGTGATAAATTGTGATAATTTTGCGACAATGGTTTGAAGAAGTGTGAAATCGTGCGCGGGGCTTTGCCAAAAAACGCCGCGGAAACAGGAGCAGCTCCCGTTTCCGCGGCGTTTCGCGGGTTTATTCTGAATCAGAAGTCCATGCCGTTGGGGTAGGTATCATGCCGCACAAAGCCGCCGAGCTCGTCGGTAGTCGTCATGCCCATGGCCAGTGCCTTGCTGCGCATGGCGGCGTAAAATTCCGCGTAGGTCGCCTGCATGTACGGTTCCAAAAAGAAGCCGCCGATGCCGAAGGTGAACATGCAGAGCAGCAGCCAGCCAAAGAAGGACAGCTTGAGGATGAAGAAGTTCCACTTCTCGCCCTCCATCATCTCCTTGCTCAGTTCCATAGCGCGGGTGGCAGACATATAGGGGTTTTCGGCCAGCAGGTAGGGCACCAGCTCATAGCAATACTCCCAGTAAATGCCCGGCACAATGAGCAACAGGAAGCCCAGCACGATTTTCAGGTTGGTAAGCAACTGCACCACGATGGGGTTGCCGTAGGGGCGGCGGAAGGCGCTGACGACGGTGGAGACGGGCGTCAGGGACTGGCGGCTCTCCATAAAATAGCGGCAGCGGCCGACGTTGAGCGGGTAGACGACAAAGAGTGCCCAGCAAAGCGCGGCAATAGAGCCGATGAGCATACCGACGAGGATCGCCCCCAGCATACTGTCGGGGATACTGTTGACGATGTCATAGGCCGTCGTTTCGTCCGTAGCGGTGCTGACAGCCTGCTGCGCCGCACTGCCGCTGTTGACCCCTGCCCCGCCCAGCCCTACAAAGCTGAGCACCAGACAGATCCAGAAGGAACGCCAGTAGCGTCCCTGCAGGGCCTGCTTGGCGTTGGTTTTTAAAAGTTCGCGTGTCCACATAGTGGGTCACCTCCATAATTCATGCTTTAGGGATGGGCAAAGCTCCGATTTGTTCTCAAGGGCGTACAGCATATAGTTGTGTTCGGCTTGTTTTTTCATCTATATACTGCATTTTGATTTTGCAAAACATGCGTTTTGCTCACGATTGCATGCTTTTTACTATATGCTTTTATTATAACAGCTTATGGCGCAAATGCAAGTTTTGGCGCGGCGCGTTTTGACGTTTTTACACAGTTTTTACTCATGTTCACAAAGATATAAAAAAAGTTTGGCATTTTTTGCGGAAAACGCTTGACATTTGTTTGCGTTTTGGCTATAATAATACACGTCGTCAGGGCCAAGTCCCACGGCGAAAAGAATATGCGGATGTGGCGGAACTGGCAGACGCGCTAGATTCAGGTTCTAGTTCCCTTAAAAGAGTGTGGGTTCAAATCCCTTCATCCGCACCAAAATCCTCGAACGTTTGTTCGGGGATTTTTTGTTTTAGTGATTTGTTTGGGATGACAAGCATCGTCCCCCGCGGCGCTGGCGGTTCGCGCTTTTCTGCTATAGATACAGCAACAGCCCCGGTCCTGCACTGGAACCGGGGCTGTACGATTTTACATCCACTTTACGCCATGAAATCCGGCAGGGGCTTGCCCTCCTTCAGCCATTGGTGATACTCGGCGGTAGCGGCAAACTCAACGTCGCCAGCGGAGTTCAGCGCTGTCTCGACCGAATCCTGGATGACACCAATGATAAAGCCGACACCAACGACCTGCATCGCAATGTCATTGGAGATGCCGAACAGCGAGCAGGCCATAGGGATCAGCAGCAGCGAACCGCCCGCAACGCCGGAGGCACCGCACGCGCCCAGTGCCGACATGATGGACAGCAGGATGGCGGCGGGCAAAGAGACCTCCATGCCCAGCGTGTTGGCCGCAGCCAGCGTCATGATCGTGATGGTGATGGCCGCGCCGTCCATGTTGATAGTCGCACCAAGCGGAATAGAGACGGAGTAGATGTCCTTATCCAGGCCGAGCTTCTCACACAGAGACATATTGACCGGGATGTTGGCCGCGGAACTGCGGGTAAAAAAGGCGGTCAGGCCGCTCTCACGCAGACAGCGAAGCACCAGCGGGTACGGGTTGCGGTGCAGATAGATGAAGATGATCAGCGGATTGATGACCATCGCCATCAGCAGCATAGTGCCGACCAGCAAAAGCAGCAGGCGGCCATACTGAGTGAAGATAGACAGGCCGTTGTCCGACACACTGGCGAAAACCAGTCCCATGATGCCGAACGGTGCCAGGTTGATGATCCACCGCACAATGGCAGAAATTGCATCCGCCGTGTTGGCCATAAAGTTCTTAGTCGTGTCACTTCCCAGGCGCTTCATCGCCAGGCCGAACAGGCAGGCCCACATCAGGATGCCGATATAGTTGCCGTTCATGATGGAAGCAACCGGGTTAGAAACAATGTTGGAAAGCAGGGTGTGCATCACATCACCCAGGCCCTGGGGCACCACATCCGCCGTGGCAGCTTCCGCCAGAACCAGCGTCTGCGGGAACAGCTTGCTGGTCACAACGCTGAGCGCAGCCGCCACAAAGGTGGTGAGCATGTACAGCCAGACCACCGTACCAAAGCGGCGGTCCAGCTTGGAGGAGCCCTGCGCCAGTGCACTAGCAACGATGACGAAAACCAGCACCGGGGCAATGCCCTTCAACGCGCCGACAAACAGGCTGCCGAATTCTTCCAGCCATACGGCACCGGGGCAGATCAGTGCCAGCGCCGCGCCGATAAGCAGACCGATGGCAATACGCAGGATCAAGCTGGTCTCGTTGTACTTGGCGGCCAGCGACTTGACCGCCTTGGTGAATTGATTCATGTGAAGCTCCTCTTCCTTATTATAATAGTCGGGCACGTTTTGCAGGGTGTGTGCCGTTTGCAGCCGCCCGCACAGGCGGCTCGCGTGACAATCCACATTATAGCGCATCCCGTGCAGATTGCAAGAGAAGTACAGCTGTAGCGTCTGCAAAAACAGTCATTTTTGGTCGGTGTAGCGCGGGAAAAAAATTGCAAAAAATGTTTTTGTGCGAAGGATAGGTGTATTTGTACTGCGTACATTTCGCAGCTGCATAGGGCAGCAAGTCTACCGCGCCGCAGGGGTCAATGCTCGCCAGCGACCCGGGACGTTTGCAGTCATGGCAAGGCTCCGCGGGCGGATACGGAATCCGCCCCTGCGGTGCGGGGGACGATGCTTGTCATCCCAAACAAATCACTAAAACAAAAAATCCCCGAACAAACGTTCGAGGATTTTGGTGCGGATGAAGGGATTTGAACCCACACTCTTTTAAGGGAACTAGAACCTGAATCTAGCGCGTCTGCCAGTTCCGCCACATCCGCATATTCTTTTCGCCGTAGGCCGTGGCCCTGACGACGTGTATTATTATAACGGCTGGCAGAAGAAATGTCAAGCGATTTTTTGAGAAAAATGCTGCTTTTTTCAGCGAAAAATGCGGTCCTCCGCTTTTCGACGAAAGACCGCATTTTATGAAAAGATTACCAGAGGTTGACGACCTCGTTGTACAGGCCCTCGTAGCTCTTGGCGGAGTTGGACCAGCTGAAGTCACACTCCATGGCGCGCTTGACCAGCACGGGCCAGCCGTCCTTCTGCCAATAGCCTTCCTTGGCGCGCCAGCAGGCCTCATACAGCTCATGGGCGTTGTAGTTGGCAAAGGTAAAGCCGTTGCCGTAGCCGTCGCCGGAGTCGTGGATGGAGTCCTTCAGGCCGCCGGTCTCGCGGATGACGGGGATCGTGCCGTAGCGGCAGGAGACCATCTGGGCCAGGCCGCAGGGCTCGGAGCGGGACGGCATCAGGAAGATGTCGGCACCGGCGTAGATCTGCTGTGCCAGCTTGGCGTTGAAGCCGATGTAGACGCCGACGCGGCCCGGGTTGCGTGCGCACAGCTCGTTGAAGAAGTTCTCATACTGGGCCTCGCCGGAGCCGAGGATGACCAGCTCGATGCCCTGCTGCAGCAGCCCCTCGGCGATGGCCTGAACCAGGTCAACACCCTTGTGGCCAACCAGACGGGTGACCATGGCCATGACCGGGCTGCCGTCCTTATGCAGGCCGAACTCGTCCTGCAGGGCCTCTTTGCAGACAGCCTTGCCCTCCTGGAAGGTCTCGGCGTCGTAGTTTTTGGCAATGTCAGGGTCGGTGGCAGGGTTAAAGACATCGACGTCAATACCGTTCAGAATGCCGCACAGCTTATACTGCTTCTGGCGCAGCAAGCCGTCCAGACCGTGGCTGAACCACGGGTCGAGGATCTCCTGCGCGTAGGTCGGGCTGACGGTGGTGACCTTGTCTGCGCACTCGATGGCGCCCTTCATGAAGTTGGCGCAGCCGTCATACTCCACAACATGGGCGTCACGTGCGCCGATGCCGCAGGTATCCTCGAGAATATCCAGACCATACTTGCCCTGGTAGGCAATGTTGTGGATCGTGAACACCGTCTTGATGCGGCTGAACTTATCCAGATGGCGGTAGTACAGGTTCAGGTAGACGGGCGTCAGTGCAGTCTGCCAGTCATTGCAGTTGATGATGTCCGGCTCAAAGTCGGTGTAGAACAGCATCTCCAGAATGGCGCGGGAGAAGAACGCGAAACGCTCGCCGTCGTCATAGAAGCCGTACAGGCCGCTGCGCTTGAAGTAATACTCGTTGTCGATGAAGTAAAAGACAACGCCGTCGCGCTCGGCTTTGAACAGGCCGCAGTACTGGCTGCGCCAGCCCACGGGCACGCTGAAGTTGGTGACATAGGTCAGCGTATCCTTGAATTTCAGGTCGCCGTACAGCGGCATAACGACGCGGGCGTCGATGCCGTCGCGGACCAGCGCCTTGGGCAGAGCGCCCGCAACATCGGCCAGGCCGCCGGACTTGGCAAAGGGTGCAGCCTCGCTGGCTGCGTACAGGATTTTCATAAGCACCTCCGTGCGAGTTTCACAAAATGAGGGCGAGGGAAAGTCTGGCTCTCCCCCGCCCTCTCATCAAAGTCGTCTCCGGGGAGAGGGAGTTCGACCTCTATGAGCGTTATGTCTCCCCTGTGTCAGCGTTTTGCTGGCGGGGGTATTTTATACGCTGTGGCCCTTGGCGACGAACACCGGGAAGGTGTCGGTGCCGGCCAGCTTCTTGTCCTCGGTGATGTGGACGTTCTTGTCGGTGACGACGTACTCCACATTGCAGTTCGGCTCAACAACGGTATCCTGCATCAGGACGCAGTTCTTGACAACAGCGCCCTTCTTGATCTTGCAGCCGCGGAACAGCACGCTGTTCTCAACGGAGCCCTCGATGACGCAGCCGTCAGCCAGCAGGCTGTTCTTGACAGAGCTGCCCTCCAGGTAGCGGGTCGGGTTATCGTCACGAATCTTCGTGTAGATGGGCGCGGGTCCGAACAGGGCGTCCATGCTGCCTTCCCGGAGCAGACGCATATTCTCGTCGAAGTAGCTCTTCATGTCGGAGACGCGGGCGACATAGCCGTCGAACCGGTAGGCATGGACGTTCAGCAGCTTGAGGTTGCGGGCCAGGATGTCGCGCTCGAAGTAGACGAGGCCGCGGACGGAGGCATCGTGGATCAGGTGGATCAGGCTCTCGCGCTCAATGATATAGATGTTCATGGCGAGGTTCTGCTCACCGATGCGGTAGTCGTTGGACAGAATCTCAACAACACGGTCATTGTCATCCAGACGGATGGTGTAGTTATCACTGCGGGCACCCTCGGGGATGGCGGCGCGGTTGTAAACCATCGTGACGTCAGCGCCGGATTTGACATGGGCATCGATCAGCTTATTGAAGTCGAAGTTCATGGCAATGTAGGAGTCAGACAGGATGACGTAGCGCTCCTTCTGCGCCTCGAGCCAGTTCAGGATGCTGTCCAGTGCGTCCACACGGCCGGAGTACAACTTGACGCTGCGCTCGGCAAAGGGCGGGACGATGTTCAGGCCGCCGCGCTTACGGGTCAGGTCCCACTCACGGCCTGCGCCCAGGTGATCCATCAGAGAGTGGTAGTTTTTACGCACGATGACGGACACGTTGTCGATGCCGGCGTTGGCCATGCTGGACAGCGTGAAGTCGATCAGGCGGTAACGTCCGCCGAACGGGATGGAGGCCATGGAGCGCTCCGCCACCAGTTCGGGAACGAGGTTATCATACGTATTGGCGAAAATGACGCCGAGAGCATTCACATTGCTGTTTACCATTGTTCCTCACCATCCTTTACATCGCTGGAGACCATTGCCTTGGGGCCAACCACTGCGCCCTTGCCGATGACGACGCCGGAGCCGACGGTGGCGACATCGCCGGGCTCGGCAATGTTCAGGCCGCCCTCGGGCATAGCGCCGACGGTGGCGCCCTCCTCGATCGTGACGTTCTCGGCCACGATGCAGTGCTTGACGGACGCACCGGCCTTGATGACCGTGCCGCCCATAACGACGGCTGCTTCCACCGTAGCGCCCTTCTCAACGACTGCGCCGGGGAACAGGATGGAATTATTGACCGTACCGTTGACCTTGCAGCCCTCGGAGATCATCGAGTTGGAGATGGTGGCGTCGCTGCCGATCTGCTGGCAGGGACGGCCCGTGTTGCGGGAGTAGATCTTCCAGTTCTCATCGAACAGGTTGATGCCGGAATGCTTCGGGTCCAGGACCTCCATGTTGGCCTGCCACAGGCTGGAGATCGTGCCGACATCCTTCCAGTAGCCGCTGAAGTGGTACGCATACATACGGCGGCCATCCTTCAGCAGGTTGGGAATGACATTCTTGCCAAAGTCGTTCTCGGAGTTGGGGTCAGCCTCGTCCTCGCTCAGGTATTTCTTCAGGATGTCCCAGTTGAAGATGTAGATGCCCATGGAAGCCAGGTTGGACTTGGGCTCCTTCGGCTTTTCCTGGAAGGCGTTGATGCGGTCATCCTCATCAGTGACCATCAGGCCGAAGCGGGATGCCTCGCTCCATGGCACCTCCATGACGGCGACGGAGAACTCTGCGTTCTTCTCCTTATGGAAGCGCAGGAAGTCAGAGTAATCCTGCTTGCAGATCTGGTCGCCGGACAGGATGATGACATACTTGGGGTCATAGCGGTCAATGAAGGACAGGTTCTGATAGATGGCGTTGGCCGTGCCCTTGTACCAGTCAGAGCCGGAGGCCTGCTGGTACGGCGGCAGAACGTGAACACCGCCGTGCAGGCGGTCAAGGTCCCACGGCTGGCCGTTGCCGATGTACTCGTTCAGGACGAGGGGCTGATACTGGGTCAGGATGCCCACCGTGTCAATGTCAGAATTGACACAGTTGGACAGCGGGAAGTCGATGATACGATACTTTCCGCCAAACGGAACTGCCGGCTTGGCGAGCTTCTGGGTCAGCGCGTACAGACGCGAGCCCTGGCCGCCTGCCAGGATCATTGCGATCATTTCTTTAGCCATAAGATTTCTCCCCTTAAAATTTCGGCAGAATGCCGTTTTTAACATATATCCAAAGACGGCTTACACCGTCGTTTTGGCCTTGGGCGGACGTCCGCGGCGCTTGGGAGCCGCCTCGGTCCCGGCGTCTGCGGCAGGGGCCGCAGTCTTGGCAGTGGTTTTTGCCGTCTTTTTGGCGGCGGGCTTGGCGGGCTTTTCCGCTGCCTTGTTATCCGCCTTGGCGGCGCGCGGCTTGCGGGCAGCGGGCACGCTCAGGTAGAGGGTGGACAGCGGCGGCAGCGTCAGCGAAATATGCTGGTCGAAGCCGTGCATCGGGCCCTTCTTCGTCTTGACCGTGCCGTTGGTCACGCCGGAGCCGCCGTACTTCTTATCGTCGGAGTTGAGGATCTCCTTGTAGCTGCCGGGGTTCGGCACACCCATCTGGTACTCCTTGCGCAGCACCGGGTTGAAGTTGCAGACGACAAGCACCATCTTGCCCGCAGCGTCGCGGCGCAGGAACGCGATGACGCTCTGCTTGCTGTCGTCGGGCACGATCCACTGGAAGCCCTCCCAGCTGTAATCGACCTGCCACAGGGCGGGCGTGTCACGGTAGAAGTGGTTCAGATCCCTGACGTAGCTTTGCAGCTCACGGTGCTTATCGTAGCCGAGCAGCATCCAGTCGAGCGGCTTCTTCTCGTCCCACTCGATAAACTGGCCGAAGTCCTGGCCCATAAAGAGCAGCTTTTTGCCGGGGTGGGCCATCATGTAGCCAAAGAAGGTGCGCAGGTTCGAGAATTTTTCCTCATAATCGCCGGGCATCTTGTTCAGCAGGCTGCACTTGCCGTGGACGACCTCGTCGTGGCTGATGGGCAGCACGAAGTTCTCACTGAACGCATAGAAGAAGCTGAACGTGACCTTGCCGTGGTTGCCGGCACGGAAGAGCGGATCGGTTTTCATGTAGCTGAGCATGTCGTTCATCCAGCCCATGTTCCACTTGAAATTGAAGCCCAAGCCCCCGTCGGACGCGGGCTTTGTGACCAGCGGCCAGGCGGTGGATTCCTCGGCGATCATCATTTTATGCGGATAGCGGCCCAAGATAGCCGTGTTCAGCTTCTGCAGGAAGGCGATGGCCTCGAGATTTTCCTTGCCGCCGTTGACGTTCTGCTCCCACTCGCCGTCCTTGCGGTTGTAGTCGAGGTAGAGCATACTGGCGACAGCATCGACGCGCAGACCGTCCACATGATAGCGGTCCACCCAGAACATGGCGCTGGAGATCAGGAAGCTCTCGACCTCCTTCATGCCGTAGTTAAAGACCATTGTGCCCCATTCCTTGTGCTCACCGCGGCGGGGGTTGGGGTCCTCATAGCAAGGGGCGCCGTCGAACATGTACAGGCCGTAGCCATCCTTCGGGAAGTGGGCCGGGACCCAGTCCAGAATGACGCCGATGCCCGCCTGATGCAGCTTGTCGACGAAGGCCATGAAGTCCTTCGGCGTGCCGTAGCGGCTTGTCGGGGCAAAATAACCCGTGACCTGATAGCCCCAGCTGCCGTCGAAGGGATACTCGGTGATGGGCAGCAGCTCCACGTGGGTGTAGCCCATTTCCTTTATGTACGGGATCAGCTCGTCGGCCAGCTCGGCATAGTTGTAGGGCACGCCGTTTTCGGGGTCCTTCATCTTCCAGCTGCCGGCCTGCAGCTCGTAAATGGACATCGGGCTGTTGATGACATCCCGCTTTTCCTCGTCACTGACCCAGGCGGCATCCCCCCAGGTGTAGCCCTCAATATCATAGACCTTGCTGCCGTTGGACGGGCGGGTCTCGGTATGGAAGGCATACGGGTCAGCTTTATAGACCAGCTCATCCGCCGGGGTGGTGATGCAGTATTTGTAGACATCAAATTGTTTGATGCCGGGAACGAAGCGCTCCCAGATACCGTCCGTCACCTTTTCCATGGGGTGCTCGCCGGGCGTCCAGCTGTTGAAGTCACCCACAATGGAAACGGCCTTGGCGTGCGGTGCCCAGACACGGAACACCGCGCCGGCCTCGCCGTTTTCCTCGCACAGATGCGCACCGAAGTAGCGATAGGCCTCCTGATTGTTGCCCTGCTTGAACAGATAAATGGGCAGATCGGAGCTTTTAGGCGTTTCTTTGCGCTGTTTCAACGTAATCTCCCCTTTTGAGCGGTGCTGTAGTGGATACAGTACACCGACTCTATATAATCTCTGTCTCTATATTACCTGTTTCTTACGGGAAATGCAAGGTCTTTTGTGTAATATTCTGTTAAAATTTTCGTATGTTACCTATTCGTTTTGTACAAATGTTCGACATAAATCGGGCGCTTTTTCGGACAAATGTACAAAAAAAGTCCCCTGCAAGGTGCTTTTTACACTTTGCAGGGGATTTGTGCAATCCGGAAATTATTTTCAGGTCCCGTAGACGTAGTACGGGTTCTCGCCGCTGTAGACGCTGCGGCGGTTCCAGACCGTGTGGGTGGCCAGATATTCGGCCCAGGCATGGTAGCCCGCCGCATTGAAGTGGACGCCGTCCTTCGTGGCGTAGTCGTCGATCTGGCTGCCGTCGGCGGGGTTGGTCAGAGCCTCGCGGATGTTGATATAGTAGCAGCCCTTGCGCAGCGCCATGTTGGCCAGCAGGTCGTTGACCGTGGCAATGCGGGTGTTGTCCAGACCGGGCTTGGAGGCGACCACATCCTCCTGTACGCCGGGAATGGACTGGATATAAATCGTCACGCCGGGGTTCAGCTGCTCACGCAGCATATCAATGAGGCGCTCGTAGTAGGCGATAAAGCTGTCCTCACTGCCCTGCACGACGAGGTTGTTCGTGCCGACAAGGATATAGAGATAATCCGGCTGGCTGGCGGCAATGGTTTCCATCGGGGTCTCGTTCGCACCGGTGACGGCGTTCTTGACGCTGACATTGTTGACAAAGGTCTGCACGCCCGCGCTGACGTAGGTGGCGTAGTGGGCATTGTGGTAGCCCGTATCGTAGATGCCAAGGCCCGACGCGATGCTGTCGCCCGCGAAGGTAACGGTGTTGAAATAGTCGTTCGTCACAGTGCCCAGCATCGGGACGGCCACCATGCGGTGATCGGTGTTGCGGTACTCGGTGTCGATCGTGGCCGCGACTGCCTCGGACTTGTCCCACGCGGCGGTATCGACGTCCGGCAGGATGCGCTGCGGCTCGGCAATGTCTGCCGGGGCTGCCGAGGGGGCCTCGGTGGGCACAGCGGCGGATGCGGCCTGCTCCGGCGTAGCGGATTCCGCCGGGGAAGTCTGAGCCGGGGCACTCTGCCGCGTGAACCAGAAGTAGCCCACGCCGATGCAGAGCGCCGCCAAAACAACGATGAGGATCAGAAACAGTCTGCGCTTGCGGCGCCTGCCTGCGACCTCATTGCGGTAGGTATAAAAATCAGCCATAAAAGCTCCTGTTCTTTACGCAATCAAGTATGTATAGTTATTATACGCCGGAACCGCACCGGGTACAAGTGGCCACAGCAAATTTTACAGACCAAAAAAGGGACGTTTGCAAAAATCAGCTTGACGCTTTTCTCCTGTACCTCTATAATAAGAGTAAGAATAGACGTGACCAATCATCACAGAACGGAGGTCCTGCCCCATGGCATGGATGATCGTATCCGACAGCTCCTGCGAGATCCGCGAGCTGAAAAACCCGGCACCGGGCGTGCAGTTTGCCCTTGTACCGTTTAAAATCCGCGTTGGTGAACGCGAGTATGTTGACCTTGCCACGCTGAACACCCAGCAGATGCTGCAGGCCATGACCGACTACAACGGTGCCAGCACCACCGCCTGCCCCAGCCCCGAGGAATGGGCCGAATATTTTTTGCAGGCGGACAACGTGTTTGCCCTCACTATCAGCAGCAACCTGTCCGGCAGCTACAATGCCGCCATGGCCGCGCGCGAGATGGTGCTGGAGGAGCACCCCGAAAAGAAAATTTTTGTGCTGGACACGCTGAGCTGCTCCGGTGCGCTGGCCGGTGCTGCCGAGCTGGCCAACAAGCTGATCGGCGAGGATCAGGCATTTGACGACATCTGCTTTGCGCTGAAAAAGTTTGCCGATAGCACCCACATCCTGTTTGCACTGGCGAGCTTTGACAATCTGGCCAAGAACGGCCGTGTCAACAGGGTAGTTGGTTTTATCGCAGGCCGCCTGAACATGCGCGTTCTGGGCCGCCGCACGCCGGACGGCAAGATCGACTTTTTCTTCAAGACCCGCGGCGAGACCCGCGTGCTGGCAAAGATTCTGGAGCAGATGGACGAGGACAAATACGATGGTGTCCATCCGGTGCTCATCAGCGAGTGCGGCAATCAGAACGCCGCCCAACTTTTGCATCACGGCATTGAGGCCAAGTGGCCCGGCGCTCCGGTGAAGATCGTGCCCTGCTCCGGCCTGTGCAGCTTCTACGCACAGGATCAGGGCATCATTATCACGTATTGAGGCAAAAATATACCGCCGTGCATGGATTTGCACGGCGGTTTTTGTTTTGCTGGCTTCCCCCTTGGGGGAAGCTGTCAGCGGCCCTGACCGCTGACTGATAAGGGGCAGGTGTACGGCCATCATCCGTTGGCGGGATATAACATATACCCACCCCCTCATCCGGCCTCGGGCGGGGCCTCGGCCACCTTCCCCCGCCCGCGGGGGAAGGCATTCTTACTCCGGCAGCCGCTCCTTCACGAAATCCAGGAACGCCTGGGCGGCGGGGGCGAGGTTCTCGCCGCAGGCGAGACCGATCTCCATCATCTGGTGGGGATTCATCGGGCGCTCCACGACGCCGGGATAGCCGTCCTGGTGGTTGATAGCGTTGTTTACGCTGATGCCCAAGCCCGCCGACACCATGGCATAGGTCGCCGTGATGTCCATCGTGGAATAGCGCGCGTCGGGGCGGGCCTTCAGCTTGTCAAAAATCAGGGTGATGTCGGTCTCCATGCCCGGGTAGCTGTCGATGAACGGCTCGGTCTTCAGGCTTTCCACCGGGAAGGACTCGCGGTCCGCCAGCGGGTGGTTTTTGGGCAGCAGGACCATCAGCTCGTCCTGGCGGATGGGCAGCCAGACCGGCAGCGAGTCACGGTGGCTGATGAGGCAAAAATCCGTGCGGTGATCCAGCAGCATCTCGGCCAGCTCGCTGCTGGTGCCGTTGACGATCTTGATGACCACGCCGGGGTGCCGTGTGCGGAACGCCGCCATCATCCGGGTGACCCACTCATAGTAGCAGTTATACGCCGTACCGATGACAATGGTGCCGCAGTCTGCGCCGCGCACCTTGGCTGCGGTCTGTTCCAGCCGCTCCTGCGCAAACAGCAGCTCACGCACCGACGGCAACAGCTGGCGGCATTCCGCGGTGGGCTGCACGCCGCTTTTGGCGCGGTGCAGCAGGGCAAAGCCCAGCTCCTTTTCCAGCGTTGCCACGCTGCGGCTGATGCCGGAGACCGTGAAACCCATCTCCTCCGCCGCCGCACGCAGGCTGCCGTGGTCGATTGCCTTTAATAAGATCTGCCAGCGTTCTGTATCCATCTTGTACCTCTTGTTGCTATATTTGCAATTTTGTAATTGTGTTACGTTTTCATCAATCATAAGACAGAACGCCGGATTTGTCAAGAGCGGGAGGACGGAAAATAAAAAAGTCTCCCCCGGTTACCAGGGAGACAGCCCCAAGAGACGGAGCTTGGGGTTCATCACTCTTTTATATTCCGCTCCTGCTTGCGCTTCATGCGCTCAAGCAGAGCTGCCTTCTGCTTGTCCCATCTGGCATCGTACTCCGGGGTTGCCGGGTCGATGCAGCGGGCAAAGCTCCAATGCAGGCCGTCGCGGCGGCTCAGCTTAAAGCGCAGATACCAGTGTCCGCAGTAGGGGCAGGCCGCTCTGGTAAAGTAGCCCGTGTTGCCGCGCTTGAGCCAGACCTCGTCGTTTTGCAGCGGCGCGCCGCACTCAGGGCAGAGTGCCTGATACAGCTCGGGCACGCTGCGGTAGTCGTCGTGTTCCATGCGGTTCATGAACAGCTGCACGTCGCGGCCCGTGTTCTCGGCACCGAGCAGCGCCTCGGTCAGCAGCTCCTCCTCCGTCGGATAGGTCGCAAGGCCCTCGGCCAGCGGCAGCTTGCGGCAGACCCTGGCCGTATAGAGCGCGTCGTCCAGTGCGTTGTGGAACGGTTCTTCCTTGGGGATGCCCAGGCGGTCCACAACGCTTTCCAGGGTCAGGCCCTCTCCCTCCTTGCGGGGGTAAGCCTGCAGGAAGATGCGCTGCAGGTCGTACCAGCGGTTCGGCCAGTTTTCATCCAGCCCGACGAGGAACAGGTTTTGCTTTAAAACCGGCACGTCGTCCAGGCCCCACTCGGCCAGCTCGGCATCGTCGCCCGCCCAGTCAAGAAATTTCTGCAAGCCCTCCTTCATCGGCAGGCCCGCGTCCAGGTCGCCCTGGGACAGACCCGTGACCTTGGCGATATGATGCTGCAATTTGCGGAAAATGTGCGGCTTGAGGTTGACCTCAAACGTATCCAGCACGTCGCCGCGGTCATTGATGCGGGCCGCGCCGATCTGAATGATTTCACCGCGCAGCGTCAGTTCCGTGCCGTGATAGAGGAAGGTTTTCGGCTGGTAGCCGATGTTCCATTCCAAATCGAAAACGATCAGATTCACAGGTCAGGTCTCCTCATTCAAAATAAACTTTTCCACTGCCAGGCCCACACCGTCGTGGTCGTTATCGGCGGTCAGGTAGTTAGCTGCGGCCTTGACCGGCGGCTGGGCGTTGCCCATGGCCACGCCCATACCTGCCAAGCGTATCATCGGCAGGTCGTTCCAGCCGTCACCGCAGGCCATCAGGTTGGCGGGGGTCAGGCCCTTGGCGCGCAGCAGAATTTCCAGCGAGGTATCCTTGCCGACGCCGAGGGGCATTGTTTCAATAAAGAAAGGTGCGCTGCGGCAGATGGACAGCTTGCCCGCAAACTCCTGCTGCATCAGCTCCTCAACGTGCGGCATGTCGGCGGGGTCGCCGGTCAGCAGCAGCTTGTTGATGGGGTAGGTCACCTCGGCGGGCAGGTTTTCCACCTTGCGCACGGGGATCTTGTTGATGCGGGCTTCCTCCAGCACATAGGGGGCGTCGGGAACCTCGGTCACGATGCCGTTTTTGTCGTAGGTCAGCGGCACGACGTTCCAATAGCGGCTGAACGTGCAGACCGGCTCGATCAGGTCTGCCGGGAAGGCATGCTGCACCAGCGTCTGTCCGGTCCGGCAGTCGATGATCTTGCCGCCGTTGTAACTCAAAATACAGCCGCCGTACTTTTCGAGCTCGAGCTCCCTGGCCAGCGGCTCAATGCCGACGGTGGGCCGCCCGCTGGCCAGCACGATACAGACACCGCGGCGGGCCGCCTCCTGCAATGCCGCCTTTGTGCGCGGCGTGATGACTTTTTCGGTGTTGGTCAGGGTGCCGTCAAGGTCCAGCGCCAAAACTTTATATTGCATGGTTATTCCCCCGGAATGCAGATTTGTGTATATTGTACTCTAAAATGGGGGATTATGCAAGCATCTTGCCTTCCCCTGTGGGGCTGCGCCCGCAGGCGCGTGTCGGAGTGCAACCGCCGTAGGCGGCTCTTAGCGCGTAGACTGAAGCTGCCCCCGCAGGGCCGGATGAGGGGCATGGTTGCCATTTTTACCCGTTGGTGGGATACCATGGCAGGGTCGGCCCTCATCAGTCAGTGGTCGGAGCCACTGACAGCTTCCCCCGCAGGGGAAGCCGTCTGTTATGATTAGCCATTTCTAACGTATTGACAAGCATTCTCACCTATGCTACACTATCCAAAGCAATAAGGGAGTAGTCAGCGCAGCGGTGGAGCAGCCGCCGCGCAGTTCTGCCAACACAATGAGCGTTTGCTCTGGCTTTACTTTAAACGACGAGACTTATCTGCCCGTTTTCACGGGTGGATAGGTCTTTTTTATTGTCTGCACCCTGCCAAAACGGAGGAGAAAATCATGACTTTATTCGACCTGACCCTGATTGCCGTCAGCCTCTCGATGGACGCATTCGCCGTCTCGATCTGCAAGGGGCTGTCCGTCCGCAAGGTAAGTCTGCAGCACGCTATGATCTGCGGCGTCTGGTTCGGCGGGTTCCAGTTTTTGATGCCTGCACTGGGCTATTTTCTCGGTGACCGGTTTGCCGCGCTGCTGACGAAGTTCGGCCCGTGGATCGCGTTTGTGCTGCTGGCGCTCATCGGTGCAAACATGATCAAGGAGAGCTTTGGCGGCGACGAGCAGCTGGACGACGACTACTCCGCCAAAGCCATGCTGCCGCTGGCCATCGCCACCAGCATTGATGCGTTCGCCGTCGGCGTCAGCTTTGCAGCCATGCAGGTGGACATTCTGCCCGCTGCCGGGCTGATCGGCGTTATCACCTGCCTGCTGTCCGCCATCGGCGTCAAGGTCGGTGCCATGTTCGGCGACAAGTACCGCGCCCCCGCCGAGCGCATCGGCGGCATTGTGCTGATCCTGATCGGTGTCAAGACGCTGCTGACGGGGCTGGGTGTGCTGTAATTTGGTGTACCTGTAGGGGCCGGGCATGCCCGGCCCGCGGCTTACCCGCAAACGCCCGGATGAGCGGGCGGATATGGAATCCGCCCCTACGGCGTGGGGGCGATGCTCGTCATCGCCCCGGAAGCGCCTTGGCTGCCGGAAGCTAACGGGTCGCAGATGTGCGGTCCCTGCAACGCTGCAAGACAAGCAAAAACGCTCCGGGCGGTATGGAACATTTTCCATACCGCCCGGAGCGTCATTTATTATTGTAGGGTTCAGCGCAGCACCAGCTGTCCGTTCCCATCCGCATCCACGGTCAGGGTGTCCCCTGCCGTGTGGGCGCCGCCGATGATCTCCTTCGCGATCATCGTTTCCACATGGGACTGGATGTACCGCTTCAAGGGGCGGGCACCATAGATCGGGTCATAGCCGCCGTCGATGATGGCGTTCTTGGCCGCGTCGGTGACAACCAGTTTCAGCTGTTTGTCCTCCAGACGCTTGCGCAGGTCGGCCAACATCAGGTCAACGATGGAGCCGATTTCGGTCTTGGTCAGGCTCTTGTAGTAGACAATGTCGTCCAGACGGTTCAGGAACTCGGGGCGGAACTGGCGCTTGAGCAGCTGGTCAATGGCGTTTCTGGCCTCGTCAGACAGCTCGTTGCTGCCGTTGGCGCGGCTCTTTTCCAGATCCTCCAGAATCAGGTCGGAGCCCAGGTTCGACGTCAGGATGATGACGGTGTTCTTGAAGTCCACCGTGCGGCCCTGGCTGTCGGTAATGCGGCCATCGTCCAGCACCTGCAGCAGGATGTTGAACACGTCCGGGTGGGCCTTTTCGACCTCGTCGAACAGCACAACGCTGTACGGCTTGCGGCGCACGGCCTCGGTGAGCTGGCCGCCCTCGTCATAGCCGACGTATCCCGGAGGCGCACCGATCAGACGCGAGACGGAGAATTTCTCCATATACTCGGTCATGTCGATACGGACCATGTTCTTCTCGTCGTCAAACAGGGCCTGCGCCAGCGCCTTGGCCAGCTCGGTCTTGCCGACGCCCGTGGGGCCGAGGAACAGGAAGCTGCCGATGGGGCGGTTCGGGTTCGCGATGCCGGCGCGGGAGCGCAGGATAGCGTCCGAGACCTTCTGCACGGCCTCGTCCTGGCCGATGACCCGCTGATGCAGCGTGTCCGGCAGGCGGAGCAGCTTCTCGCGTTCGCCTTCGACGAGCTTGGAGACCGGGATGCCGGTCCAGCGGGCGACGATGTTCGCAATTTCTTCTTCCGTTACGCGGTCACGAAGCAGGCTGGATTCTTTCTTTGCTTCGGCCAGCTTTTCTTCTTCCTCCAACTGCTTTTGCAGGGTGGGCAGCTTGCCGTATTGCAGCTCACCGGCCTTGGCGTAGTCGCCGGTGCGGGTCGCCTTTTCGATCTCGGCCTTGGTGGATTCCACCTCGGCGCGCAGGCTCTGCACCTTGTTCACGGCGTTCTTCTCGTTCTCCCACTGCGCCTTCTTGCTGTTGAAGCTGTCGCGCAGCTCGGCCATCTCCTTTTCCAGCGTAGCCAAACGCTGCTTGGACAGCTCGTCGGTCTCTTTCTTTAAAGAGGCCTCCTCGATTTGCAGCTGGGTGATGCGGTGGTTCATCTCGTCCAACTCAGCGGGCATCGAATCCAGCTCGGTCTTGACCATAGCGCAAGCCTCATCGACGAGGTCGATGGCCTTATCGGGCAGGAAGCGATCCGTGATGTAACGGTCCGACAGCGTCGCGGCGGCGATCAGGGCGGCGTCCTGGATCTTGACGCCGTGGTAGACCTCGTAGCGCTCCTTCAGGCCGCGCAGGATCGAGATGGTGTCCTCGACAGTCGGTTCATTGACCATGACCGGCTGGAAACGGCGTTCCAGGGCCGCGTCCTTTTCGATGTACTTGCGGTACTCGTCCAGGGTGGTGGCGCCGATGCAGTGCAGCTCGCCGCGGGCCAGCATGGGCTTCAGCAGGTTGCCGGCATCCATGGCGCCGTCGGTCTTGCCGGCGCCCACGATGGTGTGCAGCTCATCGATGAACAGGATGATCTTGCCCTCGGACTTCTTGACCTCGTTGAGGACGCTCTTCAAGCGGTCCTCGAACTCGCCGCGGTATTTGGCGCCGGCGACCAGCGCACCCATGTCCAGACTGAACACGGTATGATCCTTCAGGTTTTCGGGCACATCTCCGCTTTCGATCCGCTGCGCCAGCCCCTCGGCGATGGCGGTCTTACCGACACCGGCCTCACCGATCAGCACGGGGTTGTTCTTGCGTTTGCGGGACAGGATACGGATGACATTGCGAATTTCCGTATCGCGTCCAATTACAGGGTCAAGTTTATGCGCCTTTGCCATTTCGACAAGGTCCTGGCCGTACTTTTTCAGGGCATTGTAGGTGTCCTCCGGGTTATCACTCGTGACCCTTTGATTGCCACGCACCGCACTCAGCTGCTTCATAAATTTCTCGGTTGTGATGCCGAAAGTCTTGAAGATTTCGCTGGCAGCCTTGCCGGGCTGCTGCAAAATACCGAGGAATACATGCTCTACGCTGATGTATTCATCCTTCATCTGCTTGGCCTGCTGCTCGGCGGCGTTGAGGGCGCGGTCCAGATCGTTGGAGATGTAAATCTTCTCCGGGTCACGGCCCGAGCCGGTCACGCGGGGCAGCGCCTCGACTTTCTGCAAAGCCGCCTGAGCAAAGGCATTGGCGTCAATGCCGAGGGTCTGCAGCATCTGCGGGATAAGCCCGTCCTGCTGCTGGGCAAGGGCGGCCAGCAGATGCTCCTGCTCTACCGCGTTGTTGGAATATTCCACCGCGATGCGCTGTGCAGCCTGCAAAGCCTCACGGGTTTTCTGTGTCATTTGTTCGATGTTCATAGTGCGTACCTCCTTTAGTGCAGATAGCGCATTGTTCTGGCAGTCTCGCGCGTAAAGTGCTTGGATTTCGCAGTTCAAGAATCAGCTTTTGCAAATTCTGTGTGTTCGTTTTTCTTTAGCACTCTATCCGTTCGACTGCTAATATTGTAGCACATTCACATACTATGTCAATAGGAAAATTGCAAACAAATTGTGAATTTGCAGGAAAAATCATTGGTAAAAGTTGGAGAAACAGTCGGAGGAGAACGGATAGTTAGATATTTTTCAAAATATCTATTGACAGCGGCAGGTGCATAGGAGTATAGTAAATGCATAGACAGTTAGACGTTTATCTAATTGTTTATCAGGAAAGGAGTTGTTCTGTTTGGGAGATGCTTTCAAGGCTCTGGCCGACCCGACGCGGCGGCGCATTTTAGAACTGCTGGCACAGGGCGATCTGACCGCCGGGGAGATCGCCGCACATTTTGATATGACAAAGCCGTCCGTCAGCCACCATCTGAACATTTTAAAAAGTGCGGCGCTTATTACCGATGAGCGCCGTGGCCAGAACATTGTGTACAGTGTGAATCTGACCGTATTTCAGGAATTGATGAAGTGGTTTTATGACTGCGGACTTGTAAAGGGAGACGATAGCAATGAAAAAGAATAAGCTGTTCTGGATTTTAACCGTGGTCTGCGTGCTGAATTTTGCCGCGCACCTGTACTTCTACCCCTCCCTGCCGGACATTGTGCCCACCCACTGGGGCGCTAACGGGCAGGTCAACGGCTGGGGGCCGAAATCCACGGTTTTGATTTTGGCCGCGCTGCCGTTTGCGATGTTGATTTTGTTTGAGGTCATCCGCAAAATCGACCCTAAGCACCAGAATTTTGAGAAGTTCGGCAAGGTATGGAACCTGTTCGTAGTGCTGTTCACCGTGATGATGGCCGCGTTCAGCTGGCTGAGTGAGTTGGCTGTTTTCGGTAAGCTGCCGGACAGCAGCAACCTCGTCAGCATTCTGGTCTGCGGCGGCATCGGCGTACTGTTCATCATCTTGGGCAATTTTATGCCGCAGATCAAGCAGAATTATACCTTCGGCTGCCGCACGCCCTGGGCGCTGAACGACGAGCACAACTGGCAGCGCACCCAGCGCATGGGCGGGTATACCTTTGTCGTTATGGGCATTGTCCTGTTGGTGCTTGCCTTCCTGGGCGGCCTGCTGGGCGACATTGCTACACTGATCGTGCTGCTGGCCGCCGTTCTTGGCGGCAGCGCGTGGATTTATTTGTATTCGTATCTGGTGTATGTGGGGAAGATGAAGTAATTTCTAAAAACGCCGTGTAGGGGCCGGGCACGCCCGGCCCGCGGCTTTCCCGCAAAAGGGCGTTTCCCGTCAGGCTGCGGGCCGCACATGTGCGGCCCCTACATCCTGCTTTATGGTTCGCAGAAAATCAAATAGCAAGCAGCCCGTGCTTCGATTGGGAAGCACGGGCTGTTGTTATGTCTTATTCAATCCCTTTTCAATAAACTCCGGGCCCTTATTTATACAGCTCGACCAGATTCAGCAAAATTTCGACGCCCTGATCCATCTTCTCGGCGGTGATGCACTCGCAGGGGCCGTGGAAGTTGAAGCCGCCGGTGCCGAGGTTCGGGCAGGGCAGGCCCATATAGCTCAGGGTCGCGCCGTCGGTGCCGCCGCGGACCGGGGTCTCGATGGGTTCAAGACCCGCCGCGCGGATGGCCTTGCGGGCGTTCTCGACCAGATGGAAGTGGGGCTGAATTTTCTCCAACATATTATAATAGCTGTCCTTGATGTCCAGCTCCACCGTGCCCGCACCGTAGCGGTCATTCAGGCAGGCGGCAATATGCTGCATCTGGGCCTTGCGGGCGGCAAACTTGGCAGCATCGTGGTCGCGCACGATGTAGCCCAGGTGCGCGGTGGTCACGTCACCCTGCATACTCGTCAGGTGGAAAAAGCCCTCACGGCCCTCGGTGTGCTCGGGGCGGGAGAAGGCGGGCAGCGCGGCGTGGAACTCCATGGCCACGTTCTGCGCATTGATCATCGAGTTCTTGGCGCTGCCGGGGTGGACGCTGAAGCCGTGCACGGTCACGACGGCAGCGGCGGCATTGAAGTTCTCATAGCTGATCTCGCCGACGTCCTCGCCGTCAACGGTGTAGGCGTAGGCCGCGCCGAAGCCCTCGACGTCAAACAGGCTTGCGCCCTCGCCGATCTCCTCATCGGGAGTGAAGCCGATGCAGAGCTTGCCGTGGGGGCGATTTTCTGCAATGATGCGCTCCAGCGCGGTCATGATCTCGGCCACACCAGCCTTATCGTCCGCGCCCAGCAGGGTCGAGCCGTCGGTGGTGATGAGAGTCTGGCCCTTCATCTCGCGCAGGAACGGGAACACCTTGGGGTCCAGCACCGTGCCGGTGGCGGGCAGCGTGACAGCCTCGCCGTCGTAGTTTTCGTGGATCTGCGGCCGGACGTTCTCACCGCTGGCGTCGTCCGCCGTGTCCATGTGGGCGATAAGGCCCAGCGGCGCGGCGCTCTCCTGCCCCGGGGTGGCGGGCAGCGTGGCGTAGACATAGCAGTGCTCGTCCACATGGGCATCGGTCAGGCCCAGCTCCTTCAGCTCCTCAACGAGGATCTTCGCCAGGTCAAACTGGCGCAGCGTGCTGGGGTGGGTGCCGCTGTTGGGGTCAGAGGTCGTGTGGACCTTTACATATTTTAAAAGACGTTCGTAGGCGCGCATGGGCGTGTCCTCCTTGTAAAAAGCATTTTGCTGTGATTTCTTCGCTATTATACCACAAAAAGCAGCAATTTCCAACCCCATGCCCTTTTCAAGCGGGGAATTTTGTGCTAGAATAAATAAGATTATAAAGGTAAACTGCGCCCTTGCGCGGTCAAATATAAGGAGGCCATCATGGCAGACAGCATTTTTAAGGATAAGACCCTACTCATCACCGGCGGCACGGGCAGCTTCGGGCATACAGTGCTCAAGCATTTCCTGTCCACCGACATCGGCGAGATCCGCATCTTCTCCCGCGATGAGAAGAAGCAGGACGACATGCGCCACGAGCTGCAGGCCAACCACCCGCAGTATGCCGGCAAGGTCAAGTTCTACATCGGCGACGTGCGCAACCCGCAGTCCATCCGGGACGCCATGCCCGGCGTCAACTACATCTTCCACGCGGCAGCGCTGAAACAGGTGCCCAGCTGCGAGTTCTTCCCGATGCAGGCCGTGCAGACGAACATCATCGGCACGGACAATGTCCTGCACGCCGCCATTGACGCGGGCGTGGAGCGCGTCGTCTGCCTGTCCACCGACAAGGCCGCCTATCCCATCAACGCCATGGGCATCTCCAAGGCGATGATGGAGCACGTCATCTATGCCAACGCCCGCGTGGCCGCTGAGCGCGGCGGCACGACGATCTGCTGCACCCGCTACGGCAACGTCATGTGCAGCCGCGGCAGCGTCATTCCGCTGTTCATTGACCAGATCCGCGCCGGCAACCCCATCACGATCACCGACCCCAATATGACCCGTTTCCTGATGAACCTGGACGAGGCCGTTGACCTGGTCATGTTCGCGTTTGAGCATGCAAACCCGGGCGATTTGTTCATCCAGAAGTCCGACGCCTCCACCATCGGCGACCTAGCGAAGGCCGTGCAGCAGCTGTTCGGCGACACCGGCACGAACATCATCGGCACCCGCCACGGCGAGAAGCTGTTCGAGACCCTGATGACCCGCGAGGAGCGCCTGCGCAGTGAGGACATGGGCGGTTACTACCGCGTGGCCGCCGATAACCGCGACCTGAACTACGACAAGTTCGTCGTCAAGGGTGAGGTCCACACGATGGCCGACGATTCCCTACACGAGCCACAACACGCACCGTCTGGACGTGGAGGGCACGGTCAGGAAGATCCTGACCACCGACTACGTCCAAAACGCGCTGAAAGAGATGGAGGCCGAAAAGGCATGAAGATCCTTGTGACCGGTGCCAATGGCTTTGTGGGGCGCAATCTCTGCGAGAATCTGAAGGCTGTCCGCGACGGCAAGAACCGTACCCGCCCTGCCTTGCAGATCGAGGACGTGTTTGAGTATGACCTTGACACGCCCCCCGCAGAGCTGGACCACTTTTGTGCGGAAGCCGATTTTGTGTTCAATTTAGCGGGTGTCAACCGTCCCAAAAATAACGACGAGTTCATGCAGGGCAACTTTGGCTTCGCCTCCACCCTGCTGGACACGCTCAAATCTCACGCCAACCGCTGCCCGGTCATGCTGTCCAGCTCGATCCAGGCGACGCTGATCGGCCGCTACGGCGAGAGCGACTACGGAAAGAGCAAGCTGGCCGGTGAGGAGCTGTTCTTCACCTACGGGCAGGAGACCGGCGCGCCGGTGCTGGTCTACCGCTTCCCGAATCTGTTCGGCAAGTGGTGCCGCCCCAATTACAACAGCGCCGTGGCGACCTTCTGCCATAACACCGCCAACGACCTGCCCATCACGGTCAATGACCGCGCCACCGAGCTGGAGCTATTGTACATTGACGACCTGGTGGAGGAAATGCTCGACGCGCTGGAGGGTAAGCCTCACCGCTGCGATTACGACGGTCTGACGCCGGTTTTCCATGACAGTGGGCGCTACTGTGCCGCGCCGGTGACCCACAAAGTCACGCTGGGCGAAATTGCGGACCTGCTGGAAAGGTTCAAGGCTCAGCCCGCAACGCTCGTACTGCCGGAGATTCCGGCGGGCAGCTTTGCAAAAAAGCTGTACTCGACGTATCTGTCCTATCTGCCCAAAGAGAAGGTCATCTTTGACCTGAAAAAGAATGAGGACGCCCGCGGCAGCTTTACCGAGCTGCTCAAAACCGAGAGCTGCGGCCAGTTCAGCGTCAACGTCTCGAAGCCCGGCATCACAAAGGGTCAGCACTGGCACAACACGAAGTGGGAGTTTTTCATCGTGGTTTCGGGCCACGGTCTGATTCAGGAGCGCCGCGTCGGCAGCGGCGAGGTGCTGGAATTTGAGGTGACCGGCGACAAGCCCCAGGCCATCCACATGCTGCCGGGGTACACCCACAACATCATCAATTTGAGCGAGACCGAGAACCTCGTCACCCTGATGTGGGCGAACGAGCAGTTCGACCCGGCCCACCCGGATACATTCTTTGAAAAGGTGTAAAACGGGCGCATTGTAGGGGCGAGCAGTGCTCGCCCGCCCGTGCTCGTTTGCGGCAGCGGCAAACACCCCGGGCGGATATGGAATCCGCCCCTACGGTGTAGGGGTCGATGCTCGTCATCGACCCGGAAGTTTGCCCCGGTCGTAACGTTTCTGCGGGCGAACGATGTTCGCCCCTACATCCCCTGCACATAGTAGCTACTAAGGAGAAAAGTATGTCTGACTACAGCAGCATTTCCTTTAAAAACAACGGCAAGCTGAAATTGCTCATCATCGTCGGCACCCGCCCGGAGATCATCCGTCTGGCCGCCGTCATCAACAAGACTCGCAAATATTTTGATGTTATCCTGGCCCACACCGGCCAGAACTACGACTACAACCTGAACGGCGTGTTCTTCCACGACCTGCAGCTGGCCGACCCCGAGGTCTATATGAACGCCGTCGGCGCGGATCTGGGCGAGACGATGGGCAACATCATCTCGGAGAGCTACAAGCTCATGGCCGCCATCCAGCCCGACGCCGTGCTGGTGCTGGGCGACACAAACAGCTGCCTGTCCGTCATCGGCGCGAAGCGTCTGCATATTCCCATTTTCCACATGGAGGCGGGGAACCGCTGCAAGGACGAATGCCTGCCCGAGGAGACGAACCGCCGCATCGTGGACATCATCTCCGATGTGAACATGGCCTACTCCGAGCATGCCCGCCGTTATCTGGCCGACACCGGCCTGCCGAAGGAGCGTACCTACGTGACCGGTTCCCCGATGGCCGAGGTGCTGCACCAGAATCTGGAAAAAATCGAGGCGTCCGACATCCACCAGCGTCTGGGTCTCGAGAAGGGCAAGTACATTCTGCTGTCTGCCCACCGCGAGGAAAATATCGACACCGAGAAGAACTTTTACCTCGCTGTTCACCGCCATCAACAAGATGGCCGAAAAGTACGATATGCCGATCCTCTACTCCTGCCATCCGCGCAGCCGCAAGCGTCTGGAGCAGAGCGGCTTTAAGCTCGACAAGCGCGTCATTCAGCATGAACCTCTGGGCTTCCACGACTACAACTGCCTGCAGATGAACGCCTTCTGCGTCGTGTCCGACTCCGGCACGCTGCCCGAGGAAAGCAGCTTCTTCACGAGCGTCGGCCATCCGTTCCCGGCGGTCTGCATCCGCACCTCCACCGAGCGCCCCGAGGCGCTGGACAAGGCCTGCTTCATTCTGGCGGGCATCGACGGCGACCACCTGCTGCAGGCCGTGGACGTGGCTGTGGAGATGAACCGGAACGGCGACCTCGGCCTGCCCGTGCCCAACTACGTAGACGAGAATGTCTCCGACAAGGTCGTCAAGATCATCCAGAGCTACACCGGTGTTGTCAACAAGATGGTGTGGCGCAAATACTAAGCGACAGGAACACGATATATTATGCGCATACTGGTAGTGACCCAGCATTTCTGGCCGGAAAATTTCCGCATCAACGATATTGTCGAAGGCTTCGTGCAGGACGGTCTCTCCGTGGACGTACTCTGCGGTCTGCCCAACTACCCGAAGGGCGAATGGTTCGACGGCTACAGCGCCGACGGCCCGTTTGAGGAAGTCTACAAGGGTGCACGGGTGTTCCGTGCGCGGGAGATCCCCCGCAAGGGCAACACCGGCAAGACGATTTTTCTGAACTACGTCAGCTGGCCGCTCTACGCGGCGGGGGCGTTAAAGCGTCTGCCCGGCGGGTACGATGCGGTGTTCTGCTTCAACACCAGCCCCGTGCTGATGTGTTGGCCTGCCATCCGGTATGCAAAAAAGCACCATATACCGTTCACGAATTACGTCCTTGACCTCTGGCCGGAGAATCTGTACAGCGTGCTGCCGGTCAAAAACAGGTTTATGCGCTGGGTCGCGCAGTCGGTCAGCGACAGCCTGTACAGGCGCTGTGACCGGCTGATCGCCATGAGCGGGCCGCTGCAAGAGCGGCTGTGCGCTCGCACCGGCAAGAGCACGGCGGACGTGGCGGTCATTCCGCAGTACTGCGAGGATTTCTATGCCGTGCCGCAGCATGACGCGGCGCTGGAGGCACAGTTTGCGGGGCGGTTCAACATAGTGTTCACCGGCACGTTCACCCCGGCGCAGAGCCTGGACATGGTGATCCGTGCCGTGCTGGACGCCCGCGCCGCCGGGGCGGAGCACCTGCATCTTCTTCTGGTCGGCGACGGCATGAGCCGCGAGGCTTTGCAGAAACAGGCTGCCGACCTGCACGCCGGGGACGCCGTGACGTTTTACGGCAGTGTGCCCGCCGCTGATGTGCCCCGGTTTACGGCGCTGGCCGACGCGCTGCTGATCTCGCTTTCCGACTCACCCGATCTGGGACTGACCGTTCCCGGCAAGCTGGCCAGCTACATGGCCGCGGCCAAGCCGGTGCTGGCCTCGATGAACGGCGCGGGCTATGCGGCAGTCCTGGAGAGCGGCGGCGGGCTTGTCAGCCCGGCCTGCGACCAGGCGCTGGCGGACAATATGCTGGCGCTGTACCGCATGACCGACGCCGAGCGGGCCGCACTGGGCGCGAAGGCAAAGGCGTATTACACCGCCCACTACCGCCGTGCCGAGCTGCTGAAGCGGCTGGAGGAGTTTACGGTCAAAGGCGTTTGAGCGGAACCGCGTTGCAGGGGCGAGCATTGCTCGCCCGCAGCCGTGTGCAGCAGCGGCAGGTTCCCCGGGCGGATATGGAATCCGCCCCTACGTTTCCTTTTGCAAATCGCTCTGCGGTTTTCTCCCTGCCTCCCTCTGGGAGGGAGGTGGCCCCGCAGGGCCGGAGGGAGAGAACCTTGCCACGGCCCGAAATGTTTCGGATAACCGCAAGGTTCTCTCCCCCACCGCCTGCGGCGGAGCCCTTCGGGCCCGGCCCCTCTGTCGCTACGCGACATCTCCCCACGCTGCGGGAGTCACCCTCCCAGAGGGGGCCAAGGGCGCCGTCCCCGTTTCCAAAATGCTACACTACCCAAATTGAGAGGTACACCCCTTTGGATAAAAAAGTTCTTGTTATCATCCCGTGCTACAATGAGGAGGATAACATCGTCAATACGGTGGAAAATCTGCGCGCGGAATGCCCGGAGGTGGATTTTCTCGTCGTGAACGACTGCTCTACCGACAGCAGCGCCGAGCTGCTTCGCAGGCATCATTACCCGTTCCTGGACCTGCCGGTCAATCTGGGCATCGGCGGCAACGTGCAGTGCGGCTACCTGTACGCCGTGCGCAACGGCTACGATGTGGCCGTGCAGATGGACGGCGACGGCCAGCATGACCCCGCCTACCTGATGGAGATCGTGCAGCCCGTGCTGGACGGCGAATGCGATATGTGCATCGGCAGCCGCTTTGTCAAAAAAGAGGGTTTCCAGACCAGCTTTATGCGCCGGGTCGGCATCCGGTTCTTGAGCGGGCTGATTTTCCTGCTGTCCGGGCATAGGGTGCTGGATGTGACCAGCGGCTTCCGCGCGACCAATGCGCGGATGACCGCCTATTTTGCCCGGCACTACGCCATTGACTACCCGGAGCCGGAGGCCGCGCTGGCCGCGATTTTGGCGGACTTCAAGGTGGCCGAGGCCCCCGTCATCATGCGGGAGCGGCAGGGCGGCGTGTCCAGCATCCACAGCTTCAAGAGCGTCTACTACATGATCAAGGTCTCGCTGGCGCTCATCATTGACCGTTTGTCCATCCGCAAAAGCAAGGGGGGCCGCGCATGACCGCACAATTACAGCTGTTTATGATTCTGGGCGCGGTGGTGCTGCTGCTCATCATCTTTGCGTTTTTGAAGCGCGGGCTGATGAGCGTCAAGTACAGTCTGCTTTGGCTTGCGCTGGCCGTCGGGCTGGTCATTGCGGCGGCGTTCCCCTACGTGGTCTACGTGCTGCGCGACCTGTTGGACATTGAGATGCCGGTCAATCTGGTGTTTTTGTTAATGTTCTGCTTTGTGCTGGTGGTACTGCTCTCGCTGAGCATTGCCATCAGCCAGCTGGCCGACAAGTGCAAGCGGCTGACCCAGGCCAACGCCATGCTGGAAAAGCGCGTGCGCGACCTGGAAGAAAAGAAATAATTGCGGAGAATAGGAATCATGACGATAACTTGGGAGCAGGTCCTCGCCTTCCTGTGCGAGGATCAGACCATGGCAATTACCTCGCTGTTGTTCCTCGCCTTTTTTGCGGCAGTGGCGCTCATCAACTATGCCCTGCCCCGTGTGCTGCGGCCCTACTTTCTGCTGGCCGCCAGCTACGGCTTCTTCTGCTATGACCCCGTCAACCGCCCGCTGGTCTGGGTGATCGCCGCCGCCACGGTGCTGACCTGGCTGTGTGGCCTGATCATCGGCAAGGTCAGGGCCAAGCCCGTGCGGGTGCTGGCACTGGCTGCGTCGGTGGGGTTCGGCATCGGCATCCTTGTCTACTACAAATACTGGAACCTGCTGGCGGACACAGTGGGCGGCAGCATCCTCTCCCACCGGGAGAATCTGCTGGCCCCGCTGGGGTTGAGCTACTTCACGTTTGCGGCGATGAGCTACACCATCGACGTCTACAAGCGCCGCTGCCGGGTCGAGACAAACCTGCTGCACTACGCGCTGTTTGTCAGCTTCTTCCCCACCCTCATCAACGGGCCCATTGAGCGCTATCCCCAGATGCGCCCGCAGATCCGGAAAAGCCGCCGGTTCAGCTATGGCCGCTGCGCGGGCGGCGCGTTCCGTATGCTGTGGGGCTACACCAAAAAGATGGTCCTTGCCGACAACCTGAGCCACTATGTCTCGCTGGTCTACGGCGATGTCGGCAGCATGAGCGGCCCGAACCTCGTGGCCGCCACGGTGCTGTTTGCCGTGCAGCTGTACATGGACTTTTCCGGCTGCTGCGACATTGCCCTGGGCGCGGCGCGCATTCTGGGCTATGACCTGATTGAGAACTTCCAGTCCCCGTTTGAGGCGCGGACCTTCAACGATTTCTGGCGGCGGTGGCATATCTCGATGACGAGCTGGTTCCGCGACTACGTCTATTTCAGCCTCGGCGGCAGCCGCTGCGCCCCGTGGCGGCACTACTTAAACATCGTCATCGTCTTTGTCTGCTCCGGCCTGTGGCACGGCGCGGACTGGCGGTATCTGGCGTGGGGCCTGTTCACGGGTCTGTTGGCCGCCTTCGGTGTCATGACCGCTAGGGCGCGGCAGAGAATCAACCGCTATAACCCGCTCTACCGCATGGGCTGGTTCAAGGTATTCTGGCAGTGCCTTTTCACCAATGCGCTGTTCTGCCTGACGCTCGTGTTCTTCGCGTCGGCTATCTACAACACCGATCCGTTTGCCGTGTACGGCTCGCTTTTACAGGGCTGGGACGGTCTGACAGGGTCGTGGGCGCAGGTGTCGAATCTCATCTACAGCAGCGGCATTGATGGCCGTTTGCCTGTCGTGCTGCTGTTTGGCTGCTTCGTCGTCTTTGCGGCGGAGCATAAGGGCCGCAGCGTCGCCCGCTGGATCCGCCAGCAGGTCTGGCCGCTGCGCTGGACGCTCTACTACGGCATGGCTGCAGCGATTCTGTTCTTCGCCGCCTTCGGCCAGTCGGCGTTCATCTACCAGCAGTATTGAGAAAGGCGGTGTATCATGGCGAAATCCCCTACCCCGATTCCCGCACCGCCGGTCAAGATCCACCGCGGTGCCCCCGGCAGCGCACCCGCCCGGCAGCGCCGCCGCAGAAAGAAGGTCAACCCGTTCGTGCTGTTCCTGCGCGGGCTGGCACGGCGGCTCTACTTCGGCATCAAGACGGCGTTCAAGTTCCTGCTGTTTGTGCCGGTGCTGGTGTTCATGGTGGCGTTCAGCTACAATGTGGACCGCAGCGGTCTGTTCCAGGGCGCGCTGGCCCCCCGCCGCATCGTCGACTTGATGCTCCAGGGCTACGACGTTACAAACTTCGAGCAGATGGACGAGCGCGAGGTGGTACAGTTATTTGCACAGGATGTGCCCGAGACGCCCGAAGCCATCGGCATCGGCTCAAGCCGTGTTCTGCAGTTCAACCGCGAGAACACCGGCGTCGAGAGCTTCTTCAACATGGGCGTCACCGGCGCGGACGTGCGCGACAACATGACAAGCTACTACAAGATGGTCACCTACGGCAAGGCCCCGAAGGTTCTTTTGTGGAGCATAGACCCGTGGGTGTTCTACGGCAGCGAGGCCGCGTTTGACGCGCGCGCCGACGCCGACCTGTACAACGAGTTCCTGACGAAGGTCCTGAACGTGCCCACCGATTACGAGGAGCCCGACAAGGTCGAGCTGTGGAAGGCGCTGGCCGACCCGGCGTACTTCCAGGGCAACGTAGACTACTACATAAAGAACCGCGGGCAGGCCACCGTCACCGACGACGAGGGCAACACGATAGAGTTTAACCCCGTCGAGGGCGACCCCTACAACCAGACCACGACGATCAAGCGGTCCGACGGCAGCGTTTTGTACGATGTAGCGTTCCGCAATCAGACCGAGGACCAGATCCGCACGCTGGCCGCCGAGGCCTGTATGAGCTTTAACAGCGTACACATGGAGGGCTTTGACGAGCTGAGCCAGACTCAGATCCAGGCGTTCGACTCCTTCGTCAGATACGCCCAGTCGCAGGGCACAACGGTCATTCTTGTGCTGTCGCCGTGGCACCCGTATCTGTACGGCTACCTGCTGACCGAGCCGGAGAACCACAAGGGCTTCTTCCAGGTGGAAAACTGGCTGCGGCAGTACTGCGCCGACAACAACGTGCCGATTTACGGCAGCTACGACCCCGCGTGCATTGAAGGCTTGCAGGAGACAGACTTCTTTGACGGTCTGCACTGCGGCGGCACCGGCATTGCCCGGTTCTTCCCCGGCATCCCCCAGGCCCTGAGCGACCTGCAGAACGGCACACTGGCCAATCCGCTGGACGTACACCCCCGTACCAGCCTGGAGGACCCCAACGCACAGCCCGCCGAGGGCGAGACCCCCGACGGTGAAGTAACCCAACAGGAGGGATAACTATGGCATTCATTGAGATCGGTTTCACCACAAAGCGCCCGCTGATCCTGGGCCGCGGCGGCTTTGGCACCCAGCTGAACGACTGGCTGATGGACGAGGGCTGGGGCAGCGCGGACTTTCTGGACGACAACGCCCCCGACGCCGTGGGCGGCCTGCGGGATTACGTTGACCCCGCGATTTTGAAGCGCGGACGCCCCGCCTTTGTGGCGCTGGGCGACAACAAGCTGCGCGTCGAGCTGCTGCAAAAGCTGGCAGCCGCGGGCTACAGCACGCCGGTTTTTATCAGTGACGCCGCGTCTGTCAGCCCCAGCGCCGTGCTGGAGCCGGGCTGCATCATCCTGCCGCAGGCGTATGTCGGTGCGGACGCCCATCTGGGCGTGGGCTGCATCGTCAACGCGGGAGCCATCGTAGACCACAACGCCCATCTGGGCCGCGGCGTGCATGTAGCTCCGGGCGGCATCGTCAAGGCCAGCGCAGAGGTCGCCGACTTCGGCAAGGTCGATTCCGGCGAGATCGTGCGCTCCCCGTGGGAGAACCAATAATGCTCCAGCGCCGCGATTATATTGACGAGCTGAAGGGCCTTGGCATCCTGCTGGTTGTGCTCGGCCATTTTATCGAACAGTACCGCATGGGGCATTCCTTCGTCAGTGCGTCGTTTTTCTGCATCTATGCGTTCCACATGGCGCTGTTCTGCATCTGCAGCGGGCTGGTGGCGCGGTTCAACCCGCGCAAGCTGGTCACACAGCAGCTGTGGCTGTACCTTGTGGGGCAGACGCTGATGCTGGCGTTCCGTGCCGCCGTTCTGCGGGAAAATTTTGCCGAGACGGGCGGCCTGCTGGCCGCGTGGCTGCTGCCGTGGCGGCATATATGGTATCTGTACGCGCTGATCTTCTGGCATCTGACACTGCCGGTTCTGTGCCGGCTGCGGGACAGGCTGGGGCTGGCCGGTTCCTGCCTTGGCATGGCACTGGCCGTGGGGCTGGCGCTGGCTGCCGGGCTGGTGGACTGGCCCTTCACGCTGGTGCGGGTATTTGCATTCTACCCGTTTTATGCGTGCGGGGTGCTGCTCCGCCCGCAGCTGGACAGGCTGGCCGCGTTTGCGGCGGAGCACCGCCCGGTGCGGCTTGTGGCTGCGGCGGGGCTGGTGCTTGGCTATGGAGCGTATTTTCTCTGGGTGCTGCGGGCTGACCCGATCATGGACCACAGCGCAGAGCTGTTCCACGATGTGAGCTATGCGGGCGGCGACAGGGTGCAGTACCGGGTCGTGTTCTACCTCGTGGGCATCGCGACGACGGCGGCGCTGACTGTGCTGGCCAGCCGTTGGCATCTGCTGGCCGGGCTGGGGCGGCACACGCTGGCGATCTATCTGCTGCATCTGCCGGTGCAGGCGCTGCTGGTCGAGCTGGGTCTGTACGACCTTATGCGCGGGAAGGCGACGATTGTCGTTGTGCTTTGGTCCGTGCTGCTGGCTGCGGTGACGCTGGCCGTGCTGAACCTTAGCCCGGTGCAGCGGGCGTGTGACGCGGTGGCGAATTGCTGGTACAAACGAAAATAACCTCTGCTGGCGGCAGTCTCTTGAAAAAGGGACTGCCGCTTTTGTCTATTCTACACAAAAATGCGGGTGGGATTTCTGCTTGACATTCCCCACTACATTGCAATACAATATAGTCAGAGAACATGGTAATGCAAGGTAGTCAGAGGAGGTGAGCCGGTGTTTGACCAGGCACAGCTGCGCAAGGGCACGCTGGAAGGCTGCATTTTAAAGATCATTGACCGGAAACCGACCTACGGCTATGCCATTGCCACCACCTTGCGGGACAGCGGGTTTGCCGACCTGACCGAGGGCACACTCTATCCCCTGCTGCTGCGGCTCGAGCGCAAGGGGCTGATTGCCGCCGAGTACCGCGCGGGTTCCGGCGGGCCGAGCCGCAAGTATTACCGCCTGACCCCCGACGGGGTGCAGTACCTTAACGAATTTACGGAGGCATGGCAGAACGCCAGCGACACTGTGAACCGCATTTTGCACGACAAGGAGGGCTGAACCATGAAAACAATGCGCAACGAATACCGCGACTTGAAAAAAGAGAACGACCTGATTTTTTCAACGCTGGCAGAGTACGACCGCGACACCATCACGGAATCATCAGCGTGGTAGACAACACACGCGGCATTGGGTACGAGATCGAGCTGATCCGCAAGGACCTGATTGCGATGGCGGCACAGGCCGAGGCCCGGCGCGACTATCTGCCGTCGGTCATCGGGGATGTAGATGTTTTTAAGCGGAATCTGCTGGCAAGCATGCCCAGACCCAAGCTGGCAGACTACATGGCAGACAGCCTTGTGTGGCTGTGCACGTTTGCGTTGGTTTCCACCGCGACCTATACGGTGATGGGGCGGGCGTGGGACTGCTATTACGACGCGGTCTGGCTTGTGCTCTGCATTGCCATTATGATGCCCAGTGCGTGGCTGCTGCAGCGCATTGTCCCCGCCGAGTGGGCGGCTTCCACCGAAAAAGGTGTGCGGTACGGTGCCATTACAGCCGCCATGATGCTTTTGTGGTTCGTGGAGTTTTGGTTCGTCGACAAATGGATCACGCCGCTGCTGCCCGCGGTGGGCCTGCCCAACCTTGCGGCAGTCATCCTGTTCGGCGCGGCACTGGCAGCGCTGCTTATCTGGCGCAACCATCGCCGCAACGAGCTTGCCGAAAAACGGCCCTGGCGGGATGTGATGGAGAAATAAAAGCGTCCCCCGATGGTGCGGAACCATCGGGGGACGCTTTGCCTTCCCCTGCGGGGGAAGGTGGCCGAACGCAGTGAGGTCAGATGAGGGGCGAGCTTTCCGCAATTGCCCATAAACGGATTGCTGCGGGAAGGTCGCCCCTCATCAGTCACCTTCGGTGACAGCTTCAGTCTACGCGCCAAGTGCCGCCTACGGCGGTTGCGCTTCGACACGCGCCTGCGGGCGCAGCCCCTCGGGGGAAGCCTTTTAAATATGCTCCAAAATCTTGTTGCCCATCTCGGTGCAGCCTACCCTGGTGCAGCCGGGAGCCATCATGTCGGCGGTGCGGCAGCCCTCGTCGAGAACAGCGTTGACAGCCGCCTCGATCTCGTCGGCCTCGGCGGGCATATCGAAGCTGTAGCGCAGCATCATGGCCGCGGAGAGGATGCAGGCAATCGGGTTGACGACGTCCTGCCCGGCAATATCGGGCGCAGAGCCGTGGATCGGCTCATACAGGCCGCAGGTGCCCTCGCCCAGCGAGGAGGACGGCACCATGCCGATGCTGCCGGTGATCTCACTGGCCTCGTCGGAGAGAATGTCGCCGAACATATTTTCCGTCACAATGACGTCAAACTGCGCAGGGTTCTTGCAGATCTGCATGGCGCAGTTGTCCACGAACATCTCGCTGTACTCGACCTCGGGGTACTCGGCCTGCAGGCGGTGCATGACGGCGCGCCACAGGCGGCTGGTGTCCAGCACGTTGGCCTTATCCACACAGGTCAGCTTTTTGCGGCGCTTCATCGCCGTCTCAAAGCCGATGCGGCCAATGCGCTCGATCTCGTGCTCGGAGTAGGGCATCGTGTCAATAGCGACCTTCTCGCCGTTCTGCTCGATGGTCTTATGCTCGCCGAAGTAGACGCCGCCGATCAGCTCACGCACAACGATGAAATCAATGCCCTGGTCAACGATGGACTTTTTCAGCGGGGAGGCGTCCGCCAGCTGCGGCCAGATCTTGGCCGGGCGGTTGTTGGCGTAGAGGCCCATGCCCGCGCGCAGGCGCAGCAGCCCCTTCTCGGGGCGCTGGTCGCCGGGCAGACCCTCCCACTTGGGGCCGCCGATGGCACCGAGCAGGACGCTGTCAGAGCTTTTGCACTTTTCCAGCTCCGACGCGGGGAGCGGGTCGCCGAACCTGTCGATGGCCTCGCCGCCCATGTAAGCGCGGGTGTAGGTGAAGGTGTGGCCATGCCTGGCCGCAATCTTATCCAGGACGCGCACCGCCTGGGTCACGATCTCGGGGCTGGAGCAGTCGCCGTAGATCAGAGTGATGTTTTTCTGCATAGTTCTGTTCTCCCTCTCGTTGCTATTGTAGGGGCGGGACATGTCCCGCCCTCAGCCTTTCCATCACAGCACTTTTGCCGTAAAGCCGCGGGCCGGGCATGCCCGGCCCCTACAGGGCATCAGTCCTTCAAGCTGTTCATCAGGCCGCCCTTGGCGATGATGTTCTGGATGAACGGCGGGAACGGGGCGGCCTGGAAGGTCCGGCCCGTCGTCTCGTCGGTGATGACGCCGGTGTCAAAGTCGATGCTGACCGTGTCGCCCTCGCTAATTGCCTCACTGGCGGCGGGGCATTCCAGAATCGGCAGACCGATGTTGATGGCATTGCGGTAGAAGATGCGGGCAAAGCTCTTGGCGATGACGCAGCTGATGCCGGATGCCTTGATGGCAACGGGCGCGTGCTCGCGGGAGGAGCCGCAGCCGAAGTTCTCGCCGCCGACCATGATGTCGCCCGCCTTGACGCGGGTGACGAAGGTCTTGTCGATGTCCTCCATGCAGTGGCTGGCCAGCTCGGCCTCGCTCTGGGTGTTCAGGTAGCGGGCCGGGATGATGACGTCGGTGTCAATGTTATCGCCGTATTTGAAAACAGGACCTTTTGCGTTCATAGCTCAAACCTCCCTCGGGTCAGTGATGTAGCCGGTCAGTGCGCTGGCCGCCGCCGTGGCGGGGCTGGCGAGGTAGACCTCGGAATCCACATGGCCCATGCGGCCCACGAAGTTGCGGTTGGTGGTGGAGACGCAGCGCTCCCCCGCCGCCAGAATGCCCATGTAGCCGCCCAGGCAGGGGCCGCAGGTGGGCGTCGAGACGATGCAGCCCGCGTCGATGAACGCCTCGGTGTAGCCGCGCAGGATGCACTCCTTGTAGACGGCCATCGTGGCGGGGATGATGATGCCGCGCACTTCCTTAGCAATGTGTCTGCCCTTCAGAATCTCGTAGGCGGCCTCCATGTCCTCAATGCGTCCGTTCGTGCAGGAGCCGATGACGATCTGGTCGATCTTGATGTCTTTGCCCTCTTTCGCAAGGTGGGTGTTCTCCGGCAGGTGCGGGTAGCTGACCGTCGGCTCGAGCGCGTCAAGGTCGATGACGATGCTGCGCTCATACTCGGCGTCGGGGTCGGCCTCGTACTTGACCCACGGGCGCTGGCTGCGGCCCTTCAAATATGCCTCGGTGATTTCATCCACCGGGAAGATGCCGTTCTTGGCACCGGCCTCGATGGCCATATTGCAGATGCAGAGGCGGTCCTCCATCGTCAGGGACTTCACACCGTCACCGACGAATTCCAGGCTCTTGTACAGTGCACCGGAAACGCCGATCTCACCGATCAGATGCAGAATGACGTCCTTGCCTGTGACAGGCTTGTGCAGCTGACCCTTGAGCTCGACCTTGATGGCGGCGGGGACCTTGAACCAGGCCATGCCCTTTGCCATACCGGCGGCCATATCCGTGGAGCCGACGCCGGTGGAGAACGCGCCCACCGCGCCGTAGGTGCAGGTGTGGCTGTCCGCGCCGATGATGCAGTCGCCCGCGGTCACGATGCCCTTTTCGGGCAGGAGCGCGTGCTCAACGCCCATCTGGCCGACGTCGTAGAAGTTGAGGATGTCGTACTTGTCTGCGAACTCGCGGCACTGCTTGGACTGGGTCGCGCTCTTGATGTCCTTATTGGGGACAAAGTGGTCGAGCACAATGTTGACGCGGGTCTTATCAAAGACGGAATCAAAGCCCGCCTTGTTGAACTCATTGATGGCAACCGGGGTCGTAATATCGTTGCCGAGCACGATGTCGAGCCTGGCGTTGATGAGCTGGCCCGCCGTAACGGCTGCTTCCCCGCAGTGGGCCGCTAAGATTTTCTGGGTCATGGTCATGCCCATGGTCGTGTACCTCCGTTTTGTTGGGATGAGGGATGTTTTCTAAATAATAAAGAATAAATAAGAAATAATAAATATGGTGGAGTTTTTGCCCTTATGGGCAAAAACAAATCTCGTAGGGGCGGATTCCATATCCGCCCGTGGCACTGTCCGCAGTTGAGCGGGCGCATATAGAATGCGCCCCTACGGGAGTCTTTTTTTGAGCGGAGCGCAGCGACGCGGTCCACAAAATTTATTATTTATTATTTCTTATTTTTTATTTGCTGTCTGCTCACTTATTGTTAATAGCGCTGACTAAAGCCTTAATGCCCGCCACGATAATATCGGTGTGGGTACCGCAGCCCCAGGTCTCCTCGCCGGAGGCCCATTTCAGGCCGACGTAGGAGCAGGCGCGGGAGTTCGTGTCGGAATCCAGGGCGTGCTCGCTGTAGTGTACGAGCGTAAAGTGCATTCCGGTCTGCTGCTCGATGGCCGTGGCAACGGCATCCAGGCGGCCATTGCCGGTGGCTGTGCACTTGACCGTGCTGCCGCCGCCGGTGACGACGACATTTGCCGTAATGCTGCCGTCCGAGTTCTGGATGAAGTGCGCGTCCGGCACATTGAGCGGCTGGGTGTGGTTGAGGTAGCTGTTCTCAAAGACGCCCAGCACCTCTTTCACGCTCAGCTCGCGGTGCTCGTGGTCGCTGACGTCCTTGACGCGGTAGCCGAGGTCCTCGCGCATCTTCGGCGGCGGATTGTAGCCGTAGTTCTGCTGCAGCAGGAAGCCGATGCCGCCCTTGCCGCTCTGGGAGTTGATGCGGATGACGTCGGCATCGTAGGTACGGCCAATATCGTGCGGGTCAATGGGGATGTACGGGCAGGTCCACTGGTGGAGCTGCTTCTCTTTGCGCCAGGTCATGCCCTTGGCGATGGCGTCCTGATGGCTGCCGCTGAACGCCGCGAACACCAGTGCGCCCGCATAGGGCGTGCGCTCATAGACGTGCATCCGGGTCACGCGCTCATAGACCTCGCAGATGGCGGGCATATTGCTGAAATCAAGGTGCGGGTCTACGCCGTGGCTGTACATGTTCATGGCCAGCGTAATGGCATCGACGTTGCCGGTGCGCTCACCGTTGCCGAACAGGCAGCACTCGATGCGCTGGGCACCGGCCAGGACGGCCAACTCGGCGTCGGCAACGCCGCAGCCGCGGTCATTGTGCGGATGGGTAGACAAAATAACGCTGTCACGATATTTCAGGTGCTTGGAGCACCACTCGATCTGGTTGGCGTAGATGTGCGGCATGCTCATCTCCACCGTGACCGGCAGGTTGATGATCATGGGGCGGTCCGGCGTGGGCTGCATGACGTCGAGAACGGCGTTGCAGACCTCGACGGCGTATTCCGGCTCGGTGCCGGTGAAGCTCTCGGGGCTGTACTCGAACAGGAAGTTGCCCTCGTACTCCTCGCTCAGCTGCTTGACGAGCTTGGCACCATCGACGGCGATCTTTTTGATCTCCTCCTTCGACTTTTTGAATACCTGCTCACGCTGGGCGACGCTGGTGGAGTTGTAGAAGTGGATGATGGCACGGGGCGCACCCTTGACGGCCTCAAACGTCTTGCGGATGATGTGGTCGCGGCACTGGGTCAGGACTTGCACGGTCACGTCCTGCGGGATGCGGTTGCCGTCGATCAGGGTGCGCAGGAACTCATACTCGGTCTCGCTGGCAGCAGGGAAGCCGACCTCGATCTCCTTGAAGCCGATTTTGACCAGCATATCGTAAAATTCGAGTTTTTCCTCCAGGCTCATCGGCACGATGAGGCTCTGGTTGCCGTCGCGCAGGTCCACGCTGCACCAGGCCGGGGCCTGCTCGATATGGTCCTTCTGGGGCCACTCATAGACATGGCCGGGCTCTACCGGCGGCGGATAATACCCTACACTGTACTTGGTTGCGTCCATCATAATAAAACTGCCTCCTTCAAAGCGTTCGGTTCGCGCTTTGAAGGAGGCATACATAAAACCGTCCCCCAAAGGCGAAAGACCTTTGAGAGACGGGAGCAAGATCAACGTTGCTGTACCCGCGGTACCACTCTCATTGCTGTAAAACAGCCGCTCTGTACGATCAGCCCGTGGGCGAATCGCGCCTGCATGATAACGGTCAGGTTCCGTCCGCGCCTACCTGTCAGCGCGGCTGCTCCGGGGCCAGTATACAGCGCCTGCCATACCGCCTTGCACCGTCCGGCGGCTCTCTGAAATGGGATGAGTGCTGCTTTCTCCCCTTCACTGCATTTGGAATGGTTTTATTTTAGCGGATTTTGAGGGGAATGTCAAGAGATTTTTGCTGTTTTTTCAAGGATGTGTTTTGGTTGGAGCAACATTGTTTATAGGGGGCGGCGTCCTCGACGCCCCGCGGGCGCATATGGAATGCGCCCCTACTTTTCTTTTTTTATTATGTATGCTATAATGTTTTCACTTGATTTGAAAGGATTCATCTATGCTTTACCATAAATACAAGCCGCTGGCCGCGCGGGTCTACTGCACGGGGCTGGCGCTGCTGCTGGTGCTGAGCGAGGTGTTCAGCTCCAACGTACAGGATACGCTGCCGGGTTTCAGCCGCATCATGCGGCTGGGGCTGACCGGGTGCGCCGTGCTGCTTCTGGCCGGGAAAATTATCCTGCTGACCGGGTACGAGGCCCGCTGGCAGAAGGTGCTTATCGCCGTTGTGCTGGTCTACACGGCGTTTTCGTCGTGGAATGGCGGCGACCAGTGGTTTTTTCTGGCGGCGCTGGTCGGGCTGGGGGCCAAGGATGTGGATTGGGAGACCGCCCTGCGCGTCTACCTCGTCACGGCGGTGGCCGGGCTGGTGCTGGTGCAGCTTTTACACTTTGCCACGCCGCTGATGCCCTACAAATTCTACTGCCGCAACTGGGATTTCGGCTACGGCCACTACAACGGCTTTGGCGCGCGGCTTGTCGGCGTGTTTTTCGCCTGGGCGTGGCTGCGGCATGACCGGCTGCGCGCCTTTGACTGGGCAGGGCTGGCCGCGCTGGCGATCTTCACCTACAAGGTTCCCGGCAGCCGTGGGGCGTTCGGCGGCATGGCGGTGCTGTTTGTGCTGTTCTTTGTCCAAAAATTTCTGCCGAGACTGTTCGACAGCAGGATATTTTACGGGCTGGCGCTGGCGCTGCCCGTCGCGCTGGCAGTGTTCAGCCTCTACGCCGGGTATGTCTACAACCCCGAGTGGCCCTATGAGCGGATGGCGCTGCTGCTGTTGAGCATTGCGTTGTCGGGGCGCTTTGAGATCTGGCACAACGTATTCTGGAGCGCGCCGCTTTCTTTATTGGGCGGTCTGCCCACCGATGGTGACGAGCACCACGCCATCGACAACACCTTTTTGGCCGTGCCTATGAACAAGGGTCTGCTGGGCGCGATCCTGGTTGCAGCGGTCTTTCTGCTGCTGCTGTGGCGGCTGGCAAAAAAGCATCGCTCCACCGAGGTCATCTGCCTGGTAGCGCTGACGCTGTATCTCTTTATGGAGAATAAACCGTTTTTGCTCTCCGCCAACCCGTTTTTGCTGATGCTGCCGGTGGTGTTTTTTAACGCAGAGACCGGCAAAGCACAATCCGAATCGTAAAAAAGCCGCCGACCGGTTTTGTCCGGTCGGCGGCAATTTTTATTATGGTTTAGCGGTTCTGCGGGCCGTTCTTCAGGATGACGTCATGGCTGCCGCCCTCGACAATGGAGGTGGAAGAAACGACGGTCAGGCGGGCTTTTTCCTGCAGCTCGGGGATGGAGAGCGCACCGCAGTTGCACATGGTAGAGCGCACCTTGTACAGCGTCGTCTGCACGCCGTCGGCCAGGGGGCCGGCGTAGGGCACGTAGGAATCGACGCCCTCCTCAAAGCTCAGCTTCTGGGCGCCGCCCAGGTCGTAGCGCTGCCAGTTGCGGGCGCGGTTGGAGCCCTCGCCCCAGTACTCCTTGACGTAGTTTCCGGCGACGCGCAGCTTGTTCGTCGGGGACTCGTCGAAGCGGGCGAAGTAGCGGCCCAGCATAACGAAGTCCGCACCCATGGCCAGCGCCAGCGTGATGTGGTAATCCTGCACGATGCCGCCGTCGGAGCAGATTGGGATGTAGATGCCGGTCTCCTTGTAGTACTCGTCGCGGGCCTTGGCGACCTCAATGACGGCCGTAGCCTGACCGCGTCCGATGCCCTTTCGTCTCGCGGGTGGATGCAGATGGAGCCGCCGCCGATGCCGATCTTGATGAAGTCTGCGCCGGCCTTGGCCAGGAACAGGAAGCCCTCGCGGTCAACGACGTTGCCTGCGCCGACCTTCACCTTGTCGCCGTAGTTCTCACGGATCCAGGCAATGGTGCGGGACTGCCACTCGCTGAAGCCCTCGGAGGAGTCGATGCAGAGCACATCCACACCGGCCTCTACCAGCGCGGGCACGCGCTCGGCGAAGTCGCGGGTGTTGATGCCCGCGCCGACAATGTAGCTCTTGTTCTCGTCGAGCAGCTCGTTGACGTTCTCCTTGTGGGAGTCATAGTCCTTGCGGAAAACCATATACTGCAGGTGGCCTTCCTCATCGACGAGCGGCAGGGAGTTGATCTTGTTGTCCCAGATGATGTCGTTGCAGTCATGCAGGCTGGTGGTGCCGGGGGCCGTGACCAGCTTGTTCAGCGGAGTCATGAACTCGGTGACCTTGAGGTCCATCGTCATGCGGGACAGGCGGTAGTCGCGGCTGGCCACGATGCCCAGCAGCTTGCCGTGGGCGGTGCCGTCGTCGGTGATAGCGACGGTGGAGTGACCGGTGCGGGTCTTGAGGTCGAGCACATCGCCCAAGGTAGCCTCCGGGGGCAGGTTGGAGTCGGAGGTGACAAAGCCCTTCTTGTAGGCCTTGACGCGGCGGACCATATCGGCCTCCTGCTCAATGGTCTGGGAGCCGTAGATGAAGGAGACGCCGCCCTGCTTGGCCAGGGCAATCGCCAGCTTCTCACCGGAGACGGACTGCATGATGGCGGAGACCATCGGGATGTTCATTTCCAGCGGGCAGGCTTCCTCGCCCTTGCGGTACTTGACCAGCGGGGTTTTCAGGCTGACAGCCGTAGGGACGCACTCCGAGGAGGAGTAGCCGGGGACCAGCAGATATTCACCAAAGGTACGGGACGGCTCGGAAAAATAATATGCCATAATACACGCTCCTGACTTTCCTGTTTCGATGTTATTTGCTTATTAAAAAGATTGTACCACAACCGCGGACAAAATACAAAGTTTTCTGCGGAAATCTTTCTTGCACTGTCAAAACGAAAGTTGTGGATTTTGAACAATGGATTGGGTGTGTAGTATGACTTTGGGGTGGCCGGGCGGGCCGATGCAAGCATCGGCCCTGCAATACGGGATTACTGCGTCGTCGTCAGCACTACATCGCCCATCGGCGCGGTAAGGGTCACGCTGCGGGCGCGGCGGCTGTTTGGGTGTAGGTGCTGCTCATCGTCCTGCCGTTGAACATCACATTCCCCATGGACGTTTGCAGGTCAAGCGCGTAATCGTCGGGCCTGCCGTCCACCGTCAGGCCAATATCGCCCATGGCAGCTTCGACTTTAGCGGTTTCAACGCCCGCCAGCAGCCCCAAATCAAAATCGCCCATTGAGATATTCGCCGTAAACTGCTCTGCCTGCACGGTGCTACCGGTAAAGCTGCCCATCGCCAGGTCTATGTCGATGCTGTCGGCGGCGATGGTATCGCTGTTGTCAAATTCTGCATCGCCCATAGCGGCAGTGATGGAGAGCTTTTTAAAATGGAAGGTATTCGCATCCGGCACGGACAGGACAAACTCAGGCTCGGGTCCCCGCTCTTTGCCGAGGTTGTAGTTGGCGGGCACCTTGTAGCTGACACGCACCGGGCTTGTGTTGTCGCCCGTGTTGGTAAAGGTGAACCAGTCCTGACGCAGGTTCGTGCAGAAAAGGGTCGGCTCCGCCGCACCACTGTCCACAACGACTGTGACCGCGCCGTAGTCGATGTCGAAGGTTATATTTTTGGCGTCGGCCAGACCGGTGGTGAAATCCATCTTCTCCAGTGGGCTGCCGCTGTCCGCGTCCTCGGTGGCGGCGGTCCCGTTGTAAAAAATCCTCGGTGCGGACAAGACCGGATGCAGCAGTTTCTTCTTCCATCGGCGTCGGCACAACAACCATCGACGCCGTGCCGCCGCCGGGCTTTGCAAAGCTCAGCACAAGGACGCCCAGCTGGACGAGCAGCGCCGCAGCAATGACAACGGCGAAAATCAGCCACATGGTTTTTGCCCCGGGGCCGTGCTTTTGAGGCCGGGCAGGCTGCGGGTCGGCGGCGGGCGGCTCCGGGGCGGCGGGCGGCACAGCACCGCCGCGTGCGCTCTCGGGTGCGGCGGGGTCGGCGTCCGGCGTCAGCCCCTCCCCTTCCAGAATTTTGCGGGCAGCCTCGGCAGGCTCGCCCAGCTCGGCGGCGGTGGCGTCCTCATTGTCGGGGCCTGCGGCGTCGAAGTATTCCTCATAATAATTCAGTGCGTCGCGGCGCGCATCAGCAGGCAGGGCAGACAGCCGCTTTTCCAGCTCGGATAAGTACTCGTATTTTTTCATTGCTGCTCCCCCTTAAAGAGCTTGTTGATCTTTGTGGTGTAGGCTTCCCACTCGGCGGTAAACTCTGTCAGCCGTGCGCGGCCTGCGGGCGTGATTTGATAGTAGCGGCGGTTGCGGCCATTGAAGGCTTCGTCATGGACGGTCAGGCAGCCGTCCTTTTGCAGGCGGCGCAGCACCGAGTACAGCGTGGATTCCGACAGGTCCAGCACCGTGCGGACCTCCTGCGTGATCTTATAGCCGTAGGTGCCCGTTTCCTCCCGCCCGACGACAGCCAGCACAATGGCATCCAGCAGCCCCGCCGTGGTGTTGATAGCCATAGGGTGCCCCCTTTCCGGGTGTATAATGTATTGGGTTATATATTATATAGCATATAATATTGTAGATTGCAATAGGCTGCCGCAACAAAATTATGTAGGGGCGGACATGGTTCACCCCCGGTCTCGTGTGGCAGTACATACGCTTCCGCGCCGCCGCATAGTAGGGGCCGGACATGTCCGGCCCTGGCGCTATAAGGTATAGCCGCGTTTACGGGAAGGCCGCGGGCCGGGCATGCCCGGCCCCTACAGGGCTGCACGCCCGGAATCGCGCGGTTACCGCAGAGTCGGCAGACAAACAAGATTTGCCCGTCCGCCTTCACTTCTCTATTTCCTTATATAAATACCCCAGCGCGTCTCTCAGGCCGCCCAGCTCGTCTATGAGTCCCTCCTCCACGGCCTGCCGACCATCCAGGACCGTGCCCATGTCCATGACCAGTTCCCCCGTATTGTGCATGAGCTGGGTGAACCGCCGGGCCGTTATTTTGGAGTGCTCCGTCACAAAGCTGACAATGCGTTCCTGCATCTGCTCAAAATAGCGCAGCGTCTGCGGCACGCCCAGCACCATGCCGGAGTGGCGCACCGGATGGACCGTCATTGTCGCGGTGGGCACAATAAAGCTGTGCCGCGCCGCGACGGCCAGCGGGATGCCGATGGAGTGCCCGCCGCCCAGCACCAGCGTGGCGCTCGGCTTGCTGACTCCCGCGATCAGCTCTGCCAGCGCCAGCCCGGCCTCCACGTCGCCGCCGACAGTGTTCAAGATGACCAGCAGCCCCTCGATCTCGGGGTCCTCCTCAATGTCCACCAGCTGCGGGATGACGTGCTCATATTTTGTCGTCTTTTGCGCATCAGGCGAAAGGGTGTGCCCCTCGATCGTGCCGATGACCGTCAGGCAGTGGATGGCGTGGCGGCCCTTCGTCGCAGGCACAATGCCATCGTCGGTGATCAAATCGTGCTCCAGACGCTTCAGCGCGGCGTTTTCGGTGGGGTTTAGCTTGGGGCGGGCCTTGGCTTTGGGCTTTTTTGCGTTCGCTTCCATTCCTGCTCTCCTTATAACAAAAGTAGCTGCACAGACTAAGTCTGCGCAGCGGCAATGCAAAATATGCGCGGTTTCGGGTGACGGGCCAATGGGGTTTGTCGATGTTGTCAAAAAGTTTCAGGTTATTTTTGTACAACCGTCTAATATTTGGAAAATCAGCCAAAAACTTAGACAAAAAATTGACAATTGGTGCGGCACATTTTATAATAGTTATAAATGAGTATTGCAGATGTGAGGTAATCGAGCATGGCTGTTCAAAACAAGGTGTCGCTTCCGGTCATTAAGCGGCTGCCGAAATATTATCGTTATCTGACCAATCTTTCTGCCGACGGCAAGGACAAGATTTCGTCCAGCGAGCTGGCCCACATGATGGGCACCACCGCCAGCCAGGTGCGGCAGGATTTCAACTGCTTTGGCGGGTTCGGCCAGCAGGGCATCGGTTACAAGGTCGATGTGCTGCGCACCGAGATCGGCAATCTGCTGTTTGGCGACGGCGAAAAGCTGCCTACCATTTTGGTCGGTGCCGGCCGTCTGGGTTCTGCGGTGTCCAGCTTCATCAGCCGCGACGCCAACGGCTACAAGCTGCTGGGCGTCTTTGATGTCAACCCCGACCTGATTGGGAAAGAAATGTGCGGCGTGCCTATTCTGCCGCTGAGTGACCTGGACAAATTCTGTGCGGAGCATCACCCCGAGGTGGCCGTGCTCTGCGTGCCGCGCCAGAGCGCCATGGATCTGGCCGGGGAACTGGTGAACCAGGGCATTAAGGGCTTCTGGAATTTCAGCCACTACGATCTGTCCGTGGAGTATCCCGACGTCACAGTGGAGAACGTCCACCTTGGCGACAGCCTGATGAGCCTTGGGTACAGGCTGAGAAATCAGGAAAAGTGATATCTCTATAAAAAGACCGCCTTGTAGGGGCCGCACATGTGCGGCCCTCAGCCTACTGGTTGACGCGCGATTGCGGGAAGGTTGAGGGCCGGGCATGCCCGGCCCCTACGGTTATCAATAAACCGATAAGGAGTCATCATGGCAAAGCTATATTTCCGATACGGCGCAATGAACAGCGGCAAGACTACCGCACTCATGCAGGTCGCCTACAATTATAAAGAGCGCGGCATGCGCGTGCTGATCCTGAAGCCTGCCATTGACACCAAGGGGCAGGACTCCATCATCTCCCGCCTGGGCATCAGCTGCAAGGTCGATCAGCTGGTCACCCCCGAGATGGACGTTGTTGAGCTGGTCAGGGCCAACGGAGGCCGCCCATGGCAAAATTGCCTGTGTGCTCTGCGACGAGAGCCAGTTCTTCACGCCCGAGCAGGCCGACCAGCTGTTTCTGGTCACGGTGGACCTGGGTATTCCCGTTATCTGCTACGGTCTGCGGGCTGATTTCATGATGCGCGGCTTTCCCGGCTCGACGCGGCTTCTGGAAATTGCGCACACGATTGAGGAGCTCAAAACGATTTGTGCCTGCGGACGCAAGGCCATCTGCAACGGGCGTAAGGTCAACGGCGAGTTTGTCTTTGAAGGTGCGCAGGTCGCCATCGACACGGTGGACGATGTGGAATACCAGAGCCTCTGCCCCCAGTGCTGGTACCGCGAGTACCGCGCATTTCTGGCACGGCATCCCAAAAAGTAAATATTTTGCGCTGATTTTCCCGCCGGGTGCTGCCCGGTGGGATTTTTTTGTGTGGTTCGCATCATTTTTCTGCAAATAGCGCACTTATCTTGCACCGCACGGATTCAGATGCAATAATATTTGCAAAAACGCATGTTTTTTGCAACGATACTGCATATTTTGCGGTTTTCGGCGTATTCCAGCGTATTTTACAGGGTAAAGATAGTTGCGTTTGCTGCGGTGTCCGCGCGGTGGCGCAGGGGTGTACCTAGCAATATGCACAAACACCATTTACAGTATTCGTAAGTTTTGACGGTGATGTCAAATTGGTTACAACCAACATAGCAAGAATTGTACGTTTCCCTGCCGTAACGAACCAAAAAAGCTGTTTATTTTCTGTGAACGATTTGTTATCATATAGGCAAGCGAACAGCAGATGTTGTGGTACGGTATCCCGCACACAACGGTCTGCAAGAATAAATCGCACAGCAATTTTAGGAGGACAAAAACATGAAAAAGGCAATCTCTCTCGGTGTTGCCGCCGCCATGGCCGCTACTCTGCTGGCCGGCTGCGGCACGGCAGCCAGCAGCGCCGCTGCTTCCAGCGAGGCCGCAAGCACCGCGGACAGCACCACTGCCGAGTCTACCGCCACTTCCGAGGCCGCTCCCAGCGAGGCCCATGAGATCAACACCACCGATCCCATTGAGCTGACCATCAGCTGGTGGGGCGGCGACTCCCGCCATGAGGCTTACCAGAAGGCTCTGGAAGCTTTCCATGAGAAGTACCCCAACATCACCGTTTCCCCCACCTACGGCGCATGGTCCGGCTGGGAGGAGAAGCAGTCCACCGCGCTGGCTGCCGACCAGGGTTCTGACGTCATGCAGGTCAACTGGAACTGGCTGTATCAGTACAGCCCCACGGGCGAGAAGTTCGTCGATCTGCGCGAGTACAGCGACGTCATCGACCTGAGCCAGTGGAGCGATACCGCCAAGAACGCCTGCATCGTTGCCGACAGCCTGCAGGCAGTGCCCATCTCGATGACCGGCCGTATCTTCTACTGGAACATGAACACCTTCAAGCAGGCCGGCATCGAGGCGGTTCCCACCTCCTATGATGATCTGATTGCCGCCGGCAAGGCCTTCCAGGAGAAGCTGGGCGATGATTACTATCCTCTGGCCATCGGTCAGTATGACCGCATGATCCTGATGACCTTCTACCTCGAGTCCAAGTACGGCAAGGCCTGGGTCGAGAACAACGAGTGCCAGTACAGCGAGGAAGAGATCGTTGACGGTCTGAACTTCATCGACTCCCTCGAGGACAACCACGTTATCCCCACCCGTCCGACCATGATCGCTGCCGGCTTCGACTCCATCGATAAGTCTCAGGAGTGGATCGACGGCAAGTACGCCGGCATCTTCGAGTGGGATTCTGCCCCCTCCAAGTACCAGTCTGCTCTGGCTGACAACTCCGGCTTCACCGTCGGTGAAGAGATCAAGTTCGGCGACAAGGCCAACGGTGGCTTCTCCAAGGTCTCCATGGGCATGGCCATCACCAAGTCCTGCCAGCATCCCGTTGAGGCTGCTGCCCTGATCGACTTCCTGTGGAACGGCGAAGGCGCTGCCATCATGGGCTCCGGAGTGCGGCATCCCCGCCTCCACTGCCGGTCTGGCTTCTGCTCAGGCTGCAGACGCTGTGAAGCCTCTGGTTCTCGAGGCCAACACCAAGGTTCTGGCCTTCGTTGACATGCCTCTCGATCCGTACTACGAGTCCAGCAAGCTGAAGGACACCACCGACGGCATTTACACCGATGTCTTTGATGGTCTGAGCTACGACGAGTACGACCCGCAGGAGGCTGCCGAGATCCTGCTGGACGGCGTTTCCAGTGTGCTGAGCGCCAACGCCTAAGAGCAATCGAAATCCTTTAAAAAGTAAAGTTTAGCCGGCTCCAGCCCCGTTATCACGCATGGCGGGGCCGGCTATTTATGTTAAAACGCAATACAGCAATTTGTCGATAGGAGGTTTTTGGATGAGCTCTGCAGCCCCCAAAACGGTTCAGCGCACCCCGTTCAAGCGCTGGTGCGACGAAAACACCGGTCTTTTTCTTCCTGATTCCCTGGATCCTCGGTTTTCTGATTTTCAAGGCTTATCCGTTCGCCAGCTCTCTGGTGTACAGCTTTACTGACCTGAACTTCTTCAAGGGCATCAGCCAGTACGGCCTCATGAACTACGTCGAGATCTTTACCAGCCGCAAGACGGTCTCCGTCCTGCTGACCACCGTAAAGTATGCTTTCATCACGGTGCCCCTCAAGCTGGTGTTCGCGCTGTTCATCGCCTACATCCTGAACTTCAAGATCAAGTTCGTCAACCTGTTCCGTACCGTTTACTACATTCCGTCCATTCTGGGCGGCTCTGTAGCCATCGCCGTTCTGTGGCGTGCCCTGTTCAAGGACACCGGCGTCGTCAACACGATCCTCGGCTTCTTCGGCATTGCCGGTCCCGACTGGCTGGCTGACAAGACCTGGGCGCTGTTCGTCATCTGCCTGCTGCGTGTGTGGCAGTTCGGTTCTGCCATGGTTCTGTTCCTGGCTGCCCTGAAGGGTGTGCCTGCCGACCTGTACGAGGCCGCCACCATTGACGGTGCCTCCAAGACCCGCCAGTTCTTCTCGATCACCGTACCGATGATCACCCCCGTTATCTTCTACAACCTCGTCACCCAGATCGCACAGGCGTTCCAGGAATTCAACGGCCCCTACATCATCACCCAGGGCGGCCCGCGCAATGCTACGACGCTTGTCTCCCTGCTGGTCTACAACTACGCCTTCAAGTCCAACGAGATGGGCATGGCGTGTGCGCTGGCTTGGGTCATGTTCATTGCCGTTGCCCTGCTGACTGTGATTGCCTTCACCAGCCAGAAGCACTGGGTCTACTACGCTGATTAAGGAGGAATGAAAAATGAAACTTTCTACCGCCCATAAAATCGGCCGTTTCTTCCAGTACTTTGTGCTGATCCTTGTCGGCGTCATCATGATCTACCCGCTGGTCTGGATGGTGGGTGCCACCTTCAAGTCCAACGCCGAGATCTTCGCCGGCATCGGCTTCCTGACCGCGAACCCCACGCTGCAGGGCTACATTGACGCCGTCACCCAGAACTACGGCGGCGACATCAGCATCTGGCGCGCCTTCATCAACACCTACAGCTTCGTTATCCCCAAGGTCATCTTCACCGTTATCAGCTCGGTCATTGCCGCTTACGGCTTCAGCCGCTTTAAGTTCAAAGGCCGCGATATGCTGTTCGGCATCATGATCTCCACCCTGTTCCTGCCGCAGGTCGTTCTGAACGTTCCCCAGTACCTGATGTACAACTCCTTCGGCTGGATCAACAGCCCGTTCTACCTGCCCCTGTGGGTGCCCAGCCTGTTTGCGACGGAGACCTACTTCGTCTACCAGCTGGTCCAGTTCATGCGCAGCATCCCCCACGATCTGGACGAGGCTGCCGCCATCGACGGCTGCGGCCCGGTCAAGATCCTGTACAAGATCATCGCCCCGATGCTGAGCCCCTCTCTGGTGGCCTGCGGTCTGTTCCAGTTCATGTGGAGCTGCAACGACTACATGGGTCCCCTGCTTTACGTCCAGACCCCCAGCAAGTACCCGATGTCCATCTTCGTCAAGCTGTCCATGGACGCCGACAGCGGTTTCAACTGGAACCGTATCCTGGCACTGTCCCTGATCTCCATCATCCCGCAGTTGGTCGTTTTCTTCTGCGCACAGGATGCCTTCATCGACGGCATTTCCGCCGGCGCCGTGAAGGGCTAAACGCCGCTTTGGCAGTCCAAAATCTATTGTAGCACACGGCTGCCCCGTACCACAGGAATGGGGTACGGGGCAGCCTTTATTTTGAAAACCGGACTCCCCTGCCCTGGCGGGCGGAGGGGTTGTATGATAGAGAGCCTTCCCCGGAGGGGAAGGTGGCCGAGGCTCCGCCCGAGGCCGGATGAGGCGAGACTGTACCGCTATTACCCGTGTACGGGCTGCGGCTGCAAGGTTTGCCCTCATCAGTCCGCTCCGCGGACAGCTTCCCCCGAGGGGGAAGCCTAATGAAAAAGCCCCCTTGCGGAGCGCTTCCCTGTTCTTATTTTATTCACTCTCTTATAATACTGCCGGTACTGCTGGGGCGAAAGGCCCGTGGCATCTTTAAAGACGCGGCGGAAATGCGCCGTCGTCATAAAGCCGGTCTTTTCCGCAATGTCAGAGATGCTCTCGTTCGACTTTTCAATGAGGTTCTGCGCGGCCTTGATGCGCACGCCGTTGATATACTCGATGAGCGAGAGGTTGATGGACTTCTTGAAAAGGCGGCTCAGATAATACGGGCTGATATAGAACTGACTGGCGATGCCGGTCAGGGTCAGCTTCTCGGCGTAGTGCTCGGCGATATAGGCCTGGATCTGATCCACAATGTGGTTGCTGACGCGGCCATTCTCGCCGCCCTGCTCCTGCTGCTGGCGGCAGAGGTCCTTGAGCTCCAGCAAAAGCGTGGCCAGCAGCATCTTGCGCAACGCATCGGATTCCGGGGAGGTTTCCTCCTGCAGGGCCAGCAGCTGCTGCAGCAGGCCCTGGATGTGGTTCTGCTGCTTGACTGTGATATTTGACAGCAGGTGGTTATGCTCCTCACTCAAGAAGGAGAAGAAGTCCACCTCCGGGAAGATGTCTATAATTTTGTCGAGGTACTCGCGGCTGAAATTCACCACGATACGGCTCGAGGCTGTGTCGCCGAGCGAGGCAGTCTTGTGGATCTGGTTTTCACCGATCAGCACCACACATCCCGCGTTGACGATATAGGCGGCATCCTCAATAAAATAGCGGCGGCTGCCCTCTATCTCATAATAGATCTCGTATTTATGATGGATATGGAAGCTGGCCATCTCATACCCGGAGTCACGGTCCACGCGGTCAATAAAAAAGTCAACGTGGGGCGAGTAGACATATTCCGAAACCATAACGCTGCTCCTCACTGCCGTGGTGCGGGGCACCCGGCGATTGGTTATTGTTGTCTTTTTTAGAATAGCACATTTTTTGCTGTTTTTCAAACTATTTTTATACTATTTTTGAACACTTGGGGGTTCACACATGAAAATCACGCTTGTACGTTCTATGGCGCGCAGCGCAGTGTTTGAGCTGGTCAACTCCGGCTGCTACCGCGCCCCGGCTCCTTATACAGTCTCATTGGACGGCGCCACAGTCTGTGAGGGCGATACGAATGTGTTCTCGCTCTATTCGCTGGAGCCGGGCCGCAGCTACACGCTGGCCGTCACCCTTGACGGCGTGACCGATACGCTGGACTTTACCACCGCGGAGGAGAGCTTCTTCGTGGATGCCTCCCGCTACGGCCTCGTCGCCGACGGCGTGACCGACAACACAGCCAAGCTGCAGGCGGCGCTGTCCACCTGCCCCGCGGGCGGCACGGTCTACGTGCCCGCCGGCACCTACCGCACCCAAAGCCTGTTTTTGCAGAGCAGCACGACGCTGTATCTCGAAAAGGGCTGCACGCTGCTGGGCGGCACCAACCGCACTGACTACCCCATTCTGCCCGGTGTTCTCCCCTGCCATAACGAGAAGGACGAGCACTACCTCGGTCTGTGGGAGGGCAACCCGCTGGACAGCTTTGCGGGTCTTATCAACGTCATCAACGCCGAGAACGTGACGATCACCGGCGAGGGTACGATTGACGCCAACGCCCAGAACGGCGACTGGTACCAGAACCCGAAGAAAAATAATATTGCCTGGCGTCCGCGCCTGTTCTTCACCAGCGGCGCCAAAAACGTCGTGCTGCACGGCGTTCTGGTCTGCAACAGCTATTCCTGGACCATCCACCCGACCTACTCCGAGAATGTGGACATCCTGAACATCCGCATCCGCAACAGCTCCACGAGTCCCAACACCGACGGCATCGACCCCGAGAGCTGCAAGAATGTCAACATCATCGGCAACCATGTACACGTCGGTGACGACTGCATCGCGCTGAAATCCGGTAAGCTGTTCTTAGGCATGAAGCTGCATGTTCCCTGTGAGAACGTTATCATCCGCAACTGCTGCCTGAGCCGCGGCCACGGCGGTCTTGTCATCGGCAGCGAGATGAGCGGCGGCGTCAAGAACGTCACCGTGACCCAGTGCCTGATGGACCATACGGACCGTGGTCTGCGTGTCAAGACCCGCCGCGGGCGCGGCAAGTACGCCATCATCGACGGACTGGTATTCCGTGACGTCGTTATGGATGGCGTGCTGGCGCCGTTTGTCATCAACATGTTCTATTTCTGCGACCCCGATGGCCGCAGCGACTATGTGCAGACCCACGAGGCCCTGCCTGTCGACGAGATGACCCCGACACTGGGCACGCTGGAGATGGAAAACATCACGGCCACCGACGCCCAGTACGCAGGCTGCTGGTTCAGCGGCCTGCCCGAGCACCCGATCGAGGGTGTCAAGATGCACAACGTAAAAATCAGCTTTGCACCGGACGCTAAAGCCGGTCAGGCCGCCATGATGTGCGGCGCGGATGCCTCCTGCAAGGTGGGCGTCCATGCCGAGAACGTGCATAAAATTGAGCTGCACAACGTTGCGATCACCGGCTACGAGGGGGAGCGCCTGCAGCTGACAAACGTAGATAGCTTTGAGGAGGACTGACCCATGACCCATGAAGAGATCCTGACCACGCTGGGCCATTACGTAGACTACCTGATCGCAGGCTCCACCGCCGAGGCACCGCTCTGGAACATCGAGAAGGTCCGCAGCGGCAAGCCCAACAAGTGGAATTACATCGACGGCTGCATGATCACTGCCTGCCTGAGCCTGTACAAGACCACCGGCGACGAGAAGTTTTTGGACTTTTCCAAGAAGTTTCTGGACTACTTTGTCAAGGACAACGGCGTCATTGAGACCTACGACCCCGCCGAGTACAACCTGGACAACGTCAACCAGGGCAAAAACCTGTTTACGCTGTACGACCTGACCGGCAACCAGCGCTACCGCGACGCCATTGAGACGATCCGCGGCCAGCTGGAGACCCAGCCCCGCACGAAGGAGGGCAACTTCTGGCACAAGAAGATCTATCCCAACCAGGTCTGGCTGGACGGCACTTACATGGCCCAGCCCTTCTACATGGAGTATGAGACACGCTGCAACGGGATGCACGGCTGCATTGACAGCTACAAGCAGTTCATGAACATCCAGAAGCACATGAAGGACGCCAAGACCGGCCTGTATTACCACGGCTACGACGAGAGCCGCGAGATGTACTGGGCGAACCCCGAGACCGGCTGCAGCGCCAACTTCTGGCTGCGCGCCATGGGCTGGTTCCTGGTGGCCATGGTAGACACGTTGGAGCGGATGGACAACCAGCTTTACTACGAGTACCGCGCCATCATGGCAATGCTGAAGGACGCGGTGGACGCGATGATCGCCTTCCAGGATGCCGAGAGCGGCATGTTCTGGCAGGTCGTAGACAAGGCCGGGGTCGAAGGCAACTACCTTGAGACCTCCGGCAGCGCACTGTTCGCCTACGCCGTGCTCAAGGGCGTGCGTCTGGGCTACCTGCCCAAGCGCTACACGGCCTACGGTGAGAAGGCGTTCTACGGCACCTGTGACCGTCATCTGGGCGTGGGCGCGGACGGCGCTTTGCAGCTGGGCGGCATCTGTCTGGTGGCCGGTCTCGGCGGCGCGACCCGCCGCGATGGCAGTCTGGCGTACTATTTCAGCGAGCCCATCGTCGAGAACGACGCCAAGGGCGTAGGCCCGCTGCTGCTGGCCTACACGGAAATTCTGGCCGCACAAAAGCAGTAAGGAGGGCACACTATGCCGAAATTTATCGTCGGTGCCCGCCTGCACGACTACGGCAAGGGCAGCCCGGACGAGCTGTTCGGGCGCGTTGCCGCCGACGGCTTTGCCGCTGTGCAGCTGGCCTATAAAAAAAGTGTGTGCCGTCCGTCAGGAGCTATGCGGACGTGACCGACGCGCTGGTCGCCGAAACCGTCGCTGCCGAAAAGGCGCACAGCATTCAGGTGGCCGTGCTGGGAACCTACGTGGAGCTGGCCATCAACGATGAGAGCCGTTTGAAGAATGTGGCCGACTTCAAGAGCCAGCTGGCCGTCTGCAAGGCGCTGGGTGCCGGGTGCATCGGCACCGAGACGACCAGCATGGAAAAGCAGCCTGCCGATACGACCCGCGAGAAAGCGCAGGAGCTGCTCTGCCGCAGTCTGGCGGACATTCTGCCCGCCGCCGAGGCACTGGGCGTGACCGTCGCCGTAGAGCCTGTTACCTACCACAGCATGAACTCCGCCGCCGCGACGCGGCATATTTTGGACACGATGCGCAGCCCAAACCTGAAGGTCATCTTTGACATGAGCAATCTGGTGGATGCCGGGAACGTTGGCGCGCAGGACCGCATCTGGAACGACGTGGGCGAACTGCTGGGCGACCAGATCGTGGCCGTCCACTTCAAGGGGCAGGCTTTTGCGCCGGACGGCGGGCTGCTCCACACGAGCCTGGAGGACAGCCTGACCGACTACGCGGGCGCATTCGCCATGCTGCGGCAGCTGCCGCAGGACGCTCTGCCCGTGCTGCGTGAGGAGGCTGCTGTGCCAGCCCGCGCTGGCAGCGATATTGCATTTATGAGAGGATTTTTTTCATGACCGAAACGAAACGCAAGACATTGGTCGTTGACGAGAGCGGTGCGGGCGACTACCGCACGCTGACCGAGGCCGTTGCTGCCTGTGCGGCCACGCCGGACGAGCCGGTGCGGTTCTACATCAGGCACGGCATCTACGAGGAACGGCCCTTCATTGAGCTGGCGGACTATGTCATCGAGGGCGAGTACCGCAACGCGACAGTTATCACGGCGTCTGTGGGCGGGCGTGACCCGTGGCCGGGCGAGGTCAAAACTGGCACCTTCCGCAGCGCAACGCTGTTTCTGGGCGGCGGCAGGGCCGTTGTACGCAACCTGACCGTGCAGAACAACGCCGGGGACGGCGCAAAGGCCGGTCAGGCGCTGGCCGTCTACGCCGACGCAAGCCGCGTGCTGATGGAGAATGTGAACCTCTACGGCAACCAGGACACGCTGTTTACCGCTCCCCTGCCCACCTGCAGGAGCGCGAGCAGAACGGCTTCCGCGGCCCGCGGGAGAACACGCCCCCGGCTGGACACCATGCAGTACTACAAAAACTGCACGATCCGCGGCAACATCGACTTTATCTTTGGCGGTGCAAACGCTGTGTTCGACACCTGCCGCCTTGAGCCGTGGCACCACATCAGCGGCACCTGCTATATCACAGCTCCCAGCACGCCCGCAGGCAAGCCCGGCTACCTGTTTGTGAACTGCACCGTGCAGGGCAGCTGTGCACCCGGCAGCGTCTATCTGGGCCGCCCCTGGCGCGGACGCGGCCTGCTACTGGCTGGACTGCGCGTTGAGCGACGAAGTCTGCGCCGACGGCTGGGACAACTGGCGTGACCCCGAGAACGAAAAGACCGCCCGCTTTGGTGAGCACGGCTCCACCGGCCCCGGCAGCGCCGCCAAGCGCGCCTTTGGCAGCGTGGATGACGATAACGAAGCGAACGCCCAGCGGGAGATGTACGCGCGGGTAAAAGCGGAATTTGGCGTGGAATAAGGCATAGAAAAGGCGGCAGACCGTTTGTGGTCTGCCGCCTTTGCTTTCCTAAGCCTTCCCTTTTACTGTGCGCTCGTCTCGCCGCCCTCGACCACGAGGCTGTCCTCATAGTCAGTGCCGTAGGTGTCAACGAGAGTGGCCTCATAGTCGGCGTGGAAGAAATTCTCCTTGCCCAGAGCCTTGATCTCGTCGTTGATGGCATTCAGCAGCGTCTCATTGCCCTTGCTGACGGCGGGGGGCAATTGTGTCCTGGCTGCCCAGGGACGGGATGCCGACAGTGTAGCCGGGGTTCTGGCTGGCAAACGCGATGACCTCGGTGTTGTCGTTGGCCCAGGCCACGCCGCCGTTCTCCATCGCGCTCTTGGCCGTGGCGTAGGAGTCATACTTCTGCAGCGGGATGTCAGGGTAGTTCTGGGTCAGGTAGGTCTCGGCGGTAGTGCCGGAGATGACGATCATCTGGTCATCGGCGTTCCAGCTGTCCAACGACGTGATGACGTTGGAGTCCGGGGAAACAACGCCCAGTGCTACGTTCATGTAGGGCAGCGCAAAATCGACCTCCTCGGCGCGCTCCGGCGTGACCGTGAAGTTGGCTAGAATCACATCTACCTTGCCGGTCTTGAGGTATTCAATACGGTTGGCCGCCTCGGTGGAGATGAAGTTCACCTTAACACCCAGATCCTCCGCCAGCCGCCGGGCGAAGTACACATCGTAGCCCTGATACTCGCCGTTCTCATCAACGTAGCCGAAGGGGTTCTTGTCAGAGAAAACGCCGATGTTGATCGTGCCGTCCGCCTTGATTTCGTCCAGCGTGCGGTAAACAACGCCGTCGGCGGATGCCGAGGTCGAGGCAGTGCCCGTGGAGGCGCTGCTGCCGCAGGCGGCCAGAGACAGGCTCAGGGTTGCGGCCAGGGCCGCGGCGGTCAATTTGATTGCTTTTTTCATGGTGATATCCTCCTTTTTTTAGGTCTTCTTTCGTTTTCCTCTATGTATTTCTTTCCACAAAACGAATCTATGGTATGCCCCCCGAAGCGGGCGCTTCCTAACCCAAAAGGGGAGGTGGCTCGAAGAGCCGGAAGGGTTGAACTTTGCCACAGTTCTAAATGTTTTGGGTAATGGCGAGGTTCTCTCCCCCACCCGCTTCGCGGGAGCCCCTCGCAGAGGGGGGCCAAGTCCATTACTTCACACTGTCAAAGGTGAAGGTGCGCAGGAACTTCTGCGCGCGCTCTGTCTGGGGGTGGTCGAAGAACGCCTCCGGCGTGCTCTCCTCGACGATTTTGCCGCCGTCCAGGAAGATGACACGATCCGCAATCGCGCGGGCAAACTGCATCTCGTGGGTGACAATGATCATCGTGCGGCCCTGCTTCGCCAGATCGAGCATAACGTCCAGCACCTCGCGGACCATTTCGGGGTCAAGGGCTGCAGTCACTTCATCGAACAACAAAATTTCAGGGTGCATCGCCAGTGCGCGGACGATGGCAACGCGCTGCTTCTGGCCGCCGGACAGCTCCCGCGGGTAGCTCCTGGCCTTGTTCAGCAGGTTCACGCGGTCCAGCAGGGCCTCGGCTTCCTTCTGTACCTCGTCTTTGGGACGCTTGGCCACCTTGAGCGGAGCCAGCATAACGTTGTCCAGCACGGTCAGATGCGGGAACAGCTCATAGCTCTGGAATACCATGCCGATGCGCTGGCGCAGACTCGTCAGCCCCTTGCCGCCGTAGGCGACAGTCTCATTGCCCAGGCGGACGCGCCCGCTCTGGGTGGGCTCCAGCGCGTTGATGCAACGCAGCAGCGTGCTCTTGCCGCAGCCGCTGGGGCCTACCACCACGACGACCTCGCCGGGGCGGACGGAAAAGCTGACGTCATCCAGCACGGTATTTTCCCCATAGCCCTTGACCAGATGCTCTACGGTCAAAATCGGTTCTGCCATGGTTCCTTACCTCCATTTTTTTTTCTCTAAGTACGATGCCCAGCAGGCTGATGGGCCAGCAGGCGAGGAAATACAGCAGGAACACGACCAGATAGATGCCGAAGGCCGCATTGGGGCTGGCCGTCCGGTTCGCCTCAATGATCTGCTGCGCTACCTTCAGCACCTCCACCACGCCGATCATCAAAATCAGGCTGGTGGTTTTTATCATGCGGGTGATCAGGTTGATGCTCAACGGGATCAGGCGGCGCACTGTCTGCGGAATGATGATGTACCAATAGGTCTGCGCCTTCGTCAGGCCCAGCGCCTCGCTGCTCTCATACTGGTGCTTCGGGATGGAGATCAGCGCGCCTCTCACAAGGTCGCTCATCTCTGCCGTGCCCCACAGCACAAACACGATGACGGATGCCGTCTCGCCCGAGAAGGTCCCAGCCCCACGCGCGGGTCGTGCCGAAAAACACAAGGAACAGCAGTACCATCTGCGGCATAATGCGGATGATTTCGAGATAAACCCGCAGGATGGCTTTACAACGGGATTTTTGCCGCTCATCAGCACCCCCAGCAGGATTCCCAGCGGGATGCTGATGGCGACGGAAAGCAGGCTGATGCGCAGGGGCCACCCACAGGCCGCCCAACAGGCGGGCCATGTTTTTGCCCCTTGAGCAGTACATTAAGCCCCAAATCCGGCATAGCGCAGCCTCCTTTCCAGCAGAGACCCCAGCAGCGAAACCGGGAGCAGGATCAGCAGGTAAAAAGACCACAAGAAGGAACAGGCTCTCGGTGGTTTTTTAGTACAGGCCGATGAGGTCCTTCGCCGTGAACATCAGATCCATCAGGCTGATAGCGCTGAACACGCTGGTTTCCTTTAAAAAGGAAAATGACATTGGCAACGAACGCCGGGACGCTGGTGGACATGGCCTGCGGCAGGATGACGTAGCGCATCGTCTGCATCCGGTCCATGCCGAGGCTGTAGGCGCTTTCGGTCTGGATCGGCTCGATGGATTCCAGCCCGCTGCGGAACGCCTCCGCCATGTAGCTGCCGCCC